>Ga0208633_100009_pt1 | contig 350203 bp, 326 predicted proteins | sample LakWasMet63_LOW9_2_FD_183895 | JGI IMG/M metagenome (GOLD analysis project Ga0208633, IMG submission 183895) | Freshwater sediment methanotrophic microbial communities from Lake Washington under simulated oxygen tension - Sediment Metagenome... | ecosystem: Environmental > Aquatic > Freshwater...
TGCTCCCGGCTGATGGCAATGGTCTGGCGCTCTTGGTAGTCGAGCTGCTTGTACTGTCGTGCTTGTTTCATGTTCACACCTTATTGGTTCTTCAATTGGTGTGTTGCACTTCACTTTTGAGCCCGTCAGGGCTATACCCTAATTTCATTCATAAACAATCAGCGCCTTCCCCTGATCCGCCTGCGCCATCCACCCCGCCAGTGCCGCATCCGTAGGAAAGAACTTTGTTTTCTCGTCTTCCATCTTCAGGGCGGTCTGGAAGGTACCGACGGCGGCGCTTCCCACCTTCAGATTGAAGCGAATGGGCAAGCCCCGCAGCAGCTCGCCTTGCTCCGTCATCTCCCTTTGCGGCGGGTGATCGGCCAGTAGACGATGGACATCGGGATAGCGGCCGGAATTCAGGTTCACGGCCACGCTGAGGTACTTGCCGAAGCGGCAGCGCGCGGCCGCCAGATCCCACACCTGGTTCACGGTGAGTTGCAGGCCGCCGGAGAAGCGGTCCGGTTGCACCTTGCCCATGACGATGACGAGCTCGTCTTCCTTGAACAGGTGCTTGTGGGCGTTCATCAGCGCCTCGTCGACACGGGCGTCGATCACCGCGCTCTTGTCGTCGAGCTTGAACAGGCCGAGCTTGCCGCGCTGGCCGTTGATGACGCGGAAATCACTGATGATGCCGGCCAGCAGTTGCGGCTCGCGGGTGTCGATCAGGTCGTCGAGCGAGCGCTTGACGAAACGGCGCACTTCCAGCGTCACCTCGTCGAACAGGTGGCCCGAGAGGTAGAAACCGACCGCGGTCTTCTCGTTGGTCAGGCGTTCCTTCACGCCCCAGGGCATGGCCTCCACCAGTTCGGGTTCCTGCGTGCTGGAGCCGTGGCTGTCGTCGCCCATCATGTCGAACAGGCCGCCCTGGTTGGCATTGGCCGCCGTGGCGTTGGCAAAGTCGAAAGCGCGGTCGATCGAGGCAATCAGCGAGGCGCGGTTGAGCTGCAGCGCGTCGAAGGCACCGGCCTTGATCAAGGCCTCGATGGTGCGCTTGTTCAGGCGCGAGCGGTCGACCCGCACGCAGAAGTCGTACAGGCTGGTGAACGGGCCGCCCTCTTCGCGCGCTTTGACGATGGCCTCGATGGCCTGCTGGCCGGTGCCCTTGACGGCGCCTAGGCCGTAGCGGATGACTGTGTCGGAGATCGGCTCGAAACGGTAGTTGCCGCGGTTCACGTCCGGCGACTCGAAGGTCATGCCCATCTTGAGCGCGTCCTCGAACAGCACCTTCAGCTTGTCGGTGTCGTCCATTTCCACCGTCATGTTGGCGCAGAAGAACTCGGCGGTGTAGTGCACCTTGAGCCAGCCGGTGTGATAGGCCAGGAGCGAGTAGGCGGCGGCGTGCGACTTGTTGAAGCCGTAGCCGGCGAACTTCTCCATCAAGTCGAAGATCTCGTCCGCCTTCTGCTCGCTGATGCTGTTCTTGGCCGCACCGTCGCGGAAGATCTGGCGATGACGGGCCATCTCGTCCGCGTCCTTCTTGCCCATGGCGCGGCGCAGCATGTCGGCGCCGCCGAGCGTGTAGCCGCCCAGGATCTGCGCCGTCTGCATCACCTGCTCCTGGTAGACCATGATGCCGTAGGTCTCGGAGAGCATCTCGGCCACCATCGGGTGCGGGTACTCCACTTCTTCCCGCCCGTGCTTGCGCGCCACGAAACTGGGGATCAGGTCCATCGGGCCCGGACGGTACAGCGCGTTCAGGGCGATCAGGTCTTCCAGCCGGGTGGGCTTGGCGTCGCGCAGCATGCCCTGCATGCCGCGGCTTTCAAACTGGAACACGGCCTCGGTCTTGCCTTCCTGGAACAGCCGGTAGGTGGCCTTGTCGTCCAGCGGGATGTTCTCGAAGGCGAAGTTCTCCTGGCCCTTGTGGCGCGCCATGATGAACTCGCGCGCGATCTCCAGGATGGTCAGCGTGGCCAGGCCCAGAAAGTCGAACTTCACCAGGCCCACCGCCTCCACGTCATTCTTGTCGTACTGGCTCACCGCCGAGTCGCTGCCGGGCTGCTGGTAGAGCGGGCAGAAGTCGGTCAGCTTGCCGGGCGCAATCAGCACGCCGCCGGCGTGCATGCCGACGTTGCGCGTCAGCCCTTCGAGCTTTTGCGCCAGCGCGATCAGGGTCTTGACCTCGTCTTCCTTCTCCAGCCGCTCGGCCAGCACCGGCTCGGCCTCGATGGCACCGGCGATGGTGATCTGCTGGCCCGGCTTGTTGGGGATGAGCTTGCTGATGCCGTCGCAGAAGGTGTAGCTCATGTCGAGCACGCGGCCGACGTCGCGGATGGCGGCGCGCGCCGCCATGGTGCCGTAGGTGGCGATCTGGCTCACCGCGTCCTTGCCGTACTTGTCCTTCACATAGTCGATCACGCGGTCGCGGTTGGCCTGGCAGAAGTCGATATCAAAGTCAGGCATCGAGACGCGTTCCGGGTTCAGGAAACGCTCGAACAGCAGGTTGTACTGCAGCGGGTCGAGGTCGGTGATCTTCAGCGCATAGGCCACCAGCGAGCCGGCGCCGGAGCCGCGGCCCGGCCCGACCGGGCAGCCGTTGGCCTTGGCCCACTGGATGAAGTCGCCCACGATCAGGAAGTAACCGGGGAAACCCATCTTCAGGATGGTGCCGATCTCGAACTCCAGCCGCTCCAGGTAGCGCGGGCGCTCGGCGTCGCGCCTGGTCGCGTCGGGGTACAGGTGAACCAGCCGCTCCTCCAGCCCCTCCAGCGAGACCTTGCGGAAATACTCCTCGATGCTCAGGCCGCCGGGAATCGGGAAGTTGGGCAGCTGCGGCTTGCCCAGCACCAGCGTCAGGTTGCAGCGCTTGGCGATCTCCAGCGTGTTGGCCACGGCACTGGGCAGGTCGGCGAACAGCGCCTCCATCTGCGCCGCGTTCTTGAAATACTGCTCGCGCGTGAACTTGCGCACGCGGCGCGGGTTGCCGAGGATCTCGCCCTCGGAAATGCAGACGCGCGCCTCGTGTGCCTCGTAATCGTCAGCGGTGGCGAACTGCACCGGGTGCGTCGCCACCACCGGCAGCTTCATGGTAGCCGCCAGTTGCACCGCTGCGGTCACATGGGGCTCATCGTCGTTACGGCCGGCGCGCTGCAGTTCCAGGTAGAAGCGGTGCGGGAAGATCGAACCCAGCTGCAGTGCCACCTCGTGTGCGCGCGCCGTGTCGCCCTGCACCAGCGCCTGCCCCACCGCACCCGCCTGCGCGCCCGACAGGGCAATCAGGCCTTCGTTCAATTCCTTCAGCCAGGCCAGCTTGACCACCGCATGCGCCTTGACCACGTTCTGCGTCCAGGCGCGCGCTAGGATTTCGGACAGGTTCAGATAACCCTGCTTGTTCTGCACCAGCAGCAGCATGCGGGAGGTCGCCGTCGGGTCCAGCCCCAGCCCTTCGAGCAGGATCTCCACGCCGATGATCGGCTTGAGCCCCTTGCTGCGTCCGCCCTTGTAGAACTTGATGGCGCCGAACAGGTTGTTCAGGTCGGTGATCGCCAGCGCCGGCTGGCCATCGGCCACCGCGGCCTTGATGATGTCGTCGATGCGGTTGGTGCCGTCGACGACGGAAAACTCGGTGTGGAGACGCAGGTGAGCAAACATGGGGACCATTGTAGAAAACTGGCTCTGCCCGACTGCCTGATATTTGGGCAAGCCAGGGTTATTTTTTCGTGCCCTGCCCTGGTTTGCCCCAATTCCCCTGCCCGGCGCGGAGATGCCTGAACTTTTAAAATCACCGGGTGAACGCCACCCTCAACATCTCCGCCTACAAATTCGTCCCCCTGCCCGATGCCGAAGCGCTGCGCGCGCTGCTGCTGGCGCGCGCACAGGCGCTGGACCTGAAAGGCACGATCCTGCTGGCCGAAGAAGGCATCAACCTGTTTCTGGCCGGCCCGGGCGCGGCGGTGCGCGCCTTTGTGGCGCAGCTGCAGACCGATGCGCGTTTTGCCGACATCGTGCCGAAGGAAAGCTGGTCGGCGCACCAGCCTTTCAAGAAAATGCGGGTCAAAGTCAAGCCCGAGATCATCCGCATGAACCACCCTACCATCCGCCCGGCCGCAGGCCGCGCGCCGGCGGTGCCGGCGGCCACCGTGAAGCGCTGGCTCGACCAGGGCTTTGACGACGAAGGCCGGCCGGTGGTGACGCTGGACACGCGCAACGACTTCGAAGTCGACCAGGGCACGTTCGACAACGCCATCGACTGGCGCATCAGCAAGTTCTCCGAATTCCCGCAGGCGCTGCTCGACCACCAGGCCGAACTGCAGGGCAAGACGGTGGTGAGCTTCTGCACCGGCGGCATCCGTTGCGAGAAAGCCGCCATCTTCATGCGCGAAGCCGGGCTGGACCACGTCTACCAGCTTGAAGGCGGCATCCTCAAGTACTTCGAGGAAACCGGCGGCGCCCATTACCACGGCAACTGCTTCGTGTTCGACGAACGCCGGGGTGTGGACGCCGGTCTGGCGGCGCTGAAAAACTGACGCGGCACGAACCGCTCAGGGCAGGAAGCGCTGCTCGGGCAGCGGAATGAACTCGGTTTCGCCCAGCACCTGCCCGATGCGCTGGGCCAACCAGTCGTCGGCTGCCTGGGCAATGCGTTCCTTGCGACTGGAAACGAAGTTCCACCACATGTGGCGCGGCCCATCCAGCGGGGCACCACCGATCACCACCAGGCGCGTGGCGGCGTTGGCTGACAGGTGCACGGTGTCGGAACCTAACACCGCCATCTGCTGCATCGGCACAGCCTGCCCATCGACCAGCAACTCGCCCTGCACCGCGTAGAGCGCCATTTCCGACGCCAACGCTGGCAACTCAAACCGGCCACCGGTCGGTAGCTGGATATCGAGATACAGCGTAGGTGCCAGGGTGTGCACCGGCGAGTGCTGGCCAAAGGCCTCGCCCACCAGCACGCGCACCGTCGCATCGCCCGCCTGCAGCTCGGGAATGGCCGCGGCCGGCGTGTGCTCGAAGGACGGCGCCACCTCCTCGGCCTCGCGCGGCAAGGCCACCCACAACTGCAAGCCGTGGTTGACGTAGGACGTGTCGCGCAACGACTCGGGGCGTCGTTCGGAATGCACGATGCCGCGCCCTGCCGTCATCCAGTTGATGGCGCCCGGCTCGATCAGCTGCAGCGAACCGACGCTGTCGCGGTGCATCTGCGCGCCTTCGAACAGGTAGGTGACGGTGGCCAGACCGATGTGCGGATGCGGCCGCACGTCATGGTTGACGTCGGGCGTCTCCAGCGAAGGGCCGAAGTGGTCGAAGAAGACAAACGGCCCGACCGAACGGCGGGCCGCCGCCGGCAACAGGCGCCGCACCAGGAAACCGCCACCCAGGTCCTTCTGGTGGCCCGCAAGCAACTGCAGTGACGGATTCATGGCAACGGCCCCTCCTGGTGCCGGACTTTAGGGCCTGTTCACCCTCATTTCTCAAGTGCGAACGAGGCGAAAACAGCGCCAATCTAGGCGCACGACGAAGCCCAGACTGGTGGTCTGGGCGAGGAGTGTAACAACGAGTGACGCTGTTTTCACCTCGTTCCCTTCGGGTTGCGGCCAAAAAGGCCATGCGGGGTGTTGCGCGGACTTGCCGGGGGATGGCCCCGGCAGCGTCCACGCGCCTACCGCATGGCCTTTTTGTTCCGCAACGCATCTTGAGAAATGAGGGTGAACAGGCCCTCGATCAGCCGCGCAGCTTGGCGGCCACTTCAGCCACGCGCTTGCCGTAACGGCGTGCGGTTTCGAAGTCACCGTCGATCATCTCGGCCGGTGCAGCATCTGACGGGGTGTGGCCCAGCAGGCCAACCGAGCCACCCAGGTTGTTGACGTCGTTGCGGCCCGAGGCCTTGGCGTTCGACGGCAGCATACCCAGGCTGACCCACAGACCGCCATGCTGCGCGGCCAAAGTAGCCAGGTACAGCATGGTCGTGCCCTTGTCGCCGTTCAGGCTGGCGCTGTTGGTGAAGCCACCGAACACCTTGTCTTGCCAGGCGCGGGTGAACCAGGCCTTGCTGGAAGCGTCAGCAAATTTCTTGAACTGCCAGCTCACGTTGCCCATGTAGGTCGGGCTGCCCATGATGATGGCGTCGGCCGCGGCCAGCGTGTCCCAACCGCCTTCGGGCAGGTTGCCCTCAGCGTCAATGGCAATCAGCTCGGCGCCAGCGCCTTCTGCCACGGCCTGGGCCAAGCGTTGGGTATGGCCGTAACCCGAATGAAAAACAACAGCGACTTTGGACATGATGTACTTCCTTGGAAAAAAACGGATGAAAAAAACTTGAATCTCAGGCCGAACGCTTGGCGTCCAGGCTCCAGGCACCGGCGCCATGGGCCACCAGCACGAACAGACCGCCGACCACGCCGATGTTCTTGAAGAACATCAGTTGCTGCACAAAGGCCTGCTCAGCCGGCACGCCCCAGTAGGCATGGAAGAAGAAGCTGGCCACCAGCGTGAACAGCGCCAGCACCAGTGCGGCCAGGCGCGTGCCGAAACCGGCGATCAGGGCCAGGCTGCCGACGATTTCCACCACCAGGGCCACAACCGCAGCCACCGTGGGCAGCGGCAAGCCGACCGACGAGATGTAGCCGACGGTGCCGGCAAAGCCGGTGAGCTTGCCAATGCCGGCCGGTAGAAACAGGGCGGCCAGCAGCAGACGACCGGCGAGGGACAGGGGGTTTTGCAGGGATGTAAACATGACGAACTCCTTGGGTGAATGAAACAAAAAAACTCAGGCCGTCAGGTCAAAGACCAGCACTTCGGCGTCCTTGCCGGCCTTCAGCTCAAGCTGGCCTTCGTCCGATAGCATGGCGGCGTCGCCACCGCTCAGACGCTGACCGTTGACTTCCAGCTCGCCGCGCACCAGATGCACATAACTCTTGCGTGCCGGTGCCAGCGCCAGCGTGGCCGTCTCATCGCCGTCGAACAGGCCGGCGTACAGCCTGGCATCGGCATGGATCGTCACCGAGCCCTGCGCACCATCGTTTGAGGCCACCAGGCGCAGGGCGCCGCGTTTCTCGGGCGTGGCAAAGGTCTTCTGCTCATAGCTGGGCGGGATGCCGCGCACATTGGGCTCGATCCAGATCTGGAAGAAGTGGGTCGTGTCTTGCGGCGCGTGGTTGAACTCGCTGTGCATCACGCCGTTGCCGGCGCTCATGCGCTGCACGTCGCCCGGCGGGATGGCGCGGCCATTGCCCATGTTGTCCTTGTGCGCCAGTTCGCCCGACAGCACGTAGCTGATGATCTCCATGTCGCGGTGGCCGTGGGTGCCGAAGCCGGTGCCGGGGGCGATGCGGTCTTCGTTGATGACGCGCAGGTTGCCCCAGCCCATGAATTGCGGGTCGTAATAACCGGCAAAGGAAAAGCTGTGGAAGGACTTGAGCCAGCCGTGGTCGGCGTAGCCGCGGTCCTGTGATTTGCGGATGGTCAGCATGGCGGGTGCTCCTTCTGGGTTGGCAGGATGTGTCCTGCGATGGAATGAACTTTAGGCTTCCCCCCGGCTTTTGCGATCCATGGCGTTTGATGGCATGATTCAAAATATTTGAAATTAAAGAATCGAACCATGCAAACCGCCCGCGATGTCCTGACCCCCGATGCGCTCGCCATGCTGCAGGCGATCGACCGCGCAGGCAGCTTTGCTGCCGCCGCACGCGAACTCGGCGTGGTGCCCAGCGCCCTGACCTACCGCGTGCGCCAGATCGAGGATGCGCTCGACGTGCTGCTGTACGACCGCAGCTCGCGCCAGGCCAGGCTCACCGCGGCCGGCACCGAACTGCTGCATGAAGGCGGCCGCCTGCTGAGCGAGATCGATGCCGTGGCCAACCGCGTCAGGCGCGTGGCCACGGGCTGGGAATCGCAGCTCACGCTGGCGGTGGACAGCATCATCGCCAAGTCCACCGTGATGGAGCTATGCGAGAGCTTCTTCACCCTCGGCGCCCCGACCCGGCTGAAGCTGCGCGACGAAGCCCTGGCCGGCACGCTGGAGGCCCTCACGTCCGGTCAGGCCGACCTGGCCATCGGCGGGGTGCTGGACCCCACCACCAGTGCCGGCATCCAGGGCAAACCGCTCGGCTCGGTCAGCTTCGTGTATGCCGTGGCCCCGCACCATCCGCTGGCCGCCGCGCCCGAGCCGTTGACTGACGAACTGCTGCTTCAGCACCGCGCCGTGGCGGTGGCCGATTCGGCGCAACGCGGCAACAGCCTGACGTACGGTCTGCTGGCCGGGCAGGACGTGTTCACCGTGGCCAACATGCCGGCCAAGCTTGATGCCCAGCTGCGCGGCCTGGGCGGCGGTTTCCTGCCCGAGTGCATGGCGCGCAGTTATGTCGAGGCCGGTCACCTGGTGGTGAAGAAGACCGAACGCCCCGCGCGTGTGGTGCGCGTCAGTTATGCCTGGCGCGGCGGCAGCGCACGCAGCCAGGGCCGGGCGCTGCAGTGGTGGCTCAAGCAGCTGGAAAGCCCGACCACGCGGGCCGCTTTATTGGACCAGCGGCACAACAGGTAAAGTGTCAGGTATCACTCCAAGGAGACCGAGTTCATGAGCGCATCGCAACACTTCGCCGTCATCGGCGCCGGCATGGCCGGCGTGGCCTGTGCCCGCACCCTGGTGCAAGCCGGCCACCGGGTGACGCTGTTCGAGAAAAGCCGCGGTCCGGGTGGCCGCATGGCCACGCGCCGCACCGAGTTCGGCAGCTTCGACCACGGCACGCAGTACTTCACGGTGCGCGACGCGCGCTTTGCCAAGGCGCTGGAAACCGTGCCCGGCCTGTGCCGGCCCTGGAGCGCCAATGCCGTGCGCGTGCTCGACCCTTTCGGCCGCGTGGTCGCTGCCGCCCTGCCCACACGCGAGTCGCACTGGGTGCCGGCACCGGGCATGAACGCCCTGGTGGAGCGCTGGGCCCAGCCGCTGCGCGACGCCGGGCAGCTGGAACTGGAAACCCGCGTCATGCGCATCGAGCGCGACGCACTCAATGCCAGGCGCTGGCAGCTGCAGACAGAAGGGGCCGGCGACACGCGCCATGTCTATTCCGGCTTCGATGCCGTGCTGCTGGCCATCCCCGCAGCCCAGGCGCATGAATTGCTGCAGAACTCGAAACAGGCCAGGGAGCTGGTGCAACGCATCGAGCAGGTCGAGGTGGCCCCGTGCTGGACGCTGCTGGCCGCTTTCCCGCAGGCCATGCAACCGGGCATGTCGTCGCTGGGGCCGCAATGGAATGCAGCGCGCAGCACGCACCACCGCATCGCCTGGGTGGCGCGCGAGTCGAGCAAGCCCAAGCGTGAACTGCTGGAACGCTGGACGGTACAGGCCAGCCCGGCCTGGTCGCTGGAGCATCTGGAAGACAACCCGCTGCGCGTGCAGGCCAAACTGCTCAAGGCCTTTTCCGAGGTCACCGGCATCCGCGTCGCCCCCACCTTTGCCACGGTGCACCGCTGGCACTACGCCAAGACCACCAAGCCGCTGGGCACCAGCCACCTGTGGGATGACAAAGCCCATATTGGTGTCTGCGGCGACTGGTGCCTGGGCCACCGCGTCGAGGACGCCTTCCTCTCCGGGCTGGAGCTGGCACTGAAAGTGGCGTGATGGCCCCCAAGGTCGCTCACTGCGTGTGCTACCTGCCCCCCGAGGGGGCCGCGTTTCGCCTTGGGGCGGCCCGGCGGCGAAACATCCACGCTCGTTGAATGCCTGCCACCTACGTCGGACGATTCGCCCCCTCGCCCACCGGCCCGCTGCACGCGGGCTCGCTGGTGGCCGCGCTGGCCAGCTGGCTCGATGCCCGTGCCCATGGCGGGCGCTGGCTGGTCCGCATCGAGGACGTGGACCTGCCACGCTGCGTGCCGGGCGCTGACCGCCTCATCCTGCAGCAGCTCGCTGCTTGCGGTTTGGTTCCAGATGAATCGCCGCTGTACCAGTCGCAGCGCAGCGTGCTGTACCAGCAGGCCCTCGATGCCTTGGTGACGCGCGGCCTGGCCTACCCCTGTGCCTGCACCCGGCGCGACATCGAGCTCGAACTGGAGCGGCTGGGACGCCCCAAAACCCGCCACGGCGAACTGGTCTACCCCGGCACCTGCCGTGGCGGACTGCACGGCCAGGCGGCGCGCGCCTGGCGCCTGCGCACCGACCTCACCACCGATTCCGCATCAAATCAGGCTCAAGCCCAAGAAAAACTTTGGTCTATTGCTATCAATTCAATAGCACAACGGAGCCGGTCGCAACGTATCGACTGGTACGACCGTCGCCTGGGCACACAGACGCAGGACGTGGCCGCCGAGTTAGGCGACTTCGTGCTCCAGCGCGCCGACGGCCTGTTTGCCTACCAGCTGGCGGTGGTGGTGGACGACGGCGCGCAGGGCATCACCCACATCGTGCGCGGCGCAGATCTGGCCGACAACACGGCGCGCCAGATCCTGCTGCAGCGCGCGCTGGGCCTGCCGACACCGGCCTACCTGCACACGCCGCTGGTGCTCGGCCCCAACGGCGAAAAACTGAGCAAGCAGAACGGTGCCCAGGCGCTGAACACGCACGAGCCACTGGCTGCGCTGAACGCGGCTGCCGCGGTGCTCGGCCTGCAGGTGACCGCCACGGTGCTCGAAGACTGGCTGGCCGCGGCCACGACGCAATGGGCGGCTCTCTGGCAACGTTAACGCCCCACCAGAGGGCCGGCCGGTAAAATCCGGGGTGTGACTGACACAACCCCCACTCCCCTTCCCCAAGATTCAGCAGCCCCTGCCCAGGCCGCGCCCAAAGACCGGCGCCGCCTGCCGCCGCCCGGCGTGGAATTTCCCAAGACGATCAAGAGCTTTGTGAAGCGCGCCGGCCGCACCACCACCGGCCAGGCCAAAGCCTTCGAGGAATTCGGCCCGCGCTTCGTGCTGCCCTACACGCCGGCGCCGCTCGATGCGGCGGCCGCCTTCGGCACGCCAGCCGCCGGCCAGCCGCTGATCCTGGAGATCGGCTTCGGCATGGGTGACGCCACGGCGCACATTGCGGCGCTGATGCCTGAGAAGAATTTCCTCTGCTGCGAAGTTCACGAGCCCGGCGTGGGCGCGCTGCTCAAGCGCATCGGCGAACAGGGCCTGACCAACATCCGCATCCTGCAGCACGACGCGGTGGAAGTCATCGACCACATGCTGCCCGAGGGCAGTCTGGACGGCATCCACATCTTCTTCCCCGACCCCTGGCACAAGACCAAGCACCACAAGCGCCGCCTGATCCAGCCGCTGCTGGTGGCCAAGCTGGCCGCGCGCCTGAAGCCCGGCGGCTACCTGCACTGCGCCACCGACTGGGAACCCTACGCCCAGCAGATGCTGGAGGTGCTGCAGGCCGAACCACTCCTGAAGAACCGCGCTGACGGTTACGCCCCCAAACCCGACTACCGGCCGCTGACCAAGTTCGAAAAGCGCGGCCTGCGCCTGGGTCACGGCGTGTGGGATCTCGTCTTCGTACGGAAATGACACCCTCAGGCTGCGCAAAGGGCGTGTCGCTCCGACACCCCTCTCAAGGGGGCGACACCAGTGGCCCGGCAAAGCCGGTTCCACGGCGTCCCCCGCCTGGATCGCCTCACCCCGCCCGCGTTGCGCTTCGTGGGAAGGTGCACGCAACACCTGGCGCACATACCCGCTGACCATGAGCCGCCCTCCGCACCGCGTCTCCCTGCCCATGCTGGAAGGCGTGAGCGCCAGTTGCGTTGCGCTGCCGGCCGGGCCCTGGCCGCTCCTGGTGGACTTTCTGGCGCAGCGCCTGCCCGCCGTGTCGCAGGCCCAGTGGCAACAACGCATGGCACAGGGCCGTGTGCTCGACGAACTCGGCCGGCCGCTGCCGCCCGATGCCCCGTTCCAGCCGCAGACACGCGTCTACTACTACCGGGAGCTGAGCGCCGAGCCGGTGATCCCGTTCGAGGCCAGCGTGCTCTACCAGGACGAGCACCTGCTGGTGGCCGACAAGCCGCACTTCCTGCCCGTCACGCCCACCGGCCGTTTCGTGCAGCAGACGCTGCTGGTGCGCCTCAAGCGCCAGCTGGGCATCGAAACCCTGAGCCCGATCCACCGCATCGACCGCGAGACCGCCGGCCTGGTGCTGTTCAGCGTGCGCCCGCAGGACCGCGGCGCCTACCAGGCGCTGTTTCGCGACAAGGTGGTGGAGAAGAGCTACGAAGCCATTGCGCCGCTGCGCCCCGACCTGCCGCTGCCGAGCGTGCACGTGAGCCGCATCGAACCCGACGAACAGTTCTTCCGCCAGCGCGAAGTGCCGGGCGCCCCCAACAGCGAAACGCACCTCGCCTTGCTGGAAACCCGTGGCGACCTGGCGCGCTATCGCCTGTCGCCCGTGACCGGTCGCACCCACCAGCTGCGCGTGCACATGCATGCACTGGGCCGCCCGATCGTCGGCGACCTGTTTTACCCCGAGGTGGTGCACGGCCCCGGGCATACCGACGAGGACTACAGCCGGCCCTTGAAGCTGCTGGCGCGCTCCATCGCCTTCACCGACCCCGTGACCGGCCAGCCACGGCACTTCGCGAGCCGGCGCCACCTGGCCTGGGACTGAGCCGGCGCGTTGCCCAGGCGACAGCCGTGCCGGGTCCGGTTCGCAAATGGCTTACGCTATAGCCTGCATATTTCAGGAGGAGCCTCTTATGAGCCGCGATGTTCTGGTTGCCGGTGTCGGCATGATCCCCTTCACCAAGCCGGGCGCCAACCTGCCCTACCCGCAAATGGCTGCGCAGGCCACGCAAGCCGCACTCGCCGATGCCGGCATCGGCTACGAGCACATGCAACAGGCCTATGTGGGCTACGTCTATGGCGACTCCACCGCCGGCCAGCGCGCGCTGTACGAGGTGGGCATGACCGGCATCCCGGTGGTCAACGTCAACAACAACTGCTCCACCGGCTCCACCGCGCTCTTTCTGGCGCGGCAGGCGGTGGCCAGCGGCGCGGCCGACTGCGTGCTGGCACTCGGTTTCGAGCACATGAGCCCCGGGGCCCTCGGCGCCGTGTTCACCGACCGGCCCTCGCCCTTCGACCGCTTCGACGAGGCCACCGACGCGCTGGTCGGCCACGGCGAGATTCCGCTGGCGCTGCGCTACTTCGGCGGCGCCGGCCTGGCCCACATGCAGCAGTACGGCACCAAGCTGGAAACCTTTGCCGCCATCCGCGCCAAGGCCAGCCGCCATGCGGCCAACAACCCGCTGGCGCTGTTCCGCAAGGAAGTCACGACCGAGGAAGTGATGGCCTCGCCCATGCTGTGGCCCGGCGTGCTGACGCGCCTGATGGCCTGCCCGCCCACCTGTGGCGCGGCAGCGGCGGTGATCTGCTCCGACGCCTTCGCGCAAAAACACGGTCTGAACCGCTCAGTGCGCATCAAGGCACAGGCCATGACCACCGACAAACCTGTCACTTTCGAAGCGCAGGACATGCGCGAGGTGGTCGGTTTCTCCATGGCGCGCGACGCCGCGCAGCAGGTTTATGCGCAAGCCGGCATCGGCCCGCAGGACCTGGACGTGGTGGAACTGCACGACTGCTTCGCGCAGAACGAACTCATCACCTACGAAGCCCTGGGCCTGTGCCCGGTCGGCGGCGCCGAGAAGTTTGTGCTGGATGGCGACAACACCTACGGCGGTCAGGTGGTGACCAACCCATCCGGTGGCCTGCTGAGCAAGGGCCATCCGCTGGGCGCCACGGGGCTCGCGCAATGCACCGAGCTGGTTCAGCAACTGCGCGGCCAGGCCGGCGCGCGCCAGGTGGCCGATGCCCGGCTGGCCCTGCAACACAACCTGGGCCTGGGCGGCGCTTGCGTCGTCACCCTGTACGAACGCGTTTGAAGGATTTCTGATGCTGCCGCAACTTCACCGTCACCCCTGGATGGATGCCGACATCGAGGCCTTCCGCGACCAGGTCCGCCGCTATGTCAACGCCGAACTGGTGCCGCACCTGGCCGCCTGGCGCCAGCAGGGTTACATCCCGCGCGAGGTGTGGCGCCCGTTGGGCGAAATGGGTTTTCTGCTGCCCGAGATGCCGGAGGCCTATGGCGGTGCCGGTGCCAGCCTGGCCTACCAGCTGGTGGTAGCTGACGAGCTGGCGCGGGTCGAGATCCCCGGCACGGTGGCGGTGCACACCATTGCCGCCCACTACATCCTCGACTACGGCACCGAAGAACAGAAACAACGCTGGTTGCCCAAACTCGCCAGCGGCGAGCTGATCGCCGGCATCGCCATGACCGAACCCGGCGCCGGCTCCGACCTGAAGGCAGTGCGCACACGCGCGCGGCGTGAGGGTGACGAGTACGTGATCGACGGCAGCAAGGTTTTCATCACCAACGGCTACAGCGCCAACCTGCTGGTGGTGGTGGTGCGCACCGGCGAAGCCGGCGCCAAGGGCGTGTCGCTCATCGTGCTGGAAACCGAAAACCTGCCGGGCTTTCGCGCCAACATCCTGCACAAGATCGGCATGCACGCCTCCGACACCTGCGAGCTGTTTTTCGACGGCGTGCGCGCCCCGGCGGCCAACCTGCTGGGCGGCGTGGAAGGCCAGGGGTTTGCCCACCTCATGAGCCAGCTGCCGTTTGAGCGCATGCTGCTGGCGGTGGCGGCCGCCGCCGTCATCGAACTCGCGGTCGAGCTGACGGTGGCCTACACCCAGCAGCGCCAGGCCTTCGGCCAGCGTGTGGTCGATTTCCAGAACACCCGCTTCAAGCTGGCCGAATGCGCCACGCTGGCGCACGTGGTGCGCACTTTCGTCAACGACTGCACCCAGCGCCTGCTCGACGGCACGCTGGACGTGGAAGCCGCCTACATGGCCAAGTGGTGGACCACCGAGCAGCAATGCAAGGTGACCGACGAATGCCTGCAGCTGTTCGGCGGCTACGGCTACATGGCCGAGTACCCGATCGCCCGCCTGTACGCCGATGCGCGCGTGCAGAAGATCTACGGCGGCACCAACGAGATCATGAAGGACCTGATCGCGCGCAAGGTGTGCGGATAAGACACTTTGATCCCGCCGGCCGGGAAATCCGGCGACGGGACCGCCTGCGGCCCCCATAATGGGAAACCCCCGGGCGTACGCGAACCCGGGGCTACAACCGACCGAACGCCTCAGGGAGCTGTCACTGGCGCTGCACCGCAGACCAGGATCCAAAGGAAGCGAATTTCGACATGAAACTTTTGCGGCTACCGCGCTCGAAAGTCCAGCTTGGCGCCCCCCTGCCCTGGAATGTGCGGGATGAGCAATGCCATCTCCTGCTGTCCAGGGGCCATGTCATCGAGAGCGAAGAACAGTTGCAGGCGCTGCTGGAGCGCGGCGCCTTTGTCGATGCCGAGGAAGTCAAATCGTCGCTGCTGGTCGCGCATCCGGGACAGCAGACGGTGGCCGCGCCGCTCAATCTTTTTGCCTACTGGGACCAAACCACCGAGGAGCTGAAGAAACTGCTGACCAACATCGAGAAGCAGTCCGATTTCCCCGGTCACGCGGCTCAGTTCGCACGCCATCTGATGGAACTGGTCGACCTCAACCCCGACTACGGCATTTACCGTTGCGTGCGCCAGGACCACGACCAGCATTTCTATTACGGTTATCGCCACGCGGTGCATGTCGCCACGCTGGCCATCCTGACGGCCCGCCACCTACACTGGACCAGCGATCGCACCATGAGTCTGGTCCAGGCGGCGCTCACCATGAATCTGACCATTTTTGGCCTGCAAGGCCAGATCGCAGGCCAGGACGACCCCGCCACCGAAAAACAGCGCGCCTTGATCCGCCAGCATCCCGCCGAGTCGGTGGCGCTGCTGGAGAAGGCTGGCGTCAAGGATGCCGACTGGCTGTCGGCCATCGCGCAACACCACGAACGCAGCGACGGCACCGGTTACCCCGCCGGCACGACGGAGATCGGCGACATCGCGGCCGCGTTGCGGGTGATGGATGTCTTCATGGCAAAAATCAGCCCGCGCGCCATCCACCCGGCGCTGTCGCCGCAAGAGGCGGTCCGGGAGCTGTACCGGGACGACAAAGGCGGCCCCATCTCCACGGCCGTCATCAAGGAGTTCGGCATCTATCCGCCCGGTGATTTCGTCAAGCTGGCCTCGGGCGAACTGGGCATCGTGGTCCAGAGAACCGAGAACGCGCGAGCCCCCATCGTCGCCTCGATCACCGACACCAACGGTCATCCGGTGACACGGACATTGCGGCACGACACCGGCCAGGCCGAATTCGCCATCGTGGGCAACGTCACCGACAAGGCGCTGTTGAAGCATCTGGCGCCGGAACGCCTGTACGGCTTCTCCAAGGTCCAGCCCATGACGTATGCGCCTCTCGCGGCGTCGCATGCCTGAAGGGCCATCGCCAGCCGCAAACCACACTTGAAAGGCCGTCGCAGGGCACACCCTGCGTGCCGCGGATCAGGTGAAACCGGGTGTGCTGCACCCGGCAGGGCGGGGCTCTTGTACCAGGTGCTGCGCCGCCTCAGTGCGCCGGCGTGGGTGTCGCCAGATGCACTCTGTTGCGGCCCGCTTTCTTGGCTTCGAACATGGTGGCATCGGCCAGATCCAGGATCTGGTCGAAATCCGCTTCCCGGGCGTCAAACAAGGCGACGCCCACACTGGCCGTGCAGTGATGCTCCACCACCGTGTCCGGCTGGCCTGCCGACTGGATGGGCAGGATGTAGGGCTCAGCCAACCGGGCACGGATTTTTTCGGCAATCTGCATGGCCTCCGAGGCGGCGATGGTTTCATCGCTGTCCAGATCCATTACCAGCACGACGAACTCATCGCCGCCAAAGCGGGCAACGGTATCCACTTCACGCACACTCTGCTTCAATCGGGCCGCGACTTCGATCAGCAGCAAATCACCGACCGCGTGCCCCTGTGAATCGTTCAACGGTTTGAAGTTGTCAAGATCCAGAAAAATCAGTGCGCCGCGCCGCCCGGTCCGCTTGTTGCCGGCCATGGCCTGATGAAGATGATCGACCAGCAGACGACGGTTGGCCAGCGACGTGAGCGGGTCGTGAAACGCCATCTGGCGAATTTTCACTTCCAGTTGTTGCTGCGCTTCATGCATGGCGTTGAATTGCCCGGCCAAGCGGTCAATCTCGTGGATGCCCGAGGTCGTCGGCGCATGGACGTCCTGCGCTTGCTGGGCGGCGGCATCGGCCGCGGCCCCCAGCGCCTTGAGGGCGTGCCGCACGTGGCTGCTGAATAGCCATGCGAGGACCAGGCCAGAACCGATAAAACCGGCCAGCGACAGCGCCACCAGGGTCAGCAGCCGATACAGATCCCGGTACAGCACATCCTTCGTCATCCCCACCACCACGGTCCACCCGGTGGTGCTCGACTTTTCGTACGCCAGGAAGGTGGGATTGCCTTCGAGGGAGCGGCTGGCCATCGTGCCTCGCCCATGGCTGGCGATCTGCTGCCGCAGATCATCCGTCGCTTTGCGGGCAATCATCTTGGCCGGGCTGAGATTTCTCGCCACGACCGTATCCTGCGCATCGAGCACGGTCGCAAGCCAGCCGTCAGGCAATTTTTGTTCGGCCAACAGCTTGTTGAACTGCTCCGGCAGCAAACCGACACTGAGCACATAGACCAGCTTCCCCTCATGCGTGACCGGCACGTCGATGCTGACCAGCGGGCGCTTGAGCACCGCTCCGGTGTACAGGTTGGAAATGGCGGGCAGGCCGGTCTGGGTGACCCGGTGTATTTGCTCAGGATTGCCGTGACGAGGCAAGGTGTCGGTCAGGGGTCTGGCCGTATTGAGCACCTGCCACCCCTGAACATCACTCAACACGAAATTGTTGTCCTGGCCGATCGCCGCAGCCACCTCACCGGCCTGCCGGTAGAAGGCCCCCAGGTTGCGGGTCATGAGGCTCTCGGACTTCGAGAGCGCAACCGCGGTGTACTGGGCTTTGATGAGTTCCGCATCGATGGCACTCAGCAGTGCGCGGGCCGTCTGTTGTGCGCCTTGTTCCAGGCTGCTGCGCTCATTCTGGTAAATCGCGTAGGAAAGGACCAGTCCGATCAAGAGCCCGGGAATCAGGGCGATGATGAAAAACCAACTCAGACCTGGCATGGCACTTGCCAGTTTTGACAGGAAATTACGAATTGGAGAAGGGGTCATTTCCTAGGGTCGACACGGAAGCATCGGGTCTCTGCTGCCATTCTAGGGTCTGGCGCCAGTATGCGCCCGCTGAACAGGCACGCCCGATGCATGAAAGCGACAACGTCGCGCGTCACACCGTCACGGCGCCAACCCCTGGCTGCGCAGGATCGCGGCACGCAGCCCCTTGAAGGTCGTGGTGAACGTTTCGTTCAGAGACGCCAGGCCGTTGGCCGGATCGATCGGCAGGCGGTTGTAGACCACCGCCCAGGTCAGGCCATCGTTGCGCCGTTCCAGGAAGGAATGGGTCCCGGTGGTCAGCGCGCCGGCATGGTTCCAGCCGGAGGGGTCGAGCACCCAGCCCAGCCCTCCGTTGGCATTGGGAATCGCCGGGTCTTTCGTGGCCATCAGGGCCACGGTGGCAGGCTGCAGCAGGCGGCGCGCGCCCGAACGGCCATCCACCGCGTCGGCAAACCGCACCATGTCAGCGCTGCTCATGATCCAGCCGCCGTGCGCATCCATGGCGGCGAGATGAAAGCCGTTGTAGGACTCCGTGCCGGTGCCGCGCCCCGTCTGCGAAGGCACGGCGGGCCAGCGCGGGTCGTCGTAATAGACCGCCTCGCCGGGCCGGCGCTCGGCCAGCGTATCGCCGCCGATGCGGGGACTGTGGCAGCCGGCCGGATCGAACACCAGCCGGCGCATGGCCTCGTCATAGGGCATGCCGGTTTTCTGCTCCAGCACGCGGCCCAGGATGTTGTAGCCGAAGTTGCTGTAGCTGAAATGCGTTCCCGGCTCCCGCTGCAACTCGTGGAACCGGAGCATGTACTCGATCGCGTCAGCAGCACTGGCCGGTGCCGGCCGCTTCAGGTCGATGGCGATCTGGGCCAGATCGTATTGCGGCTCGTAGACATCCGAATCCCAGCCGCCCGTGTGCTGCAGCAGATCGCGCAGCGTGATCTTCAGCACCCGCGCATCCTTGACCTGTGCATAACGCGCGCCCGTCAGCAGGCCGCCCGGGCCGAAGACCGGGCGCTCCAGCGCCGCCGGCAGTTCGGCTTCGAAGGCTTTGAGCACCGCCACCGCCGTCATCGGCTTGGCAACGCTGGCAATGCGGAACAGCGTCTCGGGTTGCACCGCCTCGCGGGTCTGGCGATTGGCCCAGCCGAAGCCGCGCTGGTAGATGATCTTGCCGTCGCGTGCCACCGTCAGGCTGGCACCCGGAATGTCCATGGCCTCGAGGATGTCAACCATCGCCGCATCCACGCTGCGCATGGCGGCCACCGTATCCCCGCTGATCGGCGTGTCGGTGTTCACGCTCGCCTTGCGGGTGAACCAGCCGCAGCCGGACAGCAGCAAGGTCCCCAGCATCATGGCCAGCCCCAGGCCACGCGCCCGGCGCGCGAATGACGCGTTGCTCATCATCTCTCCCATCGGATGGCGGGTGATTCGCCGCACGACATGCACGGCCTGACCCGAGCAGGAATTATCAGCCCCCGCCCAGCGGCGCCGTGCCCCGGGATCGGCATGCCGACTTCAGGCGTTCCGGCCCGCCACGCGGTCCAGCGTGCCGTCGCTGGCCGCCTTCAGCAGGCGGCGGAACGACGGGCATGCCATGTGGCTGGGCGCGGGGCAGACGGCGGCATGGCGCAAGCCCTTGCTCATGGCGAGCAACCGCCTGACCATGCTGTCGACCTGGTCGGCCTTGTCTTCCAGCATCTTGCGCTTGATGTCCGGCCGCCGGTCGGGCGTGAACATCTGCCCGATCTCGTCCAGCGAAAAACCGGCCGCCCGGCCCAGCGAGATCAGCGCCAGCTGCTCCAGCACGCCCGGGTCGAAGGTGCGGCGCAGCCCCTGGCGCCCGACCGAGGCGATCAGGCCCTTCTCTTCGTAATAGCGCAACGTCGAGGCCGGCAGGCCGGAACGCTTGGCAACTTCTGCAATGTCCATGTTGAAAAAATGCCTTGACTTCAAGTCGACTTGAATTCTTAGAGTACTTGCACCGATTCACCAAGTCAACCCGAAGGACAAGCCATGACACCTTTCGATTCCCTCCTCCTGCGCACCGTAGCCGTCGGCATCGGCGCCACCGCGCTGATGGACCTGTGGCTCACGCTGCTCAAAGCTCTCGGTCTGCCCGCGCTCAACTTCGCCCTGCTCGGTCGCTGGGTCGGCCACATGCCACGCGGCCAGTGGGCACACAAGGCTATCGCCAAAGCGGCGCCCGTGCGCGGCGAGCTGGCGCTGGGCTGGGCCGCGCACTACGCCACCGGCATCACCTTTGCGCTGCTGCTGATCACCCTGGCCGGCCCGGCCTGGCTGCACGCCCCCAGCCTGTGGCCGGCGCTGTGCGTGGGCATCGGCACCGTGGTGCTGCCGCTGTGCGTGATGCAGCCCGCCATGGGCGCGGGTTTCGCTTCGTCGCGCACCCCGACGCCGGCCTTGAACGTGCTTAAGAGCCTGGCCAACCACACCGTCTTCGGGCTGGGCCTGTATGCCGTGGCCCGGGTCATCGCTTCATTCACCGGGGCCTGAAGCTCCACCCTCCACCCCACTTGATCAGGAAACACATCATGAAAAACATCGCCGTCATCTACCACAGCGGCCAGGGCAACACCGAACACTTTGCCCGCCTCGTTGTGACCGGCGCGCAAAGCGTGGACGACACCCACGTCAGCCTGCTCAAGGCCGCAGACCTCACCATCAACCCGTCCAGCCTGATCGACTACGACGGTTACGTCTTCGGTTCGCCCACCTACCTGGGCGGCGTGAGCGGCCCGTTCAAGTCTTTCATGGATGCCACCGGCGGGCTCTGGCGCACGCAGCAGCTCAAGGGCAAACTCGCCGCGGGCTTCACCGTCTCGGCCCTGCCCTCGGGCGACAAGCAGAGCACGCTGCTCTCCATGTTCACCTTCGCCATGCAGCATGGTTTGGTCTGGGTGGGTAACCCTTTCCTGCCGGAACAGAGCAACGGCGTGCCTTATGAGCAGGCCATCAACCGCCTGGGCTCGTGGACCGGCATGATGGCCCAGGCCAGCCACTCGGCCCCGGGCCAGTCCTGGGCACCCGGCGACCTGCGCACCGCCGAAGCCTTTGGCCGCAACTTCGCCCAGGTGCTCGAGCGTCTGGCGGTGCCGGCCGAGGAGGCAGCCTGATGCTGCCCGCCCGATATGCCCCGGCCCTGTTCGGCCTCATCCTCTCGGGCCTCATGTCGCTACTGGTGTCGGCCATCGCCACACTGCGCGCCGCTGGCCCCGGCACCGACTGGCTGCCGCTGTGGCTCGGCGCCTGGCTCACGGCCTGGCTGGCTGCGTTCCCTGTCGTGCTGGTGGTGGCGCCCGTCACGCGCCGCATCGTGCAGCGCCTGGTGCGGCCAGCATGAAAACGCACAGCCGGGTCGATCCGGCATGGTCGCAGCCATGGCACTGGCGCTGACCGCCATCCGCCGGCGCGACATTCCCGTCCATCAACGCTGGATGACCCGCGCCTATGCGCTGGGCATGGGGGCGGGCACCCAGGTGGTCACGCATATCCCGTGGTTTCTGTGGCCGGAGTTGCAGGGCGAGCTGTTGCGGGCGGTGTGCATGGGGGCTGGGTGGGCGATCAATATCGTTGTGGTGGAGTGGGTACTCAGGAGGGTCTGACAGCGGTGACCCCTCGCGGCCAGGAGAAGCCGGTGGCAGAACTCGCAATGATGTCTGGTTCAGGCTAGTTGCGGACATCCGAGTACGAAAACTGAGTCTTATCGGGAGACCCCAACCGGTCGTTCACAAGGCAGGATCTTGAACGACCGATCGACCACCTGAACCGGCCGCTTGGCATGTACCGACGGTACAAGTTTCGGAAGCGGCTGCCTTCACCCTGTACGAGCTGGTAACTACCGTCAATGGCTGCTTTGTAGTGAGAGACCATACTGGTGGAACCGACCATCGGCTGCCTGTCGCCAATATATGTTGAGTAACTGGGCCGGACTGAATCCGGCCTCTTCAAGAGGGGACGTCGAAAGGCTGCTGTTCACCTGAATCCGACATCGCAGTAGCGAATGGCCGGAGTGCCGCGTTCTCGATCAATCGGCGCCGGCGGCCGTACTTACGTGGGCTGCCGCATCGCAGTCATTTCGAAGTGAGGCCTGCCGCTGGGTCAATGGACGGTCTCGAAACATCAAATACCGTTCCCAGTGTGGCCGGGCGAAGTCAGCGCTCGTTGCGTAGCGAATGCGTTTTCAGTGGCGCAAGGAATTAGCCCACGATATATACAGTTAGACTGTATATAATTCATCCGTGATTGCGAGTGACGCGAAGTCAATTGCCATCGCTACTTATTGGACTGAAGGCATGCAAAGGCGTTTATTTGTTCAAGGATCAACCGGGTTTGCAGCCGCAATCGTCGGCGTACCCGCAAGTGCGCGTGATGCGCAGCTCAGTGAGTCAATCAATCCGCCGAATACCACCATGAGTACTGAATCTAACAAGAACATCGTGCGACGCTTCAACAAGGAAGTCATCGAAGAAGGGCGACGAGCCTCCTTTCACGAGCTGATGGACGAAGCTTTTGTGAATCGTTCTGCGCCCGCGGGCGCACCTAATGGCCCAGAGAGCATGTGGAACACGTTTGAAAACGTACTGCGACCGGCATTGAGCGACCTGAAGGTGACAATTCATGATCAGCTCTGCGACGGCGACAAGGTGACCACTCGAAAGAGTATCACGGGGATGCACACGGGCGCCCTGTTGGGGCTGGCGGCGACCGACAAGCTGGTCTCGATTGACGTGATTGACATCGTCCACGTCCGAGATGGACGCTACTTCGAACATTGGGGCATCAATACCCTATCGTCGGTCCTGGCACAGTTGAGGGCAGGCTGACGTTCGACACGGCGATGAATCGTCAACTCACTCTCTTGATTCGGGAGCAGATTTGGTACAGCAACATCAAGCGCATCCAGCTACCTCAGTGACTGAATCACTTGCCGAAGACCTGCGAGATGTTATTGGTCGGTTTGTGAGGGCTGTGCGGTCTCAGGCAGCTACTCCAAGCGAAGCACACGGGGAGACTCTTTCCTTCCTTGAGCGTTCAGGTCCCGTGAGCATCGCGGTGCTCGCAGATGGACGAGGGGTGAGACATCAAAGTATGCGGCTTGTGATCGCTCGGCTGGAGTCCGAAGGCTTGATTGAGCTTATTGCCGATCCGCAGGACAGGCGCGGCTATCTAGTGCACCTCACGAAGAAGGGATTCGCGGAGAACGCCGCGGCTCGAAAAGCGAGGGCGGAATGGATCGCAGACGCCCTTGCCGCCACAATGGACACAGGCGAGATCGCCACCCTCAAAGCGGCCGTGCCGCTTTTGCAAAAGATTGTCGACTTGGACAAGCACTAGATCGGTCACTTGCGCCTTAGGCCGACTCGGTTATTTCAAATCTGAAATCGAAAAAGGTAGAGGCCGAGAGGGCGCGTTGCGGCCACGGCCGTCAGCAATCGCGGCAAAGCAGCCACTAGGCCAAGCTGCCGAGGCAGGCTGTAACGAGTCGACAGCAGGAATTCAGCCGACTGATGTCGGCCGATTCACTCGCCTACCCCAACTGCCCCGCCAACAACCGCGCCACATGCACCGCCTCCCGCTGCGCGCCATCGGCAATCTGGTGCCGGCAGCTGGTGCCATCGGCCACCACGATGGCATCCGCTTTCGCACGCACCGCGGGCAGCAGCGCGGCCTCGGCCATCTGCATGGAGACCTCGTAGTGCTCCGCCTCGTAGCCGAAGCTGCCGGCCATGCCGCAGCAGCTGCTTTCGATCAGCTCGGGCTTGGCGCCGGGGATCAGTGACAGCACTTCCATCACCGGCGTGACAGCGGCGAAGGCCTTCTGGTGGCAGTGGCCGTGCAGCAGAACGGGTTGGCTCACGGGTTTGAGTTGGGCCTTGAAGGCTTCCAGCTTGCCGGCCTTGGCCTCGCGGGCCAGGAACTCTTCGAACAGCAGCGCCTGCTTCGCAATGGCCTGTGCCGGTTCGCCCAGCCCCATCACCAGCAGTTCGTCGCGCAGCGTCAGCAGGCAACTGGGCTCCAGGCCGACGATGGCAATGCCTTTTTCGGCGAAGGGCAGCAGGCTGTCCACCACCTCCTGCGCCTTGGCCTTGGCCTGATCCACCATGCCGGCGGACAGGAAGGTGCGGCCGCAGCAGAGGTGCTTGCCATCTGCTCTCATTTTTGTAGCTACGTGCGCCGTGTAGCCGGCGGCTTGCAGCACTTTTAATGCTGAAACCGCGTTCTCCGACTCGAAAAATCCGTTAAAGGTGTCAACGAACAGCACCACCGGTTTGGTCGCGGCCAGTACTTCTTCGCGCGTGGCGCTGGTGAGCTGGCGGTTGAAGAAATGCTGGCTCTGCCACTGCGGCAGGCTGCGTTGGGCGGAGAAGCCGAACAGCTTTTCACTCAACTTCGCCATCAGCGGCACCTTGTCGCGCAGGTTCAGCACGGGGGCGATCTTCGCGGCGTGTCGCGCGTAGTCGGGCAGCTGGCCGACCAGCTTGTCCTTGATCGTGTGGCCGTGTTTCGCCTTGTAGTGCTGCAGAAACTCCACCTTGAGTTTGGCCATGTCGACGCCGGTGGGGCAATCGCGCTTGCAACCCTTGCAGCTCACGCAGAGATCCAAGGCTTCTCGCACTTCCTCGCTGGCCAGCGCATCTTCACTTTTCAAGCCCTCCAGCTGACCGGACAACGCCAGCCGCAAGGTATTGGCGCGGCCGCGCGTGAGGTGCTGCTCGTCGCGTGTGACGCGGTAGCTCGGGCACATGGTGCCGGCGTCGAACTTGCGGCAGTGGCCGTTGTTGTTGCACATCTCCACGTGCATGGCCAGGCCGTGGGCCGGGTCGCCGCCGGTGCCGGGGGCGGTGGTTTCTTCCGTCACCGGGTTGTTCTGCACGTTCCAGGCGCTCCAGTCCAGCGCGGGCTGGATGGGCACCACGCGCTGCTTGTGGCCGGGCGGGTAACGCATGAGCGTGGTGTCGTCCATCTTCGGCGGCTTCACCATGCGCTGCGGGCACAGCAGGCCTTCGGGGTCGAACTGCTGCTTGATCTGGCCCAGGGCGTCGGTCAGGCGCGGGCCGAACTGCCACTCGATCCACTCGCCCCGGCACAGGCCGTCGCCGTGCTCGCCGCTGTAGGCGCCCTTGTACTTACGCACCAGCTCACTGGCTTCTTCGGCAATGGCGCGCATCTTCTGCGCGCCGTCCTGCCGCATGTCGAGAATGGGCCGCACGTGCAGCGTGCCGACCGAGGCATGGGCGTAAAAAGTGCCGCGGCTGCCGTATTTGCGGAACACGCCGGTCAGTGCGTCGGTGTATTCGGCCAGGTGCTCCAGCGGCACGGCGCAGTCTTCGATGAAACTCACCGGCTTGCCGTCGCCGCGCAGGCTCATCATGATGTTGAGGCCGGCCTTGCGTACTTCCCACAGGTTTTTCTGCGGCGCGTCGTCGATCATCTCGACCACGCTGCCGGGCAGGCCGAGGTCGCCCATCAGCTCCACCAGTTCCTTGATCTTGGGTGCGATGTCGGTCTTGGAGTCGCCGGAGAACTCCACCAGCAAAATCGCTTCCGGCTTGCCGCCGTTGATGGCCGGCGCCAGCGCGGTGCGGATGGTGGGGGCAAAAGCCGGGTTCTGCAGCGAGAGCTCGATCATGGTGCGGTCCACCAGCTCCACCGCCGTCAGCGCCCCGCCCTGCATGCCGTGGCCGAGCTTGACGATGTGCTGCGCACTGTCCATGGCCTGGTAGAAGGTGGGGAAGTTCACCACGCCCAGCACCTTGGCGCGCGGCAGTTCGCTCAAACGCAGGTCGAGTGAACGGGTGAGCGCCAGCGTGCCTTCGCTGCCCACCAGCAGGTGGGCCAGGTTGACCGAGCCGTCACTGGTGTACGGCTTTTCGTTCTGGTTGTGGAAGATGTCCAGGTTGTAGCCGGCCACACGGCGCAGCACCTTGGGCCAGCGGGCTTCGATCTCGTCGCGGTGCAGGCCGGCCAGGCCGCGCACGAAGTCGCCGATCTGCTTTACGCGACCGGTGGCCGTGCCGTAGCTGCGGAAGTCCAGCAGCTCGCCGTCGGCCAGCCAGGCCTGGGCGCCGAGCACGTTGTGCACCATGTTGCCGTAGGCAATGGAGCGGCTGCCGCAGGAGTTGTTGCCGGCCATGCCGCCCAGCGTGGCCTGCGCGCTGGTGGAGACGTCCACCGGGTACCAGAGGTTGTGTTTCTTGAGTGCGGCGTTGAGGTGGTCCAGCACCAGGCCGGGCTCGACGCGCGCGGTGCGCTGCTCGACGTTGACGTCGAGGATGTTGCGCATGTACTTGCTGTGGTCGATCACCAGCCCCGCGCCCACGGTCTGGCCGCATTGGCTGGTGCCGCCGCCGCGCGGCACGATGGGCACGCCCAGGCTGCGGCAGATGTCGATCGCCAGCCGCACGTCGGCGGCCTCGCGCGGCACGAACACACCCACCGGCATCACCTGGTAGATCGACGCGTCGGTGGCGTAACGGCCGCGGTCCGCCGGGCTGAACAGCACGTCGCCCCGGGTTTCGGAGGCCAGGCGCTGCGCCAGCCGGCCGGCCACTTCGTTGCTGAGGCGGGACACCGCTTCGTAAGTGGCGGCGGGTGTTGGTTGGGTCACGTTCAGAGGCAGGGGGGCATTCATGGAAATTCGGTTCTAGGCAGAGGTCTGTTGGCTGGCCGCAGCAGCACGCAGCTGCTCGGCCACCACGTCGCGCTTGTGCCCGAGGTGGGCCACCAGCACGGTGCGCAGGGCAGCACCATCGCGTGTTTGCAGCGCATCAATCATCTGGTCGTGTTCGTCCATGGCACGCGCCCATTTTTCGCCGTCCTGGTTGGAGCGGAAACGCAGCGCCTGCAGCCGGGCATTGACCTGGTTGTAGGTGGCGGTAAGCACCGGGTTGCCGGCCGCGGTGTTGATGGCGCGGTGGATGGCGGCGTTGAGGCGGTAGTAGTTGGAAAGGTCGCGCCGGGTGTAGGCCGCCTTCATCTCGAAGTGCATGGCCCGGATCTCGTTGAGCGCGTCCTCGCTGATGCGCTGCGCCGCCAGTTCACCCGACAGCCCCTCCAACCCGGCCATGACCTCGAAGGTGTTGAGGACGTCGGCCTCCCCCAGTTGCAGCGCGATGGCACCGCGGTTCGGCAGCAGTTCCACCAGGCCTTCGGCGGCCAGCGTCTTGATGGCCTCGCGCAGCGGCGTGCGCGAGACGCTGAGCTCCTCGCACAGCTCGCGCTCGTTGAGCTTGGCGCCGGGCGCGATGCGCCCTTCCACCAGCATCTGGCGCAGGCGGTGCGTCACCTGCTCGTGCAAGGCCGCACGCGGAATGGCAATGATTTCAGCGCCCATGGATGTATTTTGTATTCAAATTATTGGTCTGATTTGGATATTTTAGGCTAAATACGATTGACAAATCAATTTTGTATGCAAAAAATCAGGCTATTCGAAGAAAGGTGATTTGCACATGTTGACGACTGATTTCCATCCCACGGGCCGCCATTTCCTCCAGATTCCAGGCCCCTCGCCGGTACCGGACCGCGTGCTGCGCGCCATGAGCCTGCCCACCATCGACCACCGCGGACCCGAGTTCGGCGCGCTGGGCCTGAAGGTGCTGGCCGACATCAGGAAGATCTTCCAGACCCAGCACCCGGTCATGATCTACCCGGCGTCCGGCACCGGCGCCTGGGAGGCGGCGCTGGTCAATACCCTGAGCCCGGGCGACCACGTGCTGATGTACGAGACCGGCCACTTCGCCTTCCTGTGGAACAAGCTCGCCACCCGCCTGGGGCTCAAGACCGAGGTCATCGCCCACCCCGGTGTTGATGCCGGCATTCCGGCCAGCTGGCGCCGTGGCGTGCAGGCCGACCTGATCGAGCAGCGCCTGAAGGCCGACACGCAACACAGCATCAAGGCCGTCTGCGTGGTGCACAACGAAACCTCCACCGGCGTCACCAGCAACATCGCGGCCGTGCGCCGCGCCATCGATGCGGCCAAGCACCCGGCCCTGCTGCTGGTGGACACCATCTCCGGCCTGGCCTCGGCCGACTACCGCCACGACGAATGGGGCGTGGACGTCTCCATCAGCGGTTCGCAAAAGGGCCTGATGCTGCCGCCCGGCATCAGCTTCAACGCCCTGTCGCCCCGCGCCATCGAAGCCAGCAAGAGCGCGAAGCTGCCCAAGGCCTTCTGGGCCTGGGACGAGATGATCGAGATGAACAAAACCGGCTACTGGCCCTCGACGCCCAACACCAACCTGCTGTACGGCCTGAGCGAGGCCTGCGACATGATCCTCGGCCAGGGGCTGGAGGCCGTGTTCGCGCGCCACCAGCGCTGGGCCGAAGGCGTGCGCGCCGCCGTCCGCGCCTGGGGCCTGCCGATCCAGTGCGCCGACGCGTCGGTCTACTCCCCAGTCCTGACCGGCGTGATGATGCCCGAGGGTCTGGACGCCGATGCCGTGCGCAAGACCATCTACGAGCGCTTCGACTGCTCGCTCGGCACCGGCCTGGGCAAGATCAAGGGCCGCATGTTCCGCATCGGCCACCTGGGCGACAGCAACGACCTGACGCTGGTGGCCACCGTAGCCGGCTGCGAGATGGGCCTCAAGCTTGCCGGCGTGAAGCTGGCCGGCTCGGGCGTGCAGGCCATCATGGACTACTACGCCAGCCACCCGGCAGCGGTGCCGCAGCGCCTGGCTGCGTGAAGTGAAACACCCCCTGAGCCGCTGCGCGGCTTCCTCCTCTCTCGCCTTCGGCGGGTGGGGGACCGCACCGACGGCCCGGCCAGGCCGATTCCGTGGTGCGACGCGCCATGGCAAACCGAGATCGATGAAGAACAGTCGCGGCATCGGGTCCGCGATGTTGTGCGTTGATGTGTGAGTGACGGACAAACATAAACAGGAGACAAGATGAAACGCAGAACCTTTGTGACTGCCACGGCGGCCACCGCCGCCACGCTGGCGGCCCCCATGATCAAGGCCCAGACCCTGCCCGCAGGCACCATCCGCATCGTGGTGGGTTTTCCGCCCGGCGGCGGCACCGATGCGCTGGCGCGCGTGGTGGCGCAAAAGCTGCAGGTGATGTGGAACACCTCGATCGTGATCGAGAACAAGGCCGGCGCCGCCGGCGTGATTGCGGCCGACTACGTGGCCAAGCAGCCTAGCGACGGCACCACCCTGCTGATGGCGCACATCAACAGCCATGCACTGGCGCCCAGCCTGCAGCCCAAGCTGGGTTATGTGGTGGAGCGCGACTTCGTGCCGATCGCGCTGGTGGGCGTCACGCCCAACCTGCTGATCTGCAACGAGGCCCAGCCGGCCAAGACGGTGAAGGACCTGGTGGCCCTGTGCAAGGCCAACCCCGGCAAGATCAGCTTCGCTTCGGCCGGCGGCGGCTCGGCCCAGCACCTGGCGCTGGAGATGTTCAAACTGCGCGCCGGCATCGACGCGCTGCACGTGCCCTACAAGGGCTCCGGCCCGGCCCTGACCGACCTGATTGGCGGCCAGGTGAACTACTGTTTCGAGACCATGACCTCGGCCACACCGCACGTCAAGAGCGGCAAGGCGATTGCGCTGGCGCAAACGCGCACCAAGCGTGCCAAGGGCCACCCCAATGTGCCGACCATGGACGAACTCGGCTTCGCGGGTTTCGATGCCACCACCTGGTACGGCCTGGTCGGTCCGGGCAAGCTGCCGGCGGCCATGGCGCAACGCATGAATGAGGACGTGAACAAGGTGCTGGCCATGTCGGACGTGCAGGAAAAGCTGGACCAGTACGGTGCCGAAGACGGTGGCGGTTCGGCCAGGCGTTTCGCCGACTTCATCCGCACCGAGCAGCAGAAGTGGGCCAAGGTGGTGAAGGACGCCAAGGTTTCGGCGGACGCCTGAGACCGTTGCCGGCTTGAACACAGGCGCCGCAGGGCGCCTGTTTTTTGCCTGCACGCCGGCACGTGCGGCACCCGACGCCAGAATCGGCCATCCAATCATTGACTGACGCCGTCGATGGCGGCACCGCCGGGAGCGTCTTGCGATAGACTGAGAACAGACATCTGATGCCCCTGCCGGATGCCAGTCCCAACCTTTTTCAGCGCCAGCACGCATGTCATCCAAGCGATACGAAGCCCTGCCCATCCAGGAACTGCGCAAACTTGCCGAAGGCAGCGTGTTTCTCAAAGCCGATGCCGATGCCCAGTTCCACCTCGGCCAGCGCTACGCCCTAGGGGCGGGCGTCGACAAGAACGATCAGGAAGCCGCCTACTGGTTTCGCCGTGCCGCCGACCTGCACCACACCGAGGCGCAACGGCATCTCGCGTTCGCACACCTGAACGGCCGGGGCGTGCCGAAGAACGAAGCGGAAGGCATCCGCCGGCTGCGCATCGCTGCCGAAGCCGGTGATGCGCCGGCGCGGCGCCAGCTGGGTTACCACTACGCCACCGGCGCGGGCGTCCACAAAGACGAGCGTGAAGCGGTGCACTGGTTCCAGCTGGCCGCCGGCCAGGGCGACTGCTTCGCGCAATACAACCTGGCCTTTGCCTACGCCAATGGCCGCGGCGTGTCCACGAACCAGCTGGAAGCGCTACGCTGGTACCAGTTGGCGGCCGACCAGGGCATGCCGCAAGCCCAGTGCGAACTGGGCCTGATCTACGAGCAGGGTCTCGGCGTTGCGGTGGACTATGAAAAAAGCGTCTACTGGAACCGGCTGGCGGCAGAAAAAAAGTATGCCGAAGCCTGCAGCAACCTGGGCTGGCTCTACGAGAACGGCCTGGGTGTACCCCAGGATCTGGAACTGGCGCAGCACTGGTACGAAGAGGCCGCGCAGCAGGAATTCGCCGAGGCCAAGGATCGCCTGGCCAGGCTGCGCGAGCGCCGCTCCCGCCTGCACCCCATCCCCGAACACAACCTGCGCGCCGACGAGTCGATCTCCGACTACCTCGAGGCCGCCTTCGCCGACTTCGTCGGGCTGGAAGTGGTCCGGCAGGAAGTGTTCAGGCAGGCCAGCTACATCCAGGTGCAGAAGCTGCGTGCGCAGCAAGGCTTGCGTGTGCCGAACTGGCCGTCTCGCCATCTGGTGTTTCTGGGCAACCCGGGTTCCGGCAAGACCACGATTGCACGGATCATCGCCGGTCTCTACCAGCGGCTGGGCATCCTGAAGACCGACAAGGTCGTCGAGACCGACCGCTCCGGCCTGGTGGCCGCCTACATCGGCCAGACCGCCATCAAGACCCGGGCCGTGGTGGAATCGGCCCTCGGCGGCGTGCTGTTCATCGACGAGGCCTATGCCCTGGCCCGCGAAGGCAGCCAGGACTTCGGACGGGAGGCCATCGAAACGCTGCTCAAGATGATGGAAGACCATCGCGACGATCTGGTGGTGATCGTGGCCGGCTACACCGCCGAGATGGAGGGGTTCATCGACTCCAATCCGGGTCTCGCCTCGCGCTTCAACCGTTACATCAACTTCCCGGACTACACCCCGGCCGAGCTGCTGAAGATCTTCCTGAATTTCTGCGCCAAGCACTCCTATGTCCTGAGCGAATCGACCCATCACGGCCTGCAGACCATCTTTGGCCGCGAAATCCAGGTACAGCGCGAACGGTTCAGCAATGCGCGTTATGTCCGCAACCTGTTCGAGAAGGTGATCGAGGCCCAGGCCCAGCGTGTGTTTGCCATGCCCGATGCGTCGAAGGCGGACCTGCAGGCCATCCTGCCGGTGGATGTGGAAAGCGGACTGGGCGAACCCCTGCCGGCGGACGACGGCACGTCGACCCACTACGAGGACATCCTGAAACGGCTGAACGGCCTGGTCGGGCTGGGGCATGTCAAGAAGCAGGTGCAGCGCCTGTTCGCCTTCGTGCGCCTGCAGCGCGCGCGCGCCAAGGCCGGGCGCAAGGTGCCCACCGGGTTTTCACAGCACCTGGTGTTCACCGGCAACCCGGGCACGGGCAAGACGGCGGTGGCGCGCATCGTCGCCGACCTGTACTGCAGCCTCGGTATCATCCCCTCCAACCACATCGTCGAGGTGGACCGCTCCGGGCTGGTGGCGGGTTATGTCGGCCAGTCGGCCATCAAGACCCTGGAGGTGCTGGAGTCGGCGCTGGGCGGCGTGCTGTTCATCGATGAAGCCTACGCGCTGGCCCACGGTGACAACGGCAACGACTTCGGCCGCGAAGTGATCGACACCCTGCTCAAGTTCATGGAAGACCACCGCGATCAGCTGGTGGTCATCGTGGCGGGCTACCCGGCGCCCATGAAGGTGTTCATCGACAGCAACCCGGGGTTGCGCTCGCGCTTCAACCACTACATCGAGTTCGAAGACTACGGACCGGACGAGCTGCTCGGCATCTTCGAATCCTTCTGCCGCCAGTCCGAGTACGTCCTTGACGCGCCGGCCCGCGCCCTGCTGCAGCAGGACCTGGCCACGCTGTTCCAGGCCAGCCTGACCACCGACAACGGCCGTTTCGTGCGCAACCTGTTCGAACGCTGCATCGAGGTGCAGGCCGAACGGCTGGCGCACCTGGGCGACAACGCGGGCCTGGACCTCAATGCCTTGAGCGCCGACGACGTGGCGGCCGCACTCCAGGAAGTGCTCGCCGAACTGGACAGCCAGCAGAGCGGTGTGGCAGCCGTGCCCCCCGGCGCGCAGGCCGGCGACTCGGCCAGAGAGCCTCTTGAAGCGCCCCGGGCGTATTCAACCTTGTCGAAGCCCGAATAAGGCCGCAGGACGGTTGGCGCCTGCCGTTCCGCGGCCCGCCGGGGATCAGGCCTTGATCTCGCGCGCCGTGATCTGGTACTTGAAGGCGTCGGGCGAGTAGGAGTCGAGCCGCTCCTCGGCCGTTTCGCACACCGGGTACATCAGGAAACCGAGCTTTGGCCCCTTGGCGCCGGGCAGCGCCACGTCGTGCGCCATGTTCCAGGCCAGCCAGTTGCCTTCCCAGCCGCCGAACAGCGCCTTGTTCACCGGCGCCACCACCGGGTGGCGCGTGTCCTTGATCCACTCCGGCGTCTCCAGGCGCATGACCTTGGCCACGTCGGCCGGGTCCATCGCCACCCAGCCGTAGTCTTTGAGGAACACTTCGGCGCGGCAGTGCTGCGCGCCCTTCAGGCTGGCCGGGTTGCCGCTGAGTTCCTTGTAGCCGAAGGCCGAGGGCACCAGGCGCAGGCCGTAGACATCGCGCGCCGGCAGGCCGACGGCGCGGCACAGGCCGACAAAGATGGCGTTGAGGTCGGCGCACTTGCCGCCCAGGTTGCCGGTTTCCAGCATGGTCTTGATGTCGCCTTCGCCGCAGCCGCGGGTCTTCGGTTCGCGGTAGGTGTTGGCCACCACCCAGTCGTAGATGGCACGCGCCTTCTCGACATCGGTTTTCGCGCCACGCGTGGCTTCCAGCGCCGTCTTGCGCACGATGCCGTCGGTCGGCAGCAGCGCGGTGGGCTGGGTCCAGAACTTCAGCGTGGCGGCGTCTTCCTGCACCGGCTTTTTGGCCGCCCAGTTGACGGCCCGGTTTTGCGTCTGGATGCGGCTGGTGAGCTCGACCCAGGGCTTTTTCTCGCCGGCGGCGAACTCCACCGCCAGCAGCTTGGCGCCGTAGTGGGTGTCGCTGCCCATGCGGGCCTGGCCGTTGCTGGCGTAGGCGTTGTCCAGCGAGTGCTGCCAGTCGCTGTCGACCGAGGGCACCGGCAGCCAGACGCGTGTGCGGCCTTCGGGGGCGAGGATGTCGACGCGGGTGGTCACCTCGAAGGTGCGCCAGGCGCCGGGCTGGGGGTTGAACTGGCGTTGGGCCGGGGCCGGCTGGGCGAAGCCAATGGCGGGCAGCGTGTAGGCGGCAGACAGGGTTGCCGCGTTCTTGAGAAATGTGCGACGCACGGTGGTCATAAAAGGACTCCGGAATAGGGGGGGGAACATGGCCGGCGCAGGTGAAGATGCGCAGGAACCGCGTACGACGTGCCCATCCGGGCACCGCAGGGGGATTATCGCCCCGGCCACCCCTGTGTAATCCCCAAGCTTGGCCCTATATGTCATGGGGTATATTGATCGAAAAGTTATGAGAATGCGGTTGGAGACATACCACTCGATGATGCAGACGAGCCTGCAGCAGGCGCCCGCTTGTCGCGGCATCGTGCTGCGCGGCACGCAGAACATCCCTGCCGAAGAGATCCGCCGGACCGCCCTGGAGCGGCTCGGCGCCGCCGACCTGGCGGCCTTGGTCCACGCCGAAGCGGGCCGCGACAGTCAGGGCGCCTGGACGCGCCTGTGGCTGGACGCCGCCGTCGCCCAGGCCTGGGCCCCGGGCTTCAATACCCTGCAACTGGCGCAAACGCTGCAACTCGACACGGTGAGCCGGCCGGCCGACCTGCTGCGCGAGATCGTGGTCACCCTGCTGATGGGGCCGGTCGCGTTCGAGTACCCGAGCATCGACGAACTGGTGTCGGCGGTGCACATCCGCCGCAACATCGTGCAGGCGGCCCGCAAGACCACGCTGGCTTTCGACACCGCCGCGGCCGAGCGGCCCGAAGGCTACTGGACCTACGACCAGGCCACCGGCTTCACCATCCTGCCCGGCGTGTCGCTGATCGACGCCCTGACCCAGGCCACCCAGCCGGACATCTCCGGTTCGATGTACGCCTTCTCCTGCTACCGCGCCACCGAGTACGTGACCCTGCTCGGCATCGCGCAGGAGCTGGCCCACAGCAACCCGTCCATGCTGGCGCAGTTGCAGGCGCTGTGGAGCCGGCGCGCCATCATGTCGGGCGAGTTTCACGAGGTCTTCCTGCGCGAGCAGGGCTCGATGGAGGCGCCCTTGCCGCCCTTCTACTACGTCCCCGGCGACCGCACCTGGTTCCGCAACCCCGACGCTGCCTCGGCCGAGGCGGCCGGTTTCGAGGGCTCCTGGGTCATGTACAAAGGCGGCGGCCTGTTCACCAATTTCTGGAAGCACCAGCAGCCCTACACCCTGACCACCAAATGCGTGGAGATCTACCACTGGCGCCACGGCCTGTACCGTGATGCCCAGGGCGAGGAACGCATCGACGAAGTGCACATCGAGCCTCTGATCGAGGCCACCCTGGACGACCCCGCCGAAGTGGCGCGCATCATGGCGCTGATGACGCGCTACCGCGAACCGCGCGGCGTCTACACCGAGGCCGGTGGCTGCATCGACACCACGCGCGAGTTTGCCCGCTGGGTACGCCCCGGCACGGCCGACCTGGCACTTCCCACCGAATAAAATCCGGGGATGCAGTCGCGGCAGACCCATATCGATGCGCTCAAGCTCATCGGCTCGCAGTTGATCGTGCTGCATCACTTTGCCGCCTACGGCCCGCTGGCCGACGCCATGAGCCAGGCCGCCCCCACCCTGTCCGCCTGGCTGTACGACTACGCGCGCATGGCGGTGCAGGTGTTCCTGGTGCTGGGCGGCTACCTGGCCGCACGCAACCTGGCGCCGGAAGGCCAGATCCGCATCGGCTCGCCCTGGCGCACGCTGTGGCGGCGCTACCAGCGCCTGGTGCTGCCCTTTGTCGCTGCCTTACTGCTGGCCATGGTGTCGGCCATGCTGGCGCGCTACTGGCTCAGCGATGATTTCATCCCCGATGCGCCAACCCTGGGCCAGACCCTGTCGCACGCCCTGCTGCTGCACGGCGTGCTGGATCAGGAATCGCTGTCGGCCGGCGTCTGGTATGTGGCCATCGACTTCCAGCTGTTCGCGCTCATGACGCTGCTGCTCTGGCTGGGCCGGCGCCGCCTCTGGGCCGTGCTGCTGGTGCTGGGCCTGATGCTGGCCTCGCTGTTCTTCTTCAACCGCAATGAAGACTGGGACAACTGGGCGCTCTACTTCTTCGGCGCCTACGGCATGGGGGCCCTGGCCTACTGGGTCGGCAGTTCACGCCATCCGGCCAAGCTGCTGATGCTGCTGGCCCTGGCCGGCCTGCTGGCCCTGGCGCTGGATTTCCGCGGCCGCATCGCGCTGGCCCTGGTGGTGGCGCTGCTGCTGGCGCTGGTGCAGTGGCGTGACCACACCCGCCTGCTCCAGTCGGTCATGCCGGCCCCGCTGGCGCGTACCGTAGGCCTGCTGGGGCAGAGCTCCTACGCGCTGTTCCTGATTCATTTTCCGGTGCTGATGCTGGGCAATGCACTGTTTGCCCACCTGCGGCTCAGCAACTCTGTCGCCGCCATGGGGGTGCTGCTGGCCAGCTGGGCCATCAGCCTGGGGCTGGGCCTGCTGTTCCAGCGTTGGGTGGAAGCGCCGCTCTCGCGCCTGGTCGGCTATCGGCGCAAGTCAGCGACGTAGTCAGCGCCGCAATAGTGGCTCGACCAGCGCCGTCGCTTCGCGTCCGGTCCAGTCCACCTCACCACGCACACGCTGGCGCGGCCGGCCTTCGGCATCGATCAGGATGGTGGTGGGAAACACATTGGCGCCCCACTGTCGGGCAATGTCGCCGCTCTGATCGAGCAGCACCGGCAGGCTCATGCCGGTGGCTTGCACGTACTGCGTGATGCGGCGCGGCCCTTCCTTGAAGTTGATCGCCAGCACCACCAGTTTCTCGGGGCCGTAGATCTCGGCCAGTTGCTGCAGCGTCGGCATCTCGTTGCGGCAGGGTTCGCACCAGCTGGCCCAGAAGTTCAGCAGCACGGCGCGGCCGCGCAACTCAGACAGCTTCCAGGTCCTGCCTTGCAGGTCCGTGGCCTGCAACGGCGGCACGGCCAGGCTGGGCGGCCAGCGCGTCAGATCAAAGCTGGCAGCCCGGGCCGCCGGCAGCAGGCTGGCCGCGCCCGCCCAGACGGCGAGCCGCTGGAGCGCCTGGCGGCGCCGTTGCAGGACGGCAGCTTCCGGCAGCTCGCGATTTGAGATCAAATCAGACTCCAGCCCTTGTATTTCGTGCGTATATAGCCATCAAATCAATAGCAATCAGAGCTTGTCTGCGACCCAGCCCTGCACGCTGGCCAGCGCCGCGCCGAGCTTGCTGGCATCGGTACCACCGGCCATGGCCATGTCGGGCTTGCCGCCGCCCTTGCCGCCGACCTGCTGGGCGACGAAGTTGACCAGTTCGCCGGCTTTCACTTTGCCCACGCTGTCGGCCGTGACACCGGCGGCCAGCTGCACCTTGTCGCCGTCCACCGCCGCCAGCACGATGGCCGCGGTCTTGAGCTTGTTCTTGAGCTGGTCCAGCGTGTCACGCAGGGTCTTGGCGTCGGCGCCCTCAAGGCGCACGGCCAGCACCTTCAGGCCCTTGATGTCCACCGCCTGCGTCAGCAGCTCGTCGCCCTGGGCCGAAGCCAGCCGGCCCTTGAGTGCTGTCAGCTGCCGCTCCAGGTCGCGCACCTGCACCAGGATGGCATCCACGCGCGCGGGCACTTCGCCCGGGGTGACCCTGAGCGTGCCGGCCACACCACCGAGCGTTTCTTCCATGCCCTGCACATAGGCCAGTGCAGTGAGGCCGGTGACGGCTTCGATGCGGCGCACGCCAGCGGCCACACCGCCCTCGGCCGTGATGGTGAAAAAGCCGATGTCGCCGGTGCGCTGCACATGGGTGCCGCCGCACAGTTCGCGGCTGCTGCCGATGTCGAGCACGCGCACGTTGTCGCCGTACTTCTCGCCGAACAGCATCATGGCGCCCGTCTTTTGCGCCGACTCGATGTCCATCACGCGCGCCTGCGTGGCTTCGTTGTCCAGGATCTCGGCATTCACGCGGGCCTCGATCTCGCGGATCTCGGCATCGGTGACCGGCGCGTTGTGGGTGAAGTCGAAGCGGGTCTTCTCCGCATCGACCAGACTGCCCTTCTGCTGCACGTGGCTGCCCAGCACTTCGCGCAAGGCTTTGTGCATCAGGTGCGTGACCGAGTGGTTGCGCTCGGTGGCAGCACGCGTTTCCAGGTTCACCAGCGCGGTCACGTGGTCACCCACATTGAACGTGCCCTGGGCCACGGTGCCGTGATGGCCAAACACATCGGCCTTGATCTTCTGCGTGTCGCCCACCTCGAAGCGGGCCGAGCCGGCCAGCAGCAGGCCCTCGTCGCCGACCTGGCCGCCGCTTTCGGCGTAGAAAGGCGTGGTGTCCAGCACCACCACCCCGTTTTGACCAGCTTTCAGGGCGGCAACCGGCGTGCCGTCGGCGTAAAGCGCTACGATTTTTGCAGCAGCCTCGAGCGTTTCGTAACCGACGAACTCGTTGCCGGCACCGCTGTACTCCAGCGCCTTGTCCATCTTGAACTTGCCGGCAGCGCGGGCCTGGCTCTTCTGCTTTTCCATGGCGGCGGCGAAGCCGGCCTCGTCCACGCTCAGGCCACGCTCGCGGCAGACGTCGGCCGAGAGGTCGAGCGGGAAACCGTAGGTATCGTGCAGCTTGAAGGCCACCTCGCCCGGCAGCACCTTGGCACCGCCGGCCAGCGCCGCGTCCAGGATCTCCATGCCGTTTTCCAGTGTTTCGAAGAAGCGCTCCTCCTCCGCTTTCAGCACCTCGGTGATGCGCTGTTCCTGCTCTTTCAGGCGCGGGTAGGCGTCGCCCATCAGGCGCACCAGCTCGGCCACCAGCTTGTGGAAGAAAGGTTTCTTCTGGCCCAGCTTGTAGCCGTGGCGGATGGCGCGGCGCACGATGCGACGCTGCACGTAACCGCGGCCTTCGTTGCTCGGGATCACGCCGTCGCTCACCAGGAAGGCGGTGGCGCGGATGTGGTCCGCAATCACGCGCAGCGAGGGGTTGGCCAGGTCCTGGGTGCCGACTTCACGCGCGGCGGCCTTGATCAGCGCGTCAAAGATGTCGATCTCGTAGTTGCTGTGCACGTGCTGCAGGATGGCGGCCAGGCGCTCCAGGCCCATGCCGGTGTCGACGCAAGGCGCCGGCAGCGGCGTGACAGCGCCGGTCTCGTCCATGTCGAACTGCATGAACACGTTGTTCCAGATTTCGATGTAACGGTCGCCGTCTTCATCGGGGCTGCCCGGGGGGCCGCCGGGGATGTGGTCACCGTGGTCGTAGAAGATCTCCGAGCAGGGGCCGCAGGGTCCGGTGTCGGCCATCATCCAGAAGTTGTCGGACTTGTAGCGCCCGCCCTTGTTGTCGCCAATGCGGATCACACGCTCGGGCGGCAGGCCGATTTCCTTGGTCCAGATGTCGTAGGCCTCGTCGTCCTCGGCGTACACCGTGGCCAGCAGGCGCTCGGGCGGCAGCTTGTAGACCTCGGTCAGCAGCTCCCACGCCCACTTGAGCGACTCGCGCTTGAAGTAGTCGCCAAAGCTCCAGTTGCCCAGCATCTCGAAGAAGGTGTGGTGGCGCGCGGTGTAACCCACGTTCTCCAGGTCGTTGTGCTTGCCGCCGGCGCGCAGGCAGGCCTGCACCGAGGCCGCGCGCACGTAGCTGCGCTTGTCGGTGCCGAGGAACACGTCCTTGAACTGCACCATGCCGGAGTTGGTGAACATCAGCGTCGGGTCGTTGCCCGGCACCAGCGGGCTGGAGGCGACCACGGTGTGGCCCTTGGCGGCAAAGAAGTCCAGAAAGGTCTTGCGGATGTCGGCAACGGAGAAAGCGGGTTGGCTCATGGTGTGTAGGTGGCCGCGCCGCCGATCCGACGAGAATCGCTGCGGGCACGTAACTGCTTGATTTATTTGAACAAACGATTATAAGTTTTGCATGGCTTGGCACGCCCTGTCGCGCCAGTGATGCCCCCAGGCGCAAGAGGCTGGCAAAATCGTCTGCCATACCCATAACACCCTGACGAGACACCCTATGGACATGAAAACCTCTCCCCTGGCCCTGCTGAAGGACCCGACCCTGCTCAAGACCGACGCCCTGATCAACGGCCAGTGGGTCAAGGGGGCCGCCGCTAGCCGGTTCGACGTGTTGGACCCGGCCACCGGGACCAAGCTGGCCGACGTGGCCAACTTGGGGCCGGCCGATGCCGAGCTCGCCATCAAGGCCGCCAACGCTGCCTGGCCGGCCTGGCGCGCCAAGACCGCCAAGGAACGCAGCATCATCCTGCGCAAGTGGTTTGACCTGCTGATGGCCAACCAGGACGACCTGGGCCGCATCATGACCGCCGAACAGGGCAAGCCCTTCCCAGAGGCGAAAGGCGAAGTGGCCTACGGCGCCAGCTTCGTCGAGTGGTTTGCCGAGGAAGCCAAACGCGTCAACGGCGAAACCCTGCCGCAGTTCGACAACAACCGCCGCCTGATGGTGATCAAGCAGCCGATCGGCGTCTGCGCCGCCATCACGCCGTGGAACTTCCCGCTGGCCATGATCACGCGCAAGGTCGCCCCCGCATTGGCGGCCGGCTGCCCGGTCATCATCAAGCCGGCCGAGCTCACCCCATTGACCGCGCTGGCTGCGGCCGAGCTGGCCGTGCGCGCCGGCATCCCGGCCGGCGTGCTCAACCTGATCACCGCCGATGGCGACAACTCGATCGCCGTGGGCAAGGTGTTCTGCGCCAGCGAGGTGGTGCGCCACATCAGCTTCACCGGCTCCACGGAAGTCGGCCGCATCCTGATGCAGCAGAGTGCCCCGACCGTGAAGAAGCTCTCGCTGGAACTCGGCGGCAACGCGCCCTTCATCGTCTTTGACGACGCCGACATTGATTCGGCGGTGGAAGGCGCCATGGCCAGCAAGTACCGCAACGCCGGCCAGACCTGCGTCTGCGCCAACCGCATCTACGTGCAGGACGGCGTGTACGACGAGTTCGTGCAGAAGTTCGCGGCCAAGGTCAAGGCGGTCAAGGTCGGCAACGGCTTCGAGGACGGCGTGTCGCAAGGCCCGCTGATCGAGGACGCTGCCGTGGACAAGGTGGTGCGCCACGTGGCCGACGCCGTGGCCAAGGGCGGCAAGATCCTGACCGGTGGCAAGAAGTTGGGCGGCCAGTTCTTCGAACCGACCGTGATTGCCGAGGCCAACGCCAGCATGCTGTGCGCCACCGAAGAGACCTTCGGCCCCTTCGCCCCGGTGTTCCGCTTCAAGACCGAGCAGGAAGCCATCGACGCCGCGAACGCCACCATCTTCGGCCTGGCCAGCTACTTCTACAGCCGCGACGTCGGCCGCATCTTCCGCGTCAGCGAGGCGCTGGAGTACGGCATGGTGGGCATCAACGTCGGCATCCTGGCCACCGAGCACGTGCCGTTTGGCGGCGTCAAACAGTCCGGCCTGGGCCGCGAGGGTTCCAGCCATGGCATGGAAGACTACGTGGAGATGAAGTACCTGTGTCTGGGCGACATCCTCAAGTAAACTACGCACCGCAGCAACCCATACTGCGGGTGTAGTTCAATGGTAGAACGGCAGCTTCCCAAGCTTCATACGAGGGTTCGATTCCCTTCACCCGCTCCAGAATAAAAAACGGCCCCTCGCGGGCCGTTTTTTATTCTGCGGGTGTAAGAGGGGTCGAACCCTACGGTTCGCTCTGAAACAATCAGACCAGCGTCACGCCCGTCCTGGACTGAACGAATTCGCGCGTCACGCCCGGCGCCAGTTCCACCAGCTTCAGGCCCTGCGGCGTGACGTCCATCACGGCCAGGTCGGTGATGATGCGGTCCACCACGCCCTTGCCGGTCAGCGGCAGGGTGCACTGCGGCAGGATCTTCAGGTCCTCGGTGCCGTCCTTCTTCTTGGCCACGTGTTCCATCAGCACGATGACGCGCGGCACGCCGGCCACCAGGTCCATGGCACCGCCCATGCCCTTGACCATCTTGCCCGGAATCATCCAGTTGGCCAGGTCGCCCTGCTCGCTCACCTGCATGGCGCCGAGGATGGAGAGGTTGATCTTGCCGCCGCGGATCATGGCAAAACTCTCGTGGCTGCCGAAGATGGCCGAGCCCTTGATGGTGGTCACTGTCTGCTTGCCGGCGTTGATGAGGTCGGCGTCCACCTCGTCCTCGTAGGGGAAGGGGCCGATGCCCAGCATGCCGTTCTCGCTTTGCAGCCAGACCTCAATGTGGTCGGGCACGAAGTTGGCCACCAGCGTCGGGATGCCGATACCGAGGTTCACATAAAAACCGTCCTGCAGTTCCTGCGCCGCACGCGCGGCCATTTGGTCTTGGGTCCAGGGCATGATGCTCTCCTAATCAGTTGGGGACAGCGCTGAAGGTCTGTCCCGCAAGGTTTCAGACTTTACGGTCGCGGGTGGTGCGCTTCTCGATGCGCTTCTCGGGCGTCGGGTTGTGCACGATGCGGTGCACATAGATGCCCGGAAGGTGGATGTCGTCGGGCGCCAGCTCGCCGGTGGCGACGATGCGCTCCACTTCCACGATGCAGATCTTGCCGGCCATGGCCGCGGCCGGGTTGAAGTTGCGCGCCGTCAGGTTGAAGCGCAGGTTGCCGGAGCGGTCGGCAATGTCGGCTTTCACCAGCGCCACGTCGGGCAGCAGGGCACGCTCCATCACATAGGTTTCGCCGTCGAACTCGCGCAGCTCCTTGCCTTCGGCCACGATGGTGCCGACGCCGGTCTTGGTGAAGAAGGCCGGAATGCCGGCACCGCCGGCGCGCAGCTTCTCGGCCAGCGTGCCCTGCGGCGTGAACTCCAGCTCCAGCTCGCCGGCCAGGTACTGGCGCTCGAACTCCTTGTTCTCACCCACATAGCTGGAGATCATCTTCCTGATCTGCCGCGTCTGCAGCAGCTTGCCCAGGCCGAAGTCGTCGACGCCGGCATTGTTGGAAATGGCGGTCAGGTTCTTCACGCCGCTGTCGCGCACGGCGTCGATCAGCGCCTCGGGAATGCCGCACAGGCCGAAGCCGCCGACGGCGATCAGCTGGCCGTCCTGGATCACGCCTTCGAGCGCCTTGGCCGCACTCGGGTAAATCTTGTTCACGCTGTTCTCCTTTGAAGAATCAATGGGCGTACGATACTACCTACTGAGTTACGTAGTTTCGCGTAAATTGCAACCCTGATGCACCCCAGACACCCGCCGCCGACACTTGCCGACATGGACATCGACTACCGCCTTGCCTTCGAACTCGCCCCCATCGGCCTGGTGCTGTCGCGCAACCGGGTGATTGTGGACTGCAATCGCCATGTGTGCGACATGTTCGGCACCACACATGACGACCTGGTGGGCCAGTCCTTCCTGGTGCTCTACCCCAGCGCCGACGAGTTCGAGCGCATCGGCGAGCGCATCATCCCCATCATGAACCGCCACGGCACCTATGCCGACGACCGCATCATGAAGCGGGTGGACGGCCGTTTCAAGGGCGAGACCTTCTGGTGCCACGTCACCGGCCGCGCGCTCGACCCGACCGAGCCGCACGGCGCCGGCATCTGGACCTTCCAGGACTTGAGCTCGCACCGCCCGGTCAAGGCCGAACTGACGGCGCGCGAGCGCGAGGTGGCGGCCCACCTGCTGGACGGCATGACCTCCAAGGAAATCGGCAAGGCCCTGGCGATCAGCCACCGCACGGTGGAGATCTACCGTGCCCGCCTGATGCGCAAGTACAAGGCCAGCACCACGGCGGACCTGGTGCACAAGCTGATGGGCGGCTGAGGCAGCAGCGACCCGAAATGCTATCAATTCGATAGCTTCAAATGTCCATTTGACCTGGGCCAGAGTCCAAAAACACGCTTATTTCCTGGCGTCGATCACTTCCGCTGCGGCGCGGAAACCCTCCACCGCGGAGGGCACGCCGCAGTAGATGCTTGCGTGCAGCAGCACCTCCTGGATCTCGGTCACGCTGGCACCATTGTTGAGTGCGCCGCGCACGTGGCCCTTGAGTTCGTGCGACTTGCCCAGGGCGGTGAGCATGGCCACGGTGATGAGGCTGCGCGTCTTGCGGTCCAGCCCCTCGCGCTGCCACACATCGCCCCAGGCGTTGCGCGTGATGTACTGCTGCATCGGCTGCGTGAATTCGGTGGCGTTGGCAAAGGCGTTGGCCACGAAGTCCTCGCCCATCACCTGCTTGCGGGTGGCGAGGCCTTTGTCGTACTGGCTGTCCATCGATGGTTCTCCTGTGCTGGCTGCACGTTGTGTGTAATCCGGGTGTCAAGCGCCAAGCATAATCTGCCTCAAACCCATATGAGGAGACATCGATGAGCCGCTACCCCCTCCCCGAGATCAAGGACCTGCCCGAGGACATCCGCGCCAAGATACTGGAGGTGCAGGAGAAAGCCGGCTTCGTGCCCAACGTTTTCCTGGCGCTGGCACGCCGCCCGGCCGAGTGGCGCGCCTTCTTCGCCTACCACGATGCCCTGATGCTGAAGGAAGACTCGGGCCTCACCAAGGGCGACCGCGAGATGATCGTCACCACCACCAGCGCGGCCAACCAGTGCCTGTACTGCGTGGTGGCGCACGGCGCCATTCTGCGCATCTACGAGAAAAAACCGCTGGTGGCCGACCAGGTGTCGGTGAACCACCGCAAGGCCGACATCACGCCGCGCCAGCGCGCCATGCTCGACTTCGCCATGAAGGTCTGCCTGCGTTCGCACGAGATCGAGGAGGCCGATTTCACCGCCCTGCACGCCCACGGCTTCAGCGACGAAGACATCTGGGACATCGCCGCCATCACCGCCTTCTTCGGCCTGTCCAACCGCATGGCGTCTTTCAGCAACATGATGCCCAACCCCGAGTTCTATCTGATGGGCCGCGTGCCCAAGCAGAAGTAACCGGTCAGCGCAGACCGCTTTCTGCCAGGAACAGGGACCCCGGATGAGCAAGCGGGAGCGACTGCTCGATCGAGCCGAAGAACCGACACCGGCCTTGGTTGCGGATTTCATCGGTAGCGAGAATGCCAGGCGCTGGCGCGAGCTGCTGGACTTCATCGACACGTCCTACCCCGGCGTCTTCGAGGGCGAGTGGCTGTATGGCGGCAGCAAGCACGGCTGGTCGCTGCGCTTCAGGAAATCCAGGTCGTTCTGCACGCTGGTCCCCGAGCGCGCGCGGCTGCAGGTCCTCATCGTGTTCGGACAGGCTGAGCGCGACAAGGCCGAAGCCATGCTCCCGGGCCTGGCAACGCATGCCCGGGACGACTTCCTCCAGGCCAAGACTTATCACGATGGCAAATGGGTCCTGATCAACGTCGATAGTGAAGAAGTTCTCAGCGACGTGTAGTGCCTGCTGGAAGTAAAGCGTCGCCCTTCAACCCGGCAGAAACGCTAAGCCAGGAGGAAAAAAAGCCCGGTCAAACGGGCTCTGCTGGCATGTGACTCGAACGCCGTCACCGGGCCCGGGCCTGCTGGCGTCAATGCGTCGGTTGCACGCCGCCAGCCCGGGTGCTGGCATCCATGCCCCCCTTGGCCTTCCACTCCGAAAAGCCCCCCTGCAGGATCTTGACGTTGTCCCAGCCGGCGACACGCAGTGCGAAGCCGGCCTGCGATGACAGCGTGCCCGAGTTGCAGTACAGCAGGACCATCCTGTTCTTCGGAATCTGGGCGCTCTTGGCCAGCACTTGCCGCCATTCCATATGGATGGCGCCCGGGATGTGCTCTTTGGCAAACTGGCCGGCATCTCGCGTATCAATCACCAGCATTCTGGCGTACTCACTTTTGGGAATCTGTTCCGCAAAGATCGTGGCGCCACCGTAATCGACGAATTCCAGATAAGCGGCCATTTCATCGATGGCCGCGGCCTTGTTGTCAGCCCATGCCGTCGGCACCAGACACGACAGGCCGATGCACAGTGCGGGGAAGATTCTTGTCACGAAGCAGTCTCCTTGAATTAGATAAGCAATTACCAATATAACAAATCGATTCAAGAGGTTGACGCCATGACTGAACCGGTCTGCCTACCGGCATGGCCCACGTCACACAGGGTGTCCAAGCCCGGACTCGATCCTTCGGGTCGGGCACCCTGACAGCCACCATTACCTCGCAGGGTATGGCCAGCCGTCGGCTTGTAATGCCGGCGGCACGCCACTATGCTTGCACGCCCGGTCTCATTCATACGGCCATCCCGCCAGCGCCGGGCAGGAGCATTGCCATGACTCTTTTCAAGTCTCTTGTTTGCCTGCTCGTCATGTTCTGCAGCCAAGTGGCCTGGAGTGCAGACACCGAGCCCAGCACACCGGCATCGGCATCCGAACTGACGCGGGCCCGGCAGTTGATCGGCCAGAAAGACTGGGCCACCGCCATCGAGGTGCTGGGCAGCTTCACACGCGCCAACCCGTCCGATGCCGACGGTTTCAACCTGCTGGGTTACAGCTTGCGCCACCTCAAGCGCTACGACGAATCCCTGGCCGCCTACAACAAGGCCCTGACCATCGACCCCAGGCACCGCGGTGCCCATGAGTACATCGGCGAGGCCTACATCCAGCTCGGTCAACTCGACAAGGCCAAGCAGCACCTCGATGCACTGGACAAGATTTGCACCTTCTCCTGCGAGGAATACCGCGACCTGAAGAAGGCTTATGAAATGGCCAGCAAGGCCAAAAACAACTGAGGCAACTGAAGCCGGCTACTTGAGCGTGCGCGGCCGGCGCTCCGGCTTGGCGCCCGAGGCCTGGCAGGCCTTGCGGTAGTCCTGCAGCGTCTTCTGCGCCCGGCCCAGCACCGTATCGGGCGGGTAACCACCAGCGCCCAGTTCACCGAAGGGCAGACCGGTGAGCAGTTCCATGCCCTCACTGGCCAGTTCGGCGGTGTAGATGTGAAAACGCCCCTGCGCCACCGCGGCCACTACGCGGCGGTCCAGCATCAGGTGGCGGCGGTTGCGGCGCGGAATGAGCACACCCTGCTGGCCCGTCAGTCCCATCAGCTCACAGCTGCGGAAATAACCCTCGATCTTCTCGTTGATGCCGCCCACCGGCAACATCTCGCCGCGCTGGTTCACCGCGCCGGTCACGGCAATGCCCTGCTGGAGAGGCGTATTGGCCAGCGCCGACAGCAGCGCATAGAACTCGGCACACGAGGCCGAGTCGCCCTCCACCCCGCTGTACTCCTGCTCGAACACGACCGCCGCATTCAGTGCCAGCGGCGCGATGTGCGCGAACAGCGAAGCCAGGTAGCTGTGCAGGATCAGCACGCCCTTGTCGTGGATCGGGCCGGACAACTCCACCTCGCGCTCGATGTTCAGCAGCCCTTCGTCGCCGGCATGGGTGCGTGCCGTCACCCGCACCGGGAAACCGAATCGGTAGTCGCCCAGGTCCACCACCGTCAGGCCGTTGACCTGCGCCACCTTCTCGCCCTGCAAGTCCAGCAGGCGCTCGCCGTCGAGGATGGTTTCCTGCAGGCGCTGCTCCGGGTAGTCGTGACGGTGGATGCGCTGCAGGCGCGCGGCTTCCACGTCCGGCGCCTCCACCAGCGCGGCGCCGCGGGCGCGCGCCATGGCGGCGGCTTCCATCACCAGCGCCTCGGTGTGGGCAAAGATGGCGCTCTGGCGCGCCTGGTCTTCCGCCTCGCGGTGCGCCTCCTCCAGCAGCACGGCCACGGCGCCGGCGCTGAAGTGCGGCAAGCCCATCTTGCGACAGGTGTGCGCCACGAAGATGGCAGTGGCCAGGCGCGATTCGTTGTTGGCGGTGAAACTCTCGGCAAAGTCCACCTTGCAGCGGAAACGGCGTGCGAATTCGGGGTCGCCCTCCTGCACCGCGTAGTACTCCTCCACCGAGGCGATCAGGATGATCTTCACGTCCACGTCCACCGGCTCGGGCTGCAGCGACACCGCCGCAATCGGCGCATACATCATGCCCGGTTCCTCGATCTGCAGCCGGCCGCTGCGCAGGAAACGACGCAGTTTCTCCCACACCGGCTCGTCGGCCAGCAGGTCGCGCAGGTGCAACAGCAGGAAGCCGCCGTTCGCCTTGAGCAGGCTGCCGGCGCGGATGCGCGAGAAGTCCGTCACCAGCACATCGTTCTCAGTCTGGTACTCGATGCTGCCGAACAACGTGCGGTACAGCGGGTTGTCTTCCACGATCACCGGCGCGCCCTCGCGGCCCTGGTTGTCCACCACCAGGTTGACGTGGTAGCGCGCCAGTACCTCGGCCAGCGCCTGCAGCCGGATTTCCTCGCTCTCGGCCTCGTCGCCGGACTGGAACAGTTCCAGGTTCTCCAGCACGTCGTGCTGCACCTGCTCCAGGTAGTTGCCGAGCTTGACCGTGTCCTTGATCTGCTTGCGCAGTTCGTTGCGGATCTCCTGCAGCTCGTGCTCCAGCAGCGGCTTGATCATCTGCCGGCGCAAGGCTGCCAGCCCTTCGTTCATGACGCGCTCCAGGGAGCGCGACTTGTCCAGGAAGCGCGTGATCTCGCCGCGCAGCTCCTCCTCCATGCGGTCGATCTCCACGCGCCGCTCTTTCGGCAGCGACAGCGCCTTGCCTTCAGTCAGCGGCTCGCCCTTGTCGTCGCGCAGGGTGAAGACCATGTGGCCCGACTCGCGGATCAGCGCGAAGTTGCGCGCCTCGGCATAGGCGTCCAGCTCGGCGTAAGCGCGGTCTTCCTCGGCCTTGTAGGTCTTGACCAGGCGGTCGCGCTCGTCCTTGAAGTCGGGACCGGCCAGGCGTTTGGGAATCTCGCTTTGCAGCGTCTTGAGGAACTGCGTCATCAGCTGGCGCAGTTGCCGGCCCTGCCCGGCGGGCATGCGCAGCGCGCGCGGATGCTCCGGCACATCGAAGTTGTGCAGGTAGCACAGGTCGGGTGGCACCGGCCGCCCGGCCGCCACCGCCCGCATCATCTCGCACAGCAACGTGGTGCGCCCGCTGCCCACCTCGCCCAGCACAAAGAGGTTGTAGTCCGGCTGGTCCATCTGCAGGCCGAAGCGAGCGGCCTGCTCGGCCCGCTCCTGCCCGATCCAGGGCAGCGGGTGGTGCAGCAGTTCGGAAGTGTCGGCAAAACCCAGCGTCCGGGCGTCGATGGCCAGGCGCAGGTCGGCGGGCGTGATTGGGGTGATGGGCATGGCGTCTAACGTGGTTTGCCGCCTATTTTGCGCCCAAGCCAGGGGAGGTCAACTCACGAGCTGGCGTATCCGCTCCGGCAACGCCACGGCTTTTTGCTGCGGAAAGTCGACCCAGATCACGGTCGCGCCGCCGGCGGCGCTGATCAGACCCGGCTGGTCCACCCGCTCGATGGTGTGCCAGCTCTCGAAGGTGGTTCGCCCGGGATCGCTGACATAGGTCTTCACCACGATGTCGCCCGGGTATTCGAGCTGCTTGTAGAAGTTGCAGAAGGCGTTGACGATCACCGGCCCCTGGCCCTGCGGGTCGGGCTCGCAGTGGATGGTGCGGAACCACTCGATGCGCGCCGACTCCAGGTAGCGGAAATAGACCGTGTTGTTGACGTGTCCCATGGCGTCCATGTCGCCCCAGCGGATGGGCATGCTCATCTCGGACACCAGCTTCTTGTTGTCAGGCAATTCAATCTTCATGTGCCGAACCCGTCGTCGGCCGCGATCACCGCGCCGTTGATGAAATGGCTTTCGTTGGAGCACAGCATCACCAGCACGGCGTCCAGGTCCTGCGGCTGACCCACGCGCTTGCGCGGCAGCATGTTGATGAGCTTTTGCCCCTGTTCGGTCTGCCAGTGGTGGTGGTTGATCTCGGTGTCGATGTAGCCCGGGCAGAGTGCGTTGACATTGATGCCGAACTTGCCCCACTCCAGCGCCATCGCTTTCGTCATGTGCACCACGGCCGCCTTGCTCATGCAGTAGATGCCGATCTGCGGCAGCACGCGCAGGCCGGCCATGGAGGCGATGTTGATGATGCGCCCGCCGGTGAAGGTGCCGGGGGCCGCGCCCTTGGCGCGCGCCAGCATGCGCTTGCCCACCTCCTGCGCCACGAAGAAAGCGCCACGGGTGTTGGTGCCCAGCACGTAGTCGTAGTCGGCCTCGGTCACGTCCACCAGGCGCTGCGTGGTGCTCACGCCCGAGTTGTTGATCAGAATGTCGATCGAGCCGACCTCGGTCTCGGCGCGCGCCACAGCGGCCTTGATGGAGTCCACGTCCGTCACGTCCAGCTCCACCACGTGGGCGTCGCCGCCCTCGCCTTCAATCTCGGCGCGCAGGTCCTTGAGCTTTTCCACGCGGCGGCTGGCCAGCACCACGGCGGCGCCGGCCCGGGACAGGGTGCGGGCAAACTGGGCCCCCAGGCCGCCCGAGGCGCCGGTAATGAAGGCCACGCGGCCGGAAAGATCGATGCTGTAAGCCATCAGAATCACCTTTGTTGTAAATCAAGACAAAATAGAACGACCGTTCGATTCTGCGCACGAACCGAATTAAAATCAGTCACGCATTCGACAGGCCGGGGTGCATAGACCCCCTAATATCTCGGCCTCATTATCAAGCGACTTCAGAAGAAAGAAGCCACCATGACGAACGAAGAAATCCTGGCCCAGCACGGCCCCCGCGAATCGATGGAATACGACGTGGTGGTGGTCGGCGGCGGCCCCGGCGGCCTGGCCACGGCCATCCGCCTCAAGCAACTGGCCGCAGAAAAAGGCCAGGACGTCTCGGTGGTGGTGCTGGAAAAAGGCGGCGAACCCGGCGCCCACATCCTCTCGGGCGCCATCATGGACCCGCGTGCCCTGACCGAACTGTTCCCCAACTGGAAAGAGCTGGGCGCCCCGCTCAACCAGCCGGTGACCGACGACGCCTGGAGCTTCCTGAGCGAAACCGGTGCCACCCGCACGCCCAACATGTTCCTGCCCGAGTGCGCGCAGAACCATGGCAACTACATCATCAGCCTGGGCAACCTGACGCGCTGGCTGGGCACGCAGGCGGAAAGCCTGGGCGTGGAAATCTTCCCCGGCTTCACCGCCGCCGAAGTGCTGTACAACGAGGATGGTTCCGTCAAGGGTGTAGCCACCGGCAACATGGGTGTGGGCAAGGACGGCGAGCCGACCGAGAACTTCCAGCTCGGCATGGAACTGCATGCCAAGTACACCGTGTTCGCCGAAGGCGCACGCGGCCACCTGGGCAAGCAGCTGATTGCCAAGTACAAACTTGACGAAGGCCGCGACCCGCAGACCTACGGCATCGGCATCAAGGAGCTGTGGGAGATCGACCCCTCGCGCCACACCCCCGGTTTCGTGATGCACACCGCCGGCTGGCCGATGGAGAACGACACCTACGGTGGCGCTTTCATGTACCACATGGAAGACAACAAGGTCGCCATCGGCTACGTGGTCGGCCTGGACTACAGCAACCCGTACCTGAGCCCGTTTGAAGAGTTCCAGCGCTGGAAGACCCACCCCAACATCCGCTGGTACTTCGAGAATGACCAGGGTGACGTCAACGCCAAGCGCCTGGCCTACGGTGCGCGCGCCATCACCGCCGGCGGCCTGATGAGCCTGCCCAAGACCGTGTTCCCGGGCGGCGCGCTGGTGGGCTGCGACGCCGGTTACCTGAACGTGAGCCGCATCAAGGGCAGCCACGCCGCCATCAAGACCGGCATGCTGGCCGCCGAAGCGGCGTATGACGCCGTGGTGGCCGGACGCCAGCACGATGAGTTGAGCGCCTACCCCGAGGCGTTCGAGAAAAGCTGGCTCTACACCGAACTCAACAAGTCGCGCAACTTCAAGAGCTGGTTCAAGAAGGGCCTGACCGTGGCCACGCTGATGAACGGCTTCGAGCAGTTCGTTCTGCGCGGCCACATCCCGTGGACGCTGCGCCGCGACAAGCCCGATCACGTCTACCTCAAGCCGGCGGCCGAGTGCAAACCCATCGTCTATCCGAAGCCGGACGGCAAGCTGACCTTCGACCGCTTGAGCAGCGTGTTCATCAGCAACACCAACCACGAGGAAAACCAGCCGGCGCACCTGACGCTGAAGGATGCCAGCGTGCCGGTGGCCGTGAACCTGGCCAGGTACGCCGGCCCCGAGGCCCGCTACTGCCCGGCCGGCGTGTACGAATTCGTGAAGAACGACGACAACACCGACCGCCTGCAGATCAACGCGCAGAACTGCGTGCACTGCAAGACCTGCGACATCAAGGACCCGACACAGAACATCGTCTGGGTCACGCCGGAAGGCGGTGGCGGGCCGAACTACAGCAGCATGTAACTTGCTGAAAACACAAAACGGGGCCATCTGGCCCCGTTTTGTTTTGGCGCTTGGACTGTCCTGTCTGTTCGGAGCAGTCGGTCGCGGGTGTCCGTGTGTCCGAACGCCTCAGGCGTGAAGCTGATTCAACTGCCGGGCAATGATGTCATGGTTGAGCCACAGCACCGGCCCCGCCGGGGCAGACGACTCGAGGAACATCAGCGTCCCGGTGGCTTCGATGACAAGGCTGCTGAGCAGGTCGGTGATCAGGTTTTTGCTGTCCTTGTGCATCTTCTGGACTTCGTCCGATGTCCCGATGGTCAGGTCGGCCTGGGCCGGGCTATTGGGCATGGGCCAGGCGGCAAAGTTGCGGAAGTCCTGCATCACGTCGCTGCTCTGGAATTCGATGACCTTCTGCAGAACATCTTCCAGCGTGACCTCGTCGTTCAGAAGCGCACGGCAGGCCTGCCATTGCGACTCGGTCCAGGCAGCGCCCCCCTCTTTTTTCAGCGCATTGAGGAGCAGGATCAGCGGCAACTCGACGCCAGCGAAGATATCGGACGAGTTGGTTCGAATTTCGGGGCAATTGAAGACGGTTGCCTTGATGTTGTTGCTCCACGCCGTCTGGGCAATGCGCTCAAGCCGCATCTTGGCCTGCCCCTGGGTGTAGTTGGTGTAAGTCTGCCACTGGTAACGGTCACCGATGAGGATTTCCGTCCCGTGGTACCCATAGGCCGAATAGCGAACCTGGCCGCCTGAGGCTTCCACGCGCGAGCGGATCGTTGCACTGGCGTCAATCAGATGCTGAAACGTGTTGGCCGACACTTCATCGAAGTTCTTCAGGATCAGCTTGCCCAGATCGCTGTCCAGCAGCGTCTGGGATGACAGGAATCGGTCGCCGCGTCCTTTGTAGACGCGGTTGGCGATGGCCAGGAACACCTTGGCCTTGGGAATGCCGCCCGCCATCGTGTGGGCAAAAAAGACATTGCGGCCATCAGGAATCATGCCATCCAGAATGGCCATGACTTCGGCCACCGAATCCCTGAAACGCTTGACACCGACTTCCCGGCATTTTTCGATATGCGCCCAGTCCAGCTTGTCGTCGACCCAGGTCTTGAGCGTCAGGCTCCCGAGCAAATCGGTGGGGGTGGGCTCACCGGCCGGCGCGTCGAGGTCGAAGCCAGCCATCAGCGGCACATTGATGATTTTCCCACCCAGCCCGCGCTCAGCCGCTGCCAGCTCTTCGTCGTTCAGAGGACGCAGCGCGTTGTTCTCGTCGCGCCGGCCAACGGTGATGCCGACAATCGTCATCCCCGCCTTGCGCGCTTCATTGACGAGGCCATTGGCATAACCTCGTCCAAAGAGTTCGCCGAACAAGACGAACACATCGCCCGGGCGAAAAATGTTTTTCTGTGGAAGTTGATGCAAAGAGATTGGTGTGTTCATGCCGACATTATTACTTCCCGGTGGACATGCGGGTGCCGACGCCACCCTGGCCATCAGCCGTATCACACCCTCCTCTTGGCAGGCGCTGGCCTTGTCACCACAAGGCCTCGCTCTGCCGCTGGTGAAAGCCTGGGCCTGCTCGCCGGACCCGGTTGCAGCCCGGGGACATGACAGCAACCCGCGCCACCTAGAATAGCCCCACAGCGGCCTGCTGCTTCAGCCCCGGCCACCTGAACAAAAGCAAAAGCAAGAGGAACCGATGACGCTGAGCATGATGGGGACACCAACCGGGCGGGGAGAAAGATGGGCGCGAGCCCTGCCGGTGCTGGCCTGCCTGCAGCATCTCTTTCTGGCCCTGTTGCTGGGGTTTGGCGCCATGGCCCAGGCAGCAGATGCGCCCGATGCCGTGGATGCGCTGGCACCGCCGTCGCAGCCGCTGGGCCAGCACATGCGTCTGCTGGTCGAAACCGGCGCGCCCCTGGACCTGGCGGCCGCCCGACAGGCCTTCGCCACGGAAGCCCGCCCGCCCGTCAGTTCGCCAGTCCTCGGCTTGGGCATCGGGCATCGCCCGGTGTGGGTGCATTGGGTGGTCAACAACCCCACAGACCAGCCCCTGAAACGGCAACTCGCCGTGAGCCCGAGCTGGACCGACGCGCTCGACGTGCATGTGGTCCACCCCGGGGGTGACACCACCAGTTGGCACACGGGCGATGCCCTGGCCAGAGCGCCGTATCTGGACGACGCGCTGGGCTATCTTCTTGAGCACAGCTTCCCGCCCGGACGCAGCGAGGTGCTGATCCGCATCGCCACGCCGGACCCGATGATCGTCAACGTGCAACTGCTCACGCCGGACGCCCTGGCGCAGCAGGCCAAGTTTGAGCACAGCAGTTACGGCGTCCTGTACGGCTTTCTGGCTGCGCTGTCCATCCTGAACCTGATCATGTACTTCGGTCTGGGGCGGGGCAACAGCCTGTATTACGCCCTGTACCTGCTGAGCTTCGTCGCCACGAACCTGTCCTACACCGGGCGCGGCATGGCCTGGCTGTGGCCCGAAGCGCCCTACATCCAGCGTTATGTCATCCTGGTCTTCATGGTGCTCCTGGCCGCCGCGGGCCTGAAGTTCGCCCGCGAGTTTCTGGAGCTGGACCAGTCGGCGCCGGCGCTCGGACGCGGCATCAAATGGGCCTGCCGTGGCGTGATCGCGTGGACGCTGGTGACGGTCATCTTCAACTGGCACGCCACGGCTGTCTTCACCGCGTTCCTGGTGAGCGGTGTTTTCTCGGTGGCCCTGGTTCCGATTGGCGTCCTGGCCCAGCGACGCGGGCAGGCCGCCGCCGGGTATTTCCTGGCCTCGGGCGTCGCGTCAGCCATCGGGCTGAGTGCCACCACCTTTTCCGTCTGGGGCCTGCTGCCTTTCAACGCCTGGACCTACCGCGGTGTGGAGATGGGCACCATGGCCGAAGCCCTGCTGCTGCAGCTGGCGCTGGTGCAGTTCATTCGGGCGCAGATGCTCAAACGCCTGGACGCCGAGCGCGATGCCCGCGTGGACGCCTTGACCCGGCTGGCGAACCGGCGCGGTTTTCTGGAGCAGGCCGACGTGGCCTATGGCCTGGCTGTGCGACATCAGCGGCCGCTGGCCGCGGTCATTCTGGACATCGATCTTTTCAAGACCATCAACGACCGCCATGGCCACGCCATCGGCGACGCGGTGCTGGTCAACGTGGGACAGACCCTGGCACGCCTGACCCGCAACGGCGACTGCGTGGCGCGCTGGGGCGGCGAAGAGTTCATCATGCTGCTGCCGGAGACCGACCTGGTGACCGCCCTGCAGTTTGCGGAGCGGATCCGCCGTGCGCTGGAAGAGATGGTGGTGGTCATCAGGGATGACGAGCGCGTCCAGATCACGGCCAGTATCGGCGTCGCCCAGCTGAAACCGGAGCAGTCGCTGGAGAAGCTGATCATCGCGGCGGACGATGCGCTCTACAGCGTCAAACAATCCGGCCGCAACCGGGTAGCCCACGCGGACTAGGTGTGAAGGGCTGCAGCCGGCCGGTCCGGCGGCGCGTCTTTTTTTCCTAACGGGCGATTTCAAAGTCGATGAAGCCGCGTTCCACCGAGGTGGACACCAGCTTCACGCGCAGCGGCTGCCCCACCTTGAGCTCCGGCAGGTCACCCGTGAGCCGGCCTTCCGCTGGCGGCTCGAAGATGCGCACCCAGGTACCGCTGGCGTTGATGCCGGTCACCAGCCCGTCAAAGCGCTGGCCAAGGCGTGAGTGCAGCAGCAGCGCCGCTTCCGACTTGCGTAGCTGCCGCTCCACCTTCTGCGCGGCGTCTTCCTGCGCAGTGCAGTGGGCGGCCAGCACCGCCAGTTCCTCGTTGGAATACGGCGGCGTCTCGCCGGCCAGCGCGGCTTTCAGCAGGCGCTGGGTGATGAGGTCCGGGTAGCGGCGGTTCGGGGCCGTGGAGTGCATGTAGTCCTGCACCGCCAGGCCGAAGTGGCCGATCGGTTCGCCTTGCGGCCGCTCCACCACGTACTCGCCCGAGCCCATCAGCTTGACAATCACCAGGGACAGGTCGGGAAAACGCAGCGGGTCGCGCTTGTGCTGCCTGGCCAGGAAAGCCTCCAGCGCCTGGGCGTCGGGCTGGCTGGGCAGTGACACGCCGTAATCCCTGGCCACCTCCACGATGCGCAGCCAGCGCTCGGGCGAGCGCACCACCCGCCGCAACGAGACATCGCCCAGTCCGGCCAGATAGCGGGCCGTGCAACCGTTGGTGGCGATCATGAATTCCTCGATCAGCTGGCGCGCCCGGTTGTGCGGCTGCAGCCGGATGTCGACGATGCGCTCGCCGTCGAACACCGCACGCGGCTGGAACGTCTCGAACTCCAGCGAACCCTCGGCGCGTCGCAGCACGCGCAGCTTCTGGGCCAGGTCGTCCTGCAGGCGCAGCTGGGCGTCCATGCCCTTGATGCGGTGCGCCGCGGTGGGCAGCTCGCCCTTGGCTTCGAGCCAGTCGGAGACCGCGTCGTAGGCCAGTTGCGCCTTGTTACGCACCCGGGCGCGGTAGATGGTGGCGCCGGTCAGGAGGCCGTCGTCGCTGAACTCCATTTCGCACACCACGGCCAGGCGGTCCTGGTCGGGGTTGAGCGAGGTGAGATCGGTGCACAGGCGCTCGGGCAGCATGGGAAAGATGCGCGCCGAGGTGTAGACCGTGGTGGTGTTGATGCGGGCATGCTCGTCGATGGGCGAGCCTTTTTTCACCAGGGCGTCCACATCGGCCACGGCCACGTAGATGCGCACCCGGCCATGAGGCAGCGCTTCGCCCACGGTGAGCTGGTCGAGGTCGCGCGAGTCGTCGTTGTCGATGGAGCACCAGGGCAGCGCGGTCAGGTCGCGGATGCGGCTGTCTTCTTCATGCGCCGGACCTGAGAACTGGGCCGCCTGATGTTTCACGCCGAGCGGGAACTCCGGCTGCAGGCCCCGGCTGAACATGGCCCAGGTCGCGATGGTGGTCAGATCGGAGCGGTGATGAATCAGGCCTTTGCTCATCGGGATCCCTGTTGGTTGCAACCTGGCAGGATTGTGCACTGACGAAAACGCACGGCCTGCCCCGGCTCACATCGCCGCCCACACAACGCCCATGCCGGCCTGGAAAAAATAATCAGCACACAATGCAAATTCAGCGTACAATACATTCGTTGCTGCGATTTGCTTACCTTTGCAGCACTGTTGTCTGACACACGGTCCACGGCCCCTCACAAAGCCGCACACCGCACCCCTTCTGGCCGATACACCCGGCCCTCACGGCGTCAAACTCCCCCCAGCGGCGAGCTTCATCCCCGGTCTCTATTTCCCTTTACGACCGGACATACCGGCAGCGGCTTTGTACCGCGACGTCCACCACCATAAAACCAAAACGGTGGACGGTTTCCTGAATTTACCGACATGTGCCAACAGAGCCCATGCAAGCAATTGATTACGACCACATTAGAAAAAGCATTCTCGGTAGGCAAGTACCTTGTCTCCCCCCTGACCCGACGCACCGAGTCGGGCCACTACGCGGCATCCGTTTCCATACGCAGCGGTCGCGGCAGCGGCACGCATGACCGCGTGTTCCGCTTCGTGCCGCACTTCCCCACCGAGGAAGGCGCACTGCAATACGCCATCGCCGAAGGCCATAGCTGGCTGCAGCAGCGCCACGGCGGCGCGATTGCCTGAGCCCCATTCACTTTCACACATCGCAAGGAGCACTTCATGGCCAAGGAAGAACTGATTGAAATGCAAGGCAAGGTCGATGAGGTGCTGCCCGATTCGCGCTTTCGTGTCACGCTGGACAACGGGCACAGCCTGATTGCCTACACCGGCGGCAAGATGCGCAAGCACCACATCCGCATCCTGGCGGGCGACAAGGTGTCGCTGGAACTCTCGCCCTACGACCTGGGCAAGGGCCGCATCACCTTCCGCCATCTGGAACCGCGCTCTGGCGGTGCGCCGTCGCAAGCGCGACGCACCTTCCGCTGAACAAATTCTTTGATGGTTTTTTAAACCAAGACCGTCATTTCCCCGCGTTGCGAGTTTCAATGAAACCGTGAACGCTTTACTTGAAAGGTCCCAAAAATGGGCAACAAACTTTACGTCGGCAACCTCTCCTACTCGGTTCGCGACAACGACCTGCAACAACACTTCGGTGCCTACGGCGGCGTGCAGTCAGCCAAGGTCATGATGGACCGCGACAGCGGCCGCTCCAAGGGCTTCGGCTTCGTGGAAATGTCTTCCGACGCGGAAGCCAAGGCAGCCATCACCGGCATGCATGGCCAGAACGTTGACGGCCGCGACATGGTGGTCAATGAAGCCCGTCCGATGGAGCCGCGCACTGGCGGCTTCGGCGGTGGCCGTCGCGAAGGCGGCGGTGGCGGCTATGGCGGCGGCAACCGTTACTGAAGTCTGAACTTCAGCTGAAAAACCGGCCTTCGGGCCGGTTTTTTTATGCCTGGAACAAGGGCAACGGGCCACATGAACCAGTCGTCGCCAAAGCATTGAATGGTCTGGCGTACAATCGCGCCCCGTCAGGAGAGAGTTTTCATTTTCGAAAACCGCCGAAGGCGCAGGACAGCTGATTGCAGCCGTCTGAACGCTCAGGCAAAAGGACTGACGAACGCCCACCGGCAGTGATGCCGACCGGCGTCTCCCCACTGGAGAGAGGCTGCATGCGATGCAGCCCACCGAAGGAGCAAACCGCAGCGCGTGCCTAACTTGGCGCGGCCCGGTGAATCTCTCAGGTAAAGCGGACAGCGGGGGCAGCCCATGGCTCGAACACTGGTTCTGGTCGTGGTTTCCAATGCCCCTGGAGTTTTGCTTTGTCGAGCCCTGACCAGAACCTGCTTCACACCCCGCTGTACGACCTGCACCTGTCCTTGGGCGCCCGCATGGTGCCCTTTGCCGGCTACGCCATGCCGGTGCAGTACCCGGGCGGCCTGATGGCCGAGCACCACCACACCCGTACCGCCGCCAGCCTGTTCGACGTCTCGCACATGGGCCAGTTGCGCCTGGTGGGGCCCGACGCCGCAGCCGCCTTCGAGACCCTGATCCCGGTCGACGTGCAAGGCCTGGCCGTGGGCAAACAACGCTACGGCATGCTGCTCAACGAGACCGGCTGCATCCTCGACGACCTGATGTTCGTCAACCGGGGCACGGACATCTTCGTCATCGTCAACGGCGCCTGCAAAGTGGGTGACATCGCCCACATCCAGGCCCGCATCGGCCAGCGCTGCCAGGTCATCCCCATGCCGGAACGCGCCCTGCTGGCGCTGCAAGGCCCCCAGGCGGTGACGGCATTGCAGCGCCTGTGCCCGGGTGTGGAAAAGCTGGTCTTCATGAGCGGCGGCGCCTTTCACGTGCACCACTCGGCGCAAGACATCGACTGCTTCATCACCCGCAGCGGCTACACCGGCGAAGACGGCTTCGAGATTTCCGTGCACGAAATGCAAGCCGAAGCGCTGGCCCACCTGCTGCTGGCGCAGCCGGAGGTGAAACCGGCCGGCCTGGGCGCGCGCAACTCGCTGCGGCTGGAAGCCGGCCTGTGCCTCTATGGCAACGACATCGACACCACCACCACCCCCATCGAAGCCGGCCTGAACTGGGCCATCCAGAAAGTGCGCCGCAGCGGCGGTGCGCGTGCCGGCGGTTTCCCCGGCGCCGACAAGGTGCTGGCCCAGCTGGACAACCCGGCCACGCTCACGCACCAGCGCGTGGGCCTGGTGGGGCTGGAGCGTGTGCCGGTGCGTGAGCACACCGAACTGCAGGACCTGAACGGCAAGCGCGTGGGCGAGGTCACCAGCGGCCTGCTCTCCCCCACGCTCGACAAACCCGTGGCCATGGCCTATGTGACGGCACAATGTGCGCTGGCCGGCACCCGGCTCAACGCCATCGTGCGCGGCAAACCGGTGCCAATGGAAGTGTCGGCCATGCCCTTTGTGCCCAACCGTTATTACCGGGGCTGAGTGCTTCACTCACGAACCGGACCGCAAGTTTTTTGGAGATAACAACATGATCAAGTACACCGAAGACCACGAATGGCTCAAGGTCGAGGGCGACAGTGCCGTGGTGGGCATCACGGTCCACGCGCAGGACGCGCTGGGCGACGTGGTGTTCGTCGACTTGCCCGAAGTGGGCAAGACGCTGGTCCAGAAAGACGTGGCCGGCGTGGTGGAGTCCGTCAAGGCGGCCGCCGATGTGTACATGCCGGTCTCGGGTGAAGTGACCGAGGTGAACGAAGCCCTGCGCGCCGACCCGTCGCTGGCCAACAGCGACCCGCTGGGCGCCGGCTGGTTCTTCAAGGTCAAGCTGTCCGATGCCTCGCAGCTGACTGCACTGCTGGACGAGACCGCCTACACCGCGCTCACCAAGAACGCCTGACCGCTGATGCGCGGCTGTGACGCACCGCCCCCCAGCCCGCTCACACCGCCTTTTTCATTTTTGTTGAAACCAGATCGTCTCTGACGAGGGAGAACCACGACCATGTCCGCAGCCCGCACCTTGCGCGAACTCGAAAACGCCACCGAATTCCTGGCCCGCCACATCGGCATTTCGCCCGAGGACGAGGCCCGCATGCTGCAAGCCGTGGGCTCGGCCTCGCGCCGTGAGTTGATCGACGGCATCGTGCCGCGCTCGATTGCACGCGCCAGCGGCATGGACCTGCCCGCGCCGGTGACGGAAGCCGCCGCGCTGGCCGAGCTGAAAGCCATCGCCGCGAAGAACCAGGTGGCCAAAAGCTTCATCGGCCAGGGTTATTACGGCACCCACACGCCGGGCGTGATCCTGCGCAACATCCTGGAAAACCCGGCCTGGTACACCGCCTACACACCCTACCAGGCCGAGATCAGCCAGGGCCGCATGGAAGCGTTGGTGAACTTCCAGACCATGGTGTGCGACCTGACCGGCATGCCGATTGCCAACGCCTCCATGTTGGACGAAGCCACCGCCGCCGCCGAAGCCATGACCTTGGCCAAGCGCAGTGTGAAGAGCAAAAGCGATGTTTTCCTGGTCGATGCCGACTGCCACCCGCAGACCATCGAGGTCATCCGCACCCGTGCCGAGCCGCTGGGCATCACCGTGCGCGTGGGCGCGCTGGCCGAGCTGATGGCAGGCAACGACTACTTTGCCGTGCTGGCCCAGTACCCGGGCAGCAGCGGCGCCGTGCCGGACCTGCGCCCCTTGGTGGAGCAGGCGCACGCGCAGCAGGCCGCGGTCTGCGTGGCGGCCGACCTGCTGGCACTCACGCTGTTGTTACCGCCGGGCGAGTTCGGTGCCGACATCGTGCTCGGCAGCACGCAGCGCTTCGGCATGCCCATGGGCAACGGCGGGCCGCACGCCGCCTACCTGGCTTGCCGCGACGACTACAAACGCTCCCTGCCCGGCCGCCTGGTGGGCGTGAGCGTGGACGTGCACGGCCGCCCGGCCTACCGGCTGGCGCTGCAGACACGCGAGCAGCACATCCGCCGCGAGAAAGCTACCTCCAACATCTGCACCGCGCAGGTGCTGCCGGCCGTGATGGCCAGCATGTACGCCGTCTACCACGGCCCGCAGGGCCTGACCCGCATTGCCGAGCGCGTGGCCACCTTCACCGCCATCCTGGCGCGCGGCCTGCAGGCGCTGGGCTACACGCTGGCGCACGGCACGGCGTTTGACACCGTCACCGTGCAGACCGGAAGTGCTACTAATTTGATAGCTGATCGCGCAGCAAAGACCGGGGCCAACCTGCGTTTTTGCTCTGAAACCTCGCTGGGCATCTCGCTCGACGAGACCACCACGCGCGAGGACATCGCTCTGCTCTGGTCCTTCTTCGCCCAGAACGGCGAGGCCGTGCCGACGCTGGACGCCTTCGAACACAACACCGAAACGCTGATCCCCGCCGCCCTGCGCCGCCGCAGCGCCTTCCTGACGCACCCGGTGTTCAACACCCATCACTCTGAGACCGGCATGCTGCGCTACATCCGCCGCCTGAGCGACCTCGACCTGGCACTGGACCGCAGCATGATCCCGCTGGGCAGCTGCACCATGAAACTCAACGCCACCAGCGAGATGATTCCCATCACCTGGCCCGAGTTCGCGCACATCCATCCCTTCGCCCCGGCCGAACAGCGCGCCGGTTATGCCGAGCTGGACGCCCAGCTGCGCGCCTGGCTGTGCCAGGCCACCGGTTACGCCGGCATCAGCCTGCAACCCAACGCCGGCAGCCAGGGCGAATACGCCGGCCTGCTGGCCATCCGCGCCTGGCACCAGGCGCAAGGCCAGGGCCACCGCAACATCTGCCTGATTCCGTCTTCCGCCCACGGCACCAACCCGGCCAGCGCCCACATGGCAGGCCTGACGGTGGTGGTGACCGCCTGCGACGCGCAGGGCAACGTGGACCTGGCCGACCTGAAAGCCAAGTGCGAACAGCACAGCGCCAACCTGGCTTGTGTGATGATCACCTACCCCAGCACGCACGGCGTGTTCGAAACCAGCGTGAAGGAGTTGTGCGCCCTGGTGCACCAGCACGGCGGTCGTGTCTACGTGGACGGCGCCAACATGAATGCGCTGGTGGGCGTGGCCGCCCCCGGGGAATTCGGCGGCGACGTCAGCCACCTCAACCTGCACAAGACCTTCTGCATCCCGCACGGCGGCGGCGGCCCCGGCGTCGGCCCGGTGTGTGTGGTGCAAGACCTGGTGCCCTACCTGCCCGGCCACGCCACCGGTGGTTTGCCGGTCAACGGCGTGGGTGCGGTGAGCACCGCCGGGCCGTCCCGAGGTGCGAAGGCCCCATCGGGGGGCAGCGCAGCACACGCAGTGGCAAGCGTGGGGGCGATATCCGCCGCGCCGATGGGCAATGCCGCCGTGCTGCCGATTTCGTGGATGTACTGCCGCATGATGGGCGCCGAAGGCCTGACCGCCGCCACCGAGGCCGCCATCCTGAGCGCCAACTACATCAGCGCCCGCCTGAAGGACTTCTACCCCACGCTCTACGCGAGCCAAACACCGGAAGGACGCGGCCACGTGGCACACGAATGCATCCTGGACCTGCGCCCGCTGAAAGAAACCAGCGGCGTCAGCGCCGAAGACGTGGCCAAGCGCCTGATGGACTACGGCTTCCACGCGCCCACGCTGAGCTTCCCGGTACCCGGCACGCTGATGGTGGAGCCCACCGAAAGCGAAACGCTGGACGAGCTGGACCGCTTCATCGACGCCATGATCGCCATTCGCCGCGAGATCGCCCAAGTGGAGCGCGGCGAGTGGCCGCAAGACGACAACCCGCTGAAGAACGCCCCGCACACCGCCGCCAGCCTGCTCGGCGCCGATTGGAAGCATGCCTACCCGCGCGAAGTGGCCGCCTTCCCGCGTGGCGAGGAACAGCAGACCAAGTACTGGCCGCCGGTGGGGCGCATCGACAACGTCTGGGGCGACCGCAACCTGTTCTGCAGCTGTGTGCCGGTGAACGAGATGGCGCAGGAGACGCCGTGAGTGCGACCGCAACAGGCTAACAACAGCACGCAACGTACGGGTTCTGCAAGGGATAGAACTGCCGCGCTCGCGGACTGCTTTAAAATACGGGATTAGTCGAAAGAACCGTCGTGGCCGGGACCATGAAAGGCTTTCATTCTTGAAACCAAAGGTGGTGAAGATGAACAAGCCTTTCATTTCTCTGTGCCCCGAGATCACCCGGGCCAACGCGCTGACTCTGATGGACTGGCTGGAGGACGAGGACGTCACCCGCTACCTGAGCGATTCGCGCCATGTCTCCCGCTTCATCGAGCAGGTCATCGATCGGGTCCAGTTGCCGATCCTGACGCATCTGTTCAACCAGGGCGGCCGGTTCTTCATGGCCTACGACCAGCATGACGTGCCGGTCGGCTTTGTGCGCCTCGTCAAGGCGGGCACGGACTGCGAAATGGTCCTGGTTATCGGCAACCGCGACAACTGGGGCCGCAAGCTCGGAGCCGGCGCCATCCGCGAAGGCATGAAGCTCGCCTTCTTCGACATGCGGGCCGAGAAGCTCATCGCCAAAATCCACCCCGACAACGCGCGATCGTTGAAGGCCTTCCTGCACAGCGGCTTCATGCTGGAAAGCGAAACGCCTGCGATGAAGTCGCTGGTAATGAGCTCGGCGCGCTACCTCCGGTTCTTGCACGAAAACCCTGCGGCCCATATCTCCGACATCTACATCACCGAGATCGACAAGGCCCGGCTCAGGAGTCTGATCGAACTCGAAAACAGCTCGGATATTTTTGAGCTGGAGCATGAGATCGAGCGAGCCATCGTCGTCGATCCACTGAAAGTGCCGGAGGATGTCGTCACGATGAACTCCAAGGCCTTGCTGCAGGTGAACAACGAGGCGCTGGAAGTGTCGCTGGTTTACCCAGAGGATGCGGACGACCGTGCCGGAAAAGTATCGGTTTGCTCCGGCATTGGCACCGCGATCCTGGGTTACAAGGAGGGAGATGCCTTCAGCTGGCGGATTCCGAACCGCACCTGTCATATCCGGATTGAGAAAGTGCTTTACCAGCCGGAGGCTGCGGGCGATTTCCATCTGTAGGCTTGCACGCTGCACCACCGCCACAGACCGCGCATGAGCGTCCGGCCTGGCTGCAATTCGGCGATTCGGCGGTTCAGGTGGCTTCGCCACATGCATGCGAGAGCTGTCACCGAAGGAAGAAGGCGAATGGCTCCGCTTGGCCGATATGGCCATTCGGCCCCGCGCTACTTCTCCCAACACCCCGGATCCGTCAACTCGTTGAACACCTTACGCAACGGCTGACCCCAGCGCCTTAGGCTCAGTTCACCGGCGCCGACTGCGGCTTCCAGCGCCGCGGTTCAAAGCGGAACACCTTCGGGTCGGCGGCATCCACCGTGCCCTTGACCCAGCCCATGAAAGGCGAACCGTAGGTTTCCACCCGCGTGAAGTTCTTCACCACTTCACGTGCGCTGGCATCGAGCAGCGGCTGGTTGATCTGCTGGTGGTGCGAATCGCCGTGTACCAGCACCACCTGGCCGGGGAATGCCTGCGCTTCCTCGCGCAGCTGAAGCAGGAAATCGCGGTAGCCGGGCTTGAAGTTGCCGGCGCTGGCGGCCTCGAACTCGGGGTTGGCCTGGATGATGATCATCACGCCGGCCAGCTTCTTGCTGCGCGCCAGGGCAAAGGCCTGCGCCAGCCAGACCCGGTTGGCAGCACTGCGCGCAATGAACTCGGGCACCGGGCCGCCGCTGTAGGCCGGGCCGTGGTAGTTGTTGTTGCTGCCAGTGACGTTGAGGCCGACGAACAGCGCGCCACCCGCCTCCCAGCGCACGTTCTCGCGGTAGGCGGCAAAGGCCGGGTCGCTGCTCTGGCGTGTCAGCTTCAGTGGGCGTTGCCCCAGCGCCAGATCGCTGGCAAAGAACAGTTCGCGCAGCTTGGCCAGAAGCTCCAGCGGGTCGTAGCTGCCGTTGCTCTTGCGATGGCAGTCGGTCCAGTCGTTGTCGCCGGGCACGAAGATCAGGGGATGCCACGAGGCCTGGAACACACCCAGCATGTCGCGCAGCACCGCGTCGCTGCATTCACTGACGCCGCTCTTGATGTCGCCGTCATGCACCACGAAAGCCAGCGGCTCGCGGCCCATCTCGGCCAGCAGGTCGGGCAACTGCTCGCGCTCCCAGTGGCTGTAGGGCGTGTCGCCGAACAGGCCGAAGGAGACCGGCTGGGCCGCCAGCGGCCCGGCCAGCAACAACAGCAGGAAAAGAGCCAACCGCATCACGGACACCGAACCGCAGCCCGGGAAAAACTCAGGCCGGGCCCGCCGCGATCTTGCGCAAGGCCTCTTCAAAGACCTCGACCGGCTGGCCGCCGGAGATCAGGTACTGGCGGTTGATGACGATGGCCGGCACCGAACGGATGCCGGCCTGCTGCCACTGCAGTTCGTTCTGGCGTACGGCGTCGGCGTAGTCGTCGCCGGCCAGGATGGCACGCGCCTGCGCCGCGTCCAGCCCCACGCTGGCTGCCGCCGCGGCCAGCACCTCAGCGTCGGACACATTCTCGGCCCGGCCGTGGTAGGCGGTGAGCAGTTCCTTCTTCAGCGCGTGCTGCAGGGCGGCACTCTGCAGGCCGGCCCAGTGCAGCAGGCGGTGCGCATCAAAGGTGTTCCAGATGCGGCCGCGCCCTTCGGGCTTGAAGGTGAAACCGACCTCGGCGCCGCGCTGGCGGATGGTCTCGCGGATCTGCGCCTGCTGCTCGGGGGTGGAGCCGTATTTCTCACTCAGGTGTTCGGTCATGTCCTGGCCTTCGGGCCCCATGTGCGGGTTGAGCTCAAAGGGCTGGAAACGCAGTTCGGCACTGATGTCACCCTGCACATGGGCCAGCGCCTGTTCCAGCGCCCCCAGGCCGACAGCGCACCAAGGACAGGCCACGTCGGAAACGAAATCGATTTGGAGGGAGGTAGTCATGCGGCAATCCTAGGTCATCTCGATCAAGCTTGCAGGCGCCGCCGGATTCACCCCACCAGTGTCAGCAGCCCCCAGGCCGTGAGAACCAGGATGCACACCACGTCCAGCCCGGCACCAGCGCGCAGCATGTAGCGCTGCGGCACATGGCCGGTGCCGTACACCAGCGCGTTGGGCGGCGTGGCCACCGGTAGCGCAAAACCACAGGAAGCCGCCAGGGCCACCAGCACCACCAGGGTTTCCCGCGGCAAGCCCATCTGCCCGGCGATGGCCGCAAACACCGGCACGAGCAGGGCCGCAGCAGCCGTATTGCTGGCAAATTCGCTGATCAACACCATGAAGGTGGCGATGACCATCAGCATCAACCAGGGACTGGCACCGTGCAAGGTGTGGGCTACCTGTTCGCCCAGCACCAGCGAAGCGCCTGACAGCCCCAGTGTTTCGCCCAGCGCCAGGCCGCCACCGAACAGAATCAGCACGCCCCAGTCGGTGTTTTCGGTCACCTCGTGCCAACTGGCCAGGCCCAGGGCCAGCACGGCAATGGTCGCCGCCACGGCAAAGAAGGTGTCAGGGCTCTGAATTCCCATCGCCTTCAACGGGGGGCCGCCCACCATCCAGCCCAGCGCCGTCAGCCCGAACACCAGCAGGGTCAGGCGGCGGCGGCCGGTCCAGGGCACATCGTCCATCACGATCTCGACTTGCCGGTTCAGATGCGGGCGCAGCAGCAGCCACAGGGTCAGCACCATGAGCGGCAGAAGCACCAGCATCAAAGGCATCCCGATCCACAGCCATTCGGCAAAGTCGATGTCGGCCGCACGCGCGGCGATGGCATTGGGCGGTGACCCCACCAGGGTCCCGATGCCGCCAATGCTGGCGGCATAAGCCACCCCCAGCAACACGAAGGCATGGGTGCGGCGATCGCGCCGGGGGTCCAATGGGCTCAGAATGCCCAGCGCAAGAGGCAGCATCAGGGCGGCCGTGGCCGTATTGCTGATGCCCAGGGAAAGAATGACCGTAACGGCAAAAAGCAGGAACACCGCTTTGCCCAGGTGCCCCTTGGAGAGGGACAGCACGGCCACCGCCATCTTGCGGTCGAGTTGTTGCACACGCAAGGCGGTCGCCAGGGTGAAACCGCCCAGGAACAGGAACACGATGGGGTCGGCAAAGGGCGCGAAGGCCTGGGCCGTGCCCAGACCGGGAATGCCCAGCAACAAGGCGCCCATGGGCACCAGCAGAGCGGTGACCGCCAGGTGCAAGGCCTCGGTCAGCCACAGCACACCGATGAACACCAGCAGGCACAGCCCTTTTCTGGCAGCGACGTCAAAGGGCAGCCAGAAGTACAGGCCACATGACAGGGCCAAGGCCACCAGGACGATCAGCCCTGCACGCAGGCCCGGGCGCGCGGCCCCTTCCCGGCGCGGAGGTATTTCGATGATATTGGAAGACATGAATCGAGATGAAGTGGCCGTTGATTGTCACGGTTTATGCGTCGTCGCCTGCGCACATCACGATGGACCGGGCGATGACCGCCGATTTTCACACGGGCATGTCAGCCCATCCACCCCCTTTGGTCTCAGATGACCGGACAAGCCATGGGGCAACGGGCGCGTTGACATGCATCGAGGGCTGTAGACTTCAACCTCTCATGTCCCTGCTCCTGATTTTCCTGTTGCCTTTTCTCGGCAGCATCGTCGCGATGCTGCTGCCCACCGGCGCACGCAACGTTGAATCTCTCTGGGCAGCGCTGGTCGCCCTCGGGGTCGCCGTACCGCTGGTCCTGCTCTATCCACAGGTAGCCGATGGCGCCGTGCTCACCGAGCGCCTGGCCTGGCTGCCCGGGCTGGGCGTGGACCTTGTGGTGCGGCTCGACGGCTTTGCCTGGATGTTCGCCATGCTGGTCAGCGCCATGGGCCTGCTGGTCATCGTTTATGCGCGCTACTACCTCTCGCCCGAGGACCCGGCCGCGCGTTTCTATTCCCTCTTGCTGGGTTTCATGGGCGCCATGCTGGGCGTGGTGGTCTCGGGCAACCTGGTCCAGCTCGTGGTGTTCTGGGAGCTGACCAGCGTCTTCTCCTTCCTGCTGATCGGCTACTGGTATCACCGCAAGGACGCACGGCGCGGCGCGCGCATGGCCTTCACTGTCACGGCCACGGGCGGCCTGGCTCTGCTGGGCGGCGTGCTGGTGCTGGGGCATATCGTGGGCAGCTACGAGCTGGATGTGGTGCTCAAGGCCGGCGACGTGGTGCGTGCCCATGCACTGTATCCGCTGGCCCTGGTGCTGGTACTGCTGGGTGCGCTGACCAAGAGCGCTCAGTTCCCCTTCCACTTCTGGTTGCCGCGCGCCATGGCTGCCCCCACGCCGGTCTCGGCCTATCTGCATTCGGCCACCATGGTGAAGGCCGGCGTCTTCCTGCTCGCGCGCCTGTGGCCCGTGCTGGCGGGAACGGATGCCTGGTTCTGGATCGTGGGTGGCGCGGGCCTGACCACGCTGCTGCTGGGTGCCTACGTGGCCATGTTCCAGAACGACCTCAAAGGCCTGCTGGCCTATTCCACCATCAGCCACCTCGGCCTGATCACCCTGCTGCTGGGACTCAACAGCCAGATGGCCGCGGTGGCGGCGGTCTTCCACATGATGAACCACGCGACCTTCAAGGCCTCGCTCTTCATGTCGGTGGGCATCATCGACCACGAGACCGGCACGCGCGACATGCGCCGCCTCGACGGCCTGTACCGCACCATGCCCATCACGGGCACGCTGGCCATCGTGGCCTGCGCGGCCATGGCCGGCGTGCCGCTGCTCAACGGCTTTCTGTCGAAGGAAATGTTCTTCTCCGAAACCGTGTTCCTCTCGGGTCATCCGTGGCTCGAGTACGGTCTGCCGCTGGCGGCCACGCTGGCCGGCGTGTTTGCGGTGGTGTATTCGCTGCGTTTCGGTCACGACGTGTTCTTTGGTCCCCCCGCACGCGACCTGCCGCGCCAGCCGCACGAGCCGGTGCACTGGATGCGCGTGCCGGTGGAGCTGCTGGTGCTGGCCTGCGTGGTGGTGGGCACGCTGCCGGCCTGGTCCATCGGGCCGTTGCTGGCCACCGCCGCCCAGCCGGTGGTGGGCGGCACGCTGCCAGCGTACAGCCTGGCAGTCTGGCACGGCTTCAACACGCCGCTGGTCATGAGCCTGGTCGCCACGGCGGGCGGCCTGGTGGTCTATCTGATTTTTGCGCGCGCCTTCCGGCATCGCAGCTCACGCCATGCACCTCTGCTGGGTCTGGATGGCCAGCGCCTGTTCGAGGCCAAGCTCGCGGCCGTGAGTGCGGCCGCGGCCGCGCTACGCCGCTGGACCGGCTCGCAGCGCCTGCAGCCGCAACTCGCCGCCTTGCTGGCCGTGAGTCTGGTGGCGGGCGTGGCCTCGGCCTTGATCGTGCCGCTGGCCTGGGGCGACCGCGCCCGCGTGCCGGCCACGCCCGAGTTCGTGCTGCTCTGGTTCATCGGCGGTGTCTGCGCCCTCGGCGCAGCCTGGCAGGCCAAGTTCCACCGCCTGGCCGCGCTGACCATGCTCAGCGTGGTAGGGCTGGCCTTGTGCATCACCTTCGCCTGGTTCTCGGCACCTGATCTGGCACTGACGCAGCTCGCGGTGGAAGTGGTCACGATGGTGCTCTTCCTGCTGGGCCTGCGCTGGATGCCCAAGCGCCTGGCACTGGACGACCCGCGCATCGAACAGCGCGTGTTCTGGCGCCGCCGGCGCGACTTGGTGCTGGCCGTGCTGATCGGCGCCGGGCTTTCGGCCCTGTCCTATGCCCTGCTCACGCGCCAGGCACCACTTTCCATCTCACCCTTCTTCATCGAGCAGGCCCTGCCCGGCGGCGGCGGCACCAACGTGGTCAACGTCATGCTGGTGGACTTCCGTGCCTTCGACACCTTGGGCGAGATCACGGTGCTGGGCATCGTCGGGCTCACGGTCTATGCGCTGCTGCGACGTTTCCGCCCGCCACAGGAGGCCATCGAGGTCCCCGAGCAGCAGCGTATGAAGCAGATTGGCGCCGACCTGTCGCAATCCACGTACGGCGACGGCGTGCCGGACTACATGGGCGTGCCTGCCGTGCTGGTGCGCCTGCTGCTGCCCATCGCCTGGTTGTTTGCCTTCTACCTTTTCATGCGCGGCCACAACGAGCCCGGCGGCGGCTTCGTCGCCGGCCTGGTGGTGGCCATCGCCTTCATCGCCCAGTACATGGTGGCCGGCACGCGCTGGGTCGAGGACCAGTTGCGCCTGCTGCCGCCGCGCTGGATCGCTGCCGGCCTGGGGGTGGCACTGCTCACCGGCCTGGGTTCGCTCATGCTGGGTTATCCCTTTCTCACCACCCATACCGCCCATGTCACGCTGCCCCTGCTGGGCGAAATCCACCTGCCCTCCGCGGCCCTCTTCGACCTGGGCGTGTTTCTCGTGGTTGTCGGCGCCACGCTGCTGCTGCTGATCGCCATCGCCCACCAGTCCCTGCGCGCGCACCGCCAGGTCGAGGCGGAAGAAGGGCAGGGCCGCTGAGATGGAAGTCGTGATCTCCCTCGCCATCGGCGTCATGGCCGGCTCGGGTGTCTGGCTGGTGCTGCGCCCGCGCACCTTCCAGGTGCTGATCGGCCTGTCGCTGCTGGCCTATGCCATCAACCTCTTCATCTTCAGCGTCGGCAGCCTGTCCATCGACAAGGAGCCCATCGTGCAGGCCGGCCTAGCCGCCACGCTGGAAAACTACACCGACCCCTTGCCCCAGTCCCTGGTGCTGACCGCCATCGTGATCGGCTTCGCCACCACCGCGCTGTTCCTCGTCGTGCTGCTCGCACTGCGCGGTCTTTCAGGCGGTGACCATGTGGACGGTCAGGAGGAAAAGCCATGACGGGCGCTCTCTCACACCTGATCGTCGCGCCCGTGCTGCTCCCGCTGGCCACGGCCGCGCTCATGCTGTTGCTCGGTGAGGGTCGGCGCTCTGTCAAGGCCGTCTTCAATCTGCTGTCCACGTTGACCGGCCTGGGGTTGGCGCTCTACCTGCTCTGGCAGCTGCAGGCCCAGGAGACACCCGCGGCCTTTGGCATCTACCTGCCGGGCAACTGGTCCGTACCCTTCGGCATCGTGCTCGTGCTGGACCGGCTCTCCGCCCTGATGCTGGTGCTTACGGCATGCATCGGCCTGGCGTCACTGCTCTACGCGCTGGCGCGCTGGCACCAGGCGGGCGTGTACTTCCATGTTCTGTTCCAGCTTCAGCTCATGGGTCTGTACGGCGCCTTCCTCACGGCCGACCTGTTCAACCTCTTCGTGTTCTTCGAGGTGCTGCTCGCGGCCAGCTACGGCCTGCTGCTGCATGGCGGCGGCGCCACGCGCGTGCGCGCGGGCCTGCACTACATCGCGGTCAACCTGGTGGCATCCCTGCTGTTCCTGATCGGCGTGGCCGTGCTCTACGGGGTCTCGGGCACGCTCAACATGGCCGACATCGCGGCCAAGCTGCCGCTGGTGCCTGCGGCCGACCGAGGCTTGCTGCACGCAGGCGCGGCCATCCTCGCCATTGCCTTCCTGGCCAAGGCGGCGCTCTGGCCGCTGAACTTCTGGTTGCCCGGTGCCTATGGTGCGGCCAGTGCACCCGTGGCTGCACTGTTTGCCATCCTCACCAAGGTCGGCGTCTACGCCGTGTTGCGTCTGTGGACGTTGTGTTTTCCGGCCGATGCCGGTGCCTCGGCGCTCTTTGGCAGTGGCGCCCTGATCTGGGGCGGCGTGCTGACCCTCGCCTTTGGTGCCGTGGGCATGCTGGCTTCGCAGCAGCTCGCGCGCTTCGCGGCCTACAGCGTGATCACCTCTTCGGGGACGCTGATCGCGGCCTTCGGCTTTGGCGCCCCGGTGCTGGCCGGCGGCGCGCTCTTCTACCTGGTCAGCTCCACGCTGGCGGCTGCGGCACTCTTCCTGCTGGTGGAGCTGCTGGAACGCGCTCGCCTGGTCGAACTCGGTCCCGACGCGATCGATACCGGGCAGGACGCGCTCCCCTTCTTCGTCAGCGCCGAGCCACCGCCTGGCACCAACCTTGATGACGAGGAAGAGGCCCTGATCGGTCGCGCCATCCCCGCGGCCCTGGCTTTCCTGGGCTTGACCTTCGCGGTCTGTGGCCTGGTGATCAGCGGCCTGCCACCGTTTTCAGGTTTCGTGGCCAAGCTGGCCATGCTCACGGCCTTGCTTGATCTGCAGCGTCCGGCTGCATGGACGCTGTTCGCGCTGCTGCTGCTGTCCGGCCTGATGGCGGCCACAGCCCTGCTGCGCATCGGCATGCGTCACTTCTGGACCGCCGAGGCCCGGCCTGCGCCGCGTCTGCGCGTGGTCGAGACCCTGCCCATCGGTCTGCTGCTGGCCGCGGGCCTGACGTTGGTTCTGCGCGGCGAAGCGACGCTGGACTACATGCGGCAGACTGCCACCACCCTGCACACACCGGCGGCCTACATCGACGCCGTGTTCTCCGTGCGACCCCAGCCTGCACCGGCCACAGGAGGGCAGCCATGAAACGCTGGTTCCCTGCACCGCTGCTCTCGGCCGGCCTGTTCGCGCTCTGGCTCATGCTCAGCCGCAGCCTGGGGGCCGGCACGGTGTTGCTGGGCCTGCTGCTGGCCTTCGTCTTGCCCTTGCTGGCCCGCCCCCTGCGTCCAGCCGGTCCGCCGGTGCGCAAGCCGCTGCTGCTGGCGCGCCTGGTCCTGCGCGTGGGCGGCGACGTGGTGCTCTCGGGGGTGGAGGTGGCGCGCGGCGTGCTGCGCGGGCATACCCGGCCGCCACGCGGGGCCTTCGTCGTCGTGCCGCTGGAGCTGCGCAACGACCACGCCCTGGCCGCGCTGGCCATGATCACGGCCGTGATCCCGGGCACGGTCTGGTGCGAACTCGCGCCCGACCGCAGCCGTCTGCTGTTGCACGTCTTCGATCTGGCCGACGAGACCGCTTTCGTCGCCCACTACAAGGCAGATTACGAACATCCGCTGAAGGAGATTCTGGAATGAGCCCGCTGCTGAGCCTGGCCATCGCGGTCACCCTGCTGCTCTACGCCGTGGCCATGAGTATCGGCCTCATGCGCCTGCTGCGCGGCCCCAGCGCCCAGGATCGCGTGCTGGCGCTGGACTTTCTCTATGTCGTGGGCATGCTGGTCATGCTCGTGCTGGCCATCCGCTACGACAGCAGCATGTACTTTGAAGGGGCCTTCCTCATGGTGTTGTTCGGCTTCGTCGGTTCGCTGGCCATGGCCAAGTTCCTGCTGCGCGGCGAGGTGATCGAATGATGGCGCCCTGGAGCGAGATCCTCGTAGCCGGGCTGCTGCTGGCCAGCGGCGTCGTGGTGCTGGTCGCGGCCCTGGGCCTGTGGCGCCTGCCGGACTTCTTTGCCCGCATGCACGCACCCGCGCTGGCCTCCACGCTGGCGGCCTGGATCGTGACCCTGGCCTCTATCGTGCATTTCTCGGCACGCGCGGGCGAACTCTCGCTGCACGTCTGGCTGATCATCATCATCCTGTCCATCACGGCGCCGGTCACCACCATCGTGCTGGCGCGCGCGGCGCTGTTCCGACGCCGCCAGGCCGGTGATGCGCTGCCGCCGTCGCTGGGGGAAAGCGACGCATGACGCTGCACCCGGTCTTCATCTTTCTGGGGGGACTGGTCGTCATCGTCCTGGGCGCCGAGATGCTGCTGCGCGGCGCCTCGCGCATTGCCGGCATGCTGGGCGTGCGTCCCATCATCATCGGCCTGACGGTGGTTTCTGTCGGCACCAGCACCCCGGAACTCGCGGTGGGCATTGCCGCCGCAATCGAAGGACGGGGCGTCATGGCAGCGGGCAACATCGCCGGCACCAATATCTTCAACATCCTCTTCATTCTGGGTTTGAGCGCGCTGTTGCGTCCGCTGCCCTTGCACCTGCTGAGCATCAAGCTGGACGTGCCGGTGATGATCGCCACCGCCCTGGCGCTGATCATGATGGCCTGGGATGGGCTGCTGAGCCGTGAAGAAGGATTTGCACTGCTGTTTGCGGCGGTGATCTACACCATCGCGCTGGTCCACCTGAGCCGGAACGAAAGCCCCGCCATGCGCCGGGAATTTGCCGAGGAGTACGGGGCACAACACACCACGCCTTTGCCTGGCGCAACACGGCCGGGCAACAACTGGCGCCAGGGCGTCTGGCATGCGCTGCTGCTGTTGGTTGGCATGGCGTTGACGGTGCTGGGGGCCGAGCTGCTGGTCTTCAGTGCCTCCAGCATTGCGCAGGCCTATGGCGTGTCGGACGCGGTCATCGGATTGACCATCCTGGCCATCGGCACCTCGGCACCGGAGTTGGCCACCACCCTGGTGGCCACTTTCAAGGATGACCGTGATGTGGCGATCGGCAACCTGATCGGCAGCAGCATCTACAACGTCCTGGTCATCCTCGGCCTGACCTGTGTGATTGCTCCGGGCGGAATTGACGTCAGTCGCGAGATCCTCTGGATCGATCTGCCGCTGGCTGCGCTGGTGGCGATCGTCTGCCTGCCGGTATTCAGGAGCGGACAGATCGTCTCCCGACGCGAAGGCGGTCTTTTTGTCGCTGTTTACCTGGGTTATATGGGATCGTTGTTGTTCCTGCGTGCCTGAAACCATCGGGAAAAATGACGAGGTTATTGCGCAGCGAATCCATGAATCCCCAGTCATGCCACGCCCATCGTCACACAAAACATCATAATCATCCAGGAGCACAGACCATCACACAGCATCAAGTCCGAAAACAGAATGTGTGGGTCATACTCTCCCTGCAAACTCAAGCGAATTCACTGCGAAGGAACCTCCTATGAGCACCTTGCGATCCATTCTGGCCGCAACCGATCTTTCTGCGCCGTCCCGGCATGCTGCTGAACGCGCTGCCAGCCTGGCCAAGTCCACAGGTGCGTCGATGGTCCTGGTTCATGCGCAGAGTACCGGGGCGCTCGACGACCTGAAACGCTGGCTCGGGGGCGACGAAGATGCCCAGGCCGCCATTCAGGCAGATGCCCGTCATCGCCTGCACGCCATGGCCGGGGAGCTTGCGCAGCATCACGCCATCAGCGTCACCGAACACCTGCTCACAGGTAATCCCGTCAAGGAAATCACGCAATATGCCACCCAGGTGGATACCGACTTGCTCGTGACGGGCACGCGAGGCACGGGTTTCTTCCGCGGTGTTGTCATCGGCTCCACTGCGGAGCGCATTGCAAAACGCTCATCACGCCCCGTTTTGCTGGCCCGACAATCGCCGCACGAACCTTACCGGCGCGTGCTCGTGCCAGTCGACTTCTCGCCTTGGAGTGCGGCGTCGATCGAGCTGGCCATGCGGATTGCACCCGATGCGGTCATCGTCCTGATGCACGCTGTCGAGGTGCCCTTCGAAGGCAAGCTTCGTCTCTCCGGCGTGAGCGAAAACGTCGTGCGCCGGTACCACGAAGAAGCCAGGCGTGAAGCACAGCTCCGGTTGCGCGAACTCGCCGCGCAGGTGGGTTTGCACGCTGAACGATCTCACCTGGTCACGCCTGACGGCGCTGATCCGTGGATGCTGGTCGTCCAGCAGGAACAGGAATTTGATTGTGACCTCGTTGTCATCGGCAAGCATGGACGCAATGTCATCGAGGATCTGCTGCTGGGCAGCACAACACGCATGGTGATCTCCGAGTGCAGCGCCGATGTTCTGGTTTCCTCCCAGCACACAGGGTGATGCTCAACGATCAACCCGGAACCTGGTCAAACAACGGCTGACGCGGGACATGTCGGCGATAGTCGGACCGGCGTACAGCTGGAGCCGCCAGACGCACTCAATGTGAATCGGCACCGTTCCTGACGCGGCCACGCAAGGCCTTGGTCTGGGCGCGCTGGCTCTTGCCTTCCAGACGGCGCTGGCGCGAGCCGTAGGTGGGTTGGGTGGCGCGGCGCGTCTTGGGTGGCCGGGCCACGCTGTTGACCAGCTCGTGCAGGCGCGAGAACGCATCGAGCCGGTTCAGGTCCTGGCTGCGGTGCTGTTGCGCCTTGAGCACCAGCACGCCGTCCTGCGTGATGCGGCTGTCGCGCAGCGCCAGCAGCCGCTCCTTCACATCCTCCGGCAGCGACGAGGCCCGGATGTCGAAACGCAGGTGCACCGCGCTCGAGACCTTGTTGACGTTCTGGCCGCCGGCACCCTGGGCGCGGATGGCGCTGATCTCGACCTCGGACTCGTCGATCTGGATCAGCACGGGCAGGGACATGGGCGCACGGAGGCCGGATCAACCGGCCACCGGCTCCGGCGTCGCGACAGCGAGATTCACATAACGCGCCACGAAGGCGCCCACGCTGCTGGCCGGCAAGGGCAGCCAGACGGTGTGGCCGGAGCCGGGCGCCACCTCGATGGCCTGCCCTTCGGCGTTTTCCATGCGGCTGATGTCGTAGTCGACATTGCCACTCGGTTGAATCAATTCCAGCCGGTCGCCGACGGAGAACTTGTTCTTCACGTTGACCTGGGCCAGGCCGCGCGTGGCGTCAAAGGCCACCACGTCGCCCACGTACTGGCTGCGCCCCGACTCGGAATAACCGCGCAGGTAGTTCTGCGTTTCCTGCGGCGTGTGGCGCTGGTAGAAGCCCGAGGTGTAACCGCGGTTGGCCAAGCCTTCGAGCTGGCCGATCAGCGTCGGGTCCAGGCTGCGGCCGGCCACGGCATCGTCAATCGCCTGGCGGTAGCTCTGCACCGTACGCGCCACGTAATAAGCACTCTTGGTGCGGCCTTCGATCTTGAGCGAGTCGACACCGATCTCCACCAGGCGCTGGATGTGCTCGATGGCACGCAGGTCCTTGGAGTTCATGACGTAGGTGCCGTGCTCGTCTTCCTCGATCGGCATGAACTCGCCGGGGCGGTTGCTTTCCTCCAGCAGGTAGGAGATCGAGTCGCGCGCCTCTTTGGGCAGCGTCTGCCCGCCGCCGCCACAGCCCTGGGTCGCAGCGCGCTCCGGCGACAGCACGTCACCACTGGCGTCGACCTGTGCGGTATGCGTCTTGTAGTCCCAGCGGCAGGCGTTGGTGCAGGTGCCCTGGTTGGCGTCGCGGTGGTTGAAGTAACCCGACAGCAGGCAGCGGCCCGAATAGGCGATGCACAGTGCGCCGTGCACGAAGACTTCGATCTCGCTGTCCGGGCAGTCCTGGCGGATCTGCTCCACCTGGTCGAGCGACAGCTCGCGCGACAGGATCACGCGCTTGACGCCCGCCTTGTTCCAGAAGCGCACGGCGGCGGCATTCACGGTGTTGGCCTGCACCGAGAGGTGGATCTCCATCTCGGGCCAGGTCTCGCGCACCATCATGATCAGGCCGGGGTCGGACATGATCATGGCGTCCGGCTTCAAGGCAATGACCGGTGCCATGTTCTGCACGTAGTTCTTGATCTTGTTGCCGTGCGGGAAGATGTTGGACACCAGAAAGAATTTGCGGCCGAGTTCATGCGCGCGGTCGATGCCGCGCTGGAGCACGGCCAGGTCGCCGAAGTCGTTGTTGCGCACGCGCAGCGAATAACGCGGCTGGCCGGCGTAGATGGCATCCGCCCCGAAGGCGAAGGCCGTTTCCAGCATGGCCAGCGAGCCGGCCGGGGCCAGCAGTTCGGGCGCCTTGCGTTTCATTTCGTTTCCGCCAATTGGGCCAGACCGGCAATCGCCAGCGCATAACCGTTGACGCCGAAACCGGCCATCACGGCCTTGGCCGCCGGCGAGATGAAGGAGTGGTGGCGGAATTCCTCGCGTGCGTGCACGTTGCTAATGTGCAGCTCGATCAGCGTCACGCCGGCGCCCTTGATGGCGTCATGCAGTGCAATGCTGGTGTGGGTGTAGGCGCCGGCATTGAGGATGACGCCCGCCAACTGGCCCGCGGCCTGCAGACGGCCGGCTTCGTGGATCCAGTCCACCAGTTCACCCTCGTGGTTGCTCTGGCGGAAGTCCAGCGCCAGGCCGTTGGCGGCGGCGGCGCGCTCGCACAGCGCCTGCACGTCGGCCAGCGTTTGCGAACCATAAACAGCCGGCTCGCGCGTACCGAGCAGGTTGAGGTTGGGGCCATTGAGGACGAGAACGGTTTTCATGGGGAATTCCCTAGCCAAAGGGGTGCAGATCAGCAGATGGCCAATTGTGCCACTGGGCTACCATCGGCTCATGACAACCCCTGAGGATGACCGACATGGCCACGCCCAAGCTCAATGAACTCGATGCCGCCCAGACGGCCGTGCTGCTGGCGCGGCGCGAGATCAAGGCCGAAGACCTGGCCATTGCCTGCCTGGAGCGCGTGGCCGAGCGCGAGGACGACGTCCACGCCTTCGCCCACCTCGATGCCGTCAATGCCCTGGCGCAGGCACGGGCCCTGGACGCCGGGCCGGTGCGCGGCCTGCTGCACGGCCTGCCCATTGGCGTCAAAGACCTGTTCGATACCACCGACCTGCCCACCGGCTACGGCTCGACGCTCTACACCCACCACCGCCCGGTAGCCGATGCTGCCACCGTGGCCCTGTGCCGCGAGGCCGGTGCCGTGGTGCTGGGCAAGACCGTCACCACCGAATTCGCCTACTTCCAGCCCGGCCCTACCTGCAACCCGCACAACCAGCGGCACACGCCGGGCGGCTCGTCCAGCGGCTCGGCCGCGGCGGTGGCCGACCGCATGGTGCCGCTGGCGCTGGGCACGCAGACCGCCGGCTCCATCATCCGCCCGGCCGCCTTCTGCGGCGTGGTCGGCTACAAGCCCAGCCACGGCCGCGTGGTCGGGGCCGGCGTGAAAAGCCTGTCGCCCACGCTGGACGTGATCGGTGGCTTCGGCCGCAGCGTGCGCGACGTCGCCCTGCTGGGCGCCGTGCTCACCGGCGACCGGCGCCTGTTCGAATGGGGCGAGCACGGCGCGCCGCGCATCGGCCTGTTCCAGACGCCGGACTGGCCGCAGGCCGATGTCGACACGCAAAACGTCTGGTCGCTGGCCACCCAGGCGCTGGCCGCGCACACCGATGCCTGCCAGGACGTGGTGATGCCGCAGAACTTCGGCGACCTGATCCAGCTGCAAAAGGACGTGATGACCTTCGAGATGGCGCGCTCCCTCAGCCACGAGCGGCTGCGCCACCGCGAAGCCCTGAGCGCCCAGCTGGTGGCCCTGCTGGATGCCGGCATGGCGATCAGCGGTGCCACCCACGACGCCAACCTGAAGCGCACCGCCGACTGGCGCCTGCGCATCGATTCACTGTTCGAACGGCACGACGTGCTGCTGACCCCCAGCGCCATCGGCGAAGCGCCCAAAGGCCTGGAAGCCACCGGCGACCCGCTGTTCTGCCGCAGCTGGTCGCTGCTGGGCCTGCCCAGCGTGCACCTGCCCTTTGCCACCGGCGCCCTGGACCTGCCGATGGGCCTGCAGCTGGTGGGCCGTTTTGGTGAAGACCACAAGCTGCTGGCCGCCGCACACTGGGTGCACGAGCGGCTGACACGCTGAAGAACCGACATGACTGACGCACAGAACACAGACAACCCAACGCCGGATGCGGCCCTGGCGGCCCTGCTGAGCCGCCATTCGATTGGCCCGCGCTGGATGGTGGCCCCCGGCCCCAGCGATGCGCAACTGACCCAGGCCGTACAAGCGGCTTTGCGGGCGCCCAACCACGGGCGCATGAAACCCTGGCGGGTGGTCACGGTGAGCGAGGCGCAGCGCCCCGCGCTGGCCGCCCTGTTCGAGCAGTTCGCCCGCGACTCCGGCAAGAGTGCGGAGGACGTGGCCATCGAACGCGAGCGCGCCTTCAACGGGCCGGTGCTGGTGGCCTGGGTGGCGCGCATCGACAGCGGCGTGGCCAAGGTGCCGCCGCAGGAACAATGGATCTGTGTCGGTGGGGCCCTGAGCAACTTCATGAACGCACTGCACTTCATGGGCTTTGGCGCCAAGATTCTGAGCGGCCGCAAGTGCCAGCACCCGGCGCTGGTGCAGTCCTTCTGCCAGGCCGGCGAGTTGCTGGTGGGCTTCGTCTGCATTGGCACGCCGACACGCGCGCTGGAGCCGCGTGAGCCCGACGAAGCGCAGGGCCTGCTGCAGCCCTGGACCGCGCGCTAGTGCCTGTGGCGCACGCGCCAGACCTGCCAGGCGCACAACGTGGCCAGCACGCTGCTGGCCAGCGCCGCCCAGAACACACTGACCAGGCCGAAGCGCGCGCTTAAAACGCCGCCGGCCAGACCGGTCAGTACCCCCGGCAGCCCATAACCCAGCACGGCGTACAGCGCCTGGCCGCGGCCGCGCAAGGTGCCGGGGAAATGGTGTGACAGCAACGCAATGCACACCGCGTGATGCGCGGCAAAGGTCAGCCCATGCAGCGCCTGTGCCAGCAACAACAGGGGCCAGACGGCCGCACTGGAGGCCGTCAGCCCCATGCGCAGCACCGCCGCCGCGGCACACAGCACCAGCCAGGCGGTGAGGCTGAAGCGCGGCAGCCAGCGGCTTTGCGTGAAGAACCAGGCGATTTCCACGATGACCGAGACCGCCCACAAGAGGCCGATCACGGTCTTGCTGTAGCCCAGGGCGTCGAGGTAAAGCGAGAAGAAGATGTAGATGCCCATGTGCGACAGCACATGAAAAAACGCTGCGGCAAAAAACCACTGCACCGCACGTTTGCGCAGGATGGGCAGCACCGGCTGCTTCTTCTCATGCTCCGGCACCGCCTCCTTCAGGTCGGGCAGCCACCAGACGCTGGCCACCACCGCCAGCAACGACAGCACGGTCCAGGCCGGGAAATGCCCCATGCCGAAATGCTCGAACCAGGCACCGGCGGCAAACACCGTGACCAGGAAACCGAGCGAACCCCACAGGCGCACGCGGCCATAACGTTTGGCATCGAACGCGCCACCGCTGCTGACCAGATGGGCCATGGCGGCTTCGCTCATCGGCATCATGGCGCTGGTGTGCAGGAACATCAGCCCCAGCACGGCGGCCAGCCACCAGAAACCACCCTCGATCCATAGCCCGCACGACACCAGAAGCGCCACCGTGGCGCCATAACGCAGCAGCTTGACGCGCTCGCCGGTGTGGTCGCTCAGCCAGCCCCAACCGTAGGGCGCGACCAGACGCGTGGCCGACTGCACGGCGGTCAGCAAGCTGATGGCGACGATGCCCAGGCCCAGATCCTTGAGCCACAACGGCAGGTAGGGGTTGAAGAACCCGATGTGCGCGAAGTAGCTGGCCGACAGGGCCGCGAACGGCGCGAGATGGCGCTGCGTGTGGGGCACAGAAGGCCCTGCTACTTTTTCTCGCTCCAGAGCACGCCAGCGCTGGCCCAGTCGGATTTCTTGATGTCGAACAGGATCACGTCCACCGCCTCGGGCGAGGTGCCCAGGGTCTTGACGGCGGCCTCGGTGACGGCCTTGACGAACTCTCTCTTCTGCTCGGGTGTGCGGCCCTCGAACATTTCAACGCGGATGGTAGGCATGGTGAGATTCCCGAAATCGAAAGTGAACGTGATGTCTGGCTCAGGCCGAGCCAGGGATGGGGCCGACCGCCAGCTTGACGTCGCCGCACTGGGCGCGCTGGCGCAGCGCATGCTCCATCACCACCAGGGCCAGCATGGCCTCGGCGATGGGTGTGGCGCGGATGCCGACGCAGGGGTCGTGCCGGCCCTTGGTCACCACCTCGGTGCTGTGGCCTTCGACGTCGATCGACTCGCGCGGCGTGAGGATGGAGCTGGTCGGCTTGATGGCGATCGACACCTCCAGGTCCTGCCCGGTGCTGATGCCGCCCAGCACGCCACCGGCCTTGTTGGCCTTGAAGCCTTGCGGACTGAGCGCATCGCCATGGGTGCTGCCCTTGTCGGCCACGCTGGCGAAACCGGCGCCGATCTCCACGCCCTTGACGGCGTTGATGCCCATCATGGCAAAGGCGATGTCGGCGTCGAGCTTGTCGAACAGCGGCTGACCCAGGCCGACCGGCATCTTCGTGGCCGTGACGCGCAGGCGCGCGCCGCAGGAGTCGCCGGCCTTGCGCAGGGCTTCCATGTAGACCTCCAGCGCCGACACATCGGCCACCGGGGCAAAGAAGGGGTTGGTCGGCACGTGCTCCCAGGACTCGAAGGGAATGGCGATCTCGCCGATCTGCGTCATGCAGCCGCGGAACTCGGTGCCGTAGTGTTCCTTGAGCCATTTCTTGGCCACGGCGCCGGCCGCCACCATGGGGGCGGTCAGGCGGGCCGAGGAACGGCCGCCGCCGCGCGGGTCGCGGATGCCGTACTTATGCCAGTAGGTGTAGTCGGCATGGCCGGGGCGGAAGGTCTGCAGGATGTTGCCGTAGTCCTTGCTGCGCTGGTCGGTGTTCCTGATGAGCAGGCAGATCGGCGTGCCGGTGGTCTTGCCCTCGTAGACGCCGGAGAGGATTTCCACCGCATCGGGTTCGTTGCGCTGGGTGACGAACTTGGAGGTGCCGGGGCGGCGGCGGTCGAGGTCGGGCTGGATGTCGGCCTCGCTCAGTTCCAAACCCGGCGGGCAGCCGTCGATCACGCAGCCGATGGCCGGGCCGTGGGATTCACCGAAGTTGGTGACCGCGAAGAGGTTTCCGAAGGTATTGCCGCTCATGGGAGGTGATTATCCCAGAGAGTATCCGACGCCCCCACGTTCGCGTTACGTCGCTGCGGCTTGCGCGCTCAGGCGTCTTTGGCAGCGGGCTGCCCTTCTTCTTCCGGCCAGTCGCGGATATAGGCCTTGAGCATCTTGTTCTCGAAGTTCTGGGCATCCACCACCGCCTTGGCCACGTCATAGAAGCTGACGACACCCATGAGCATCTTCTTGTCCATCACCGGCATGTAGCGGGCATGGCGGTCGAGCATCATGCGGCGCACCTCGTCCATCTCGGTTTCCATGGTGCAGGTCAGCGGCGCATCGTCCATGGCGGTGCGCACCAGCGTCGTGCCGATGGCGCCACCGTTCTTGACGGCCTGTTTGATGACTTCGCGGAAGGTCAGCATGCCCACCAGGTCGCCGTGCTCCATGACCACCAGCGAACCAATATCCTTCTCGGCCATCACTTCGGTCGCGCGGGCCAGCGGCTCGTCGGGGGTGACGGTGTACAGGGTGTTGCCCTTGACGCGCAGAATGTCGCTGACTTTCATGATGTGCTCCTCGTGACTCTCAAGGGCATGGAATATAGCCCACAATGGCATCATTCAACCCTGAACGCAACAGCAGGTCAAGCCGGCACGCGACATACCTCGGCCGCCTGCCGCTGTCTGAACCACAAAAAACTGCGGAGACTTTCATGCCCGGTTATTCCGATCCCGGCTTCGACACCCTGGCGCTGCACGCCGGCGCCGCGCCCGACCCCGCCACCGGCGCGCGCGCCGTGCCGATCCACCTGACCACCTCCTTCGTCTTCGAATCGAGCGACCACGCCGCCGCCCTGTTCAACCTGGAGCGCGCCGGCCACGTCTACAGCCGCATCAGCAACCCGACCAATGCGGTGTTCGAGCAGCGCATGGCGGCGCTGGAAGGCGGCATCGGCGCCATTGCCGTGGCCAGCGGCCAGGCCGCGCTGCACCTCTCCATCGCCACGCTGATGGGCGCCGACGCGCACATCGTGGCCAGCACGGCGTTGTACGGCGGCAGCCAGAACCTGTTGCACTACACATTGCGCCGTTTCGGCATCGAGACCACCTTCGTCAAACCGGGCGACATCGACGGCTGGCGCAAGGCGGTGCGACCCAACACCAAACTCTTCTTCGGTGAAACCGTGGGCAACCCCGGGCTGGACGTGCTGGACATCCCGACCGTCAGTTCAATAGCCCACGATGCCGGCGTGCCGCTGCTGGTGGACTCCACCCTCACCTCGCCCTGGCTGATCAAACCTTTCGAGCACGGTGCCGACCTGGTCTACCACTCGGCCACCAAGTTCCTGAGCGGCCACGGCACCGTGATCGGCGGCGTGGTGGTGGACGGCGGCAGTTTCGACTGGGATGCCTCGGGCAAATTTCCTGAATTGAGCCAGGCCTACGACGGCTTCCACAACATGGTGTTCACCGAGGAATCGACTGTGGGCGCCTTCCTGCTGCGCGCACGGCGCGAAGGCCTGCGCGACTTCGGCGCCTGCATGAGCCCACACACCGCCTGGCTGATCCTGCAGGGCATCGAGACCTTGCCGCTGCGCATGGCACGCCACATGAGCAACACCGAGCGCGTGGTGCAGTTCCTGGTCAGCCAACCGTTTGTCTCGCGCGTCGGCCACCCGCTGCTGGAAAGCCACCCCAGCCACGCGTTGGCGAAAAAGCTGTTGCCGCGCGGCGCCGGCTCGGTGTTCAGCTTCGACATCAAGGGCAACCGCGAGCAGGGCAAAGCCTTCATCGAAGCACTCAAGGTCTTCAGCCACCTGGCCAACGTGGGCGACTGCCGCAGCCTGGTGATCCACCCGGCCAGCACCACCCACTTCCGCATGAGCGACGAGGCCTTGGCCGGCGCCGGCATTTCACAGGGCACCATCCGCCTGTCCATCGGCCTGGAAGACCCGGACGATCTGATCGACGACCTGAAACGCGCGCTCAAGGCCGCAGAAAAGGCAGGTGCATAACATGAGCCCCCACGTTCATCACTTCGTGTATTCACTGCCCCCCGAGGGGGCGCAGGCCTCCCTTGGGACGGCCCGGCAGGAGGCCTGAATGGAACTGATCGTCAACGGCGCCAAGACCTATTGCTACACCGGCGGCAAGGCCTTTGATGCGACCAAACCCACCGTCGTTTTTATCCACGGCGTGCTCAACGACCACAGCGTCTGGATCCTGCAGAGCCGTTACCTGGCCAACCATGGCTGGAACGTGTTGGCGGTGGATCTGCCGGGCCACTGCCGCAGCGCTGGCGAGGCGCCCGCCACGGTGGAACAGGCGGCGGACTTCATCACCGCCCTGCTCGACGCGGCCAAGGTGCCGCGTGCCGCACTGGTGGGCCACAGCTGGGGTTCGCTGATTGCGCTGGAGACCGCCTCCAAGCTCAAGGACCGCATCAGCCACCTGGTGCTGGTCGGCACGGCCTTCCCGATGAAGGTCTCGCCAGCCCTGCTCGACACCTCACTGAACGAGCCGATGAAGGCGCTGACCATGATCAACGTCTTTTCACGCAGCACACTGGCCGCACCGCCTTCGGTGCTGGGTCCCGGCACCTGGGTCTATGGTGCCGGCATGGCGCTGGGCCGGCGTGTGCTGGCCAGCAACCGCCAAGTCAACGTGTTCCACCGCGGCTTCAAAGCCTGCGACAGCTATGCCAATGGCGAGAACGCGGTAGTCCAGATCAGCTGCCCGGTGCTGTTCCTGCTGGGGTCACAAGACCAGATGACGATGCCGAAAGCTGCGCAGGGGCTGATCACCAGGGCGCGCGAAACAGGAAAATCAGTGCAGGTCGTGAAGCTGCCGGTGGGTCACCACCAGATGAGCGAGACGCCTGACGAGACGCTGTTCGCGATCCGCGATTTCCTGGCCCGTTGACGCTCAGGCCGGCACCAAAGAGCGCCGGTGCCGGTCCACCCAGTAGCCCCACAGCACCAGCAGCCATTGCAGCTGCCCAACCCAGGCAAGGGCCTGTGTGCTCGGGGGCGGTGGACCGAACAGGTTGCCGGTGTAGACGGCGAACAGAAAAAGTACCAGCCCTAGTAGCCCCCAGCGACCAACGCCGTCGAGAGCGACGGTGTTGCGCACGTAGACCCACACGCCGAGGGCAAACATCGGGATTTCCAGCGCCAGTGTCAGCAGCAGGGATGACCAGAGATGCAGGCCCGACACGGCGTCGCCCCAGGGCGACAGCGGCAGATCCGACCGGTGCACCATGAGGTCCAGCAACCAGTGGCTCAGCACCAGCACGCCCATCACCACGGCACCGAGCCGGTCGCGCTTGAGCAGCAGGTACAGCACCCCCACCAGCACGGCCCAACCCAGCACGGCCAGCAGGCTGTGGGAGTACGGGTAATGCTCGAACACCAGCGGCGTCACCACCGTGGCGCCCGGCTCGATGCGCACGCGCTCGATGCCGAACAGCAGAAAGGTCGGCCACAACAGATCGATGAACTGGGCGGCGAGGAACAGCGCGCCGAGTGACACGCGCGGTGCGACCACTTTGGCGCCAAAGCCCAGGGCGAAGTGACCTATGAACATAAAACTCCCTTCGGCGGAAATCGGTACCCCGTTGTCGGTCTCCAACGGCTTGAACCGTGCAGCAGCATCGGCAGGCGGGCCAAGGCATCAAACAGGCGTGCATTGGCCCAGGCGGTGTAGCGCGTGAGCATGCGCAGATGGCGAATCGCTGCAGTGGTCATTGCAGGCACCCTCCGGTGTCCGGCTTGTAGACTGGAAACTATAACCTTGGCTCCGCCATGCTCGGACGGCTGTTGCACACAAGCTGCGCCAGCGCCTACACTGCGACCATAAAAAAAACAGGAGACCCGCTTGACCCCCACCGCCGCATCCACCGACCCCAAGGCGTTCAACAGCTTTGCCGAGTTCTACCCTTTCTACCTGGGCGAGCACAGCAACCGCACCTGCCGCCGGCTGCACTTCGTCGGCAGCTCGCTGGCGCTCGCCTGCCTGACCGTGCTGCTGCTCACGGGCAAGCCGCAGTACTTCTTCTATGGCCTGCTGTGCGGCTACGGCTTTGCCTGGCTCGGCCACTTCGGCTTCGAGAAGAACAAGCCGGCCAGCTTCAAACGCCCGCTCTACAGCTTCATGGGCGACTGGGTGATGTACAAGGACATCTGGACCGGCAAGATTCCGTTCTGAGATTGGTATGAAATACGGCGCTGGCGCCTGTCATCCGGGCGCAGGCCGCTATCTTGTTTGTAGCGCATCACCCAGGGTGGAAGTGGCCTTCATGCCGTTGATGGTCATGAACGCCGTGCGCGGCGACGGCGCCAGCAGCAGCCGGTCGATCAGCGGCCCGAGGGACGCGCTTTCCGGGTCCACCAGCAACACGTAGCGGCCATCGCCGTCTTCCAGCCGCCCCACCCAGTCCAGCGCCACCAGGGTGCCGAGCACGGCCTCCAGCTGCACCGGGTCCACCCGCAAGGCCTCGGCCAGTGCCTGGGCACTCAGGCCACGGCGCCCGGCCTGGCCACTGGACAGCAGCTGCGCCAGCGTGTCGAGCGCCAGTGTGAACTCCCAGCCGGGCGCGCCGCTGCGGCGCGACACCCCCATCAGCAGGCTGGGCAGGTAGGCGGTGATGACCGCCCCCAGCAGCACGATCACCCACACCACGTAGATCCAGACCAGCAGGATCGGCACCGTGGCAAACGCGCCGTAGACCGCCGAATAGGTGGGAACGGCCTTGACGTAGATCGCCAGCACCTTCTTGGCCACCTCGATGCCGGCAGCGGCAAAGAGGCCACCGGCCCAGGCATGGCCCCATTTCACCTGGGTGTTCGGCACGTAGTAGTAGGTAGCCGTCATGCCGCCGGCCACCAGGAGGAACTCCAGCAGGTCGAGCAGGAAGCGCAACCCGCCCGGCAGCACGCCCACCAGACCGCGCGAAGCCGTCAGCAGGTAGGACGTGATGGCCAGGCTGCCGGCCAGCAGCAGCGGGCCGAGTGTGATGGCCGCCCAGTAGATCAGCAGGCGCTGCCCCAGCGGACGCGGGCGGCGCACACGCCAGATGGCGTTGAGCGTGCGGTCGATGGTGAAGATCAGGCTCAGCGCAGTGATGAACAGCACCGCCAGGCTGACCGAGCCGAGCCGGCTGGCCTTGCCGGCGAACTGCGTCAGGTAGCCCAGCACCTGGCGCGCGATGTTGTCGGGGATCAGGCTTTCCACCAGCCATTTCTGCAGCACCTCCTGCAGCTTGCCGAACATGGGGAAGGCGGTGAACACCGCCAGCGCCACCGTGACCAGCGGTACCAGGGCGATGATGGTGGTGAAGGTCAGGCTGCTGGCGGTCAGGCCCAGGCGGTCTTCGCGAAAACGTTCGCGCAGGGTCAGCGCCGTGTTGCGCCACGGGAAATGCGACAGGTTCTGGACAAAGACTTGCAGTCGGGTGGGCTGGCTCATCCCGCTATGATGCCACCTCCATGAATGCAATCGACCACCCTGTGCACCCCCACGTCCGTCTGAGCCGCACGCTGGCCGTGGGCAGCCTGCTCGGGCTGATCGTGCTCGGCCTGGCCTGGGAGCTGTGGCTGGCGCCCTTGCGTCCCGGCGGCTCCTGGCTGGCGCTCAAGGTGCTGCCGCTGTGCCTGCCGCTGGCCGGCCTGCTGAAGAACCGCATGTATACCTACCGCTGGCTCAGCCTGCTGGTCTGGCTTTACTTTACCGAAGGCGTGGTGCGCGCCACCAGCGAACCGGCCCCCGGCGCCTGGCTGGCCGCACTGGAAGTGCTGCTGTGCCTCACGCTGTTTGCCGCCTGTGCCCTGCATGTGCGCCTGCGCCTGAAGGCCGCCAAGTCCGCCCACGCCACCCCGAAGACCGAACCCTTGACACCATGACGACCCACACCGAACTGCTTGACCAGCTGCGCCAGATCGTCGGCGCCCCCAATGTCCTGACTGAAGGCGACCTGACCGCCTGGGAACTGGACTGGCGCCGCCGCGAGCGCGGCCGTGCCCTGGCCGTGGTGCGCCCCGGCAGCACCGCCGAAGTGGCCGCCGTGGTGAAAGCCTGCGCCGCTGCCAGTGTGGCCATGGTGCCGCAGGGCGGCAACACCGGTATGGTGGTGGGCTCCACGCCCGATGCCAGCGGAAAGCAGGTGGTGCTGAGCCTGACGCGCATGAACAAGGTGCGTGCGCTCGATGCCGGCAACCTGACCATCACCGTGGACGCCGGCTGCGTGCTGCAAAGCCTGCAGGAAGAATGCGAAAAAGCCGGTTTCCTGTTCCCGCTCAGCCTGGCCTCGGAAGGTAGCTGCACCATCGGCGGTAACCTCGGCACCAATGCCGGCGGCACCCAGGTGGTGCGCTACGGCAACACACGCGAACTGTGCCTGGGGCTGGAAGTGGTGACCGCGCAGGGCGAGGTCTGGAACGGCCTGACCGGCCTGCGCAAGGACAACACCGGCTACGACCTGCGCCACCTCTTCATCGGCTCCGAGGGCACGCTGGGCGTGATCACCGGCGCCACCATGAAGCTGTACCCGATGCCGAAGGCGCAGCTGACCGCCTTTGCCGCCGTGCCCTCGCTGGAGGATGCGGTGAAGCTGCTGGGCCTGGCGCACCAGTTTCTCAGCGCCGGCCTGACCGGCTTCGAGGTCATGGGCCAGTTTGCCCTGAGCCTGGTGGCCAAGCACTTCCCGCAGCAGCGCGTGCCGTTCTGGCAGGAATCACCCTGGTGTGTGGTGCTGGAGAACTCGGACAACGAATCGGAAGCCCATGCGCGCGACTGCTTCGAGCGCCTGCTGGAAGCCGCCATGGAAGCCGGCTGCGTGACCGACGCCGTGGTGGCCGAAAGCATGGCGCAGGCCCATGCGCTGTGGCACATCCGCGAGAGCATTCCGCTGGCGCAGGCCGAGGAAGGCCTGAACATCAAGCACGACATCTCGATCAACGTCTCGCGCATCCCCGAGTTCGTGAATGAAACCAACGCCCTGCTGCGGGCGCGCTTCCCCGGCGCCCGCCTGGTGACCTACGGCCACCTGGGCGACGGCAACCTGCACTACAACGTGCAGGCACCGGAGGGTGACGACCAGGCGCGTTTCCTCAACGAGGAGGAAGCACCGATGAACGAACTGGTGTACGAGGTGGTGGACAGCTACAACGGCTCGATCTCGGCCGAACACGGCATCGGCAGCCTGAAGGCCGACAAGCTGGCGCACCACAAATCGCCGGTAGCGTTGGGCATGATGCGCGCCATCAAGCAGGCACTGGACCCGCAGAACCTGATGAACCCGAACCGGGTCCTCAAGGCCTGAGCCTTGCCAGGCTCTTCAGCCTTTCACGTAGCGCAGCAGTGCCGCCTTCAGACTCTCTGAAGCGCCTTTGAACTGCAGGCCGATGACAAAGCCGCTGCGCAGGCCACAGTAGGTGCTATGAACGATAACGGCACCCACTTGAACCTTGTGCAGGCTGCTGTCCGGCAACTGCAGCGTAAAAGCCAGGTTGCAGGGGGTGCCGGTGGCCAGGTTGAGATCGACCACCAGGCTCATGCCACCGGTACTGACGTCGACGGCGCGGACTTCCGCCTCCGGCTTGCCGGCCAGCGCCATGCGCACGCGCACTCTCAAGGGTTTGCGTTCTACCTGCCGGCGTTCGCCCTCTGGCGGGCTGGATGCAAGAATCGACGACATGCATTCCTCACCTGATATGTTGCAGTCAACATAGCTGCAGCTTTGTTCGTTTCCACTATACGGCAAATGACAGTCTGCACCAGGGCTGTACAGGGTCGGAGCGACTTGTAGGAAAATGCTTTTCTATGACCTCCCGTCCCATCCGCTCCCAGTACGAAGACTTCATGCGCCACGTGTACACCACGGGCGTGACCAAGACCGACCGCACCGGCACCGGCACGCGCAGCGTGTTCGGCCATCAGATGCGTTTCGACCTCAACGAGGGCTTTCCGCTGGTGACCACCAAGAAGGTGCACCTCAAGTCCATCATCCAGGAGCTGCTGTGGTTCCTCACCGGATCGAGCAACAACAACTGGCTCAAAGAGCGCGGTGTGACGATCTGGGACGAGTGGGCCAAACCCGACGGTGACCTGGGTCCGGTCTATGGCGTGCAGTGGCGCAGCTGGCCGACACCGGACGGCGGCCACATCGACCAGATCGCCGACGTCATCAAGACCCTCAAGAGCAACCCGGACTCGCGCCGCATCATCGTCAGCGCCTGGAACGTGGCCGAGCTGAACAAGATGGCACTGATGCCCTGCCATGCCTTCTTCCAGTTCTACGTCGCGCCATCGCAGGTGGCCGGCGAGCCCGCCAGGCTCTCCTGCCAGCTTTACCAGCGCAGTGCCGACATCTTCCTCGGTGTGCCCTTCAACATCGCCAGCTACGCCCTGCTCACCCACATGGTGGCGCAGCAGTGCGACCTGGCCGTGGGTGACTTCATCTGGACCGGCGGCGACTGCCACATCTACAGCAACCACCATGAGCAGGTGGAGCTCCAGTTGAGCCGCACGCCCTACCCCTACCCGACACTCAACATCAAGCGTCGGCCGGATTCGATCTTCGACTACCAGTACGAGGACTTCGAGGTGCTGGACTACCAGTGTCACCCGGCCATCAAGGCACCGGTGGCCGTGTGATCAGTCGTCGGCAACTGCTGGCCCTTGTGGCCCTCACGCTGATGTGGGGCATCAACTGGCCGATGATGAAGCTCTCGTTGCGCGAGCTCTCCCCCATGTACTTCCGCGCCTGCACCATGACGGCCGGCGCGATCTTCCTCTACAGCTGGTACCGCGCCCGCGGCCTGCGCATGCTGCCGCAGGGTGCCGAATGGAAGTCGGTGGTCAGCATCGGGCTGCCGAACATGCTGGGCTGGCACACCGTGTCCATCCTGGGCGTCAAGGAGCTGGCCTCGGGCCGCGCCGCCATCCTGGGCTTCACCATGCCGATCTGGACGGTGCTGATCGGCGTGCTGTTCCTGGGCGAAAAACTCACGCGCCGCGTGGCGTTTGCCGCCGTTGCGGTGGCGGCGGCCATCACGCTGCTGATCTCGCATGAATTCAACACCCTCTCCGGCCGGCCGCTGGGCATCGTCTGGATGGAAATCGCTGCCGTCTGCTGGGCCATCGGCACGCTGATGGTGCGCCGCGCCCACCTCACGCTGCCGGTGGAAACATTGACGGTGTGGATGATGATCCTCACGGCAGGCTGCCTGTGGCTGATCGCGCTGGCCAGCGAACCGTGGCCCAGCTGGCAGTTCAGCGCCGCCATGTGGGCCAGCCTGGCCTACGGCGCCTTCATCAACTACGGCTTCGCCCAGACCCTGTGGGCCGGGCTGGCACGCAACCTGCCGCCAGCCACCAGCGCCATGAGCATCATGGCCATTCCGCTGATCGGCACGCTCAGCGCCCCCGTCATCGTCGGAGAATGGCCACACTGGCAGGACTTTGTCGCCGTCGGGTTCGTGATGGCGGCGATTGCCGCCGTCCTGCTGCCGCCGCGTACGCGGCACACCGTGGGGAAAACCGTATGAAACTTCACATGATTTATGCACGCGCCGCCAACGGCGTGATCGGCAAGGACGGCACCATGCCCTGGCATCTGCCGGAAGACCTGGCCCATTTCAAGCGCACCACGCTGGGCTGCCCGGTGATCATGGGGCGCAAGACCTGGGAATCACTGCCCGCCCGCTTCCGCCCCCTGCCCGGCCGCATCAATGTGGTGGTGACGCGCCAGCGAGACTGGCAAGACACCGGCGCCAGCGTGGCGCACTCGCTGCCTGAAGCGCTGGCCCTGTGCGGTGATGCGCCGGATGCCTGGATCATCGGCGGCGCCGAGATCTACGCCCAGGCGCTGCCCTTGGCCAGCACGGCCGTCATCACCGAGATCGAGGCCGACTTCGACGGGGACGCGTTTGCGCCACAATTCGGCCCCGAATGGCAGGAAACGGCGCGCGAGCGCCACACGGCCGCCACCGGTTTGAACTTCAGCTTTGTTACCTACACGCGAACATAAGGAAATCGACATGTCCGGACACGGTTTTCACGTCCACGGTCCGCACGACCATGAGCTGGAGCACGCCCAACAGGGCGGCCACGGCGATCATGGCAACGGCATGACCAACCAGATCGCGATGTTCACCGCCATCATCGCCACCGTGGGCGCCATCTTCGCCTACATGGGCGGCGCCACCCAAGCCAATGCCGGCCTGTACAAGAACAACGCAGCGATCAAGAAGACCGAAGCCTCCAACCAGTGGAACTACTTCCAGTCCAAGAGCACCAAGCAGTCGCTGGCCGAGGTCTCGCGCGACCTGACGGCACGCGAGGAAGAGAAGGCCAAGTACCAGGCTAAGATCGATCGCTACGAGAAGGAAAAGAACGAGATCAAGGCCGTGGCCGACAAGCTCGAAGCCGACGCCACCGAGTGGGACAAGAAGAGCGACGAGCAGATGCACCAGCACCACCGCTGGGCCCAGGCCACCACCGTGCTGCAAGTCTGCATCGCGCTGGCTGCCATTGCCCTGCTGACGCGCAAGAAGTGGCTGGAGTACGCCATGTTCGGCACCGGCGGGCTTGGCGTGATCGTTGGAACCCTGTCAGCGCTACATATTTGATAGCAACCAGGTCATATTCGACAAGGGACAATGCCTGAAACCATGCAAAACCCATGAAGCTCGCCACCTGGAACATCAACTCGCTGAACGTGCGCCTGCCGCAGGTACTGGACTGGCTCGCTGCCAACCCGGTCGACGTGCTGGCGCTGCAGGAGCTCAAGCTCACCGACGACAAGTTTCCTCATCAAACCTTCACGCAGACCGGCTACCACGCGCAATGCTTCGGCCAGAAGACCTACAACGGCGTGGCCCTCCTGACGCGTTTGCCCGCCACCCACGTGGTGCGCAACATCCCGGGGTTTGACGACGACATGGCGCGTGTCATCAGCGCCGATGTGGGTGAGCTGCGGGTGGTGGGGGCCTATTTCCCCAACGGGCAGGAGCCGGGTTCGGACAAGTTCGATTACAAGATGGCCTGGCTCAAGGGCCTGCGCGACTGGCTGCGCCAGGAGCTGGTCGCGCACCCGAAGCTGGTGCTGATGGGCGACTACAACATCACCTTCGACGACGCCGATGTCTGGGACCCGGTGGGCCTGAAGGACACCATCCACTGCACCGAAGAGGAGCGCTACCAGCTGCGCGCGCTGATCGCGCTGGGCCTGCACGATGCGTTCCGGCTGTTCGAGCAGCCCGAGAAAAGCTATTCATGGTGGGACTACCGCGACTTCGCCTTCCGTCGCAACCGCGGCCTGCGTATCGACCACATCCTGGTCAGCGATGCGCTGCAGCCGCTGGTGACTTCCTGCACCATCGACAAGACCCCACGCAAGAACGAACGGCCGAGCGACCACGCGCCGGTCGTCATCGAGCTTCAACTGGCCTAGCGTCCCGAGCGAGGAAGGTACTCAGGCCAGCTGCGCCGATGCCGGCGCCCGCAGCGGCACCCGCAAGGTAAACACCGTGCCGGCGCCGGGCTGGCTGCTCACATCGACGTGCCCACCGAGCACCTCGGTCACGATGTTGTGCACGATGTGCAGCCCCAGGCCGGAGCCACCCTGGCCGAGCCGGGTGGTGAAGAAGGGATCAAACACCCGCTTCAGGTTGTCGGCGGAAATGCCCACGCCGTTGTCCCGCACCTCGATCTGCACCTCATCGGCATGGATGTTACGGGCGTGCACCTCGATGCGGCCCCGCTGGCCATCCACAAACGCATGCGCCATGGCGTTATTGATCAGGTTGTCCAGGGCCTGCCCGAGCGGACCGGGATAACTGTCCAGCTCCAGCCCGCTGGCGATCTCCATCTGCACCTCGCAGCCGGAGCGGCTGATCACCGGGCTGAGGGTGATGACGATTTCCGAAACGATGTCCTGCAGGTCGAACTGGCGACGCTGTGAACTGGCCCGGTCCACCGCCACCTGCTTGAAGCTGCGCACCAGGTCACCGGCACGCATCAGGTTGCGCACCAGCACTTCCGTGGCGAACCGGGCATCGGTCATGAACTTGTCCAGTTCCGAACGGCGCAGGCCGGCATTGACATGCTCACCGAACTCCTGCAGCCGGTGTTCCAGCGTGGTGGCCACGGTCAGGCCGTTGCCGATCGGCGTGTTGAGCTCATGGGCGACACCGGCCACCAGCGAGCCCAGCGCCGCCATCTTTTCCGAACGCACCAGGTCATCCTTGGCGCGGCGCAGGGTTTCCAGCGCCTCGGCCAGTTCTACATTGATCTGTTCGAGCTTGAGGGTACGGCGATGCACCCGGTCTTCGAGCTGCTGGTTGATTTCTCGGATTTCCTGTTCCGCCGCGCGCTGGGCCGTCACATCCTTGACCGCCAGCATCATGTAGGTTTCCCCTTCGGCCTGGAAGAGACTGGCGGACACCTGGTTGTAATACAGATGCCCTTGCTTGTGTCTGAAGGTCACATCGAAATCCCGGACCTCGCCATCGCGTTTCAGGGCTTCGATCAATTGGACGCGCTGCTCCGGCACGACCCAGACGCCGAGCTCGGCCGACGTGTGGCCAATGCCTTCTTCGCGCGTGAAGCCGGTCAAAGCCTCCCAGTTGTGATTGACCTCGACAAACCGGCCGTCCGCCACACGCGTGATAGTCAGGGTGTCAGGCACCAGGTTGAACACCTTGGCAAAAATCGCGTTGCGTTTGCGCAGCGCCTCCTCGGCTTCATCGCGGAAGACGACTTCCATCGGCATAGGCTGCGCTTCAGGGGAAGCGCCACGCCGGCGTCTTCCCAGAACGAAACCGGACAACACCCCAACTGCCAGCAAGGCCAGTGCGATCCCTAGTTCGAGCATTGAATTGACTCCATCTCTGCCATGGTTTGCGTCACGGCATTATGGAGGTGCGGCGGCACCCGATCCAGGCTGGGGGTTTATTCGAGCCCCAGTTCCTGGATCTTGCGCGTGATGGTGTTGCGGCCGATGCCGAGCTTGTGGGCGGCTTCGATACGACGCCCCTTGGTGTTGGCCAGCGCGGTGAGGATCAGCTTGCGCTCGAAACGGCGCGTCAGTTCGTCCCACACGTCTTCGCGCCCGCTGCTCAGCAGGGCCAGCGCTTCCGCTTCCAGCCCGCCTTCCCAGCCATCACCCGACGTCGGAGCCGTACGCACAGGAATGGCCTCGTGATCGGCCGCCGGCGTGGCGGTATCCGACACCAGGGCCGGCTTGCCGGCAAGGACGGGCGCAGCGGCCCCATCGGCAGCCTGGCCGTTCTCCGCCAGCGTCACCTCGGGCGGCAGATCCTTCGGTTCGATGACCTGGGCCGGCGCCATGACGGTGAGCCAGTGGCAGATGTTTTCCAGCTGACGCACATTGCCTGGAAAACTGAAGCGGCTCAGGCGCTCCAACGCCGCATCGGAAATGCGCTTGGGCTCCACGCCAAGCTGGCGTGCGCTTTGCAGCAAGAAATGACGCGCCAGCATCGGCACGTCCTCGCGCCGTTCACGCAAGGTCGGCAAGCGCAGGCGGATGACATTGAGGCGATGGAACAGGTCTTCGCGGAACCCGCCGTCCTTGACGCGCTGTTCCAGGTCCTGGTGCGTCGCCGCGATCACGCGCACATTGGCTTTGACGGCGCTGTGGCCGCCGACCCGGTAAAAATGGCCGTCCGAGAGAACGCGCAGCAACCGGGTCTGCAGGTCGAAGGGCATGTCGCCGATCTCGTCGAGAAACAGCGTACCGCCATCGGCCTGCTCGAAGCGGCCACGGCGCATGGTCTGCGCACCGGTGAAGGCGCCGCGCTCATGTCCGAACAGCTCGCTCTCCAGCAAGTCCTTCGGGATGGCGGCCGTATTGATGGCGACAAACGGGCCATTGGCGCGCGGCGAGTGCTTGTGCAAGGCGCGCGCCACCAGTTCCTTGCCGGAACCGGATTCGCCGGTAATGAGCACGGTGACATTGCTCTGGCTCAACCGGCCGATGGCGCGGAACACATCCTGCATGGCCGGCGCCTGCCCCAGCATCTCGGGCGCCTCGCTGATGCTCTCCTGTGCAACCTCCTCACGCTGGCTCTCCTCCACTGCACGGTGGATGAGTTCCACCGCTTTGGGCAGGTCGAAAGGCTTGGGCAGGTACTCGAAGGCGCCGCCCTGGAAGGCTGAGACCGCGCTGTCGAGATCGGAAAACGCCGTCATGATGATGACCGGCAGGCCGGGAAGGCGCGCCTTGACCTTCTCCAGCAGTTCCAGCCCGGAGCCACCCGGCATGCGGATATCACTCACCAGGACTTGCGGGCCTTCAGGAGCCTCATCAAGTGCTGCGAGCAGGTCCCTGGGGTTGGTGAAGCTGCGTGTGGGCAGTTGCTCGCGCAACAGCGCTTTCTCCAGCACGAAGCGGATGGACTGGTCATCATCAACGATCCAAATCGGCTTCATGTCGTGGCTTACCTCAGGTCATGCTGCCGTGAACCATTCAGGGCAGCGGGATCAAAATCTTGAAATCGGTCCGGCCCGGCTCGCTGTCGCACTCGATCAGGCCATGGTGCTGCTGGACAAAGGTTTGCGCCAGCGTCAGCCCCAGACCGGAGCCGCCCTCCCGCCCCGACACCAGCGGGTAGAAGATGCGGTCCTTGATCGAGTCTGGCACGCCAGGCCCGTTGTCAATCACATGCAATTCCAGTGCCAGCTTGTAGCGCTGCTTGCCGAAAGTAACCTGGCGCGCGATCCGGGTGCGAAAGGTCAACTGTCCGTCGCCGCCGGCGATGCGCTCGGCCAGCGCCTGGCAGGCATTGTGGGCGATGTTGAGCACGGCCTGGATCAGTTGTTCGCGGTCGCCGCGGAATTCGGGGATCGAGGTATCGTAATCGCGCACCACGCGCAGACCGCGCGGGAACTCGGCCAGGATCAGCGAGCGCACGCGCTCGCACACCTCGTGGATATTGACGTCGCCCACCACATGCGGGCGGCGGTGCGGCGCCAGCAACCGGTCCACCAGCGTCTGCAGCCGGTCGGCCTCATGAATGATGACGCGCGTGTACTCGGTCAGCTCGCGCGAATCGATCTCCATCTCCAGCAGTTGGGCCGCACCTCGGATGCCGCCCAGCGGGTTCTTGATCTCGTGCGCCAGATTGCGGATCAGCTCCTTGTTGGCCAGGGCCTGGTCGAGCAGGCGCTCCTCGCGCTCCTGGCGCGCCTGCTGCTCCAGCGGCAGCAGTTCGACCACGATCTCGTCGGCGTGTTCGGTCTGCGTCACGATCACGTGCACCGGCAACAGGTCGCGGCTGGGACGTTTGAGCCAGGCGTCGTAGCGCAAGGCCGCAAAATCGTTGCTCTTGACCCCCTCCAGCGCGGTGCGCAATACCTGTGGCTCGGTGAAGCTGGCCGTGAAATCAGTCCCGACGATCAGGCGGCGCGAAGTACCCAGCGCGTCTTCCAGCGCGGCGTTGGCAAAGAGCACCGCGCCGTCACTGTGCACCACCGCTACCAGGGTGGCGAGCAAGTCGAAGGTCTGAAAACGGGAAGAGGATGAGGCGGACTTTTTCAAGCCGCCTATTTTGACGCAGTTGGCGCGCCCGCACGGCCTAATTCACGCCGGATGCCGGCAATATCGCTGTCGTTGCGTTCGATATTGGCCTTGAGTTCGGCCACGCGGTCCAGGTATTTCTGGTGGTTGCGCGTCTCGGGGCCGAACTTTTCCGGCTCGCCGTTGTTGTACTCCTTGAGCAGCTCCTCGCGCCGGACTTCGGCCTTGCGCAGCTCGGACTCCAGGATCAGGCGCGCATCGGAATCGCGCGAACGCTGCTCGGCCGTATCGATGCGCGAGCCCGCCTGGGCGGCGGACGCGACGCGTACCGGCGCCAGGCGCGGGGTCTGCACCACGGTGACATTGCCGCCATCGAGCAGCTTGCAGCTGCTCTTCTGCGATTCGGAAATCGTATTGGTGTATTCATTGCCGCAACGGTAGATGCGGCCCTGGGCATGGCCATTCGCTACGAAAAAAGTAGCAACCAACGGGATCAGTAGTGCGTATTTCATACTCTCTCTCCACGCATCGAAATGCAGGGACGGTCGGCCAGTATCCCTCAAAGCCTCGCAAAGTCAAACGCCGGTAACACTCTGAAATGAAAAAGGACGGCTGCGGCCGTCCTTTTTTGGCGACACACTGTGGGGATCCACAGTGTCCGAGCCCCCCTTACAGGGAGTAGTACATGTCGTACTCGACCGGATGCACCGCCATGCGGAAACGGGTGACTTCCTGCATCTTGAGTTCGATGTAGGCGTCGAGCATGGAGTCGGTGAACACGCCGCCCTTGGTCAGGAAGGCGCGGTCCTTGTCGAGATGCTCCAGCGCCTGGTCCAGGCTGTGGCAGACGGTCGGCACCAGCTTGTCCTCTTCCGGGGGCAGGTGGTACAAGTCCTTGGAGGCAGCTTCGCCCGGATGGATCTTGTTTTCCACACCGTCCAGACCCGCCATCAGCAGGGCCGCAAAGCCCAGGTAGGGGTTCATCAGCGGATCGGGGAAGCGGGCTTCCACACGACGGCCTTTGGGGTTGGACACGAACGGAATGCGGATCGAGGCCGAGCGGTTCTTGGCCGAGTAGGCCAGCTTCACCGGGGCTTCGAAGTGCGGCACCAGACGCTTGTAGCTGTTGGTACCGGGGTTGGTGATGGCGTTCAGGGCACGGGCATGCTTGATGATGCCGCCGATGTAGTACAGGGCGAAATCGCTCAGGCCGGCATAACCGTCGCCGGCAAACAGGTTCTTGCCGTTTTTCCAGACCGACTGGTGCACGTGCATGCCGCTGCCGTTGTCGCCGTGGTAGGGCTTGGGCATGAAGGTCGCCGTCTTGCCATAGGCGTTGGCGACGTTGTGGATCACGTACTTCTGCAGCATGGTCCAGTCGGCGCGCTCGACCAGCGTGCTGAACTTGGTGCCGATCTCGTTCTGGCCGGCGCCCGCCACTTCGTGGTGGAACACTTCGACCGGAATGCCCAGCGATTCGAGGATCAGGGACATTTCAGCGCGCATGTCCTGCGTGCTGTCGACCGGGGGCACCGGGAAATAGCCGCCTTTGACAGTGGGACGGTGGCCGCGGTTGCCGCCTTCGAGCTTGGCGCCCGTATTCCAGGGGGCTTCGTATTCCTCGATTTCGTAGAAGGTGTTGTTGGGGTCGGTGCTCCAGCGCACGCCGTCGAAAATGAAGAACTCCGGCTCCGGGCCGAAGTAGGCGGCGTCGCCGATACCGGAAGCCTTCAGGTAGGCCTCGGCACGCTTGGCGATGGAACGCGGATCGCGGTCATAGGCCTTGCCATCCGCCGGCTCCACCACGTCACAGGTCAGGATGACGGTGGTTTCTTCGAAGAAGGGGTCGATGTTGGCCGAATTGGGGTCCGGCATGAGCAACATGTCGGAAGCTTCAATGCCCTTCCAGCCCGCGATCGAAGAGCCGTCGAAGGCATGGCCGGACGTGAACTTGTCTTCATCAAAATGCGAGACGGGCACCGTGGTGTGCTGCTGCTTGCCACGGGTGTCGGTGAAACGGAAGTCAACAAATTTGACCTCATTTTCCTTCACCATCTTCATCACGTCTGCGACGGTCTTGGCCATCAGATACTCCTGGTTGATTGGTTGGTTGAGAATTTCATGGTCATGAATGCAGGTTCTGTGCCAATCTGGTTTCTGCATGATTGCGCCGGACCCCGCATTTTGCCCGCAGTTTGACCGCGTCCAACATCGCCATACATATCAATTTCTGGATTCGATGCAAACCACGCACCATATAGGTGCTCAACACAAGCACCTGTATGGTGCATATTTATTTACGCACCAATTCAGGGCCCAATTTGACGCCCTGCTGGTGCAAACCCGCCAGCAAATCCGGGTAGGCCAACGCCACCCGGTCAGGAGCCCCTTTGACGCCGAGCTCGATGTGGCGACCGTGCTGCGGGTGATCCACGCTGGGCAGGCTGAACACCTTGATGCCGTCAAACCGGCGCTCGATGTCTTCCATCAGTGGCGTCAAGGTGGCTTCCATCGCGCCGTAGGCGATGACCGACTGCTCGACCCAGGCGGCCTGGCGGAACAGATGCCGGTAGTGGGTGTCCAGCACCCACTCGATCATCGGCCAAGCCATCACCGGAAAACCGGGCACGAAATGAATTGCGCCGCCGGACGCCCCCTGGCAGCTGAAGCCCGGAATCTTGTTGTAGGGATTCGGAATGATGTCGGCGCCCTGCGGGAACACGCCCATGTTGAGCCGGTGGATGTTGTCGGCCCGGTCCGGCTCGTAAGGCACGCCCTGCTCCCGCGCCACGTCCTGCATGCGTTCGCGGATCAGGCTTTCGGCTTGCGGGTGCAGCGCCAGTTCGACGCCCAGGGCACGTGCCGCGCACTGGCGGGTGTGATCGTCAGGGGTGGCCCCGATGCCGCCGCAAGAGAACACGACCTCGCCCGAAGCGAAGGCGCGTGTCAGGGTGGCGGTGATGCGGTCCGGCGAATCGCCCACATAGTCGGCGTGCGCCAGCTGCAGGCCGCGCGCGTGCAGCAGCTCGATCACCTTGGGCAGATGCTTGTCGGCCCGTTTGCCGGAGAGGATTTCGTCGCCGATGATGATGAGGCTGAATTCAGGCGTGTGGCTGGTCGTCGGCATGGGGTGCGTCGGGCAAAGTGGGAGTGTCGCTGGTGGCGGGCGCCGGGCTGGCGGCAAGCGGGATGACCGCAGCCGGGACCGCTGCGGCCTCGGCTCGCAGGGCTGTCAGTGCGGCCAGGCAGAAATGTGCGAACCACAGCGAGGAGAAGGCGAAGACGAAGGTGTAGATCCAGATCGCCAGTGGCACCAGCAGCGGCGCGAACACGATCGCCATGGCGCCGACCGCCCAGATCAGACCGGGTGCGGCCCCCAGGTAGCCGGTCAGGATGCCGATGCCCAGCATCCAGAGCCGGTGCCGGCGCAACAACTCGGCACGCTCTTCGCGGCTGGCGTGTTCGGCCAGCGTGTCATAGGCCATCACGCGGTAGGTCAGCCAGCCCCAGACCAGCGGCGGCAGGACCACCACCAGCGGCGGGATCAGCCACAAGGGCATGGACACCACCAGCGCCAGTGCCGCCAGCAAGGAGGTGCCCAGGGCGAACAGCAAGCCGCGCCAGAAGGTGCCACCGTGGCGGCGTTCCAGGCGGGGGAAACGCCGCTCCGCCACCAGCGACACCAGTGACGGCGTCATGAGCGAAGCCACCGCCAGCAGCGACAGGATGATGATGGCCGGCAGCGTGAGCATCAGCAGCACCAGCGGCGCCACCACGCTGCGCAGGTTGCCGGCCCCCACGCTCTCCAGCCAGCGCATCAGGCTCTCCAGCAGCGCCAGCTCGCCCAGCCAGACCTGCACGGCCTGCACCGACTGCTCCCAGAAGAAATAGACCAGCCCGCCGGACAGCACGACCATCAGGATCAGCGGCAGGAAGGACAGCGCAATCACGCGCGGCCGCAGGGAATAAACCAGGGCACGCCAGAAGGAGTCCAGAAACAGGTTCATGGCGAGGAGCATACCTTGGATGGCATGACAGGGAAATGTCAGGCGTCAGGCGCGGCCGACCAGGCGCTTGAGCCCCAGCCACTGCTGTGCCCAGAAACCGCGCCCGTAATCCCGGCCCTGCTCCACCTGGTCGCGCACGCCGGTCGGGTCATAACGCAACTCGAAGTTGGCGGTGCCGAACAGCATGTCCCACCAGGGCAGCAGCACACCGAAGTTATGTCCTCCGAGCTTGGCAGCCCCCACGCTCGGCACTGGCGTGTCCTCGCTGCCCCCAAGCACAGGCTTGCCCTGCGCTTCGCTTGGGCTTGGGGCCTTCGCGCCTTGGGACGGCCCGGCGGCGCTCAATGTCTCTTTGCCTGGCTTGGCTGGTGACTCGTGCCCGATGCCGATGCTGTGGTGCACGCGGTGAAAGCGCGGGCTGATCCACAAGCGCTCGCCCCAGCGCCTAAAGGACAGTCGCAGGTTGGCATGCTGGAAGCTTTCGCTGAGCTGGGTGAAGGCGACGATAGCAACAAACTGCCCCGGCGCCACGCCGATCAGCTGCGCCACGCCGACCACAATCAGGTCACGCAGCAGGTCGTCGAGCAGGTGGTTGCGGTTGTCGCTCCACATCGTCATCTGGCGCTGCGCGTGGTGCAGCGCATGCAGGCGCCACCACCATTCAAACTGGTGCTGGCCGCGGTGGATCCAGTAGTCGAGGAAGTCGAACACCACCAGGTACAGCAGCAGGCTGACCAGCGGCTGGTCAGTCACTCCGGGCCAGAGATCATCGAGGTGGAAGGTGGCCAGCCCGTCCACCCGCAGTTCACCGAACAGGTCGTCGAGCAGCGGCGTCAGCGTGAAGAACAGCGCCAGGCGGAACAGGCCGAGGCGGTGGATCAGGGTGTAGAGCACATCGACGCGCACGGTGGCGCGGTCGGTCACGGCCTCGACCGGACGCCAGCGCTGCAACGGCCCGATCACCGCCAGCAGCACGACCAGCTGCAGCAACCCGACCAGCAGCCAGCCGGTGGCGTCGTAGGCGTCCTCCAGCCGGTTGCCCAAGCCCAGCGAGAAGGCCAGCGGCTGCACCAGCGCTTCGAATAGCCACTGCTGCAGGTCGGCGAAGGCATTGGCCAGGACGTCCATGACTCAGTGCTCGCGTGGACGCCGGCCGTCGATCCAGCCCCGATAGGCCGGATGTTCGCGCAAGGTGCGGAAGCAAAATCCCCGGTCCTTCAGGCCCATGATGAGCGGCTCCAGAACGGTCGGCGCCCACGGGTCCTTGCGTGACCAGATGCCCAGGTGGGCCATCAGGATGTCGCCGGCGCGGATGTCGCGCAGGGCCTTCTTCAGCAGCGTCGCGTTGCTGTAGGACTCGCTCGGCAACTCGTCACCCAGAAAACCGGCCGCGGCCCAGCCCACATGTGCGTAGCCGCAGCCTTTGGCCACCGCCAGCAACGCCGGCGAGGCCTTGCCGCCGGGCGCACGGAACAGCGGCAGCGGCTTGCGCCCGGTCAGTTGCGCCAGCCGGTCGGACGCGGCCGTGATCTGCGCGCAGTACTGTGCAGCGCCCCAGACCATCTCGCGCCCTTCGTCGGCACCGGCCGAAGGTCGTACGCGAAAGCGCGTGGCGCCGCCCTCGCCTGCGACATCGGCGCGCCAGTAGACGTGGTCCAGCGTGTGCGAGGCGAATTCATGCCCTTCCGCGGCCCGGGCGCGCCACCAGGGTGCCCAGTGCTCACCCAGGCTGCCGTCGCCGACGCGGCTGCGTTCCTGGGCGGCAAAGAAGGTGACCCGCACCTGTTGGCGCTGCAGCACCTCGGCAATGAGCTCGGCCACGCCCATGTGGCCGGTGTCGAAGGTCAGGTAAACCGGTTTCTTGCAGTCATTTTGGGTCTCTGCCCTCGCCGAATCTGAATAGATTGCTATTGAAATAATAGCAACCAAAAAACAGGACAGCAGCTTACTGGCGCGGCGCATGATCCAGTGTCCAGACGCCGTGCGGCGATTTGCCGACCCGAACCTGTCGCACCACTTCGCGCGTGGTGGTGTCGATCACGCTGAGCTTCTTGGCCCAGCGCGAGGCGACGAAGATGTAGCGGCCGTCGGCCGTCAGGTCCATGCAGTCCGGGCCGCTGGGCGCCGGGTACTGGTCCACCACGCTCATGGTCTGGAAGTCGATCTTGCTGATGGTGTCGGCCACGCGGTTGCTGACGAAGACATGGCGCCGGTCACCGACGGCACGGAAGGCGTGGGCGCCCTTGCCGGTGCGGATGTAATTGACCAGCCGGGCGGTCGGTCCGGACACATCGTAGACCTCCACGCCTTCGCCGCCGGTCAGGCCGACGAGCAGGAAACGGTCATCCGGCGTGCCGAACACATCGGCCGGCAACGGGCCGGTCTTGCGCCGCCATTTGAGCGTCTGCGTCGGCAGGTCAACCGCCACCAGTTCGTCGCTGTCCTGCATCGACACATAGGCGGTGCTGCTCTTGCTATCGATCCAGACGTGGCTGGGCGTCTTCCCAGTGGCAATCCGCCTGGCCAGCGTCAGGTCGCGGCCGTCCCAGCGGTAGATGTCGACATGGTTGAGCCGGTTGCCGGCGATGACGAACCACTTCATGTCGGGCGAGAAGCGCAGCTGGTAGGGGTCGAGGATGCCGCGCACGGTGCGCTGCACCTCGGCGGTCTGCGGGTCGACGAAGGTCAGCGAGTCGCCCAGCGCGTTGGCGATGATGAGTGACTTCTCGTCCGGCGTCAGGTACAGATGATGCGGCTCCTTGCCGGTGGCGATGCGCTTGACTTCCTTCCAACTGGCCGGGTCGATGACGCTGACACTGGCATCGAGTGAATTGAGCACGAAGATCGGCCGCAACTGGGCCCAGGCCATGGGAGAAAAGGCACTTGCCGCCAGCAGGAGCAGGAACGCGAAAAGGAAGGGGACGGGATGGTGCACGGCGAAGAGCTTGTTCAGGCAATCTGCAAGTGTAGCGGCCGGTCTTGCTCCGTCGCCACACGACGTTTGACCGGCATCAAGAACCCGGGTTGCCAAGTCGACACACCTGCCTGGCCATGGCGCCGGTCAGCCGGCGATCAGCGCGAGGTCGGCTTCGCTCAACCAGCGCCACTGCCCCGGCCCCAGGTCTGCCGGCAGCCTGAGGCCGCCGATCTGCGAGCGGTGCAGCCCCTCGACCCGGTTGCCCACCGCCGCCAGCATGCGCTTGACCTGGTGGTACTTGCCCTCGGTCAAGGTCAGGCGCAGGTGATGGCTGTCGACCGCTTCGCAGGCGGCGGCGCGCACCGGTTTCGGGTCGTCGTCCAGCACCACACCCGCCAGCAGGCGCTGCACCTGCGTGTCGTCCAGCGCATGCTTGAGCGTCACCTCGTACACCTTGGGCACGTGGTGGCGCGGCGAGCTCATGCGGTGGATGAACTTGCCGTCGTCGCTCAGCAGCAGCAGGCCGGTAGTGTCCTGGTCGAGCCGGCCGATCGCCTGCACGCCCTGCACGCTGCCCTTGTTCGGCCGCAGGCGCAGCGGTGACGGCAGCAGGGTGTAGATGCTGGGCCAGGTCGAGGGCTTCTGCGAGCACTCGGTGCCGGCCGGTTTGTGCAGCATCAGGTAGGCCTTCTCGTGATAGGCCCAGTCCTCGCCCTGCACCCGGAAACGCAGGCCGACCGCTTCAAATTCCATAGCGGCCTGCGTACATTCGACGAGGGCTTCAGCCTCATTTGAGTCATGAATCTGGACGTGACCCTGCTGGATCAGGCCGGCACAGACGCGCCGCGTTCCAAAGCCCTGGGAATAGAGGATGTCTTGCAGTTGCATGGCAGGGAGTATCGCAAACTGCCCGCGCGGCATCGTGACGCCCCCCGCCAACTCCCTGCCCGGATGATGCCGACGCTTTCAGTGTCTTGAATCGGGGAAATTTGCGGCCACCGTGGCCATGCGGTCAACGTTGTCCAGCACCCAGTCCACGATGTCAGGGTCGAAGTGCAGGCCGCGCTGCTGGCGCAGGTAATCCAGGATGGCCTCCAGCGGCCAGGGTTCCTTGTAGCTGCGGCGGCTGCCCAGGGCGTCGAATACGTCGGCCACGGCACCGATCCGGCCGAAGAGGTGGATCTGCTCACCCTGCAGGCCCAGCGGATAGCCGCTGCCGTCCCATTTTTCATGGTGCTGACCGGCCAGCACGGCAGCGGCCTGCAGGATCTCGCGCCGGGACTGCCCCAGCATCTCGTGGCCGATCTCGGCGTGCTGGCGCATCACCGCCCACTCGTCCGCATCGAGCGAGCCGGGCTTGTGCAACACGGCATCGGGAGTACCGATCTTGCCGAAGTCGTGCAACGGCGCAGCGATCTTGAGAATGTCGGCCTCGCGCTCGGCCAGACCCAGGCCACGGGCGATCAGGTGGCAGTACTCGGCCACGCGCCGCACGTGCTGGCCGGTTTCGCGCGAGCGGGTTTCGATCGCTTCGCCCAGCATGTAGACGATGTCGCGCTGCGTGCCCTCGATCTCCTCGTGCAGCAACGTGTTCTCGTAGGCGATCGAGACGTTCTGGAGGAACAGCTGGATCAGGCTGGAGTCGTCGCTCGAAAGCGGCTGGTGGCTCTTGAGGTAGATGACGTTTTCCTTGCCGCCATGCGCCTGGAAGTAGCCCCAGTACTCGCCCTCGCGCAGCAGCGGCTGGCGCGTGCGCAATACGGTGGCGACATCCTCCAGCATGTGCGCCGGCAGACTCGACACCGCCTGGGAGCCGACCAGCGCGACGAAGCTTCCGGTGGCCGCCACCACCACCACCTGCCCGCCCTCGTGCCGCAGCGCCAGGCTGTCGCACTTGATCAACATGGCATCGCGCTCAAGAAAGAGCAGCGCCACCAACTGCTCGAGCACGCCCTGCACAAAGCGGCTGAGGTCACGCGTGCGGAAGATTGCGCCGGTCGCGTGGATCACACGCTGCAGACCGGCGCGGTTGCCATCCAGCGCCATCAGGTCGCGCCAGGAGCGCAGGCTGGTCAGGATGGCGCTGTAAAGCTTCTGCGCCGAGAGCTCGGATTTTTCCTTGTAGTCGTTGATGTCGTACTGACTGATCACCGCCCGTTCGGGCGCCTGCCCGGGCTGGCCGGTGCGCAGGATCAGGCGGATCATCCGGTTGCGCTGCACCTCGCGGATGGTCCGGATCAGGTCCAGACCGGCGCGCTCGTGCTCCATCACCACATCCACCAGCGCCACGGCCGTGTCGGGGTGCGCCCGCAGCAGCGCCTCGCCCTCGGCCGCCGAATAGGCATGGAGGAACTCCAGACCCCGGCCGTCAAACTCGAAACCACCCAGGGCCAGCCGCGTGACCTCGTGCACGCCGGCATCATCATCGATGACCATGATCTTCCAGCCAGCCCGCGCCGGCCGGCCGGCCGGTGCCTGCGCGGGCTCCTGCGCAAAAATCATCTCGCCTTCCGGATGGTCTGAGTCCTTCATGCGTCCTCCTCTTGCGGCTGCAGCGGAAACCGGATGCGGAACGTGGTGCCCGGTCCTTCTTTCTTGGCCAGATGAATCACCCCGCCAAGGGTGCCGGCGACCAGGTTGTAGACAATGTGCAGCCCCAGGCCGCTGCCACCTGCGCCGCGCCGCGTGGTGAAGAAGGGATCGAAAATCCGGTCCTCGATCTCGGGTGAGATGCCTTTGCCGTCATCGGCCAGGTCGAGCTGGATCGCCTCACCCACCTGCTCGGCCGAAATCCGTATGGTGCCGGGCTGCCTCAACTCGAAGGCATGGATCAGGGCATTGAGCAGCAGATTGCTCAGGATCTGGTAAATCGCCCCCGGGTGGGTGCGAATGGTGAGATGGCGGTTGCTGACATTGAACACCTGGACCGCGCTGCCTTTGAATCGCGGCTTGAGGCTGAGGATGATCTCGTCGATGTAGTCGTGCAGGTTGAGATGGCGCCATTCGTCGCTGGACTGGTCCACCGCCACCTGCTTGAAACTGCGTATCAGTTCGGCCGCCCGCAGCAGGTTGTTGACCAAGATGTCGCAACCGTTGAGACCATGCGCAATGAAGCGCTCCAGCGACGAGCGCTTGAGCGTACCACCGTCAAAGGCCCGGCTCAGCATCTTGAATTCCTCCTGCAGCGTGGTGGCCGAGGTCACGCCGATGCCGATCGGGGTGTTGATCTCATGCGAAATGCCGGCCACCAGGGCGCCCAGCGAAGCCATCTTCTCCGACTGCACCAGTTGCGACTGGGTGTCGCGCAGCGTGGCGATGGTGCGGCTCAGGTTCTGGTTGGCCTCGATCAGGGCCAGCTCGGCAGACTTGCGCTCGGTGATGTCGATGCCGGTGCCGATCATGTACTGCAGCCGGCCGGACTCGTCGGTCAGCATGGCATTGTTCCAGGCGATCAGGCGGCGCTGGCCATCGCGCGTCAGCCATTCCACCTCGAGCGTACGCGGCAGCTGGTCGGGCGCGGTCTCGTTTTCGTACTGGCGCTGCGCGGTTTCGCGGCGCTCCGGCGGCACCACGTGCGCCCAGAAAGGCTGGTCACGCAATTCGTCGAAGCGGTACCCCGTGAGCCGCTCGCAGGCACCGTTGAAGCGCACGAAGCGGCCATGGGTGTCGATCACGAAGATCAGCGCCTCTGCCGTGTCGATGATGGCCTCGATGAAGGCGCTCTGCTGTTCGAGCTCGTACGTTCGATCCCGCACCCGCTGCTCCAGCGTCTCGTTCAGGCTGCGCAATGCCTGTTCGGCCAGCTTCTGCTCGGTAATGTCCTGGATGGTGCCACTGACTCGGATCGGGTTGCCACGCGCATCGCCCTGCACCGCGCCGCGCAGATGCACATGCTTGAGACGCCCACCAGAGAAAACCAGCCGCATCTCGACTGAAAAGGTCCCCAGATCGGCCAGTGCCTGCGCCCGGTGTTGACGCACCACGACCAGATCATCAGGGTGGATGAGTGCGGCCACCGTCGTGCGTGGTACGCGGCCCGTCAGTGAGGTCAGTTCGTGGATGCGCAGCGACTCATCCGACATGATGTACTCGTCTGTCACCATGTCGAACTCCCAGCTGCCCAGCCGCGCCAGATGCTGCGCTTCGTTCAGGCGTGCCTCGCTTTGGCGCAGGGCCGACTCGGTCCGCTTGCGCTCGGTGATGTCGCGGCACACCAGCAACTGCCGGCTGGCTTCGCCATGCCGGAAGCTGGTCATCACCGCCTCGCACGTCCGCTGCATGCCGCCGTGCACATGCAGCATCACTTCACGTCGGCCTGGCGCCAACTCGAAGACGCCAGCCGGCTGAAGCAACTCGGCTCCGGCCTCATCCACCAGGGCCGTCCAGGTCGGCAGGGCCTTGAGTTCCGCCTGCGACAGGCCGCTCAGACACTCCATCGCGGGATTGGCGTAGATCACGCGGCCGTTCTCGATCAGCAAGACCCCTTCACCGGCATCCGACTGGGCAACCAGCAACGCCTTGTAGAAGTTGTTTTCGCCAATCACCTCGTCGTAGAACGTCAGTACCAGCGAGGCAGCCAGTACCAGCACCGCCAGCAGACCGACGAGCAAGCCGATGGTGTCGCCCCCCAGCCCGCTGGATGCAACGGTACAGACCGCATCAGGCGAAAAGTCGGCGGCAGCCATGCCGGTGTAATGCATGCCGGCGATGGCCAGGCCCATGAGCACAGCACTGATGAGCCGGTGCCCCCGGGATTTCGCGTCCTTCCGCTCGCGAAAATACAGAGACAGTGCCACCCAGCTGGTGCCGACGGCAATCAGCAGCGACAGGATGGACAGGGTGCGGTCGTACGCGATGGAGGGCGCCATTTTCATGGCGGCCATGCCGAAGTAGTGCATGGCCACAATGCCCAGACCGATCAGCATCGAAGCCATGAAACGCGTCATGGCACTGGCCTGCAGCCTGGCCAGCACAGACAGGGCAATGGCCGAAGCCAGAATGGCCGGCAGCAGCGAAAAGGCCGTCATCAGGGGGTCGTAGGCCACCGGCACCGGCAGATGAACGGCCAGCATGCCGACAAAATGCATGGCCCAGACGCCGATGCCCATGGCACAGGCGCCGCCGGCAATCCAGTAGGAACGCGTCGTCCGGCTGACCCATGCCAGCCGGGAGGCCAGGCGCAACATGGTGTAAGCGGCAAAGATACCGATGAAGACCGAAAACGCAACCAGGGACCACTGGTAGCTGAAGGTCATGACGTTTTCCAAAATCAGCGTTCTTGTTGTCTTGCTCGATCCACTATACAAGACAAGAAAGACTCGGCCGAAAAGGGAAAACCCGGCCGTTACCGGCCGGGTTTGGAGAAATGGTGGAGCTGGGGGGATTTGAACCCCCGTCCGCAAGCCTTCTTCGCGCAGTTCTACATGTGTAGTCGTCTGATTTGAGTCTCGCCCGATGCGTCGCGCAGCGACACGCTACGCATCAGACCAGTGCCCTATTTTCTCGTCCACTCCCAAGGCACCCGGAAGCAGACCAGCCAATATGAATTCCCTTGCAGCCTGGAGGCTTACGCCCCCTTGCCCAGCCTATCGGCCAACTGTTGCAAGGCTCACCGGATTAAGCGGCGAGTGCGAAACGTTCGTCGTTTGCAGTTAGTTTTTTTCTGCGGTTTTACGAGGTGACAGAACCTCGACATGCCCTGCTGCGTGTCCGAACCCACGTCGAAACCAGTGCAGCCCCTGAGTTGCCTATTTTAGGCCTGCTCCAGCAATTGCAAGAGCTCGGCCGGAGAATTTATTGTGGCATGCGCGCCCCAGTTGGCTACGTCGGTTTTCTGCCCCAGATAACCGTAGGTGGCCGCCACCGTGCCCATGCCGGCGGCGCGGCCGGCCACGATGTCGCGCTCGTCGTCGCCCACATAGAGGCAGCGCTCGGGATGCAGCTGCAGGCGCCGCGCTGCTTCGAACAGCGGTTCCGGATGCGGCTTGGCATGGGGGGTGGTATCGCCGCTCACGATGGCGCGGGCGCTGGCAAACAGCGGCATGGCCCGTGTCAGCGGCACGGTAAAGCGCTGCGATTTGTTGGTGACCACGCCCCAGGCCAGCGGTCGCTGCTGCAGCCGCTCGATCAGTTCCACCACGCCGGCAAAAGCGTAGGTGCGCTGCGTCATGCAGTTTTCGTAGTTGACGAAAAACTCCTCGCGCATGAGGGCGAATTCGGGATGCTCCGGCGTCAGGCCGAAGGCCACCTCCAGCATGCCGCGCGCACCCGCGCCGGCCATGGGCCGGTAGACCTCGGGCGCCAGGGACGGTAAGCCGCGGTCGGTACGCATCTTGTCCACGGCCGCCCCCAGATCGGGGGCACTGTCGATCAGCGTGCCGTCCAGGTCAAACAGAACAGCCTCGATACCGGAAAACACTGCCATCACGTCCCCGTCACCGGTCTGCGCGTGGCCAGCAGATAGTTGACGCTGGTGTCGGCACTGAGCCAGTAACGCCGGGTGAGCGGGTTGTATTCCATGCCACGGGTCTGCTGGAGCTCCAGGCCAGCCTGCCGGCAATAGCGCGCCAGTTCGCTGGGACGGATCATCTTGGCGTACTCGTGGGTGCCGCGCGGCAACAGCTTGAGCAGGTACTCGGCCCCCAAGATTGCGAACAGGAATGATTTGGGATTGCGGTTGAGCGTGGAGAAAAACACCCAGCCGCCGGGTTTGACCAGCGTGGCACAAGCCTGCACCACGGATGCCGGGTCCGGCACATGCTCCAGCATTTCCATGCAGGTCACCACGTCATAACCGCCCGGCTGCTCAGCCGCCAGCGCCTCGGCGCTGACCTCGCGGTACTGGACATTCGGTGTCTGGGCTTCCAGCGCGTGCAACTGGGCCACCTTCAGGGCCTTGGTCGACAAGTCGATCCCGGTCACCCGGGCGCCCTTGCGCGCCATGGCGTCAGCCAGGATGCCGCCACCGCAACCGACATCGAGCACCTGTTGCCCCTGCAAGGACACTTGACCGTGGATCCAGTCCAGCCGCAGCGGATTGATCTGGTGCAAAGGACGGAATTCGCTCTCGGGGTCCCACCAGCGGTGGGCCAGTTCGGAAAACTTGGCCAGCTCGGCCGGATCGGCATTCAGTGTGGTCGTCATGGGCGCAATTATCGGCCAGGCAAGCGGGCCAGCCTTTGCCAGAAAGCAAAAACCCCGCCGAAGCGGGGTTCTTGACAGCAATCCGGGGGATTACTTGTTCGGACGGGTACCGACCACTTCGATTTCCACGCGGCGGTTCTTGGCGCGGCCTTCTTTGGTCTTGTTGTCAGCAACAGGCTGCTTCTCGCCCTTGCCTTCGGTGTAGATACGGTTCTTCTCGATGCCCTTGGACACGAGATAAGCCTTGACAGCTTCAGAGCGGCGGATCGACAGCTTCTGGTTGTAAGTGTCGGCGCCCACAGAGTCGGTGTGGCCGACGGCAATGATCACTTCCAGGTTGATGCCCTGGACCTTCTGAGCCAGATCATCCAGCTTGGCCTTGCCCTCTTTCTTGAGGACAGCCTTGTCGAAGTCAAAGAAGGCGTCAGCGGCGTAGGTCACCTTGCTGGCGGCAACTGCCGGCGCAGCAGCCTTGGGAGCAGCAGCAGCAGCCGGAGCGGCAGCAGCAGCCTTGGGAGCCGGGGCGATAGCGCCATCGCAGCCTTGGGCGGCCGTTGCAGGCGTCCAGTTGGCATCGCGCCAGCACAGTTCGTTGGTGCCGTTCTTCACAGCGACGCCCGAACCGCTCATCCAGTTGTCGACAGACTGGGCGCCAGCGGCGGTAGCGAGAGCTGCTGTTGCAATCAACATTGCCACTTTATTCAGTTTTTTCATGGTTCTCCTCTAGCGGAAAAAGCTGCAGCCAGGCTGCGGATTAATGAAGAAAAGATGGCATGCACATGTGACTACCACCCGAACGGTCCATGCCATTGTGCCACATACTGCACAGGCTTCAATTGCCAAACGGGCGACACAGGCAGTTACAAACCAACAAGCACTCTCTTTGTTGCTATGAAGCCACAAAGCCGGCGCCTTAAAATGGCAGATTGCCCACGTCACTGACCCGAGCGCTCCATGACCCAGTTCGCCAAAGAAACCCTGCCCATCAGCCTTGAAGAGGAAATGCGGCGCAGCTACCTCGACTACGCCATGAGCGTGATCGTGGGGCGTGCCCTGCCCGATGCGCGGGACGGCCTGAAGCCGGTGCACCGGCGCGTGCTGTACGCCATGCATGAGCTGAACAACGACTGGAACCGGGCTTACAAGAAGTCGGCCCGTATCGTCGGTGACGTGATTGGTAAATACCACCCGCACGGCGACCAGTCGGTCTACGACACCATCGTCCGCATGGCGCAGGACTTCTCCATGCGCCACATGCTGGTAGACGGCCAGGGCAACTTCGGCTCAGTCGACGGCGACAGCGCCGCCGCCATGCGTTACACAGAAATCCGCCTGGCCAAGATCGCCCACGAAATGCTGGGCGACATCGACAAGGAAACGGTAGATTTCGGCCCCAACTACGACGGCTCCGAGAAAGAGCCGCTGGTGCTGCCCAGCCGCCTGCCCAATCTGCTGGTCAATGGCTCAGGCGGCATTGCGGTGGGCATGGCCACCAACATCCCGCCGCACAACCTCAACGAGGTGGTGGACGCCTGCCTGCACTTGCTGCGCAACCCCGAAGCGTCCATCGACGAGTTGATGGAGATCATCCCGGCCCCCGACTTCCCTACCGCCGGCATCATCTATGGCATCAGCGGTGTCAAGGAAGGCTACCGCACTGGCCGCGGTCGCATCGTGATGCGTGCCAGGTGCCACTTTGAAGACATCGACAAGGGCCAGCGCCAGTCCATCATCGTGGACGAGCTGCCCTACCAGGTCAACAAGAAGACCCTGCTCGAGCGCATCGCCGAACTGGTCCACGAGAAGAAGATCGAAGGCATCAGCCACATCCAGGACGAATCCGACAAATCCGGCATGCGGGTAGTGATCGAGCTCAAGCGGGGCGAAGTACCCGAGGTGGTGCTCAACAACCTGTACAAACAGACCCAGTTGCAGGACACCTTCGGCATGAACATGGTGGCCCTGATTAACGGCCAACCCAAGCTGTGCAACCTGAAGGACCTGATCGAGGTCTTCCTCGACCACCGCCGCGAAGTGGTGACACGCCGCACGGTGTTCAACCTGCGCAAGGCGCGCGAGCGCGGCCACGTGCTGGAAGGCCTGGCCGTGGCCCTGGCCAACATCGACGACTTCATCGCCATCATCCGCAACGCCCCCACCCCGCCGGTGGCCAAGGCCGAGTTGATGGCCAAGCCCTGGGACAGCAAGCTGGTGCGCGAGATGCTCACCCGCACCCGTGCCGACGGCGGCGTGGTCAATGCCGACGACTATCGCCCGGATGGACTGGAAAAGAATTACGGCATGGGCCAAGATGGTCTGTACCGCCTGTCCGACACCCAAGCCCAGGAAATCCTCCAGATGCGCCTGCAGCGCCTGACCGGCCTGGAGCAGGACAAGATCGTCGCCGAATACAAGGACGTCATGGCCGAGATCGAGGATCTGCTAGACATCCTGGCCAAGCCGGAACGCGTGTCGGTCATCATCAGCGAGGAACTCGGTGCCATCAAGCAGGAGTTCGGCCAAACCAAGGTCGGCACGCGTCGCAGCGAGGTTGAACACAACGCCCAGGATCTGGCCACCGAAGATCTGATCACACCCACCGACATGGTAGTGACGCTGAGCCACAGCGGCTACATCAAGAGCCAGCCCCTGGGCGAATATCGCGCGCAAAAGCGCGGCGGCCGCGGCAAGCAGGCCACCGCCACCAAGGAAGACGACTGGATCGACCAGCTCTTCATTGCCAACACGCACGACTACATCCTGTGCTTCTCCAACCGCGGCCGACTGTACTGGCTCAAGGTCTGGGAAGTGCCGGCCGGCTCGCGCGGCTCGCGCGGTCGCCCGATCGTCAACATGTTCCCGCTGCAAGAAGGCGAGAAGATCAACGTCGTGCTGCCGCTCACCGGCGAGTTCCGCAGCTTCCCGGCCGACCACTACGTGTTCATGGCCACCTCCATGGGCACCGTCAAGAAGACCGCGCTCGATGAATTCAGCAACCCGCGCAAGGCCGGCATCATTGCCGTCGACCTCGATGAGGGCGACTACCTGATCGGCGCCGCACTGACCGACGGCAAGCATGACGTGATGCTGTTCTCCGATGGCGGCAAGGCCGTGCGCTTCGACGAAAACGATGTCCGCCCCATGGGCCGCAATGCGCGCGGCGTGCGCGGCATGATGCTCGAAGATGGTCAGGGCGTGATCGCCATGCTGGTGGCCGAAGACGAGCAGCAAAGCGTGCTGACCGCCACCGAAAACGGATATGGCAAGCGCACCTCCATCACCGAGTACACGCGCCACGGCCGTGGCACCAAAGGCATGATCGCCATCCAGCAGTCCGAGCGCAACGGCAAGGTCGTGGCGGCCACGCTGGTGCATGCCGAGGACGAGATCATGCTGATCACCGACCGCGGCGTGCTGGTGCGCACCCGGGTGGCCGAAATCCGCGAGCTCGGCCGCGCCACCCAGGGTGTCACGCTGATCGGCCTGGACGAGGGTGCCAAGCTCAGCGGCTTGCAGCGCATCGTGGAAAACGACGCCAACGCGCCTGACAGCGACAGTGAAACGGCCGAGGGGGACGAAGCCTGATGGCGCGCCCCTTCAATTTCTCGGCCGGCCCGGCCACCATCGCCCCCGAGGTGCTGACACTGGCCGCCAGCGAAATGCTGGACTGGCACGGCAGCGGCATGGGCGTGATGGAGATGAGCCACCGCGGCAAGGAATTCATCAGCATCTACGAGCAGGCACAGGCCGACCTGCGCGAACTGCTGGCCATTCCGAAGAACTTCCACATCCTGTTCATGCAGGGCGGTGGCCTGGCGGAAAACGCCATCGTGCCGCTGAACCTGTCGCGCGGCGGCTCCATGGATTTCGTCCTGACGGGCACCTGGAGCCAGAAGTCGCAGAAGGAAGCCCGCAAGTACGGCCAGGCAAATATCGCCGCAACGGACGAGGCCAACGGCTACACCCAGCTTCCTGCGCCGTCCAGCTGGCAACTCAGCGCGGATGCGAGCTATGTGCATATCTGCTCCAACGAAACCATCCACGGCGTGGAGTTCCACGAACTGCCAGACCTGAAGGCGCTGGGCTCCAACGCCCCGCTGGTGGTCGACTTCTCCTCCCAGGTGGCGTCCCGCCCGGTGGACTGGTCGCGCGTGGGTCTGGCCTTCGGCGGCGCCCAGAAGAACATCGGCCCGGCCGGCCTGACGCTGGTGATCGTGCGCGAAGACCTGCTGGGCCACGCCCTGCCAGCCTGTCCCAGCGCCTTTGACTACAAGGCGGTGGCCGACAACCAGTCCATGTTCAACACGCCGCCGACCTACGCCATCTACATGGCTGGTCTGATCTTCCAGTGGCTCAAGCGACAGGGTGGTGTGCCGGCCATCGAGGCGCGCAACATCGCCAAGGCGCAGTTGCTGTACGAGACCATCGACAACTCGCAACTCTACGTCAACCGCGTGGCCAAGAGCTGTCGCTCGCGCATGAACGTCCCGTTCTTCCTGCGCGACGAATCCCGCAACGAGGCCTTCCTGGCGGGCGCCAAGGCCGCCGGTCTGCTGCAACTCAAAGGCCACAAGTCGGTGGGCGGCATGCGTGCCAGCATCTACAACGCCATGCCGCTGGAAGGCGTGCAGGCGCTGGTGGACTACATGCGAGAATTTGAAAGAAAGTCATGACCCCCCCGAAGCGCCTTCGGCGCCTCCCCCCCATGGGGGGGCGCACCCAGCGGCCCGGCCAAGCCGGTTCCGCGGGTGCCTGCGTATGGGTCCCGGGCATGGCTCTGCGCAACGCACAAAGAAATCAAGATGGCCAAAACCCTGCCTGAACTCCGCGTCGAAATCGACGCCCTGGACCAGGAACTTCTGGTCCTGCTCAACCGCCGCGCCGCACTGGCACATGATGTCGGCGAAATCAAAAAGGTCGAAGGCTCGCCGGTGTTCCGGCCCGAGCGCGAGGCCCAGGTCATTGCCGGCCTGCAAACTCACAACCCCGGCCCGCTCAAACGCGAGAGCGTGGCCAGCATCTGGCGCGAGATCATGTCGGCCTGCCGCGCCCTGGAAGCACTGCAGCGCGTGGCCTACCTGGGTCCGGCCGGCACCTACAGTGAAGAGGCCGCCCTGCAATTTTTCGGCTCCAGCATCGAGCGCATGCCCTGCGGCAGCATCGACGAAGTGTTCCGCGCCACCGCCGCCGGCAGTGCCCAGTACGGCGTGGTCCCAATGGAGAACTCGACCGAGGGCATGGTGTCGCGTTCGCTCGACCTCTTCCTCACCTCGCCGCTGCATGTTGTCGGCGAAACCAGCCTGCTGGTACGCCACAACCTGCTGCGCCTGACCGATTCCGTCGAAGGCATCGAGGCCGTCTACGCCCATCCACAGGCCCTGGCGCAGTGCCAGAACTGGCTCAACACCCATCTGCCGCATGCCGAACGCCATGCGGCCTCCAGCAACGCCGAAGGTGCACGCCTGGCTGCCTCCAACCCGGCCTGGGCCGGTATTGCCAGCGAGCGCGCCGGCAGCGAGTTCGGTCTGCACGTGGTGGCGCACGCCATCCAGGACGACGCCTACAACCGCACCCGCTTTGCCGTGGTCTGCCTGCCGCAGACCCTGGCCGCCCCCGAGGCGTCAGGCAAGGACTGCGTGAGCCTGGTTGTATCGGTGCCCAATCGCCCTGGTGCTGTGCACGACCTGCTGGTGCCGCTCAAAAAGCATGGTGTTTCCATGACGCGCTTCGAGTCGCGTCCGGCGCGCTCCGGCCAGTGGGAGTACTACTTCTACATCGACCTCCAGGGCCACCCGTCCCAGCCCCAGGTGGCTGCTGCCCTTCAGGAACTGCAGGGCCTGTGCGCCTTCTACAAGGTGCTCGGCACTTATCCGGTGTCTGAATGATGTTCGAGCAACTCGGACTCATCGGTTGCGGCCTGATGGGCGGCTCGTTTGCCCTGGCGCTCAAGCGCGCCGGCCTGGTCAAGCGCGTCGTCGGTTACAGCAAGTCGCCCTCCACCACCGAACGCGCCCGCCAGCTCGGTGTCATCGACGTCGAGGCCCCCTCGGCGCTGCTGGCGGTATCGGGCGCCGACATCGTGCTGATCGCGGTGCCGGTGGCGGCCACCGAAGCCACCTTCAAGGCCATCCGCCATCTGGTCACGCCGCAGATGCTGATCATGGACGTCGGCTCGACCAAGCGCGACGTCATTGATGCTGGTCGCCGTGCCCTGCGCGACCATATCGGCTCTTTCGTGCCGGCTCACCCGATTGCCGGCAAGGAAGTCTCCGGTGTCGAACATGCCGACCCCGATCTTTATGCCGGCAAACAGGTCATCCTGACGCCGATCGAGCAAACCCAGGCCACGCATCTGCAGCGGGCAAACGATGTCTGGAGTGCACTGGGCTGCCGCGTGCAGCAGATGACACCCGAAGCCCACGATGCGGCCTTCGCCTCCGTCAGCCACCTGCCGCACCTGCTGGCCTTTGCCCTCATGAATTCGATTGCCGGCCAGCCGCAAGGCAAGGACTTCCTGTCCCTGGCCGGGCCGGGTTTTCGCGACTTTACGCGCATCGCCGCCAGCGACCCTCATGTCTGGCGCGACATCCTGATCTCCAACCGCGAAGAACTGCTGACCCAGTCCAAGATTTTCCAGCGCCATCTGCAGGCCCTGGAACTCATGATCGCCAACGGCAACGGCGAAGCGCTCGAAGGTCTGATCGACCAAGCCAGCCGCACGCGTGCCGGCTGGAGCATGAACAAGTTCCAAAAATAATGTTTGCCACCGAGTTTCTCGATCTGCCGCCGCTGGCCGGCGCCCACGGCCGTGTCGTGCTGCCCGGCTCCAAGAGCATTTCCAACCGCGTGCTGTTGCTCTCGGCTCTGTGCCGTGGCCGCACCACCCTGCACGACCTGCTGGACTCCGACGACACCCGGGTCATGCTGGCCGCCCTGCGCCAGCTGGGCTGCGGCGTGCAGCAGGATGGCACCACGGTCGTGATCGACGGGCTGGACGGCAAGCTCCCCGCCACCGCCCTGAAGTTCTTCATGGGCAATGCCGGCACTGCCATGCGCCCGCTCACGGCGGCGCTGGCCGTGCTGGGCGGCGACTTCGAGCTCTCGGGTGTGCCGCGCATGCACGAGCGCCCCATCGGTGACCTGGTCGATGCGCTGCGCCAGCTTGGTTGCCAGATCGACTATCTTGGCAATGACGGCTACCCGCCGCTGCGCATTGGCCGCCCGGCCCTGACGCTCGACGCGCCCATTCAGGTGCGCGGCGATGTCTCCAGCCAGTTTCTCACGGCACTGCTGATGGCGCTGCCCCTTGTGGCGACCCGGGAGATCCACATCGAGGTGGTGGGCGAACTGATCTCCAAGCCCTACATCGAAATCACGCTGAATCTGCTGGCACGCTACGGCATCACGGTGCGCCGCGATGGCTGGCAGCGCTTCACCATCCCCGCCGGGGCGCGCTACCAGTCACCGGGTGTGCTGCATGTGGAAGCGGATGCTTCGTCTGCCAGCTACTTCATCGCCCTGGGTGCGATCGCTGCTGACGCAACCGCACCGGTCCGCATCGAGGGCGTGGGCGAAAGCTCGATCCAAGGCGACATCCGGTTCGTCGACGCCGCCCGCCTGATGGGTGCCCGCATCACCAGTGGCCCGAACTGGCTGGAAATCTCCCGGAGCAGCTGGCCACTCAAGGCCGTGGACCTGGACTGCAACCACATCCCCGACGCCGCCATGACGCTGGCCGTGATGGCGCTCTATGCCGATGGCCCGACCACGCTGCGCAACATCGCCAGCTGGCGCGTCAAGGAGACCGACCGCATCGCCGCCATGGCCACCGAACTGCGCAAGCTCGGCGCCACGGTGGAGGAAGGCGCGGACTTCATCCGCGTTGAGCCTCTGCCGAGCGCCACGCAATGGAAAGCGGCCACGATCCACACCTACGACGACCACCGCGTCGCCATGTGTTTCTCGCTGGCGGCCTTCAACCCGGCCCGCCTCCCAGTGCGCATCCTCGACCCGAAATGCGTGGCCAAGACCTTCCCCGATTACTTCGAGGCCCTGTTCTCGGTCACGACGCCCGTGTCCGGCGCAGTGCCGGTGCTCTGCGTCGACGGCCCAACGGCTTCTGGCAAAGGCACCCTGGCCGCCCGTCTGGCCCAGGCGCTCGGTTACCACTACCTCGATTCCGGCGCCCTCTATCGCGTCACGGCGCTGGCCGCCCTGCGCGCCGGCCTGGCGCTGGAGCCGCAGAACGAGGCCGCCATTGCCGCCCTGGCCGAGCGGCTGCCGGTGCGTTTTGTCGGCGAACAGGTGCTGCTCGATGGCAACGATGTGAGCGACGCCATCCGCAGCGAGGAAGGCGGCATGAACGCCTCACGGGTCTCGGCCCTGCCGGCCGTGCGCACCGCGCTGGTGGCCCTGCAGCACAGTTTCCGCCAACTGCCGGGCCTGGTGGCCGACGGGCGCGACATGGGCACGGTGATCTTCCCCGACGCCCCGCTCAAGGTGTTTTTGACTGCCAGCGCCGAAAAACGCGCCGAACGACGTCATAAGCAGTTGATTTCAAAGGGAATTTCGGCTATATTGTCGGATCTTCGTGCCGATCTGGAGGCGCGCGACGCCCGGGACACCTCCCGCGCAGTGGCGCCACTCAAGCCGGCACAGGACGCCCGGTTGCTGGACAACTCGGATCTCTCGATAGAAAAGTCGCTCGATCTGATGCTGGACTGGTGGCAGAGCAAACAGCCTTTCAGCAACGTCTGAGCGGCTACCCGGCCCACACGGCTCCTCTCGCGCTCGCTAGCGCCCGGCCGTGTGGTTCAACAACGTAACCCGCGGGTCATCCGCACAAACCGCCGTCGAAAGCTAACCCCCCAGCCGCAATGGTGCGGCTGTAACGCCATGGCGCTTTGCCATGGACGCCCAGATGGTCTAGGAACTTAAATGTCTGAATCTTTTGCCGCCCTTTTTGAAGAGTCCCTGCAACGCACCGAAATGCGCCCGGGCGAAGTCATCACCGCCGAGGTGATCCGCATCGAACACAACTTCGTGGTTGTGAACGCCGGCCTCAAGTCCGAAGCCTACGTGCCGCTGGAAGAATTCAAGAACGACAAGGGCGAGCTCGAAGTCCAGGTGGGCGACTTCGTGTCCGTGGCCATCGGCTCGATCGAAAACGGCTACGGCGACACCATTCTGTCCCGTGACACCGCCAAGCGTCTGGCTTCCTGGATGAGCCTGGAAAAGGCCCTGGAATCCGGCGAGTTCGTCACCGGCACCACCAGTGGCAAGGTCAAGGGTGGCCTGACCGTGCTGGTCAACGGCATCCGCGCCTTCCTGCCCGGCTCGCTGGTTGACACCCGTCCGACCAAGGATCTGTCTCCGTACGAGAACAAGACCCTGGAGTTCAAGGTCATCAAGCTCGACCGCAAGCGCAACAACGTGGTGCTGAGCCGCCGCGCCGTGGTGGAAGCCTCCATGGGCGAAGAGCGCGCCAAGCTGATGCAAACCCTGAAAGAAGGCTCTGTGGTGCAAGGCGTGGTCAAGAACATCACCGAATACGGTGCATTCGTGGACCTGGGCGGCATCGACGGCCTGCTGCACATCACCGACATGGCATGGCGCCGCGTCCGTCACCCGAGCGAAGTCGTTCAGGCCGGTCAGGAAATCACCGCCAAGATCCTCAAGTTCGACACCGAGAAGAACCGCGTGTCCCTGGGTCTCAAGCAGATGGGCGACGACCCGTGGATGGGCGTGAACCGCCGCTACCCGCAAGGCACCCGCATGTTCGGCAAGATCACCAACATCGCCGACTACGGCGCGTTTGTGGAACTCGAGCCCGGCATCGAAGGCCTGGTGCACGTGTCCGAAATGGACTGGACCAACAAGAACGTGGCTCCCTCCAAGATCGTGTCGCTGGGTGACGAAGTCGAAGTCATGGTCCTCGAGATCGACGAAGACAAGCGCCGCATCAGCCTGGGCATGAAGCAGTGCAAGGCCAACCCGTGGCAGGAATTCGCGCAGAACACCAAGCGCGGCGACCGCGTCAAGGGCCCGATCAAGTCGATTACCGACTTCGGCGTGTTCGTCGGCCTGGCTGCCGGCATCGACGGCCTGGTGCACCTGTCCGACCTGTCTTGGAACGAGCCGGGCGAAGCCGCCGTGCGCAACTACAAGAAGGGCCAGGAAGTCGAAGCCCTGGTGCTGGCCGTGGACGTGGACCGCGAGCGCATCTCCCTGGGCATCAAGCAGCTCGACTCCGACCCGTTCACCACCTTCGTGTCGGTCAACGACAAGGGCCAGATCGTGACCGGCAAGGTCAAGACCGTGGACGCCAAGGGCGCCGAGATTGACCTCGGTGAAGACATCATCGGCTACCTGCGCGCTTCTGAAATCAGCCGCGACCGCGTCGAAGATGCCCGCAATGTGCTCAAGGAAGGCGACGAAGTCACCGCTGTGGTGGTCAATGTGGATCGCAAGACCCGCAACATCCAGCTGTCGATCAAGGCCAAGGACATGGCGGACCAGAACGAAGCCATGCAGAGCCTGAGCCAGCAGTCGGCCCGTGAAAACGCCGGCACGACCAGCCTGGGCGCCCTGCTGCGTGCCAAGCTGGACAACAACAATTAATTGTTGATTTGACGCTTGAGAAACGACCGGTTGCATCTTGCGCCGGTCGTTTTTTTGTCAGGACAGATTAATTCATGACACGCTCCGACCTTGTTGAAGAACTGGCAGCCCGCTTCAGCCAGCTGACCCACCGCGACGCCGAATTTGCGGTCAAGGCCATCCTCGACGCGATGAACGATGCCCTGGTGCGCGGTCACCGGATCGAGATCCGCGGTTTTGGCAGCTTCTCCATCAACCGCCGCCCACCCCGCATGGGACGCAACCCGCGCAGCGGCGAGAGCGTGGCGATTCCGGAAAAAAGGGTGCCCCACTTCAAGCCGGGCAAGGCCCTGCGCGAAGCCGTCGACCAGCGTACCAGCGAGATGCAGGCCCAGGCCAAGACGGACATACCGCAGTAAACGCGCCCGGGCGCAACGTTAGAATCCCCTCGTCACAGAGGAGATCAATGAAACACCTCATGTGGTTGCTCAAGTGGATACTGAAGGCAGCCATTTTTTTCGCCCTTTTCGCCTTCGCCCTGAACAACCAGCAGGACGCCACGGTGCATTTCTTCTTCGGCACCGAATGGCGTGCGCCGCTGGTGCTCGTGGTGCTGACCGCCTTTGCCGCTGGTCTGGCAGCCGGCGTGCTGGCCATGGTGCCGCGCTGGTGGAAGCACCGCAGCGCCGCCAGCCGTGTCCAGACGACGGCCACCTCGACCACGGCTCCCGGCACACCGCCCCCACCTCCTCTACCGCCCCATGGACTTTGATCTGAGCTGGATCCTGCTGGGCCTGCCCCTGGCCTTCGGCCTGGGTTGGCTGGCCTCGCGACTGGACTTGCGCCAGTTGCGCATCGAGAACCGGCAAACCCCGAAAGCCTATTTCCGCGGCCTGAACTTCCTGCTCAACGAACAGCAGGACCAGGCCATTGATGCCTTCATCGAGGCGGTGCAGCACGACCCCGACACCTCCGAGCTGCACTTTGCCCTGGGCAACCTGTTCCGCCGCCGCGGCGAGTACGAGCGTGCCGTGCGTGTGCACGAGCACCTGCTCTCGCGCGGCGACCTCTCCGAGGCCGACCGTCAGCGCGCCCAGCATGCCCTGGCGCTGGACTTCCTCAAGGCCGGCCTGCTCGACCGCGCAGAAGACGCCTTGCTCAAGCTCGAAGGCACACCGTTCGAGCAGCAGGCCCGCCTGGCCCTGCTGGCCAACTACGAACGTTCGCGCGACTGGCCGCAGGCAGCCGGCATCGCGCTCAAACTCGACAACTCCGAGAGCGGCAGCTTCAGCAGCCGCCTGGCCCACTACTTGTGCGAGCAGGCTGCCGCCCATCTGGCGGCCGTCGAGATCGACCAGACCCGCCGTCTGCTGGAACGCGCCATGGAAACAGCCCCGACGGCGCCACGACCACGGATTGAACTGGCCCGCCTGCTGAGCAGCCAGGGCGACCACGCGGCGGCATGCGCCGCGCTGGAAGGAACACTGCAGGCCGCTCCGGCCGCCACCCCGCTGGTGGCCATGCCGCTGGCAAACGCCGCCAACGCCTGTGGCCGCGTACGACCGGTGCTGGAACAACTCAAGGCCAGCTACGAACTCATGCCTTCGCTCGATGTGCTGGAAGCCATCGTCGCCCTGGAGGCCACCATCGACGGCACCGGCAGCACGACACGCGACTGGTATGTGCGCCACCTGGAGCGCGAGCCTTCTCTGGTAGCCGCCGCCAAGTGGATCGCCGGCGAAAAGTTGGAGCACGAGCAATTCCACCCCCAGGTGCAGCGTGCACTCGACCATGCGGTCAAACCCCTGACGCGCTACCGCTGTGCCGCCTGCGGCTTCGAGGCCAAGCAGCATTTCTGGCAATGCCCGGGCTGCCAGGCCTGGGACAGCTACCCGGCTCGACGGGTAGAGGAACTATGAACACCCCCAGGCTACGCGCACTGCGTGTCGCTCCGCCACCCCCCTTGCAGGGGACGACGCCAGTGGCCCGGCGAAGCCGGTTCCACGGCGTCGCGAGTACAAGACACTTCATGCTGGCTTCGTCTCATCCCGGGGTCTGCCATTAAGATCAGCAAGCAGATGAACATATCCAAAGAACAACTGTCCAAAGCCCGCGTGCTCGTGGTCGGCGACGCCATGATCGACCGCTACTGGTACGGCGCGGTCGACCGCATCAGCCCGGAAGCGCCGGTGCCGGTGGTGCGCATCACGCGCGAGGAAGAGCGCATCGGCGGTGCCGCCAACGTCGCCAGCAACGTGGTGGCGCTGGGTGCCCAGGCCTCGTTGCTGACCGTCGTCGGCGATGACGAGGCCAGCCACAAGCTGGAACAGCTGGTGGCCAAGACCGGCATCACCCCCTACTTCGACCGGGATGCCCAGCTGCAGACCACCGTCAAGCTGCGCATCATCGGCCGCCAGCAGCAGCTGATCCGGCTGGACTTCGAGAACACGCCCAAGAGCGAGGTGCTGGCGTCGCAGACTGCCACCTTCCGCAACCTGCTGGCCAGTCATGACGCCGTGCTGTTTTCCGACTACGGCAAGGGTGGCCTGGACCATGCGTACGACATGATCGAGCAAGCCAAGACGGCCGGCAAACCGGTGCTGATCGACCCCAAGGGCTCCGACTACTCGCGCTACAGCGGCGCCACCGTCATCACGCCCAACCGCGCCGAACTGCAACAGGTGGTGGGCGGCTGGCGCGACGAAGACGAGCTGCGCCGCAAGACACAGCAACTGCGCCAACAGCTTGGCCTGCAAGCCTTGCTGCTCACGCGCAGCGAGGAAGGCATGACGCTGTATGACGACGAAGGCGAACTCAGCGTCGCCGCGCAGGCGCGCGAGGTGTTCGACGTCACCGGCGCCGGCGACACGGTCATCGCCACCATGGCCACCTTGGTCGCCGCGGGCCTGAGCCTGCGCCAGGCCATGCCGCTGGCCAACCGCGCCGGCGGCATCGTGGTCGGCAAGTTCGGGACCGCCACCGTCAGCTATGACGAGCTGTTTGGCGGACAATAAACACATTGGTCAACGTGCAGGTTTCAGTTTTGACATAACTTGCCCGCAGCAAGTGGGTCCGCGCTGAAGCCGGCTGGAGGAATTCATGAGAGTTGTAGTCACAGGAGCAGCCGGCTTTATCGGCAGCAACATCATCAAGGGGCTCAATGCCCGCGGCATCGACGACATCATTGCCGTCGACGACCTGAGCCAGGGCGACAAGTTCCGCAACATCGCCGATCTTCAGATTGCCGACTACGTCGACCTCGACGACTTCTACCCGAACTTCGACGAAGGCCGCTACGGTCAGGTGGAGGCCGTGTTCCACGAAGGTGCCTGCAGCGACACCATGGAACAGGACGGCAAGTACATGATGGACAACAACTACACGCTCTCGTGCGAGTTGTTCCAGTCCTGCCAGCGCCAGGGCACGCGCCTGCTCTACGCCTCCTCGGCCGCCACCTACGGCGGCTCCGAGACCTTCCGCGAAGTGCCGGAGTTCGAGGGTCCGCTCAACGTCTACGGCTACTCCAAGCTGCTGTTCGACCAGCGCATGCGCCGCGAACTCGGCAACGACTTCGAAAAAGCCAAGACCCAGGTGGTGGGTTTTCGCTACTTCAACGTCTACGGCCCGCGCGAGCAGCACAAGGGCCGCATGGCCAGCGTCGCCTTCCATCAGTTCAACCAGTTCCGCGCCGAAGGCAAGGTCAAGCTGTTCGGCGAATACGGCGGCTATGCGCAGGGCGAGCAGAAACGCGACTTCGTCTTTGTCGATGACGTGGTGGCCGTGAACCTCTGGTTCTTCGATCATCCGGGCAAGAATGGCGTGTTCAACCTCGGCTCCGGCCGCGCCCAGCCCTTCAACGACGTGGCCGTGGCCGTGGTCAACACCTTGCGCGATCTCAAGGGAGAAACCGCCCTGCCGCTGGCCGATATCGCAGCCAAGGGCCTGGTCGACTACATCCCCTTTCCCGATGCCTTGCGCGGCAAGTACCAGTGCTACACCCAGGCCGACCTGGCCAAGCTGCGCGCGGCTGGCTGCAACCACGCCTTTGCCGACGTGCAGACCGGTGTGTCCCAGTACGTGCGCTGGCTGGCCAGCCGGGCCTGATCAGGGAAACCCCGGGTCAACGCCGGCGTCTGCCCGGCGTTAGCCAAAGACCGGTTGGCATCTGCCGACCGGTCTTTATTTCATTCAGGGAGGTCAGCGCATGCGCAAACTACTCGTCACCCTCGCGGCCCTGCTCGTCTCGTTCGCCAGTTTCGCCGCCATCGACGTCAATACCGCCAGTGAAGCCGAACTCGACGGCATCAAGGGCATCGGGCCGGCGCTCTCGGGCCGGATCCTGAAGGCGCGTGAACAGGGGCCATTCAAGGACTGGGCCGACCTGATGCAGCGGGTCAAGGGCATCCAGCCCAGGAGCGCCCGGCAACTGACCGACGCCGGCCTGACCGTCAACGGCGCTGGCTACCCGGCGCGATAGCCCACCAGCGCAGCGTAGGCCTGGCGCGTCTCGGGCGACACCGCTTCCAGCAGCTGGGCGTACCGGGTCTGGTGGCGCGCCAGCATGCGTGCCGACGCCACCGCCTTGGAGCGGCAGAACCAGTGGCAGGTGTGCTGCATCAGGAACAGCTCGGCCGACAGGGTGTAGGCCTTGTCGCGCAATGAGCGCCCGCCGCGGTTCTCGGCCGCCGCCGCAATACCTTGCGCATGGATGGCCAGCGCATGGCGCACATCGAAGGTGGCGCGCGGGAACAGCCGGTCGGCATACGGGAAGGCAAAGGCCAGCGTGCTGGCCTGGGTCTGACCGTTCCAGACCTTGGCGAAGTCCTCGACAAAACGGCTGAACTGGCTGCTCAGCTCCTGTTCGGCCGTGCCCAGCATGCTCCAGATCTGGGCCCGACGCTCGGGATCCTCCTCATCCAGGGCGCGCAGATAGCCCTGGGTCAGGTTTTCCATCAGCTTCTCGATCTGGTACTGGCTGAGGTAGCCGCCCAGCAGGGCAATACGACGGCGCTGCTCCTGCGTCTTGAGGTACTGGAAACCCAGCAGCAGGGCCAGCGGTACGAAAACAAGAATGTCCATGCGCAAGGTGCAAAAAGCGCCCAGTGTAGTGGCTCTACGCCGGCTCAGGCCCGCGCACCATAACCACCCCCACCCGGCGTGTGGATCTCGAACACGTCGCCCGCCTGCATCTGGACCTGGCCGATGTGGCCCAGTTCTTCCACGCGGCCATCGCTGCGCAGCACGCGGTTGATGCCAACCGCACCCGGCTGGCCGCCGGCCATGCCAAAAGCGCCTTGCCGGCGGCCGTTGGAGAGGATGCTGGCCGTCATCGGCTCCAGGAACTGCACCCGGCGCACGCCGCCGTCGCCACCGTGCCAGCGCCCGGCGCCACCCGAGCCGGTGCGGATCTCGTAACTCAGCAGCCGCACCGGGAAACGGAACTCCAGCACCTCGGGGTCGGTCAGGCGCGAGTTGGTCATGTGCGTCTGCACGACGCTGGTGCCGTTGAATCCCTCGCCGGCACCGCTGCCGCCCGAGATGGTCTCGTAATACTGGTAGCGCGCGTTGCCGAAGGTGAAGTTGTTCATGGTGCACTGGCTGGCCGCCATCACACCCAGGGCGCCGTAGAGCGCGTTGGTGATGCAGCTCGAAGTCTCGACATTGCCCGCCACCACCGAGGCCGGCGGATTGGGGTTCAGCATGGAACCCGGCGGAATGATGACTTTGAGCGGCTTCAGGCAGCCGGCGTTGAGCGGAATGTCGTCGTCCACCAGCGTGCGGAAGACGTAGAGCACGGCCGCCATGCACACCGCGGTGGGCGCGTTGAAGTTGTTGGCCAGCTGGGCGCTGGTGCCGCTGAAATCGATCTCGGCGCTGCGGCTGGTCGCATCGACGCGGATCGCCACGCTGATCTGTGCCCCGTTGTCCAGCGGCAGCGTGAACCGGCCATCCTTCAGCCGGGTGATGACACGGCGCACCGACTCCTCGGCGTTGTCCTGCACATGGCGCATGTAGGCCTGCACCACATCCAGCCCGAACTGGACCACCATCTTGCGCAACTCCTGCACGCCTTTCTCGTTGGCGGCGATCTGCGCCTTCAGGTCGGCCAGGTTCTGCTGCGGGTTTCGCGAGGGGTAAATGGCCCCCACGCTCGGCACTGGCGTGTCCTCGCTGCCCCCCGAGGGGGCCCTGCCGTCTTGGGGCTGCCCGGCGACGGCAGCACCACTGAGCAGCGCCAGCATCTCGGCCTCGCGCAGCACACCGCGGTCCACCAGCTTGACGTTGTTGATCTGCACGCCCTCTTCCTCGATGCGCGTGGAGAACGGCGGCATCGACCCGGGCGTGGTGCCGCCGATGTCGGCGTGGTGCCCTCGGGAACCGACGTAGAACGTGGGCTCCCTGCCGTCGTCCAGATAGACCGGCGTGATCACCGTCACGTCCGGCAGATGGGTGCCGCCGTGGTACGGGTCGTTCAGTACATAGACATCACCGGGCTGCATCCGGCCCGCGTTCTCGCGGATCACGGTCTTGATGCTCTCGCCCATGGAACCCAGGTGCACCGGCATGTGCGGTGCGTTGGCGATCAGGTTGCCCTCGGCATCGAACAGCGCGCAGCTGAAGTCCAGCCGCTCCTTGATGTTCACCGAATAGGCGGTGTTCTGCAGTTGCAGGCCCATCTGTTCGGCAATGTTCATGAACAGGTTGTTGAACACCTCCAGCAGCACCGGGTCGGCCGTGGTGCCGGCGGCGTAACGCTGCTCGCGCGGCACGCGCCGCTGCAGAACGATGTGGTCCAGCGCAGTGAGCTCGGCCTCCCAGCCGGGTTCCACCACCGTGGTGGCGTTCTTCTCGGCAATGATGGCCGGACCGGGAATGCGGTCGCCCGGGCGCAGGTCTTCGCGCACCACCAGCGCTGCCGCGTGCCAGGCACCGCCCGAGTACAGGCGCACCGTCTCCCGGCTTGGCACGGCGCGCACCGGCTGCAGCGCGTACTGCGGCTCGGCCGGGGCATCACCCGCCACCACCGCCTCCACCGACACCGCTTCCACGACCAGGCGCTTGCCTTGCATCAGGAAGGCGAAACGCTGGCGGTAGGCAGCCTCGAAGGCCGCGGTGATCGAAGCCAGATCGCCATGCGGGACCACGAGCGCGGAATCGCTGCCTTCGTAGCGCACGTGCACACGGCGCTGCACACGCACGGCACCAGCGCCGAGCTGCTGGCGCGTCAGTTCGCTGCGCGCGGCCTCGGCCAGCGCATCTAGCCGTTCGCCAATGGCCGCCAGGGCGGCGGGCTCCAGCGGCAATTCCACCGCCTGCTCGCGGATCGCGTTCTGGTCGGCCAGGCCCATGCCGTAAGCGGACAGCACCCCCGCCAGCGGATGCACCAGCACTTGGGTCATGCCCAGCGCATCGGCCACCAGGCAGGCGTGCTGCCCGCCGGCGCCGCCGAAGCACTGCAGGGTGTAGCGCGTGACGTCGTAACCGCGTGCCACCGAAATCTTCTTGATCGCGTTGGCCATCTGCTGCACGGCAATGCTGATGAAACCCTCGGCCACGTCCTCCGCGCTGCGGCCGGTCTTGCCGGCCAGTTCGGCGAAGCGCGCACGCACCACCTGCGCGTCCAGCGCCTCGTTGCCAGCCGGGCCGAACACGTGCGGGAAATGGTGCGGCTGGATCTTGCCCAGCATCACGTTGGCATCGGTCACCGCCAGCGGCCCGCCGCGCCGGTAGCTGGCCGGGCCCGGGTTGGCACCGGCGCTTTGCGGCCCGACGCGAAAGCGCGCGCCGTCGAACTGCAGCAGGGAGCCGCCGCCCGCCGCCACGGTATGGATGCTCATCATGGGGGCGCGCATGCGCACGCCAGCCACCTGGGTCTCGAACTCACGCTCGAACTCGCCGGCGTAGTGCGACACGTCGGTGGAGGTGCCGCCCATGTCGAAGCCGATCACGCCCGCCATGCCCGCCAGCGCCGCGGTCCGGGCCATGCCGACGATGCCGCCAGCCGGGCCGCTGAGGATGGCGTCCTTGCCCTGGAAGGCATGGGCATCGGTCAGCCCGCCGGAGGACTGCATGAACAGCAGGCGCACACCCGGCATCTCGCCGGCCACCTGCTCGACGTAACGGCGCAGGATGGGCGACAGGTAGGCGTCCACCACCGTGGTGTCACCGCGGCTGACGAACTTCATCAGCGGGCTGGTCTCGTGCGAGGTGCTGACCTGGGTAAAACCCACTTCGCGTGCGAGGCGCGCCGCCGCCTGTTCATGCGCGGTGTATCGGTAACCGTGCAAAAACACAATCGAAACACTGCGCAGACCTTGCTGATAGTGCGCCAGAAGCTCCTGTTTTAATAGCGTTTCATCGAGCGCCTCGACCAGCTCGCTCTGGGCGCCAACACGCTCATGGGCCTCCACCACCGCGCTGTACAGCAGCTCGGGTAGCACGATATGACGATCGAACAGGCGCGGCCGGTTCTGGTAGGCAATGCGCAACGCATCGCGAAAGCCGCGCGTGGTGACCAATAGCGTCGGTTCGCCCTTGCGCTCCAGCAACGCGTTGGTGGCCACCGTGGTGCCCATCTTCACGCACGCCACCCGATCCGGCGTGATGGGTTCGCCCGGCGCCAGCCCCAGCAGATGACGGATGCCGGCCACCGCTGCATCACGGTACTGCTCCGGGTTGTCGCTCAGCAGCTTGTGCGTCACCAACGTGCCATCCGGCCGCTTGGCCACGATGTCGGTAAACGTACCGCCGCGGTCAATCCAGAACTGCCAACGTTGGGACTCCGATGCACTCATAGAAACGACTCCTCAATTCGCCAAGGTGCGACGCGCACCCAAGTCTCAACCCAGGGACACCGCGGAACCGGCTCCGCCGGGCCGCTGGTGTCGCCCCCTTGAGGGGGAGGCGGCGCAGCCGCCACGGGGGTGTTTCACAAACTCGCCGCAGACCGCGCCGCCTGGTCGTACACGCCGGACAGCACCCGCAGCAGGCGCGCCAGCTCACCGATGTCGCGGTTCAGCCCTTCGTCGGCCTTGAGCGCGTTGATCAGGCAACCCTCGCGGATCTCGCGGTAGCGCTGCACATAGTTGCGCCCCTCGTCGGTGGCGGCGTAGGTCACTTCCTTGCCGTTCTTGCTGGAAGCCACCACACCCAGGCCCTGCAGCTTCTTCAGCGAGTAGTTGATCAGGTGCGTGTCTTCCACGTTCATGATGAAGCAGATGTCGGCCAGGCGCTTGTCGCGCGCACGGTGCGTCACGTGGTGCAGCACCAGCACGTCCAGCGGCGTCAGGTCCTTGAGGCCGGCGGCCGACATGCAGTGCACGATCCAGCGGTGGAAGGCGTTGCCCGCGACGATCAGGCCGAATTCGAACTCGCTCATCTCGGCGCTGCGCGGCGACACCAGATGGGCTGACGACACGATGGGCGGGCTGGCCGGAGCGGCCCCGGACGCAGTGGGCTTTTTCGCCATGAACAACTCTCCTGCAGGGCGGACTCGCCCCGGTTTGGTGAGCGGATTATAGAAATCAAAAAATCATTTTGTCGACAAATTGTCGGCATTTAGGGAATATACCTATGATGATTTTTCAAGCTGCGATTTACAGTCTGCCCACCCTTCATCAACCTCAGTGGAGTGCCCATGCAGCGACGTCATTTCTCCCTCGCCAGCCTGACGCTGGCCCTTTCCCTGTCCGCCGGCAGCGCGCTGGCCCAGACCAAATGGGACCTGGCCGCGGCCTATCCCGCCACCAATTTCCACAGCGAGAACATGGCGCAGTTCGCCGCCGATGTGGACAAGGCCACCGGCGGCAAGCTCAAGATCACGCTGCACGCCAATGCCTCGCTGTTCAAGGCACCCGAGATCAAGCGCGCCGTGCAGGGCGGGCAGGCCCAGGCCGGTGAAATCATCCTGGCCAACTTCCAGAACGAATGGCAGATCTACGGTGCCGACGGCCTGCCCTTCCTGGCCGACAGCTACGACGAATCGGTCAAGCTCTACAAGGCGCAGCGCCCGCTGCTGGAGAAGAAGCTGGGCGAACAGGGCATGCAGCTGCTGTACGCCGTGCCGTGGCCGCCGCAAGGCATCTACACCAAGAAGCCGCTCAACAGCGCGGCCGATCTCAAGGGCGTGAAGTGGCGCGCCTACAGCCCGGCCACCGCCCGCATCGCCGAGCTGGTGGGCGCGCAACCGGTCACGGTGCAGGCCGCCGAGTTGTCGCAGGCCCTGGCCACCGGCGTGGTGGAAGCCACCATGACCTCGGGTGCCACCGGTGTGGACAGCAAGCTCTTCGAGCACCTCAAGTACTACTACGACACCCAGGCCTGGCTGCCCAAGAACGCGGTGCTGGTGAACAAGAAAGCCTTCGACGCACTTGACAAACCGACGCAGGACGCCGTGCTCAAAGCCGCCGCCGCTGCCGAAGTCCGTGGTCTGGCCGCCAGCAAGCGCGTCAACACCGAATCGATCGACAAGCTCAAGGCCAACGGCATGCAGGTGCTGGCCCCCTCGGCCGCACTCAAGGCCGACCTGAAGAAGGTGGGCGACACCATGCTCAAGGAGTGGCTGGACAAGGCCGGCGCCGACGGCAAGACGCTGATCGACGCTTTCCACAAGCCTTGAGCTGATGCGCCGCCTGCTCGATGCGCTCTACCAGGGCGCCGCCGTCGGGGCGGCGCTGTGCATGGTCGGCCTGTTGGGCATGGTGCTGCTGTCGGTGCTGAGCCGGCAGTTCGGCTTCCATGTCAGCGGCGTCGACTCCTACGCCGGCTACCTGATGGCCGCCGCCGGCTTCCTGGCCCTGGCGCACACCCTCAAGAAGGGCGAACACATCCGCGTCACCCTGCTGCTCAATGCGCTGCAGGGCACGTCGCGGCGCGCGATGGAACTGTGGAGCCTGGCCATGGCCGCCGCCCTGAGTCTGCTGCTGGCCTTCTACAGCTGCCGCCTGGTCTGGCAATCGCGCGAGTTCAACGACATCTCCACCGGCAACGACGCCACGCCGCTGTGGCTGCCGCAACTGGCCATGGCGCTGGGCACGGTGGTCTTTGCCCTGGCCATGCTCGACGAACTGGTGCTGGAATGGCGTGGCCGCCGCACGACCGAGACCAACGGCGAGAAGGAAATGCTGCGCAATGAATGAACTGCTCGTCACCGCGCTGCTGATTGCCGCGCTGTTCCTCATCCTCGGCAGCGGCGTGTGGATCGGCCTCACGCTCTCGGGCGTGGCGTGGATCGGCATCCAGATCTTCTCGGCCCGCCCGGCGGGCGACGCCATGGCCGTCACCATCTGGGGCTCGGCCTCCAGCTGGACGCTGACCGCCCTGCCGCTGTTCATCTGGATGGGCGAGATCCTGTTCCGCACCCGCCTGAGCCAGGACATGTTCCGCGGCCTGGCACCGTGGATGCAGGCCCTGCCCGGCCGGCTGCTGCACACCAACGTGGTGGGCTGTGCCATCTTCGCCGCCGTCTCGGGCTCCAGTGCCGCCACCTGCGCCACCATCGGCAAGATGACACTGCCCGAACTCAAGCGCCGCGGCTACCCGGACCACATGGTCGTCGGCACGCTGGCCGGTGCCGGCACGCTGGGCCTGCTGATCCCGCCCTCCATCATCATGATCGTCTATGGCGTGGCGGCCGATGTGTCGATCGCCCAGCTCTTCATTGCCGGCGTCATCCCCGGCATCCTGCTGGCGCTGCTGTTCTCGGGTTACATCATGGTGTGGGCCTTGCGCCACCCGGAGCAGGTGCCGCCGCGCGACCCGCCCCTGCCGCTGCGCGAGAAACTGCGCGCCTCGGGCAGCCTGATCCCGGTGGTGCTGCTCATCACCGGGGTGCTGGGCTCGATCTATGCCGGCATCGCCACCGCCACCGAAGCCGCCGCGGTGGGTGTGGTCGGCGCGCTGCTGCTGTCGGCGCTGCAGGGCTCGCTCAACTGGGCCACCTTCCGCGAGGCGCTGATGGGCGCCACGCGGCTGTACTGCATGATCGCGCTCATCCTCGCGGGCGCGGCCTTCCTCACGCTGGCCATGGGCTACATGGGCCTGCCGCGCCACTTGGCGGAATGGATCGGCGGCCTCGGCCTGAGCCCCTTTGCGCTGGTGCTGGCGCTGATGGTGTTTTTCATTGTGCTGGGCTGTTTCCTCGACGGAATCTCCATGGTGGTGCTCACCATGGGCGTGCTCATGCCCACGGTGCAGAAGGCCGGCATCGATCCGATCTGGTTCGGCATCTTCGTCGTGCTGGTGGTCGAGATGGCGCAGATCACGCCGCCGGTGGGTTTCAACCTCTTTGTGCTGCAGGGCATGACCGGCCGTCAGCTGCCCTGGATCGCGCGCGTCTCGCTGCCCATGTTCCTGCTGATGGTGGTCGCCGTGCTGCTGCTGTGGTTCATGCCCGGCCTGGCGACCTGGCTGCCGCAGCAGATGCGTTTGTGAGCCGGGCTATCATCCCGGCATGTCGTTTCTTCCCGTCCTCGCCATCTGCATCGGTGCCAGCCTGGGCGCGCTGTCGCGCTGGCAGCTCGGCCTCTGGCTCAGCACACCCGGCTCGCTCATGCCCTGGGGCACGCTGGCGGCCAATCTGGCGGGGGGTTACCTGGTCGGTGTCTGCGTCGCGGTGTTCCAGCAGTTGCCGCAACTCGACCCGGCCTGGCGCCTGACGCTGGTCACCGGTTTTCTCGGCGCGCTGACCACCTTCTCCAGTTTCTCGGCCGAGGTGGTGGCCATGCTGCAGCAGGCGCGTTATGCGCTGGCGCTGGGCACGGCCTCGCTGCACCTGTTCGGCTCCCTGCTGCTGACCGTGGCCGGCATCAAGACTGCTATGTTTTTTATAGCAAATAACGTCCGTTGATCAAGGGCTCAGGCCTGATTTGGCTCCGGTTTTCCGGATGAACTCGAGCAGTTCCTTGTCGGAACGGCGGATGTGCAGCGACAGCCAGTCACGCAGCACGGTCGACAGCTGGGCCGCCACCGAGATGCGCCCCGCTTCGTATTGCTTCTGCAAGCCACTCAGACTTTCCACAAAATGGGCGTGGCCGATCTTGTGCCGCGCCAGGTGGGGAAAGTTCACCGCTGCCATGCTCGCTTCTTCGCGGCGCAGATGGTCGGTGGTGTAGCCGATCAGCTCGGTGAGGATGGCCCCCACCACCTCCCTGCCGCGCCCCTCGGTGGTGGCGGTGTGCAGTTCATTGACCAGATCCACCAGATGCCGGTGGTCCGCATCGATCGGACCGCGATCGATCTCCATGTCCTCGGCCCATTCAAAGTACGCCATCTGCGTTCTCCCGCCGATCAGGCCGGTGCAGGCAAGGCGGTCAAGCCGCCGACCGTGTCATGCCGGCCGAGCCGGAAAACACTCACGGAATGAACCAGGCCCTGCGCCTGATACGCCAGTGACTGGGCGGCAGCCGCCGCTTCCTCCACCAGGGCGGCGTTCTGCTGGGTCACCTGGTCCATCTGGCCCACGGCCTGGCTGACCTGGTCGATGCCGGTGGCCTGGTCCTGGCTGGCCGTCGTGATCTCGCGCATCAGGTCGGCCACACGGCGCACATGCACCACGATCTCGTCCATCGTGCTGCCGGCCTGCTCCACCAGCTTGCAGCCGTCGCTGACATTGCTGACCGAGGCACCGATCAGGTTCTTGATCTCCTTGGCCGCCTCGGCGCTGCGGCCGGCCAGGTTGCGCACCTCGGCCGCCACCACGGCAAAACCGCGCCCCTGCTCGCCGGCACGCGCCGCCTCCACCGCGGCGTTGAGCGCCAGCAGATTGGTCTGAAAAGCGATGCCGTCGATCACGCTCGTGATGTCGGAAATGCGGCTGGAAGAACTGTTGATGGCATCCATGGTGTGCACCACCTGCGACACCACGTCCCCGCCCTTGACGGCGACGCTGGCAGCGGACTCCGCCAGCTGGCTGGCATGCTTGCCGCTCGCGTAGTTCTGCTTCACCGTGGACGCCAGCTCATGCATGGACGCGGTGGTCTGCTCCAGCGCGCTGGCCTGCTCCTCGGTACGGGAAGCCAGGTCGGTATTGCCGGCAGCGATCTGGGTGGTGGCCGTGGCCATGGCGTCGGCCCCGCTTCGCACCTTCTGCACGATCTTGACCAGGCTGTCGTTCATGTCCTGCAGCGCCTGCAGCAACTGGCCGCATTCATCGCTCGTCTGCACCTTGATGTGCGTTCCGAGGTCGCCGGACGCCACCGTGCGGGCGATGTACACCGCCTCGCTCATGGGCCGCGTGATGGAGCGGGTGATCAGAAGGGACAGCAGAACGCCGGCCACCGCACCGGCCACGCCCAGGACCAGCATCAGCTTGCGCGCGGCATGGATGTCGTTGCGCATCCCGGCGCTGCTGGACTCGACCAGCTTCTTCTGCAGATCGGTCAAGGCATTGATCGGCTCCTGCAGCGCATCGAGCGCCGGCAGCGTCTCGCTGTTGAGGAGGCGGATCGCTTCGTCCTTCTGCCCCTCGTCCACCAGCCGGGCCACCTGGCTGAAAGACTTCACGTACCTGACGCGCGCCTCGCCCAGGCGGGCCAGCAAGGCCCGGCCCTCGGGCAGGTAGACCAGCTGGTCCAGTGTTTTCAGCGCCTCATCGATGGTTTTCTTGTTGGCCTCGATCGCCGCCTTGACGCGCTTGACCTGCTCCGGGTCGCTGGCGATCAGCAACTCCATGGTGCGGCGTGCATTGGCCCGGGTGGTGGCATTGATGGTGTGTGCCGCATCGGCCTTGACCCAGTCCTTCTCGATGATGCGGTTGTTGACTTCGCCCACTTCCGTGAAACGCATGACACCCACCGTGACGACACACAGCAGTGTCACGATGAGCAGGCCGAAGCCCGCACCCAGGCGGGTGCCGATTTTGAGATCGCCGATTTTCATTTGATTCCTCTTGCCGGGGCAAGTCACTGAACACGTGGCCGCATTCTCCGGGTTCCGGCGAGTGACGCCAAGCGAGGCCCGGTCATAAACGCGGCCAATTTGATGTGCGTCATGTTTTCAGTAACTCGCGCGATCAACCGCCGCCGCGTTGGGTATAGAGGTCAAAACGCGTCATGAAGACATGGCGTTGCGCGTCGTCCAGACCGCTGAACACAAAGTCCAGCCGCAGGCGCGGCAGACGCAGGAGCGCAATGACACGCGGCGGCACCACCTGCCACGCCAGGCGGAGTTCACCCTCGCCAATCGTCACCCGGGCCGACGCGCCGCTGACCTGGCAGGCATGCGGCCCCACCGCGCGCGGCAGCCAAAACAGCCACTCGGCTTCGGTGCAGGCCATGTCGCGCTCGAAGCGCTCCGGGTAGAAGGATTGCATCGCCGCGTTATTCCAAGGCTTCGACAGACGCCACCTGCATCGGCCAGCACGGCCGGTGCGGACTGCCGTGTCCGTTCACCCCCCGGCAATCGGTGGCCAGATCGCCAGCACGTCGCCCTCGGCCAGCGTGCGGCTCAGGCGCTGCTCCGGCGTAATGTAGTGGCCATTGACCAGCACCAGGTGAACCAGTCGGGGTGGCAGGCCGAAGGGCTCGATGATCTGGCTGATGCTGGCATCGGGCGCCACCTCCAGTTCGATCCGGTTGTCGCCGCGGGCGGCTGATGGCAGGTAGTCGGTCAACGACGCAAACAGCTTGAATGTGATCTTCATCGACGCCACTTCACTCCGGCACATGGTGTCCACACTCATCGCCGCCTCGCATCCAACGCGCCGCTCCACTGCCCCTGCGCCTGCGCGCTGGCCAGGTAGGCCGGCACCAGCTGGGTCGGGTCCTTCAGCAGCACGTCCTTCCAGGCGCCCAGGCTGATCTGCCCTTCCACCAGACCGCGCATCACGCCCACGTTCTCGGTCCAGCCCACGCTGTTGCAGCCCACCAGCACGTCGCCCTTGAACTGCAGACTCAGGTGCCGGCCCTCGGCCAGGTCGGTCAGCTCCGCGTGCTCGCCGCCGGGCACACCCTGCCAGTTGCCGAAGCTGGCCGAGATCAGGCCCAGGGTGTCGAGCACGTTGATCTGTGTCACGCCCTTGAGTTCGGTGCGCTGGCCCGCCATGTTGAGCGCCGCCACACGTGCCTGTTCGGCCGCATTGGGCTGGATGGCACTGACCACCGTGGTGCCGCTGACCTTGTCGAACGCTTCGGCGCAATCGCCCGCGGCGTAGATGCCGGGTACATTGGTCTGCATGTGCTCGTCGGTCAGCACGCCCTGCAGGCAGCGCACACCCGAGTTCTCCAGGAAGCCGATACTCGGCTTGACGCCGGTGGCGCTGATGACCAGGTCCACATTGAGCGTCTGGCCGTTCGACAGCCTGACATCCAGCGTGTTGTCCTTGCCCTGCGCGATCGCCTCCACCCGCGTGCCGGTGAACACCTGCACGCCCTTGGCCTCGCACCACTGGCGGATCATGCCGCCGGCTACCGGGCCCATCATGCGCGGCACCATGCGGTCGCCCATCTCCACCACGCTCAAGTGCACGCCGCGCATGGCCAGCGCTTCCATGATGATGCAGCCGATGAAACCGGCGCCCATCTGCAGCACGCGTGCGCCCTGGGTGGCGCGCGCCTGGATGGCGCGCGCATCGGCCAGCGTCCAGCATGGGTGCACGCCTGGCAGGTCGATGCCGGGAATCGGTGCGCGAACCGGGTTGGAGCCGGTGGCAATCAAGAGCGTGTCGAAGGCCAGTGTCTGTCCGTTGTCCAGCGTCAGCTTTCGTGCCGCCGTGTCCACCCGGGTGGCACGCGCCTGGCGCAGATCGATCCCCAGCGACGGGTAGTGCGCCTCACCCTTGCGCAGCCAGGTGCCGCGTTCGTCGATGTTGCCCATCAGCAGGTAGGGAATCGCCATGCGCGAGTACGGCGCCTCGCGCTCCTCGCCCACCAGCGTGACGCGGTCACCCGGCGCATGCTTGCGCAAGGTTTCAGCCGCAATCACACCTGCCGGGCCGGCGCCCAGGATCACATGGTGCGCCATGGCTCAGAGTCCCAGGCGCTTCTTGGTCTCGGCGGTGGGCCGGCCTTCCTTGTCCCAGCCGCGCACCTCGTAATACTTGGGCAGCATCTTGGCCAGCTCGTTGACCTTGCCCTTGGCCGGGCCGGTCTTGGCGGCTTCGGTCAGCAGGCGCTTCGGCAACTGGTCGTCCTTCGGCGTCATGCCGGCGCGGTTGTTGAACTCGCGTTCCATGTTCCAGATGCGCTCGCCGATCTTGCTCAGTTCCTCCACCGTGTAGGCGTCGTCGCAGGCGGCCTGCAACTGCGGCGCCAGGTCCGGCAGGCTCCAGGCAAAGGTGGTGAAGATGCACAGGCCCGAGGAATCGAAGGCCGCGGTCGCGTCCTGGAAGGCCTTCACCAGTTCCGGCTTGCCCTCGCTCTCCAGCGGATCGGTCTTGACCGGAATGCCCAGCACCTCGGAGGCCACGGTGTAGCCGCGCAGGTGGCAGGCGCCACGGTTGCTGGTGGCGTAAGCCAGGCCGATGCCCTGGATGCCGCGCCCGTCGTATGCCGGGAACTCCTGGCCCTTGACACTCATGGACAGATCGGGGTGGCCGTACTTGGCCGTCAGCCGCTTGCTGCCCTGGCCGATCTCCTTGCCAAAGCCCTCGCCCCGGGCCGTGATCTCGGCAAAGTGGGCCAGCGCCTTGGCCGAGCCAAAGGGCGCCTCGATGCCCAGCTGTTCTTTCTTGAGCACGCCCATCTCATACAGTTCCATCACGGCGCCCACGGTGGCGCCGAAGCTGATCGGGTCCATGCCGTACTCGTTGCACAGCAGGTTGGCGTACTGCAGGGCTTCCAGGTCGTTCACGCCATTGGCTGCCCCCAGCGCCCAGGCCGCCTCGTACTCCAGGCCCCCGTTGGCGCCGCGGTACTGCGGCTTGTTCTCGATGGTGAAGTGGCCCTCGTCCATCTTGCTGATGCGCCCGCAGGCGATGGTGCAGCCAAAGCAGGCCTGGTTGGTCACCAGGTGCTTCTTGCCGTCGGTCTTGCGCGGCGTGGCCATGGCCTCGGCCGAGATGTCCTTGGCGCCTTCGAACTGCACGTCCTTGTGGTTGCGCGTGGGCAAGGCGCCCATCTCGTTGATCACGTTCATCAGCACCTGCGTGCCGTAGGTGGGCAGACCCTGGCCGGTCACGGCGTTGTCGTGCAGGATCTTCTTCTTCTCGAAGGTGACCTGCATGAAGGCCTTGGGGTCGCGGATATTGCCCACGCCCTTGGTGCCACGCACGGCAATGGCCTTGAGGTTCTTGCTGCCAGCCACCGCACCCACGCCCGAGCGGCCGGCGGCGCGGTGCAGATCGTTCACCACCGCGGCAAACAACACCTGGTTCTCGCCCGCCTGGCCGATGCTGGAGATGCGCAGCAGCGGGTCCTGGTGCGCCTTCTTCAGGGCCTCCTCGGTGTACCACACACTCTGGCCCCACAGGTGCCCCGCGTCGCGCAACTCCGCCGTGTCGTCATTGATGTACAGGTACACCGGCTTCGGCGATTTGCCCTCGAAGATGATCATGTCCCAGCCGGCCATCTTGAGCTCCGCACCCCAGTAGCCGCCCGAATTGGAGCAGGCAATGGCGCCGGTGAGCGGCCCCTTGGTGATGACGGTGTAGCGCCCGCCGGTGGAGGCCATGGTGCCGGTCAGCGGGCCGGTGGCCCAGATCAGCTTGTTCTGCGGTGAGAGCGGATCGACTTTCGCATCCACCTCTTCCACCAGGTATTTGGAGCCCAGCCCGCGCGAACCGACGTAGTCGCGCGCCCAGTCCATCTTCAGCGGCTCCGGTGTCACGGTGCCTTTCGTGAGATCCACACGGAGAATTTTTCCTGCCCATGCCATGATCGTTCTCCTTAAGCTGCCGAGGGTTGATTGCCGAGCTTGTCGGCCCACGCTTCCATGCGCCCGAGGCCGGTCCAGTTGGCGTCGATGAAGGTGATGGCGCCGGTCGGGCAGGCCGTGGCGCAGGCCGGGTCGCCGCCGCACAGGTCGCACTTCTGTACTTTGCCGGTCTCCTGCACGTAGTTGATGGTGCCGAACGGGCAGGCGATGGTGCAGACCTTGCAGCCCACACAGGTGCTGTCGTTCACCACCTTGGCACCGGTGGCCTTGTCCACCGTGATGGCCTCCACCGGGCAGGCGTGCAGGCACCAGGCCTCGTCGCACTGGGTGCAGGTGTAGGGCACTTTCTTGCCGGTGTGATGGAAGTCGAACACCTTGATGCGGCTCTTGGCGGTGGCGAAGATGCCGTAGTTCTCGAAGGAACAGGCCATTTCGCACTGCAGACAGCCGGTGCACTTGTCCGCGTTGATATGCAACACCTTTTGCATGGAGATCTCCTCTGGGTCGTCGTGCGGCGGCACGTAGCCTATGAAATTGAATGCATAGGCATTGTTGAAGCACCCCACGGGCAAATCCCTAGGGACAACCCTAGTCGGGATAGGCTGAATCCGGCAAAATTCTCAAAATGCAACACCCGACCCGACGGCAACAGGCATCATCGCCAGCCTGAGCGCCACCCGCATCACGCACCATGTCCATGCCCGCGTCCCCGCAGTCTGCCTCGCGCCTGAGCCGTATTGCCCAGGCGCGGCAGCTGGCGCTGCTCGACACCGCGCCGTTGCCCGGCGGGCTGGTGGAGCCGTGGATTGCCCGCTCATGGCAGCGCTGCCTGGCGCAGGGCCAGCGGCCCACCGACCGGGTGGCCTTCGAGGCCGTTACGGCGCAGACCATGCGCCAGGCGTCGGAGGCCAACCACACGCTGGTGCAGGCGGCGCGCCCCGTCCTCAAGCAGCTCGGCCGCACCCTGGCCGACACACGCTACTTCGCCGTCCTCACCAACCACGACGGCGTGGTGGTGGATGTGGACGGCCCGATCGACCGCAGCGACCGCCGTGCCGCCGTCATCACGCGCGTCGGCGTGGACCTGTCGGAGCGCAGCGTGGGCACCACCGCCATCGGTGCCGCCCTGCATGAACTGCAGCCGGTGTGGCTGCACCGCGGCGAACACTTCTACAACGACACCTCGGTCTACAGCTGTGCCGGCACGCCGCTGTTCGGCCCGGACGGCCGCTGCGTCGGCATGCTCGACCTCACCGGCGTCGAAGCACCGGAGCGCCCGGAACTCAGCCACCTGGCCTTGCGCTCGGCCCACGCCATTGAAAACGCGCTGGTGCTGCAACGCCCGCACCAGCTGCTGCTGCGGCTGAACTGGTCCGGCCTGCCGCCGGGTGACGATGCCGACGGCCTGCTCGCGCTGGACGCCGACGGCCGCGTGACGGCCGCCAACCGCACCGCGCGTCAGCTTTTGCCGCAGCTCGGCCGTGCCGGCCACGATGAGCTGCACAGCCGCGACCTCTTTGCCCTGCCGTTTGAAATGCTGTTCGACGCCGCCCGCCACGGCGACGGCGCCATCGAAGTGCCGCAGTGGTCCGGGCTGCGCATGCAGGTACGGGCCAGCCTCAACACGCGCGGCATGCCGCCCGCGCCCAGGATGTCCGTGCACACGGCATCTGCCGCCACCATGCGCCCGCTCAAGGAAGTCGAGTCCGACCTGATCCGCAAGGCGGTGGAAGAAGCGCGCGGCAACGTGGCGCAGGCCGCACGCGCCTTGGGCATCAGCCGCGCCACGGTGTACCGCAAGCTCGGCGGCGGCAAGCGGGGCTGACGGCCAGTGGGGCTGAAGTGCCCCGCCCTTTCCGCCAGCGTTATGCCAGGCCTTCGGCCTTGAGCGCCGCCTGCACGGCCGGGCGCGCCGCCACGCGGCCCAGGTAGGCCGTGAGGTGGGTCAGCGCGCTGATGTCGATCTTCACCACCTTGGTCCAGCCCACCACCGTGAACAGGTAGGCATCGGCCACGGTGAAGTCCGCCCCCATCAGGTAGTCGCGGCCGGCCAGTTGCTCGTTCACCCAGGCCAGGCGGCGCGCGAGGTTGGCGCGCGCAGCATCCTTCCAGTCCTGCGAGGCGGCGGGGTTGAACTGCGGGGTGAAGTTGCGGTGCAGCTCCATGCCGGTGAAGGTCAGCCAGCTCTGCAACTGGTAGCGCGCCAGCGTGCCATTGGCCGGGGCCAGTTTCTTCTCGGGTTTGAGGTCGGCCAGATACTGCACGATGGCCGGGCCTTCGGTCAGCAGCGAGCCGTCGTCCAGCTGCAGCGCCGGCACATAGCCCTTGGGATTGATGGCCAGGTAGTCGGCACCCGAAGCGGTCTTCTTGCTCTTGAAGTCCACGGTCTCGGTCTCGTAGGGCAGGCCGAGTTCTTCGAGCACGATGTGGGGAGAGAGGGAACAGGCGCCGGGTTTGATGAACAGTTTCATGGTGTGTGGGTTGATGAGGGTTGAGGCTCCCGCACGCGCAGCGCACGGCTCCAGGGCGCCCTCAGTGTAGGCAATCCGCGCCGGCCTTGCAGGCGCCGGGGCCATGGCCTCGCGCGCTCAGGCCAGCAACGCCCGGTGCCGGCCCAGGGCCTCGCGCACGGGCCGCGGCGACGGCTCAGCGCGCCCGCTTCTCCTCATACATCCGCTGATCCGCCATGGCCTCGGCCTCGTGCAGCCCGCCCACCTGGGCGCGGGCGGCCATGCCGATGGAGGCGCTGACCTTGGCTTCGGCCAGGGCGGCACGCAGACGTGCCACGATGGCGTCGGCGCCGGCGCGGTCGCACTCCACGGCCAGGATGACGAATTCGTCGCCGCCGATGCGGGCCACCACATCCGACTCGCGTGCCGCCTGGCGCAAAGCGCCGGCGGCGCGGATGATGAGTTCGTCGCCCGCGGCGTGGCCGAGCGTGTCGTTGACGCGCTTGAGTTCGTCCAGGTCGACGGCGATCACATAGGCCGGGGGGCCGTAACGGCGGCAGCGTTCTTCTTCCCGCGCCAGCAGACTGTCCCAGGCGCGGCGGTTGTAGAGCGCGGTCATGGGGTCGGTGTAGGCCTCGACCTGCAGGCGCTCGCGCTGGCGCACGGCCTCGACGGTCTTGAGCTCGGCCTGCAGGATGGTGCTGAGCAGGGCCGCGAGCAGTTCCACCAGCTCCTGCTCCTGGGTGATGGCAGCGGGCTGGCGCTCGGGGTCGATGGCGCACAGGGTGCCGAACAGGCTGCCGTCTTCCTTGTAGAGCGGCGCGCCGATGTAGGAGCCAATGGCCACCTGGCGCGCGATGGGCGCGGCGGCATAAACGGGCACCTGGGTCGAGTCCGGCGCCACGCGCGGCCCCTGCCCCTGCACCATGCGCGAGCAGAAGGAGTCGGCCCAGCGAAAGACGGTGCCCGGGGCCACGTTGTAGCCATGGTCTTCGGTCTGCAGCACGATCCAGTCGTCGCCTTCGGTGCGGGTGACCATCCAGAGCCCGAAGCCGAGCCGCTGGTGCAGAAAGGCGATCACCGCCCGTGCGGCGGAGTCGAAGTCGTGCCGCGTCAGATCGATCATGCCGCTGCGCCTGCTGCCTGGGGCCGGTTCACTCAGGCCGACGGCGCAAAGGCCGCCGCGTTGAGCGGTGCCACCGCACGGAAGGCCGGCCTGGCGATGAGGTAGCCCTGCATGAGGTGGATGCCCGCATCGCGCAGGAAGTCGCGCTCGGCCACGGTCTCGATGCCCTCGGCCACCACGGTGATCTGCATCTCTTCACACAGGCGCACCAGGCTGTGCACGATGGCCTGACGCGGGCGGCTGCTGTCCACGCCGCGGATGAGGTCCATGTCGATCTTGATCAGGTCGGGCTGGAAGTCGGCCAGCAGTTTCATGCCGGCGTAACCGGCGCCGAAGTCGTCGATGGCGGTCTTGAAGCCGCAGCGCTTGTACTCGCGCAGGATCTCGGCAAACCAGGGGCCGTCTTCGATGCGCTCGCCTTCGGTCACCTCGAAGATGATGCGCTCCAGCGGAAAGCCGTGCACGCGCGCCGCTTCCAGCGTGGTGCGGATGCACAGCTCGGGTTTGTAGATGGCGTTGGGCAGGAAGTTGATGGAGATGTGTTCCTGGATGCCCAGTTCCTTGGCGCCCTTGATGGCCTTGACGCGGCAGGCCTGGTCGAAGCGGTAGCGGTTGTTCTCGTTGACCTGCGCCAGCACGGTCATGGCGCCTTCGCCGTTGGGGCCGCGCACCAGGGCTTCATGGGCGAAGATCTCCTGGCGGTTGATGTCGACGATGGGCTGGTAGGCGTAGTCGAACTGGAAGCCGACGCGCTCGGCCTTGCCGCAGTCTTCGCAGTCACGAGGGGTGCCGGCCAGGGGGACGAAAGCGGCGGGGAATGACGGATTGGTGCGGGAAACGGGAATCGAACTCATCGGCAGATTCTGACACCGTCACGCCCGGTTTGTGCGATGCAGCCGCCTGCGGTTACTACGTAGATGCCGGCATGGCAGCGCCGTGGCAGGGCCGTCGTCGCTCACAGCGCGATCCGGTGATCCGAATGCCCACCTGCCTCTACCGGCGGCAACACCGCCGCCCCATGGCGCCGGTACAGGTTCACCGCCTCCACGTTTTTCGGTGACACGTTCTCCAGCGTGAAGCTGCCGCAGCCGCGCGCACGGGCCGCGGCGATGAGGGTGCCGACGGCCAGGGTGCCGTAGCCTTGGCGCCGCCAGGTGGGCACAGTGACGATGTTGCTCACGCGAAAGTCGCCGTTGCGGACCAGGCCCACGCTCTCCAGCACCTCGTGCCCGCCCACGGCCAGCTTGAAGGTCCAGGCCGGTTCGTCCGCCACGCCCCAGTAGTGCAGGTGCATGTCAATCCGGTTCTGATCCAGCTTCTTGCTGAACGGCCACATGGCAAGCCCTCTTCGTGTCCTCTTGTCCTTTTGTCCTCTTGTTCGGTGCCGGCCAGTATAAGCAAGGCGCACACCACGGGGGAGTAGGCTAACGCGGCAGGTGCAGCGTGACCCTGGTTTGCAACAGTTTCACCAGCGCCGGTTCCATGAACCTGTAGTTGTCCGGGATGCCCAGGCACACGACGCGCTTGCCACCCAGCTGCGCCTTGACGCGGGCCGAGAGCCTGGCCTTGTACGCTTTCTCCATCACGAAGATCTACTCGGCCGTGAGGCTGCGCCATTTGTTCTTGCTGCAGATGAAGAGGACGTTGGTCTGGGCCATCCAGATTTCAGTTTGCCGCCTTCGGACTGGGACCGTACTGGTTGGTGATGGGCTGGCTGTCCCGAATAAGGAATGCGATCAGCACAAGCACGCCGATAAAAGGAACTATGACGATGAGCTGCCACCAGCCGGATTTGCCTATGTCGTGCAGGCGTCGGGCCGCTGCAGACAGGTTCGGCACGACCATGGCCAGCGCATAGATTCCGCTGAAGAGACCGACGTCCGCCTTCACATAGTAGGTTCCCAGGCCAACATCCAGCAGCACCAGCGCCACGAACGCCAGCGTATAGAACAACAGAAAGTACCAATACTCGCGCCGGCGCGAACGGCCACCGAAGACTGCGTATTTCTGCAGGGCCAGCAAAAACCAACTCATCATCAACCTCCCTGTTTTCGGAGCAGAACTTGCTTTTTTGGATTGCGCACGCTGGTTCCGTACCGGGACTTCCCGGGCTTGCGGGCGCCACGCGATTCTAGGAAGACGGCATCGCCGGGCCCATCCCCCCAAAGAGTCATGCCCCAACTGGCGAAACTGGCGCTCCACCAGCCACCTCAGATTAACCTCCACCCGGCACGGGCCAGGCGGCCGGGCGAGAATGCAAGCCATGAAGATCCTCATCCTCGGCGCCGGCGGTATCGGCGGCTACTTTGGTGCTCGGCTGATCCAGGCCGGCGCGGACGTGACCTTTCTGCTGCGCGAGCAACGCAAGCAGCTGATCGACAGCGGCGGCCTGCACGTCGAAACACCCCAGGGCCACTTCAGTGTGCAGCCGCGCACGGTGACGGCGGCCACCGTCAGGCCCGAATACGACCTGATCGTGCTGGCGCCCAAGGCTTACGACCTGGACGATGCGCTGGTCTCGCTGGCTGGGGCCGACAGCCGCGGTGTGCTGCTTCCCTTCCTCAACGGGCTGGACCATCTGCGTGTGCTGGATGCGCGCTACGGCCGCGCGCGCGTGCTGGGCGGGGTGGCACACATTGCCGCCACCATCACACCCACAGGTGCGGTGAAGCAGCTCAGCGAGTTGCACCGCCTGACGGTGGGGCCGCGCGATGCAGCGCACGCGGTGCTGGCGCGCGCGTTTGCCACGCTGGGTGCCGGCGCCGGCTTTGACAGTGTGTACAGCGAACACATTGAGCAGACGCTGTGGAACAAGTGGGTGTTCCTGGCCACGCTGGCCGGCATGACCACGGTGTGCCAGGGTTCGGTGGGCGAGATACTGGCCACGCCTGAGGGCGAGGCGCTCACGCGCCAGATGTTCGGCGAATGCTGCGCCGTGGCGCAGGCCAGCGGCTACCCCATCACGGCGGAAGAACAAAACAAGGCGCTGGTCATGCTCACCCTCAAAGGCTCGGCCTTCACGGCCTCCATGCTGCGCGACCTGCAGGGCGGGCAGCGCACGGAACATGAACACATTCTGGGCGACATGGCGCGCCGCGGTCAGCAGGCCGGCCAGCCCATGGACTTGCTGCGCCTGGCCTACACGCACATGGCGGTGCGCGCGGCGCAAGCCGGCAAGAGCTGAACACCAGGCACGAAGATCAGCCCTGCCCGACCCGTGCCCCCGGCGTTATGGTGGGCGGTGCCGCATTCAGCGCCTCAATGGCAAAACCCGCCGCCTGCTTGTAGCGTGCCATGAACTCGTCGCGCTCGGCCTTGGGGATCACGTCGTCGATGTTGTCGAAAACGCCGCCACAGCGCTCGTCCACCAGGCCCAGGAGGGCGAAGGGGCCGGCGCCTCGGTTGCGCAACACCAGGGCCGAGATGTCTTTACACAGCTTGCCGTCGTAAGCCTGCAATGCCTGCGCGTTCACGCCGTGCTGCACCAGGGCGGCGCCCAGCACCCGCGCGTCCACAATGGCCTGGCTGGCGCCGGCCGAGCCCACGGGATACATCACATGCGCGGCATCGCCCAGCAGGGCCACGCGGCCATCCACCCAGGTGGGCACGGGGTCACGGTCGATCATGGGGTACTCAAATACTTCCTTGGCGCCGCGCAACATGGCGGGCACGTCCAACCAGTCGTAGTTCCAGCCTTCGAAGTGGTGGATGAAGTCTTCCAGTTTGACGCGGCGGTTCCAGTCGCCCTGCGGCCAGCCGCCGGAGTTGTCCACGGTGATCTCGGCGATCCAATTAAGAACGGACAGGCCGGTGGCCGGGTCCGGCGGGGTGAGCGGGTACACCACCACGCGGTGTTTGAGCGAGCCCAGGCCGACGAAAGACGAACCGGTGCGGCTGGCCACCCCCGGCGTGGTGCCGCGCCACATGATGGCGCCGCCCCACTGGATGGGAGGCTGCGTGGGATGCATCTGGGCGCGCACGGCAGAGTGCAGGCCGTCGGCGGCAATCAGCAGCCGGCCTTTGACTTCACGTTGTTCGCCTGAAGACGTGGCAACCAGTGCCGTCACACCCTGTACGTCGTTGCGGTAGCCCGCTACCCGGCAGCCCAGCTGCACGGCGTCCGGCCCCAGGCGGCGCTGCACTTCACTCAGCAGCAGCATCTGCAGCTTGCCGCGGTGCAACGCGTACTGCGGCCACCTGTAGCCGGCCAGCAGGCCGCGCGGCTCGGCATACACGTCGTTGCCATTGCGGCCCACCAGGGCCCATTCCTTGGCCTGGATGCCGATGGCGTCCAGCAGGTCAGCGCCCAGCCCCAAGTCGTACAGCTCGCGCACTGCGTTGGGCTGCAGGTTGATGCCCACGCCCAAGGGCAGCAGTTCGGGCACGGCCTCGAAAACCTGGCAGGGCACGCCGATCTGGTGCAGGGTAAGCGCCATGGCCAGCCCGCCAATGCCGCCGCCGGCGATGAGGACGGTGTCTTGTTCGTTGAATGGGGAAGTCATAGGGTAATTCATCGGTTCTTGTTATCCAGGCCGGCGCCTGTCGCAAACGTGGCGACACTGTAAGGCATAGCCGGGTCGGTACAGGCAGCGCGTGCAGCGGCGGGAAAAATGCAACCCACCTGGCCGTGCCCCTGGCCGCTGCAGCCGCCCAGGGTGGCAGAATCCCTGCGTCACTCCCCGGCACCTTCCAACCCCGCCATGGCGCAAGAAGAACAAGCCCCGCTCCTGAAAGAATTGCTGAACGCCAAGGCGCTGGCCCGCATCGGCCGCGTGGCGGCACAGGTGCACCCGGCGTTCGACCAACGGGCTTTTCTGGCCATGGCGTGCGAAGGGCTGGAGGCGCTTTCCATCATGCAGCGCATGAGCCGGACGGCGGACAGCCTGCGCGCGCAACTGCCGGCCGATTACCCCCGCGCCCTCAAGGCCGTGCGCCGCATGGCACCGCTGCTGCCCGGCGGTTTTGCCAACATGGTGTTGCCCGAGTTCGTGGGCCGGCACGGGCTGGATCACTTCGAACTGTCGCTGGAGGCACTGCGCGAGCTCACGCCCTACAGCAGCGCCGAGTTCGCGTTGCGCCCCTACATAACGCAGAACCCCGACGCGGTGCTGGCGCTGGCCACGCGCTGGGCCGAAGACGACAACGAGCACGTGCGCCGCCTGGCGAGCGAAGGCACTCGCCCGCGCCTGCCCTGGGCCCGGCGGCTACCGCTGCTGGTGGCCGAGCCGCAGCGCACGCGGCCCATTCTGGAAAAGCTGCAGGCTGACCCGAGCGACTATGTGCGCCGCTCGGTGGCCAACCACCTGAACGACATCTCCAAGGAGCACCCCGAATGGGTGCTGGACTTGCTGGAGGACTGGCCCACGCAGCAGCCCGAAACGAAGTGGATCACCCGACACGCCCTGCGCAACCTCATCAAGGCCGGCCACCCGCGCGCGCTCCATCTGGTCGGCGCGACGCTGGGCGCCAAGGTGAAGCTGGGTTCATTCGAGGTGTCCCCCACCGCCCTGCGCCTGGGGCAGACGCTGCAGCTACGGGCCACCCTGGTCTCCACGGCCAAGCAGCCGCAGCGCCTGGTGGTGGACTACGCCATCCACTACGTGAAGAAAAACGGCGACAGCAGCCGCAAGGTCTTCAAGCTGCGCACGCTGAGCCTGGACGGCGGTGCCGAACTGACGCTGGTCAAGGACCAGACCCTCACCGACTTCACCACGCGCAAGCACTACGCAGGCCGGCACGCCGTGGAACTGCTGGTGAACGGGGTGTGCGTGGCGCAGACGCATTTCATGCTGGGCTTGCGTTGAAACGCGGCGGCGCCGGCAGGCCTCCGGTCCCCCGGCGCTGGCGTCCAGCGCGACCGTCACACGGCTTCGATATGATGGAAGTCATGTTTCGACGACATTTTTTCCAGAGTATCTTCATTCGGTTGCTGATGCTCGGGCTTGTATTCGTCGTCATCGCCCTGGTTGGCCGTTATTTCATCTTCTCCCGCTTCCTGCGTGACGACATTACCCGGGTGGTGGCGCGGCAGCAGTTGTCTCTGGCCAATTACGCGGCACAGGACATCAACCACAACATCACGCAGCGCCAGGCTCTCCTGAAGAAGCTGGCAGCCGACTTGCCGGTCGAGGCCTTGCAGCAGCCGGCCGCGCTGGCGCGCTGGATCTCATTTATCCAGACCGGGCAAACCCTGTTTTCCGCCGGCCTGCTGGTGACGGATGAGCAGGGCCATGCGCTCACTCTGGCGCGTGCCCGGCCCATCAACGACGCCCACCCCCTGATCACGGACGATGCCCTGCGAACCCTGCACAGCGGGGAGGTGTACGTGGGCCAGCCGGTGCTGACCGCCAACCCGGCGCAACCGGCCGTGCCGATGATGGTGCGCCTGCCCGGCAAGCATGGTCGCCCGGCCACGCTGCTGATCGGCCTGACGTTCCTGTCCGACCCGGACTTCCTGGGCAACCTCATGAACAGCCGCATCGGCCAGGGCAGCGGCGGTTTTCTGCTGATCTCGCCGCAGGATCGGCTGTTCGTCGCTGCCTCGCAGCCGGGCATGATGCTCAAGCCCACACCACCGGAAGGCGTGAACCTGCTGCACGACAAGGCCATGGCCGGCTACCGCGGCACCGGGGTGACGGTGAATGCGCAGGGCGTTGAGGAGATCTCGGCCATGGTCACGGTGCCTGCCACCGGCTGGTTCGTGGTGGCACGCATCCCGACATCGGAAGCGCTGGTCACGGTCGATCATGCCAAGGACTTCATGTTCCGCAATGCGGTCCTGTCGGTCGCCTTCTTCCTGACAACCTTCGTCGCGGCGCTCTACTTCCTGCTGCGGCCCTTGATGCGGGCTACCGCGCAGGCCGAGAAGATGACCCTGGGGCAGGCGCCGATGCAGGCCTTGCCCGTGCATGGCCAGGATGAAGTGGGCACGCTGATTGCGGCCTTCAACCGCCTGCTGGCCAAGATCAACGAGCAGAACCAGGCGCTTGTCATCGCAGCCCAGCATGATGCACTGACGGGCTTGCCCAACCGCATCCTGCTCGCCGACCGTGTGCGCCAGGCGCTGGCACATGCCGTACGCCACCAGACGGCCGTGGCCCTGCTGTTCCTCGATCTCGACATGTTCAAGCCCATCAACGACTCTTTGGGGCACGAGGCCGGCGACAAGGTCTTGCAGGAAGTGGCACGCCGGCTGACGGCGATCGTACGCGGCACGGACTCGGTGGCGCGCATCGGCGGCGACGAGTTTGTGGTGTTGTTGAGGGAGGTAGCGCCACCGTTCAAGGAGGCCACGGAACGGGTGGCCCAGCAGATCCTGGCCGCGCTGCAGCAGCCCTTCGACGTGGCCGGGACGCAGTGCCACATTGGCGTTTCCATCGGGGCCGTCACCGGCGACGCGCGCAGTTCGCCGGAAACCCTGCTGTTGCGCGCCGACCAGTTGATGTATCAGGCCAAGGCCATGGGCCGCGGCTGCTACGTCATTGAAAATGAGGCTGACACCCTGGCCAGCGGGGCTTGAAGCGCGCCGGCAGCACCGGGTTGCCGTGCCCGCTGCGTAGAATGAACCGAGAACATTCACCCGCCGTCAGGAGTGACCGTGTCAAACGATGCCCCGGAAAACCAGATCGAGCCCATGGCCAGGCAATACCAGTTCGAGGTGTTTCCCTGGAATGACAATTTTGCAACCGGTATTGCGCTGATCGACGAGCAGCACCGGCAGCTGGTGCACCTGATCAACAAGCTGGCCTCGCATCTGTCGCGCGGCTCCAGTGACATCCAGATGAACGAGGTGTTCGAGGAGCTGGTCGCGTACGCGGACTACCACTTCAGGACGGAAGAGCAGATCTGGCAGCCACGCTTCCAGGGCGACACCTGGTTCATGGAGCACAAGCGCTCCCACGACTCTTTCCTGCCCAAGGCACAGCAGATTCAGAGCCGGCTGCAGGGTGCAGCCTTCGAAAAAGTGCTCGAGGAGGTTCTGAAATTTCTGGTCAACTGGCTGGTGTTCCACATTCTCGACAACGACCGGCGGATGGCCAAAGTCCTGCGGGCGCTGGACGAGGGGCTGGACCTTGAAGCGGCCAAGGCGCGCGCCAACCAGGAAATGACCGGCATCATGCAGACCTTCGTCGAGACGGTTCTCGACATGTACGAGAACCTGACGTCGCGCAGCCTGGAGCTGATCCGGGAAAAGAACGAAAGGCTCAAGACAGAACGGGCCCTCGTGACCAGCGAGATGCAGAAGCAGGCCATGGACAAGCTGCTGCACAGCATGAAGAAAACCATCGAAGCGATGGCCTCCACCGTGGAGTTCCGTGCCCCTTACACCGCCGGCCATCAACGGCGTGTAGCCCAACTGGCCGGGGCGATTGCCCAGGAACTGGGGCTGCCGGAGGAAGAGGTTCAGGGCATCTATCTCGCCGCCTCGGTACACGACATCGGCGACATCCAGATCCCCGCCGAAATACTGACCCGGCCGGGCAGCCTGACCAATATCGAGCGGGAAATTGTTCATCTCCACCCCAGGGCTGGTTACGACATCCTCAAAGGGATCGAGTTCCCTTGGCCGATTGCAGAGATGGTCTACCAGCATCACGAGCGGCTGGATGGCTCCGGTTATCCCAATGGCCTGAAAGGCGATCAGATCCTGATGGGGGCCAGGGTGATTGCGGTCGCGGATGTGGTGGAGGCGATGTCATCGCACCGCCCGTACCGATCCTCGCTGGGACTGGATGCCGCCTTGACGGAGCTTGAAGCACGCAAGGGTTCAGTGTACGAACCGGCCGTCGTGGATGCCTGCGTCGGTTTGTTCCGGGACAAGAAGTTCGCGTTTACAACCTGACGCCTGCACAGGCGCCTGCTACTGCACCAGCGCCACCGACTTCACCTGCGCCCAGACCGCGCTGCCCGGCTGCAGGCCCAGCGAGTCCTGTGCACGGCGGGTGATGCGCGCCAGCAGCACCGACGGACCGCAGCGCACGCGCACCAGCACCTGCGAGGGGTGGGCATCGGGCGCGATGGATTCGATGACACAGGGGCAGTGGTTCTGGATGCTGGTGTGCTGCGGCTCCACGGTGGTGAGGCTCACGTCACGCGCCAGCACACGCAGACGCACGCGCTGGCCCACGGGCACGCCGCTGTCGCGCAGCCACAGCTCGCCGCCGGCAAAGACCACGCGCGCCAGCTGCCATGACTCGCTGCGCTCGGCCACCATGCCCTGCAGCAAGGCACCGGCGTCTTCGCCCACCACGACCGGGGTGTCGATGGCAGACAGCACCTCGTGCACCGGGCCGGCGGCTTTGACTTGCCCGCGCGCCAGCACCACCAGATGGTCGGCCAGGCGGGCCAGTTCGTCGGCCGAGTGGGTGACGTAGAGCATGGGAATGCTGAGCTCGTCGCGCAGCTTCTCCAGCCAGGGCAGGATCTCCTGCCGGCGTGCCAGGTCCAGTGCGGCCATGGGTTCGTCCAGCAACAGCACTTTGGGCGCGGTGGCCAGGGCACGGGCAATGGCCACGCGCTGGCGCTCGCCGCCCGAGAGCTGATCGGGCCGGCGCCGGAGCAGGTGCCCGATGCCCAGCAGTTCGATGGCTGCCTGCAGCGTTTGCGCGGCTTGCGGCGAAGGTGTCCGTTTCATGCCGTACTGCAGGTTGCCCTGCACGTCCAGGTGCCGGAACAGGCTGGCTTCCTGGAACACATACCCCAGCGCGCGCCGGTGCGTGGGCAGGAAGACTTGTGCGGCGTCGTTCTGCCAGGTTTCGCCGGCCACCACCACGCGTGCATCCTGTGCCCGCTCCAGCCCGGCCACGCAGCGCAGCAGGCTGGTCTTGCCCGAGCCGGAGGCACCGAACAGCACGGTGATGCCGCGCGCAGGCAGCTGCAGGTCGGTCTGCAGCGCGAAGTCGGCCCGCGGCAGCGTGAGGCGGATGTGGAGTTCTTCTGTGCTCATGGCAGCACCCGCGCGTGGTTGCGCCGCAGCAGGGCCAGCGCCAGCAGCACGACAAAGGAGAACAGCAGCATGCCGCCGGCCAGCCAGTGGGCCTGGGTGTATTCCATGGCTTCAACATGGCCGTAGATCAGGGTAGAGACCACGCGCGTGGCGCCGGGAATGTTGCCGCCGATCATGAGCACCACGCCGAATTCACCCACGGTGTGCGCAAAGCTCAGGATGGCGGCGGTGAGCAGGCCGGCGCCGGCTTGCGGCAGCGCCACGGTAAAAAAGGCGTCCAGCGGGCGCGCGCGCAGCGTGGCCGCCACCTCCATGGGCCGCGTGCCCATGGCCTCGAAGGCGCTTTGCAGCGGCTGAACGGCAAAGGGCAGCGAGAACACGACCGAGCCGATCAGCAGGCCGGTGAAGGTGAAGGACAGCACGCCCCAGCCCAGCGCCTGGGTGAGCTGGCCCAGCGGGCCGTGCGGGCCCAGCGCCACCAGCAGGTAAAAGCCCAGCACCGAGGGCGGCAGCACCAACGGCAGCGTGACGACGGCACTGACCGGTGCGCGCCAGCGCGAGGCCGTGCGCGCCAGCCACCAGGCCAGCGGCGTGGCCAGGACCAGCAGCAGCAGCGTGGTGGCGCTGGCCAGCCGGAGCGTCAGCCCGATGGCCGCCAGTGCGTCGTGATCAAGAGGCATCTGCATTTGATTTCAACAACCCTTTCGACCTGCATTTCACCCTGAACCCGGTCCACGCCCTCATCAGAACTCGTAGCCGAACGAACGGATGATCGCGCGAGCTTTTTCACCTTTCAGATAAGCCAGCAGCGCCGTGGCCGCCGGATTGTCTTTGCCCTTGAGCAGCAGCACCGCATCCTGCCGGATGGGGCTGTGCAGGTTAACCGGCACGATCCAGACGGAACCCGGGGCCATACGCCCGTCCAGCACCACCTGCGACAACGCCACGAACCCGAGCTGGGCATTTTCGGTGGCAACGAACTGGTAGGTTTGCGCAATATTCTCGCCCTGGACCACCTTCGGCTGCACATCCGCCAGGAGGCCCAGCTTGTTCAGGGTCTCCATCGCGGCCGCACCATAAGGCGCGAGTCTGGCATTGGCCATGGCGATGCGCTGGAATTTTCCCGAGCGCAGGATGTCGCCTTGGCCATCGACCAGACCGGCCTGTTTGCTCCACAGCACCAGTCGGCCCGTGGCATAGGTGAAACGCGAACCCTCGATGCCCAGCCCGTCCTTCTCCAGCTTGAGCGGGGTCTCGTCATCGGCGGCCAGCAGTAGCTGGAAGGGTGCGCCGTTCCTGATCTGGGCGTAGAAATTGCCCGTGGAACCAAAGGACAGAACCGCCTTGTGACCGGTGTCCTGCGCGAACGCGGCGGCAATCTTCTGCATGGGCGCGGTGAAGTTGGCCGCCACGGCCACGGACACTTCGGCGGCCTGCGCCGTCAGCGCCAAGCCCAGTGCGGTCACCCAACCAGCCCACAGACGTTTCATGCAGAACCACGCTATTCCATAAATGAATAGCGAAACTTTAGCACGGAACCAGCCGCGCTATTCAAACAGGGAATAACGCTCGGCTACCATAGGCGCATGAGCAAAAAGACACTGCCGCTGGCCGACGTTCTGGGCCACGAGGCCAGCGACAAGCGCATTGACATCCTGCGTCGTATCGGCCAGGCGGGCTCCATCTCGGAAGCCGCGCGCGGTGCAGGGGTGAGCTACAAGGCGGCCTGGCAGGCGCTGGAGACGCTGGCCAATCTGGCCGGCACGCCGCTGGTCGAAAAAGCGGTGGGCGGCAGCGGCGGCGGCGGCGCCGTGCTGACGCCGGCCGGCCAGCGCGTACTGCAGGCTGCCGACGAACTGGCGCGCGCCCGGCAGGACGTGCTGGCCCGCCTGGGATCGAGTGGCGACGCAGCGGGCAGGCCCGGCATGGCAGCGCTGGCCCTGCGCACCAGCATGCGCAACCAGTTTCCCTGCACGGTCGGGGCGCTGAGCCCGCACACCGGGCTGGTGCGCGTGAAGCTGCTGCTGGCCGATGGCGGCACGCTGTATTCCCGCATCACGCGCGAGAGCGTGCAGCTGCTCGGCCTCGAACCCGGCCTGCCGGTGCTGGCCCTGTGCAAGGCCACGGCGGTGCAGGTGGCGCAGCGTGTTGCACCCTCCCCCACGCGCAATGTGCTGGCCGGTGTGGTGACGCGCGCCTCGCGTGCGGCAGCCGGTGGCGAGGTGGGCCTGCGCCTGCCGGGGGGTGTGCAGCTGGTGGGTTTTGCCGGCGCCGGCCATGGCCTGAAAACCGGCCAAAACGCCATGGCCTGCGTGGACGAAGCCGGCGTCGTGATTGCCGCGTCAGGTTGAGAACTGCCACGGTGTGACGCGCCTGGTGGTGAACCTGGGCGGCGGCACCTCGGACTGCATCGTGGTGCGCCAGCTGCCGCAAAAAAAACGGGCACCGCGGTGCCCGTTTCCTGTTGTTGAGGCTGGCGCGTCAGCCTTTTTGCAGACGGGTCTGCGATGCCCGCTCCGGCTGGAGGCGTGGCGCGCGCTTCAGCAGGCGCAGCGCGAACCAGGCCAGGAAGCCGATGCCGACGGCAAACACCACATCCCCCGGCACCCGAAGCCACACCAGGGTTTCCATGAAGGGCGAGTGGATAACCTCGGCCGAACGCGCGAACCACATGCCCTGGCTGATGCTGGCCCAGGCCTGGTAGATGCCGGCCGGCACCAGGGACATGAACACCATCATGGCCAGGCCGATGTTGAGCAGCCAGAACGCGACTTGCAGCGGCTTGTCGGACCAGGCCGCGCGGGCCGACAGGCCACGCAGGCAGAACAGCAACAAGCCGATGCCCAGCATGCCGTACACGCCGAACAACGCAGCATGGCCGTGGGCGGCCGTCATGTTGAGGCCCTGCATGTAGTACAGCGCAATCGGCGTGTTGATGGAGAAGCCCAGCAGGCCGGCGCCCACCAGATTCCAGAAGCCCACGGCCAGGAAGCACATGATGGGCCACTTGTAGGCCTGCACCCAGGGCGCGGCCTTGGTGTGCTGGTAAGTGCGGTAGGCGTCGAAGCCGATCATGGCCAGCGGCACCACCTCCAGCGCCGAGAACATGGCGCCGATGGCGATCACGAAGGTCGGTGTGCCGGTGAAGTACAGGTGGTGCAGCGTGCCCAGGATGCCGCCGAACAGGAACACGATGGTCTCCATGACGATGGCGCTGTTGGCGGTGCTGGCACGCACCAGGCCCAGGCGCGTGAACAGCAGCGCGATGACGGCGGTGGCGAACACCTCGAAGAAGCCCTCCACCCACAGGTGCACCAGCCACCAGCGCCAGTACTCGATCATGGCGTAGTGGGTGTGCTTGCCCCAGGTCAGCGAGGTGGCGTAGAAGCCGCCGATGCACAGCGCCGACAGAAAGACCATGGCGATCAGGCCGCGGCTTTCCGACGGTTTCTTCAGCGCCGGCCACAGCCCGCGCGACAGCAGCAGAACCCAGAACAGCAGGCCGACGAACAGCAGAATCTGCCAGACCCGACCCATGCTGGTGAACTCCAGGCCCTGGTTGCCGATCCAGAAGCTGTAGTCAGTGCCATGGTTCTGCAGGGTGCCGATCCAGCCCGTGGCAGTGGAGCCGGCCACGATGAACAGCAAGGCGTAGAACAGCACGTCCACCCCGAGTTTCTGGAACTTCGGCTCATGGCCGGAGATGGCCGGAGCGATGTACAGGCCAGTGGCCAGCCAGGCGGTGGCGATCCACAGCACGGCAAACTGGGTGTGCAGGGTGCGGCTCACCGTGAACGGCAGCACCTGCGCCAGCGGAATGCCGAAGAAGCTCTGCCCTTCCACCGCGTAGTGCGCGGTGATGACGCCCATGCCCACCTGCGCCAGGATCAGCGCGATCACGACGTAGAAGTACTTGCGTGTGGCCTTCATCGACGGCGTGGGTTTCAGGTCGAACAGCGGATCGTTCCTGGGCGGCGTCGGGTCACCCTCTTCCTTGTTCCGGGAATGGAAGAAGATCATGACACCGATGGCAGCGATCATCAGGATCACGCTGGCGATCGACCAGATGCCGGTGCCGGCGGTGGGCGTGTTGCCCACCAGCGGCTCATGCGGCCAGTTGCTGGTGTAGCTCAGGTTCGCCTCGCCCGGTCGGTCGGTGGCCGCCGACCACGCTGACCAGAAAATGAAGGCGGGCAGCGCCTGCAGATCGGCCGGGTCGCTCAGGCGGCCGGCCGACATGGCGTATTGCTCACGCAGCTTGTCGAGCGCCGGATCGCTGCCGAACAGTCCGAGGTAGTGCTGCCGCACCTGCTCCACCGCGGCGGCGCGCTCGGGCGAGAGCGTGATCACGCCGCTCTGGGCATCGTAGGTGTTGCGGCGCATCTCTGCCTTGAGCCGACCGTCCAGCTCGGACTGCTGGCCGATCGTCAGCTGTTCGTAGTCTTTGCCGTATTGATTTCGGGCCCAGACCGCGCGCAAGGCCAGGGCCTCGCGGTGCAGCCAGTCGGCCGACCAGTCGGGCGCCAGGTAGCTGCCGTGGCCCCAGACGGAGCCGAGCTGCTGGCCGCCGGCGGCCAGCCAGGCTTCCTGCCCGCGTTGCACCTGTCCGTCGGAGAACAGGACCTCACCCTGGGTACTGAGCACCTGTTTTGGGATGGGCGGTGCGGAGAGATAGATCTCGCTTCCGACCCAGCCCAGGACCGCGAAGGACATCGCACAGATGACGGCCAGCCAGGTCCATAACTTGCGGGTTGCGCGCATGAATTGAATTCCTTGTTTTTGATATTGAAAGTCGATGGAATGGAGTTGAAGCTTCAGTTTTCATGAACGTCCATAAAGATGCATTTTATATGCATCTTTAAAAGAGCACAAACAAAAAGCTCGTCTGGCCAAGGTCATTCTTGGTTATTGCCGGGTCGATTCCAGTGCCGCGCACACCTGATGTCGTTGACGGGAAGGTGCGCTTGTGCAGCGCAACTTCGGAGCTGACGTTCAGTTGCTGGCAGGCAATGGCGTCTGCTGGTGACCAGTGCGCGGGGGGTGGCCACTGAGCATCCTGACGGCAAAACCGTGGATGCGCCGACATTGAGGACGTGGCGTCAGGCGTAGCGCATTGGGGCGCGTGAACCGCAGATTTTGGATCCGGCGAAACCCGACGTTGATGATGGCCGACTCAAAGCCCGGCGGCCAACACCACCCGATTGCGCCCGGTTTCCTTGGCCTGATACAAAGCCTTGTCGGCCCGGGAAACCATGTCGGTGACCAGAACGCCGGCCTCACTGGATTCTGACGACACGTCCAGCATCGACACACCGATGGAGACCGTCACACGAACGACCTCTTGCGATTTGACCGGCACGCTTTGCGCCGCCACGATGCGACGGATGCGCTCGGCCGTCTCCAGCCCCGCCTGCTGCGGCGTGGCCGGCAACAACACCACGAACTCTTCACCGCCGTAACGGGCCACCACATCACTGCCGCGCAGTTGCGCCTTGATCAGCCGGGCCACGTAGCCGAGAACAACGTCCCCGGCCTGATGGCCCATCGTGTCGTTGAGATTCTTGAAGCGGTCCACGTCCAGGAACATGCACACCAGCGGTGCTCCGCTCCTGCGCGCCGCCGCCACTTCTTCCAGGCAGCGCGATTCGAAATAGCGCCGGTTGTGCACGCCGGTCAGCGCATCGGTCAAACCCGCCAGCTTGAGCCGCTCGGTGGCCAAGGCACTGTCCAGACACACCGCCACCAGCGCGGCCAGACGCTCCAGAAAATCCGTGCTGCTGCCCGGGACGAAACGCCCGGGGTCCTTGCTGCCCAGGTTGAGGCTGCCGATGAAGCGGCCGTGGTGTACCAGGGGCAGCAGGGCCAGCGAGACCAGACCGTGTCCATCGGCCTCGAACAGAAAGGCATGCACCTCGTCGTTTTTGGCAAGAACGGGTTTGGCCGTCGGCGCGTACAGGTCCTGCAGCATCTGCTCGCAGTCCATGAAGATCAGGCCATCCTCCGGGATGCCGGCCGCAGCCTCGTTTTCCAGCACCTGTGCCACCTCATGCAGCGGATCCACCAGCGCCAGGGTGACGGCATCGAGATCGAACAGCGTCCGGTAATCCAGCAGCAGGGTCCGGATCAGTTCGGCCAGGCAGTCCGCGCCGATCACCTTGCGCTCGAGCTGATCGAAACGACGCATCTTCTCCTGGTTGAGGCGCGCCTCGCGCATCATGGCGTCGAGCTGGGCACGCAGGCGCTGGTTCTCGGCCTGCAGCACGGCAACCGACAAGTGGCTGCCTGGTGACGTGCGCTGACCCGACTTGTCGCTCAAGCCCTGGCTCCCGGTCGGCGTGTCGTTTTAAGCATGCCGCAATGGTACTGCCCACCCGGCCAGGCCCGGGGCTCAGGCAGACCAACGGCATGTTTTATCTACTTGGCGGCGTTGGGGAAGAACAGCTGCTCGCCGCCGATCTTGTAGGCGGCAATGGCGTTCTGGCCGGCAGGCGAAACGACCCAGTCGACGAACTTTTGTGCATCGGCCAGTTTGACCTGCGGGTGCTTGGTCGGGTTGACCACCATCACGCCGTACTGGTTGAACAGGCGCTTGTCGCCTTCGACCAGCACGGCCAGATCGGCACGGTTCTTGAAGTTGAGCCAGGTGCCGCGGTCGGCCAGCACATAAGCGCCGCTGCTGGCGGCGATGTTGAGCGCCGGGCCCATGCCGCAGCCGCATTCCTTGTAGCCGCTGCCTTTTTTGTCGGCCAGATCGGCCAGTTTCCAGAAGCGCAGTTCGGCCGCGTGGGTGCCGCTCTTGTCGCCGCGCGAGATGAAGGCACCGTTGGCGGCACTGATCTTCTTCAGCGCTACCGCGATGTCGTTGCCTTTGGTGCCCAGCGGGTCGGCCTTGGGGCCGATCAGCACGAAGTCGTTGTACATGACTGCCTGACGCTTGAGGCCAAAGCCCTCGGCGACGAACTTTTCTTCGGCCACCTGGTCGTGCACGAACACCACGTCGGCATCGCCACGGCGTGCCATGTCCAGCGCCTGACCGGTGCCCAGCGCAACCACCTTGATGTCGATACCGCTGGCGGCCTTGAAGGCCGGCAACAGGTGCGAGAACAGGCCCGACTGCTCGGTCGAGGTGGTGGACGACATGACGATGGTCTGCGCCGAAGCCACCATAGATGCTATCGAAATCGTAGCTGCAAGCGCAGATTTTACGAGGGCAGAAACCCCAAAAGACCATGAAGATTTGAAAGCGTTCATACCTGTTCTCCTTTGACAAATAAATGGGCAGTGGGCGAGACGGCACACAGCCGCTCGACATCGAAAAACTCCTGCACCGGCAGGTCGGCCTGCACCCGCCCCTGCTCCAGATAGATGACCCGGGTGGCCAGGCGCTTGACCTGGCCCAGGTTGTGGCTGGCAAAGATCACCGTCACCGGGCGGCCGTCCTGGCGCTGGGCGCCGCTGGCGAATTCCGCCATCAGCTGTTCCACCTCGCGCTTGGCGTGCGGATCGAGGCTGGCGGTGGGTTCGTCGAGCATCAGCACATCGGGCTGCAGGGCCCAGGCGCGCGCCATGGCCAGGCGCTGCTGCTGCCCGCCGGACAGCGTGCGTGCCGGGCGACCGGCCTTGTCAGCCAGTTCGACGCGCTCAAGTGCTTCCAGCGCTTTGTCCTTGGCGGCCTGCCAGGGCGTACCGCGCAGCCACAGGGCCAGCGCCACGTTGTTACGGGCCGAGGTGCGCAGCATGAAGGGCCGCTGGAACAGCATGGCCTGCCGCGCAGTGGCATGGCTGACGCACTGGCCGGCCGTGGGCCGCTGCAAGCCGTGCAGCAGGCGCAACAGCGTGCTCTTGCCGCTGCCGTTGGCTCCCACCAGGGCCACGGACTCGCCGTGCCCGATGCGCAGCGTCACGTCTGCCAGGGCGTGCACCGGACCAAACGACACGCCGGCCGCTTGCAGGTCAAAAATGGCGCTCATGCCACGGCCTCCACCCCGGTCTTGATGCCGTTGGCATGGCCCTCGACGCGTTCGCGCCAGCGCCGCACCAGGGAAATCAGGGTGTTGAGCACCAGCACCACGCCCAGCAGTAGCAGGCCCAGCGCCAGCGCCAGCGGCAGATCGCCCTTGCTGGTTTCCAGCGCAATGGCGGTGGTCATGACGCGGGTGAAACCGTCGATGTTGCCGCCGACGATCATGACCGCACCGACCTCCGAGATGGCGCGGCCGAAGGACGCCATCAGCATGGTCAGCAGCGCATAACGCTCGTCCCAGGCCAGCAGCAGGCTGCGCAGCAAGGAGCCGGCGCCAAGTGAGCGCAGCTGCTCGCCGTGCTGATTCTCCGCATCCTCAATGACCTGGCGCGTCAAGGCGGTGGCCATTGGCAGCACCAGCACGGCCTGTGCCAGCACCATGGCCTGGAAATTGAACAGCCAGCCCAGGTGCCCCAGCGGCCCGGAACGCGACAGCAGCAGGTAGACCACCAGGCCGACCACCACCGAAGGAATGGCCAGCAGGGTATTGAGCAAGGTCAGGATGGCATTGCGTCCGGCAAAACGGGCCACCCCGAGCCAGGCACCGAGCACCAGGCCAGCGCCGCAAGCCAGCGCGCAGGCGGTGGCGCTGACGGCAAGCGAGCGACCGACGATGGCCAGCAGGACGGGGTCAAGGGATGTGATGAGTTGCAGCGCTGTGACCGCGCTTTCGGTGAAGGTTGACATGCTGGGTTATCGTACGGACTCGATCAATTCCCCACGATATGAAGTCACGTGCATAGGTTGCAGTTTCACTACACATTCGGCGCACAGCCGCAGGACCAGGCGGGACTGATCCGCAATCCGCTTTTCGATCTGCTGCACGCCGTGCAGGAGTCCGGCTCGATCTCGGGTGCCGCGCGTGCACTGCAGCTGTCCTACCGCCACGTCTGGGGTGAACTCAAGCGCTGGGAAAACGAGCTGGGGCATGAACTCATCGTGTGGGAAAAAGGCCAGTCGGCACGCCTGACCGAGTTCGGCAACAAGTTGTTGTGGGCCGAGCGCCAGGCACAAGCACGCCTCTCGCCACAGATCGAGGCCTTGCGTGCCGACCTGGAACGCGCCTTTGCCGTGGCCTTTGATGACTCGGTGCACGTGGTGACGCTTTACGCCAGCCACGACGACGCCCTGAGCGCCCTGCGCACGCACGCCGCCGGCCAGCACCAGCTGCACCTGGATGTGCGCTTCACCGGCAGCGTGGATGCGATTCGTGCCCTCAACGAAGGCCGCTGTGTGATGGCGGGCTTTCACACGCTGCACCAGCCCGGCCATGGCTCGCTGGCCGGGCACACCTACAAACCGTTGCTCAAGCCTGGCCTGCACAAGATCATCGGCTTTGCGCAGCGCAGCCAGGGCCTGATGGTGGCCAAGGGCAACCCGCTCGCCCTGCGCTCACTGCACGACCTGGTGCGCACCGAGGCGCGTTTCATCAACCGGGCCCTGGGCACCGGTACGCGCGTGCTGTTCGACGAATTGCTGGCCCAGGCTGGTATCAGTGCCAGCAAGATCTCAGGCTACGAGCACACCGAGCCCTCGCACACCGCCGTGGCCCAGGCGGTGGCGGCCGGCCAGGCCGACGCCGGCCTCGGCATCGAAGCCGCGGCACGGGCACGCGGCCTGGACTTCGTGCCGCTGGTCGAGGAGGACTACCACCTGGTGTGCCTGAAATCGGCGCTGGACGAACCGGCGGTGCAGGCCCTGTGCGCGGTACTGCAAAGCGACGGCTGGCAGACGGTGCTGCACCAGTTGCCGGGCTACCGGCGGGCCGAGAAGGCGGGGCAGGTGCTGTCGCTGCGCCGCACGCTGCCCTGGTGGAACTTCAGAACCGAGAAGGCTGCGTCCGCGACCGGCGCCCGGGCGAAGGCCGCCCCTCAGAGCGCGCAGGAACGGAAGCCGCAGAAGATGTCGTCGCGCCCCGGCAGGAAGTAGTTGCGGTATTTCGGCGACTTCAGCCGCGCGCGCGTCGCAAACGAGGCGCCGCGCAGCACCTTGTGGGTGCCGAACCAGGGTTCGGAGTAGTCGCGGTAGGGGTCGGCCGCAAAACCCGGGTAGCCAAAGAAGGTGCTGCCGGTCCACTCCCACACCTCGCCCCAGCGGAAACCGCGTCGTGCCGCCGTGTGCGCCGCCAGCTCCCACTCCACCTCGGTCGGCAGGCGGCGGCCGGCCCAGCGGCACCAGGCGTCGGCCTCCCACCAGCTCAGGTGCATGGCCGGCTGCTCGCCGGCGCGGCGCTGTGTCTGGCCGAACAGGTTCTGCAGCACCGCGCCCTGGCTGCCGCCCCATCCCTCCGAACGGGCCACCCCGATCTGCTCCACATGACGCGGGGCACGCCGGCCTTCGCTGTGCGCCTTGTCCTGCAGCCAGTCCCAGCCCGCCGGCTGCCAGAACTCGGGCCGGTCGTAGCCGCCATCGGCCACGAATTCAACGTACTGCGACCAGGACACGGGCTGGGCGTCGATCTCGAATTCCGGCACGGCCACCTCGTGCGCCGGCCGCTCGTTGTCGAAGGTAAAACCGTGACCGGCATCGAGGCCGAGGCGCCAGCACGTGGCTGGCACCCACAGCGGCTCCCGCGCCACACCGGGTGCCGGCAGCGAGAGTTTCAGCGGCAGGCCCAGCGTCTGTGCCATGTAGAGGAAAGCCTCGCCGTGCATGTCCTCATGGAACAGGGCCAGGCGGTAAAAGTACAGGGCGTCGTCCTCGTCCGGCGTCTTGGCCAGCAAATCCAGCGTGGATTCCAGCGTGGCCAGCAGGTAGGCCTTGGTATCGGCCAGCGAGGGCAGGTCCAGGCTCCAGCGGCTGTCGTGCGGCACCCGGCTCGAATCCCACCAGCGGTCGGCATAGGGCTGGAGCGAGGCCAGCATACTGGCCTGTGGGTCGCAGCGCGGGCCCTGGTGGCGCTGCAGGTTGCGGCCGATCCAGCGCTCCTGGAACCAGCCGATGTGGCCCAACTCCCACAGCGGCGGGTTGAGTTCGGGCAGGCAGGGGAAATCCATGCCCTGCCCGCTCATCGCCTGCTGGTACTGCTCGATCATGTGCAGCGTCTGATTGCGCGCATCCATCAGGGCCAGCCCCAGCATGTCGCGCCCGGCCTGCCGCATGGTCGGCAAATCGATCGTGCCGGGCCTGGCGGACAAAGGAACGGAGGTCATGCGCCGCATTATTCACCGATGCACCCGATCCAGGCCATGGCGCCTCCAGAAGACCTACGTATTTACCCGTATTTCCTGGCCAACGATCCCGCTGGCGCGGCGCCCTACAATTTCGCACCTACAAATAATGTGACACGCAGCACCTGCTTGTGAGCCAGTGCTGCGTGTTTCTTTATCTGTCGATCGTGTTTTCTGACACCTTCCTACTTTTGCTAGCCCTGGGACTGACTCAATGCGCGCTTTACTGAAGTTCTCCAATGCCGTGGACTGGCTGAACGCCCAAGTCGGCAAATACGTGATCTGGCTCATCTTTGCAGCCACCACCATCAGCGCCCTCAACGCCATCGTGCGCAAGGTCTTCGACACCAGCTCCAACGCTTACCTCGAAGCGCAGTGGTACCTGTTTGCCTGGTCCTTCCTGGCCGCGGCCGGCTACACCTTGCTGCACCGCGAGCATGTGCGCATCGACGTGCTGAACAGCCGCCTGCCCAAACGCGTGCAGGTGTGGATCGACATCATCGGCTTTGCCTTCTTCCTGACGCCGCTTTGCATCGTCGTCCTGTACCTCGGCGTCCCGTTGATGGTCCAGATGTTCCTGACCGGCGAGACATCACCCAACCCCGGCGGCCTGATCCGCTGGCCGGTCTGGGCGGCGCTGCCTTTCGGCTTTGTTCTGCTGATGCTGCAGGGATGGTCGGAACTGATCAAGCGCATCGCCTTCCTGCGCGGTCAGGGTCCTGATCCGATGGGCCGTATCACCGACAAGACGGCCGAAGAAGAATTGGCCGAAGCCCTGCGCGCCCAGACGGCCGCCGAAATCCTTGAAGCCAGCCCCTCGACCGGCGCTGCCACCCAACGCTGAGCGGCCGGAGTACATCCTATGGAATTCATCACCACCAATTTCGCCCCGATCATGTTCGTGGGGCTGATCATGTTCTTGCTGCTGGGTTTTCCGGTGGCTTTCAGCCTCGGTGCCTGCGGTCTGTTTTTCGGTTTTGTCGGCATTGAGCTTGACGTCTTTCCCTCGTCCGTGATGGCCTGGCTGCCACAGCGCCTGATCGGCATCATGGCCAACGACACCTTGCTGGCCGTGCCCTTTTTCACCTTGATGGGACTGGTGCTGGAGCGCAGCGGCATGGCCGAGGACCTGCTCGAAACTGTCGGTCAGGTCTTCGGCCCGATGCGCGGCGGCCTGGCGCTGGCGGTGGTCTTCGTCGGCGCGCTGCTGGCCGCCACCACCGGTGTGGTTGCCGCCTCCGTCATCTCGATGGGCCTGATCTCCCTGCCCATCATGCTGCGTTACGGTTATGACCGGCGCCTGACCAGCGGCGTGATCGCCGCCTCCGGAACCTTGGCGCAGATCATCCCGCCTTCGCTGGTGCTGATCATCATGGCCGACCAGCTCGGCCGCAGCGTGGGCGACATGTACAAGGGCGCCTTCCTCCCCGGCTTCATGCTGATGGGCCTGTATGTTGCCTATGTCCTGGTTCTGGCGATCTTCAAGCCGGAACGCGTGCCGGCACTGCCGCCCGAGGCACGCGCCTTCCGCGAAGCGGATGGCAGCAGCGGCTACACCTCTCTGGCCGTTCTGACCGCCTTGTCGGCTACCGTGTCGATCTTCCTCGCGCACAACATGGAGGCCGTGCACAGCTGGTGGCTGGGCACGGAAGTCAGCGCCGTTGCCACGGACGAAAAAGTCGTGGTGGCCATGTGCGGCGGCGTGTTCCTGGCCCTGGTCATCGCCCTGGTCAACCGCGCCACCAAACTCGGCCTGCTGTCGCGCCTGGCAGAACGCGTGACATTCGTGCTGATCCCGCCGCTGCTGCTGATCTTCCTGGTGCTGGGCACCATCTTCCTGGGCGTGGCCACGCCGACCGAAGGCGGCGCCATGGGTGCCATGGGCGCGCTGATCATGGGCTGGCTGCGTAAGCGTCTGGACCTGAAACTGCTCAAGCAGGCCCTGGCCTCGACCACCAAGCTGGCCAGCTTCGTGATGTTCATCCTGATCGGTGCCACCGTGTTCAGCCTGGTGTTCCAGGCCGCAGACGGCCCGAAATGGGTCGAGCACCTGATGGCTGACCTGCCGGGTGGTCAGGTCGGTTTCCTGATTCTGGTCAACGTCATGATCTTCTTCCTGGCGTTTTTCCTTGATTACTTCGAGCTGTCGTTCATCGTGGTGCCGCTGCTGGCGCCGGTGGCCGAGAAACTGGGCATCGACCTGATCTGGTTTGGCGTGCTGCTGGCGGTCAACATGCAGACGTCCTTCATGCACCCGCCCTTCGGCTTCGCGCTGTTCTTCCTGCGTTCGGTGGCCCCGGAAAAGCCCTATGTGGATCGTGTGACCAAAAAGGTCATGGATCCGGTGACCACCATGCAGATCTACAAGGGGGCCATTCCCTTCCTGATCATCCAGCTGACCATGGTCGGCATCCTGATCGCCTTCCCGCAACTGGTGACCGGCAGTCTGGACAAGAAGGTGGAAGTCAACATGGAAAGCATCAGCGATCAGATGCGCGACAGCCTGTCCACCGAAGACGGCAAAGAGGACGCGGACCCGGGTTATGGCGCGGATGAGGAGCCCGACTCAGCAGCTCCCGCACCGCAAGCCGAGAGCGCCGAAGACGATCCGCTCAAGGCCATGCAGGAAGCACTCAAGGCCGACAAGAAGAAATAGCAGAAACGCGCTGGCACGGGCCCGCACCGAGCCAGCCACGGATGCCAGCCCCCCCTGGCCCATGAAAAAAAGCCGCGCGATGCGCGGCTTTTTTGTGCCTGCCCTTTGAGAGGGCAGGAGCGGGGAATCAGATCTTCGCCGCGTTGATGTACTGGTTGAACGGGAATTCGGAGAAGCGGTTCCACAGGATCTGGTCGCGCTGGAAAGCACGCATATCCTGGTGAATCTTCTTGAACTCGGCCGACTTGGCTTCGTGTTCGGCGAACACTTCCATCGAAGCCTTGAAGCCGGCGTCCATCACAGCCTTCGGGAAGGGCTTGAGCTTGGTCTTGTCGGCCACCAATTGCTTGAGGGCGATCGGGTTCCAGGCATCGTATTTGGCCGTCATGTCGCGGGCTGCAACCTGGGTCGCTGCATCGAGGATGGCCTTGTTCTCATCCGACAGCTTGGCGTAGGCCTTGTTGTTGATGAAGAACTCGAGCTCGGCGCCACCTTCCCACCAGCCGGGATAGTAGTAGAACGGAGCCACCTTGTTGAAGCCCAGCTTCTGGTCATCGTAGGGGCCGACGAACTCGGTGGCGTCCAGGGTGCCTTTTTCCAGCGCCTGGTACACGTCACCGGCGGGCATGTTCTGTGCCACCACACCCAGCTTGGCCATGGCTTCGCCGAACAGGCCGCCACCCAGGCGCATCTTCAGGCCCTTGAGGTCGGCCACAGACTTGATTTCCTTGCGGTACCAGCCGCCCATCTGGGTGCCGGTGTTGCCTGCGCTGGCGGTACGGAAGTTGTACTGGGCAAAGAAGGCGTCCAGCAGCTTGCGGCCATTGCCGTGCAGCTTCCAGGCATCCGTCTGACGCGCCGTCAGGCCAAAGGGCACAGCACAGCTGAAAGCGAAGATGGGGCTCTTGCCGGTGAAGTAATAGGCAGCCGTCTGCGCCATTTCGATCGTGTCGCCCTGCAGCGCATCGACCACACCGAAGGCGGGCATCAACTCGCCAGCCGGGTGAACCGAGATTTCAAACTTGCCGCCCGACATCGCCTTGACAGTCTTGGACAGCATCTCAGCGCTGCCGAAAATGGTGGCCAGCGACTTGGGGAAGCTCGAAGCCAGACGCCAGCGGATGGCAGCTTGCGCATGTACGGCGGGGGCGACACCGGCGGCGAGCACGCCAGCGATACCGGCCTGCTTGATGATGGAACGACGATCCATGGGGCGATCTCCAGATTTTGGGTTGAAAAACTGACCATGCGTCTTATGAACGCACGGAGTACAGGCTGCGAAGTCTAAACCGAAACAGGCGTGTTCAGACCGACTGCCAACAATGGTTATCCCTAAGCCACGACCTTGAGCGCAGGGCGCGCCTGCGCCGCCAGATCGGGGAAACGCTTTTCAATGCTCGCCTGGATGCCCGTCGCATCGAGACCCTGCAAACTCAGCAGCCTGACAGGATCGCCATGCTCGATGAAGACATCGGGCAGGCCCAGTTGCAGCAGCGGCTTGAGTACCCCTGCAGCTTGCAGGGCCTCATTCACCGCACTGCCGGCACCGCCCATGATGGCGCCTTCTTCCACCGTGACCAGCGCCTCGTGTTCGGCTGCCACCTTGAGCAGCAACTCGGTGTCGAGTGGCTTGGCCCAGCGCATGTTGACGACCGTGGCGCCCAGCTTCTCTGCGGCCTCCAGCGCCGGGTAAAGCAAGCTGCCGAAGGCCAGGATGGCGATACCCTTGCCCTGGCGGCGCACCTCGCCTTTGCCATAGGGCAAGCCTTGCAGGTCCGCTTCGGTGGCGACGCCGGCACCGGCGCCGCGCGGGTAGCGCACCGCCACCGGGTGGTTCTGCTCGAAGGCGGTGGAGAGCAACTGGCGGCACTCGCGCTCGTCGGCCGGGCAGGCCACACTCACATTCGGAATGCAGCGCAGGTAGGGAATGTCGTAGGCCCCGGCGTGTGTGGCGCCGTCGGCGCCGACCAGGCCGGCGCGGTCGAGGGCAAACACCACCGGCAGGTTCTGCAGCGCGACATCGTGGATCAGCTGGTCGTAGGCGCGCTGCAGGAAGGTGGAGTAGATCGCCACCACCGGCTTCAGCCCCTCGCAGGCCAGGCCGGCGGCGAACGTGACCGCGTGCTGCTCGGCAATTCCGACGTCGTAATAACGATCGGGGAAACGCTGGTGGAATTCCACCATGCCCGAGCCTTCGCGCATGGCCGGGGTGATGCCGACCAGGCGCGGGTCTTTCTCGGCCATGTCGCACAGCCAGTGGCCGAACACCTGGGTGAAGGTCTGCTTCGGCGGCGTGGCCGGCTTTTGCAGGCCCACCGCAGGGTCGAACTTGCCCGGGCCGTGGTAGGCCACCGGGTCGGCCTCGGCCAGCTTGTAGCCCTGGCCCTTCCGGGTTACCACGTGCAGGAACTGCGGGCCCTGTAGGTGCTTGATGTTTTCCAGCGTGGGAATGAGCGATTCAAGGTCGTGGCCGTCGATCGGGCCGATGTAGTTGAAGCCGAACTTCTCGAACAGCGTCGCCGGCACCACCATGCCCTTGGCATGTTCCTCGATGCGCTTGGCCAGTTCGAACAACGGCGGCGCGCCCTTGAGCACCGTCTTGCCGACGTTCTTGGCCGCGGCGTAGAACTGGCCGCTCATCAACTGCGCCAGATAGCGGTTGAGCGCCCCCACCGGCGGGCTGATGCTCATGTCGTTATCGTTCAGGATGACCAGCAGCCGGCAGTCTTCCACGCCGCCGTGGTTGAGCGCCTCGAAGGCCATGCCGGCCGTCATGGCACCGTCACCGATGACGGCAATGGCATGGCGGTCCTCGCCCTTTTGTCGCGCCGCCAGCGCCATGCCCAGGGCGGCCGAGATCGAGGTGCTGGAATGCGCCGTACCGAAGGCGTCGTACTCGCTCTCGCTGCGCTGCGGAAAACCGGACAGGCCGCCGAGCTGGCGCAAGGTGCCCATGCGTTCGCGCCGGCCGGTCAGGATCTTGTGCGGATAGGTCTGGTGGCCCACGTCCCACACCAGGCGGTCGTGCGGCGTGTTGAAGACGTAGTGCAGCGCCACGGTGAGCTCGACCGTGCCCAGGTTGGAACTGAGGTGCCCCCCCGTCCTGGCCACGCTCTCCAGCAGATAGCCGCGCAACTCGTCGGCCAGCGTGCGCAACTGGTGGCGCGACAGCTTGCGCAGATCCGCCGGGTCATTGATGGTCTGCAGCAAAGGGTAGATGGTGTTCGACATACGCTATATTTTTGATAGCAAGTTGCGCCCGATTGACAAGGGGTGGATGCCTGTTTGACTCATCAACTGGGACGATTGACCACCATGTCGGCCAGCGCGCGCAGGGCGCGCGTCTCGGCCAGGCCACTGGCATCAAGGGCCGCTAGGGCCTGCGCCAGCAACTCCTGCGCATAACTGCGCGAGCGTTCCAGCCCGAGCAGGGACACATAGGTCGGCTTGTCCTGCTCGGCGTCCTTGCCGGCGGTCTTGCCCAGCGTGGCCGAGTCGGCTGTCACGTCCAGAATGTCGTCCACCACCTGGAAGGCCAGGCCAATGGCTGCACCATAGACCGACAGGGCGTCGTGTTCAGCGACCGTCACCTCGCCGCAGGCTGCACCCATCAGCACGCTGCCTTGCAGCAGGGCGCCCGTCTTGAGGCGGTGCATCTCGCGCAACTGCGCTTCATCGAGCTTGACGCCGACGCTGGCCAGATCGATGGCCTGGCCGCCGGCCATGCCGGCACTGCCGGCCGCACGCGCCAGCAGGCGGCACAGCCGGGCCTGCATGGCCTCGGGCACGCTGCCGTCGTCCGGCGTGAGCAGCTCGAATGCCAGGGCCTGCAGCGCGTCGCCGGCCAGCAGGGCACTGGCTTCGCCGAACTGCACATGCACGGTCGGCTTGCCGCGGCGCAGCACGTCGTTGTCCATGCAGGGCATGTCGTCGTGCACCAGGGAATAGGCGTGGATCAGCTCCACCGCACAGGCCGCGCGCAGGGCGGCCTGCATGTTGCCGCCCATCGCCTCGGCAGCGGCCAGCACCAGCAAGGGGCGCAGGCGCTTGCCGCCGTCGAGCACGGCATAACGCATCGCCTGCCCCAGACCGGCCGGGGCATCGTGTGCCACCCAGGTCGAGAGCGCCTGTTCAACGCGGTCCAGCCGCTCGGCGCTCCAGGAGCGCAGATCCAATTCAGCCAGCTGAGTCACTCGGGTGTCCATGTCTTGAGCGTGCCTTCGTCCAGCACCTTGATCTGCGCTTCCACGGCCTCCAGCTTGTCACGGCAGTACTTGAGCAGCTCGGCGCCGCGCTGGTAGCCCGACAGCAACTGCTCCAGCGGCATGTCGCCGGATTCGAGCCGGCTGACCAGCTGTTCGAGCTCGGCCAGGGCCGCCTCGTAACTGGCGGGCAGGCTGGATGCGGGCGTGGAAGGAGATGCCTTGGCCATGGAAGCAATAAAGGTGTAAACCTGCAATTTTAGGCTGCGCACTGCCAACCGCACCCTCCCTGACGCGCAAAAGTCCTGAAAAGGCGCTTGAAATCCGCTGGCAGGTCGCGAAATAGACCTTTAGGCGCGCCGTGCAGCGCCCCCGGGGTACAATCCTCGGTCCTCTTCGGCCTGCCGCATAGGCAAAGCCACTTCCGTTTCCCCACGCCCCTAGGCGTACCTCCCTGTGGGGAGTCTTTAGGTCAGGTCACCCATGTCTGATTTAAGTCTTCAACTGCAGCAGGCGCACAGCCAACTACCAGTTTCAAGCTACTTTGACGAGGCGCTGTTCCAGCGCGAGATGGCACAGATTTTTCAGCGCGGGCCCCGCTATCTGGGGCACGCTGCCAGTGTCCCCGAGGTGGGCGACTATTACGCCCTGCCGCAGGAGAACGAGGGCCGCGCCCTGGTGCGCACGCCAGAAGGTGTGGCATTGATCTCCAACGTCTGCCGGCATCGCCAGGCCGTCATGCTCAAGGGCCGCGGTTCGCTCAACCACACCCAGCCGGGCAGCGCCGGCGGCAACATCGTGTGCCCCTTGCACCGCTGGACTTACTCGGCCCAGGGGCAGCTCATCGGCGCGCCGCATTTTGCGCACGACCCTTGCCTGAACCTGAACAACTACAAGCTGCGCGAGTGGAACGGCCTGCTGTTCGAGGACAACGGACGCGACATCGCGACCGACCTCGCCGGCATGGGCCCGCGCGCCGAGCTCGACTTTGCCGGCTTCACGCTCGACCGAGTCGAACTGCACGAGTGCAACTACAACTGGAAGACCTTCATCGAGGTCTATCTGGAGGACTACCACGTCGGCCCCTTCCACCCCGGCCTGGGCCACTTCGTCACCTGTGACGACCTGAACTGGGAGTTCAAGGACAACTACTCGGTGCAGACCGTGGGCGTGTCCAGCGCCTTCGGCCGCCCGGGCTCCAAGGTCTACCAGCGCTGGCACGACGCGCTGCTGAAGTACCGCAACGGCCAACTGCCCGAGCGCGGCGCCATCTGGCTGACCTACTACCCGCACATCATGGTGGAGTGGTACCCGCACGTGCTGACCGTCTCCACGCTGCATCCGATCAGCACCACCAAGACGCTCAACATGGTGGAGTTCTACTACCCGGAAGAGATCACGGCTTTCGAGCGCGAGTTCGTCGAAGCCCAGCAGGCCGCCTACATGGAAACCTGCATCGAGGACGACGAAATCGGCGAGCGCATGGACGCCGGACGCCGCGCCCTGTTCGAGCGCGGCGACAACGAAGTCGGCCCCTACCAGAGCCCGATGGAAGACGGCATGCAGCACTTCCACGAGTGGTACCGCAAGCAGATGGCACACGAATGATTCCCCCCGAGCGGCTGACACCGCTCCCTCCCAGGGGGGCGCACCCAGTGGCCCGGCCAAGCCGGTTCCACGGGTGCCCTGGAATGGCAGGCTACACGGCACTGTTTTCTTCTTCGTGCGACGACTCTCCCTCGTTCAGGCTGAGCCTGTCGAAGCCCTGGGGCACCCACTGACATGCAAGCCCTCTGGATGGTGCTGGGCGCCTTCTTCTTCGCCACCATGGGCGTGGGGGTGAAACTGGCCTCGGCCTCCTTCAACACCTTCGAGCTGGTGTTCTACCGCGGCCTCATCAGCATCGCCTTCATGGCGGTCGTGTTGCGCACCGGCGGTGTCGCGCTGCGCACCCCGGTGCCTTTCATGCACGTTTGGCGCACGCTGGTCGGCGGCGCGGCCTTGACCGCCTGGTTCTACGCCATCGCCCACCTGCCGCTGGCCACGGCCATGACGCTGAACTACATGAGCGGCATCTGGGTCGCGGCCTTCATCATCGGCGGCGCCCTGCTCTATGGCAAGGCCGAGCGTCAGGGCCCGCTGCTGGCGACTGTGCTGACCGGTTTTGTCGGCGTGGCGCTGACGCTGCGCCCCACCATCGACCAGAACCAGCTGTTTGCCGGCCTGATCGGCCTGCTCTCGGGCATGAGCGCGGCGCTGGCCTACATGCAGGTCACGGCACTGGGGCGCGTGGGCGAACCGGTGGGCCGCACGGTGTTCTATTTCGCGGTCGGCACCACCGCTATCGGTGCGGTGGGCACGCTGTTTGCCGGTTTGACACCTTGGTCACAGATCACCTGGCAGGCCGCCGTGTGGCTGATTCCGATCGGCGTGCTGGCCTCGCTCGGCCAGTGGTGCATGACACGCGCCTACGCGCACGGCCACACCCTGGTGGTGGCCAGCCTGCAGTATTCGGGCATCGTGTTTGCTGCGCTCTACAGCCTGCTGCTGTTCGGCGACCAGATTCCGCTCTCCGGCTGGCTGGGCATCGCGCTCATCGTCACCAGCGGCGTGGCCGCCACCTTCCTGCGTGAACGCGCCATTCCCGATACGCCTGCCGAAGAACACTAGAGAAGCACCCCCGACTCTCGCCCACTGCGTGTGGCTCGCATCCCCCTCAAGGGGGCGCACCCAGTGGCTCGGCGGAGCCGGTGCCACGGGTGCCCTGGGTTGGGTCACTGGCACATCGAGATGATCGACCGTGCGCAGTACCATTTGGCATCAAACAAGGAATCGTCATGTACACCACCCTCATTACCGCTGAACAGCTCAAGCACCTGGTGCACGACCACAAGCCCCTGATGATCTTCGATTGCAGCTTCGAGCTGATGCAGCCCAAGGAGGGCGACCAGCAGTACGAGCGCGTGCGCATTGCCGGCGCGGTGCGGGCCGATCTGGACCGGCATCTGAGCGCGAAGAAGGCCTCGGACGCGGTCAACGGCGGCCGCCATCCCCTGCCCAAGCGCGAGCTGTTTGCGGCCTGGCTGGCCAGCATCGGTTTCCAGAGTGACATGCAGGCCGTGGTCTATGACCGCCAGGGCGCCAACTACTGTGGCCGTCTGTGGTGGATGCTCAAGTGGATCGGCCACGAGGCCGTGGCGGTGCTCGACGGCGGCCTGCAGGCCTGGGAAGCCATCAACGGCATGGTGGCCACCGGCCCGGACGTGGCGGTGCGCGTGCCCTCGCGCTTCACGGCCAGTGAGCCGCGCGCGCTGCTCGCCACCAGCGACGACGTGCTCAAGCACCTTGACCTGCTCGACCAGACCCTGATCGACGCCCGCGCCCCGGCGCGCTTTCGCGGCGAGGTGGAGCCGCTCGACCCGATCGCCGGCCACATCCCCGGTGCGCTGAACCGCCCCTTCCAGTCCAACCTCGGGCCGGACGGCCGCTTCAAGTCGCCCGAGCAGCTGCGCGACGAGTTCACCGAACTGCTGGCCGGCCGCAAACCGTCCAGCGTGGTGCACCACTGCGGCAGCGGCGTCAGCGCCGTGCCCAACCTGCTGGCGATGGAGGTCGCCGGTCTGGGCCGCGCCGCCCTGTATGCCGGCAGTTGGAGCGAGTGGTGCAGCAACCCGGCCCGGCCGATGGCGCAGGGCTGAACCGGGCACTCCGCCATGAAGCCGCGGATCACCGTCATCACCCTTGGCGTCGGTGACCTGGAACGCGCGCTGCCGATCAGCCGTCCGTACCACTGCCGGGCGGCCTGATCGCCCGCGGTGCCACGTCGATCACCTCGGCCTCGACATCCACCACGTCCTGGTGTGCCGCCCGAGCCGGCGCCGCCGCACGGTAAAACCGCTGCCATTGCGCCTGCTGCCCGAACCGGAATACCAGCGGCGCCACGGGCCGGCCGCTCAGGCGCGCCCACAGCGCGCGCGCCAGCCACAGCACCAGCAACAGCAGGGCCGCCACCAGGACGCTGGCGAAAAACACCAGCCCCATGAGCAACAGCACAGCCCGCAACAGCAGGCCGAAAAACGTCTTGATCAGATGCGCCACTTGAACTCCTCTTTCTCGGCAGCAGGTGCGGCCGTTCGCCCCGAATGCAAGGCGGCAGCCGCCCGGGCGTCCATCAGCGGCGATGCGACAACAGCGCAATAACACAAGCATGCGCACCGGATGCCGGGGTTAAGATGGGCCGCATGTGATTCCCAGAGGTAGCAATGCGTAAAACAGTTCTTGTCGCACTGGTGGCGCTGACGGCCATCGCGGGGTGCTCGACGCCGCTGACAGAGCGCGCGGCCGATGTCCGCGTCATTTCCCATGACCCCACCGCCATGAGCGGCTGCAAAACGCTGGGCTCGGTCGCCGGCCGCTCCCAGCCGGTGCTGCTGGAGTCGGCGGCACGTGCGGAGGCGCTGGCTCATCTGCGGAATGCCGCTGCCCGGATGGACGCCGACAGCGTGGCGGTCGTGAACACAGTCGTGAACGAGAACGACAACGTGGTCACCCTCCATGGCGTGGCGCTGAAATGCTTCTGAAGGGCATCTGACGATGCGTGCTCATGCCGCGGTCTGCGGCGTGCCACGCTCGAACAGGCGCTCGAACTCGTCCGCCGGTACCGGGCGGCTGAACAGGTAGCCCTGCGCTTCATCGCAACCGGCAGCGGCGAGAAAGTCCCGCTGGGCCCCGGTCTCTACGCCCTCGGCGATGGTCGTCAGCTGCAGGGTATGCCCGAGCTGGATGATGGCCTTGACGATCGAGGCCCCATCCGCGTCGTTCAGCATGTCCCGCACGAACGACTGGTCGATCTTGAGCTTGTCCACCGCCAGTTGCTTCAGATAGGCCAGGCTGGAATAGCCGGTGCCGAAGTCGTCGATGGACAGTTTCACGCCCAGGGCTTTCAGGTGGCGCAGCGTCTTCATCGTGGCCTCCACATCCTGCAGCAGGATGGATTCGGTCAGCTCCAGTTCCAGCCGGTCCGGCCGCAAGCCGGAAACGGCAAGTGCCGAGGACACCAGGTCCAGCACGTTGCCGCGCTTGAACTGCAGGGCCGACAGATTGAAGGCCACCACCGGCGCGTCCGGATAGCGGTCCGCCCAGATTCTGGCCTGGCGGCACGCTTCGTTGAGAACCCACTCGCCGATCGGCACAATGTGACCGCTGCGTTCTGCCAGCGCGATGAACCGGCCCGGCGGCACCAGCCCCTCCGTCGGGTGCTGCCAGCGGATCAGCGCTTCGGCGCCGACGATGCAGCCACTGCGGATGTCGATCTGGGGCTGGTAATGGAGCAGGAATTCGTGATTGCGCACGGCATTGGCCAACCCCCCCGTGAGCCGGATCTGGTCCGCCAGGCCCGCGTTCATTTCGCGCGTGAAGAAACGATAGGTATTGCGCCCGGCCTCCTTGGCGCTGTCGACAGCGGTATGGGTATGCATGAGCAGCGTGTCGAAATCGTCGCCGTCGCCCGGGAACAGGCCGATACCGATGGAACTCGACACATTCAGCGGGGTGCCTTCGATGTCGATCGGCTCGATCAGGACTTCGCAGACGGCATTCGCGACCCCAGCCACTCCGGAGGCATCGAATTGCCCTGTCAGCAGGACCACAAACTCGTCACCCACCAGGCGACTGATCGTGGCGGTCGCCGGAATGCACTGGCGCAGCCGCTCCACGAATTTGACCAGCACCCGGTCACCGACCGCGTACCCCAGGCTGTCGTTGATCTGCTTGAAGCGATCGAGGTCAAGGTAAAGCAGGGCGATTGACGTTTTTTCGCTCCTGGCGATGCGCGTCGCGTGTTCGAAGCGGTCGCGCAGCAGCAGGCGGTTGGGCAGATGGGTCAGCGAGTCGAAGTTGGCCAGGAAATCCAGCCGTTCTTTCGCCGCCGCGTGCTCGGCGCGCGTGCGCAGGGTCAGAATGCCGTAGGCCAGGTCGTTGGCCAGTTCCTCCAGCAGGCGCAGCTCTTCCGGGTCGAAGGCATTTGCCTCGCTCGCATACATGGTGAGCGCGCCCAGCACCTTGGCATCGCAGATCAGCGGCAGCGACACACTGGACTGGTAGCCGCGCTGGATCGCCGCCTCGCGCCACGGTGTCATGGCAGGGTTGGTCATGACATCCTGGTTGACCGTCGGCCGCCCGGTACGGATGGCCGTGCCCGTCGGCCCCTGGCCGTGCTCGTTGTCAGCCCAGGAGACGTTGATCCCGTCAAGGTAACCGTTCTCGTAACCGGATTGCGCGATGGGCCGCACGGTCCGGGCCGCGTCCGCTTCGGCATAACCGACCCAGGCCATCAGGTAACCGCCACTCTCGACGCACAGGCGGCAAACATCTGCCAGCAGCCGGTGTTCGTCATCAGCGTGCACTAGCGCGATATTGCAGTCGGTGAGCAGACGCAAGGAACGATTGAGCTTTTTCTGCACCGCTTCGCTCTGCCGCAGTTCGTACGTCATGCCCTCGGCCATGCTCAGCGCCCGCGCGCGACCCGTCACCAGCAGCCAGACCACCAGGGCCAGCAGCAGGCTGGCCAGCGCACCAGCAACGGCGATGATGTTGGCCTTGTCGTTTCTCAGCCGGGCGTCGAAGGCGGGCAACGAACTGATGGCCAGCGTCCATTGGTGGCCGAAGAGGTCAATGCGCTTGACGGCATGAAAATCGGAATCCGGAAGGCTGCCGGGGCCCTGGACACCGCTGGAGTCGAACATGAGACGGCCTTCGTCCATCGAGTCGCCATCGTAGATTTCGAGATTCAGCGTGGCGCTGACCTCGCCGAAACGCTCTCCCAGCACGCCAGCCATCAGGTCGTTCATGCGAAAAGGGGCATAAACCCAGCCGAGCAGGTTGGCGCGGCGTTCCTCCTGTGTCCGGTGCGGCGCCTGCATCCGGTAGACCGGCAGGTACATCAGGAAGCCGGCCTGCACGTCCTGCCCGGATTCCTGCACCAGCCGCACCTTGCCGGAGATCGAGGTCTTTTCCTCATCACGCGACGCCTCCATCGCCGCGCGGCGAACCGGCTCGGAATACATGTCGTAGCCAATGGCGCGCTGATTGCGCCAGTCGGCAGGTTCCAGATAGACGATGGAGGTGTAAAGATCCCGCGCACCTTCGGGACGGATGTTGTAGTCGGCACGGCCTTGCGCCCGGACCTCGGCGATATGCCGGGCCTTGTCCTGCGGCAACACCAGCTTGGTATACCCCACGCCCTGAATGCCCGGGTACTTGCCTTCGAGCTTCAAGGCCTGAACATACTCGACGAACTCCCTGCGCTCCACCGACTGCGATGCAGCGAACAGCCCGGCTGCACCTTCCAGAACCTGCTCGTAACTTTGCAGCCGCCGGTGGATGTTGTCGACGATCTCGTTGACGCGAAAATCGAATTCGCCATGCAGCGCCTGCCGGGCGGACTTGCGGGGCGCATCCTGAAGCACATAGGTCAGCGCCAGCCCCAGGGCCAGGAGCACCCAGGGGATGAAGCGCAGGCGGCTGGAAGGAACGGTGCCGTTTGTCATAACCCCGAGTTTAGTTCGGCGGACGCCCGGCGAATCACCCTTTGTCGCCCCTGGCGTCTGACGGGAGCCAGCGGATCTTCGGCAGCAAATTGCTGCTGGCGTCATGGTTTCCACGGGATGGGCGCCAAATTCACCGAAAATATGCAGAACGACTGACCGTCGTCAGGCAAAACCAACCAGGGTTGCTGGTCGGCCTGGGCAAGTCCGCGGATAATTGCCGATGGGACACAGATTCAGGGCTCGCGCCACAGATCTGTGCTGACTACTCGAAAGCTGATCTCTTATGAAACGTCTGGATGACTTCCGCATGCGGCTGGGCCGCGACGAGCTGGTGCCCATCATGATCGGGGGCATGGGCGTCGATATCTCCTCCGCCGATCTGGCGCTGGAGGCTGCCCGCCTGGGCGGTGTGGGGCACATTTCCGACGCGATGATCAAGACCGTGACGGACCGCCGTTACAAGACCAAGTACGTCAAGGCCAAGCAGGCGCAGTACCAGTACAACGTCGCCTCGGCCGACAAGTCTGCCGTGAAGTTCGACCTGGGCGGCCTGGCCGAGGCCACCCGCATGCACGTGGAAAAAACCATGACGCGCAAGCAGGGCAGCGGCCAGATCTTCATCAACTGCATGGAAAAGCTGACGATGAACGCGCCCAAGGAAACCCTGAGCGTTCGCCTGAACAGCGCCCTGGACGCCGGCATCGACGGCATCACGCTGGCGGCCGGCCTGCACCTGGGCTCGTTTGCGCTGATGGAAAGCCATCCGCGCTTCCGTGACGCCAAGCTCGGCATCATCGTCTCGTCGCTGCGTGCCCTGCAGCTGTTCCTGAAGAAGAACAGCCGCCTGAACCGCCTGCCCGACTACGTGGTGGTGGAAGGCCCGCTGGCCGGCGGCCACCTGGGCTTCGGCATGGACTGGGCCAAGTACGACCTGGCCACCATCGTGGCCGAGATCCTGCAGTACCTGAAGCAGGAAGCGCTGGACATCCCCGTCATCCCGGCCGGCGGCATCTTCACCGGCAGCGACGCCGTGAGCTTCATGGAAATGGGCGCCGCCGGCGTGCAGGTCGCCACCCGCTTCACCGTGACGAAGGAGTGCGGCCTGCCCGACGACATCAAGCAGGAATACTTCAAGGCCAACGAAGACGACATCGAGGTCAACGAAATCTCGCCCACCGGCTACCCGATGCGCATGATCAAGTCCAGCCCCGGCATCGGCGACGGCATCCGCCCGAACTGCGAAGCCTATGGCTACCTGCTCGATGCCAGCGGCAAGTGCGCCTACATCGAGGCCTACAACCGCGAGGTGGCGGCCCACCCGGGTGAGCGCAAAGTCAAGGTATGGGACAAGACCTGCCTGTGCACCCACATGCGCAACTTCGACATCTGGACCTGCGGCCAGCTGACCTGGCGGCTGAAGGACACGACCTTGCGCCACGACGACGGCAACTACCAGCTGCTCAGCGCGCAGCACGTCTTCGAGGACTACCAGTTCAGCACCGATCACAAGGTTCTGCTGCCGACACCGGAAGCGGTGCCCGCCTAATCCGACCGGCCCCAGGGAGGGGCCCTGGCGTCCAGCCCCAAGCGGCCAGGCGCCATGCGTGCCCCATTTCACTGAATCCTGATCTGGCGCAGGACATCGGCCGCCGGGAAGCGGACAATAACGGCTGTTTTTTCCCGCCCTCGCGGCGGCCTTCCGACCCGGGTGCCATGACGCACCCACCCCACCCACAGGTACTCAAGCATGCTCGGTTTCCTGCCTCCCATCGTCCGGGGCGTCATTGCGCTCCTGCTGCTGGTGATCAACACCCTGTTCTGGTGCACGCTGCTGTTCGCGCTGGCACTGGTCAAGCTGGTGCTGCCTTTTGAAGCCGTGCGCCTGCGCATCGACCCGCTGCTCAACACCCTGGCCACGGCCTGGGTCACCTGCAACAGCGCCTGGATGCGCCTGACGCAACGCACAAGCTGGGACGTGCAGGGCGTGGCGGAGCTGAAGTACCACGGCTGGTACCTGGTGAACTGCAACCACCAGTCCTGGGTGGACATCTTCGTGCTGCAGCACACGCTGAACCGGCGCATCCCGCTGCTGAAGTTCTTTCTGAAGCAGGAACTCATCTACGTGCCGGTGATCGGCCTGGCCTGGTGGGCGCTGGACTTTCCGTTCATGAAACGGCACGGTCGCACGGCCCTGCGCAAAAACCCCAAGCTGCGCGAGCAGGACCGCGAAACCGCGCGCCGCGCCTGCGCCAAGTTCACCCGCGTGCCGACCAGCGTGATGAACTTCGCCGAAGGCACGCGCTTCACGGCGGACAAACACAAGGACCAGTCCTCCCCCTACCGTCATCTGCTCAAGCCCAAGGCCGGCGCACTGGCGCTGTCGCTCAACGTCATGGGAACGCAGTTCCACTCCCTGATCGATGCCACCATCGTCTACCCTGCCGGGGCGCCCACCTTCTGGCAATTCCTGTGCGGCACCACGCCCCGGGTGATCGTGCGCGCGCGCGCACTGCCGATTCCGGCCGAGTTCTGCACCGGCAGCTACGAGAGCGATTCGGCGTTTCGCCGCACCTTCCATCGCTGGCTGGCCGATCTGTGGGAAGAAAAGGACCGGCAGATCGAAACGCTGCTGCATCGCTGAGACGCAGCGCTTCATGCAAGGACGGGCCCATCAGCCCATCGGCGCGGTCAGTGCCCGTGGGCCACGCTGCTGACCAGCGTCACCAGCCCGATGCCAATCAGCAGCCAGGCAATCTGCGCCACGGTTTCCGGCAGGCTCAACCGCTTTTGCAACTGCGGGATCAGGTCGGCCAGTGCGACGTAGATGAAGCTGCTGGAAGCCACCACCAGGAAGTAGACCAGGTAGTCGTGCAGCTGGTCCACCAGCCAGAAGCCCACCAGGCCACCCAGTGCGGTGATGGCACCGGCCAGCGTGACCTTGAGCAGCGCCGCCTGCCGGTTGCCGCTGCTCTGGCGCAGCACCATCAGGTCGCCCATGTGGTGCGGCACCTCGTGCGCCAGCACGGCGAGTGCCGCAATGGCGCCCAGGCGCAGGTCGGCGATGAAGGCGGAAGCGATCAGGATGCCGTCACCGAAGCAGTGCACGCTGTCGCCGGCCAGCACGGCCCAGCCGCCGGACGTGCGCTCGTGCCCGTGATGGTGGTGGCCATGGTCGTGCCCTTCGGCCACCTCGTGGTGGTGCTCATGGCCGTGGTGCCACAGCTCGGCCTTGTCGAGCAGGAAGAAGAACACCAGGCCGACCAGCAGCGTCATGAACAGGCGATGCGGCTCGACCTCGCTCTCGAAGGCTTCGGGCAGCAGGTGCAGGAAGGCCGTCCCCATCAGCGCGCCGGCCGCCAGGCTCAGCATGTGCTGGGTGTAGCGCGACAGCACACCGAAGCTCAAGGCCGCGGCCAGCCACACGCTGCCGATACCGGCGGTCAGGGTGCCGGCCAGAATTGCTATCAAAATCATAGCTGGTTGCGCTTGTTTTTCTCGGACAAGAGGCGATTTTCGCATCCAATCCGGGTCGCTGCCCGAGGTCGAAAAAAAAGCCGCCTCGCAGGCGGCTCTTCAGGGCGCGCGTGCGACCGGCTTCAGGCCACGCCGTGCACCTTGAACCATGCCAGGCAGCGCTTCCAGCCGTCTTCGGCCGCCTCCTTGCGGTAGCTCGGCCGGTAGTCGGCGTGGAAGGCGTGCGGCGCCTCCGGGTAGACCACGAACTGCGAGGCCTTCGAGTTGGCATTGCCGGCCGCCAGGGCGGCCTTCATCTTCTCCACGCCGTCGAGCGGGATGCCGGTGTCGGCGCCGCCGTACAGGCCCAGCACCGGGCCATGGAGCTGGCCGGCGATGTCGATCGGGTTCTTCGGCGTCAGCTCCGTACGGTCACCGACGATGCGGCCATACCAGGCCACACCGGCCTTGATGTGTTTGCTGTGTGCCGCATAAAGCCAGGTCTGGCGGCCACCCCAGCAGAAGCCGGTGATGCCCACACGCGCCAGGTCGCCGCCGTTGGCGCCGGCCCAGGCCACCGTGGCGTCGAGGTCGCCCATCACCTGCGCATCCGGCACCTTGGAGATGACCTCGGCAATCAGCTTGGCCATCTCGCCATAGCTCTGGGCATCACCCTGGCGCACGAACAGCTCGGGCGCGATCGCCAGGTAGCCGGCACGGGCAAAGCGGTTGGCCACGTCGGCAATGTGCTCGTGCACACCGAAGATCTCCGACAGCACCAGCACCACCGGCAGATTCTTCTTACCCGCCGGCATAGCGCGGTAGGCCGGCATCTTGAAACCCTTGACGTCGATGCTCACCTCACCGGCCGTCAGGCCGTCGGTCGGCGTCTTGATGGCCGTCTGCGCCATGATGGGCAAAACGGACGCCGCATAACCCACGCCCAGCGCCGTCTTCAGCGCAGTGCGGCGGGTGGCGCCGGCTTCGGTGCTCTGGCCCGGCAGCAGGGCCTTGAATTCGCTTTCCAGATCGCGGTTGATCATGCGGGTCTCCTTCGGGTAGGGATGGGTAAAGCGCCGAGTCTAGTGCGGAGCCGTCCATCCGGGTCGCCGGGCCGGCTTTCCCCTTGGCAACGCCGGGTTAAGGCCTGCCGCCCTCGTGCGCCGGCGTCTCGTCCATGGCCAGGCTCAGGCGCCAGAACAGCAGGCTCAAGCTCACGCCGCCCGCCATGCCCAGGGCCAGCTTGAAGGCGCTGCCGAACAGCAGCGGCGCCAGCAGGCCGGCCACGAGGGCAAACGCCATCATCTGCACAAAACTCTGCAGCGAGGCGGCCAGACCGCGCATGGTCGGGAACAGCCCCTGCACGATCACCGACATGGCCGGCACCGACAGCGCCACGCCGAAGGTGTAGAGCATGGCCGGCAGTACCGCCCACGGCACCGCGGGCGCAAAACTGGCGGTGTAGGCCAGGTTGGCCAGCGCCGACAGCACCATCATGGCCTGCCCCAGGCGGATGGTGGTGGCGCTGCTGAAGCGGTGCGCCAGCCGGCCGCTGATGGCGGAGCCCAGCACCATGCCGCTGATCATGGGCACGAACAGCCAGGCAAAGGCCGTCTCCGGCAGGTGCAGCACCTCCACCACGAAGTTGGCCGCCGAAGCGATGTACAGCGCAAAGCCGACAAAGGCCGCCCCGGTGGCCAGCGTGCCCAGCAGGAACCTGGGGTGCCGGACGGCCCTCACGTAGTTGCGCACGATCGTGCCCAGATGCAGCGGTTGGCGCTCCTGCGGGGCCAGGCTCTCCGGCAGCATGCGCAGACACAGGAAGAACAGCCCCACCCCGAACAGCGTGAGAAAGCCGAAGTTCGCGCGCCAGCCCAGGTGGGCGTTGAGGTAGCCACCGAGCACCGGAGCCACCGCGGGGGCGATACCGAACACCATCATGATGCCGGCGATCATGCGCTGCGCCTCGGCACCATGGAACTGGTCGCGCACGATGGCCTGCCCCACCACCATGCCGGCGCCGGCCGACACGCCCTGCACCACCCGGTAGGTCAGCAGCCAGCCGAAAGTGGGGGCCAGCGCGGCACCGAACGAGGCCAGCCCGAACAGGGCCAGCGCCCCCAGCACCACCGGGCGGCGACCCAGGCTGTCGGATAAGGTGCCGTAGAAGAGCGACATCACCGCCTGCGCCAGCAGGTAGGCGCTCAACGTCTGCTGCACCATCACGTCGCTGACCGCGAACTCGCGGGCAATGTTGTGGAAGGACGGCAGGTAGGTGTCGATGGCAAAGGGCCCCACCATGGCCAGGCCGGCCAGCAGGAACGTCAGGTAGCGGTTCGTCATCAGAATTCCGGAAGAAGGTCCACGGGCTTGCGGCGCCGGGCTCAAGCCGCGGGGAGCGCCATCGTGTGCGGGCGGTTCCCGTCAGGCCGCGCGCGCCGCCGCCGCAATGTCCAGCGAGCGCAGGCGCAACGTTGCATCGTAGACGTCGGACACCAGGATGAACTCGTCCGCCTGCGTGGCCTGCAGCAGCTGCTCGAAGCCGGCGCGCACCGTCTGCGGCCCACCAATCACGGCCGCGGCCAGGAAGTCGGCAATCGCACCACGCTCCTGCGGCTGCAGTTGCGCAAGGTAGTTCTCCACCGGCGGCGCCAGCCGGCCGCGCTGGCCAGTGACGATGCCCAGCACACGCTGGTAGGTGCTGCTGGCCAGGTACTCGGCCTCCTCGTCACTGGGCGCGGCAATCACCGGCACGCCAATGGCCACATAGGGCTGCGCCAGCGTGGCCGACGGTTTGAAGCGCCGGCGGTACAGCTCGATGGCCTGCAGCAGGTAACGCGGCGCAAAGTGCGAGGCAAAGGCATAAGGCAAGCCCATCTCGGCCGCCAGCTGGGCCGAGAACAGGCTGGAGCCCAACAGCCAGATCGGCACGTTGGTGCCGGCGCCCGGCATGGCCACCAGCCGCTGGCCCGGTTGCGCCGGGCCCAGCAGGCGCTGCAGCTCGGCCACGTCGCGCGGGAAGTCCTCTTCCGTCTCCACGCGGTCGCGCCGCAGCGCGCGCATGGTCAGCGGGTCGGTGCCGGGCGCGCGGCCCAGCCCCAGGTCGATGCGGCCCGGGTACAGCTCGGCCAGCGTGCCGAAGGCTTCGGCCACCACCAGCGGCGCATGGTTGGGCAGCATCACGCCGCCGGAGCCGATGCGGATGGTCTTCGTGCCGCCGGCAATATGCCCCACCAGCACCGCGGTGGCGGAGCTGGCAATGCCCGGCATGTTGTGGTGCTCGGCCAGCCAGTAGCGCGTGAAGCCGAGCGCTTCCGCATGCTGCGCCGTGCGCAGCGCAATGTTCAGTGCATCGGCCACCGTGCCGCCTTCGCGCACGGCAACCAGGTCCAGCATGGACAGGGCAACGTCATTCAGTGTTCTCATTCCTGCATTGTCGGCGCAGCCGCCGGCCTTTGCCACGTGAGGGTCTTGCATTGCACTGGATTCGGGCGTTCAATCAAAGCTATAAGCAAACACAACGCATTCCGGTTCACCGACCGTCAGGAGGAGAATGCCATGGCCACCAGGAAAAAGGCCGCCCCACCGCGCGCGACGACTACGTGGAAATGAGCGGCACCAGCATGGCCACGCCGCACGTGTCGGGCCTGCTGGCGGCGTTCTTGTCGGTGCGCAAAGAATTCATCGGCTAGGCTTTGTAGCCGAGCGCTTTTTTTTAGGATGTCGCGCTCCATCGTGACGCGACGCAGTTCCCGCTGGAGTCGTTCGACTTCCGTGGCCGCTTCACTTCGAATGGGCCGATTCGGCCGCAGGTCCAGGACGTCTTCACGTTCCTGGTTGACCCAGCGCCTGAGCACGCTGGCCTCGATTCCCAGGTCCCGGGCAATGTGTGCGACCATCGCCCCTGGTTACCTGACCAGCTTTACCGCTTCACGTTTGAACTCGTCCGTGAAGCTCCTTCTTGTCCTCGTCATTGATATCTCCTGAACACATCATGTCATTGAATGTGTTCGGGAAACCGTGGAAAGCCCACGCTGGCCATTGAAGCCTATGGGCGTGTAGTTGCAGTGAACCTGAAGATGAACTGGACGGTTTTAGGCCCACTTCCTGCGGTCAATGTAGTTATCTAGGATTTGCTTGTATTCAGCGTCAGTGAATGGGAGGACTCTTGCCGTGTACCGATCGCGGATGCGTTCAGCTGAGTCGTTGTATTTCATGATCGCTTTGTAGCCTTCTTCAACAGTACAAATTACAAAGGACTTCTGTTGTTCGTCAAACTCATAGATCACAATATCACCGGACAATGCGAAAAAGTGATCTTCGCCTTGGGAGTCACCGGGGGTAACAAAAATATCTGGCCGAACTGATATGGAATTTGCCTCAGCCATCCAGCAAGAAGTTCGGATTTTTCCGCACCCCCCCTTTTTTAGAATTAGGATCGGACCATCGCCGTAAACAGGACGAACACCAAGCGGTGATTCTTCAAGAATAAAGCTTGTGCCTTTGCCAAGCCTCACAATTGTCCCGTCAGACTCTCGTAACTCAATACGATCGACGGATTTCAAGGTTCTGTTTGTCTCTACGAGGCCATCTGCTTGATTGACTCCGGAAATTGCCGTGCGGGGAGTACTAGAGAACGTCATTCGCCAAGCCATACTTTCCTCCTTCTAGGTTTGTGTAGCCAAACATATCGAATTTCGAGCAGTCTACAGAGCGCCGAGGCATGTATTGGCAGGTTCAGGTGCAGACAGAAGTGAGCCTAGCCACGGATGTTGATTAAATTGTTTCCTTCGACATGCTAGCTCTGTCGCATTAGGCGTCTATCCCCCAAAAGGGGGATAAAGGTCGTACTCATCAAGAATCCTCAAGCGCTCGTGTCTGACTGAAATTGACAAGTCAAATTGCGATGCATACGTTCTTACACGTGCCCCATATTCGGCCCAACTTTCATCGCTTTCCCATTCGTCTAGAAATTCAGCCGACGGGCGCTGTGTGATCGCAAGTAAGCCCGCATGCCCTAAAAGGCAGAGGTCCACCACTTCCGTCTTTCACTTACGCAGCAGCACCACGTTAGCCACCGGCACCTCACACTCCCAGCCAAAGCTCGCCGCCACATACCGCAAGGTCGCCTCCCGGTAAAACTCTACATGCGTCGGATCGCGCTGGTAGTGCCATTGCGCGAAGCGCGCATCGTCGGTCTGGAAGCAGGTCATCAGGGCCAGCCAGCCGCCGGGCTTGAGCAGGCTGTTGAGCCGGCGAAACTCGGCCGCGGGCGTGTGGAAGTGCTCGGCCACCTCGGTGCAGGTGATGAAGTCGTAGCTGGTAGCCAGCACCGTGCGGTCGGGCGCAAAAAACGGGTCGTACAGCGCCACGCTGTGGCCAGCTTCGCGCAGCATGGCGGCCAGCACCGGGCCGGGGCCGCAGCCGTAGTCCAGCCCGTGCTGCCCGGGCGGCAGGCGTTGCAGCAGCGGCTGCGCCAGCTGGGTGAGAAAGCGCCGGTAGCCGGCCTGGGCGGCGTCGTTGTCGTGCAGGCGGTATTCGGCCTGCTCACGCTCGGGCGTGGGCAGTTGTGACGGGTCGAGAAACGTGGCCTGGCACTGCGGGCAGCGCCAGTAGTGGCGGCTGTCCACCTGCATGAAGGGTAACGCGGCCGCGGCCTCGCACACCGGGCAGGGGCTTAGACGCGGCATGGCAGGCTGCGCCGTTAGCACCGGGCGTCCTGTGCAAAGCACATGCCTGTGCAGTTTGACCCGAGGCCCATCTCGGCCAGCAACGGCAATTCGCTTGAAACCAAACCAGCCATGATCCTGCCGCTTCCCTGACGCTGCCGGTTCGCGCCGTCGCCACACACCGCGCAGACCAGTTCATCGTGCGCCTGGAAAATCATCTTGGTGTGACACATTATTCGTCTGGCACGCACCGCGTTTTCACCATGCCGAGCTTGATGAGGTACCCCGCGGTGCCCGTGGCAAGCGGTAGAGCGAAGCGCTGGAATCCGAGCTATGACAGCAGCACCTTCTTGGTCCAGGCGATGACCTGCTCTGCCGCCACGTTGGGCGTGTCGGTGTGCCCGCCTTCCACCTCCAGGTACTCAGAACGCGGGTTGGCCGGCAACTTGTTGACGTAATAGTCTTTCAGCAGCTTGAACAAGGGATCCTTTTCACCGATCACGCTGAGCACAGGCAAAGAGGCGGAAATCCGCGGTGCAGTCCGCCCCATTTCAGCGTCCGACTCAGGATCAAAAAAAGAAAGATAGTTTTTCGCCGTAGCCACCACGGTGAGGGATCGCCCTTGGTTGAAGTCGTTGAAACGGTGGGTACCGTCTTCGCCCTTGCCAGCCGCCACCAGCTCACGAGCCTCCTCGATGCTCTCGCGCACATGTTTGGATGCGCTCCACGTGTAATAGCCCTGCGGCGCATGGCCGGGCGCCAGCAGCACCAGGGCATCCACCGTGCCGCCACGCACGGCATGGCTCAGAGCCGCTGGACAGCCCATGCTGTGGCCGACGACAACAATCCTGGTTGCGCCCTGGTCCCGCAAGGACTTCACATGGCTGGCGATTTCCTGCATCGCCTGATCCCAGTTGCCCGTCAGGTAGCGGCGCCTTGACCAAGGCATGTCCGGCAGCAGTGCCAACCAGTTCTCGCGGTGTATGGCCGCCACCAGATTGTTGTAGACGGGCGTGTCCGGGCCTCCTGGATTTTTCCCGTGCAGTAAAAGAAAACCCAGTCGTTCACCCGTTTGAGCCACAGCCCAACCATGCAGAAAAGGCCACAGGGCTCCAGCGCATGCAAGGCGCGTCATCACACGTCGTTTCAATTCGGCACCTCCACAAATCTAACGGTCGCCCATGCTATGACGCATGCAAGATCGCCGTCAAGGCTCGGCAACCTCAATGCGCCTTATCCCAATTTGGCCCCACGCCCACCTCGGCCAGCAGCGGCACCTTGAGCTGGGCCACGCCGGCCATGATGCGTGGGATCTCGTGGCGCAGCCAGTCCACCTCGTCGTCGGGCACTTCAAACACCAGTTCGTCGTGCACCTGCATGATCATCTTGGTGCGGCGCTGCTCTGCGTCCAGCACGCGCTGCACTTCCACCATGCTGAGCTTGATGAGGTCGGCCGCGGTGCCCTGCATGGGCGCGTTGATGGCCGCGCGCTCGGCGCCGCTGCGGCGCGGGCCGTTGGGGGAGTTGATCTCTGGCAGATACAGGCGGCGGCCGAACACGGTTTCCACATAGCCCTTGGCCTTGGCGCTGGCGCGGGTGTCGTCCATGTACTGCTTGACGCCGGCAAAGCGCTGGAAATAGCGCTCGATGTAGTTCTTGGCGGCGGTGTTGTCGATACCCAGACTCTTGGCCAGGCCGAAGGCGCTCATGCCGTAGATGAGGCCGAAGTTGATGACCTTGGCGTAACGACGCTGCTCGCTCGTGACGGCGCTGGTGGGCACGCCAAACACCTCGGCCGCGGTGGCGCGGTGCACGTCCATGCCGTCGTGGAAGGCCAGCAACAGGGCGGCGTCGCCGCTGATGTGGGCCATGATGCGCAGCTCGATCTGCGAGTAGTCGGCGCTGGCAATCTGGCAGCCGGGCGGCGCCACAAAGGCCTCGCGCACGCGCCGGCCTTCGGGCGTGCGGATGGGGATGTTCTGCAGGTTCGGGTCGTTGCTGGACAGCCGCCCGGTCACCGCTACCGCCTGCGCGTAGTGCGTGTGCACGCGGCCGGTGCGCGGATGCGCCAGCTGCGCCAGCTTGTCGGTGTAGGTACCCTTGAGCTTGGAGAGACCCCGGTGCTCCAGGATCTTGGCCGGCAGGGGGTAGTCTTCGGCCAGTTTTTCCAGCACTTCCTCGTCGGTGCTGGGCGCGCCGGTGGCGGTTTTCTTCACCACCGGCAGGCCGAGCTTGCCAAAGAAGATTTCGCCAATCTGCTTCGGGCTGCCGAGGTTGAAGGGCTGGCCCGCCAGATCGTGCGCCTCCTGTTCCAGCTGCAGGATGCGCTGGCCCAGCTCGTGGCTTTGCTGCTGCAGCACGGCGGCGTCGATCAGCACGCCATTGCGCTCGATGCGGTACAGCGCCTCGGAGCTGGCGATCTCCAGCTCGTAGATGAACTTGAGTTTGTCATCGGCCTGCAGGCGCGGCCACAGGGTGCGGTGCACGTCCAGCGTCTGGTCGGAGTCTTCGCAGGAGTATTCGGCGGCGCGGGTGATGTCCACCTGGCTGAAGGGAATCTGCTTGGCGCCCTTGCCGCACAGGTCTTCGTAGTTGATGCCACTGCGGCCCAGGTGGCGCTCGGCCAGGCTGGCCAGGCCGTGCGGCTTGTGCACTTCCAGCACGTAGCTCTGCAGCATGGTGTCGTGCACATAACCCTGCACCTCGATGCCGTGGTTGGCAAACACATGGCGGTCGTACTTGACGTGCTGGCCCAGTTTCTTGCGCTGCGGGTTCTCCAGCCAGGGCTTGAGTTTGGCCAGCACCTCGTCGCGCGGCAGCTGGGTGGGGGCGCCCGGGTAGTCGTGCATGAGCGGGATGTAGGCCGCCTCGCCCGGCAACACGCTGAACGAGAGGCCAACGATCTCGGCCACCATCTCGTCCAGGGATGTCGTTTCCGTATCCAGCGCCACCAGCTCGGCCTCGGTGATGCGGTGCAGCCAGTGCTCGAAGGTGGACCACTCCAGCACCGTGGTGTAGTGCACCTGGCTGATGCTGGGCGCCGGCGGCTCGGGTTCGTCGAACAGGCCGGGGTTGGGGTTGGGTGCGGCAGCACGGGTGGGGGCCGGCACGGCGTCACCGCCGCCCAAGGTGCGGGCCAGGCCCTTAAAGCCGAATTTCTCGTAAAAATCGCGCAGGGGCGCCGTCTCCTGATCGCCAACAGCTATCGAATCGATAGCAGGCAGGCCGGGCACCCAGCCATTGAGGTCGCAGTCGGTCTTGATGGTCAGCAGCTGGCGGCCGGTGGGCAGCCAGGCCAGGGCCTTGCGCAGGTTCTCGCCGGCCACGCCCTTGATGGCGTCGGCGTTGGCGACGATGTTGTCCAGCGAGCCGTATTCCTGCAGCCACTTGGCGGCGGTCTTGGGGCCGACCTTCTCTACCCCGGGCACGTTGTCGATGGTGTCGCCCACCAGGGTCTGGAAGTCGATCATGCGTTCCGGCGGCACGCCGAACTCGGCCTCCACGCCGGCCACGTCGCGGCGCTTGCCGTTCATGGTGTCGACAATGGTGATGTGCGAGTTGACCAGCTGCGCCAGGTCCTTGTCGCCGCTGCTGATGATGACCTCGATGCCCTGCTGCGCGGCGGTGACGGCCAGGGTGCCGATGACATCGTCGGCCTCCACGCCTGGCACGTCCAGCACCTTCCAGCCCATCAGGCGCACCACCTCGTGGATGGGTTCGATCTGGGCGCGCAGGTCGTCCGGCATGGGGGCGCGCTGCGCCTTGTACTCGGGGTAGAGCGCGTCGCGGAAGGTGGGGCCCTTGGCGTCGAACACGCAGGCGGCGTACTCGGCGTGGATTTCCTTGCGCAGGCTCTGCAGCATGTTGATCATGCCGCGGATGGCGCCGGTGGGCGCGCTGGTCGGGTCGCCCGGCACGGCGCGCAGGTCCGGCATGGCATGGAAGGCGCGGTACAGGTAGCTGGAACCGTCGACCAGCAGCAGGGTTTTCTTGTCGCTCATGGGTGAATTGTGCCCGTGATGGCAGGCGCGCCGGAGGTTTTACAATGGCCGGATGCGCGCCGCTCACATCATCCCCCTCCTCCTGGGTTGCCTGGCCACCGGCCTGGTGCAGGCCCAGAACGTAGCCCCTGCCCCGGCACCTGCCGAGCAGGCCGACAAAACGGGCCGTCCCGAGCCGCGCGTCGAGACTATCCGCCACGAGGACGCCGGCTCGCGCATCGACGAACTGCGTGTGGGCGGCGAGACCAAAAGCATCACCGTCCAGCCCAAGGGCGGTGCCCCGGCCTACGACGTGGGCCCCGAGAGCACCAACCGCAACCCGGCCAGCGCCGACCGCGAGCGCGGTGCCGGCGGCTCGGGCGGCTGGAAAATCAACAGTTTCTAGGGCCGGACGATGGCGGTTTTCACGGAAGTCTCATTCGATGAGGCCGGCGACCTGCTGCAGACGCTGAACCTGGGCCAGCTGCAGGAGTTGCGCGGCATCCAGAGCGGCATCGAGAACACCAACTACTTCGTCACCACCGACCAGGGCGCCTATGTGCTGACCCTGTTCGAGCGCCTGAGCTTCGAACAGCTGCCGTTCTACCTGCGTCTGATGAAGCACCTGGCGCACAAGGGCATCCCGGTGCCCGACCCGGCAGCCGACCGCGACGGCGACATCCTGCACAAACTGAAGGACAAACCGGCGGCGGTGGTCAACCGCCTGCGTGGCAAAAGCGAGTTGTCGCCCACCCCGGCGCACTGCGCTGCCGTGGGCGCCATGCTGGCGAAGATGCACCTGGCCGGGCGTGACTACGACCGCCAGCAACCCAACCTGCGCGGCCTGGCCTGGTGGAACGAGACCGTCCCCGTGGTGCTGCCGCACCTGACGCCGGAGCAGGCCACCCTGATCCGCAGCGAACTGGCCTACCAGAACCATGTGGCGGCGCAGCCGGTCTATGCCGCGCTGCCGCGCGGCCCCATCCACGCCGACCTGTTCCGCGACAACGTGATGTTCGACAGCGAGCCGGATGCGCAGGGTGATCCGGTGCTGACCGGCTTCTTCGACTTCTACTTCGCCGGCGTCGACAGCTGGCTGTTCGACGTGGCGGTGTGCCTGAACGACTGGTGCATCGACCTGGCCAGCGGCGAGAGCGACACGGCACGCACCGCTGCCTTCCTGCAGGCCTACGCCGCCGTGCGCCCCTTCACCGCCGCCGAGCGCGAACTGCTGCCGGCCATGCTGCGCGCCGGCGCGCTGCGCTTCTGGACCTCGCGCCTGTGGGACTTCCACCTGCCGCGCGAAGCCTCCATGCTGCAGGCGCACGACCCGGCGCATTTCGAGCGCGTGCTGCGCCAGCGCATCCAGCACCCGGTGCACGCTTGCGACGTGCTCGCCGACCCGGAGCTGCAAGCGGCATGAAACTCAACATCGTCCCCGCCCACACCGGCTGGCTCTGGGTCCGTCAGGGCCTGCGAATTTTCTGGAAACAGCCGCTGGCGCTCTCGGGCTTGTTCTTCCTGTTCATCACCGCCATGTCGGTGGCCAGCCTGGTGCCCTATCTCGGCAACGCCCTGGCCCTGGGCCTGCTGCCGGCCGCCACCCTCGGGCTGATGGCCGCCACGCGCGAGGCCACGCTGGGCAAGTTCCCCATGCCGTCCATCCTGGTCAGCGCCTTTCGCGCCGGCCGCCAGCAGGCGCGCGCCATGGTGGTGCTGGGCGTGATCTATGCGCTGAGCTTCCTGGCCGTGCTCGGCATCTCGGCCCTGTTCGACGGCGGCGACTTCGCCCGCCTCTACCTGGTGGGCGGCACGCTGACGCGCGAGATGGTGGAGAGTTCGGCGTTCCAGAGCGCCATGTGGGTGGCCATGGCGCTGTACCTGCCGCTGTCGCTGCTGTTCTGGCATGCCCCGGCGCTGGTGCACTGGCATGGCGTCTCGCCGGTGAAAAGCCTGTTCTTCAGTGGGGTGGCCTGCTTGCGCAACTTCGGCGCCATGACGGTCTACCTGCTCGGCTGGCTGGCGGTCTTTGCGGCCGCGGGCATGCTGATCATGCTGCTGAGCGCCCTGCTGGGCCAGCCCGAACTCATGGGCGTGCTAATGTTCCCCACCGCCATGCTGCTGGCGGCCATGTTCTTCAGCTCGATCTGGTTCAGCTTTCGCGACAGCTTCGTGGCGGACGACGAACCTGCCACGCCCGCGCCCAACGAACTGGTTTGACACACGTTAAATCCAGGGCCTGGGCTGGCATACTGATCAAGAGGTCGGTGATCGACCCACCTGCACAGGAAAGGATGGCCCGCCACTGCGCGGCGCCGGTGCTCACGCAATGAAGAACACGCTGAAGATGATGCTGGCCGCCCTGGCCCTGCTGGCCGCGGCCGCGGGTGGCTGGTACTGGTGGCAAACCACGCACGATGAAGGGCTGGGTGAGGGTTTCGTCAGCGGCAACGGCCGCATCGAAGCGACCGAGATTGCGGTAGCGACCAAGCTGGCCGGGCGGGTGAAAGACATCCTGGTGAGCGAAGGCCAGTTCGTGAAGGCCGGCCAGCCGTTGGCGCACATGGAAATTGAAAGCCTGCAGGCGCAGCGCGAAGAGGCCGAGGCCCGGCTGCAGCAGGCCAAGGAAGCCGTGAGCGGCGCCGAGGCGCAGGTGGCCCTGCGTCAAAGCGACCACCAGGCCGCGCTGGCGCTGGTGATGCAGCGTGAAAGCGAACTCGACGCCGCGCAGCGCCGCCTGCCGCGGTCGGAAAAACTGGCGCAGGAAGGCTTCTTCTCCGGCCAGACGCTGGACGACGACCGCGCCCGCGTGCGCAGCCTGCAAGCGGCCGTGGCCGCGGCGCGCGCCCAAGCCAAGGCGGCGCAGGCCGGCATTGCCGCGACTCGCACCCAGGTGACGGGCGCGCAGGCCAATGTGAGGGCGCTGGAGGCCACGCTGGAGCGCATTGACGTGGAGTTGGCCGACACCGCCCTGAAGGCGCCGCGCGACGGCCGCGTGCAGTACCTGGTGGCGCGCACCGGCGAGGTGGTGGCCGCCGGCGGGCGCGTGCTGAACCTGATCGACCTGTCCGACGTCTACATGACCTTCTTCCTGCCCGAGACCGTGGCCGGCCGCGTGGCGCTGGGCAGCGAGGTGCGCATCGTGCTCGACGCCGCGCCGCAGTACGTGATTCCGGCGAAGGTGTCGTTCGTGGCCAGCGCGGCGCAGTTCACGCCCAAGACGGTGGAAACCGCCAGCGAGCGGCAAAAGCTGATGTTCCGCGTGCGTGCGCAGATCGACCGCGAACTGCTGCTCAAGCACCTGGAGCAGGTGAAGACCGGCTTGCCGGGCGTGGCCTGGCTCAAGATCGACCCGAACGCCCAGTGGCCGCAACGCATGGCGGTCAAGGTCGTGCCGTGACACCCGCGCCAGCGTCCGCCCCGATAGCGCGACTGGACAGCGTTTGCCTGCGCTACAAGCAGGTGACGGCGCTGGCAGATGTGACGCTGGAACTGCCCGCCGGGGCCATGGTCGGCTTGATCGGACCGGACGGCGTGGGCAAGTCCAGCCTGCTGGCGCTGCTGGCCGGCGCGCGCGCCATCCAGCAAGGGCGTGTGCAGGTGCTGGGCGGCGACATGGCGCAGACGCGCCACCGTAACGCGGTGTGCCCCGACATTGCCTATATGCCGCAGGGCCTGGGCAAGAACCTCTACCCCACGCAGTCGGTGGAGGAGAACTTGCAGTTCTTCGCCCGCCTGTTCGGCCACGACGCGGCGGAGCGGCGCCGGCGCATCGACGAACTGACACGCAGCACCGGGCTGCACCCCTTCCTGGACCGGCCGGCGGGCAAACTCTCGGGCGGTATGAAGCAGAAGCTCGGCCTGTGCTGCGCGCTGATCCACGACCCGGCGCTGCTGATCCTGGACGAGCCGACGACCGGCGTGGACCCGCTGGCGCGCGCCCAGTTCTGGGAGCTGATTGCGCGCATCCGCGCGGCCCGACCGGGCATGAGCGTGATCGTGGCCACCGCCTACATGGAAGAGGCACAGCGCTTCGACTGGCTGGTGGCCATGGACGAGGGCCGCGTGCTGGCCACCGGCACGCCGGCCGAACTGCTGGCGCGCGCGGGCCAGGACACGCTGGAGGCGGCCTTCATCGCGCTGTTGCCCGAGGCAAAGCGGCAAAACCACCGCGCGGTGACGATCGCGCCGCTGGCGCTGGACGCGCAGGCCGAGGTGGCCATCGAGGCGCAGGACCTGACCATGCGCTTTGGCGACTTCGTGGCGGTGAACCAGGTGAGCTTTCGCATCCGGCGCGGCGAGATCTTCGGTTTCCTCGGCTCCAACGGCTGCGGCAAGACCACCACCATGAAGATGCTGACCGGCCTGTTGCCGGCCAGCGCCGGCCAGGCGCGGCTGTTCGGCAAGGCGGTGGACCCGCGCGACATGGCCACGCGCCGGCGCGTGGGCTACATGTCGCAATCGTTTTCGCTCTACGGTGAGCTCACGGTGCGGCAGAACCTGGAGCTGCACGCGCGCCTGTTCCACGTGCCGGCGGCCGAACTACCCCAGCGCGTGGCCGAGATGCTGCAGCGCTTCGAACTGGAGGCCGAGCAGGACATGCTGCCGGCGCAGCTGCCGTTGGGTATCCGTCAGCGCCTGTCGCTGGCGGTGGCCATGGTGCACCGGCCCGAGCTGCTGATCCTGGACGAGCCGACCTCGGGCGTGGACCCGATTGCGCGCGACGCCTTCTGGCGCCTGATGATCGAGCTGGCGCGGCGCGACCAGGTGACGATCTTCATCTCGACCCACTTCATGAACGAGGCCGAGCGCTGCGACCGCATCTCGCTGATGCACGCCGGGCGCGTGCTCGACAGCGACACGCCGGCCAACCTGATCGCCAAGCAGGGTACGGCCACGCTGAACGACGCTTTCATCCGCTACCTGGTGCAGGCCGGTGGCGAGGCGCCGGCAGCCCAGCCCACCGCTACTGACGTTGCCACCGAGCCATCGCCACCGGCCCGCCCTGCCCGCGCCGACGGCCTGCTGGCACGCCTGCGCCGCAGCCTGGCGCGCATCCACACCTTCCAGTGGCGCGAGTCGCTGGAGCTGCGGCGCGACCCGGTGCGCGGAGCGCTAGCGCTGCTGGGTTCGCTGCTGCTGATGTTCGTGGTGGGCTACGGCATCAGCATGGACGTGGAAGACCTGCGCTTTGCCGTACTCGACCGCGACCAGACGCAGCTCAGCCGCGACTACGCGGACAACCTGGCCGGCTCGCGCTACTTCAGCCGGTGCCCGCCGGTTGCCGACTACGCCGAGTTGGACCGGCGCATGCGCAGCGGCGAGATTTCGCTGGCGCTGGAGATCCCGCCCGGCTTTGCGCGCGACGTGGAGCGCGGCCACAGCGTGCAGATCGGCGCCTGGATCGACGGCGCCATGCCGCAGCGCGCCGAGACCGTGCTGGGCTACGCGCAGGGCATGCACCAGCACTGGTACGTGCAGCAGGTGCAGGCACGCACCGGCCACGCGCCCGGCGGGCTGGTGAACGTGGAGACGCGCTACCGCTACAACCCGGACGTGAAGAGCCTGCCGGCCATGGTGCCGGCCGTCATGCCCATGCTGCTGCTGATGCTGCCGTCCATGCTGACGGCGCTGGCCGTGGTGCGAGAGAAGGAGCTGGGCTCCATCATCAACTTCTATGTCACGCCCACCACGCGCACCGAGTTTTTGCTCGGCAAGCAGTTGCCCTATGTGGTGCTGGCCATGCTCAACTTTGCGCTCATGTGCATGGCGGCCGTCACGGTGTTCGGCGTGCCCATCACCGGCAGCTTTGCCACGCTCACGCTGGCGGCGCTGCTGTTCTGCGTCTGCGCCACTGGCCTGGGGCTGCTGGCCTCCACCGTGACGCGCAGCCAGATTGCCGCCATGTTCTTCACCATGGTGGGCACCATGCTGCCGGCCATGCAGTTTGCCGGGCTGATCAACCCGGTGAGTTCGCTCGAAGGTGTGGGCCGTTTCATCGGCGAGCTCTACCCGGCCAGCCACATGTTCACCATCAGCCGCGGCGTGTTCAGCAAGGCACTGGGTTTTGCCGACCTGCAGGCCCAGTTCTGGCCGCTGCTGACAGCGGTACCGGTCATCCTCGGCCTGGCCATCGTGCTGCTCAGGAAACAGGAAAAATGAAGCTCGTCTGGATGCGCCGTCTGGCCAACATCTACCGCCTGGGCGTCAAAGAGCTCTGGAGCCTGTGGCGCGACCCGATGATGCTGTTCCTCATCGTCTACACCTTCACGGCGGCGATCTACACGGCCGGCACGGTGATGCCGGAGTCGCTGCACCGGGCGGCGATTGCCATCGTGGACGAGGACGATTCCACGCTGTCGGGCCGCATCGCCACCGCCTTCTACCCGCCGCAGTTCGTGGCGCCGGTGCGCATCGGCCTGAACGAGGTCGACCCCGGGCTGGACGCCGGGCGCTACACCTTCGTGCTGGTGATTCCGCCCAACTTCGAGCGCGACGTGCTGGCCGGGCAGGCGCCGGCGCTGCAGCTCAATGTAGACGCCACGCGCATGAGCCAGTCCTTCATCGGCAACGGCACCATCCAGCAGATCGTGATGGGCGAGGTGAACGAGTTCGTGCAGCGCCAGCGCGGCACCGCGCCGCTGCCGGTGGAGCTGGTGCCACGCATGCGCTTCAACCCGGGCCTGAACCCGACCTGGTTCAGTGCGCTGATGGAGCTGGTGGGCCAGATCACCATGGTGTCCATCATCCTGACCGGCGCCGCCCTGATCCGCGAGCGCGAGCACGGCACGGTGGAGCACCTGCTGGTGATGCCGGTGCGGCGCAGCGAGATCATGCTGGCCAAGGTATGGTCCATGGGCCTGGTGGTGCTGCTGTCGGCCGGGCTGTCGCTGGCGCTGGTGGTGCAGGGGCTGCTGCAGGTGCCGATTGAGGGCTCGCTGGCACTGTTCATGGTGGGCGTCGCACTGCACCTGTTTGCTACCACGTCCATGGGCATCTTCATGGCCACGGTGGCGCGCAGCATGCCGCAGTTCGGCCTGCTGATGATCCTGGTGCTGCTGCCGCTGCAACTGCTCTCCGGCGGCATGACGCCGCGCGAGAGCATGCCGCTGTGGATCCAGTACCTGATGGCGCTGGCGCCCACCACCCACTTCACCGAACTGAGCCAGGCCATCCTCTACCGGGGCGCCGGGCTGGCCGTGGTGTGGGACAACTTCCTGGCGCTGGCAGTGATCGGCGGTGTGCTGTTTGCGTTGTCGCTGGCGCGCTTTCGCAAGACCATCGCCCAGATGGCCTGAGGCCGCTTCAGGGCACCGGCGTCAGCTTGGCCACAGAGAGCGCCAGCCACTTGACGCCGTGGCGCGGGAAGTTGACCTGGGCCCGGGCGTCGTCACCCGCGCCTTCGAGCGTGAGCACCGTGCCTTCGCCGAACTTGGTGTGAAACACCTTCATGCCGACCTTCAGGCCGGTGCTCTCGCTGGCCTTCGATACTGGCTCCTGCGCGTTCCGGCTGCTCGAAAAATCAGAGCTGAATTGGCCTCTAGCCCCTGACCATCCTGAGCGACCCGCTCCTGAATTAATAGCACCTTCGAAACCGGAGCCAAAGCCCTGGTGCTTGGGCGTGATCCACTTGAGCGCCTCTTGCGGCAGTTCGTCGAAGAAGCGGCTGCGGATGTTGTAACGCGTCTGGCCGTGCAGCATGCGCGTCTGCGAGTGGCTCAGGTACAGGCGCTGGCGCGCGCGTGTGATGGCGACATACATCAGGCGGCGCTCTTCCTCCAGGCCGTCGAAGTCACTCATCGAGTTCTCGTGCGGGAACAGGCCTTCCTCCAGCCCGGTGATGAAAACGCAGTTGAACTCCAGCCCCTTGCTGGCGTGCACCGTCATCAGCTGGATCGCGTCCTGCCCGTCCTGCGCCTGGTTGTCGCCGGCTTCCAACGCGGCGTGGGTGAGGAACGCGGCCAGCGGTGACATCACCTCGCCGGTCTCGTCGGGTGCCCCGGGTTCGGTCGCCACCGGTGCCGTTGTCTCCTGCGGCAGCGCCTCGGCATCACGGCCGAAGCCTTCAAGCGAGACAAAACTCTCGGCCGCGTTCACGAGTTCTTCCAGGTTCTCGATGCGGTCGGCGCCTTCGCGCTCGCTCTGGTAGTGCTCAACCAGGCCGCTGTGCGCCAGCACCAGCTCGATGATCTCGCGCAGCGTCAGGCCTTGCGTCTGCTCGCGCAGCACGTCGATCTTCGCCACGAAGGCACCGAGGTTGGCCCCCGCCTTGCCGCTGACCGTGCTCACCGCGTCATGCAGCGAGCAGCCGGCCGCGCGCGCCGCGTCCTGCAGTTGCTCCAGGCTGCGCGCCCCGATGCCGCGCGGCGGGAAATTGACCACGCGCAAAAAGCTGGTGTCGTCCAGCGGGTTCTCCAGCAGGCGCAGGTAGGCCAGTGCGTGCTTGATTTCGGCGCGCTCGAAGAAGCGCAGGCCACCGTACACCTTGTAGGGGATGGCGGCGTTGAACAGCGCGGTCTCGATCACCCGGCTCTGCGCATTGGAGCGGTACAGCACGGCGATCTCCTTGCGATCGTGCCCCTCGCGCACCAGCTGCTTCATCTCGTCCACCATCCACTGCGCCTCGGCAAAGTCGCTGGTGGACTCATAGACCCGCACCGGCTCGCCGGGCCCCTGGTCGGTGCGCAGGTTCTTGCCCAGGCGATGCTTGTTGTGGCTGATCAGCTCGTTGGCGGCATCGAGGATGTTGCTGTAGCTGCGGTAGTTCTGCTCCAGCTTGATCTGGTGCTGCACCTTGAACTCGCGCACGAAGTCGGCCATATTGCCCACGCGCGCGCCGCGGAAGGCGTAGATGCTCTGGTCGTCGTCACCCACCGCCAGCACGGCGCCGCCGTCCGGGCGCAGCGTGCCGCTGTCGTCCTGGCCGGCGAGCAGTTTGATCCAGGCGTACTGCAGCTTGTTGGTGTCCTGGAACTCGTCGATCAGGATGTGGCGGAAGCGCCGCTGGTAGTGCTCGCGCACCGGGTCGTTGTCGCGCAGCAACTCAAACGAGCGCAGCAGCAGCTCGCCGAAATCGACCACCCCCTCACGCTGGCACTGCTCTTCGTAGAGCTGGTAGAGTTCGACCTTCTTGCGTGTGTCCTCGTCGCGCGCCTCCACCATGTGGGGACGCAGGCCGTCTTCCTTGCAGCCGGCAATGAACCAGGACAGCTGCTTGGGCGGAAAGCGCTCGTCGTCCACATTGAACTGCTTGCACAGGCGCTTGATGGCGCTGAGCTGGTCCTGCGTGTCCAGGATCTGGAAGGTCTGCGGCAGGTTGGCCGCCTTGTAGTGGGCACGCAGCAGGCGGTTGCACAGGCCGTGGAAGGTGCCGATCCACATGCCGCGCACGTTGACCGGCAGCATGGCCTGCAGGCGCGTCATCATCTCGCGCGCCGCCTTGTTGGTGAAGGTCACTGCCAGCACGCCACCGGGCGTGACCTGGCCGGTCTGCAGCAGCCAGGCAATGCGCGTGGTCAGCACCCGCGTCTTGCCCGAGCCGGCCCCGGCCAGGATCAGCGCATGCTCGGGCGGCAGCGTGACGGCGGCGCGCTGCTCCTCATTCAGACTCGCGATCAACGGGGAGTCGGTGGCAGCAGAGAACAGGGAATTGGAGAAGCCGGGCGGGGGAAAAACGGAAGACATGCCGACATTGTAGAAAGCTGCCCGGCAACAGGCATCCGCTTGGGCCCGGCCTGGGCCGCGTCAGCCGCCAGGCGCCCCCGGCACGACACTGGCCACCCGATCCCGGCCGGCCGCCTTGGCCTGGTACAACGCCGCGTCGGCCCGGCGCGTCAGGGCGCTGGCGTCCGCGTCGGCCACATCGCTCACGCTCACGCCAATGCTGACCGTGATCTGGCCGACGGCCGGAAACACGGCCTCGGCCACGGCGGCGCGAATTTTCTCGGCCACGAGGGCGGCATCGGCCACGGTGCCGGTCTCCGGCAGCAGCGCGACGAACTCCTCGCCACCGTAGCGCGCCACGAAGTCGGTGGCGCGGACCTGCTCGCCCAGCAACTGCGCCAGCCGCTGCAAGACCGCATCGCCGGCCGGATGGCCGTGGGTGTCATTGACACGCTTGAAGAAATCAATGTCGATGACCAGCAGGGCGTAGGGGCGCGCGGAGCGCCGCAAGGTGTGGAAGCATTCCTGCAGTCGCTCGTCAAAGCGACGCCGGTTGTACAGCCCGGTCAGCCCATCGCGCGTGGCCAGCCGCGCCAGCTCCTCGTTGGCGCGTGTCAGTGCCTCGGTGCGCTGGGCCACCGTGGCCTCCAGCGAGGCATTGACCGCTTCCAGCTCACGCTCCTTGCTCAACAGGGAGCGCGTCATGGACTGGATGGACTGGCTCAGTTGCGCCACCTCGCGGGCATCGGCCTCCTGCGGGAAGTCCGGCTCGCCCTCGCGCCGCTCCACCTGGCGCACCGCCTGCGCCAGGCGCTCGATCGGGTAGCTCATGCGCGAAGCCAGGCGATAGGCCACGAAGGAAAACAACAGGGCGGCCAGCAGACCGAGCGCCAGCAGCTGCTGACGCAACCCGGTGGCCGGCTGCAGGGCGATCTGCGCCGGCAGGCGCACCACGATGCGCCAGCCGAGCTCGTTGGCCGTGCCCGCCGTCACCGCCACCTCGCTGCTGAAGTAGTCCAGCCCGTCCGCCCAGCGCACCACCTCATAACCCCGCCTGCCGGTCAGCGGCTGGGGCAGGCGCAGGGTGCCCACCAGGCTCTCAGGGTAGAGCACGTCGCCGGCACGGTTCAGGATGAGCACCTCCACTTCGGACCGCTGTCCCTGGTGCTGCACCGCGGACTCGACGGTCTGCGTCACCCAGTTCCAGTGGGCATGGCCACCGAGCACGCCGAGCAGCTGGCCGTCAGCGCTGCGGATCGGCGCGGCAAAGTCGATGAAGCGCAAAGGTTCGCCCGAAGAATTGCCGGGCAGCAGCTTGGCCAGCATGACGGCTTCGTGGATGTCGCCGGTGTACACACCCCGGCTGGCGGCCTGGAACCACGGCCGCTGCTGCACCGACTGCTGCACCAGCATGCCGCCCGTGGCCTGGCGCACCACGCCCGCCGCATCGGCCACGCCCAGCCAGGCGTACTCGCCATGCAGGGCCTGGCGTCGCTCCAGCGCGCGCAGGACTTCGGGGCGCTCCAGATGACCGCTGGTGAACTCGGGCGACTGGCTCATCAGGACAATCTCCTGCTCGCGCTCCCTCAGGTTGGCCGCAAGCAGGTCAGCCGCCGACTGGGCCGTGCGGCCCAAGGCCTCGCCACTGGCGACCGCCAGCTGCTGCGTCGCCATGCGCCCCACGTAGAGCCCCACGCTCAGCAAGGTCAGCAACGTGAGGCCCCCGAACCAGAGCGTCAGGCGACCACGAAAACCACGAAAACCGGAGGGGAGCGACCAGGAAAACATGCCGCCATTGTAGAAAGCAGAAAGTCCGCTCCCGGCTGAATCAGAGTTGCACCTGCGTCCCAGCTCGATCACGCAGTTGTTCGGCAGGCGGAAAAGCCGTCAGGCCCGGGGTCGATGCCAAGCGGCACCCGCAGTCATCACATCCCCTCAGAGCAGGCCCGGTTGCCGCGCAGAGGCCTGCAGCAGCTTGAGAAAGGCCTTGAGTTCCCTGGGCTTGACGGGCTTGTACAGGATCGGCCAGCCGCTGGCCCCCACCATCTCGATGAATTGGCTGGAGGTATCCCCGGTCAACAAGACGGCATGGATTTCATCCTGCACGCGGGAGCGGATGGTCTCCAGGAAATCGATGCCGGACATCCGGCCGGACAGCCGGAAATCGCTGAGGTAGATGTCCGCGCCCTGGATGCCGGGCACAGCCAGCGCCTCTTCCGCCGACGCATAACGGGAAACCCGGGCGCCATGCGCCTGCAACCACTGGATGAGCGCCTGCGCCACCTCCTCGGCATCCTCGACCACGACGACCCATGTTCCGGTGAGATCCAGCGAATCGACCTCATCATCCAGGACTTCGACGCTGGTCGGCGCGTGGCCTGCCATCGGCAACATGATTTCCATGACGGTTCCTTTCCCGGGCCGGGAACGACAGGTCACGTTCAAATCCAGCAGCGCCGAAATCCGGCGGACGATGGCCAGTCCGAGTCCCAGGCCCTTGCTGCGGTCGCGTTGCGGATTGTCGACCTGGTAATACTCTTCAAACACCTGGCCCAGATGTTCTTCAGGAATGCCGATGCCGGTGTCCCGTACCTGCAATTTGATGCCCAGAGGAACCCGGCGCACGGCCACGAGAATGCCGCCCTGCTGCGTGTACTTGATGGCGTTGCCCAGCAGATTGCGCAGCACGGATGACAGCAGCCGTTCGTCGGTCGACACCGTCACCTCGTCCCGGGGCAGCCTCAGCTTGAGCCACAAGCCCTTGGCGCTGGCCTGGGGCATGAACTCCTGCACCAGCTGGGCCAGGACGATGTCCAGATCGACCGGTTTCAGATGCGGCTTGACTGCGCCGGCATCCAGCTTGGAAATGTCCAGCAGGGAATCGAGCAGATCCGTCAGCGCATGGACGGATGCCTCCATCATGCTGGCTGTTTTCTTCTGCCGGGGATCGAGGCCCGAATCCATCAGGCCGGCCAGCTGGAAATGAATCGCCTGCAACGGCTGGCGGATGTCGTGTCCGGCATAGGCCAGGAACTTGGATTTGACTTCGTTCTGCTGGCGCAACTCCTGCGTCGTGCGCTCCAGACTGCGCGCCAGCTTCTCCAGTTCGGTGCGCGTGCGCTCATTGATCATCAGGATGAAACCCACCCCCGCTGACAAGACGCCGGCCCCCAGGCTCGCCACGTACAAGGACTGCACGGTGGACGACTGGAACAGCTGGGACTGGCTGCCGACCTGACCGACCGTCAGCAAGCGCAGCAAGATGCCCACGACCGGCAACACTAACGCGAGCTGGGTGACACGCTCGCCAAACGTTCCCGTCGCATGGCGGGACAGGTGCCACAGGGCAAGGACAAAGGCACATAGCAGTGAGGCCGTGACCAGGGCCAGGCGCAGCGGATAGCTCTGCATGACAAAGGTGACGAAGCTCACGACCGTGAAAAAGGCTGCCCCGGTCAGCGCCAGCGGCCGCAGGGGGGGCTGCTCGCCATAGAAGCGCCTCAGGCCGTGGCCGAACAGCAGCACGGACGCGACGATGAGCGTATTGGCCACCACCACGCCCAGGAAGGGATGCACGGTGCCACGCAGGTTCAGCAGCACCACGGCAAAAAGGAACCACGCATCTGCCATGATCCATTCGCCCACACCCTTGATCTGCGCCGAAACGCTGCGGCGCAGCGAGACCAGGATCAACATCGTGACCAGCGCCAGAAAGGCGCTCATCACGATCACCGAGCGGGGGTCGAGCAAACTCATGGCCGATCACCGCCGTGCAATACGTGGCGCGTCCGCAAGATCAGGCAAAGGCTGCAACGCATCGCTTCTCCAGGAACATCCATGCCGGAAACAGGATGATGAACAGCCCAGGCTCCCGGATCACGCCTGGCCAGACACCAGGCGACTGGCCAGTTGATGCAGGTGCGTCCAGGGCGCCGTCAGGTCTTCCAGCACACTGAAGTGATTTTTGCCAGGAATGGTTTCGCACACTGGCACGACCTTCTTGCCCCAGGCCTGCCGGATCAGCTGGTTGTGGCGGATGAATTCGGCGCTTTCGTCGCCACCGGCCACGCTGTAGAGTACGCCGCGCTTCGGCGCCGGCAGCAGTGCCGGACTGGCCAGGCGCACCTGCTCGGGCGTGAGCATGAGCGAGTCCTTCAGGAAAGGCGTCTGCATGATCGGCTCCAGGTCGTACACGCCGGAAATGGACAGGGCCCCCTTCACCAGATCGGCCGGCAGGTCCTTGGCATAGGCCGGCCAGAGGCAATTCAGCAGCATGGCCGCCAGCTGGCCGCCGGCCGAGTGCCCCACCACATAGATGCGCTTCGGGTCCCCACCGTACTTGCGGGCGTTGCGGTAGACCCAGGCCAGCGCCTTGACCATCTGCAGCGTGATCTGGGGAATGGTCACCGCCGGGCACAGTGCGTAGTTGGGAATCATCACGCAGGCCCCCTGGTTGGTGAAGGCAGGTGCGATGAAGGAATGATCCGCCTTGTCGAGCGAACGCCACCAGCCGCCGTGGATGAACACCACCACCGGTGCGCCGGCGGCCGGCGCCGGCTGCGGCGCCAGACGCGAACGGGGAAAGACGTCGAGCGTCTCCATCGGTCCGTCGCCATAGGCGATGTCTTTCTCATGCACATGGGCTTCGCGCGCATCCTCGGAGGCGTCAGCCCATTGGACAAAGTGGGCGGCATGCTCGGGCACCAGCGCGCGGTTGTTGTACATGCGGTCCAGCCATTTTTTGTCCCAAGCAGCCATTCACAATCTCCTGTATCTGTTCCTGCCATTTTCGCAGAGCGCGATCTTGTCACAATCCGCCTGCCAGACGACTCCCGACCGGCGACGGGGGAAAACCCTGACAAAGGGAAGTCGCTGTATTCTTGACCGATGAACCTTCACGCCAAACTCCAACAGCGCGCGGCTGAGCAGCGGCCGGTGCGCATCGGCCTGATCGGCGCCGGCAAATTCGGCTCCATGTACCTGGCCCAGATTCCACGCACGCCCGGCGTGCAGCTGGTGGCGATTGCCGACCTGTCGCCGGATGCAGCCCGCGCCAACCTCGCCCGCGTGGGATGGGAACCGGAGCAAGCGCAGGCCAATTCTGCGCAGAATGCTATTAAAACAGGAGCAACCTGGATCACCGACGACTGGCAGGCGGTGGTCTCCCACCCGCAGATCGACATCATCGTCGAGTGCACCGGCAACCCGGTTGCCGCGGTGGACCACATCCTGGCGGCCTTCAGCCACGGCAAGCATGTGGTCAACGTCACGGTGGAGGCCGATGCCTTTTGCGGCCCGCTGCTGGCGCGCCGCGCGGCGCAGGCCGGCGTGGTCTATTCGCTGGCCTTCGGCGACCAGCCGGCGCTGATCTGCGACCTGGTGGACTGGGCGCGCACCTGCGGCTTCCCGGTGGTGGCAGCCGGGCGCGGCCACAAGTGGCTGCCGCATTTCAGCGAGTCGACCCCCGAGACGGTGTGGGGCAACTACGGCCTGACGCCCGAGCAGGCGGCGCGCGGCGGCCTCAACCCCAAGATGTTCAACAGCTTTCTCGACGGCTCCAAGCCCTCGATCGAAAGCACGGCGGTGGCCAACGCCACCGGCCTCACGGTGCCGAGCAACGGCCTGCTCTACCCGCCGGCCAGCGTGGAGGACATTCCTTTTGTGACGCGGCCGAAGAGCGAAGGCGGCGTGCTGGAACGCAAGGGCATGGTGGAGGTGATCTCTTCGCTGGAGGCCGACGGCCGCAAGATCCCCTACGACATCCGCATGGGCGTGTGGGTCACGGTGGAAGCCGAGACCGAGTACATCAAGAACTGCTTCGAGGAATACAACGCCCATACCGACCCCAGCGGGCGCTACTTCACGCTTTACAAACGCTGGCACCTGATCGGGCTGGAGGTCGGCGTTTCGGTCGCTTCGGTCGCGGTGCGCGGCGAACCGACCGGTGTGGCCACCTGCTGGAACGCCGACGTGGTGGCCACCGCCAAGCGCGACCTGCAGCCGGGCGAATTGCTGGATGGCGAAGGCGGCTACACCGTGTGGGGCAAGCTCTTGCCCGCGGCCACGTCGATGCAGCTGGGCGGCCTGCCGCTGGGCCTGGCGCACAATGTCAGGCTGATACGCCCGGTGAAGAAGGGGCAATCGCTCAGCTGGGCCGACGTGGCCATGGACACCAGCACCCACGCCTACCAGGTGCGCCGCGAGATGGAGCAGATGTTTGCCGGAGTGAAGAAATGAAGCTTGCTTTTCTTGGCATCGGCCTCATGGGTTTGCCCATGGCGCGCCGCCTGTGCGAGGCCGGCCATGAGGTTCACGTCTGGAACCGCAGCCGTGACAAGGCCGAGCCGCTGGCAGCGCTGGCCACGGTGCACGACACCCCGGCGTCGGCCGTACGCGGCGTTGAAATGGCCGTCACCATGCTGACCAACGGCGACGCGGTCGAGTCGGTCCTGTTTGACGCCGGCGTCGCCAACGCCATGAACCCCGGCACGGTGGTGATCGACATGTCGTCCATCAAGCCGGCCGAGGCGCGCATCCATGCCGAGCGCCTGGGCCACTACGCCATCACCCACGTCGATGCGCCCGTGTCCGGCGGCACCATCGGCGCCGCGCAGGGGACGCTGGCCATCATGGTCGGCGGCAAGCCCAGCACCTTCGAGCGTGCCCGCCCGGTGTTCGCCGCGCTGGGCCACGCCACCCATGTGGGGCCGGGCGGTTGCGGCCAGCTGGCCAAGCTGGCCAACCAGATGATCGTGGGCATCACCATCGGTGCCGTGGCCGAAGCGCTGCTGCTGTGCGAAAAGGGCGGCGCCGACATGGCCAAGGTCAGGGAGGCCATCTCCGGCGGTTTTGCCGACAGCCGCATCCTGCAGGTGCACGGCCAGCGCATGGTGGAGCGCGACTTCGAACCGCGCGCGCACATGACGGTGCAACTGAAGGACATGCGCAACGCCCTCGAGACGGCCAGCGGCCTGGGCTTCGAAGCCCCCATCACCGGCCTGCTGGAGCAGCTCTACGCCGACGGTGTCGAACACGGCCTGAGCCAGCTGGACCAGTCCGGCCTGTTCGTCGAACTGGCACGGCGCAACGGCATGAAGTGAGCGCCGGCGCAGCCGGGCTCACTCTTCGGCCAGCATGTCGGAGCCATTGCGGATGCGGTGCATGGTGGCAATGGGCACGGTCCAGACGATGCCGTCGCCGATCTGGCCGGTGCTGCAGATCAAGATGATGGTGTTGCGGATCTCGTCCACCATGTCGTCGTCCACCAGAACCGTCACCATCACCTTGGGCGTGTAGTCGGTCAGTTCCTCCCTGACCGTACGTTTGCCCACGGAAGCGGGGGCGGTGAAACCCTCCGCCTTCATCATCGTCAGCCCCGGAAAGTTGGGAATGCCTCGCAGCGCCTCACGCAGCAGCGGCAGGCGATTGGGGCGGACGATGGCGCGGATTTCCTTCATTTCTTTCATGTCAATCGTCCTCAGGCTTCGTGGGTGTGGTCGTCAAACCAGCGGTACAGCGCTGGCAGCACCACCAGCGTCAGCAATGTAGATGAAATCAGGCCACCGATCACCACCACCGCCAGCGGTTTCTGCACTTCGGAGCCCGGTCCGGTGGCAAACAGGAAAGGCACCAGGCCCAGCAGGGCCACGGTCGCCGTCATCATGACCGGGCGGAAACGCTGCACGCACCCCTCGCGCACGGCCTTCAGAACGTCCAGGCCGTCATCACGCAGACGGCGGATGGACGTCACCAGCACCACGCCGTTGAGCACGGCAATGCCCCACAGCGCGATGAACCCGACCGAGGCCGGCACGCTCAGGTACTCGCCGGTGACGGCCAGCCCGATCACCCCGCCGATGGAGGCGAAAGGCAGCACCAGAATGATCAGGGTGGCCATCTTGATCGACTTGAACAGCATGAACAGCAGGAAGAAGATGGCTGCAATCGTGATCGGCACGATCACGGCCAGCGTGCTCATGGCACGCTCCATGTTTTCAAACTGGCCGCCGAAGACAAAATAAAAACCTTCGGGCAGTTGGATCTCGGCCGCGATGCGGCGCTCCACTTCTTCCACGAAACTGCCCAGGTCACGCCCCTCGACGTTGGCGCCCACCACCACCCGGCGCTTGGCGCTCTCGCGGCTGATCTGGGCCGGGCCGTCACGCAGTTCGATGGTGGCGACCGAGTACAGGGGCACCAGCGCGCCATCCGGGGCCCGCAGCAAGGTGTTGCGGATGTTCTCCACCGAATTGCGCGCCTCTTCGGGGAAACGCACCGCGATGCCGAAACGACGCTCGCCCTCGTACAGCTTGCTGACTTCCTTGCCGCCGATGGCAGTCTCGATCAGGTTGTGCACTTCCGCCACGTTGATGCCATGGCGCGCAATCGCCTTGCGGTCGATGTCGATGGTCAGTGCCTGCTGACCCGACAGGCGCTCGATGCGGATGTCGCGCGCGCCCTCCACATTGCGCAGCAGCCGGGCGACCTGTTCCGACACGCGGCGCAGATCGGCCAGGTCGTCACCGAAGATCTTGACCGCCAGCTGCGAACGCACGCCGGTCACCATCTCGTCCACCCGTTCGGAAATGGGCTGCGACAGCACGATCTGTACGCCGGGAATGGTGGACAGCCGCTGGCGGATGTCCTCGTCGATTTCGTCCTGCGTGCGGTCGGACTTCGGATCGAGCAGCACGATGGGGTCGGACTCGTTCGGCCCGGCCGGATCGGCCGGCGATTCGCCGCGGCCCAGCTTGGACACCACCATGCGCACGCCCGGCACCTCCGCAATCGACTTCATGGCCCCCATCTCCAGGCGGATCGACTCGTCCAGCGAGATGCTCGGCACCCGGTTGATCTGCGGCGTGAGCGCGCCTTCCTTCATGGTCGGCATGAAGGACTTGCCGAGGAACGGGAACAGGGCCAGCGAACCCAGCAGCAGGCCCACGGCCACCACCAGCGTGGCGCGCTGGCGCGACAAGGCGCGGTCCAGCAGCTTGAGATAAGCGTTCTTGAGAAAAGCGATGAATCGCGTGTCGTGATCCGCTCCGCCCTTGAGGATGTAGGAGCACAGCACCGGCGACAGGAACAGCGAGACCAGCAACGATGCGCCCAGCGCAATGACGATGGTGAGCGCCAGCGGTGCAAACATCTTGCCTTCGATGCCCTGCAGCGTCATGAGCGGCAGGAACACCAGCATGATGATGACAATGCCGAAGACGGTGGGGGTGGCGACTTCCTGCGTGGCGTCCAGGATCACGCGCACACGCGAACTGCCGGCCGGCGCCAGCCCCAGCCGGTGAAACACGTTCTCCACCACCACCACCGTGGCGTCAACCATCAAGCCGATGGCAATCGCCAGACCACCGAGCGACATCAGATTGGCCGAGATGCCGTAGCGATTCATCATGATGAAGGTGGTGAGCGGCGCGATGACCAGCGTGGCCACCACGATCAGGCTGGAACGCACGTCCCCCAGGAACAGGAACAAAATCACGACCACCAGGAAAATACCCTCGATCAGCACCTTGCCGACCGTCCACAAGGCGGAATCCACCAGCTCGGTACGGTCGTAATAAGGCACGATCTGCAGACCTCCCGGCAGCATGCCCTTGCTGTTGATCTCGTCGACACGCTGTTTGACACGCGAGACGATCTGCTTGGCGTTGCCGCCGCGCATCATGAGCACGATGCCCGACACCGACTCGGTGTAGCCTCCCTTGATGATGGCGCCCTGGCGTACCTCGTGGCCCAGCGTCACCTCCGCCAGATCGCGCACATACAGCGGCACGCCGTTCTGCTCACGCACCACGATGTTGGCGATGTCGTCCAGCGTCCGGATCAGGCCGACGCCACGAATCAGGTACTGCTCGGCGCGCTGCGGCAGGATGCCGCCGCTGGCGTTGGCATTGTTGTTGGCAATCGCCTCGTAGACCTGGCCGATGGTGATGTTGTGGTGCAGCAGCCGGTCGGGTTTGGCCAGCACCTGGTACTGGCGCACATAACCGCCCTGGGAATTGATTTCGGCCACTCCGGGAATGGAGCGCAGCAACGGCCGCACCACCCAGTCCTGCACGATGCGGCGCTCGGCCAGTTCGGCCGGCGTCAGCTCGCGCTGGCCGTCATCGGGGTGATCCAGCGTGTACTGGTAGACCTCGCCCAGACCGGTGGACACCGGCCCCAGCACCGGAGTGATGCCCGGCGGCATGTTGGGGCCGATCTCCATCAGGCGCTCCATCACCAGCTGGCGGGCAAAGTAGACGTCGGTCTTGTCGGTGAACACCAGGGTGATGATGGACAGGCCGCTCTTGTTGAGCGAGCGCATCTCCACGATGCCGGGCAGCCCGGTCATCGCAATTTCCAGCGGCACGGTGACGAAACGTTCGATTTCTTCCGGCGAGCGGCCGGTGGCCTCGGTCGCGATCTGCACCTGGACATTGGTGACATCGGGAAAAGCGTCGACCGACAGGCGTGTCGCTTCGCGCAAGCCGAAGGCACACAACACCAGCGCCAGCACCACCACCACCAGGCGCTGGGAGAGTGCGCCGCGGATCAGGGAGGTCAGCATGTTAGAACTTGTCCTTTAGATATTTGAGCTCACGCTCGTGGTTTTTCGGGATGAGATGCAAGGCGCAAAACCCAAGGCAAGGCTGCAGATCACCCGAAAAACCGTGAGCCCTGCGGGTTGAAGTGCAACCGGGCGATTTGCCCACCAAATTTCTTGCATGGGCTGCCAGCCCATGCTGCGCAATGTTGGCGGCCAACTCATCCCGGTTGCACCCCAACGTGAATTCAAATATCTAAAAGACAAGTTCTCACTCCAGTTCGGCGCGCTTGCGCTCGTTGTTCAGATGGAAAGAACCGTCCACCACCAGGGGGGTGCCCTCCACCGGCCCCTTGAGCAGCGGGCGCAGGCCGCGCGAGACGGATCCCAGCTCGACCGGCGTCAGACGGAACTGCCCCGGGCTCACCTGCACAAACACGTGGTCGCGGTCGTTTTCACGCACCACGGCGCCCTCCGGCACCGCCAGCTGCTGCAAGGTCTGGCCGGTGATGCGCAGTGTGGCCAGCATCAGGGGTTTGAGTTCACGGTTGGCGTTGTCCACCTGGGTCCGCACCGTCACCGTCCGCGTATCGGGATGGATGGTGTCACTGACAAACACCACCTTGCCTGTGAATTTGCGTTGCGCCAGGGCCGGCACTTCCACCTCGACCTGCTGCCCCACTTGGACCGAGCCCGCCGCCTGCTCGGGCAAGGCACCGACCACCCAGACATTGGACAGGTCGGCGATGGTGAACAAGGGGTCTCCCGGCTGTGCCACCTGCCCCTGGCTCACCTTGCGTTCGATCACCACGCCGGCACGTGTGGCGTTGATGCCTGCGAAGGAGGCGAGTTGCCCGCTGTCGCGCAAGCGGTCGATCGAGGACTCCGGCAGCCCCAGCAGGCGCAGCTGATCGGCCGCGGCGCGCAATTCGGCACGCGCAATCGACAACTCCGCTTCGCGCCGCTGCAACTCGGCCGAGCCGATCACGTCGGCCTGGATCAGCTGGCGCGCCCGCTCCACGGCCCGCTCGGCCAGTGAAGTCGCCGAGTTGGCGCGCAGGAATGACAGCTGGGCATTGGTGAGTTCGGGACTGGTCACGCGCGCCAGCATCTGGCCGGTCTTCACGCGGGTGCCTACCTCGGCCAGCACATCGGTCACGCGGCCGGTCACCGAGGCACCGATGCGGGTCACCAGCAGGTCGTTGGCCTCGATGCGGCCCGTGATCTCCTGCACCGTATCCAGCGTCTGCACGGCCAGCGGCTGGACCTTGAAGTTGCGCGCCATCTCGGCGTTGACCGTCACCAGATTGGGGTCCGGTTTGGCAACCGGCGTGGCCGGCTGGCTCGAATCGGGGCCGCAACCACCCAGCACGGCAACAGCCAGCAGAGCCGCGGCCAGAGCGGCAGGACGGAATGTCAGGTTCTTCTTCATGGAGAGCACTCGTTCAGATTCAGGGTTGGACCGCATGGCGGCCGGCAAGAACATCGATTTCAATGGCGGCGGCCTGTACCTGGTAACGGGCCTGCAGCAGGTCGGCACGCACCGTGCGCAGCACGCGCTGGGCGTCGAGCACGTCGAGAATGCCGCGCTCGCCGAAACGGTAGGCTGCCTGGGCCACGCGCAAGGCCGCTTCGGCCTCGCGCACGGCCCCGGTGCCCAGCGCTTCGACCCGCAGGCGCGCCATCTCCAGCTCGGACCAGGCCGCCTCCAGTTGCAGCAGCAACTCCATCTGCCGCCCGTCCAGCCGGGTGCGCGCCCGCATCAACTCGGCCTCGGCTTCAGCGCGCGGGCCCTGGCGCTGGTCCAGCAGGGGGATCTGGATGCTGGCGCCCAGCACGCCCTGGCGGTTGTCCGGATCGCGCATTTCGGTATAGCGCAACTCCACGCCGGGCCAGCGACCCGCACTGGCCTCGCGCACACGCGCCTGCTTGCGCTCCACTTCTGCCCGCAAGCCGACGAGTTCGGGGTTGTTCGACTGCAACTGCTCACGCAGCTGCTCGCGCTGCAGTGCCGGCAAGGCATCTCCCAGACTGGCGCGCAGGGTCCAACCCGGCGGCAACTGGCCCGCGGCCAGCTGGTTCAGGCGAATGCGCACCTGCTCCACCGCCAGTTGTGCACTGCGCTGGCGCTGGCGGGCGCTGATGAATTCCGCATCGGCCTTGATGATCTCGTAACGCGCGGCTTCCCCGCTCTCCACACGCAGGCGGACGCGTTCGCGCGTTTGCTCCAGCAAGGCCAGTTCCTCAACGGCGGCCTGCGCTTCCTCAAGCCTCAGCAGGTATTCATAGGCCCGCTGGCGGACCAGGGCCACCAACTCGGCACGGGTGAGGCCGACCTGCGCTTCGCTGCTGCGCAAGCCATACTGCGCGGCATCCTGACGTGCACTGCGCAGCGCCGGGTTTTCAATCAGCTGCGACACGCCCCAACCGCTCACCGTCCCGCTGTTCCCGGTCGCCAGAGCAGGAGAGTGGCGCCCATCGCTCCATTCCAGTTTCGGGTTGGGCAAAGCGCCGGCCGTGGTGACGCCGGCAGCCGCTTGCTCCTGGACACGCCGGGCGATCTGCAGGCCGGGGTTGTGCACCAGGACAGTGCCGATCAATTCCGGCAAGGTCAACGTGGGCCCGCTTTGGGGCGTCGGGGGTGCTGCGGGGGCAGCCGCTGGCTGCGCCCAGGCATGAATGGTCGTCCAGAGCAGCAGGCAGACCCAGGTTTTCCAGGGGGCAAGGTATCTCATACGCAAGGCATCTCAGGCAAATCTCCACGGCGGTGCTCCGGCCGGGCCGGTTCACCTCGCAAGCACAAACAAAAAAAGGAAAAATCAGCGCTAATTGCGCGGTGGCGGCAAACGCGGCTGCACGCCCGCCTGAACCAGCGGGCTTCGTGTCTCGGCATGTCGCAAGACACGGACCACGCGCATGGCCATGCCCTCAGGCGGCAGGATGTCCAGGTCGGCCCAATCGCCTGGCTCGGCATCGGCGCAGGCGCCCTGCAGCTGAGTGATGCTGCAAGCGCCCCCCGCCACGGCCGGCCCGTGATCTGCCGCGGCCGACATCGTGTCGCCCTGCAACGGCGAGGCCTGCACGGGCAGAACGGGCAAAGCCCTCGCATTCACCATCAGCCCCAGAAGGCACACCAGCAGTCCGGTGCAAACCAGCCAGGTCAGGCCGCGTTGCAGCCCGCCGGGCACATGGTCTGCGCCGGGTCTGCGGGAAAGTGGGAAAGCGGCTGGCATGGTGTTCTCGGAAATCAAGACATGGCCTTGATCCGCAAGAATTAGGCCAGATTTCCTTTTCCCTGAGAGTCCGGATGGAAATAAGGCGCCTGCCGCAGGACAGACTGCGGCGCGTTCAGACCCCGATATAGCGGTGCCACAAACCCGGGTCGGCAGCGAGCTGCGCCGAACTGCCAGCCCACACCACACGCCCGCGCTCGATGATGGTGTGCCGGTCGGCCAGCTCAATCAGGCGCTGCACGTACTTGTCGATCACCAGGATGGTCTGCCCCTGCGTGCGCAGCGCGGCCAGACATAACCAGATTTCCTCCCGGATCAGCGGCGCCAGGCCTTCGGTGGCCTCGTCGAGCACCAGCAGGTGTGGGTTGGTCATGAGTGCACGGCCAATGGCCAGCATCTGCTGCTCGCCACCCGAGAGCTGGTTGCCCATGTGGCGGTGGCGTTCGGCCAGACGCGGAAACAGCGCATAAACGCGCTCCAGCGTCCAGGGTTCGCGGCTGGCATTGCGGTTGGCGGCGAAGGCACGCAGGTTCTCGCTCACGCTCAGGTTCGGGAAGATCTGGCGCCCTTCGGGCACCAGCGCCAGGCCCATGCGCGCGATGCGGTCCGGGCGCAAACCATCGATGCGCTCGCCCAGGAAGCGCACCGTACCGCTGCACGGCGGCGTCAGGCCGAGGATGGAGCGCACCGTGGTGGTCTTGCCCATGCCGTTGCGTCCCAGCAGCGTGGCCACGTTGCCCGCCTCGATGTTCAGGCTCAGACCGAACAGCACCTGGCTGCTGCCGTAGGCGGTCTCGATGTTTTCCACTTCGAGCAGGGCCGTCATGCCTGGTGCTCCATCTCAAACTCATCGCCCAGATAGGCGCGGCGGACCTCCGGGCTCTGGCGAATCTGCTGCGGCGTGCCGCTGGCGATGATGCGGCCCGACACCAGCACGGAGATCGTATCGGCCAGCCGGAACACGGCGTCCATGTCGTGTTCCACCAGCAGCATCGCCGTATCACGGTGCAGGCTGCGCAGACCGAGCAGCAGCTTCACCATGCGCTCGGACTCCTCCCCACCCATGCCGGCCATGGGTTCGTCCAGCAGCAACAGCTTCGGATGCGTCGCCAGCGCAATGCCGACTTCGAGCTGACGCTGCTCGCCGTGCGAGAGTGCACCCGCCAGACTCGTCTGACGTGCCCCCAGGCCCACGTGTGCCAGCACGGCAGCGGCTTCCTCGTAGCGGCGGCGCTCGCTGCGCGCCTGGCGCCAGAAGCTGAAACTGCTGCCCTCGCGCGCCTGCAAGGCCAGCGCCACGTTGTCGAGCACCGACAGGCGCTTGAAAATACTGGTGATCTGGTAGGAGCGCGCCAGACCTCGGTGCACGCGCTCGTGCATGGACAGGCCGGTGATGTCGGCGCCGTCAAAATGAATCTGACCGGCATCGGGCGCCAGTGCGCCGGAGAGCTGCTGGATCAGCGTGGTCTTGCCCGCGCCGTTGGGGCCAATCAGCGCGTGGATCTCGCCGGTCCGCACCGTCAGTTGCGCGTGGTCAGTGGCCACCAGGCCGCCAAAGCGCTTGAGCAGGCCGTCGACTTGGAGCAAGGTAGCGCTCACGACCGGTCCTTTCGGCGCAGCAGGCTCATCAGGCCATTGGGCGCCGCCAGCACCACGACCAGCAGCACCGCCCCGAGCAGGAACTGCCAGTAGATGGTGTAGTGGCTCAGCACCTCTTCCAGCAGCAGGAACACCACGGCCCCGATGACACCGCCCCACAGGTGGCCGACGCCGCCCAGGATGACCATGACCATCAGCAGCCCGGACTGGTTCCACTGCATCATCGACGGGCTGACAAAACCACCCAGGTTGGCCAGCAGTGCCCCGGCCAGACCGGCCAGAGCACCGGCCAGCACGAAGGCGGTGAGCTTGAAGCGGTAGACCGCGAAGCCGATCGCCTCCATGCGTTGTTCGTTCTCGCGGGCGGCCTGCAGCACATGGCCGAAACGCGCGTTGAGCAGGCGCCAGACCAATGCAAAGGCTAGCGCGGCGAGCAGCAGCGTGACGTAATAGAAGGTTCGGTCGTCGGCGAGATCGAGACCCCAGCCCAGCAGCGATCGCCCCGGCAGGGGCAGGCCATCGTCACCGCCGTAGGCCTTGAAGGAGATGGCCAGGTAGTAAAGCATCTGCGCGAAGGCCAGCGTGATCATGATGAAGTACACGCCCTGCGTGCGCAGGCTGATGGCGCCGATGACCAGGGCAAACAGTGCCGCCACCAGCATGGCCGCCGGCCAGACGAGCCAGGCCGAGTTGATGCCGGCCTGCGCCAGCACCCCCACCGTGTAGGCGCCCACACCAATGAAGGCCGCATGGCCGAAGCTCACCATGCCGCCAAAACCCAGGATCAGGTTCAGGCTGGTGGCCGCCAGCGCGAAGATCAGAATGCGCGCGGCCAGACCGAGGTAGAAGTCGCCCCCGATCAGAGGCGCCAACAGCGGAAACGCCAGCAGCAAGGCCAGCAACGGCAACGACCCGCGCAGCGACAGCGCGTGGTCCAGCAGGCTGGGCGGTGCCGCCGCCGAAGATGGCGCGGCAGATTTCAAGGGTGCCTCAGCCATGGGATGGAAAGAGACCTTTCGGTTTCCAGAACAGCACGGCCGCCATCAGCACGTAGATGAGGATGGAGGCGACTGCCGGGCCGGCGTTGTCCGCCGCCTCAGGCCCGAGCAAGGCTCCAAACAGCATGGGGATCAGCGTGCGACCGGCCGTATCCACCACGCCCACCAGCAGGGCGCCGAGCAAGGCACCGCGCACCGAACCGATGCCGCCGATGACGATGACCACAAACGCCAGGATCAGGATGCTTTCGCCCATGCCAACCTGCACCGCCAGCAGCGGCCCCAGCATGCCACCCGCCACGGCGCACAAGGCGGCGCCCAGGCCGAACAAGGCGGTGAACAGGGCGCGCACATTGGTGCCCATGGCCAGCGCCATCTCGCGGTTGGAGGCACCGGCGCGCACCTGCATGCCCAGGCGCGTGCGCGTGATCAGCACCCACAGCAGCAGCGCCACGACCAGCCCGACACCGATGATGAGCAGGCGGTAGGCCGGGTAATCAAAACCGGGCAGCAAGGCCACCGGGCCGGCCAGCGATTCCGGCGGGCTCAGCAGCACCGGCTGTGAACCCCAGATGAAACGCACGGCCTCGTTGCACATCAGCAGGATGGCAAAGGTGCCCAGCACCTGCGACAGGTGGTCCCGCTGGTACAGGCGGCGCAGCACCGTGAGCTCCAGCAGCACGCCGAACAGCGCCGCCCCCGCGATGCCGGCGCTCAAGCCCAGCCAGAACGAACCCGTGGCCGCCGTGGCCGCAGCCACCAGATAGGCCCCCACCATGTAGAGCGAGCCATGCGCCAGGTTGATCATGTCCATGATGCCGAACACCAGCGTCAGACCCGCTGCCAGCAAAAACAGCATGAGCCCGAACTGCAGGCCGTTGAGGGCCTGCTCGAGGATGAGGATACCGGTCATCGAAAACAGTCAGGAAAAACTCTGGTCCGGCAACCTTGGCCGGCCCCCTGGGTTGTCAGTTGGCCGGCATCTTGCACTTGCCCACGTAAGCATCGGCGTGGTTCTTGAACACCGTGCCCAGCGTGCGGTTGGTGATGCGACCCTTGCTGTCCTTGGTGATGACGCGCAGGTAGTAGTCCTGCACCGGGAAGTGGTTGCTGTTGAACTTGAAGCTGCCGCGCACCGAATCGAACCTGGCCGTCTCCAGCGCCTTGCGCACCGCGGCCTTGTCGTTCACCTTGCCCTTGGTGTCGCGCACGGCGGCGGCAATCAACTGCGCGGCGTCATAACCCTGGGCCGCGTACAGCGTGGGCAGGCGGCCGAATTCCTTCTCGAAAGCCGCGACGAACTTCTTGTTGGCGGCGTTGTCAAGGTCATGGCCCCACTGCGAGGTGTTGAACATGCCCAGCATGGGCTCGCCCACGGCCTTGATCACGTCTTCATCGCCCGAGAAACCGGGGCCGAACAGCGTCATGTCCTTGGACAGGCCGGCACCGACAAACTGCTTGATGAAGTTGATGCCCAGGCCGCCGGGCAGGAAAATATAGACGGCATCCGGTTTGGCCGCACGCAGCTTGGACAGCTCGGCACCGTAGTCCAGCAGGTTCAGCGGCGTGTAGCTCTCGGACACCACCTCACCCTTGAAGAAACGCTTGAATCCAGTGAGGGCATCCTTGCCCGCCGGGTAGTTGGGCGCGATCAGCGCCACGCGCTTGAAACCCTTGTCAGTCACGGTCTTGCCCACCGCCTCGTGCATATTGTCGTTCTGGTAGGAGGCGCTGAAAAAATACGGGTTGCACTGCTCGCCGGCGTACTGCGAGGGGCCGGCATTGGCGCTGATGTAGTAAGTCTTGGATGCGAAGGTCGGCGCACCGACGGCCAGCATGACGTTGGAGAACACGATGCCGGTCATGAAATCGACCTTGTCGCGCTTGACCAGCCGGTCGGCGGTCTGGCGGCCCACGTCCGGGCTGGCCTGGTCGTCCGCCACGATCACCTCGGCCGGCAGGCCACCGAGCTTGCCGCCATTCAGCTTGAGCGCCAGCTGGAAGCCGTCACGGATGTCGATGCCCAGCCCGGCGCCCGGGCCGGAGAGCGTGGACAGCAGGCCGACCTTGATGTTGTCGGCCGCCAGGGCTGGTGCGGCCAGGGCGGCCGTGGCCGCGACCACTGTCAAGACTTGGCGCAGCGGAGCGAGGATCAGGGTGTTTTTCATGGTGTTTCCTGTTGGCGTGAGAAAAAACGCTGGCTAGAATGATAGCGTTGTGGGGGGGGTAGCTCAGCTGGGAGAGCGTCGCGTTCGCAATGCGAAGGTCGGGAGTTCGATCCTCCTCCTCTCCACCACCACATTGCCCGCCACTATTGGTTGGCTGTTTTGTTCGCAGTCGCCAAGCGGACTTTTGCACCATGAGACAAGCCCCAAGCTTCGCCGTTGAAGCCAGCAAACTGTTGCCCAAGGTCCTGCACATCGCGCGGGAAGCCGGCGACGCGATCATGGCTGTCTATGCCGCAATGACCAGCCCGGATGTCTCACACAAGGCAGACGGCAGCCCCCTGACACAGGCCGATCTGGCCGCCCACGACGTGATTGCCCGCGGCCTGCCTGTTCTTGCGCCGGACATTCCGGTGGTGTCGGAGGAAGACAGTGCATCACATGCGCACCGCCAGCCCACCGGCCGTTTCTGGCTGGTGGACCCGCTGGACGGCACCAAGGAGTTTCTGGCGCGCAACGGTGAGTTCACAGTCAACATCGCCCTGGTACAAGACGGCGTGGCCGTGCTGGGGGTGGTGGTGGCGCCGGCGCTGGGACTGGCCTACTGGGGCGGTGCGGGTCATGGTGCTTTTCGCGAGACCGCTGGACGGATCGAACCGATCCGGGTCACCTCGCCCACGGAGCGCACCGGCCACCCCCTGCGTGTGCTGGCCAGCAAGAGCCATATGAACGCCGAAACCCGGGCCTTCCTTGACCAGTTGGGCCCCCATGAGCTCATTCAGCTTGGCAGTTCACTCAAGTTTTGCCGTATCGCCGAGGGCCTTGCAGACCTCTATCCACGGCTCGGGCCGACTTGTGAATGGGATACCGCCGCCGGGCAGGCGGTGCTGGAGGCCGCCGGGGGCCAGGTGCTACGGCTGGACCAGCATCGCCCCCTGCGTTATGGCAAAGCAGACCCGATCAACCCGCCGTTCTTGGCAGCTGCCGCCGCGTGAATGAAGCGGCGGGTGGCAAGGACGAGGCCAGACGCCGTCATGGCGTTGGCCTGGGCCCCGGCGGCACGGCCGCCCCCGCGACGCCGTCAAAACCGAGTTCGAACAGCAATGCCGCCTCTTCCTTGTGTGCAATACCTTCGGCGATGACTTGCATGCCCATGGTGTGCGCAAGGGTGCACAGGCCACGCAACAGGGTCTGCACCGCCAGTTCCTGCCCCACATCCTTGACGAGCGCCCGACTGAGCTTGACGTACTGCAAGCCCAGACCGTGCAGCCGCGCCAGGTGGCCGACATGGTGGTCGAGGTGCTCGACACCGACCTTGCAGCCCAGCGGCAGAATGCGTTCGCAGAAGCGACGGAAGGACTCGGGATGCTCGAAGGCAATGTCTTCGGCTACATCGAGGTAGAGGCGGCCCGCCTGCGACTTGTGTTGCGCCAGCACCTCGACGATGCGGTCGATCTGAGCCGCATCGCGTACCGACTCGTAGCCGAGGTTGATGCAGATGTCGTGGCCCTGACGATCAACCGAGGCCAGCGCCTGCGCCAAGATCTCAAGGTCGACCTGCCCCACCAGCCCCTGGCGCCGCGCCCAGGGCAGGAAGGCCCCGGCCACCAGGGTTTCGCCGCATACGCTGGAATGGATGCGCGCCAACGCTTCGGTCGGCAGCTCGGTGTTGTTGCGGCCGCGGACCGGGTAAAGCGCGAGCCGGAACTCATGCTGATGCAGCGCCACCTGCAGAATCCTCTGCCAGTCGGTTGCCGACCGCGTCGACATGACGCTCTCGGGCACCGGCAGTACCGGCCCGTCGGCCGTGGCCGCCGTCAGGCTCTGGTCGCAGGCCGACAGCAACTCGTGCATGTCGCTTTGCGGCCTGTACCGTGCCGCGCCATAACCAAGATGCAGCAGTTGTCCGTTCTCGGCCTGCAGGATGCTGGCGTGCAGTGGCTGCAACAGGTGCGTGCCGTCAGTCAGCCCCGGCAGCAGGATGCCGAAATCCGACGCACTGAGCCGCCCGCAGAACACCCGCGGCCGGTCCGCCAACGCCTGGCGCAGCTGCTGCGCCAGCAAGCCGATCAGGCGGTCGGCCTGCTGGCGGCCGATCTCGCGATTGAGCTCGGCCAGGTTGGCGATATGCACCTGCAGCAGCAAGCCCTGCTCGTCCGTATCTTCGCGTTCGATTTCGTCTTCGGCATTGCGGAGAAAGACCTCCCGCACCATGAAGCCGGTGGCCGGATCCACCTCATGTTCAGTCTTGAGTTTGTCCAGCCGTGCCGATTCGTCGCTGAGCAGCGACTTGGTCTTGTGCGTCAGCCGGTTCATGGCCTCGATGATGAGACGGAACTCGCGTGTGCGTGGTGGCTGAATTTCGAGATAGCGCCGCTCGGCCAGGGCCTCGGCCTGTTCGACCACCCGCTGAAGCGGCCGCAGTTCACGCCGGATATAGACCATGCCCAGCAGGCCGACGCCGGCGCCGCCCAGCAGGAACAGCTCGACCAGCTCCCATGTTGACTGCCACAGCGAGTCGTAGGCGAAAGACGGGTCGCTGTACAGCCGGATGCTGCCGAGTTGCTTCCAGCCGCTCTGGATCACGGCGACCCCGGCCTCCGGTTCGATGGGAAACAGTCTCATGAACCAGACGGGTGCCGAGGGCGGATGCGCGTTCCGCTCCCGACGCACGACCGGCTTGCCATCGGGCGCCAGGTAATCGATGCGCTGGTAGTGGCCGAGGTCAAACTGCGAGTTCACCAGCAGTTCGACCGTCATGGCATCCGTCGCGCTTTGCGAGATCGAGATCGCCAGCGCCGTGGCGGTATCCAGATTCTTGACCTCGATGTCGTTTTCCAGGTAATGCTGGGCTGAGCGGATGTTGATGATCCCGGCTGCCAGGATGCTGGCCAGAATGATCAGGCCTACGGCAATCCACAAACGTTTGACCAATGACATGGTGCTGCTCCTGCGATTCGCTCAGAGGGTAAATTCCGCCCGCAGGCGTGCCAGCACATCGCGCCAGCGGGAAATTCGGGCGGTCGGATCGGATGCAGTGGCCTGGCTGCCCCGAAACCAGAGATGGGTGGCATTGAAGGAATACACGGGCGTCAAATCGGGCCGCCGCGAAGCGGGCTTGATGTCGGCGTCCAGGTTGTCGAGGATCAGCGGCTCCCCCCCCGGGTCGGCATAGTAGGCGAGGATCATGTGCGCCTCCGGTGGCGTGTCGGGATGGGGTTGCCGGCGCACATAGGTCAGGCGCAGCTTGCTCTCCTGCACCCCCGCCAGCAGCAGACTGACGTATTTCGCGATGGCGAAGTCCTCGCAATCCCCCGCCCCCTTGGCCATCGTTTCCAGCAGCGTGGCCCAATAGTCATCCTGCTGCCACAACGCCGCATCATCCACCCAACGAATGCGCCGGTTGAAAAAGTTGTTGACGCGCTCGAGCTTCTCCAGCTCGTTCGGCGCCTGCGGCGGCGGCAACATGGCCCGCCACTCGCCGATCTGGTTCGCCACTTCAGTACCATGGCGGCTGAGTGCGAGCTGCTGCAGGCGATCGAGATTGGTGGCGGCCACACCGGCCAGCACGGCCAGCCCCAAGGCACCAACCCTGGCCCCTCTTCCCACGCGTGACAGACAGCCTTCGATCATTCCGCACATCTTACGAAGTATTTCTGCGCGACGGCACCGCCTGTGCGGCCATGCGCTGGCGCAAAACGACAATTGGCGTCAAAACACCAGGGAATTCGTCTCATTGGCGAAGGTTGGCCCTCCTATGATGTCAAGACCATGAACGCCCTGACCTCCTCCCTGCTGCTGGCCCTGTCGCTGGCCGGCTGCGCCAAGATGAACGATGTCGGCATGCGGCTGATCTCCTCGTCCGCGCCCGCACTGGCAGTGGTGAACGAAACCCTGCTGTCGGGCGAGGTGAAGCTTTACACCGATCGCACGGGTACGGTGGCACTGAACGCCGGCGGCGGTCTTCAATGCATGGGCAATATGCGCTACACCGCCAGCAAGAGCGGTGCCATCAACCTCAAATGCAGTGACAACACCGAGGTCTCGCTGAGCTTCAAGGCCTTGAGCGAAACCAGCGGCTTCGCCAGCGGCCGCGGCGCGCGCGGTCCGGCCAGCCTGACCTTCGGCCTGGAGCCGGCGAACGCCGTGGCCTACCTCACGCTACCACCAGGCAAACGCATCGTGACGAGCGCCGAGGGCGCTTTGCGCCTGCAATGAAAAAAGCCCGCCGACGTCAGGTCAGGCGGGCTGCTTGTCAGGTCAGAACCTGATCAGCGTGCGGGACGCGGCGCGCGCTTCTTGGCGGCGTCACGCGGCACGAAGACCTTGCCACCGCCATTGCCGGGCTTGGCAAACGCAGGCTTGCCACCGAAAGCCGGCTTACGGTCACCAAAATCACCGCGCGGAGCGTCACCACCACGACGGCCATCGCCGGCGAAACGGTCGTTGAAACCACCCTTGCGCTCGTAGCTGAAGCCTTCGCGGCGTTCGCCACCGCGCTCGTCACGCTGGGCAAAACCACCACCGAAACCGCCGGTTGGGGCGCGATCGCCACCAAAACCGCCGCGATCAGCACCTCGGTCACCGCCAAAGCCGCCCCGGTTGCCACCGAAGCCGCCCGTGCGGGCACCGCCACCGAACTTGCGGTCGCGCGAGAAGTTGTCGTTGCCACCGCGGCTGTTGCGGCCGCCGAAGCCGGCGTTGGAACGCGATGGCTCGGGCATGCGTTGCTTGGGTTCCATGCCGGGAACCACCTCGGCCTTGAACTTCTGCTGGCTGTAGCCTTCGATGTCGAAGATCTTGCGGCGGTCGCGGAACTCGGCAAAGGTCACGGCCAGACCGTCGCGGCCGGCACGGCCGGTACGGCCGATGCGGTGGGTGTAGTCCTCCGCCTTCATCGGCAGGCCGAAGTTGAAGACGTGGGTGATGGTGGGCACGTCGATGCCGCGCGCCGCCACATCGGTGGCCACCAGAATCTGCACCTGGCCCTGGCGCAGGGCCATCAGGCGGCGGTTGCGCAGGCCCTGGCTCAGGGCACCGTGCAGCGCCACGGCGGAGAAGCCGTCCTGCTGCAGGTCGTTGGCCAGTCCGTCGCACTCCACTTGGGTGCTGGCGAACACGATGGCCTGATCGATTCCGGCATCGCGCAGCCAGTGGTCGAGCAGTTGACGCTTGTGCTGGGCGTTGTCGGCCCAGAACAGCACCTGCTTGATGTTGGCGTGTTTCTCTTGCGGCGAATCGATCTGCACCTTCTTCACGCCCGAGCCGTTGTCGTGCATCACGCGCATGGCGAGCTGCTGGATGCGCGGCGCAAAGGTGGCGCTGAACATCATGGTCTGGCGGCGCTGTGCCGTGAGCTGGTTGACTTCGGCCAAATCGTCGGAGAAGCCGAGGTCGAGCATGCGGTCGGCTTCGTCAACGACGAGGAACTGCACTTGGTCGAGCTTGAGCTGCATCGAGCGCTGCAGGTCCAGCAGGCGGCCGGGTGTGGCCACCACCAGGTTGGCGTTCTGCAGCTTGGCGATCTGGATCTGGTAGGGCATGCCGCCCACCACATTGGCAACGCGCAGACCACGGCAGTGCTTGACCAGCTCGATGGCATCGTGCGCCACCTGCTGAGCTAGTTCACGCGTCGGGCACAGGATCAGGGCGCCCGGGGTGGCAGCCTTGAAATGGCGCGGGTTGGTCGGGTCCTGACGCTTGGGGCGCTTCGGTGCCGGTTCGCCCTTGGCAGCGGCTTCGGCACAGGCGTTCTCGAAAGCGGTACGCTCTTTCTCGGCGGCCTGGGCCTGTTGCTGGATCAGGGTGTGCAGCACCGGCAACAGGAAGGCGGCAGTCTTGCCGCTGCCGGTCTGGCTGGAGACCATCAGGTCGATGAAGCGGCGTGCTTCGCTGTCCTTGGCATCGGCCGGCAGGGCCAGCGGAATGACCTCGGACTGGACCTGGGTCGGCTGGGTGTAGCCGAGGTCGGCCACGGCCTGGATCAGTTCGGGTGCCAGGCCCAGTTGCACAAAACCGTTGGGCACAGCCTGCTCGGTTTCGATGGCAATAGTGGATTCGACAGGCGACAGTTCGCCCGTCACGTCAAAAGTGTCGGTCATGGATTTACTCACACGCGAGCCCCGCAGGGACTGCGGTGGCTCCGTCAATGGTTAAAAAACATCAACCATCAAACGGAACCTGCGCTGGCCTTGAGGCCGGCACCGGGGACTCATCTCAGCCGCAAGGCCAGGAGTCCGGTGTGTGAAGGGAGATGCACAAAATGCACTGCTTTTGCAGCGCAGCATTGGATTATGCCACAGATCAGGGTTTCCACCTAATCCAACTTCAGGAAATGTGCGCGGTAGTGCTGCAGTTCGTCGATGGACTCGTGCACATCGGCCAGTGCGGTGTGCTTCTGCTGCTTCTTGAAGCTGCTGTAGACCTCGGGCCGCCAGCGCCGGGCCAGCTCCTTGAAGGTGCTGACGTCGACATTGCGGTAGTGGAAAAAAGCCTCCAGCTTGGGCATGTACTTCACCAGAAAGCGACGGTCCTGGCCAATGCTGTTGCCGCACATCGGTGACTTGCCCTTGGGCACGTACTTGGAGAGAAAAGCCGTCAGTTGCACCTCGGCCTCGTGCTCGCTCAGGGTGGACGCCTTCACCTTGTCGATCAGGCCACTGCGGCCGTGCGTGCCCTTGTTCCAGGCGTCCATCTTGTTCAACACTTCATCACTCTGGTGGATCACCAGCACCGGGCCTTCGATGCGAGGCACCAGGTTCGGGCCGGTGACAACAACGGCAATTTCGATCAGGCGTTCCTGCTCCGGGTCCAGCCCGGTCATTTCGCAGTCGAGCCAGACCAGATTCAGGTCGGATTTCGGAAGTGGGGTGTTCGTGTCAGCCATGGGCACGATTGTCGCCGATGGTTCAGGGCCTGTTGGCCCAGTTTGTGCCAGTTCGAACGCCATGAAAACAGCGGCACGCTGTTTTCATGGCATTCCCTCCGGGTTGCGGCAAAAAAAGCTACGCGCGGTGTTGCGAAGCCTTGCCGGGGGGCCAACCCCGGCTGCGTTTCGCGCCTAGCGCATAACTTTTTTGATCCGCAACGCATCTTGCACAAACTGGGCCAACAGGCCCTACACTCGCCTCCCATGTCATCAACGCTTTCCCCTTCCCTGGCCCTGACGCTGGCTTTCGCCGTGGCGTTGCTGCTCGGCCTAGTCCTGAAGTTCTGGCTGGCCACGCGCCAGATCCGTCATGTGGCGCGCCATCGCGCTGCCGTCCCCGCCGCCTTTGCCGGCACCATCACACTGGCGGCGCACCAGAAGGCAGCCGACTACACCCTGGCCAAGACCCGCTTCAGCCTGCTGGAGACGGCGGTTGGGGCCGCGCTGCTGCTGGGCTGGACCTTGCTTGGTGGTCTGCATGCACTCAACCAGGCGCTGCTGCAATGGCTGGGCGGCGGCATGCTGCAGCAGCTGGCGCTGATCGCCGGTTTTGTGCTGATCGGCGGCCTGATCGAGCTGCCGCTCTCGCTGTACCAGACCTTCCGCCTGGAGCAGCACTTCGGCTTCAACAAGATGAGCTTCAAGCTCTGGCTGGCCGACCTCGCCAAGTCCACCGTGCTCGGCGCGTTGATCGGCCTGCCGATCGCCGCCCTCATCCTCTGGGTCATGGGTGCCACCGGCCCCATCTGGTGGCTGTGGGCCTGGGGCGTGTGGATGGGCTTCAACCTGCTGTTGCTGCTGATCTACCCGACCTTCATCGCCCCGCTGTTCAACAAGTTCCAACCGCTGGAAGACGAGAGCCTGAAGGCGCGCGTGACGGCGCTGATGCAGCGCTGCGGTTTTGCTGCCAAGGGTCTGTTCGTGATGGACGGCAGCCGGCGCAGCGCGCATGCCAATGCCTACTTCACCGGTTTCGGCGCCGCCAAGCGCGTGGTGTTCTTCGATACCTTGCTGAGCAAACTCAGCCCGGGCGAAGTGGACGCCGTGCTGGCGCACGAACTCGGCCACTTCAAGCACAAGCACATCCTCAAGCGCATCGTCAGCCTGTTCGCCCTGAGCCTGGCCGGCTTTGCGCTGCTGGGCTGGCTGGCCACGCAGGGCTGGTTCTACACCGGCCTGGGCGTCAACCCGAGCCTGAATCTGCTGGTGCCGGCGCTGGCCGGCGCCGATGCGGTGCCGAACGACGCGCTGGCCCTGTTGCTGTTCGTGCTGGTGTCGCCGGTGTTCAGCTTCTTCATCGCGCCGCTGCTCGCGCTGTTCTCGCGCAAGCACGAGTTCGAGGCCGATGCCTATGCCGCCCAGCAGACCAATGGCGCGGACCTGGGGCACGCCCTGCTCAAGCTGTACGAAGACAATGCCGCCACGCTGACGCCGGATCCGCTGTACGTGGCCTTCTACTACTCGCACCCACCGGCCTCCGAACGGCTGGCACGGTTGGCGGCATGAGGCCTGACTTGGAACAAAATCAAACCCAAGCCCTTGCCAAACGGGCACTGACAGCTACTGAAATCGTAGCAAACCTGGCTCAGCTGGAGAGCTGGCGACTCAGCGGCGACGGCCCGGAGCTGGCGATCGAGAAACGCTTCGACTTCCCCGACTTCCAGCAGGCCATGAGCTTCGCCAACGCGGTGGCCTATGTCGCGCAGCGGCAGAACCACCACCCTGAACTGGCCGTGGCCTACCGCCACTGCACCGTGCGCTGGCGCAGCCACGACGCCGGCGGCATCACGCGCGCCGACTTCGAATGCGCGGCGCAAGTCGATGCCCTGCTGAGGTGAGGCCTTGAGCAAAACAGCAGAACTCGACAACGGCCTGGTGGTCGCCACCCACGGCCGCCATGTGGTGGTGGAAACCCCGGAAGGCCGGCGCCTGATCTGCCACCCGCGCGGCAAGAAGAGCCAGGCGGTGGTGGGCGACCGTGTGCTGTGGCTGGCCACTGGCGACGAGGGCACGATCGAAAAGATCGTGGAACGGCGCAACCTGTTCTACCGGCAGGACGAGATCCGCACCAAGAGCTTTGCCGCCAACCTCGACCAGGTGCTGATCCTGATCGCCGCCGAACCGGAGTTTTCCGAGAGCCAGCTGGCGCGCGCCCTGATTGCCGCCGAAGCCGAGCGCATCACGCCCCTCATTGCCCTCAACAAGAGCGACCTGGCCGCGCCGTTTGCGCGCGCCTGGGCCCGGCTGGAGCCGTACCGGCGCATGGGCTATACCGTCTTGCCGCTGGCGCTGAAACCCAAGGCCGAAGGGATGGCGCCGGAACTCGACACGCTGCATGCGCAGCTGCAGGCCAAGACCACGCTGGTGCTCGGCCCCTCGGGCGCCGGCAAGAGCACGCTGATCAACCAGCTGGTGCCGGGCGCGCAGGTGCTGACGGGCGAGATCTCGACGGCGCTGAACTCGGGCAAGCACACCACCACCAGCACCAACTGGTACTGGGTGGACGCAGCGCGCAGCACAGCGCTGATCGACTCGCCGGGTTTTCAGGAATTCGGCCTGCAGCACATCGACCCCATGCACCTGGCCAGCCTGATGCCGGACCTGCAGGCCTGGGTGAAAGACTGCAAGTTCTACAACTGCACCCATCTGCATGAGCCCGGCTGCGGCGTGATTTCTGCGATGAAATCAGGCGCCAGCCCGGATCACATCTCCGCAACGCGCTATAGAATTTATAGCGACCTGTTTGCCGAGCTGTCGCAGCGGCGCTATTGAGGAGGGTGGCGCCGGGCCGCTAGCCCAGCAGTCGCGCCAGCGTGAGCAGCGCCAGCAGCAGCATCCACATCACGACCGAACGCCAGACCAGGCCGACGATGCTGCGCAGATGCGCCAGTTCGGGCTCCTGCCGCGCGGGCACCGAAGTTTCCACCTCCTCCACCAGCCCCACCACGGGCGCCGCCGAGCCCAGGCGCACATTCACGGCACCGGCCGTGGCGGCCAGGATCACGCCGTCGTTGCTGGCATCGAGCCTGGTTTCATGGCTGCGCCAGCTGTCGATGGCTTCCTCGAAGCTGCCGACCACGGCAAAACCGAGTGCCGTGATGCGCGCCGGCAACCAGTCCACCCAATGCCAGGCCTGGGCCGCGGCGGCACGCGCCGCCTCGCTCACCGGCTGGCCTTGGCGGCTCGAAACGTATTGCCAGTAGCGCACCACGAATTCGGCCAGGCGGTAGAACACGGCACCGGCCGGGCCAAAGCCGAAGGCCGCCAGGATCGAGAACCAGGCCAGGACACCAAAGACGTGGCGGTGTGCCGACAACACGGATTGCTCGATGACCTGGCGCACGATCTCGCGCCGCGGCAGTTCGCCGACATCGGTCTGCCGCCACTCGGCCAGCAGTTTGCGCGCCTGCGCCTCGTCGCCCGCCTCGAGCGCATCGCGGATGTCGGTGAAATGGTGGCTGAACTGCCGAAAGCCGAGCGAGGCATAGAGCACCAGCACGCTCCACAGCACCGCCGCCAACCAGCCCAGCAGACTCATCAGCAGCCAGTGGATACCCAACGCCAGCAACGTGGGCAGACCGACGGCGAAGATCCAGGCCAGCCAGCCGTGCGGCTCTTTACCCGCATCGAGGTTGCGAATGACCCAACGCATCCAGCCCCGCATGCCGGCATGCACCATGTTGCCGCTGGCCAGGGGGCGCGCCTGCTCCAACAACAAGGCGACAAGAATGGCGAAAAAACTCATGTTGCCATCATAGCGGCCCGAACCCCGCCTTCACGCCACGCGCGGGCGCCATCAGGCCGACAGGAAGCGATAGAAGTTGCGCAGCATGCCGGCGGTGGCGCCCCAGATGAAGCGCTCGATGTCCTCGTCCTGATACGGCATGGAAAACCAGTCGCGCCGCTGCCCTTCGGCCATCAGGCTGTGGCGTCGGTGGTGGGCCGGGTTCATGAGGAAGTCCAGCGGCACCTCGAACACGTCGGCCACCTCGCCTTCGTTGGGCGCGAGTCTGAAGCCGGGCTGCACCAGCGCCACCACCGGCGTGATGATGAAGGCGCTGCCGGTGGTGTAGATCGGCAGCGTGCCGAGCACCTGGATGAAGTCCGGCGTCAGCCCCACCTCCTCCTCGGCTTCGCGCAGGGCGGCGGCCACCGAGTCGGCATCGGTGTCGTCCAGCTTGCCGCCCGGAAAGGCAATCTGACCCGAATGGTTGGCCAGGTGGCTGGTGCGCTGGGTCAGCAGGACCGTGGGCCGGGCATGCGCGACGATCGGCACCAGGACCGACGCTGGTACCGGCGCACGCTGCGTAAAACGCGGCTCCATGCGGACCTCGGGCTGCCACGACGGCGGCGCGACGAAACGCTGGCGCAGCGCTTCGGGTTGCAACTGCTCGCGCGGCACGGCCGGCAGATGCACGTCCACCCCGACCACCGGGACCTGGCGCGGATCGAAGTTCGGCAGTTTGGACAGCGGGGTGATGTGATCGGAAGACGACACCGGCGACACCTGAAGCAGAAGACTCAAAATGAAAAAGCCGCCGCAAGCACAGGCTTGTGGCGGCTTCGGGCGCAAAGACCGGCTGCTTATACGGCAGCAGTCTTCTTGGCCGGCAGCTTTTCCTTGATACGTGCCGACTTGCCGCTGCGGTCGCGCAGGTAGTACAGCTTGGCGCGGCGCACGTCACCACGGCGCTTGACTTCGATGCTGGCGATCAGCGGGCTGTAGGTCTGGAAGGTACGCTCCACGCCTTCGCCGCTGGAGATCTTGCGCACGGTGAAGCCGCTGTTGAGGCCACGGTTGCGCTTGGCGATCACCACGCCTTCGTAGGCCTGGACGCGCTTGCGGGCGCCTTCAACCACGTTGACGTTCACGATGACGGTGTCACCGGGGGCAAACTCGGGGATGGTCTTGCCGAGGCGAGCAATTTCTTCTTGCTCGAGGGTCTGGATCAGGTTCATGGTTACCTCTAATGATCTTGTCCGCGCCAGTGTCGGGATGACACAAAAGGCTTTGCCGGGATGGCAAAGCGGCCGGCCAGAGGATCTGGAAAGCCTGAAATTATAGCAGGAAGTGCCCGTTTCAGGCGTTCTGACGCACCCAGTCAGCCAGGAAAGCCTCGTCCTGGCGGCTCAGCCGGCCGGCCGCACGGGCCTGGGAGATCAGTTCCGGCCGCAGCCGGGCGGTCAGCGCCAGGCGCTGTTCGCGGCGCCAGCGCTCGATCTGGCCGTGGTGACCGGACAGCAGCGCCTCAGGGACGCCCTGCCCGTCCCAAGTCTCTGGCCGGGTGTAGTGCGGGCAATCGAGCAAGCCGTCGAGCGCCGGGTTGAAGCTGTCCTGGGCATGGCTTTCGGCATCCCCCAACACGCCGGGCTGCAGCCGCGCCACCGCATCGAGCAACGCCATGGCAGCGATTTCACCGCCCGACAGCACGAAATCGCCCAGGCTGATCTGCTCGTCCACATGGGCATCGATGAAGCGCTGGTCGATGCCCTCGTAGCGGCCACAGACCAGCACCGCGCCTTCGCTGGCGGCCCAGCGCTCCACCCTGGCATGGTTGAGCGGCTGCCCCAGCGGCGAGAACAGCACCACGGGCGCAGAAGCGCCACGTTGCGCCTGGGCCTGCTGCAGGCAGCGCGACAGCGGCTCGGCCATCATGACCATGCCGGGGCCGCCACCGAAAGGCCGGTCGTCGACACGGCGGTAGTTGCCGTCGGCAAAATCGCGCGGGTTGTGCAGGTTCACCTGCACCTGGCCCGACTCATAGGCGCGCCGCGTGATGCCGCTGGTGAGCAGCGGTGCAAACAGTTCGGGAAACAGGGTAAGGACGTCGAACCGCATGACCGGGTCCGTTCAGCGATCAGTAATCGGGTTGCCAGTCGACGCGGATGCGGCGCGCCCCCAGATCCACCTCGTCGACATAGGCGGAGACGAAGGGAATCATGCGCTCATGCGGCTGGCCGTCCTGCTCGTAGCCGATCACCAGCACGGTCTGCGGCCCGGTGGACAGCAGTTCACGCACCGTTCCCAAGGCCAGGCCCTCGCGGTTGACCACGTCCAGGCCGATCAGATCGACCCAGTAGTACTCGTCCTTGCCGGGCATGGGGAAGTTCGAACGGGCCACGAAAATGCGGGCACCGCGCAAGGCTTCGGCCGCATTGCGGTCAGGCACCTCGTGCGCCGAGGCCACCACCGAGTCGGAATGTTCCTTGGCTTCGCGGATGGCCAGTGTGACCGGGCCGGTAAAGGTTTTGGCACCTTTTTCGGCCGGCAGCAGATACCAGCGCTTGGAAGAAAACAGCGCGTCGGGATCGGCGCTGTAGGGCAGGACCTTGAACCAGCCCTTGATACCCCAGGCATCCAGAATGCGACCGACTTCGATGGCATCCGCTGGCAATTCAGCGGCTTCGAGCCCGTACAACATGCTGGAGAATGAAGCTCAGGCGCCGCCGGGCCGCCCCAAGGCGACTGCGGCCCCCTCGGGGGGCAGCGCAGCACGCGATGCGGCAAGCATGGGGGCCATGAAACTTAAGCGGCAGCTTTTTTGCCAGCTTGCTTGATCAGGCGTTCCACGGTCGGGGAGGCCTGTGCGCCCACGCCGGTCCAGTAGGTCAGGCGATCCTGCGCAATGCGGATGCTTTCCTCGTTGGCGGTGGCGATCGGGTTGTAGAAACCGATGCGCTCGATGAAGCGGCCGTCACGACGGGTACGCTTGTCGGCCACGACAATGTTGAAGAACGGACGAGCCTTGGAACCGCCGCGAGAGAGTCGAATAACGACCATGATTTATCCTTTGGGTGGTGGAGATTCCATTCAGACGCGAATGAAACCATCCAGTACGAAATCCTTCAGTGTTTGAGACACGCGACATAGCCACCCGGCCAGCGACACACTGAAAAGCCTGTGATTATAACGTTTCTGCCGCTTATGCCCATCATCCGCCCCAGCCGCGACGAAGATATTGCGGCCATCACCGCGATTTACGCCCATCACGTGCTGCATGGCACGGGGACTTTCGAGCTGGAACCGCCCTCGCCAGCCGAGATGCAAGCCCGCCGTGCCGAGGTGCTGACGCGCGGCCTGCCCTGGCTGGTCGCGGAAGACCGGGGCCAGTTGCTGGGCTACGCCTACTGCAACTGGTTCAAGCCCCGGCCGGCCTACCGTTACTCGGCGGAAGACTCGATCTATCTCGCCCCGGGCGCTCAAGGACAAGGGCTGGGCCGGCAGTTGCTCTCGGAACTGTCGGTTCAGGCACAAAACGCCGGGGTACGCAAGTTGATCGCTGTCATAGGCGATTCAGCCAACGCCGGCTCGATTGGCGTTCATCGCAGCGTTGGTTTCAAGCCGGTCGGCACCCTTCACGCCTGCGGCTGGAAGTTCGGACGTTGGCTGGACACCGTGCTCATGGACAAGCCGCTTGGCGAAGGTGCCGGCAGCGACCCGACGCTTCCCTGACAATAGAGCCATGAAAAACAAGACGTTCGCCGCCTGGCTCACCTTCCTCGTCGGTCCCTTGGGCCTGCACCGCTTCTATCTCTATGGTCTGGGCGACCTTCTCGGCTGGCTGTTGCCGATCCCCACCGCCCTGGGCCTGTATGGCGTGGAACGGGTGCAAACGTTGGGCCAGGACGATCCCGTGAGCTGGGTGCTGATCCCGCTGGTGGGGTTCACCATCGCCGGCTGCGCCCTCAACGCCATCGTCTACGGCCTCATGACCTGTGAAAAGTGGAACGCCCGCTTCAACCCGGTGGCTGCCAGCGACCATCCCGCCGGCGGCACCAGCTGGGTGACCATTGGTGCCATCGCCTGCTCGCTGCTGATCGGCACCACGGTGCTGATGGCCAGCATCGCCTTCAGCTTCCAGCGCTACTTCGAGTACCAGATCGAGGAAGCGCGCAAGATAAGTCAGTGAAGGCTGCACCCTGAGCGGCTGACGCCGCTTCCCCTCAAGGGGACAACGCCAGTGGCTTAGGCATTGCCGGTTCCACGGCGTTTTCCGTACAGGTGTAGAACGCGAGCGATTCGCGTCAGAAGAGCTTCAGGCTGATCCAGTAGGCCACGATGGCCACGAAGGCGCTGGCCGGGATGGTGAAGATCCAGGCCCAGACGATGTTGCCCGCCACACCCCAGCGCACGGCACTGGCACGCTGGGCCGAGCCCACGCCAACGATGGCGCCGGTGATGGTATGGGTGGTGGAGACCGGAATGCCCAGGGCGGTCGCCAGGAACAGGGTCAGGGCACCGCCGGTTTCAGCACAGAAACCGCCCACCGGCTTGAGCTTGGTGATCTTCTGGCCCATGGTCTTGACGATGCGCCAGCCACCGAACATGGTGCCCATGCCAATGGCCAGGTAACAGCTCACCACCGTCCAGGTTGGCGGCGACGTGTCGACCGAGGTCATGTAACCCGTGGCCACCAGCAGCATCCAGATGATGCCGATGGTCTTTTGCGCGTCGTTGCCGCCGTGTCCCAGGCTGTAGGCCCCGGCCGACACCAGCTGCAGGCGGCGGAACCAGCGGTCCACCCGCGACGGCGTTGTACGGCGGAACACCCAGGCCACCAGCAGCATCATCAGCGAGCCCAACAGAAAACCGAGCAAGGGCGAAACGAAGATGAAAACCACGGTCTTGATGATGCCGGTGGAGATCAGCGCCTCGGTGCCGGCCTTGCCGATCACGGCACCGACGATGCCGCCGATCAGCGCGTGCGACGAGCTGCTGGGGATACCGTAGTACCAGGTGATCAGGTTCCAGGTGATGGCGCCGATCAGGGCACCAAACACCACATGGGTGTCGACGATGCCGGGCTGCACGATGCCCTTGCCCACCGTGGCCGCCACGCTGAGGTGAAAGATGAAGATGGCCAGGAAGTTGAAGAAGGCGGCAAACAGCACCGCCTGCCCCGGCCGCAGCACACCGGTGGACACCACCGTGGCGATCGAGTTGGCGGCGTCATGAAACCCGTTCATGAAGTCGAAGGCCAGTGCCAGAAACACCAGCAGGATGATCACCCAGAGGGCGCTCTGTACGCTTTCCATGCCGGGGCCCGATCAGGCGTTTTCGAGGACGATGCCCTCGATCTGGTTGGCCACGTCCTCGCACTTGTCGGTCACGGTCTCCAGCAGTTCGTAGATGGCCTTGAGCTTGATCACCTCGCGCACATCGGGCTCCTCGCGGAACAGCTTGCTCATGGCGGTGCGCATCACGCGGTCGGCATCGGATTCGAGGCGGTCGATCTCCTCGCAGGTCTTGAGCGCAGCCTCGGCCGTCTTGGCATCGCCGATGTTGTCGAGCAGGTAGACCGCATCCTTGACGCGCTCGCAGCACTTCACGCTGAGCTCGGTCAGGCGGATGATCTCCTCCGTCATATGGTGCACGTCGTACAGCGCCATGGTTTCGGCCGCGTCCTGGATCAGGTCGGCCACATCGTCCATGGTGTTGATCAGCGAATGGATCTGCTCGCGGTCGATCGGCGTGATGAAGGTCTTGTGCAGAGCCTTGTTCACATCATGCGTGATGCGGTCGGCCGCCTGCTCGGCCGCATCGACATCGCGGTTGTACTGGTCGCGCAGATTGAGATCGCTGTAGTGCGCCACCAGCTGGGAGAAAGCACGCGCCGCCTCCACGATGCGATCCGCATGCTGATTGAACATTTCAAAAAAGTTGCCATCGCGCGGCATTAATTTCCCAAACAGCATGAAGCTCTCCTAATTCCTGGCACGTCAGTGAAATGACTCAAAACGGGGTGAAGTTTAACCGCCACGTCGCAGCCACCCCGACTTCAGGCACTGCGGAAGATGAAATACACGGCCCCAATCATGCACAGCGCCGCCCAGAGGTAGTCAAGCTTGAACGGTTCTTTCAGGTAGAGCATGGCAAACGGCAGGAACACGCTGAGCGTCACCACCTCCTGCACGATCTTGAGCTGGCCGACCGTGAAACCGGCTTGCTGGAAGCCAATGCGGTTGGCCGGCACCTGCAGCAGGTACTCGAACAAAGCGATGCCCCAGCTCACCAGCGCCGCCAGGTACCAGGGCGCCGTGGCCAGGTTCTTCAGGTGCCCGTACCAGGCAAAGGTCATGAACACATTGCTGCCGATCAGCAGCAGCACGGTTTGCACGGACAGAGGCAGCGCGGTGATGGCATTCATGGCCGCAATTATCCCGGAGGCGCAAAGAAAAAGCCCCGCGGCGTGAGCCGGAGGGCGTTCAAAAGCGGGCCGCAGACGGGCCCGGTCAAGGGATCGGCAGATCAGGCGGCCACGGAGGCGGCCACGTCCTTGTACTCCTCGATCTGGTCGAAGTTCATGTACTTGTAGATCTTGTCGCCGTTGGCGTTGATGACACCGATGTCGGCCAGGTACTCGGCCTTGGTCGGAATGCGGCCCAGCTTGGAGCAGATCGCCGACAGCTCGGCCGAGCCCAGGTACACATTGGTGTTCTTGCCCAGACGGTTGGGGAAGTTTCGCGTACTGGTGGACATCACGGTAGCACCCTCCTTCACCTGCGCCTGGTTGCCCATGCACAGCGAGCAGCCCGGCATTTCCATGCGGGCACCGGCAGCACCGAACACGCCGTAGTGGCCTTCTTCGGTCAGCTGGTGCGCGTCCATCTTGGTCGGCGGCGCCATCCACAGCTTGACCGGGATGTCCTTCTTGCCTTCGAGCAGCTTGGACGCTGCGCGGAAGTGGCCGATGTTGGTCATGCAGGAACCGATGAACACTTCGTCAATCTTGGCGCCGGCCACGTCCGACAGCGTCTTGGCGTCATCAGGGTCGTTCGGGCAGCAGACGATCGGCTCGGTGATCTCGGCCAGGTCGATCTCGATCACGGCGGCGTACTCGGCGTCGGCATCGGGGGCCAGCAGTTCCGGCTTGGCCAGCCAGGCTTCCATGGCCTTGATGCGGCGACCGATGGTGCGCGCATCGGCATAACCCTGGGCGATCATGTTCTTCAGCAGCACGATGTTGCTGTTGATGTACTCGATGATCGGTTCCTTGTTCAGGCGCACCGTGCAGCCGGCGGCGGAACGCTCGGCCGAAGCGTCGGACAGCTCGAACGCCTGCTCCACCTTCATGTCCGGCAGGCCTTCGATTTCAAGGATGCGGCCGGAGAAGATGTTCTTCTTGCCCTTCTTCTCGACCGTCAGCAAGCCCGCCTTGATGGCGTACAGCGGGATGGCATGCACCAGGTCACGCAGCGTGACGCCGGGCTGCATCTTGCCCTTGAAGCGCACCAGCACCGACTCCGGCATGTCCAGCGGCATGACGCCGGTGGCAGCGGCAAAGGCCACCAGGCCGGAGCCGGCCGGGAAGCTGATGCCGATCGGGAAACGGGTGTGGCTGTCGCCACCGGTGCCCACGGTGTCGGGCAGCAGCATGCGGTTGAGCCAGCTGTGGATGATGCCGTCGCCCGGGCGCAGCGCAATGCCGCCACGGTTGCTGATGAACTCGGGCAGTTCGTGGTGCATCTTCACGTCGACCGGCTTCGGGTAGGCGGCGGTGTGGCAGAAGGACTGCATCACCAGATCGGAGCTGAAGCCCAGGCAAGCCAGGTCTTTCAGTTCGTCACGGGTCATCGGGCCGGTGGTGTCCTGCGAGCCGACCGAGGTCATCTTCGGTTCGCAATAGGTACCGGGCAGCACACCCTGGCCTTCGGGCAGACCGCAGGCGCGGCCGACCATCTTCTGCGCCAGCGTGAAGCCCTTGCCGTGGCTCTTGGGAACCTGCGGCAGGCGGAACAGCGTGGAGGCCGGCAGGCCCAGCGCTTCACGCGCCTTGCTGGTCAGACCACGGCCGATGATCAACGGAATGCGGCCGCCGGCGCGCACTTCGTCGAACAGCACCTCGCTCTTGACCGTGAACTCGGCAATCACCTTGCCGTCCTTCAGCGCTTTGCCTTCGTAGGGACGCAGTTCGATGGTGTCGCCCATGTTCATCTGGCTGACGTCGAGTTCGATCGGCAGCGCGCCGGCATCTTCCATCGTGTTGTAGAAGATCGGGGCGATCTTGGAGCCCAGGCAGACGCCACCGAAACGCTTGTTCGGGACGAAGGGGATGTCTTCGCCGGTGAACCACAGCACGGAGTTGGTGGCCGACTTGCGGGAAGAACCGGTACCGACCACGTCGCCGACGTAGGCCACCAGGTTGCCCTTGGCGCGCAGGTCTTCGATGAACTTCACCGGGCCGCGCTTGCCGTCTTCCTCGGGCGTGATGCCGTCGCGCTTGTTCTTCAGCATGGCCAGCGCGTGCAGCGGAATGTCGGGGCGGCTCCAGGCGTCAGGGGCAGGCGACAGGTCGTCAGTGTTGGTTTCGCCAGTCACCTTCAGCACCGTCAGCGTGATGCTCTTGGGCACTTCAGGGCGGCTGGTGAACCACTCGGCATCGGCCCAGCTCTGCAGCACGGCCTTGGCGTGGGCATTGCCCTTGTCGGCCTTTTCCTTGACGTCGTGGAACTGGTCGAACATCAGCAGGGTTTTCTTCAGGCCTTCGGCGGCCACGGCGGCCACGGCGCTGTCATCCAGCAGGTCGATCAGGGGCGTCAGGTTGTAGCCGCCGAGCATGGTGCCCAGCAGTTCGGTGGCCTTCTCGCGCGAGATCAGGGCGCACTTCTCGGTGCCGTGGGCCACGGCCGCCAGGTAGCTGGCCTTGACCTTGGCGGCATCGTCCACACCGGCAGGAACACGGTGGGTGATCAGATCGACCAGCGTGGCTTCCTCGCCCTTGGGCGGGTTCTTCAGCAGTTCGATCAACTCGGCAGTCTGCTTGGCAGACAGCGGCAGCGGGGGAATGCCGAGCGCGGCGCGTTCTGCGACATGGGCGCGGTAGGCTTGCAACATGAAAAGCTCCTTCTTCAACAATCAAAAATGGTTCCAGCCCTTGTCGCTCGGGCTTGATCTGCTATTTAATCCGCAGCATCCTGCAATGCCAATGCATTGCGCATCGTGGGCGGCGGGGTCACCGGATCCAGCAGGGAGGGCGGCGGGTTCTTCTCCATGGCAGCAGCAACTGCCACTTGCGAGGTGTTCATGCAGGCATCCGCCAGGCGTTTGCCGAGTTTGGTGCTCATCAGCATGGATTTGTTCGCCAACTGCAGCCAGACGGCACCGGCATGCTGGTCTTCCAGGCGCATGGCACCGGTCGACGTCACCACCGGCGCCATGTGGAAAGTCTCCTTGCCCAGGCGCACATGGAAATAGCCAGGCGCCTTGGGGTCGGCATCGACCGTGACGGAGGCGCCCAGTTCGCACGGCACATGCCCGACCTGCACGCGTTCCGCGAGCTCCAGTTCCGCCGGTGACAGCGGGACGGGTGCCGGCGCCGGCGTGGCTGCAGCAAGCACTGTCTTGGCCGGCTGCGTTTTTTTGCTCTGGGCAAAGTGCGTCTTGCGAGAGGGCAGGTTCTGCGCCAGCAGCGACACCGGCAGGACAGCCACCAGAACCAGGGTAATCAATGCTTTCATCATGCGTCTCCTTGGGTGATTCAACGACCTGACACTTTAACGACCTGCCATCTGGAAATAAGTCTGCACCCCGTCCGGCAAACGCCGCCCGGTCTGGTGCGCCCGTTCCAGCACCTGCCAGAAATAGCGGTAACTGGCCCGATCGTGCAACTGGCCGGCGAAACTCACGGGGGCCCACTGGGCCTGTACAGCAGCCTCGATGATCGCAGCCGCCCTCTCGATGTCAGCCCCACTCGGCGCCAGTGCCTCCAGGATCGGGCGAATCTGGCTCGGATGAATGCTCCACATGCGGGTGTAGCCCAACTCCCGGGCCGCCTTGGCGGCAGCCGCCTTCATGGCTTCAGTATCACTGAACTCGGTGACCACACAATGAGAAGGCACTTTGCCGTGGGCGTGGCAGGCGGCCGCAATTTCCAGCTTGGCGCGCACCACCAGGGGATGGCCGAACTGGCCCAGTTCGCCGGACTGCGCGTCAGGCCGAGAACTCATGGCACTGGCAGGAATGGCCCCGCCGTGAGCCGACACAAAATCCATCAAGCCGAAGCTGATGGACTGCACACGCGGATGCGCGGCAATATCGAAGGCCCGGTGCACGGCAGCCGGCGACTCCAGCAACACCTGCAACGGCAAAGGTTCGGTGCGACCCACAGAACGCGCTGCCGCATCGACGGCCGCCACGGCACGCTCGATATCAGCCACCGTTTCGACCTTGGGGATCATCAGGTGGCACAAGGCCTGGGCAGCGCCACCGACAATGGCCGCCACATCGGCCTCGAACGCCGCATGGTCCACCGGGTGCACGCGCACGGCAACGCGTGGCGCCGCCGGCAAGGCCGCCTTGCGAGCGGCCTCCTGCGCGTCATTGGCGAGCGCCACCACCATCTGGGCATGGTCGCGCTCGCCACCCACCGGGGCCCCGTCTTCGCAATCGAGCGAAACGTCGAAGACGCAGGTCCCGAACTCGGCAATCATCTCGGCCTGCAACTGCAGGCTCTTGCGCATCCGGACCTCGACGCCACTGTAATGGTCGCAGACCGGCAAAAAGCCGGCTGCTGCCTGGGCGCCAAGGAGGATGTCGCGCGGATGAGCCATGTTTACAGCAGGTGCTTGACGCCGTCCTGCTCGCCTTGCAACTCAGCCAGGGTGATGTTGATGCGCTCTTGCGAGAAAGCGTCGATGGCCAGGCCTTCAACCACCTTGTATTCGCCGTTTTCGCAGGTCACGGGGAAGCCGAACATGGTGTCCTTCGGAATGCCGTACTGGCCATCCGACGGAATACCCATGGTGACCCACTTGCCATTGGTGCCCAGGGCCCAGTCGCGCATGTGGTCGATGGCGGCGTTGGCAGCCGAAGCCGCCGACGACAGGCCGCGTGCCTCGATGATGGCCGCGCCGCGCTTGCCCACGGTGGGCAGGAACACGTTGGCATTCCATTCCTGGTCGTTGATCATCTTGGCCACGCTCTCGCCCTTGATGGTGGCGAAGCGGTAGTCAGCGTACATGGTGGGCGAGTGGTTGCCCCAGACGGTGAGTTTTTCGATGTCGGCCACGGCCTTGCCGGTCTTGGCAGCGATCTGGCTGGCAGCACGGTTGTGGTCCAGGCGCAGCATGGCGGTGAAGTTCTTGCGCGGCAGATCCGGGGCGCTCTTCATGGCAATGTAGGCATTGGTGTTGGCGGGATTGCCGACCACCAGCACCTTGACGTTGCGGCTGGCCACGGCGTTGAGTGCCTTGCCCTGGGCCGTGAAGATGGCGCCATTGACGGCCAGCAGCTCGGCACGTTCCATGCCCGGGCCACGCGGACGCGAACCCACCAGCAGGGCGTAGTCGACATCCTTGAAAGCGGTCATCGGATCGCTGTGGGCTTCCATGCCGGCCAGCAGCGGGAAAGCGCAATCGTCGAGTTCCATCATCACGCCCTTGAGGGCCTTCTGGGCCTTCTCATCGGGGATTTCGAGCAATTGCAGGATGACGGGCTGATCCTTGCCCAGCATTTCGCCGGAAGCGATGCGGAACAACAGGGCGTAACCGATTTGGCCTGCGGCGCCGGTAACAGCAACGCGGACGGGCTTTTTGCTCATGGTGAAAACTCCAGAAGTGTTGTGAACGGTGTAACCGGGACGTAACCGGGCCCCGGATGCGGCGCCAAGTGTACCGCGAAAACCCTGATTGATCAATTTGTCTTATGTCTTATATAAGATATGATTCAGCCTGTCCCGCCTGCGGATGACCGCCCCCTGCCCATGAACCAGACGCCCTCTTCTGCTGTTGACCCGGCCACTTCCGGCACGGAAGGTGGCGCGTCTGCGCTATCGGCCCAGACCCCCGCCTTCAGCCCGCTGTATCAGCAGATCAAGGGGCTGATTCTGCAAAGCCTGCAGTCAGGCGAGTGGAAGCCCGGCGAGTCGATCCCCAGCGAAATGGACCTGGCCGCGCGCTACCGCGTCAGCCAGGGCACGGTGCGCAAGGCGATTGATGAACTGGCGGCCGAAAACCTGCTGGTGCGCCGCCAGGGCAAAGGCACGTTTGTCGCCACCCATGCGGAACAGCATGTCCAGTACCGTTTTTTGCGGTTGATGCCGGATCAAGGCGACAACCAGAGCGAGGGACCGGCCGAGCGCACCATCATCGACTGCAAGCGCCTGCGCGCCAGCGCCGACGTGGCGCGCGCCCTGGCGCTGCGTACCGGCGACAGCGTGCTGCAGGCGCGCCGCGTCCTCTCCTTTGCCGGCCGCCCCACCATCCTGGAAGACCTGTGGCTGCCGGGCACGCCCTTCAAGGGCCTGACCGCCGAGCGGCTGAGCCAGCACCTCGGGCCGATGTACGCCCTGTTCGAAACCGAATTTGGCGTGCGCATGGTCCGCGCGGAAGAGAAAATCCGTGCCGTACTGCCGGATGCCGCCCAGGCCGCCCTGCTCAAAATCCCCAAGAACACGCCGTTATTGAGTGTGGAGCGCATTGCCTACACCTACAACGACGTCCCGATGGAACTGCGCCGCGGCCTGTACCTGACCGACACCCACCACTACCACAACGAACTCGGCTGAGAAACTCTGTTACCACTCGCCAACCCCATAAAGAAACATCCGACCACCCCGTTTCAATGCTGCGTTGCAATAGAATTTGCCACGGCAACCTGCCCGAAATTACAAAGCGGTTACATCCAGAAGAGAGAACCCAACCATGACTGAGCTTGTCACCCCCTCCCGGGCCAAACGGCCCGAGTTCCGCAACATCAACGCGTTCAAGGATCTGCCGGGCTACCGCTGGCCGCTGGCCGCGCTTGTCTCCGGCATGCACCGCATCAGCGGCCTGATCATGTTCCTGCTGTTGCCGTTCATCATCTGGCTGTTCGACACCTCGCTGACGTCGGAGTATTCCTACGCGCGCTTCACCTCGCTGTTCAGCGTCGGTGTGGCCGGCGTGCCAGGCGGCTTGTTCAAGCTGGTGGCGCTGGGTCTGATCTGGGCCTACCTGCACCACATCATCGCCGGCCTGCGCCATCTGTGGATGGACGTCTCGCACGACGCGGTGAGCAAGGAATTCGGCCGCCGTTCGGCCATCGTCACGCTGGTACTCAGCCTGGGCCTGACGGCCGTGCTGGGCGCCAAGCTGTTTGGTCTGTACTAAAGAGAACCAGGAGCAATTCATGTCCGTCAACTACGGCTCCAAGCGCATCGTCGTGGGCGCGCACTACGGTCTGCGCGACTGGCTGGTCCAGCGCGCCACCGGTACCCTCATGGTCCTGTTCACGCTGGTGGTGCTCATCCGGGTGCTGGCCACCAGCGGCCCCCTGGGCTACGAGGGCTGGGCCGGCATCTTCGCCCCGCAGTGGATGAAGTTCCTCACCTTTTCGATCATCGTCGCACTGATCTGGCACGTCTGGGTCGGCATGCGCGAAATCTGGATGGACTACATCAAGCCCGTCTCGGTCCGCCTGTCGCTGCAGGTATTCACCATCGTCTGGCTGGTCGGCTGCGCCGGCTGGGCCATCCAGGTTCTGTGGCGTCTCTGATCACCGGAATAAGGCATTACAACAATGAGCTACACCAAAGCGAATATCACCAAGCGCAAGTTCGACGTCGTCATCGTCGGAGCCGGCGGCTCCGGCATGCGCGCCGCGATTGAACTCTCCCGCGCCGGCCTCAACGTGGCCTCGCTGTCCAAAGTGTTCCCCACCCGATCGCACACGGTCGCCGCACAGGGCGGCGTGAGCGCCTCGCTGGGCAACATGTCCGAGGACAACTGGCACTACCACTTCTACGACACCATCAAGGGCTCCGACTGGCTTGGCGACCAGGATGCGATCGAGTTCATGTGCCGCGAAGCGCCCAAGGTCGTGTACGAGCTGGAGCACTTCGGCATGCCGTTCGACCGCAACCCGGACGGCACGATCTACCAGCGTCCGTTCGGCGGCCACACCGCCAACTACGGCGAGAAGCCGGTGCAGCGCGCCTGCGCCGCAGCCGACCGTACCGGCCACGCCATGCTGCACACCCTTTACCAGCAGAACGTCAAGGCCAAGACCAACTTTTTCGTCGAGTGGATGGCGCTGGACCTGATCCGCGACGCCGATGGCGACGTGGTGGGCGTGACGGCACTGGAGATGGAAACCGGCGACCTGTACATCCTGGAAGCCAAGACCGTGCTGCTGGCCACCGGCGGTGCCGGCCGCATCTTTGCCGCTTCGACCAACGCCTTCATCAACACCGGCGACGGCCTGGGCATGGCGGCACGCGCCGGCATCCCGCTGCAGGACATGGAGTTCTGGCAGTTCCACCCGACCGGCGTGGCCGGTGCCGGCGTGCTGCTGACCGAAGGCTGCCGCGGCGAAGGCGCGATCCTGCTCAACAGCAATGGCGAGCGCTTCATGGAACGCTATGCCCCGACACTGAAGGATCTGGCGCCGCGTGACTTCGTGTCGCGCTCGATGGACCAGGAGATCAAGGAAGGCCGTGGCTGCGGCCCGAACAAGGACTACGTGCTGCTCAAGCTCGACCACCTGGGCGCCGACACCATCCACAAGCGCCTGCCCTCGGTGTACGAGATCGGCGTCAACTTTGCCAACGTCGACATCACCAAGGAACCGATCCCCGTGGTGCCGACCATCCACTATCAGATGGGTGGTGTGCCGACCAACGTCCACGGGCAAGTCGTGACCCACGACGGTTCCGGCAACAGCGTGGTGAATGGCCTGTACGCCGTGGGAGAATGTGCCTGCGTGAGCGTGCACGGCGCCAACCGCCTGGGCACCAACTCGCTGCTGGACCTGCTGGTGTTCGGCAAGGCCGCCGGCCGCCACATCGTCGAGTTCAACGCCAAGAACAAGGAGCACAAGCCCCTGCCGGCCGACGCCGCCGATCGCACGCTGGAGCGCCTGAACCAGCTTGAGAAGTCCAGCGCCGGCACTTACTCGCAGGCCCTGGCCGGCGAAATCCGCTCCACCATGCAACAGCATGCGGGTGTGTTCCGCACCCAGTCCAGCATGGATGAAGGCGTGACGAAAATCGCCGCCATCCGCGAGCGCGTGGCCAGCATCACGCTCAAGGACAAGTCCAAGGTCTTCAACACGGCCCGCATCGAGGCGCTGGAAGTGGATAACCTGATCGAAGTGGCCCAGGCCACCATGGTGTCCGCCGCCGCTCGCACGGAATGCCGTGGCGCCCACACGGTCTACGACTACGAGCATCCGGCCGACCATGCCGAGTTCCCGCTGGGTCGCAATGACAAGGAGTGGCTCAAGCACACCCTCTGGCACAGCGAAGGCAGCCGTCTGACCTACAAGCCGGTCAACCTCAAGCCCCTGACGGTGGACAGCGTGCCGCCGAAGGTCCGGACGTTCTAACCAGTAGCCTCACGAGAGACGAAACATGCAAAAACGCACATTCCAAATCTATCGCTACGATCCGGAAAAGGATGCCAAGCCCTACATGCAGACCATCGAGATCGAACTCGACGGCCATGAGCGCATGCTGCTGGACGCGCTGGTCAAGCTCAAGGAACAGGATCCGACCCTGTCGTTCCGCCGCTCCTGCCGCGAAGGCGTTTGCGGCTCCGATGCCATGAACATCAACGGCAAGAACGGTCTGGCCTGCCTGACCAACATGAACACGCTAAAGGGCACGGTCGTGCTCAAGCCGCTGCCGGGCCTGCCGGTCATCCGCGACCTGATCGTGGACATGACGCAGTTCTTCAAGCAGTACAACTCGATCAAGCCCTACCTGATCAACGAAACCCTGGCACCCGAGCGCGAACGCCTGCAGTCGCCCGAAGAGCGCGAAGAGCTCAACGGTCTGTACGAGTGCATCCTGTGCGCGAGCTGCTCGACCAGCTGCCCGAGCTTCTGGTGGAACCCGGACAAGTTCGTCGGCCCGGCCGGCCTGCTGCAGGCCTACCGTTTCCTGGCCGACAGCCGCGACGATGCCACCAGCGAGCGCCTGGACAATCTTGAAGACCCCTACCGTCTGTTCCGCTGCCACACCATCATGAACTGCGTCGATGTCTGCCCCAAGGGTCTGAACCCGACCAAGGCCATCGGAAAGATCAAGGAAATGATGGTCGCCCGCGCGGTGTAAGCAATTCACCAGGGTTATACATGGACAATGAACTGATCGACGAGAGGACTCTGAGCAAGCTGAAGTGGCGCTGCCGCCGCGGCCTGCTGGAGAACGATCTCTACATCGAGCGTTTTTTTCGCAAGTTCGAGTCCACGTTGACCGTGCGCCAGGCGAACGGTCTGACGGCCCTGATGAACCTGAGCGATTACGACCTGCTCGACCTGCACCTTGCCCGCAAGCCGCTGGCAGAAGTCGACCCCGAGCTGGACCGCGAAGAAGTGCGAGAAGTTTTGAACATGTTGAGAGAAAACTGCTGAAAGGCCCCCATGAAACTAGCTGACAACAAAGCCACCCTGTCGTTCAGTAACGGCAGCCCCAGCGTCGAGCTGCCCGTCTACCAGGGCAACATCGGCCCGGACGTGATCGACATCCGCAAGCTCTACGGCCAGACGGGCATGTTCACCTACGACCCGGGTTTCCTCTCGACCGCCTCCTGCCAGTCGGCCATCACCTACATCGATGGCGACAAGGGTGAGCTGCTGTACCGCGGCTACCCGATCGAGCAACTGGCGACCCAGTGCGACTTCCTCGAAACCTGCCACCTGCTGCTGTACGGTGACCTGCCGAACGCCGACAAGAAGGCCGCCTTCAGCCAGCGCGTGACCATGCACACCATGGTCAACGAGCAGATGCAGTTTTTCCTGCGTGGCTTCCGCCGTGATGCACACCCGATGGCCGTGCTGACCGGTCTGGTGGGCGCCCTGTCGGCCTTCTACCACGACAGCACCGACATCAACAACCCGGAACACCGCGAAATCGCCGCGATCCGCCTGATCGCCAAGATGCCCACGCTGGTGGCCATGGCCTACAAGTACGGCGTCGGCCAGCCCTACATGTACCCGCGCAACGACCTGAGCTATGCCGGCAACTTCCTGCGCATGATGTTCGGCACGCCTTGCGAGGACTACAAGGTCAACCCGGTGCTCGAGCGCGCCATGGACCGCATCTTCATCCTGCACGCCGACCACGAGCAGAACGCTTCCACCTCGACCGTGCGCCTGTGCGGCTCGTCCGGTACCAACCCGTTCGCCGCCATCGCGGCCGGCGTGGCCTGCCTGTGGGGCCCGGCCCACGGCGGTGCCAACGAAGCCTGCCTGAACATGCTGGAAGATATCCAGGCCAACGGCGGCGTGGCCAAGGTTGGTGAATTCATGAACCAGGTCAAGGACAAGAACTCCGGCGTGCGCCTGATGGGCTTCGGCCACCGCGTCTACAAGAACCACGACCCGCGTGCCAAGCTGATGCAGGAAACCTGCAAGGAAGTTCTGGCCGAACTGGGTCTGGAAAACGATCCGCTTTTCAAGCTGGCCATGTCGCTGGAAAAGATTGCACTGGAAGACGACTACTTCGTGCAGCGCAAGCTCTACCCGAACGTCGATTTCTACTCCGGCATCGTGCAGCGCGCCCTGGGCATCCCGGTCAACCTGTTCACCGGCATCTTCGCGCTGGCCCGCACCGTCGGCTGGATCGCCCAGCTCAACGAGATGATCGGCGACCCCGAGTACAAGATCGGCCGTCCGCGCCAGTTGTTCACCGGTTCGCCGCGCCGTGACGTGCCGCCGCTGGCCAAGCGTTAAACTGCGCTGAAACGCATGCCCGCCGCACGGCAACGTCGGCGGGCATTTTCATTGGCCGACCAACTTCGCTCTTCACATGCGCCTGATCCAAAGCGCCGCTGAACTCCAGGCCCTGCTGGCTGACAACGCTGGCACGGGGCCCTGCAGCTGCAGCCTGGGCGGCTGTGCCGGCTGGGAAAGCCTGAGCGAAGAGCGCTGGCCGGCCAACCAAATGCAGCAGATCGCCACCCTGCGCGACCCTGAGCTCCATGAGCCGACCTTCGAGGAACAGCACCCCCTAGGCACGCGTTACGACTCGCCCGATGCGCCGGTGGCGGTGAAGTTCTTCCCCTACAACCGCTGCGATATCTGGCGCTGCGGCCCATGCCAGCGGCACCTGCTGCGCTACACCGAGTTTGGCGGTTACTACGTCGACCACCGGGTGCGCACGCTGTCACCGAAGCTGGACATCATCGACTAAACAACCTTGCCGGCACCGTCCGAATAAAATGACGGATTGCCAAGGAAAACCCCATGGGACGCACCCTTTACGACAAGATCTGGGACGAGCACGTCGTCCACACTGAAGAAGACGGCACGGCCGTTCTCTACATCGACCGCCATCTGGTGCATGAAGTCACCAGCCCGCAGGCCTTCGAGGGCCTGCGCCAAGCCGGCCGCAAAGTGTGGCGCGTCAGCTCCATCGTCGCCACCGCTGACCACAACACCCCGACCACCGGCTGGGAACTGGGCTACGACGGCATCGCCGATCCGATCAGCAAGGAACAGATCACCACGCTGGACGCCAACATCAAGGAGTCCGGCGCCGCCGCCTTCTTCCCTTTCCTGTCCAAGCGCCAGGGCATCGTGCACGTGATCGGCCCTGAGAACGGTGCCACCCTGCCCGGCATGACGGTGGTCTGCGGCGACTCGCACACCTCCACGCATGGCGCCTTCGGTGCGCTGGCGCACGGTATCGGCACCAGCGAGGTCGAGCACGTCATGGCGACACAGACCCTGCTGGCCAAGAAGGCCAAGAACATGCGCGTCTTGGTGGAAGGCCAGGTTGCCAAGGGCGTGACCGCCAAGGACATCGTGCTGGCGATCATCGGCAAGATCGGCACCGCTGGCGGCACCGGCTACACCATCGAGTTCGCCGGCTCGGCCATCCGCGCCCTGAGCATGGAAGGCCGCATGACGGTGTGCAACATGGCGATTGAAGGCGGCGCCCGCGCTGGCTTGGTCGCGGTGGACGACAAGACCATCGAGTACGTCAAGGGTCGCCTGCTGTCCCCCACCGGCGTGGAATGGGATCAAGCCGCGGCCTACTGGAAAACGCTGCATTCCGACGCCGATGCCAAGTTCGACGCCGTGGTCGAGCTCGACGCCGCGCAGATCCTGCCGCAAGTCACCTGGGGCACCTCGCCCGAGATGGTGCTGGGCATCGACGGCCGCGTGCCCGACCCCGACAAGGAGAAGGACGCCAACAAGCGCGGCGCGATTGAACGCGCCCTGACCTACATGGGTCTGGAGCCGGGCAAGCCGCTGGCCGACATCGCTATCGACAAGGTGTTCATCGGCTCCTGCACCAACAGCCGCATCGAGGACATGCGCGAGGCCGCTGCTGTCGTGAAGAAACTCGGCCAGAAAGTGGCCAAGAACGTCAAGCTGGCCATGGTGGTGCCGGGCTCCGGCCTGGTCAAGGAACAGGCCGAGCGCGAAGGTCTGCACGAGGTCTTCAAGGCCGCCGGCTTCGAGTGGCGCGAACCGGGCTGCTCCATGTGCCTGGCCATGAACGCCGACCGGCTGGAGCCGGGCGAGCGCTGCGCCTCCACCAGCAACCGCAATTTCGAAGGCCGTCAGGGCGCCGGTGGCCGTACCCATCTGGTCAGCCCGGCCATGGCTGCTGCCGCTGCGGTGCACGGTCATTTTGTCGACGTCCGCAAATTCGCCTGAACTATCTGCCTAGGAGAACACAATGAAGAAAACGACCCTGTTTGTGATCCTGTCCCTGACGCTGGCGCTGGTGGGCTGCAACACCGTCAAAGGCGTGGGCCAGGACATCCAGAAGGCCGGCGAGAAGATCGAAGGCGCGGCGAAGAAATAATGAAAACCTTTACCGTACACAAGGGCCTGGTGGCCCCGATGGACCGCGAGAACGTCGACACCGACGCCATCATCCCGAAGCAGTTCCTTAAATCGATCCGCAAGACCGGCTTCGGGCCGAACCTGTTCGACGAGTGGCGCTACCTGGATGCCGGCTACCCCGGGCAGGACCCGGCCAGCCGCAAACAGAACCCGGACTTCGTGCTGAATCAGCCGCGCTTCCAGGGTGCCTCCATCCTGCTGGCGCGCAAGAACTTTGGCTGCGGTTCCTCGCGCGAGCATGCACCGTGGGCGATCGACCAGTTCGGCTTTCGCGCCATCATCGCGCCCAGCTTTGCCGACATCTTCTTCAACAACTGCTTCAAGAACGGCCTGCTGCCGATCCAGTTGCCGGAAGCCACGGTGGCCCAGCTGTTCGACGAATGTGCGGCCTTCCCCGGCTACCAGCTCACCATCGATCTGGAGCGCCAAGTCATCGTCAAGCCGCAGGGCGAGGAGATTCCCTTCGACGTGCAGGCCTTCCGCAAGTACTGCCTGCTTAATGGTTTCGACGACATCGGCCTGACGCTGCGCCACAAGGACAAGATCGCCGCCTTCGAAGCCCAGCGCCTGGCACAAAAACCCTGGCTATCCCACACCACTATTGCGTAAGCAGCTACTAATTTAATAGTAATCAAAAAATGAAAATTGCAGTCTTGCCGGGTGACGGCATCGGTACCGAAATCGTGGCCGAGGCCGTCAAGGTCCTGAACGTGCTCGACCTCAAATTCGAGATGGAGAGCGCGTTGGTCGGTGGCGCCGCCTACGAGGTCCATGGCCACCCGCTGCCCGAGTCCACGCTGAACCTGGCCAAGTCGGCCGACGCCATCCTGTTCGGCGCCGTCGGCGACTGGAAGTACGACAAGCTCGACCGCCCGCTGCGTCCCGAGCAGGCCATCCTGGGCCTGCGCAAGCACCTCAGCCTGTTCGCCAACTTCCGCCCCGCCATCTGCTACGAGCAGCTGGTCGGTGCCTCCAGCCTCAAGCCTGAGCTGATCGCCGGTCTGGACATCCTGATCATCCGCGAGCTGACCGGCGACATCTACTTCGGCCAGCCGCGTGGCCGCCGTACCGCGGTGGACGGTCACTTCCCCGGCTCGGAAGAAGCCTTCGACACCATGCGCTACAGCAAGCCGGAGATCGAACGCATCGCCCACGTCGCCTTCCAGGCCGCGCGCAAGCGCAACAAGAAGGTCACCAGCGTCGACAAGGCCAACGTGCTGGAAACCTTCCAGTTCTGGAAAGACGTGGTGACAGAAGTGCACGCCCAGTACCCCGACGTGGAACTGCAGCACATGTACGTGGACAATGCCGCCATGCAACTGGTCAAGGCACCCAAGGCCTTCGACGTGGTGGTCACCGGCAACATGTTCGGCGACATCCTGTCGGACGAAGCCTCCATGCTCACCGGCTCCATCGGCATGCTGCCCTCGGCCAGCCTGAACAGCAAGAACCAGGGCCTGTACGAGCCGAGCCACGGCAGCGCACCCGACATCGCTGGCAAGGGCATCGCCAACCCGCTGGCCACCATCCTCTCGGCCGCCATGATGCTGCGCTTCAGCCTGAACCAGGCTGAAGCGGCCGACCGCATCGAAACCGCCGTCAAGCAGGTGTTAGCCCAGGGCCTGCGCACCCCCGACATCTGGAGCGAGGGCACGACCAAGGTCGGCACGGCGCAGATGGGCGATGCGGTGGTCAAGGCATTGGGCTGACCCACCGGTTCTTCGCGTCTCACACCCAAGGGCAGCCATCCGGCTGCCCTTTTTGTTTGCATTCCTGCACAGCCACGCCACGCTGGCCGCACCCGCTCACGGCGGGGCCGCATCCACTCTGCCGGAACAGCACCCCATCCGCTACAATGAGGTCTTATGTTTGCCGCCCGCCCGTTCCCCCTGAACACCGCCTCTGCCGCCCCGGCAGGCGTGGCTGCGCGCGCAACGATCACCAAAACCACGACCATTAAGGGCTGATCCGGCTCCGGTTCGTCGTGTGCCCTTCCCGGCCAGACGAGCCGGGGCAGACAGGCCGGCGGGCACTGTTTTATTTTTGAAAGGGCGTTGAAATGAGCAAGTTGGTAGGTTTGGTCGGCTGGCGCGGCATGGTCGGCTCCGTGCTGATGGACCGCATGGTGCAGGAGAAGGATTTCGACCTGATTGAGCCGGTGTTCTTCTCCACGTCGAATGCCGGCGGCAAAGCCCCGGCGCAGGCGAAAAACGAAACCACGCTCAAGGATGCCAACAGCATCGACGAGCTGAAGAAGTGCGACATCATCCTGACCTGCCAGGGCGGCGACTACACCAAGGAGGTGTACCCCAAGCTGCGTGCCGCCGGCTGGAAGGGCCACTGGATCGACGCCGCCTCCACGCTGCGCATGGCCGATGACGCCGTCATCGTGCTCGACCCGGTCAACCGCGACGTCATCGACAGCGCCTTGGCCCGTGGCGGCCGCAACTGGATCGGCGGCAACTGCACCGTGAGCCTGATGCTCATGGCAATGGGCGGTTTGTTCAAGGCCGGCCTGATCGAGTGGGTCAGCGCCATGACCTACCAGGCCGCTTCCGGTGCCGGTGCGCAGAACATGCGCGAACTGCTGAGCCAGATGGGTGCCCTGCACGACGCCGTCAAGGCCGATCTGGCCGACCCGGCCTCCGCCATCCTGGACATCGACCGCAAGGTGGCCGCCACCATGCGCGACGCCAGCTTCCCGACCAAGAACTTCCGCAACACGGCTCTGGCCGGCAGCCTGATCCCCTGGATCGACGTGCCGGTCGAGCACGGCCAGAGCAAGGAAGAGTGGAAGGGCGGCGCCGAGTGCAACAAGATCCTGGGCAACCCGGCCTTCCGCAGCGCCGGCAGCATCCCGATCGACGGCCTGTGCGTGCGCGTCGGCGCCATGCGCTGCCACTCGCAGGGCCTGACCGTGAAGCTGAAGAAGGATGTGCCGCTGGACGAGATCGAATCGATCCTGGCGGGCGCTAACGATTGGGTGAAAGTGGTCGCTAACCAACGCGAGATCAGCGAACGTGATCTGACGCCGGCCGCCGTCACCGGCACACTGACCGTGCCGGTTGGCCGCCTGCACAAGCTGGCCATGGGCAACGACTACCTGGGCGCCTTTACCGTGGGCGACCAGCTGCTGTGGGGCGCGGCCGAACCGCTGCGCCGCATGCTGCGCATCCTGCTGGCAGCCTGAGTCCCTTTTCCCCAGACCCAACGGCTTGCGGCTTTCCGCAAGCCGTTGTCGTTTGACAACACCCGGCCCAGCCTGGAGCGACGAAAGGCGGGCTCAGAAGGTTAAGCGCTTTCTCAGCTTGTCAGGCTAACATATTGATGTTAAGGTACTTTTCCTGTTTTGAGCATCGGTCGCTTGGCTCGCAAAACGCGCCGGGCGTGGCCGCTTGCCCGAACATCGGAGGCTAATAAATTGATTGCAAAGTCACATCGCTGGCAGAAAACCGCCCTGGCCGTTGCGGCCACGGCGGTGCTGGGTCTGTGGGGAACCCATGCTTCGGCGCTCTCGCTGGGGCGTATTGCTGTTCTGTCGGCACTGGGCGAGCCTCTGCGGGCAGAAATCGACATCCCGGACATCAACCCCGAGGAAGCCGCCTCGCTCAAAGCCAGCGTGGCATCGCCGGAAGCCTTCCGTGCCGCCGGCATGGACTTCAACCCGACCATGAGCGGCTTGCAGATCTCGCTGCAAAAACGCCCGGATGGACGCGCCTACCTGCGCATCAGCAGCGACCGTGCCGTCAACGACCCCTATGTCGACCTGATTCTGGAGGCCAGTTGGTCCTCTGGCCGCATCGTGCGCGACTACACGATGCTGTTCGACCCGCCCAATCTGCGCCAGCCGCAGGCTGTCACGCCAACCACACCGCAGGTCAGCCCTGCGCCGGCCCGCGTTGCGCCCAGGGCCCCCGCGGCAAGCGCCACGACACCCGCCCCGGTACGTGGCCCCAGCCGTGCCGTTGCGCCGGCAGCCCCCCGCCCTGCCACCGTCAAGCCCGCCCCTGAAACGACGACCCAGGCAGCGCCGGCCTCGGCCGGTAAACAGCTCACCGTCAAGTCCGGTGACACGGCCAGCAAGCTGGTCGCGGCCGGCCGGCCGGCCGGTGTGTCGCTTGACCAGATGCTGGTAGCCATGCTGCGCGCCAACCCCGATGCCTTCATCCACGGCAACATCAACCGCCTGCGCAGTGGCGTGGTGGTCACCCTGCCAGGCGCCGAGGAGGCCCAGGCTACTTCTGCCGAAGAAGCCCGCCAGATCGTGCTGGCCCAAAGCAAGGACTTCAACGAATTCCGTCGCAAGCTCGCCGGCAGTGCGCCACTGAGCCAGGTGGCGACGGCCGACCGCCGTGCCGGCGGCAAGGTCGAGGCCCAGGTCGAGGACAAGAAGACCGCCACCAGCGCCCCCGACCGGCTGACCCTCTCCAAGGGCGCCGTCCAGGCCAAAGACAGCGAAGACAAGATCGCCAAGGAACGCAGTGCCAAGGAAGCGGCCAGCCGTGCCGAAGAACTGTCCAAGAACATTGCCGAACTGAGCAGGCTGAGTGCCGCGGCCGCGCCGGCCCCGGCCGCATCGACCCCCCAGGCCGCCGCACAGGCCGCGCCCGAACCGGCCCAGCCGGCGTCGGCTGCGGCATCGGCCACCGTGGCCCTGCCGGCCGTGACGGCCGCCGCCCCGGCAGCAGAAACGCCGGCAGCCGCCGCCTCTGCCCCGGCGCCAGCCGCTTCGGTACCCGCCAAACGGCCGGTCGCCCTGCCCCCGATGCCGGTGGAAGAGCCCAGCCTGCTGGACGAACTGATGGACAACCCGCTGGTGCCCGCTGCCGCAGCAGGCCTGATCGCTTTGCTGGCCGGACTGGGCTTTTACCGCGTGCGCCAGCGCAAGCAGGCGGCCCAGATGGACAGCTCCTTCCTGGAAAGCCGGCTGCAGCCTGATTCCTTCTTTGGTGGCAGCGGCGGCCAGCGCGTCGACACCCACGATAGCGGCACCACGGGCTCCTCCATGGTCTACTCGCCGAGCCAGCTCGATGCGGCCGATGATGTCGACCCGGTGGCCGAAGCCGATGTCTATCTGGCTTATGGCCGCGACCTGCAAGCCGAGGAAATCCTCAAGGAAGCCCTGCGCGTCCATCCCGACCGGATCGCCATCCACCTCAAGCTGCTGGAAATCTACGCCAAGCGCCGCGATGTGCGCAACTTCGAGGCCATCGCCGCCGAAGTTCATCGACTGACCGAGGGCGAGGGTGCCGACTGGAGCCGCGCGTGCGAACTGGGCCTGGGCATCGACCCTGAGAACGAGTTCTACCAGCCCGGCGGCCAGCCGACCTCGGCCCCCGTGCCGTTGGCAGCAGCCGAACCCCGTGCCAGTGAGACCCCGGCCAGCCCGCAGCCTGTGATGCCTGCCGCCGAGCCCGCCGTATCCGCGGTCGACCTGGACCTGGATCTGGACTTCTCGCTGGACGAAGAACCCGCCGCATCGGTCGCTCCCGTGGTGCCGGTTGCTGAACCTGAAGCCACCCCGCCTGCCCTGGACCTGGACATCGATCTGCCTGCCGTGGCCAGCAAGGACACCGACAACAGCCTCGAATTCGAACCGCCCGAATTGCCGGACAGCCTTGACGCCCCGGCCGAAGTGCAAGCGCCCGGGAACATGCCAACGAGTGCCGACAGCCAGACCGGCGCCCTTGAATTCGATCTCGGCTCGCTTTCGCTCGACCTGGGTTCCCCCATGGATCAGCCTGCCGCCTCGGACGACCCGCTGGCGACCAAACTCGCCCTGGCCGAGGAATTCAACGCCATCGGCGACACCGACGGTGCCCGCGCCCTGATCGAGGAAATCATCGCCGAGGCCACCGGCGACACCAAGATCAAGGCCCAGGAAGCCCTGAGCAAGCTCAACTGAGTTTGCTCAGTCCGGAGGCAATGCACATGGACTCCACCGTGAGGGTGGCCTTAGGCGTCAGCTACAACGGCCAGTCTTACGACGGCTGGCAAAGCCAGCCGTCGGGCCGCACGGTGCAGGATCAGCTGGAAAAGGCGCTGAGCCAGTTTGCCGACCAGCGCATCTCCACCCTGTGTGCCGGCCGTACCGATGCCGGCGTGCATGGCCTGATGCAGGTGGTGCATTTCGACACCAGTGCCGAACGCGTCCCCTACGCCTGGGTGCGCGGCACCAACAGCTTCCTGCCGCGCGACATTGCCGTGCAGTGGGCCCATGTCGTGCCGGACGAATTTCACTGCCGTGCCAGCGCGCTGTCGCGCCGTTATGCCTATTCGCTGCTGGAGTCGCCCGTGCGCCCCAGCGTCGATACCGGACGTGTCGGCTGGGTGTTCCAGCCGCTGGATCTGGCGGCCATGGAAGAGGCCGCCATTCTGCTGCTGGGCGAACACGACTTCACCTCGTTCCGTGCCTCGGCCTGCCAGGCCCTCTCGCCGGTGAAGAATCTGCTGCGCCTGGAGATCAGCCGGCGCGGCGCCTACTGGCGTTTCGAATTCGAGGCCAACGCCTTCCTGCACCACATGATCCGCAACATCATGGGCTGCCTGATCGTGATCGGTCAGGGCAAGCAACCGCCACAATGGATCAACGAGGTGCTGGCGGCGCGCAGCCGCGACGCCGCCGCGCCGACCTTCTCGCCCGATGGTCTGTACTTCCTCGGGCCGCGCTACGACGCCCGCTGGGGCCTGCCGGACCGCACGCCTGCGTATGATTGGCTGCCATGAACCGCACCCGAATCAAGATCTGTGGCCTGACGCGTGAGCAGGACGTTGACGCCGCCGTGGCCGCCGGCGCTGATGCGGTGGGTTTCGTGCTCTATGAAAAGAGTCCACGGTATGTGGCCCCCGAACGCGCTGCCGAACTGGCGCGCCGGCTGCCGCCCTTCGTCACACCGGTGCTGTTGTTTGTGAACGAAGATGCTACAAAAATCATAGCTGCCTGCGCACAGATAGCGGGGACCACACTGCAATTTCATGGTGATGAAACACCCGCCGACTGCCTGCTGGCCAGCCAGAACGGTGCCCGCCCCTTCCTGCGCGCCGCCCGTATTCCGCTGGGCGAAGCCGGCCGGGCCTTCGACCTCGTAAAATACGCCCAGGATTACTCGGCTGCCCAGGCCATCCTGCTCGACGCCCAGGTCGACGGTTTTGGGGGCGGCGGCAAATCGTTCGAATGGTCACTTCTTCCTCCAAACGTCGACGCTCACCTCGTCTTGAGTGGTGGGCTCACACCTGCAAACGTGGCCGATGGCATTCGGCAGGTACGGCCGCGCTGTAAGTCGCTGGCCGTGGATGTGAGTTCCGGCGTCGAAGCCTCCAAGGGCATCAAGGACGCCGGCAAGATCAAGCAGTTCGTCGCGGCCGTGCGTGCCGCCGATGCACACCCCTGAAACCTTGCGGGACAGACCAGGATGAATGAGCTTAGCGAATCATCTGCTCTGTCCTCAACCGATCAAGATCATGTTTGAATATCACCAGCCCGATGCCAAGGGGCATTTCGGCATCTACGGCGGCAGCTTCGTCAGCGAGACGCTGACGCACGCCATCAACCAGCTGCGCGAGGCCTACGCCCAATACCAGAACGACCCGGACTTCCTGGCCGAGTTCAAGGATGAACTGGCTCACTTCGTCGGCCGGCCCTCGCCGGTCTACCACGCCGCGCGCATGAGCCGCGAGCAGGGCGGGGCGCAGATCTTCCTCAAGCGCGAAGACCTCAACCACACCGGTGCGCACAAGATCAACAACACCATCGGCCAGGCCATGCTGGCACGCCGCATGGGCAAGACGCGCATCATCGCCGAGACCGGCGCCGGCCAGCACGGCGTGGCCACCGCCACCATCTGCGCACGCTACGGCATGGAGTGCATCGTTTACATGGGCAGCGCGGACGTCAAGCGTCAGAGCCCCAACGTCTACCGAATGAACCTGCTGGGTGCCACCGTGGTGCCGGTGGAAAGCGGCAGCAAGACGCTGAAAGACGCACTCAATGAAGCCATGCGCGACTGGGTGGCCAACGTCGACAACACCTTCTACATCATCGGCACCGTGGCCGGCCCGCACCCCTACCCCATGATGGTGCGCGACTTCCAGAGCGTGATCGGCAACGAATGCCTGGTGCAGATGCCCGAGATGCTGGCGCGCGCCGGTTGCAAGACGCCACAGCCTGATGCCGTGGTCGCCTGCGTCGGCGGCGGCAGCAATGCCATGGGCATCTTCTATCCCTACATCTCGCACGAGCAGACGCGCCTGATCGGCGTGGAAGCCGCCGGCGAAGGCATGGACAGCGGCCACCACTCGGCCTCGCTGCAGCGCGGCAGCCCGGGTGTGCTGCACGGCAACCGCACCTACGTGCTGCAGAACGAGGACGGCCAGGTCACCGAGACCCACAGCATCAGCGCCGGCCTGGACTACCCCGGCGTCGGCCCCGAGCACGCGTACCTGAAAGACATCGGCCGTGCCGAGTACGTCGGCATCACCGACAAGGAAGCGCTGGCCGCCTTCCACTACCTGTGCCGCACCGAAGGCATCATCCCGGCGCTGGAATCCAGCCACGCCATCGCCCACGCCATGAAACTGGCCAAGACCATGCGCCCGGACCAGTCCATCCTCGTGAACCTCTCGGGCCGCGGCGACAAGGACATCGGTACCGTGGCTGACCTCTCGGGCGCCGACTTCTACGACCGACCCTCGATGCGTGGCATCCAGGTCAAAGGTGGGGAATCCCAGAAATGAGCCGTATCACTGCCACCTTCGCTGCGCTGCAAGCCAGCCAGCGCAAGGCCCTGATTCCCTTCGTCACGGCCGGCTTCCCCTACCCCGACATCACGCCCGAGCTGATGCACGGCATGGTCACCGCCGGTGCCGACGTGATTGAACTCGGCGTCCCTTTCTCCGACCCCAGCGCCGACGGACCGGTGATCCAGGCCGCCGGCGACAAGGCCCTGGCCGCCGGCATCGGCCTGCGCCAAGTGCTGGAGATGGTGCGCAGCTTCCGCCAGAAAAACAGCACGACCCCGGTGGTGCTGATGGGCTACGCCAATCCGATCGAGCGCTACAACCAGCTGCACCAGACCACCGGCGACAACGCCTTCGCCCGCGATGCGGCGGCGGCCGGCGTCGATGGCGTGCTGGTGGTGGACTACCCGCCCGAGGAATGCGAAGGCTTTGCCGCCGCACTCAAGGCCCATGGCCTGGACCTGATCTTCCTGCTCGCCCCGACCAGCACCGATGAGCGCATGGACCAGGTAGCCCGCGTGGCCAGCGGTTACGTCTATTACGTCTCGCTCAAGGGCGTGACCGGTGCTGGCACCCTGGACACGGCCGCGGTGGAAGCCATGCTGCCGCGCATCCGCCAGCACGTCAAAGTACCGGTGGGCGTCGGTTTCGGCATCCGCGATGCCGCCAGCGCCTGCGCCGTGGGCCGGGTGGCCGACGCGGTGGTGATCGGCAGCCGCATCATCCAGCTGATCGACAACCAGCCGCGCGACAAGGTGGTCCCCGCCGCCGTGGACTTCCTGCGCGGGATCCGGACCGCTTTGGATTCATAATCCACCCCCAAGCGACCAATGAAACCGGAAATTGGGTTCCGACCCCAGTTTCCAAATTGAGGAATTGCACATGAGCTGGCTTGAAAAACTTCTGCCTCCCAAAATCCAGCACACCGACCCGGCCGACCGGCGCAGCGTGCCCGAGGGTCTGTGGATCAAATGCCCCAGCTGCGAAAGCGTGCTCTACAAGACCGATCTGGAGCAGAACCAGAACGTCTGCCCGAGCTGCAGCCACCACCACCGCATCGATGCCCGCGCCCGTCTCAACGCCTTCCTCGACAACGAGGGTCGCTACGAGATCGGCCAGGAAGTGGTGCCGGTCGATGCGTTGAAGTTCAAGGACAGCCGCAAGTACCCCGAGCGCCTGAAGGAGGCGATGGAATCCACCGGTGAAACCGACGCCCTGATCGTGATGGGCGGCGCCGTGCACGGCATCAGCCTGGTGGCGGCCTGCTTCGAATTCGGCTTCATGGGCGGTTCCATGGGGTCGGTGGTAGGCGAGCGCTTTGTGCGCGGTGTGGAAACCGCAATCGAGCAGAAAGTGCCCTTCCTGTGCTTTACTGCCACCGGTGGTGCCCGCATGCAGGAAGGCCTGCTCTCGCTGATGCAGATGGCCAAGACCAATGCGGCGCTCACGCGCCTGGCCAAGAAGGGCCTGCCTTACATCAGCGTGCTGACCGACCCGACCATGGGCGGCGTCAGCGCCGGCTTTGCCTTCCTTGGCGACGTGGTGATTGCCGAACCGAAAGCGCTGATCGGCTTTGCCGGCCCACGCGTGATCGAATCGACCGTGCGCGTGACCCTGCCGGAAGGCTTCCAGCGCGCCGAGTTCCTGCAGCAAAAAGGCGCCGTCGACTTCATCTGCGACCGCCGCGAACTGCGCAAGACCATTGCCAGCACGCTGGCCATGCTGCAACGCCAGCCGGCCGATGCGGTAATCTGAAAAAATCACCTCAACATAAGAACAACACGCACCCGGATCCAACCGGGAAACGCCGCGGGACCGGCTTCGCCGGACCGCTGGCGTTGCCCCCTGCAAGGGGCTGAGGCCTGCGGCTCTGAACCTGCCTGCGCAGGCTCGGACAGGCCGAAGAGCCACAGCCTCTGGCGCGGGCCTGTCTGGCGGCTACGCGCAGCGAGCAAGCCTGGGGGTGTTCAATACACTAGCGCCATGCCCTGCAGGCTGCCCAGCACGATGGCGGCTACCTGAAGCAGCACCAGCAGCACCAGCGGCGACAGGTCGATGCCGCCCACCAGCGGCACCAGGCGGCGGATCGGTGCCAGCGGCGGCGCCACCAGCCGGTCGATGACATCGGTCAGCACGTTGCTGCTCTGCAGCCACGACAGCACGGCATAGACGATCACCAGGCCCGTCAGGCCGGAGATGGCCAGCCGCACCACGCCGAAGGCGGCCAGGATCAGCACCGAAACATAGCTGGCACCAAAGCTGGTGAACGCCCACAGCAGCGAGAACTGCGCCAGTTCGATCAGGAACACGCCGACCAGGCTGGCCGTATCCCAGCGTCCCATGGCGGGCAGCACGCGGCGCAGCGGCAGCACCAGCCAGTCGGTCAGGGCAAAGACAAAACGGCCCAGCGGGTTGCCGGAGCGCGCCGACATCGGGATGCGCTGGTGCTGCATGTACAGACGCAGCAGGCAGGCGCCGCCCACCACACCGGCTATGACTTCAAGCAACAGGGAAAGGATCTGGAACAGCATGGATCTCGGCCAAAAGTTCGCCAAATCATAGCGTCATTAAAATAGCGAGTTCTGGCCATGTTTCATGGCCACCTCCTACCCTGCCCTCTCATGTCTGAACACAACACCGCAGCCCCCGCCCAGGACGAAAACCAGCTGATCGCCGAGCGGCGCGAGAAGCTCAAGGCCATACGCCAGCAGGAGGCCGAAGGCAAGGGCCCGGCCTTCCCCAATGATTTCAAGCCGGCCGACCGCGCCGCCGACCTGTTTGCCGCCCATGCCGGCCAGACCGCCGAGGGTCTGCAGGCGCAGGGCAGCAGCGCCAAGATCGCCGGCCGCATGATGCTCAAGCGCGTCATGGGCAAGGCCAGCTTTGCCACGCTACAGGACAGCACCGGCCGCATCCAGATCTACGTCAAGCGCGACGAAGTGGGCGAAGAGATTTACGAGCAGTTCAAGCACTGGGACCTGGGTGACATCGTGGCCGCCGAAGGCACGGTCTTCAAGACCAAGACCGGCGAACTCTCGATCCAGGCCAGCCAGGTGCGCCTGCTGACCAAGAGCCTGCGTCCGATGCCCGACAAGTTCCACGGCGTGGCCGACCAGGAAGTCAAATACCGCCAGCGTTATGTGGATCTGATGACCGACGAGGAAGCGCGCCAGCGTTTCGTCGCACGCAGCAAGGCCGTCAGCTCGATCCGCGACTTCATGGTGTCGCACAACTTCCTCGAAGTCGAAACGCCGATGCTGCACCCGATTCCCGGCGGCGCGAACGCCCGTCCCTTCGAGACGCACCACAACGCGCTGGACCAGGAGATGTTCCTGCGCATCGCACCCGAGCTCTACCTCAAGCGCCTGATCGTGGGCGGCTTCGAGCGCGTGTTCGAGATCAACCGCAACTTCCGCAACGAAGGTATCTCGGTACGTCACAACCCCGAGTTCACCATGATGGAGTTCTACGCGGCCTACTGGGACTACCAGGACCTGATGACCTTCACCGAAGGCTTGGTGCGCCATGCCGCCCAGCAGGCGGTGGGCACGCTGCAGCTCAGCTACGGCGGCCAGCCGGTCGATCTGGCGAAGCCGTTCGAACGCCTGACCATCCGCGAAGCAATCGTTCACCACAGCGAAGCCGGTGTGAACGTGGACGACAGCGCCTGGCTGATCAACGCGCTCAAGAAGCTCGGCCTGAACGAAGAGAAGAACAAACTCTCCACCCGCTCGCTGGCCGCGCTGCAGGTGCTGTACTTCGAGGAGACGGTGGAGGAAAAACTCTGGCAGCCGACCTTCATCTGCGAGCACCCGGTGGAGATCTCGCCACTGGCACGTGCCAGCGACACCCGCCCCGAGGTGACCGAGCGCTTCGAGCTCTACATCACCGGCCGTGAATTCGGCAACGGCTTCTCCGAGCTGAATGACGCCGAGGAACAGGCGGCACGCTTCCACGGCCAGGTAGCCGCCAAGGACAGCGGTGACGACGAGGCCATGTTCTTCGACCACGACTTCGTGCGTGCACTCGAATACGGCATGCCACCCACCGGCGGCTGCGGCATCGGCATCGACCGACTGATGATGCTGCTGACCGACAGCCCGAGCATCCGTGACGTGATCCTGTTCCCCGCCTTGCGTCGGGAAACCTGAAATCGGTGAAATATCTTTCCGGCTATCCGGAAACGATCCAGGCGCAGGTTCGCCAGTTGCTCACCCAGAACCGCTTGGGTGAGCTGCTGCTGAGCAAATACCAGGCTCGACACGGCATCCGTACGGACAAGGCGCTGTTCGACTACGTGCAGGACCTGAAGGCCGCCTACCTGCGCAGTGCCGAGCCGCTGAGCAAGGTCTGCTTCGACAGCAAGCTGCACGTCGTCCAGCACGCCCTGGGCACGCACACCAGCGTCTCGCGTGTGCAGGGCGCCAAGCTCAAGGCCAAGCGTGAAATTCGCGTTGCCACCCTGTTCAAGCACGTGCCGCCCGAGTTCCTGCGAATGATCGTGGTGCACGAACTGGCCCATCTCAGGGAGAAAGACCACGACAAGGCCTTCTACCAGCTCTGCGCCCACATGGAGCCGAACTACCACCAATACGAGTTCGACCTGCGGCTGTACCTGACGCACACTGAGGCCACCGGGCGGCGGGTCTGGTCAGATCGCTCCGATACACCCTGAGCAGATCGCGGCTCAGGCCGGCAACAGCAAGGGCTGGTGGTCCCGGCTGACCACGAACAGGCGCATGGCGCCTGCCATGCGGTCGGCCTGCTCCTGCAGGCTGGCAGAAGCCGCCGCCGCCTGCTCCACCAGCGCCGCATTCTGCTGCGTCATCTGCTCGAGCTGCCCCATCGACTGGTTGACGCCGCTGATCTCGCCAGACTGATGGCTCGCTTCCTGCGTGATGGCCTGGATCATGTGGTTGACCTCCGCCACCTGACGCACGATCTGCGCCATGGCGCTGCCGGCATCCTGCACCAGGCGCGAGCCGGTTGCCACCTCACCGCGACTGGCCTCGATCAGCGTCTTGATTTCCCGTGCGGCTTCGGCCGAGCGCTGCGCCAGGCCGCGCACCTCGCCGGCCACCACGGCAAAACCACGGCCCTGCTCGCCGGCCCGGGCCGCTTCCACCGCGGCGTTGAGCGCCAGGATATTGGTCTGGAAGGCAATGCTGTCGATCACCGCCGTGATGTCGGCAATGCGGCTGCTGGAGGCCTGGATGCCGGCCATGCTGCGCACCACCTGCTGCACCAGCTCGCCGCCCTGGCCGGCCGAGCTGGCCGCCGAGCTGGCAATGTTGCTGGCCGCATGAGCCGACTCGGCCATCTTGCGCACGGTACTGGTCAGCGCATCGAGTGAAGCCGCCGCCTGCTGCAGGCTGGCCGCGGCCTGCTCGGTGCGGTTGCTCAGGTCCAGGTTGCCACTGGCGATCTGCGCACTTGCCCCGGTAATGCTGTCGGCGGCCAGCCGCACCTCCAGCACCATGGACTGAAGCGAGCCGACCATGGCATTGAAGTCATGCGACATCCATCCCAGCTCGTCTTCCGACTGCACTGCCACCGCCAGCGACAGGTCGCCCGCCTTGACACGCGTGATGCCGTCGGTGAGCTGTGCCAGCGGCTTGCGAATGCGCGCCAGCAGCATCAGGCCTAGGGCCAGTCCGCTGGCGAGAGCAAACAGCATGCCCAGGGCCACGATCCAGGTCAGCTGGTTGACGGACGCGTTGACCGCTTCGCCACCACGGTGGGTGTGCTGGCGGTTCTCCTCGATGGCGCGGCTGATCTGGACCTCGGCCGCCAGGGCCGACTGCACCGGCTGCTGGATTTCTTCCTCAAAGACCGCCTGGTCCAGGATTTCCTTGGCTTCGATCTTCGCGATACTGGCCCCGACCTGGGCGGCGTAGCGATTCTGCTGCGCCAGGCCGTCTTTCAGCATCTGCTGCAGGGTCGGGTCCGCTTCGGCTGCGATGGCGGCACCGAGAAGCGTGGCCACCTCGCCCGAGTGCTTTTTCCATTCCGCGATGCGCTGGGTCACGCGTTCCATTTTCATCAACAGGTCGATGGAAATGTCTTTCTCGGCGCGCCGGACCTTGAGCAGGTTTTCCTGGATGGCCGCCATGCGCACCAGTTGTGCCAGGTCCGCATTCACGGTCTGATGGGCCTGGGTCTGGATGCCTCGCACTTCCCAGGCGGTGAATCCGCCCACCAGCAGAAACACACCGACCAGCAGCGCAATCGTCATGGCAATCCGCTGTACCAGCGTCAATCTCAAAACTCTCATTCAACTCCCTCAATCGTGTCGGCCACAGCTGTGACCGTGTGGTGATTGAGAAAAGTCTATGAAGTTTTCGTGTCAGCCGCGTGACACGAAAATGGCAACGGTGTGACAGCCGATCTCAGGGAATCAGGTCCAGCGCGTGCATATAGGCCGGGCTCACCATCAGCGCATCCCACTCGGATGCCGGCGTCGCTGGCAGCAAGGCCAGACGGCGCAGATCGCTGGCCTCGTCCAGTTGCCAGCGGCCCTTGAGCAGTGCCTCGCTCAGGCCGTCGATCAGCTCGTCCACCGCCTCGCCCTTGCCGATGGACTGGTTGCACAGCAGCACCATGTCGCAGCCGGCATTGAGCGCCGCCACCGCCGCCTCGGTGTAGCTGACCTCGCGCCCGTCGATCAGGCGTGCGCCGGCCATGCTGAGGTCGTCGCTGAAGACGGCACCGCCGAAGCGCAGGCGGCCGCGCAGGATGTCGCCCAGCCAGGCCGCCGAGAAACCGGCCGGCCGCGTATCGACCTTGGGGTAGATCACATGCGCCGGCATCACGCTGTCGAGCGTCGTGTTGAGCCAGCCGTAGGGCGCGGCGTCATCGGTCAGGATGGCCTTGAGGCTGCGCCGGTCGACCGGAATCTCGGTGTGCGAGTCGGCAGCGACGTTGCCGTGGCCGGGGAAGTGCTTGCCGCAGCTGGCCATGCCGGCCAGCCGCAGGCCGTGCATCAGGCTCTTGGCCAGCAGCGTGACCACACGCGGGTCGCGCGCAAACGAACGGTCGCCGATCACGCTGCTCTCGCCAAAATCGAGGTCGAGCACCGGCGTGAAGCTGAAATCGACGCCACAGGCACGCAGTTCGGCGGCCAGCACGTAGCCACAGGCGGTGGCGGCATTGGTGGCGGCCAAGGGGTCTTGCAGCCATTGCTCACCCAGGGCACGCATGGGTGGCAGGTGGGTGAAGCCGTCGGTCCTGAAGCGCTGCACGCGTCCGCCTTCGTGGTCGACACAGATCAGCAAATCCTTGCGAATCTTCTTGATGTCGCAGCACAGCGCGGTCAGCTGAGCGCGGTCCTGCCAGTTGCGCGCGAACAGGATGATGCCGCCGACCAGCGGGTGCTTGAGGCGGCGGCGGTCGGTCTTGCTCAGGCTCAGGCCGGCGATGTCGATGATCAGGGGTGCGTGCATGATATTCCTCGAATGCTATTGATTTGATAGCTTATGACGCTTATTTTGCAAGGGAGAGACCTAGTTTTTCTCGACCACCACGAAGCTGGCCGCATAGTCGGATTCGTCGGTCACGCTGACCTGGGCGCTCAGGCCACGGGCCTCGAACCAGGTCTTGAGCTCGCCATGCAGCACGATCACCGGCTGGCCGCTGGGCAGCTTGCTGACTTCACATGAACGCCAGCTCATGGGCATGCGCATGCCCAGACCGACCGCCTTGGAAAAGGCCTCTTTGGCGGAAAAGCGCGTCGCGAGATAGCGCACGCCGCGCTCGGGCCAGCGTGCGCTGCGCGCCTGCCAGGTGGCGTATTCGGCTTCGCTCAGTATCTTTTGCGCAAAGCGCTCACCGTGCCGCGCCAGGCTGGCACGGATGCGCCGTACGTCGCAGATGTCGGTACCGATCCCGAAGATCACGGGAAAGCCTCGTCGATGCAGCGCAGGTAGTCCTGGACCGTGGCCGCGTAACCCAACTCCAGCGCGTCGGCGACCAGCGCATGACCGATCGACACCTCGGCCACACCCGGCACCTGACGCAGGAATTCGGTGAGGTTGTCGCGGTTCAGGTCATGGCCGGCGTTCACGCCCAGGCCGGCATCGAGCGCGGCCTGTGCGGCGGCGGCATACCGCTGCAACTGCACGGCCTGACTGGCGTGGCCCCAAGCCGCGGCATAGGGCTCGGTGTAGAGCTCGACGCGATCGGCTCCAGCTGCCTTGGCCAGCGCCATCTGTTCGGGCACCGGGTCCATGAACAGGCTGACGCGCACGCCCAGGGCACGGCATTCGGCGATCAGCGGGCTCAGGCGCTCGGTATCGGCGGGGAAGCTCCAGCCATGATCGCTGGTGAACTGGCCTTCGCTGTCGGGCACGAAGGTGGCCTGCTGCGGCCGTACCTGGCGGATGAAGTCCATCAGGTTGTGAAACGGGTTGCCCTCGATGTTGAACTCGCGCCCCGGCCAATCCTGCATCAAGGTTGCGAGATCGAACACGTCCTGCGCCCGGATGTGGCGCTCGTCCGGCCGCGGGTGCACCGTGATGCCGTGCGCACCAGCCTGCAGGCACTGGGTGGCCGCACGCGTGACGCTGGGAATGCCCAGGTGGCGCGTGTTGCGCACCAGGGCGACCTTGTTGACGTTGACGGAAAGTGCGGTCTTGATCATGTTTTGCTGCCGGGCCGTCCCAAAGCCTCTGGACCGCTTGGCGGCCAGCACCGAAAGGTAAAACGCGCCCCCACGGGGGGCAGCGAATTACACGAAGTGAAGAGCGTGGGGGCCATATTTCTATAACGACTGGATATCCACCATCATCTGCCGGGTGCGCAGGGTCGTGACCCCGCAATGGTAATTGAGCAAGGTCCGCAGTTGCGGCTTGAGCTCCCCCATCACCGCGGCACTGGCGCGCAGCGTATCGGTAAAGGGTGCGCCCGTTGCCAGCGCCTGCTGCAGGGCCAGCCACTGGGCGCCGCTCAGGCTGGCACGGTCAGCCTCGTGGCTGACGCGCAGGCCGCCTTCGGGCACCAGGCTGTAGCGCGCATCCTCGTCCAGTGGCGCCAGCGTCAACGTCTGGTGGTCGAGTTGCGGCAGGAAACCGATCTCGCGCAACAGCAGCAACTCGAAGGTACGCAAGGCGGCTTGCAGCACCTCGTCGTGCTCGGAGGCCAGCACCCGCACCACGTTGGCATAAACGTCGAACAGCGCCGGATGCGGGTCTTCGCGCGCCAGCAGCTGCATCAGCAACTCGTTGAGGTAATAACCCGACAGCAACGCCTCGCCGGTCGGCATGACATGCCCGCCCATCCACTCGGCACTCTTGAGCGTGCGCACCTCGGCATCGCCCCCGAAAGCCAGCTGCAAGGGCTGCAGCGGCAGCAGCACCGGACGGAAACTGGAACTGGGCCGCTTGGCCCCCTTGGCCACCAATGCAATGCGACCGTGATGGCGCGTAAACACGTCCAGGATCAGACTGGTCTCGCTCCAGTCGTAGCGGTGCAGCACGAAGGCCGGTTCGTCTGAAATACGCTTTGTTGCCATCGCCCGGTACTCCGAACGCCTGGAGGATTTACCAGCGAACGCCGCGGAACCGGCTCTGCCGGGCCGCTGGCGTTGCCCCCTGCAAGGGGGGTGGCGAAGCGACACGAAGTGCGCGCAGCCTGGGGGTGTTCCTACTCATACCCGAAGCTGCGCACACGAGCCTCATCATCCGCCCAGCCCGAGCGCACCTTGACCCAGAGTTCAAGAAACACCTTGGCATCCATCAGCTTCTCGAGCTCGACCCGGGTCTCGGTGCCGATGCGCTTGATGCGTTCGCCCTTGTCACCGATCACCATGGCCTTGTGGCCTTCACGCTCGACCACGATGGTGGCGGCAATCCGGACCAGGCGCTTTTGCTTGCCCTTGCCAGCCTCTTCCTCGAACTTGTCGATGACCACGGTCGAGGTGTAGGGTAACTCGTCGCCGGTGAGGCGGAACAGCTTTTCGCGCACAGTCTCCGAGGCCAGAAATTTCTCGCTGCGGTCGGTCAGCTCGTCCTCGGCGTACCACCAGTCCTGCTCGGGCAGGTATTTCTCGCAGATGCCCAGCAGGCGCTCGATGTCCTTGGCGTTCTTGGCCGACATCGGCACGAATTCGGCAAACGGGTGGCGCTGCTGCATCTCCTGCAGCCATGGGGCAACATCGGCGCGGCGGTTCACCGTGTCGAGCTTGTTGGCCACCAGCAGGGTGGGGATGTCCTTGTTCAACAGGGCCAGCACCTTGGCATCGGCCTGGTTGAACATGCCGGCCTCCACCACGTACAGGATCAGGTCCACGTCGCCCACGGCGCCCATCACCGTCTTGTTGAGGGAACGGTTCAGCGCATTGTTGTGGCGGGTCTGGAAGCCCGGCGTGTCGACAAACACGAACTGGGTCGCGCCCTGGGTGCGCATGCCGGTGATGCGGTGACGTGTGGTCTGCGCCTTGCGCGAAGTGATGCTGATCTTCTGCCCCACCAGCGCATTGAGCAGGGTGGACTTGCCGACATTGGGCTTGCCGACGATGGCCACCAGGCCACAGCGCCGCGCGCCGGCTTGAGCATCATTCTGGCCCGCAGCCCCGGCAGAATCTGAATTTACAGCTATTGAATTCATAGCGTTTATACCTTGCCTTGAACCTTGATCGTCTGCAGCATGGCAGCCGCAGCAGCCTGCTCGCCGGCCCGGCGCGAACCGCCGATGCCTCGTTCGACCAGCTGCAGTTCGGGAACCTCGCATTCGACATCGAAGGTCTGCTTGTGCGCCATGCCCAGCGTGGCCACCACGCGGTAGAGCGGCAGCTTCATCTTGCGCCCCTGCAGCCATTCCTGCAACTCGGTTTTGGGATCCTTGGCGCTGGCCTGCATCTGGGGATTGATTTCCATCGACTGGAACAGGCGCTGCACCAGCGCCTGCGCGGCCGGGTAGCCGGCATCCAGATAGACGGCACCCAGCACCGCTTCCAGCGCATCGGCCAGGATGGAGGGACGTTTGTGGCCACCGGAACGCACCTCGCCCTCACCCAGCCGCACCACGACCGGCAGGCCCAGATCGACGGCCAGCTGGTGCAGGGTGTCCTGCTTGACCAGATTGGCGCGAATGCGTGAGAGGTCGCCCTCCGGCAGATCGCTCAGGCGCTCATACAGCAGGTGCGCCACCGCCAGGTTGAGCACCGAGTCACCGAGGAACTCGAGGCGTTCGTTATGGTCGGCCGAAAAGCTGCGATGCGTGACAGCACGCGTCAGCAGTGACGGATCGGAGAAGGAATGCTGCAAGCGGGCTTGCAACGCAGAAAGGCCATCAGACACAGGCATCGATCACGCTATTTGGAACGACCAGCATATTTGAGGGTCAGCCAGGCCGGACCGGCCAGGTGGATTTCACGCTGGTAGGCAAAACTCACGACCACCTTGTCGCCTTCCTTGGTGATTTCCAGATCCTTGCCGCTGATGGAGCGGATGTCGTCGATCTGGGCCGCCTTGTCAAACAGGACGCGCACTTCCGGCACGGTATTGCCTTCGCGTGCCTTGCTGGCCGCCTTGTTGACGGCCTGGTACTCGATCACTGTCGGAACGACCTGGGCCGCCACCACGCCGATCACGGCCAGAATGCCGCCGACAAACAGCAGCCCCAGGAAGGTGATGCCGCGCTGAGCCGACTTGCCTTGTCCCTTCATAGCTTTCCCCATGTCATGTCGCACCGTCATCAGTTGAACGAGCCGATCCGCTTCAGGTCGCCGAAATTCATCCAGACAAAAAAGGCCTTGCCCACGATGTTCTGGTCCGGCACAAAGCCCCAGAAGCGTGAATCGAGCGAATTATCACGATTGTCGCCCATCATGAAGTAGTGGCCCGCGGGCACCTTGCACACCACACCCTCGACGCTGTAGCGGCAGTTGTCGCGGTACGGGAACTCCTCCACGCCCGGAATGAAAGCCGGCCGCCCGTCGTCGGTCAGGATGCGATGCCGGACGGCGCCGAGTGACTCTTCATACTGCTTGAAATAGCGCATGACGCTTTCGTCGAAGAATTCGGGCACCGCGCTGGTGGCCACCGGCTGGCCGTTGATGGTCAGGCGCTTGTTCAGGTAAGCCACCTCGTCACCCGGCACGCCAACCACACGCTTGATGTAATCCAGGCTGGGCTTCGGGGGATAACGGAACACCATGATGTCGCCGCGCTCGACCTTGTTGCCTTCGGTGATCTTGGTGTTGATCACCGGCAGGCGCACGCCGTAATGGAATTTGTTGACCAGGATCAGGTCGCCCACCAGCAAGGTCGGGATCATGGAGCCGGACGGAATCTTGAACGGCTCGAACAGGAAGGAGCGCAGCAGGAAGACCACCAGGATCACCGGGAACAGACCGGCGGTCCAGTCCAGCCACCAAGGTTGCATCAGCAGTTTTTCGCGCGCCGGTGCGATGTTGCTGTCGACCTGGGTAATGCCCATCTTGTTGAGGTCGGTGCTGCGCTGCAGCGCCTCGGCCTCCAGCCTGGCGGCCGCCTGCTGGCGCTGCGGCAGGAAGTAGAAGCGCTCAGCCAGCCAGTACAGGCCGGTGACCACGGTGGCCATGAACAGCAGCAGGGCAAAGTTGCCCTCGATGACGCCGAAGTACCAGGAGCCGGCATAGCCGGCGAAGGCGGCGAGGATGATGGCGGTGAGGAACTGCATGTCAGTACCGCCCGGCCGTCCGAAGGTACTGACGCGCCCCCTCGGGGGGCAGCGAGCTACACGGCGTGAGTGAGCGTGGGGGCATTTTCATCAGTCTTCCACCTGCAGGATTGCCAAAAAGGCCTCTTGGGGCACTTCCACTGAGCCAATCTGTTTCATGCGCTTCTTGCCTGCTTTCTGTTTTTCGAGGAGTTTCTTCTTGCGCGTGATGTCACCGCCGTAGCATTTTGCCAGCACGTTCTTGCGTAGCGCCTTGATGGTCTCGCGTGCAATGATGTTGGCACCGATCGCCGCCTGAATGGCCACGTCGTACATCTGGCGGCTGATGATCTCGCGCATCTTGGCTGCCACGGCGCGGCCGCGGTAGGCGGACTGGCTGCGGTGCACGATGATGGACAGCGCGTCGACCTTCTCGCCGTTGAGCAGGATGTCGACCTTGACCACGTCGGAGGCCCGGTACTCCTTGAACTCGTAGTCCATGCTGGCATAACCGCGGCTGACCGACTTGAGCTTGTCGAAGAAGTCGAGCACGATCTCGCCCAGCGGCATTTCGTAGGTCAGCATGACCTGGCGGCCGTGGTAGGCCATGTTGAGCTGCACGCCGCGCTTCTGGTTGGCCAGCGTCATCACCGGGCCGACGTATTCCTGCGGCATGTACAGATGCACCGTCACGATCGGTTCGCGGATTTCCTGGAGCTTGCCCTGGTCCGGCATCTTGGACGGGTTCTCGACCATGATGACTTCGCCGTCACCCTTGAGCACCTGGTAGACCACGCTGGGCGCGGTGGTGATGAGGTCCTGGTCAAACTCGCGCTCCAGCCGCTCCTGCACGATCTCCATGTGCAGCAGGCCGAGGAACCCGCAGCGGAAACCGAAACCCAGCGCCTGGCTGACTTCCGGCTCGTAATGCAGCGAGGCATCGTTGAGCTTGAGCTTTTCCAGCGCATCGCGCAGCGAGTCGTACTCGCTGGCTTCCGTCGGGTACAGGCCGGCAAACACCTGCGGCTGGATTTCCTTGAAACCGGGCAGCGGCTCGGTGGCCGTGAACGCCGCGCCGCCCGAGCCACCCTTGATCAGGGTCACGGTGTCGCCCACCTTGGCTGCCTGCAGCTCCTTGATGCCGGCAATGATGTAACCCACCTCGCCCGCTTCCAATGATTCGCGCGGTTCGTTGGCAGGCGTGAAGACACCCAGGTTGTCGGCGTTGTAGGTGGCACCGGTGGCCATCATCTTGATGCGCTCGCCTTTGGCCAGGCGGCCGTCCACCACGCGCACCAGCATCACCACGCCGACATAGCTGTCGAACCAGCTGTCGATGATCATGGCGCGTAGCGGACCATCCGGGTTGCCCTTGGGCGCCGGCACCTTGGCGACGATCGCCTCCAGAATTTCGTCGATGCCCATGCCGGTCTTGGCCGAGCAGGGAATCGCGTCGGTGGCATCGATGCCGATCACGTCCTCGATCTCGGCCTTGGCGTTGTCCGGGTCAGCGTTGGGCAAATCCATCTTGTTGAGCACCGGCACCACCTCGACACCGAGGTCGAGGGCGGTGTAACAGTTGGCCACCGTCTGCGCTTCCACCCCCTGCGAGGCATCAACCACCAGCAAGGCACCTTCACAAGCCGACAGCGAGCGGCTCACTTCATACGAGAAGTCCACATGACCGGGCGTGTCGATCAGGTTGAGGTTGTAAACCTGGCCATCGCGGGCCTTGTACTGAAGCGCAGCGGTCTGGGCCTTGATAGTTATCCCACGCTCTTTCTCGATATCCATCGAGTCGAGCACCTGCGCTTCCATCTGACGTTCTTCCAGTCCACCGCAACGCTGGATCAAGCGATCTGCCAGCGTCGATTTGCCATGATCAATGTGCGCAATGATCGAAAAATTTCTGATGTGCTTCATCAACGGAAACGCTTAAGTGATTGAATTAAAACGGCGCAGAAAAGAAAAAAGGGCGCGTCGAGTTGTGACGCGCCCTAAACCAACAATCTATGGCAACTGCGATAGTTGGAGCTTCATTGTAGGCAAAAAGCCTGGTCCGTACAGCCCGAAAATCAGTCGCCAAGGGTCGTTGCAGCGCAGCAACAAGGATTTTATACACAGTTTATCAACAATCTTCAGTGCAAAGGGTCTGGACAACTTGTGGGCGATCTGTGGATCGTCTCAGTCCGGCTCTGCACCATCTCGCATGGTGGATTAACGGATTTTCAATATGCCCGTAATCAACCATATGAAGGCTCCATTCTATCCAATTTAATCAATTCAAGAGAAAAAAGTTAGTGATCACAAACTATTTTAAAGATTTCCCCGTTGGGAAAATTTTTAAAAAAAAATTTTTACACCCCTTCAATCGGACAAAAACCCCCAAACCCGACTTGGGGATGGGGGTTTTAGGCCGCTGGCACCGGCTGGTCAGCGTGCGGGACGGATCACCGTGTACTGCGCCCAATCACCACGCCGGAACAGCACCTGGATGGGTTTGCCCTTGTCGAGCCGTCCCAGCACAGCTTCGAACTCGCGCACATTGCCGACTTCGACATTGGCCACCGCCAGAATGACATCGCCTTCGCGCAGGCCGGCCCGGGCCGCCGCCTCACTGGCACCCTCCACACGCACGCCGCCCTTGAGCTTGAGCTCCTTCTTCTGGGCATCCGTCAGCTCGGCCACGGTCAAGCCGAGCGCTTGGGCCGCCCCGCTGACGCGCGGTTTTTCCTCGCGCTCCCGTCGGGCCGGCTTGTCGGCCTCGACCTCGCCGATGGTCACACTCAGATCCTTGGTGCTGCCGCGGCGGAACACGGTCAGCGTGCTGCGCGTCCCGGGTTTGACATTGCCCACCAGGCGCGGCAGATCGGTTGATTTCTCGATCGCCTTGCCGTCGAACTTGATGATGATGTCGCCGGCTTCCACACCTGCCTTCTCGGCCGGCGAGCCAGTTTCCACGCCGCGCACCAGGGCGCCCTGCGGCTTGCCCAGACCGATGGCCTCGGCCACGTCCTTGGTCACCTGGTCGATCTGCACGCCAATGCGCCCGCGCGTCACCCGGCCGCTGGCACGCAGCTGATCACTGACGCGCGTGGCCTCATCGATCGGGATGGCAAAGGCAATCCCCATGTAGCCGCCGGAGCGCGAGTAGATCTGGCTGTTGATGCCGACCACCTCGCCGCGCATATTGATCAGCGGGCCGCCCGAGTTGCCGGGGTTGATGGCCACATCGGTCTGAATGAAAGGCAGGTAGTCGCCGGTGTCACGCTGCTTGGCGCTTACGATGCCTGCCGTCACGGAGTTGTCCAGGCCGAAGGGCGAGCCGATGGCCATCACCCACTCGCCGACCTTCAGCCGGTTGACGTCACCGATCTTCACCGCCGGCAGACCGCTGGCCTCGATTTTCACTACCGCCACATCGGTGCGCTTGTCAGCCCCCACCAAACGGGCCTTGAACTCGCGCTTGTCGGTCAGCGTGACGATCACCTCGTCGGCCCCCTCCACCACGTGCGCATTGGTCATGATGAAGCCGTCAGCCGACAGGATGAAGCCGGAGCCGACGCCGCGCGGCTGCTCTTCCTCCTGCGGCCGGTTGGAGCGTGGCCCCTGCTGGCGCGGCACATTCGGCATCGGCAGGCCGAACCGGCGGAAGAACTCCAGCATATCCTCGTCCATGCCACTGCCGCTGCTGGGCCGCGCGGTAACTTTCTCGATGGTGCGGATATTGACCACCGACGGCCCCACCTGTTCTACCAGATCAGTGAAGTCCGGCAGCACACGCGTTTGCGCCGTTGCCGCCTGTACCGGCAGCAACGCTGCCGACGCAGCGGTCAGCGCCACCACCAGCCAGAGGATGGCGCACAGTTGTTTACGAACGATAGCAAGCATCATCGACCTCTTGTTGACAAAAAAACACCGTCTCACGCATCAGACGCTAGGCGCCAAGCGCCAGAACGAACATAAGGCTTCATTTCTTCCGCTCAAGCCCCTGCGCGAAAGCCTGCAGCGTCGACGCCGGCACCTCACCCACAACGGTGAGCCACCAGCCGCCGTCCTTGCCGGCAGACCGGTCTGCGATACGGCGCACCAGGGTATGCGTCGCACCCATGGCCATCAAGCCTTCGGCTCCATGGCGGCGGCGGTCGAAGGGCTCGATGAACAACGAAACCGAGGCCAGCCCATCGGAAAACACCCACTGCACCAGGTCATCGGACGCCTCGGGCCGGCTGCCTGCGGGACGCCGGTAGCAACTCATGGGCTTGAAGCCGGGCACGGAGCTCTTGAGCTGCCAGCCTTCGGCGGCCGCGGTAGTCTTGACCAGTTCCGGCTTTTCCAGCTTGTAGCCTTCGGTGTTGCGCATCATCTGCGTCAACTTTTCCATGCTGACCGGTGCATCCAGCTGCAACTCGGAGAAAGCCACCTGCTCCAGCACACGGCCCTCGCCGTCCAGTGTCTGCAGCTTGACCACCAGGCCGGTCTTCTTCTCGCTCCAGATGCGGTAGCCGAAACGCAGCTTGTCCTTCGGCACCAGTTGCACCACGTCGGCCTCGAAGCCGGCCACGCGCTCGCTGCCCTGCGGGCGTGCGCTGTAGAACTGGTCGATGGCGCTGTCGGCCGACTTGAGCAGGTGCGGGAACAGGCCCAGCGACTCGCGCTTTTCCGTCACCGCCACCTTGCTCTGCGGCGAGAAGGTGATGACCTCGTCGTTGCGGCGGAAGGTGGAACGCGGTGCGCCGGACAGCGACTCCACGCGTTCGATCTGCTTCTCGCCATCACAGACATGCCAGATGCGCGAACTCGCCATGCTGCCGCCGGAAGACACCACCAACGTGCCGATGTAGGCCCGCCGGCGCGACGCCTCATGCAGGCGCATCAACCAGTCGGTGATGCTGCGCTCGGCCGTCGCGTTGGCGGCAACGGCCTCGGCTTGGCTGCCAGCCGTCTGCGCCAGGCCATTCAACCCGCCCAGCAGCCATACGCCGGCCAACAGCAGGCGGCACAGAGGAGCGGTCTTCATGCGGAACGGGTTGCTCATGCCATGCAGCTTTCCGTCATTCAGCGCGCCGGCGGCTCGAAGGTGGCGTTACGCACGAAACCGGCCGGCATCTGCAGCGCCGAAGTACCGCCGAACTGCTGGTGCGCCGCCAGCAACTGGTCCAGGCGCGGATCGCGGATCATGGCCGGCGTGGCCTCGACAACAGCAACTGGCGGCACCGGCGCGTTCGTCTGCGCAAGTTGCGGCGCCCCATCGGCTTTGCCGTCGCTGGAAGTCAGATGCCAGCCCACCACCATCGCGGTCGCTAGCGAGGCCAGTCCAGCCACCAGTTTCCAGCGCATGCTCGCGTCATTGGCAGCCGGATGTTCTGCACGATTCAACCCCTCTGCCCTGGAAATATTCAGACCAGCAGCTAGCAAATTCATAGCATTTTCGGGATGCTCCATCGGCGCCTCCTGCTGCAGGCGCTGGCGCAGGCGCGCCGCGAAAGCGACATCACGGGCGCTGCCCGCGGCCAGCTCATCCGAGCGCAACACATCGCCCACCAGATGGTAGGCGTGCCAGTGGGCGCGGGCCTCCTCGCTGTGCTCGATCAGCGTCAAGGCACGCGCCAATTCCTCGCCGCGCAACTGACCGTCAGCCAAGGCTGAGACCAGTTCCCGCGTGTTCGACATGTCTTGCGTCATCGTGACACTTCCTCTGTTTCGTCTTACCAGCGCTTGCCGGACTGGCGTTCCAGCAGCGGCCGCACCCGCGCCGAAATGGCTTCGCGCGCCCGGAAAATCCGGGAACGCACGGTGCCGATCGGGCAATCCATCGCGGTCGCAATATCCTCATAAGTCAATCCCTCGATCTCGCGCAACGTCACCGCCTGGCGCAAATCCTCGGGCAAGGCTTCCATGGCGGCATTGACGGCCTGCGCAATTTCACGGGCCGCCAGTACCGACTCCGGCGTCTCATCTGTTATTGGTTCATTTCCGGGGCGGGAAGTTTCATCTTCCTCGCCATCCGGCTGGAGCGCCGTCTGCGTCACCAGCCGGTCGCGCTTGAGATCCAGCAGGAATTTCTTGGCGGTGTTCACCGCAATCCGGTACAGCCAGGTGTAGAACTGGGCGTCGCCGCGGAACTGGTGCAACGCCCGGTAGGCCCGGATAAAGGTTTCCTGCGCAATGTCTTCCACCAGATCGCTGTCGCGCACCATGCGGCTGATCAGGCGCTGGATTCGGCGCTGGTACTTGATGACCAGCAGCTCAAAAGCGTGCTGATCACCCGCCAGTGTGCGTTCGACCAACAGCAGATCGCTGTGATCCGTTGCGGGCTGCGCAGGCGGCACCGGCTCTTTCATGCGCGCCCTTGCCCTGTATCCGGCACCCCGTCGGCATGGCCTGCCGCGGCAGCGCGCGAAAGACGCGACCACAGGGCCCGGCGCAGGGCGTCCCAGCGTGTCGGCTCGTTGGTCCGTGCCACCCAGAGCCAGATCGACCTGCCCGCCTGCGGCCGGAATTCCAGTAAGACCCAGCGCTGGAGATCCAGCGTCGGCCGTACCGTACCGCCCAAGCTGTCGCGGCCGGTCTGCCAGGTCCACTGCTGGCCATCCCAGCTCAGGCTTCCCTCTGGTGCCATCAGCAGGCTGCGCAGCGCCAGCGCACCGGTCAGCAATCCAAGCGACACCGCCAGTCCTTGCGGCCAGCCGATGCGGCCCTCGGCCCGAATCCAAAGTACACAGACCACCGCGCCCAGCCCCCACAGCGCCAGCGTCAGCCAACCCTGAATGTGACAACGCCCCACCGGATATGTAACCGCTGGGGCGCTGTGCATGCTGAAAGCTCGACCGGAAGCGTCAGATCCGCTTGAACACAAGCGTACCGTTGGTCCCGCCGAAGCCGAAATTGTTCTTCACTGCCACGTCGATCTTCATGTCCCGCGCGGTATTGGCGCAGTAGTCGAGATCACATTCGGGGTCTTGGTTGAAGATATTGATGGTCGGCGGACTCTTCTGCTCATGCACGGCCAGCACCGTGAACACGGATTCGATGCCGCCGGCGCCACCCAGCAGGTGTCCGGTCATGGACTTGGTGGAGTTGACCACCGTCTTCCTGGCGTGGTCGCCCAGCGCGGCCTTGATCGCGTTGGTTTCGTTGATGTCGCCCAGCGGCGTGGAAGTGCCGTGCGCGTTGAGGTAGTCCACCTGATCGGCATTGATGCCGGCGTTACGCAAGGCGGCCACCATGGCGCGGCGCGGGCCGTCCATGTTGGGGGCCGTCATGTGACCAGCGTCGGCACTCATGCCGAAACCAACCAGCTCGGCGTAAATCTTGGCGCCGCGGGCCTTGGCATGCTCATACTCTTCCAGCACCATGACACCGGCGCCCTCGCCCAACACGAAGCCGTCGCGGTCCTTATCCCAGGGACGGGACGCGGTCTTGGGGTCGTCATTGCGGGTGGAGAGTGCGCGCATGGCGGCAAAACCGCCCACGCCCAGCGGCGAAACCGTCGCCTCGGAACCACCGGCAATCATGACGTCGGCATCACCGTATTCGATCATGCGGCCGGCATCACCGATGTTGTGCAGGCCAGTGGTACAGGCCGTCACGATGGCGAGGTTGGGACCCTTGAAGCCGAAGCGCATCGAGACATGACCCGAGATCATGTTGATGATGGACGCCGGCACGAAGAAGGGGGAAATCCGGCGCGGACCCCGGTTGGTCAGCTCGGCATGGGTGTCCTCGATCAGCGGCAGACCGCCGATGCCGGAACCGATCATGCAACCGATGCGACAAGCCTGCTCTTCGCCCAGCGCCTCGCCCGTCGGCAGGCCGGCATCGGCCACGGCCTGAACCGCGGCGGCAATGCCGTAATGGATGAAGGTGTCCATCGTGCGCGCTTCTTTGGAGCCGATGTACGAATCCAGGTCGAAGCCCTTCACCTCGCCGGCAATCTTGCAGGCGAAATTGGTGGCATCGAACTTTGTGATCAGGTCAATACCAGGCTGACCGGCCAGCAGATTGGACCAGGCATCGGCCACGGTATTCCCCACGGGGCTGATACAGCCAAGACCTGTTACGACAACGCGACGACGGGACATAGATTTCTGTGTTGGCTACAAAAACTGGAGCCACCGTGAGCGGTACGCCCATTGGACGCTGTGCCGCTCACAGGGCTGTGCGATACGGCGAAAGCTGTACCGCAAGGAATGCCATCAGGCCTTCTTGTGGTTGTTGGCGTAGTCGATGGCGTTTTGCACCGTGGTGATCTTCTCGGCGTCTTCGTCCGGAATCTCGATGCCGAACTCGTCTTCCAGGGCCATCACCAGCTCGACCGTGTCGAGGGAGTCGGCACCCAGATCGGCCACGAAGGCTTTCTCATTGGTGACTTGAGACTCTTCCACACCGAGTTGTTCGGCAATGATTTTTTTGACGCGTGCTTCGATATCGCTCATGGTTCCCTCAGAGGGTTGTAAATGAATCCGTGATTTTAGCCGGCCCGGGAAGTTGTCTGCCCGGGTCGGATGGCCGTACGGATAAATCGGCTTGAACCTTACATCAACATGCCGCCGTTGACGTGCAACTCCTGCCCCGTCACATAACCCGCCTGCGGCGAGGCCAGATAAGCCACCGCGTGCGCAATGTCGGCCGGTTTACCCAAGTGCCCCAGGGGAATCTGGCTCAACAGGGCCTTCTGTTGTTCGTCCGGCAGATGCGCCGTCATGTCGGTTTCGATGAAACCCGGCGCCACACAGTTGACCGTGATGGTACGCGAACCCAGTTCACGCGCCAGTGCGCGCGTCATGCCGGCCACGCCGGCCTTGGCCGCAGCGTAGTTGGCCTGGCCCGGGTTGCCCGAGGCGCCCACCACCGAAGTGATGCTGATGATGCGGCCGTAGCGCTGCTTCATCATGGGACGGATGACGGCGCGGCTCAGGCGGAACACGGCCTTGAGGTTGGTGTCGATCACCTCGTCCCACTCGCCGTCCTTCATGCGCATGGCCAGGTTGTCGCGCGTGATGCCGGCATTGTTGACCAGCACATGCAGGCCACCTTGCTGCTTGACAATGGCCTCGATCAGGGCTTCGCAGCCATCGGCATCGTTCACATTGAGCTTGACGCCGCGGCAGCCGTCGAAAGTCGCCAGGGCTGCGCTGATCTTCTGCGCACCTTCATCACTGGTGGCCGTGCCGATGACCTGCAGGCCGCGATGCGCCAGTTCGTGCGCGATGGCAGCGCCGATGCCGCGCGAGGCGCCCGTCACCAGAGCCACCTGGCCTTCGAATTTGATTTCACTCATAGAACCAGTCCTTTCACTTCCGCCAGCGTCGCCGGATCGTACAGGGCGGCGCCGGTCAGTTCCGCATCGATGCGCTTGACCATGCCGGCCAGCACCTTGCCCGGGCCGCATTCCACCAGGGTGGTGATGCCGCGCGCCTTGATGGCCTGCACGCACTCGACCCAGCGCACCGGGCCAAAAGCCTGACGGTACAGCGCGTCGCGTATGCGGTCGGCATCGGTTTCCACCGCCACATCGATGTTGTTGATCAACGCCATCGGCGGCGCGGCGAACTCCACCGTTTCCAGCCGCTCACGCAGCTTCTCGGCCGCCGGTTTCATCAGGCTGGAGTGGAACGGCGCCGACACCGGCAGCGGCAGGGCGCGTTTGGCGCCATTGGCTTTGAGCAGCTCGCAGGCTTTTTCCACCGCGGCTTTGGAGCCGGCAATCACGGTCTGCGCCGGATCATTGAAATTGACCGCTTCGACCACTTCCGGGGAACCGGCGCCAAACGACTGCGTCACCTCGGCGCAACCGGCAATCACCTTGGCCGCCTCCATGCCGAGGATGGCCGCCATGGCACCGGTGCCCACCGGCACCGCTTCCTGCATGGCCTGGGCGCGCAGGCGCACCAGCGGCGTGGCCTGTGCCAGCGTCAGTACGCCGGCGGCCACCATGGCCGAATACTCGCCCAGCGAATGACCGGCCACCGCGGACGGCGCCACGCCGGTCTCGCTCATCCAGGCACGGTAGGCTGCCACCGCCGCCACCAGCATCACGGGCTGGGTGTTGGTGGTCAGGGCCAGGGCCTCTTTCGGACCTTCCTTGATCAGCTTGGCCACGTCCTCGCCCAGGGCGTCAGACGCCTCCTTCAGGGTTTCGAGCACCACCGGATGATCGCCCCAGCCGTCGAGCATGCCGACCGACTGCGAGCCCTGACCGGGAAACACAAAAGCAAACGGTTTCATCGTGACGTATCAGAAATGGTTGGTTGAATCTGGCTTCAGCCCTTGTCCATGGAGGACAGATGGCTACATAGTGAGAAGCACGGAGCCCCAGGTGAAGCCGCCGCCCACACCTTCGAGCATGACCAGTTGACCTGGTTTGACCTGGCCGCCACGCACCGCCGCATCCAGCGCCAGCGGGATCGAGGCAGCCGACGTGTTGCCATGCTGGTCCACGGTCACGATGACCTTGTCCATCGGCAACTTCAGCTTCTTGGCCGTGCTCTGCATGATGCGGATGTTGGCCTGGTGCGGGATCAGCCAGTCGATGTCCGTGTCCTGCTTGCCGGCCTTGGCCAGCGTGGCGCGAGCCGTCTCTTCAAGCACCCCGACCGCCAGCTTGAAAACAGCCTGTCCATCCATCTTGAGGAGCGGGTCGCCGAGCACGTTGCCGCCCGACACATGGCCCGGCACGCACAAAATGCCGACGTGCTTGCCATCGGCATGCAGATCGCTGGCCAGAATGCCCGGCTTGTCGGATGCTTCCAGCACCACGGCCCCGGCGCCGTCACCGAACAGCACACAGGTGGTACGGTCCTTGAAATCGAGGATGCGCGAAAAAACCTCGGCGCCAATCACCAGCGCCTTGCTGGCAGCGCCGGTCTGGATCATGGCGTCAGCCAGGGTCAGCGCATAGATGAAACCGCTGCAGACTGCCTGCACGTCAAAGGCGGGGCAGCCATGGGCGCCCAGCTTGTTTTGCAGAATGCAGGCGGTGGAGGGGAACACCATGTCCGGCGTGGACGTGGCAACGATGATCAGGTCGATGTCCTGCGCCTGCAGGCCGGCGGCCTGCAGGGCATTCCTGGCCGCGGCCACTCCCAGGTCGCTGCTGCATTCATCGGGGGCGGCAAAATGCCGGGCCCGGATGCCGGTGCGTTCGACAATCCAGTCGTCGGAAGTCTCCACCCCTTGAGCAGCCAGTTCAGTCACCAGCTCGGCGTTGCTGAGTCGACGGGGCGGCAGGTAGCTGCCAGTACCAGTGATGCGGGAATAACGTCTCATGAATAATTCTGTTGGTTTGCCCAGCGCCGGTCAGGCCATGACCGAGATAACCGGCTACTCCGCGCCGGCAATACCAAGCAGCGGGGCCGCATGCGCAATCCGGGCCTGAACCCGGTCGAGCAGCTTGTTACGGGCTGCATCATACGCGCGGTTCAAGGCCTGCTCAAAAGCGAAGGCGTCGGCCGAGCCATGGCTCTTGAACACCAGGCCACGCAGACCCAGCAGCGCAGCGCCATTGTAGCGCCGGTGATCCATCCGTTTTTTAAAGATTGAAAGAACAGGATAAGCACAAATAGCAGCAAATTTGGTGAAGATGTTGCGCGAAAACTCTTGCTTAAGAAAACTTCCGATCATTGAGGCCAGGCCTTCGCTGGTCTTGAGTGCCACATTGCCGACAAAACCGTCACAGACCACGATATCGGTGGTTCCCTTGAAAATATCATTGCCTTCGACGTTGCCAAAGAAATTCAAATCACCGGAGTTAGATGCCAATCGAAGCAGTTCGCCTGCTTTTTTGATGACTTCATTGCCTTTAATGACTTCTTCACCGATGTTGAGCAAGCCGACCGACGGATTCTGATCGTCATTGAGGACCGACACCAGGGCCGACCCCATGACGGCAAATTGCAGCAGGTGTTCAGCCGAGCAATCCACATTGGCCCCCAGGTCGAGCACCGTGGTGCCGCCGCCCTTGGCGTTGGGAATCTGCGCCGCAATGGCCGGGCGGTCAATCCCGTCCACGGTTTTGAGCAGGTAGCGGGCAATTGCCATCAACGCACCGGTATTACCGGCCGAGACCGCCGCCTGCGCAGCGCCGTCCTTGACCTGCTGGATCGCCACGCGCATGGACGAATCCTTCTTGCGGCGCAGCGCCACCTCGATCGGATCGTCCATGCCCACGACCTCGGTCGCCGCCACCACGCGCGCGCGCGCATGACTCAGGCCAGCCAGGCTGTCGGGCAGACCGACCAGCAGCAGCTCGGCATTGGGATGGTGTTCGAGGAAATGGCGGCACGCAGTGAGCGTGACGCGGGGGCCGTGATCGCCCCCCATGCAGTCAACAGCAATCGTGATCATGGGTAAGCGGCGCGATCAGACAAAAAAACCGAATGCATCGGCATCAAGACAAAGGCCCGAGGCTACTGCTTGGTAGCTTCGGGCCTTGGACAGTCAGGCTGGATCAGGCTTCAGACTTGGTCTTGAGCACCTTGCGGCCACGGTAGAAACCGTTCGGGCTGATGTGGTGGCGCAGGTGGGTTTCACCGGTGGTGGGTTCCACGGCGATGCCAGGCACATTCAGTGCGTTGTGCGAACGGTGCATACCGCGCTTGGAAGGCGACTTTTTGTTTTGCTGGACGGCCATGATCGGCTCCTGGTCTTATGCCATGCGGACACCGCACGGCAAGGGTTGTTCAAAGGTTGGTGGGTCTGCACAGGTTGGGTCTGCGCGAAGCCTTGAATTATAGCCTAACTGGTTGATTTTGCGCCAGTTTCCCAAAACGCTCAGTTGGACTTGCCCGCTTTCAGCCCCGACAGGGCGGCAAAAGGATTGGGTTTTTCGGCCTGGGCCGCCTCGAAATCAGCGTCCTGCGCCGCCAGTTTGAGTTCGGTCGGGCAAACCTCATGTCGTGGCACCACGGGCAATTCCATCAACAACTCGTCCTCAATTAGCCCGTACAGGTCGAAGTCGCGGCTCAGGGCCAGCACATCCTCCTCGGCTTCCTCGTCCTCGGCTTCAGCCTGCTCCTCGCTGGCGACAAAGCGGAAGGAACGGTCCACCGTCAGCGCGATATCGACCGGTCCCAGGCAGCGCTGGCAGGTCAGCGGCAGGCTCACCTGCGCGCTCAAGTGCAGCCAGACCTGGGTGAACCCACTGGCATCGATCAGCATTTCGCCGCGCGCTTCCCATTGCACGGCCCGGTCAGCCCCCTGGCCACCGGCTTCCTCCAGCAGACGCAGATACTTCGATAGCGGATCCTGCCCGGACAGGACGGCGCCAGCCTTGGCAAAGGCCTTGACGTCGAGCCGGGTGGCAACAAACTCATGTGACATGCCGGCAGTGTAAGAGAATCGGCGCATGATCGAATCAGCCAACCGACAACTCATCCTGGGTTCGACCTCGCCTTATCGGCGCGAACTGCTGGCACGCCTGCGCCTGCCCTTCGACGTCGCCTCACCCGAGGTCGACGAAACGCCGCAGCCGGGCGAAACCCCGCGCGATCTGGCCTGCCGCCTGGCGCTGGCCAAGGCCCACGCCGTGGCCGCCCGTTTTCCGGCCGCGGTGGTGATCGGCTCGGACCAGGTAGCCGACCTCGACGGCCAGCCCTTGGGCAAGCCCGGCACACACGAACGCGCCGTGACCCAGCTGCGCCAGATGCGCGGAAAAACCGTGGTGTTCCAGACCGCCGTGGCCGTGGTCTGCCACGACACCGGCTTCGAGCAGGTGGATCTGGCCCCGGTGCGCGTGCGCTTTCGCGACCTGGGCGATGCCGAGATCGAAGCCTATCTGCGCGCCGAGACACCGTACGACTGCGCCGGTAGCGCCAAGAGTGAAGGCCTGGGCATCACGCTACTGGCATCGATCGAGAACGACGACCCCACCGCGCTGATCGGCCTGCCCTTGATCCGCACCACTGGCCTGCTGCGTGCCGCCGGCTTGGCCCTGCTCCCACCGCAGAAAGTTGCTTGATGAGTGCCGCCACTGGAAAACTCTACCTGGTGCCGGCCCCGCTCGATTTCGGCTGCGCGACGCAAACGCCGCTGACCGAGGTGCTGCCCCAGGGCACCCTGGCCGTGGCCGCCCGACTGCAGCACTGGGTGTGCGAGAACGCCAAGAGCGCGCGCGCCTACCTCAAACGCGTCAACGAGCTTCATCCCCTGCCCTGCCCCATTCAGGCGCTGCAGATCCAGGAGCTGCCGCGCGAGGTGCACAAGAAGGGCGACCATGGCGGCACGTTCGACGCCCGCCCCCTGCTGAGTGCCGCCCTGGCCGGCCACGATGTCGGCCTGCTCAGTGAAGCCGGCATGCCGGCCGTGGCCGACCCGGGGTCCTCGGTGGTGCGCGCCGCGCACGAACTGGGAATTGAAGTCGTGCCACTGGTCGGCCCGGTGTCGCTCTTGCTGGCGCTGGCAGCCAGCGGCCTGTCGGGCCAGAACTTCGCTTTTGTGGGTTACCTGCCGCAGGACGCAGCGGCGCGCGCGCAGCGCATCAGGGAACTCGAAGTCCTGGTACAAAAAACCGGGCAGACCCAGCTCTTCATCGAAACGCCCTACCGCAACGCCGCCCTGTTCGAAGCGCTGCTCAAAACCCTGCAGCCCGCCACCCGGCTGGCCGTCAGCTGCGGCCTCACGCTGGCGGGTGCACAGAGCCGCAGCGACAGCGTCAAGCAGTGGCGGCAGCAAGCCATCCCGCCCGCCAACGACACACCTGCGGTGTTTGCCATCGGGCGCTAGCCATCGGCCGCGTTTCTATTCTGGCAAGAACCCTGGGGGCTTTGCAGCCTGGATTGCACGGTCACGGCCCGCTGCCTATACTTTTTGCCATGCACCCTCCCGCCTTGTCCTCGATTCAGCACCGCACGGATTCGCCGGCCCGCGTGCGGCAGGGCGGTGCGCAGGCGTGCGGGCTTGCGGCCGTGGACACCCCACTGTGTCCGCCAACCCCCGCACATTCCTGAGCCCGGCGATTCCCTTCGAACTTTTTGCGCACTCGCCATCGCCGGGCCTCATCACCGGCGCGGTGACGCCCATTGCAGCCTTCCGGCCGCGGCGTCTTTTCCCGACAGGAGAATTCAATGAACACGGACTTCCAGACCGAGCGCACGCTCACCCAGCTTGACCATGTCCGGCTCGACAAGCTGACGACCCGCTCACAAGCCGCCGGCCATCTGCCTGCCCCGGCATTCGAGGCCATCCAGGCGCTGCTGGCCACCAGCGATCTGGTGGCATCGCGCGAGGTGGCGCCGGACATCGTCACCATGTATTCCCAGGTGCTGCTGGTGGAACCGATCAGCCAGGCGCGTCAAACCCTGACGCTTTGCTACCCGGAGGATTCAGATCCGGTCGCCGGTTTCATCTCCGTGCTGTCCCCGCTCGGCGCCAGCCTGCTCGGGCTGCGGGTCGGTGATCGTGCGCGCTGGCAAACGCCGCACGGCACGGAAGGCACTGCTGAAGTGGCGGCCATTCTCTTCCAGCCGGAAGCCAGTGGCGACTACACGACCTGACCTCCGGGCAGATCCCGGCGCCAAGGCGGTTCAGCGGAACGAGGGCATCGACTTCAGCGCCTTGACCGCGCCCTCGCCGATGGCGGCACCGAAGCGTTTGACCAGCCGCTCGGCCACGTTGTCACGCCGCGTGTAGTCAACCACCTCCTCGGCTTTCACCACTTCACGCGCCACGAAGTCGAGGTTGCCGAGCTGGTCGGCCAGGCCGAGTTCGACAGCCTGCTGGCCGGTCCAGAACAGGCCGCTGAACATCTCGGGCGACTCCTTCAGGCGCTTGCCGCGCCCGGCCTTGACCACGGTGATGAACTGCTGGTGGATCTGGTCGAGCATGGCCTGGGTGTAGACGCGCTGCTTCTCGGTCTGCGGGCTGAAGGGGTCGAGGAAGCCCTTGTTCTCGCCAGCCGTCATGAGGCGGCGTTCGATGCCGAGCTTGTCCATCAGGCCGGTGAAACCGAAGCCGTCCATCAGCACGCCGATGCTGCCCACGATGCTGGCCTTGTCGACATAGATCTGATCCGCCGACACGGCGATGTAGTAGGCCGCCGACGCAGCAGCCTCCTCCACCACGGCATAGACCGGTTTGTTGTACTTGGCCTTCAGGCGCCGGATTTCGTCGTTGATGATGCCGGCCTGCACCGGGCTGCCGCCGGGCGAATTGATCAGCAGCACGACCGCTTGGGCCCCGTGGTCCTCGAAGGCGCTGCGGACGGACGAGACCACCAGTTCCGCGCTGGCCTCCGAGCCGGAAGCAATCTCGCCCTTGATCTCCACCAGCGCGGTGTGCGGCTTGATGACATTCTTGGCCGGCCCCCCCAGGCCGAAGCCGATGCCAACCAGCAGCACGATCAACGTCAGCCAGCTGAGGCGGCTGATCAGACGCCAGCGTCGCGCCGCACGCTGCTCTTCCAAAGCGGCAAACGCCAGCTTCTCGAGGACGCTGCGCTCCCAGCCCGGCGTCTCGGCAACGCCTTCTTTTGCTCCGTTTTTGATAGCTGACTGCGCAGTATCGGCGTCGGTCTTCTGGCTGTTTGGCATGTCGTCGTGGGTTTCGGGGCGGCTGGAATCATTCATGTCAGAACTCGACAGGTTTCAGGTTGTAGGCAGTATGCCAGTGCACGACACCGTCGTGTTCGGAAAGAGGAATCTTGGCCAGGCCGCCGCGACACGGCCCGCCGCGGCAGGCGCCGGTGTCGGGCGCGTAGACCGCGCCATGCGTGGCGCACATCAGCCAGCGCCCGCTGGGGTCGAAAAAATGGTTGGGCTGGTAGTCCATTTCCATGGCCACATGGGTGCAGCGATTCACGTAGGCGTGCACCTGGCCCTCGAAGCGGATGGCAAAGGCGCGGCAGGTCTGCCCGTGGTAGACCACGTCAAAGGGCACGGCCAAGCCGCCCTCGGCCAGGTCCGCCGAATTGCACAAGGGGATCAACGTCTCGTCCATGGCACTCAGGCGTATGCCGGTCGCCGGGCCGCCCCAAGGCCGGCAGCGGCCCCCTCGGGGGGCAGGGAGTACACGCAGTGACGACCGTGGGGGCTAAGCATTTTTCAACAGCCAGTCATGCAGGTCGCGCACCGTATGCGCCACAAAACGCGGCCGCAAGACCTGGAAGGCCTCGGGCTCGTGCGCGCCGTAGCTGACCCCGACGCTGACGCAGCCGGCGTTCAACGCCATCTGCAGGTCGTGCGTGGTGTCGCCGATCATCAGCGTGCGCTCCGGGTCGACGCCGAACTCGCGCATCAGCTCGTGCAGCATCAGCGGATGCGGCTTGCCCGCCGTTTCATCCGCCGTGCGCGAGCCGTCGAACATGCCCTTGAGCTCGGCTGCCTGCAGCGCCTCGTCCAGGCCCCGGCGGCTCTTGCCGGTGGCCACCGTCAGCCAGTGGTGGCGGCCCTTCAGGTCGGCCAGCATCTCCAGCACGCCGCCAAACAGGCTGATGTCGTTCTGGTGTGCCAGGTAATGGTGGCGGTAGCGCGCGCCCAGCTCGGGGTATTTCTCTTCCGGCACGTCCGGCGCGGCATGGGCCAATGCCTGCATCAGCGCCATGCCGATGACGTAGGCCGCCTGTTCGTCACTCGGCACGGTACCGCCGACGTCACGCACCGCCAGCTGGATGCAGCGGGTGATGATCTGGGTGGAGTCGAACAGCGTGCCGTCCCAGTCGAAGGCGATCAGGTCGAACTGCCGGGGGCGGAAGGCGGATTCAGACATGGGCGGACAGGGCATGGGCCAGAAACTTGTCGAGTTCAGGGGGCAGCGGTGCCAGCAGTTCGATGCGCTCACCGCTGGCCGGATGGCTGAACTGTAACCGCCACGCATGCAGGAACATGCGCCGGAGGGCTGATCCATCGGTCTGTTTTTGCAACGCTTTGTTCAACTCGAAATCGCCGTACTTGTCGTCGCCGACGATCGGCAGGCCCTCGGAGGCCAGATGCACCCGGATCTGGTGTGTGCGGCCCGTCTTGATCGTCACCTCCAGCAGCGTATAACCTTGGGTCGCCGGCCCGACCGGACCGGGCAGACAGTCTTTTACCTTGACCAAGGTCACGGACTTCATGCCGTCCGGGTCGTCCTTGGCCACCACCTTGACGCGGCGCTCGCCGTCGGCCAGCAGGTACTTGTGCAGCGGCTTGTCCAGCACCTTCTTGCTGGCGGGCCATTGTCCGGTCACCAGCGCCAGGTAGGTCTTGCCGGTCTCGCGCTCGCGGAACTGGTCCTGCAGGTTTTTCAGGGCGCTGCGCTTTTTGGCCACCAGCAGGATGCCGCTGGTCTCGCGATCGAGCCGGTGCACCAGTTCCAGGAACTTGGCCTGCGGCCGCGCCATGCGCAACTGCTCGATGACGCCAAAACTCACGCCCGAGCCGCCATGCACCGCCACGCCGGCCGGCTTGTTGACGGCCAGCACCGCCTCGTCCTCGAACAGCACCGGGAACTCGCGCGCCGGCGCGCCGCGCGCCACCAGGCCGGCCATGGCCTCGGCCTTTTCCGCCACCCGCTCCGACAGGCGTACCGGCGGCACCCGCACGACGTCGCCGGCCTCGACCCGCGTGTCGGCAGAGGCACGCCCTTTGTTAACCCTCACTTCGCCGCTGCGGATGATGCGATAAACGTGGGTTTTGGGCACGCCCTTGAGCTGGCGCAACAGGAAGTTGTCCAGGCGCTGGCCGGCCGATTCTTCATCGACTTCCACCGATTTGACCTGGGGAGCACCGGCGGGCAATTTGCCCCCTATAATGTGTTTCACTAGCGACGCGCTGTAAGTGGTTGATTTGTCTGGAGTTTAGTCCACATGACGCCACCGGCCCCGCTGGAAGGTCGATGTCACCGCCCGTTTCGCACGCAGACCGCAAGCCATTTGCTTGCCGTGGCCTGCAGGACGGAAGGCGTAACCGACGCATTGAAACACTGATACGGAATACCCAAGTCTGCCAGCGAGAAGCTGGCGGACGGATCAAAGCGAAATGTTTGTGTTGATGAGTCTGATCCTCACCTGCCTGCAGCGCTGCTTCGCGCTGTTTGATGGCATGGACCAGCCGTCGGCGCCCGCCACGCGGGTGCAAAGAGCTGCCAAACCGGTGGCCACTCCACAAGCGATTCCCCTCGCCCCCATCCACGCGCCTACACTGCGGCTCACCATTTGAGCCTGCGGTTCTCCGGCAATTCCTTTCGTTTCAAAGCGTCAGTTCCGGCATCGTTTGCCCGCTAGGGGCATGTGAACTGATGAAAAGGAAGGCAATCCATGAAACGGATGCTGATCAACGCCACGCAGGCCGAAGAACGCCGCCTGGCGATTGTGGATGGGCAGAAACTGCTCGACTACGAAATCGAAATCGAAGGGCGCGAACAGCGCAAGGGCAATATCTACAAGGCCGTCGTCACACGCGTCGAGCCCTCGCTCGAAGCCTGCTTCGTCGACTACGGCGAGGACCGCCACGGCTTCCTGCCGTTCAAGGAAATCTCCAAGCAGTATTTCCAGCAAGGTGTCTCGGTCAGCCAGGCCCGCATCCAGGACGCCATCAAGGAAGGCCAGGAACTGCTGGTGCAGGTCGAGAAGGAAGAGCGCGGCAACAAGGGCGCCGCCCTGACCACCTTCATCTCGCTGGCCGGCCGCTACGTGGTGCTGATGCCCAACAACCCGCGCGGCGGTGGCGTGTCGCGCCGCATCGAGGGCGATGACCGTGCCGAACTGAAGGAAGCGCTCGACCAGCTCGAGTACCCCAACGGCATGAGCATCATCGCGCGCACCGCCGGCATCGGCCGCAGCGCGCCCGAGCTGCAGTGGGACCTGAACTACCTGCTCAAGCTGTGGAGCGCCATCGACGGCGCCACCAAGGGTGCCAAAGGCGCCTTCCTGATCTACCAGGAATCGAGCCTGGTGATCCGCGCCATCCGCGACTACTTCAACGCCGACATCGGCGACATCCTGATCGACACCGACGACGTGTACGACCAGGCGCAGCAGTTCATGGCGCACGTCATGCCCGAGCATGCCGCCCGCGTGAAGCGCTACCGCGACGACGCGCCGCTGTTCTCGCGCTTCCAGATCGAACACCAGATCGAATCGGCCTACGCCCGCACCGTGACGCTGCCGTCCGGCGGCGCCATCGTGATCGACCACACCGAAGCGCTGGTCTCGGTGGACGTGAACTCGGCACGCGCCATCAAGGGCGGCGACATCGAGGAAACCGCCACCCGCACCAACCTGGAAGCCGCTGACGAAGTGGCACGCCAGATGCGCCTGCGCGACTTGGGCGGCCTGATCGTGATCGACTTCATCGACATGGAAGAAAGCCGCAACCGCCGTGAGGTGGAAAACCGCCTGCGCGACGCGCTGCGCCAGGACCGCGCCCGCGTGCAGTTCGGCACTATCAGCAAGTTCGGCCTGATGGAAATGAGCCGCCAGCGTCTGCGCCCGGCGCTCTCCGAAGGGGCTTCCATCCCCTGCCCGCGTTGCGGCGGCTCCGGCCACATCCGCGACACCGAAAGCTCGGCGCTGCAGATCCTGCGCATCATCCAGGAAGAGGCGCAGAAAGACAACACCGCCTCGGTGCTGTGCCAGGTGCCCGTGGACGTTGCCTCCTTCCTGCTCAACGAGAAGCGCACCGAAATCGCCAAGATCGAGCTCAAGCAGCGCATCAACGTGCTGATGGTGCCCAACAAGTCGCTCGAGACGCCGAACTACAAGCTCGAGCGCCTCAAGCACGACGACCCGCGTCTGGACAACATCGAAGCCAGCTACAAGATGGCCGAAGAGGTGGAAGATCCGACCTCGGTGACGCGTCGCTCGCAGGAGCCGACCAACAAGCAGACCCCGGTCATCAAGGGCGTGCTGCCCGATGCACCGGCACCGATCGTGGCACCGAAGCCCGTGGCCCAGCCCCAGGCCGCCAAGCCGGCCCACGCCGCCAAACCGGCGACCCCGGCCAGTACGGGCTTCTTCGGCTGGCTCAAGAACCTGTTCGGTGGCGCCCCTGCCGCTGAACCAGCCAAGTCCGGCGAAAAGAAGGAAGAACGCCGCGAAGGACGTGGCGGCCGCGGCGGCGAAGGCCGTGGTCGTGGCGAAGGCCGCGGTGAAGGTCGTGGCGAGGGCGGTCGTCCGGAAGGTCGCGGTGAAGGCCGTGGCCGCGGTGGCCGTGGCGGACGCGGTGGCCGTGATGGCGAAGGCCGCGGTCGTGGCGAACGCCAGGGCCAGCGCCCCGAGACCGTGACGGCAGAGTCGGCGGCCCAGCCAGGCACGGAAGTCCCCAAGACGGAGCAGCGCCAGGAACGTGCACCGCGCAATGGCGAGCAGCGCGGCGGCCGCGGTGAACGTGGCGAGCGCGGTGAGCGCACCGAACAGCGCCCCCCGCGTGCTGAACGCGGCGAACGCGGCGAACGTGGTGAGCGCACCGAACGCAGTGAAGGCCGTGGTGAACGCCGCGAACGTCCGCCGCGCCAGGACGACAACCGCCAGCAGCCGGCTGAAGAAGTACGCCTGACCGGCGAAGCCGCCGTGGCAGAACAAGTGGCGGCAGCAACCCCGGCAGAAACCTCGGCCGTGGTCGAAGCCCAGCCAGGTGCAACCGAGGCTGTGGCGCGTCCCGAAGGTGAAGGCGGCAATGGCCAGCGTCGTTCGCGCGACCGTTATGGCCGGGACCGCCAGCGTGGCGAACGCGGAGAACGTGGTGAGCGCCAGGAACGCGCACCGCAAGAAGCCGCTCCGGCGGAAACGCTGCCGGTGACGGAAGCGGCCAGCGCTCCGGCGCCCGCGCCGGCCGTGGTGGCGCAAACCCGTGCTGCCGCTCCGGCTGCACCGGCACCCGCCACCGCTGCACGTCAACTGCCGCGCGTGCAGTCGTATGCGCTGCCGCTGGGTGAATTGAACCAGATCGCTGATGCCGCTGGCCTGCAGTGGGTCAACTCCGACATGGACAAGGTGGCAGCCGTGCAAGCGGCCATTGCCGCCGAACCCAAGCCGATGCACGTGCCGCGTGAGCGTCCGGCGCCGGTGGTGATCGACGAAGGTCCGCTGATCCTGGTCGAGACCCGCAAGGATCTGAGCAGCCTGAACCTGCCGTTCGAGCAGCAGTCGGTGCAGAGCTAACGCATCCTGCCCCGCCGACAAGAAGCCCGCTTCATGCGGGCTTTTTTGTGTTCGAATTCTTTGAGTCATTGCGCGAATAGCTACTGAATTTATAGCATTTGGTGTTTTGCTTGAGTGCCTGACAGGGCTGGCGAGCCGGGTCTGCCAGACACTCAGCCAATCGCTACAAATTCAATAGCTGCCCGCCCAGTAACTACAAGACAAAGCCACAAAAAAGCCCGCACGAAGCGGGCTTTCCCATGCAGCTTCTGAGCAGCAACTCAGAAAATATCGACCGCCCCGGTCCGCGCGACTTCAACAAAGAAGCCCCGCCGCACCAGATCCAGATGGCTGCACACCTTGTCGCGGCCATTCTTCTGCGCAAAATCGACCGCCTGCTCGGCCCGCTCCAGCGCCGTGCTGGGCGAGTCGTCGGCCATGATGCGCGTGAAACCGGCGCAGACGGTGATGCGGCCGACCTGAGGAAAGTTGAACTTCTCGACATTGGCCCGCATGCGCTCGAACGCACCGAAGGCCAGCGCCTCGTCCGGGCAATGAAAGAGCGCGGCAAACTGGTCGCCGCCGAAACGGTAGAGACGGTCGTGCGCGCGGAAGGTGTTGCCCATCAAACGCGCCACCAGCAGCGTGACCTCTTCCATGATGAGGTGACCGTGCTTGTCACTCAGCAGAGGGAAGTTGTCGATGACGATGGTGCCCAGCCAGTAGTTGGGCGGCACGCGATGGCGCCGTTCCTTGCCGACCTCGCTGGGTGCAGGCGCATGCCGGTCGCTGTCCATCACGCCGTCCATCTCCTCCAGCACCGCGCTGTAGAAGGCATCGTCGAGCGATTTGCGGTTGAGCAGGCCGGTCAGCGCATCACGGTCGCTGTAGGCCAGCAGCGTGTACATGTTGCGGTAGATGTGGTGCAGCTGGCCAATGGTCTCCAGCGCCTCCTCGTTCAGTGGCGCGGCCGAGTGGATCTCGAGCACGCCCTGCTCCTCGTCGCCGCGCGCATCCGTGAACAGCGGGAAATAGGTTTTGCGCGGCCCGTCTTCGCCGGCCCAGGCCACTTCGAGCGTGTCGCGGCTCTGGATGCAACGAAGCCGGTCCGGGGCATCTTCCAGCAGTGGCAGGCTGTCGATATCCACGCGCAGCGGATCAACCACCTTGCCGCCGCCACGGGCATCAAGCGAGACCACGTCGAGCCAGCGCCGGATGCCGTCCTCGCTGGTCACGCGCGTGATCAGCACGCGCTGGATGGGGACCAGATCGATCAGCGCCTTGGCCAGAGTGAGCTCCAGCAAATCACGGTCCCGGTGATCGGTCAGCTTGATGAGGTGTTCGGTCAGGGTCGCCATGAACCCATGATAGCGGGGAACGGCCGTGCCGTCACGCCTGGGCGGCGTTGCGCCAGGCTTTGGCGGCGGCCGGTGCGTCCTCGCGCTGTTCGGCCAGCAACGCCAGGGCACGCCAGGCGTTGCGCCGTAGCGCCGGCTCACGCTGCTGCGCCAGCGACTGCTGCAGCAACTGCTGCGCCTTGCCCCACAGGCTCAGGCGCATGCAGGAAATGCCCGCCAGATACTGCAGCAGCGCATCGCGCGGATTGCCCATCTGCGCCGTCTCGATGCGCGTGAGCCAAGCAGCGTCCAGCGTCCCTTCCGCTTGGGCAAAACTGCGTTCGAGCACCTGCACCAGCCGCAGGCGCTGTTCCGGCGCCAGCGCCGAGCCGGGCTGAACCATCTGTTCCCAGACCGGCAGCAACCACTGCTGGGCCAGGTTCACCTCGCCCCCCAGCGACAGCATGCGTTCGGCTGCCAGGATGGCCACCTCGGGCATGTTGCGCTCGGCGGCATCAAGCTCGCCCCAGGCCTTGTACAGCTGGGACGGGTCGTAGGCCGCCTGTACCAGTTCCACGGCCAGCCCGCGCACGATGCTGCGCGCCGCCGTCTCGGAGAAAGCGCGGTGCTTGGCCAGCAGGCGTGCCGTCTCCAGCGCCACCTGCGTGCGCCGGGCCAGCCGCGCCACCTTGAAGCGCAGGCGCAGCGCCAGCGTACGCCGGGCCACGCCCTGCGGCAACTCGTCCAGCCGCTGCAGGGCCAGCTGCACGTCACGGTCGTCGAAGGCCCAGCGCGCCGCGCGCAGTTGCAGGCCTTCGCGCAATTCCTGTTCCTCGCGCCGCGAGGCATGCGGCAAGTCCAGCGCCTGGCGGGCATGCTCGTCGCGCGCCGTCTTGTCCTGCAAGGCATGGGCACTCTCGGCCGCCAGCAGATGGGCCGCGGACCGCAGCCGGCTGCCGTAGGGCAGTGCGTGGTCGCTGCCGGTCAGGGCGCGTTCCTGCTCCAGCACGCCCTCTGCCGCCTTGCGGGCACGAATGAAGCGGCCAGCCGCCAGGTGGGACAAGGTATCGATCAGGCCGACCTGCATGGCGCGCTCCTGATGCTGGATGCGCCAGCGGCGCGCCTCTCCCGGCAGCGACAGCAGCACGGCCAGCGCGCGCAATGCGGCATACACCACGAAGAACAGGCCCACCAGCGTCAGCAGCACCAGGTTGAGCGAAAGGTCGAGACGGTACGGCGGCCAGAACACGGTGACCGTGCCCTGGTTGTTGCCGGCAAACAGGGCTGTCGCCACCGCGATGGCGAACAGCGCCAGGAACCAGAGGATGGCACGCATGCTTATCTGCCCGCAGCGGCTGTGGTCAGCGCGGCCAAGGTCTCATCCACATGCGGCAACTCCAGCGTCTTCATCTGGCCCTGCATCTGCTGCAGCAGGCTGGCCGCCGCCTGCGTCTTGCGCGACGTCGGGTCGAAATACCGGCCCAGCGTGATCGACGCCGAGGCGAGGTCGGCACGGGCGGAGCCGAGCTGGCGCGACAGCAGTCCCAGGCGGGCGTTCAGCAGCTTGAGCTTGAAGTTCTCGCGCAGGAAGAAGGATTGTTCGGGCGACAGCAAGGCAGCTTCCGGCTGTTCGATCCGGCTCACGCGCACCAGGCCACGCAACTCATTGCCGACCAGTTGCAGGCTGCGCTGCCACCAGCTGGCCACGCTGTCCTCGCGCCGCGGTTTGAGGCCGGCCGCCGCGCCGGGCGCCGTGGCCACGGCCACGGCGTTGGCCAGTGGCAGCTCGTCCGAAAGGCGCACCAGCTCGTCCATCTTGACCAGCAGCGCCGGCGTATCGGAGACGGTGGTGGCCTTGATGCGCGCCACATCACGTGCGATGGCGCGCTGCAAGGGTGTCAGGCGCGGCTGGGCGGCACGCGTCACGCGCTGCTCCGCCGTCTTCAGGGCCGCCAGCAAGGGCTCCACGCTGCCGGTGAGCTGTGCCTGCTGCTGCGCCAGGCGAATGGCCGACTCGATGTCGACCACCAGATTCTCGTCACGCGAGCGCGACAGGCTTTGCATCAGCTCTTCCAGCTGGGCGCGCTGCAGCGCCACTTCGCTCAGGCGCGACTCCATCACCGCCAGCCGGGCTGCCAGTTCGCGCGCCTGGTCCTGCGCCTGACGCGCCATGGTGCGCGCCTCGATCGCATGGGCGCCCGAATCGGCGCTCTGGCGCGCCAGCTGTTCCTGGGTGGCCGACAGGCGCTGCCACAGCAGGGCGCTCAGCAGCAACGCCAGCAGCGCCACGGCGCCGACCGCCAGCACCAGAGCGCGGGCCACCGGCTGCACCGCGCGCTGCGGCTCGGCGGCGGCCGGCGTCGCAGTGTCCGTGGCAGGGGTTGCACCGGCGGGTGCAGTGGCTTCGGCAATCGGATCGGGATTCATCGCATCGATTCTATCGAGGCCTTGACGTCCGCCAAGGCAGGCCGTGACTCGCACACCACACCGAAGCCGGCCTGTCGCGCCGCGGCCGCGATGCGCGGATGGGTGGCAATGGCACGCGCCGCCTGCCAGCCTTGCTGCGGCAGACAGGCCTGCAGGTTGTGCACCGCCTCGCTGCTGCTGAAGAGCCAGACCGAACCGTCCGCGGCCGCCGCAGCCGCCAGCTGCTGCTGCGCGGCATCGAACTGCGGCCGGGCGCGCTGGTAGGCCACCAGGAAATCCGCCGTCGCGCCGGCCTCGGCCAGTCGCTGCGCCAGCCAGTCGCGGCCGGCGCCAGAGGTGGCACCGGCGTTCTGCGCATCGCCGCCGCGCACGATCAGCACCCGGTCGCCCGGTCGCATCTGCGGGCCGACCACCTGCCACAAGGCCTCGGAATCGAACTGCACGGCATCGGCAGCGGGCGCGTCGATGCGCCCGGGTGCCACGCCTGCACGCAGCAAGGCCTTCACCGTGCCGGGTCCGGGCGCCAGCGCTCTTGTTTTAATAGCAGACCGTTCAGAGAAGACGTGGGGCAAGGCCGAATCTGACACAAAAAAACCGGCCACGGCGTTGGCGCTGACAAACATCACCGCCGCATAACCGGAGGCCGCCACCTGCTGCCAGGCATGCGCCAGCGCCACCGGGTCGGGAGCAGGCCGGATGTCAATCAGCGGCAGGGCTTGTGCCGTCAGGCCGGCGGCCGACAACTCGCGGACCCAGTCCTGCGCCTCGCGCTGCGGCCGGGTCACGATGACACGCATGCTCAGTCAACGTCCGGGGCGTGGTCGACCACCAGCGAACCGCCGACGCGCAGCACCCCGGCCTTGAGATCGGCCGCCACTTGCTCACCCAGGGTCGCGGCGGCGGTCAGATCGGCCACCACGGCCGTGGCATGGGAACGCACCAGCGCCACCCGGCCTTCCGGATCGCCCCAGGCGGCCTCGATCTGCAACTGCTCGCCCTGCAGACGGGCAAACGCAGCCAGCGGCATGGAGCAACTGCCCCCCATGGCGCGGCTCACGGCGCGCTCGGCCGCCACGCGCAGCCAGGTGATCTGGTGCACCAGCGGCGCCAGCGCCTGCTGGACGTCTGTGCGGTCGCTGCGGATTTCAATCCCCAGTGCGCCCTGGCCGGCCGCCGGCAGCATGTCGCCCGGCGCGAACACGGCACGGATGCGGTTTTCCAGCCCCAAGCGTTTGAGGCCGGCCGCGGCCAGCACGATGGCGTCGTACTGGCCGTCATCGAGCTTGCGCAAACGGGTATCAAGGTTGCCGCGCAGCGGCTCGATCTTCAGGTCCGGCCGCAGCGCGCGCAGCAGCGCCACGCGGCGCAGGCTGGAGGTGCCGACCACCGCGCCTTGCGGCAAAGCAGCCAGACTGGCGTACTGGGGGGAGACAAAAGCATCATGCGGGTCTTCGCGCTCCATGACGCAGGCCAGGGCAAAGCCCTCGGGCAGCTCCATCGGCACGTCTTTCAGCGAATGCACGGCCAGGTCGGCGCGGCCTTCTTCCAGTGCGACTTCGAGCTCCTTGACGAACAGGCCCTTGCCGCCGACCTTGCTCAGGGAACGGTCGAGGATCTGGTCGCCCTTGGTCGTCATGCCCAGCAGCGTGACCTCATGGCCGTGCTGTTCGAGCAGGGCTTTGACGTGCTCGGCCTGCCACAGGGCAAGCCGGCTTTCTCGGGTGGCAATGGTCAGTTTCATCGGCTTGCTCAATTGGTAACCTGCAGGTAATCCTTCAGTGAACTGAAGATGCTAGCATGGCCGGAGTTCTCCAGCCCCGGGCCTTGCGCCCGTCTTTTCTCCCTTCCCCGCATGAAAACTGACAGCGCCCGAAAAAGCAGAGACAACGAACGCCCGCTGGTGGAAGACATCCGCCTGCTCGGCCGCCTCCTCGGCGATGTGATCCGCGAGCAGGAAGGCGTGGCCGCCTTCGAGTTGATCGAGCAGATCCGCAAACTGTCGGTCGCCTTCCGCCGCGATGCCGACCATGAAGCCGACAAGGCGCTGAAGAAACTGCTCAAGGGTTTGAGCGACGACCAGACGGTGAGTGTGATCCGCGCCTTCACCTACTTCAGCCACCTGGCCAACCTGGCCGAGGACCGGCACCACATCCGCCGCCGCGCCATCCACGAGCGCGCCGGCAATTCGCAGGAGGGCAGCATCGACGTCGCGCTGTCGCGCCTGCGCTGGGCCGGCATCGGCCCCAAGGCGATTGCCAACACGCTGGCGCACAGCTACCTCTCGCCGGTGCTCACCGCCCACCCGACCGAGGTGCAGCGCAAGAGCATCCTGGACGCCGAGCGCGACATCGCCCGCCTGCTGACGCAGCGCGACGAGATCAAGGCCCGCGCCGTTGGCGTCGACCCGAAGAAGGACATGTTGACGCCGCGTGAGTTGGCGACCAACGAAGCCCAGCTGCGCGCCCGCGTGCTGCAGCTGTGGCAAACCCGCCTGGTGCGCAGCAGCAAGCTGACCGTGGTCGACGAGATCGACAACGCGCTGAGCTATTACGAACCGACCTTCCTGCGCGAAATCCCGGCCCTGTATGCCGAGCTGGAGCAAGCGCTCGGCAACCAGCCGGTGCACAGCTTCCTGCGCATGGGCCACTGGATCGGCGGCGACCGCGACGGCAACCCCAACGTCACGGCGCAAACCATGGTGCAGGCCGTGAGCCGGCAAGCCGACGTGGCGCTGCGTTTTTACCTGACCGAAGTCCACCTGCTCGGCGCCGAACTCTCGCTCTCCGGCCTGCTGGTGGGCTGCAGCCCCGCGATGCAGGCACTGGCCGACGCCTCGCCCGACACCAGCGAGCACCGCCAGGACGAACCCTACCGCCGTGCGCTGATCGGCATCTACGCCCGGCTCGCTGCCACCCTCACCGCGCTCACCGGCGGCGAAGCGACCCGCCATGCCGTGGCACCGCAGAACCCCTACCGCAACGCGGCTGAATTCCTGGCCGACCTGCGCACCATCGAAGCCTCACTGCTGTCGCGCCACGGCGCCACGCTGACGCAGCAGCGCCTGCGCCCGCTGATGCGTGCGGTGGACGTGTTCGGTTTCCACCTCGCCACGCTCGATTTGCGCCAGAGCTCGGACAAGCACGAGGAAGTGATCACCGAGCTGCTGGCCACGGCGCGCATCGAGTCGCACTACAGCGGCCTGGACGAGAACGCCAAGCGCGCCCTGCTGCTGCGCCTGCTGGCCGATGCACGCCCCTTGCGCGTGGTCGGGGCCAGCTACAGTGCCCACACGCAAAGCGAACTGGCGGTGTTCGAGACCGCGCGCACGCTGCGCCAGCGCTTCGGCGCCCAGGCCATTCGCCACTACATCATCAGCCACACCGAAACAGTGAGCGACCTGCTCGAAGTGCTGCTGTTGCAAAAGGAAGTGGGCCTGCTGCATGGCACGCTCGATGACGTGGCCTGCACCACCGACCTGATCGTGGTGCCGCTGTTCGAGACCATCGAAGACCTGCGCAACGCCGCGCCCATCATGCGCGACTACTACGCCCTGCCCGGCATCCGCGCCATGGTCCAGCGCAGCGGCGGCGAACAGGACGTCATGCTCGGCTACTCCGACAGCAACAAGGACGGCGGCATCTTCACCAGCAACTGGGAGCTCTACCGCACCGAGATCGCGCTGGTGGAACTGTTCGATGAGTTGAGCGCCGCCGGGCCGTCCCTAGGCGCGAAGGCCCCCTCGGGGGGCAGCGCAGCACACGCAGTGGCAAGCGTGGGGGGCCGTTACGCCCCGATTCAACTCAGGCTGTTCCATGGCCGCGGCGGCACCGTCGGCCGCGGCGGCGGCCCGAGCTACCAGGCCATCCTGGCGCAGCCACCCGGCACAGTACGCGGCCAGATCCGCCTGACCGAACAGGGCGAGGTGATCGCATCCAAATACGCCAACCCCGAGATCGGCCGGCGCAACCTGGAAACGCTGGTCGCCGCCACGCTGGAGGCCACGCTGCTGCAACCGACCAAACCGGCCGCCAAGGCCTATCTGGAGGCGGCAGAACAACTGTCGCAAGCCAGCATGGCCGCCTACCGCGCGCTGGTGTACGACACCGCCGGTTTTGCCGACTACTTCTTCGGCGCCACGCCGATCCGCGAGATTGCCGAACTCAACATCGGCTCACGCCCGGCCTCGCGCAAGGCGACGCAAAAGATCGAAGACCTGCGCGCCATCCCCTGGGGCTTCAGCTGGGGCCAGTGCCGCCTCACATTGCCGGGCTGGTACGGCTTCGGGTCGGCGGTGGAAAACTTTCTGAATGTCGACGGGCCGAAGGGCCACAAGGAACGGCTGGCACTGCTGCAAAAGATGGCCCGCAACTGGCCCTTCTTCAAGACCCTGCTGTCCAATATGGACATGGTGCTGGCCAAAAGCGACCTGGCGCTGGGTTCACGCTACGCCGAACTGGTGGGCGACGGCAAGCTGCGCAAGAAGGTCTTCACCCAGATCGAAGCCGAATGGCAGCGCACCGTGCACGCGCTCTCCTTACTCACCGGTGAGAAACAGCGCCTGGCCGGCAACGCCGCGCTGCAGCGCTCTATCCGCCATCGTTTCCCCTACATCGACCCGCTGCACCACCTGCAGGTGGAACTGATGCGCCGCTACCGCGCCGGCCAGGACGATGTGCGCGTGCGGCGCGGCATTCACATCTCGATCAACGGGATTGCGGCTGGGTTGCGGAATACAGGCTGACAACCGAATAAGACGCGATCACCGATTACAGGAATACACTTTCCCGACGGCAGTTGAAGAGCCATGGTTTTACGCAATAGGCTCCCAGACAATATGACTTCCGCCCAGCTTTTCAGCTTTATCAAAAGCTGAAGTTCTTGCATTCTCAAGACCTCGTTCTGCAAAAACTCCGTACCAAGACGACGTTCCATAAACCGTATCGAGATACTTGCAGTTTCCTACTGTGGCAGGATCTGCGACTCGGACGGCTGACGACTGAACTGGATCGCCTGAAGCGCAAGCAGCCAAGAAAAGAGCAGCACCAAGAACAAGAAAAAGTTGCTTCATGGGCCTAACCTAATCAACTTAAGTACGCCGGTCAATAGCAAACGAACACCCTAAGCCGCAGGCCGATACACGCACTTATCCCCAATCGCATGCCGCTCCACCATCACCGCCGATAACGCGGGGATCTTGGGCTTGAGCGCCTTCCAGATGAAGGTACACAGGTTTTCCAGCGTGGCCGGGCCCAGGCCTTGCACTTCGTCGAGGAAATGGTGGTCGAGCTGTTCGCGCAGGGTGTTGACCTCGCGCCGGATGTAACCCAGGTCCATCACCATGCCGGTGTCGGCGCCCGGCTCGCCGCGCACGAAGACCTCGGCGTAGTAGGTGTGGCCGTGCACCCGCTTGCTGCCCTCGGCCTCAATCTCGCGGCGCAGGGTGTGGGCGGCATCAAAGAAAAAACGTTGACTGATTTCGTGCATTACCGGATTCCGATCATCTTGTGCGACTGGATGCCCAGTCGCCACTGGGGGTGCTGCTGGCAGTAGGCGATGGCCTGCGCCGTGTTCTGTTCACGCTGTGGCCCGTCCATGGGCTGCAGAAAGAAATGCTCGAAGGCCAGGCCTTCGAATTTCGCCGGGTCCACACCCGGCTGCGGGAAGACCAGCTTGAGTTCGCTGCCGGTCTTTTGCACCACCTCGGCCTGGTCCTTCGGGCTGACGCAGATCCAGTCCAGCCCCGGTGGCGCCGGCAGGGTGCCGTTGGTCTCCACCGCGATGGTGAAACCGCGCGCATGCAGGGCGCTGGTGAGTGCCTCGTCCACCTGCAAGAGCGGCTCGCCGCCGGTCAGCACCACATAGCGGCCAGCCTGGCCCGCAGGCTCCCAGGCTTGGGCAATGGCATCGGCCAGCGCCTCGGCGCTGCTGAACTTGCCACCACCGGTTCCGTCGGTGCCCACAAAGTCGGTATCGCAGAACCGGCACACCGCGCTGGCCCGGTCTTCCTCACGCCCGCTCCAGAGATTGCAGCCGGCAAAGCGGCAGAACACCGCAGCCCGGCCGGACTGGGCACCCTCGCCTTGCAGGGTGTAGAAGATCTCTTTGACGGCGTAGGTCATGCTGGCTTTGAAACTCCAAAGAGGTGATTTTCGCAGGTTGGGCCAGCGTCGGCTGGCCGCCATCAGGATGGATCCGGCGTCTCCCGCGCGTAGGCCTCTTTCAGATGCACCGGCTTGGCCGCGCGTTTGTGCATGCGGATGTTGAGCATCTCCACCACGACCGAGAAGGCCATGGCGAAGTAGACATACCCCTTGGGCACGTGGTGGTCAAAACCTTCGGCGATGAGCAGCACCCCGACCAGCACCAGGAAAGACAGCGCCAGCATCTTGACGGTCGGATGCTCTGACACGAAGTTGCCGATGGCGCCGGCGAACAGCATCATCAGGATGACCGAGGCGATCACGGCAGCAATCATCACCGCCAGTTCGGACACCATGCCCACCGCCGTGATGATGGAGTCGAGCGAGAACACCATGTCCACGATCATGATCTGCAGGATCACGGCAGCAAAGGTGGCTTTCACCGCGCTGGAGGCATGGCCCTCCTCGCCTTCGAGCGACTGGTGGATCTCGCCCGTGCTCTTCCAGATCAGGAACAGGCCGCCCCCGATCAGGATCAGGTCGCGGCCCGAGATCTCCTGGTCGAACACGGTGAACAGCGGCGCCACCAGCCCGATGATCCACGACAGCACCAGCAGCAGGCCGATGCGCATGAACATCGCCATGAACAGGCCCAGCCGGCGCGCCAGCACGCGTTTCTCGGGCGGTAGCTTGTCCACCAGGATGGAGATGAAGACGATGTTGTCGATACCCAGCACCAGTTCCAGCGCCGTCAGCGTGGCCAGCGCGATCCAGGCCTGCGGGTCGGTCAATAGCTCCAGCATGGCGTCTCCTCGGTCAGTACAGAAAGAAAATCAGAGCGAGGCAATGGCCTCGCGCACCGCAGACAACTGCCGCCGCGACACCGACAGCAACTCGTTGATGCCATTGAGCCGCACCGCCCAACCCTCGCCCTCCTCCGGGTCGTAGTGCTTCTCCAGCGCGCGCACGGCACGCCGGGCCACCAGGGCATTGCGGTGGATGCGCATGAACTGCGCCGGGTATTTCTCTTCCAGCTCGCTCAGGGAACCGTCCAGGATGTAGCTCTTGGCCGCCGTGCGCACCGTGATGTATTTCAGCTCGGCCTTGAAGTACAGCACCTCGGCCAGCGGCACGCGCTCGGTGCGGCCGCGCTCCTGGATCAGCAGGCATTCTTCAGAAAAATCGAGCCCTTGCCCTTGCCGTGACTGCACAAGCCGCTCTACTTTTTGTAGCGCCTGCTGCAGCCGCTCCAGCCGCACCGGCTTGGTCAGGTAGTCCACCGCCTCGATCTCGAAGGCCTGCACGGCGTGCTCGGCATGCGCCGTGACGAACACGATGGCCGGCGGCTGCGGCAGGGTGCGCAGCATGCGCGCCAGCGTCAGGCCGTCGGCGCCGGGCATGTGGATGTCGAGCAGGGCGACGTCGAACGCCTGCTGGCGCAGCAACTCGATCGCCTGCGCGGCATGGGCCGCCTCGCCGGCCACGCGCACCGCCGGGCTGCTGCAGTCGCCCAGCAGGGTGCGCAACCGGGCGCGCGCAAGGGACTCGTCGTCGACGATCAGGGCTTGAAGTGTCATGCCGGCACCTCGATGCGGACCTGGAACAGGCCGTCCTTGAACACCTGGCGGAACTGGCCCTGCACGTCGTGCAGCAGGCGCAGGCGGTCGCGCACGTTGTCGAGCGCCACGCCGTGGCCCTGCGCGCCGGGGCCGGCCGGCACGGTGTTGGTGACCTTGATCACCACGTTGGCGCCGCGCCGGCGGGTGGAAATGCGGATCTGCGCCCCTTCCGGGCTGGGCTCGACGCCGTGGCGCACTGCGTTTTCCAGCAGCGGCTGCAGCAGCAAGGGCGGCAGGCGCGCGGCGTCGGCCGCCGGGTCGAGCGCCCAGTCCAGCCGCAGGCGTTCGCCAAAGCGCACCTGCTCGATCTCCAGGTAACGCCGCGCCAGCGCGATCTCGTCGCCCAGCGTCACCGATTCGCCCTGGTCCACCAGGGCATGGCGGAACAGGTCGCTCAGGTCTTCCAGCAGCGCCTCGGCCCGCGCCGGCTCGGCGCGCACCAGGGCAATGGCGCTGTTGAGGGTGTTGAAGAGGAAATGCGGCCGGATGCGCGACTGCAGTTCGGCCAGCCGCGCCGTGGTGGCAGCCGGCGTCTTGCCGCGCTCGCGCAAGGCCAGCGCGCCCACCAGCGCGCCGGCAAGCAGGGCGCCGCTGGCGGCACTGGCCAGCCAGGGTGGCATATCGAGCAGGCTGGTCATGACCAGCAGGCCGCAGCCGTAAAGGCCGGACAGCCCGCCCAGCGCCACCGCCGCCACGTACTGGCCCGCCGCCGACAGGCGCAGCAGCAGGCGCCGGGACGCACAGGCCACCACCAGCCAGACCACCGTGGCCGGCAAGGCGCCGCCGGTGTAGAGCGCCAGGCGGACCAGCCAGTCCGCCAGGCTGGCCGCACCGAACAGGGCCGCCACCGCCACCACCAACTCCACCAGAAGCACGGCGCGCAAGGCCACGCCGACCTGGCAGGCATTGAACAGCGGCGCCGGCAGCACGGCCGGCGCCGCGGGCTCGGAGGCCAGTTCCTGGAAGGTCGATAAAATCTGGGTATCTTTCATGCAGCGGGTGGCAGGACCAGCCAGAGGGACCAGTCCACAAGGGCCAGGACCTGATTATTGGTGAAGTCCGCCCCTCTGCACAATGTATTCACACGACAATGGGGTCCCTGCCCCATCCATCGCACGGTTCCCCATGTCAAAAAACCAACTCGACAAAAAATCCGAAGCCTGGTCGGCGCTGTTCTCCGAGCCGATGAGCGACCTGGTCAAGCGTTACACCGCCAGCGTGTTTTTTGACAAGCGCCTGTGGCATGCCGACATCACCGGCAGCCTGGCGCATGCCGAGATGCTGGCGGCGCAGGGCATCATCAGCGCCGCTGACCACGCGGCCATCCAGAACGGCATGGCGCAGATCGTGGCCGAGATCGAGACCGGCAAGTTCGAGTGGAAACTCGACCTGGAAGACGTGCACCTGAACATCGAGGCGCGCCTGACCCAGCTGGTGGGCGACGCCGGCAAGCGCCTGCACACTGGCCGCAGCCGCAACGACCAGGTGGCCACCGACGTGCGCCTGTGGCTGCGCACCGAGATCGACATCATCAGCGACCTGCTGACCGACCTGCAGAAAGCGCTGCTGACGGTAGCACAGCAGAACGTGGACGTGATCCTGCCCGGCTTCACCCACCTGCAGGTAGCGCAGCCGGTAAGTTTCGGCCACCACATGCTGGCCTATGTGGAAATGTTCGCGCGCGACGCTGAGCGCATGGCCGACGTGCGCAAACGCGTCAACCGCCTGCCGCTGGGCAGCGCCGCGCTGGCCGGCACCAGCTACCCGCTGGACCGCGAACGCGTGGCCAAGACGCTGGGCATGGACGGCGTGTGCCAGAACAGCCTGGACGCAGTGAGCGACCGCGACTTCGCGATCGAGTTCACCGCCGCCGCCTCGCTGGTGATGGTGCACATCAGCCGTTTCAGCGAAGAACTCATCCTGTGGATGAGCCAGAACTTCGGCTTCATCAAGATTGCCGACCGCTTCACCACCGGCTCGTCCATCATGCCGCAGAAGAAGAACCCGGACGTGCCGGAACTGGCGCGCGGCAAGACCGGCCGTGTGGTCGGCCACCTGATGGGCCTGATCACCCTGATGAAGGGCCAGCCGCTGGCCTACAACAAGGACAACCAGGAAGACAAGGAGCCGCTGTTCGACACGGTGGACACGCTGAAGGACACGCTGCGCATCTTCGCCGAGATGGTGGGCGGCCAGCTGAACCCCGACACCGGCAAACTCGAAGGCGGCATCACGGTGAACGCCGTGGCCATGGAACAGGCCGCGCTCAAGGGCTACGCCACCGCCACCGACCTGGCCGACTACCTGGTGAAGAAGGGCCTGCCCTTCCGCGATGCGCACGAGACCGTGGCGCACGCCGTGAAGGCCGCCATCAGCCATGCCTGCGACCTGTCGGAACTGCCGCTCACCGTGCTGCAGCAGTTCAACAAGAACATCGACAAGGATGTGTACGACGTGCTGTCGCTGCGCGGTTCGCTCGAGGCACGCCACACCCTGGGCGGCACCGCGCCGGTGCAGGTGAAGGCGCAGATCGCGCGCCACCAGGCCCGCCTGTCCAAGTGAGCGAACAAGGAAATGCCATGTCAGCCACCGACACCCTGAGCTGGGGCGAGCGATTCGTGCTGGGCGATGCCCGCACCGACCACACGCACCAGGAGTTCGTCGACCTCGTCAACGCCACCACGGCGGCGCCGGACGGCCAGAAGCTGGCGGTCTACCAGGAACTGGTGCAGCACACCATCGAACACTTCGCCCAGGAAGAACGCTGGATGAGCGCCTGCGGCATCCCGGCGGACTTCTGCCACTTCGGCCAGCACAACAGCGTGCTGGAAGTGATGAAGGAAGTGGATCGCCGCGCCCGCAACGGCGAGATGGCCTACATCGACAGCATGATCGAGGCCCTGGTCGAGTGGTTCCCCGGCCACGCCGAAAGCATGGACGCCGGCCTGGTGGCCTACCTGCAGGAAAAGGGTTTCGACACCGCGACCGAGACCTTCAAGAACGGTGCGCCGGTGGCAGCCGGGACCGCCGCGGCCGACGTGCCGTCCTGCGGGCACGAGCCGGGTCACGCCTGCGGCTGATCCTGTAGCGCGGTAGGCTCGCAATCCCAAGCGGCGCGTTACGGCGCAATCTTCCGCTTGAGCGCCCGCGCCACCCCCGGCGGCAGGCTGGGCAGTGAGCGCAGCAGCCAGGGCAGCACCTTTCGCTTGACGCCGTTGAGCGCTTCCGGAATCACGGCTTCGATGAGGTGCGGCCCGGGTTTCGCCAGCGCATCTTCCAGCGCGCGGGTGAATTCCTCGGCCGTGGTGGCGCGCACCGCGTGCACGCCCATGCCTTGCGCCATCTGGGCGAAGTTCAGCACCGGGCCTTGCAGGTCCAGTTGCGAACGGGCCTTGGGGCCGATGCGCTCGGCACCGACGCGCTCCAGTTCCACATTGAGCACCGAGTAGGACGCGTTGTTGAAGATGACCGTGGTGACGTTGAGCTGCTCGCGCGCCATCGTCCACAGCGCCTGGATCGTGTACATGGAAGTGCCGTCGCCAATCAGCGCCAGTACCGGCCGCTGCGGGCAGGCGACGGCCGCGCCCACGGCGTTGGGCAGGCCCTGGCCGATGGCGCCGCCGGTGAGGGTGATGAGGTCGTGGCGCGGCGCACCGGCGGTGAAGCGCCCGAGCATCAGGCCCGAGGTGATGGCTTCGTCGACGACGATGGCATTGGCTGGCAGCAGGTGGCCCACGGCCTTGCACACCTTCTCGGCGGTAAGCCGGCCGCGCGGGCGGCCCGGGCGCAGGGCGGCCTGCAGCGCAGGTTGCTCATCCTGCGCGCCCAGGGCGCGGGCCAGCTGCTCCAGGCTGGCCGTGGTGTCCTGCACCGGCGAGGCCAGCTCGTGCACGGTGCAGGTCTCTGGAACTAGATAACTCTTCTTGCCCGGGTAGGCGAAGAAGGAAACGGGCGCCTTGGCGTCCACCAGGATGAGGTGCTGCACCTCAGCCAGTTGCACGGCCGCCAGTTCGGCCAGGTAGGCCATGCGCTCCACCGCTGGCAGGCCGGCGCCGCGCTCCAGCCGCGTGGGGAAGACTTCGGCCAGCAGCTTGACGCCGCTGTGCGCGGCGATGCGCGACGCGGCCAGCAGGCTGGGCTCACGCAGGGCACGGCCGCCCAGCAGCAGGGCCGCCTTGCCACCGCTGGCCTGCGCCTGCTGGATGGCCTGGGCGATGGCCAGCACGGTGGCGTCGTCAGCCGGGGCCGGGGCGGGCAGCGGGCGCGGCGGCTCAGCCACGCTGCCGTCGCCCCAGGACACATCGGCCGGCAGGATCAGCGTGGCCACCTGGCCCGGCAGGCCGCGCGCTGCGGTGATGGCGTCGGCCGCGTCGCGGCAGAGTTCGGCGGTGGACTTGGCGGTGCGCACGAAACCGGGCGAGACGTTGCGCGCCACGGTCTCGATGTCGGACTGCAGCTGCGCGTCGTACTGCGTGTGGTAGGTGGCGTGGTCGCCCACGATGTTGAGCACCGGCACCTTGCCCTTGCGCGCGTTGTGCAGGTTGGCCAGGCCGTTGCCCAGGCCGCAGCCCAGGTGCAGCAGGGTGGCGGCAGGTTTGTCGGCCATGCGGGCGTAGCCGTCGGCGGCGCCGGTGGCCACGCCTTCGAACAGGGCCAGCACGGCGCGCATGCGCGGCTCGCCGTCCAGCGCGGCGACGAAGTGCATCTCGCTGGTGCCGGGGTTGGTGAAGCAGACGTCGACACCGGCGTCGACCAGGGTCTTCATCAGGGCTTGTGCGCCGTTGGGCATGGGGGTCTCCTCGGGTTTCGTTGTCAGGTTCGAATTCAAGCCGGCTGCGCCGGCATGAAGCGGCGCACGGTCAGCGCGAACAGCAGGCCGCCCGCATACATCAGCACGCCGTAGAGCGCGCCGGGAATGGCCATCGCGTCGTCCTTGAGCACGGTGCTGGCGATCACCAGCGCGAGCGCGGCGTTCTGCACCGCCGTCTCGATGCCCAGCGTCACCGACTGGCGGCTGGAGAGCCGCGCCGCCCAGGCCACCGCGAAACCCACGCAAAGCATGCTGAGGTTCAGCAGCACCGCGAACGGCGCCAGCGAGGCAAAGTTGTCGCGCAGCAGCGCCCAGTTCTTCAGCACCGCCGCCACCACGATCAGGATGAAGAGCAGCGTGGCCACGCGCGTGGCGCGTGGCTCGAAGCGCAGCGCCCAGGCGCTGAAGCGGTGGCGGGCCAGCATGCCCAGGCTCACCGGCACGCCGAGCACCAGCGCCACCTGGCCCATCATCAGGCCCACCGGCACATCCACGGTACGCGCCGCGCCGAGGTAATGGCCCAGCGCCCAGGTGACGATCAGCGGCAGCGTGAAGATGGTCAGCACGCTGGCCACCGCGGTGAAGCTCAGCGCCAGCGCCACGTCGCCGCGCGCCAGATAGGTGAGCAGGTTGGAGGTACTGCCGGTCGGGCAGGCCGCCAGGATCATGAAGCCCACCGCGAACACGCCGCCCATGCCAAACAGCGTGAGCATCAGGTAGCAGGCCAGCGGCAGCAGCACGAAGTGGCAGAGCCCGCCCACCAGCAGCGCGCGCGGCTGCGCGAAGATGCGCCGGAAGTCTGCCGGCGTCAGGCCTAGCCCCAGCGAGAACATGATGAAAGCCAGGATCAGCGGCAGCAGCACGCCGGAAACGAGGTCACCTTGCATGGCAGTCTCCTTCTTGTCGTTTTTGTCTTGATGCGCCTGTTGCGGTGCTCAATGCCCTGCCACGATGGAACGCGCCGCCGCGCGTGCCGTGAGGATGCAGCCAGGCAGGAAGGTGCCTTCCAGCGAGCGCTTGCCGCTGGTGCCGCCGCCGCCAAAACCCGCGGCCTCGCCCACGCAGTACAGGCCGGCGATGGGCTGGCCGGCGGCGTCGAGCACGCGGCTTTGCAGGTCGGTCTGCAGGCCGCCCAGGCTCTTGCGCGTGATGAGCTGCACCTGGATGGCAATGAAGGGGCCGGCACCGCGCTGTTGCAGCGGCGCAGGCTTGCAGGTGCGCAGCTTGTCCGGGCCCCACTGGCGCGCGTGCAGGATGCGGCGGATCTGGTCGTCGTTGTGCAGTGTGCTGCCGTGGGCGAAGTTGGCATCGAAGGCATCGGCCGTGGCCTGCAGCACCTCGGGCCGCACATCGTCGGTGCCGGCCAGCGCGTTCATCTTCGCGGCCAGGCCGGCCAGCGTGTCGTCCACCAGGAAGTGCCGGCTTTCCGCGGCCATCTGGCGCACGAGGCGGTGGTTGCCGAACAGGGTTTCCTTGAGGAAGAGCGGGAACTGCTGGTCGCGGATGCGCTGGTTGTGCTCGGCGCCGGAGATGGCGAATTCCTTGGCGGCGATGCGCCAGTTGAGCAGGTGCCAGGTCCAGGGCTTCTCTTGCGCGGCGACGCGCTGGCTCAGCCAGTGGGTGTCGAAGCCGGTGACCAGCGGCTCGGGGCCGATACGCTCGCCGCGGTGGTTGAGCCACAGCGCGGACTTGCAGGGAATGGTGGAGAGGCCATGCCCTTCAAAGTGCGGCTGGGGGTGGGGAAAACCGGCCGCGTAGTTCCACATCTCGCCGGCGTGGGTGATCTGCCCGCCCAGGCCGGCCACCAGCCGGTGCAGCGCGCCGTCGGCATAGGGGTGGGCGCCGTTGAGCAGGGTGGCGGGCAGCGGGCGGCCCTGGGGCCAGTTGGCGCGGACCTGTTCGTGGCTGCCGTTGAGGCCGCCCATGGCCAGCACCACCACCGGTGCCGTCAGGCGCACTTCCCGGCCGCTGGCCTCGTCCACGGCCACGGCGCCGTTCAGCGTGCCGCCGCTGCGCTCCAGCGCCGTGACGCGGTGGCCGTGCAGCAGGGTGAGGCGGCTGCCGCCGGCTTCGCGCAGCGCGGCGATCATGCGGCGCGTCAGCTCGCGCGAGGTGCCCCAGACCACGTGGTAGCGCGGCAGCGAGTTGCCGTCGCCCTGCTGGCCGCGCTCCACCCAGTTGACGGCGGGCATGAACTTGAGGCCATGCGTCAGCAACCAGTCGTAGACCTGGGCGCGCGAGTGTTCCACGTAGTACTCGGCCCAGCGGCGCGGCCAGTGGTCGTCCTCGCCCAGTTCGCCAAAGCGCAGCCAGTCGCGCAGGGCGATTTCCGGCGTGTCGGGAATCTTCATGCGCGCCTGCAGCGGCGTGCCCACCAGCGCCATGCCGCCGAAGGCCCAGAGCGCGAGGCCGCCGAAACGCTCGGGCGTGTCGCGGTCCACCAGCGTGACGCTGCGACCTGCGCGCAGGCATTCGAGCGCGCTCACGATGCCCGCCAACCCGCCGCCGATGACCAGCACATCCGACTGCATAGCGCTCTCCTCACGTTGTTCTTTTGATCGGGCCACACCTTACCGCATTTGGCGAGGTGCAGGTCGCACTGGCGTGCCCCGCAGGTGACAGGCATGCCGGTGGGGGGTAAGGCAGGCGCTAAACTGCCCGGCATGAAACAAGCCATCCGACGTATTGCCATCAGCACCGGGGGCGGTGACGCCCCGGGTCTCAATGCCGTCATCAGTTCGGTGGTGTGGGCCGCGGCCAACCGCGGCTGGGAATGCGTCGGCATCCGCGACGGTTTCAACGGCATCCTGCAACCCGAGCGCTACCCCCAAGGCGGCGTGGAGTTGCTGACCCGGGACCGGGTGCGCGGCATCTCCCACCTGGGCGGCACCATCCTGGGCACCACCAACAAGGGCAATCCCCTGCACTTCCCGGTGCGCCTGGCTGACGGCAGCATGAGCGAGGTCGATCGCGCCGATGAATTGCTGGACTATTTCAAGCGCGAAGGGATCGACGCGCTGGTGATGGCGGGCGGCGACGGCACGCTGGCCATCGCGCACGAACTGCACCGCCGGGGCCTGCGCGTGGTGGGTGTGCCCAAGACCATCGACAACGACCTGGACAAGACCTTCACCACCTTCGGTTTCGATACGGCGGTTTCGTTTGCCACCGAATGCCTGGACCGGCTGCACAGCACGGCCGAGAGCCACCAGCGCGTGATGGTGGTGGAAGTGATGGGACGCTATGCGGGCTGGATCGCCCTGCACGCCGGCATCTCCGGCGGGGCGCATGCCATTCTCATTCCCGAAATTCCCTACGACCTGGACAAGGTGGCGGCCGCGATACAGGAACGTGATGCCCATGGCCGCCTGTATTCGCTGGTGGTGGTGGCCGAAGGGGCCCAGCCGCAGCAGGGCCGGCGCGCCGTGCTCGCCGCCGCCGAAGCCGGGCATGCCGAGCGCCTGGGCGGCATCGGCGAGCAGGTGGCTTCAGCCCTGGCGCAACGCACCGGCAAGGACGCGCGCGCGGTGGTGCTGGGCCATCTGCTGCGCGGCGGTAGCCCCACCTCTTTCGACCGGCTGGCGGCCAAGCGCTTCGGCACGGCAGCGGTGCGCGCGCTGGACGAGGGCCATTCGGGCGTGATGGTGTCGCTGTCTTTCCCCAATGTCATCTATGTGCCGCTGGCAGAAGTGGCCGGCCGCATGAAAGCCGTGCCCGCCGATTCCGACACCCTGCAGACCGGGCGCGACCTGGGGATCTGTTTCGGTGATTGATATGCTCACCCCCAGGCTGCGCGCACTGCGTGTCGCTCCGCTACCCCCCTTGCAGGGGGCAACGCCAGTGGCCCGGCAAAGCCGGTTCCACGGCGTTTCCCGGTTGAATACCAATGTCCGCATGCGTATCTGCATGCCTGAACGATTTCTTGATTGACCTGGAGACATCGATGACCGTCATCACCAACATCGAAGACCTGCGCATCCTGGCGCAGAAGCGCGTGCCGCGCATGTTCTACGACTATGCCGACAGCGGTTCGTGGACCGAGAGCACCTACCGTGCCAACCAGAACGATTTCCAGGGCATCAAGCTGCGCCAGCGCGTGGCCGTCAACATGGAAGGCCGCACGACGCGCAGCACCATGATCGGCCAGGACGTGGCCATGCCGGTGGCGATTGCCCCGGTGGGCCTGACCGGCATGCAGCATGCCGACGGCGAGATCCTGGCGGCACGCGCCGCCAAGGCCTTCGGCATTCCCTTCACGCTTTCGACCATGAGCATCTGCTCGATCGAGGACGTGGCCAAGGGCACCGACAGCCACCCGTTCTGGTTCCAGCTCTACGTCATGAAGGACCGCGACTTCATCGAGCGCCTGATCGACCGCGCCAAGGCGGCCAACTGCTCGGCGCTGGTGATCACGCTGGACCTGCAGATCCTGGGCCAGCGCCACAAGGACCTGAAGAACGGCCTGAGCGCGCCGCCGAAGCTGACAGTCGCCAACATGATCAACATCGCCACCAAGCCGCGCTGGGCGCTGGGCATGCTGGGCACGCCGCGGCGCGAGTTCGGCAACATCGTCGGCCACGTCAAGGGCGTGGAGAACATGAGTTCGCTCTCGAGCTGGACCGCGCAGCAGTTCGACCCGGCGCTGAACTGGGGCGACGTGGAGTGGATCAAGAAGCGCTGGGGCGGCAAGATCATCCTCAAGGGCATCCAGGACGTGGAGGACGCCCGCCTGGCGGTGGACAGCGGCGCCGATGCGCTGATCGTCTCCAACCACGGCGGCCGCCAGCTCGACGGTGCCGAGAGCAGCATCCGCGCCCTGCCGGCGATTGTCGAGGCGGTGGGCAACCGCATCGAGGTCCACATGGACGGCGGCATCCGCTCCGGCCAGGATGTGCTCAAGGCACGGGCCCTGGGCGCCAAGGGCGTCTACATCGGCCGTGCCATGGCTTATGGCCTGGGCGCCATGGGCGAAGCCGGCGTGACCAAGGCGCTGGAACTCATCCGCAACGAACTCGACATCACCATGGCCTTCTGCGGCCACACCGACATCAACACGGTGGACAAAGGCATCCTGCTGCCGGGCACTTACCCGACCGCCTGACGGCACCGGCGTGCAGGCTCAGGCCGCCTGCACGTCCAGGTGGTACAGGCCCCAGGGACACTGCGCAAAACGCTCCGGCAGCGACCTGGTCACCATGTCAGGGTAGCGATCGGCATCGAACACGGCCCACAAGGGGCCCAGCCCGCCCAGTGGCATGGGCTGCCCGTCCAGATGGGTGGCGACGATGAAGCGGTACTGGCGCACCTGCGCCAGACTGATGTTGACGGTGTAGCCGTCGATGGCGCGCAGCACCAGCTTCGCGGCCCCCTTCACGTTCACACCAGCCCCCTGCAGCACCTCGGTCAGCAACGGGCCTGTGAGCGTGTGCACCTTGGCGTCGTACTCCACCGTGGGGCGTAGGGTCAGCGCCGGCAAGGCGGTGAGCGCACGGAAGTCGAACACATGCGCCTTGTCGAACGTAATCTGCTGTTTGGCCATCATCTGGTCCAGCGCTTTGTCGATCGGCCCGCGGTTGCCGCGGCCGATGGCACCGGTAACGGTCAGCAGGCCAGGGCCGCTCAGCTTCTGGCCCGCCGGTGCGGCCAGCGCCGCGGATGGCAGCGTGGTGGCGCCGACGGCCGCAGTGGCGGCGGCTAGGAAATCGCGTTTTTTCATGTCAACTCCTGGGCTTGGGATGCAGGCAACGTCGCCCCTCATTCTGCGCGCGAGGGGCGCCGGGTGAAAGCCCTCGGCGCGCTATGCTTGGCGGGTGTCTACTCCGCCCGCGTCTTCCGCTGCCTCGCCACCCCCGATCCGCCGCATCGCCCACCTCGACATGGATGCGTTCTACGCCTCGGTCGAGTTGCTGCGTTACCCGCAGCTCAAGGGCTTGCCGGTGGTGATCGGCGGCAGCCGGCGCCGGCCGGACGATGCGCTGCTGCAGCAGTACGCCGAGGTGCCCTTGTCCGAGATTCCGGTGGCGGCGTTTCCGGTGTTGCGCGACTACACCGGCCGCGGCGTCATCACCACCGCCACCTACCCGGCACGCCAGTTCGGCGTCGGCTCGGCCATGGGCCTGATGAAAGCCGCCAGGCTGTGCCCGCAGGCCATCCTGCTGCCAGTGGACTTCGACGAATACCGCCAGTACTCGCGCCGCTTCAAGGATGTCATCACCGAGATCGCGCCGCTGATGGAAGACCGCGGCGTGGACGAGGTCTACATCGACTTCACCGAGGTGCCGGGTGGCCAGCGTGAGGGCGGGCGCACGCTGGCACGGCTGATCCAGAAAAGCATTCTGGAAGCCACCGGCCTGACCTGCTCCATCGGCGTGGCGCCCAACAAGCTGCTGGCCAAGATGGCCAGCGAGTTCAACAAACCGAACGGCATTTCCATCGTGCTGCCGGACGACCTGCAGACGCTGATCTGGCCTCTGCCTTGCCGCAAGATCAACGGCGTCGGACCCAAGACCGATGCCAAGCTGCTCTCGCACGGTATCCACACCATCGGCGAACTGGCGGCCCGCGAACCGGCTTGGCTGGTGGAGCACTTCGGCAAGAGCTATGGCGCCTGGTTGTTTGAGGCCGCCTGGGGCCGCGACGAGCGCCCGGTGGTGACCGAGAGCGAGCCGGTGTCGGTCAGCCGCGAAACCACGTTTGAGCGCGACCTCCACGCCGTGCGCGACAAGGTCGAACTGGGCAAGGTCTTCACCTGGCTGTGCGAGCGTGTGGCGGCCGACCTGCAACGCAAAGGTTATGTCGGCAAGACCATCGGCATCAAGCTGCGTTACGACGACTTCAAGAGCGTGACGCGCGACCAGACCCTGGCCCACTACACGGCCGATGCCAAAACCATCCGACAGGCTGCCGGCCAGTGTCTCAAGCGCGTGGACCTGACGCGCCGGCTGCGCCTGCTGGGGGTACGGGTGGGCTCACTGCTGCGGGTTGACGAGGCGCAGGATTTGATGCAAAAACAGGCTCAAGGCAACGTCAATCCTACGCAGGGCGCTATGAATTCAGGAGCAAAAACCGCTTCCCTGTTCTGAGCCTGGTGAGCGTGGGTCAACATGGTTGACAAAATCTGACACCAAACTTACATTGATGCTTCGTTCAGGAGGCTTCCATGAACCACCCCCTCACCCTGGCAGAGATTCTGCGCATCAAGCGCTGGCTGGTCACGCATCGGGCCGAGCACCCGCTGGAATACGAGTTGTGGGACATCATGCTCTGCCTGTGGCTGATGGGCTGGATCGGCTGGTTGCCCGCCTTCGTGCTGGATGCCCTCTGGGCCTGTCCGCTGTGCCTGCTGGGCATGAGTACACCACGCCTGTACGTGGCCTGGCGCCGGCACGCGCACCGGCTGCAACGCCTGCGCTGCGACTGGCTCGGCAACGCCGGCTGAAGGTTCAGACCACCTCGATCTCGTCCTGATGGTTGGCCACGTGAAACGCGTGGGCCAGGGCAAAATCGGCCCGGCTCAGGGCACCATAGGCGAAGTGCGGCTGGAGTGCACCGGTATGAAGCTGGAAGCGTGAGACCGCCGCGCGCAGGCGGGCCGCACCGGGCTGCCAGTCCTCCAGCTGCGCCAGTGGCGGTGCGCCTGGAATCGGTTCCGACAGACCATGGCTCATGCGGCCGCGCCATTTGAAAAAAGCAAAAGCCGCCGAACCGGCGGTGGCCTGGAACAGGGCGCTTTTCGGTGCGGGAAAACCGTCCAGGCTCATCTCGATGCTTTGCGCCAGGTGGTCGAGCACGGCGCGCAGCGTCCAGGCATTGGTGCTGCGCACCCGGGTGGCACGCTCGAGCCGGTCGAGCCAGCTTTGCACATCGTCCAGGGATTGGACTTTAGGGATATCGGCCATGGCGCCTCCGGCGAGCAAGCTCGTCTGTAGAACAAGGTAGTGTCTGCGGTTCATCTTGCGGGGAAAGCTGTTTCGCCCAGGTGACTGTTGAAGACCGGTTGGTTCGATTACAGTTTATCCACTCCCACCCACCTTGCCGCCATGAACTGCTTCACCCTCACCGTCACCGACCACATTGCCCACCTGGTGCTCAACCGCCCAGAGGCGATGAACACCATGCACCCCCAGTTCTGGCGCGAACTTGACCAGGTGCTGACCCAGCTGCATGCCGGCAACGAGGCACGCGCGCTGGTGATCAGCAGCACCGGCAAGCACTTCAGTGCCGGCATGGCGCTGGAAACCTTCAGCGGTGCCATCGCCCTGGACGACCGCAGCCCCGAGGGCCGCGCGGCCATCTTCGACCTGCTGACCGACATGCAGGCCACCTTCACCAAGCTGGAAACGCTGCGCATGCCGGTGATCGCGGCCATCCAGGGCGGCTGCATCGGCGGCGCAGTGGACATGGTCAGCGCCTGCTGCCTGCGCTACGCCACGGTGGATGCCTTCTTCTGTATCCAGGAAATCAACATCGGCATGGTGGCCGACGTCGGCACCTTGCAACGTTTACCGAAGCTCATGCCGCTGGGTGTGGTGAAAGAGCTGGCCTACACCGGCCGCCGCTTCCCCGCGGCGCAGGCCCTGACCTACGGCCTGGTGAGCCAGGTGTTCGATACGCCCGAAGCGATGCTGGACGGCGCGCTGCAGACCGCACGTGACATCGCCGCCAAGCCGCCCATTGCCATCTGGGGCACCAAGCAGGCGCTGCACTATGCGCGCGACCACAGCGTGGACGACGCGCTCAAGCAGATGGGCTGGCTGCAGGGCGCGATCTGGAGCAACAAGCATGTGCTGGAGGCCGTGATGGCGATGAAGGACAAGCGCCCCGGCAACTTCCCGCCGCTGGTGCCGCTCCAGTCCTTCAAGGAAATTGGCCAGTAGCCCTTGCCAAATAAGCGCAAGCGACTACGTTTTTGATAGCAATTTACTGCCGTGCCGTACGCACGTTGGCCGGCAGGGCCTGCGGGTGGCTGGTGCGCCAGGGGTTGATGTCCAACCCGCCGCGCCGGGTGTAGCGCGCATAAACCGTCAGCTTGGCCGGCTTGCAACGCGTCCACACATCCATGAAGATGCGCTCGACGCATTGCTCGTGGAACTCGTTGTGGTTGCGAAAACTCACGATGTACTTCAGCAGCCCTTCCTGGTCGATCTGCGGCCCGCTGTAGCTGATCTGCACGCTGGCCCAGTCGGGCTGGCCGGTCACGAGGCAGTTGCTCTTGAGCAGGTTGCTGGTCAGCACCTCGCTCACCGGCTGCTCGTCGAAAGCAGCCGTCAGCAACTCGGGCGCCGGCGTGTACTGCGCGCACTCGATCTCCAGCCGGTCCAGGTTCAGGCCGTCCAGTTCGTGGACCGGCTCGCGGTCGAACAATTCGGGTCCGATCAGCTTCACGCCCACCGTGCCCGTCTGGTTCGAGCCGCGCCACACGACCTCGCTGATGTCGGCACGGATGCGCGCGAGCACTTCGGCCGCATCGGCAAACCTGGTGTTGTTGAAGCTGTTGAGGTAGAGCTTGAAGGACTTGCTCTCCACAATGTTGGGCGTCTCGCACGGCACCGTGATGTGGGCCAGCGCCACCTGCGGCTTGCCGCGGGTGTTGAGCCAGCTCAGCTCGTAGGCCGTCCACAGGTCGGCGCCGAGGAAAGGCAGCGTGGCCGGCACACCGATCTCCTCGCGTTTGGCGATGCGGGCAATCGGGTAGAGCAATCCGGCGTCGTACTGGTCGACGTAGGGAACGGCCTTGCCGAGCAGGGAGTTTTCAGGCGTGGTCATCAGCGTGCTCCAGTTCAGTCCTGCAGCTTGCGGCGGAACACCAGGCGGTCGGACTCCGATGCCGCGGCATCGAAGGCATACCCTTCGAGGTTGAATTTCTCCAGCTGCTTCGGCGTCGTCACCCGGTGCGTGGCAGCGTAGCGCGCCATCAGGCCGCGCGCGCGCTTGGCCAGGAAGCTGATGATCTTGTACTTGCCGCCCTTCCAGTCTTCGAACACGCATTCGATCACGCGTGCCTTCAAGGCTTTCTGGTCCACTGCCTTGAAGTACTCCTGTGACGCCAGGTTCACCACCACCGGCGTCTTGTCGGCCTGCAGGCGCTCGTTGAGGTAATCGGCAATCTGGGTGCCCCAGAACTTGTAGAGGTTGTTGCCTTTCGCGTTGGGCAACTGGGTGCCCATCTCCAGCCGGTAAGGCTGCATCCAGTCCAGCGGCCGCAGCACGCCGTACAGGCCGCTCAGGATGCAGACGTGCTCCTGCGCCCAGGCCAGGTCATCGGCCTTGAGCGACTTGGCGTCCAGCCCTTCGTAGACATCGCCGTTGAAGGCCAGCACCGCCTGTTTGGCATTCCTGGCCGTGAACCTGGGACTCCAGGCCTGGTAGCGTGCCACGTTCAGGCCCGACAGTGCATCGCTGAGGCTCATGAGCTCGGCAATCTCCTGCGGCGACTTCTCGCGCAGGAGCTCGATCAGCTCGGTCGACTGCTTGACGAACAGCGGCTGCGTGTGCGGCACATCGCCGGCGGGGGTGTCGTAGTCGAGCGATTTGGCGGGGGATAATAAAAACAACATGCTGGAAATCCTGTATCACGACGATTATCTAGTAGCCGTGAACAAACCGCCCGGGCTGCTGGTGCACCGCACCGGGCTCGATGCAGGAGAAACGCAGTTCGCGCTGCAGCTGCTGCGCGACCAGCTCGGCCGCCCGGTCTGGCCGGCGCACCGGCTCGACAAGGGCACCAGCGGCGTGCTGCTGTTTGCGCTCGACGCGGCCATCGCCAGGCTGCTCGGCCAGCAGTTCGAAACCGGTGCAGCCATGCAGAAAACCTACCGCGCCGTGGTGCGCGGCTGGCCCGCCACCGAAGGCCTGATCGACCACCCGCTCAAACGCATGCGCGACGACGCCCGTGCCGGCCGCGAGGAGGTGCAGGCCGCGCAGACGCACTACCGCACGCTGGCGCACTACGAATTACCGCTGCCCCATGGCGCCTTTGCCACCACTCGCTGCGCCCTGATGGAACTGCAGCCGCTGACGGGACGGCGGCACCAGCTGCGCCGGCACATGAAACACATGGCCCACCCCATCATCGGCGATGCCACCCACGGCAAGGGGCCCTTGAATCGGGCCGTGGCGGAGTTCCTGGGTCTGCAGCGGCTGTGGCTGCATGCGCTGCAGCTGGAGTTGAAACACCCGGTCAGCGGTGTGCCACTGTGCATGGAGGCCCCAACGGGCCCGGAGTGGGCCATCTGGGATCGCTTCCAGATGGCGTCTGCAAGCGGGACACCCCGCACGGGCTGACCTCAGCCCGCGTCAAGTCCGGGTCGAAGGCAGCTTGGCAAACGCTGCGGCCCCTGCCATCAGTAATACCGCCACCGACAACAGCACAGCGGTAAAGGCATCCACCCCATGCGCTTTGGCGAAGGTGGCCACGACACCGGTGGCCCACTGCATCAGCGCGATGCCAAGAAACATGGCCATGGTAAAGACCGCCATGGCGCGGCCGATCTGCGATTCGGGGTAGGCACTGCGCACGTCGGCGTACTGCAGCACGATGTAACCGCACAGAAAACCTGTCAGCACAAGCAGCCCCAAGCTCAGCAGCACGACGTGCGTCAAAGCCAGCAGCACAAACAGCGCGGCCATCAACAGCGTGTAGCCGACGATCCAGCGGCGCCGCGTAGCCACGCCGGGGTCGATGCGACCGAAAAGGGGCGGCCCGACCAGAGACACCAGCGAAACTGCCAGCGCCACGTGGCCGCTCTCAATCAGCGAAAAGTGAAAGCGCTCCACCAGCAACGGACCCAGCCACAGGCCGCGCAGCGTGATGAAGGAGGCGTAGGTCACGGCGCTCAGCGCCATGATGCCCAGCGTCTGCGGCAAACGCAGCAGTTGGCCGAACTGTCGCACGACCTGCCACAGGGAGGCTCGCGCTCCTGCGGGTCTGGGCACAGCGGGCTCGCGCACCACGACATAAACGACCAGCCAGGCCAGAACAGAGAGCACGGCCAGCATGGCAAAGCCGACGCGAATGGAATACGCCTGCACCAGCCAGGCCAGCGGCGTGCCGGTCAGCAGCATGCCCAGACCGCCAATCCCCATGGCCAGGCCCGACACCGCCGCAAAACGCGAGGCCGAAAAACATCGTGCGATGAATACCGTGCAGACCAGAAAGGCCGGTGCGCAACCGACGCCGATCAGCACCTGGCCCAGTACCAACAGGCCGAAGTGGTCCGTCAGGGCTGACAGCAGCGCGCCGGCAATCGCCAGCGGAAAGACCGCGAGAACAGTACGGCGTACGCCGTGCAGGTCAATGCCGACACCCATGAAGAGTTGCATGGCACCGAAGGCGAAGTGGAAGGCCGCCGCAAACACGCCCAACTGCTGCGGCGAGAAACCCAGCCGGGCCTGCAACTCGGGCGCCAGGATGGCGGCCGCCGTGCGATAGGCCTGGCTCAGCATGAAGGCCGTGCACAGCGCGAGCAGCATGAGCCAGGCCACGCGCGCATCGCGTGCGGCGGGTGAGTGGCGTTCAGCAGGGTCGGTCATTGAAGGCGGGGCAGATAAAGCAAAGGCCAGTGTAGAGGCACTGGCCTTTGCTCATGGTCCCGCAGGTGGCACCACCAGGTTCGGGTGATGCGCACAGGCTGGCAGATTTACTTCAGGTCGCCGGCCAGCGAGGCCAACGTTTCGGCGTTGATGGCCGCGTGGGCCGGGTAGTGGGTGTGGTCGCAGCCGAGCTTGACGCTGGCACCGGCCTGGATGGCAGCGCGCATGGACGGCGTGAATTCGAAGCGTACAAAATGCACGGCCGAGGTCTTCTCGTCGTTCTCGCGGTCCAGGTCTTCGTCGGCAATCGCGTAGACACGCTCACAACCTTCGACCTCGACGAACATGCGGTCTTCCACGCCAATCAGGCGCGCCAGTTCGCGCTTGCGCTCGTTGATGTCGGGGTACTCGATCAGCATGGTAGCTTTCCAGTTGCTGCCGTCCGGCACCAGCGGGGCGTAGGCCTCGATCTCCTGCAGGATGCCTTCTTCCTCGAAGATCTTTTCGATGCGCAGCATCTCCTGGATCTGGTAGCGAATGGTGGTCTCGGACTCGAACTGCAGATTGATGTGCTCGCCCAGGTGCACGCTGCGCAACTGGCGATGCGCCATGACCCCGGCCTTGTGTTCCTTGCGCCACTTGCTGTAGGCCTCCAGCGACATCAGGCTGTCGGGGGTGATCTTGCCGGTGAGTTGCATGATGATTTCCTGTTGGTTCAATTCAGTTGTCGCAGCATGCGACCCATGACGCATGAAACTGTCTAACCGTAGAACGCCGTGGAACCGGCTTGGCCGGGCCACTGGCGTTGTCCCCTGCAAGGGGGGGGTGCAGCGACACGCAGTGCGCGTAGCCTGGGGGTGAGTCATTTGATGCCGTAGGCTTTGCGCACCAGGCTCAGCGGATGTTGTAGTTCAGGCGTGCCCAGGCCGTTGACCTCGAAACCCTGCGCAATGTGGTGGCCGCCGAGCGGGCAGTCCGAGCTGATGTAGTCGGGCTTGGCGCCATCTTTCATGGTGGCCATGGCCTTGAACACCGGCTTGCCGATCTTCATGGCCTGCTGGTGGTAGGCCTTCTTGACGCCGAAGGTGCCGGCATGGCCTGAGCAGCGCTCGATGGTGTTGATCGTTGTGTCCGGGATCATCTTCAGCATCTCCTCGGTCTTCTTGCCGATGTTCTGCACCCGGCCGTGGCAGGGGATCTGGTAGCTGACGTTGCCCAGCGGCGTGCTGAATTCGGTCTTGAGCAGGCCGTCGCGCTTGCGCGCCATCAGGTACTCGAACGGGTCCCACATGGCGTCCTTGACCAATTGCACATCGGCCTCGTCCGGGTACATCAGCGGGATTTCCTGCTTGAACATCAGCGCGCAGCTCGGCACGGCGGCCAAGATGGCAAAACCATCCTTGGCATAGCGGGCCAGCACCGGGATGTTGGCCTCCTTGCTGGCATGGACCGACTCCAGGTCACCCAGCTCCAGCTTGGGCATGCCGCAGCATTTTTCCTTTTCGACGATCACATACGGAATCTCGTTGTGGTCCAGGATCTTCAGCAGGTCGTGGCCGATGCCGGGTTCGTTGTAGTTGATGTAGCAGGTAGAGAAGATCGCCACCTTGCCCGGCGTCTTCTCACCGTCCTTCACCACCGTGGCCTGCGCTGGCGGCGTGCCGGAGCGGAACTTGCGGGTGGCCAGCGAAGGCAGCCAGGCGGCCTTGTCCACACCGGCCACGCTTTCCATCATGCTGCGCATGGCCCGGGTCTTGTTGACAGCATTGGCCACCTGCACTACGACCGGAATGCCGGCGAACTGCCCGTGCACATCGGTGGAGGCGAGGAATTGCTCGGCGATGCCGACCTCGCCTTTTTTGAACTTGATGGCCTTGGCGCGCAGCATGGTGTGCGGAAAATCCAGGTTCCATTCGTGCGGCGGCGTGTACGGGCACTTGGTCATGTAGCAGAGGTCGCACATGTAGCACTGGTCCACCACCTTCCAGTAGTCTTTCTTGTCGACCCCGTCGACTTCCATGGTCGAACTCTCGTCCACCAGGTCGAACAGCGTGGGGAAGGCGCCGCACAGGCTGACGCAGCGGCGGCAGCCGTGGCAGATGTCGAAAATGCGCTCCAGCTCCTGGAAGCAGGAGGACTCGTCGTAGAAGTCGGGATTTTTCCAGTCCAGCGGATGTCGGGTCGGGGCTTCCAGGTTGCCTTCGCGTGCCATGGCCAGTCCTTTGTCTCGTTATGGTTTTGGGTTTTACAAAAAAAGCGCCTGCTCGAAGCTGTTTTGTAAAACCGCTACGCCTCGCGGCGTAGCGAGCGGCTGTCAGCCTAGGCGCGGGTGGCGGGAAACCGGAACGTACTTGAAAGTACGTGAGGATTTCCCGACAGGCCCCGCAACGACGGATCACAGCCGCGCAGTAGCCGAAAAATCAATCGACGAGTTCTGCCAAAGCTTTGGCATACCGGTTGGCATGCGAACGCTCGGCCTTGGCCAGCGTTTCAAACCAGTCGGCAATTTCGTCGAAGCCTTCCGAGCGGGCGGTCTTGGCCATGCCGGGGTACATGTCGGTGTACTCGTGGGTCTCGCCCGCCACGGCCGACTTCAGGTTGTCGCGGGTCGGGCCGATCGGCAGGCCGGTGGCCGGGTCGCCGGATTGCTCCAGGAATTCCAGGTGGCCGTGCGCGTGGCCGGTTTCGCCTTCGGCGGTGGAACGGAACAGCGCAGCCACATCGTTCTGGCCTTCAACGTCGGCCTTGTTCGCGAAATACAGGTAACGGCGATTCGCCTGGGATTCGCCGGCGAATGCTTCTTTGAGGCACCCTTCCGTCTTGGAACCTTTGAGTGTCGGCATGAATATCTCCTTGAAAAGTTGAAGATTTGTCTCGCTTGCCTTGAACTTTGTGTCAAAGACTTGGCCAGCGTAGTCCGATTCAAGCCCCCGGTCTAATTGGCTCTTTCAATTCATTAAATTGCCGTTCACTATTGATTGACGCTATTGAGATTCATTCTCAATAACTACAACCAGCAGCGCCCGCCACACCCGTCATGGCGCGGAAAAGTTACGATCAAACAAACGGATTACGGAATGGTGAATCATCCGGCTTTGAGGAGACCTCATGACAAGCATCCAGACAACGGACCTCCCGGCCCCGCCGCCGGCGCCAATCCAGCAACTGCACCACTATGCCTACCGTGCCCGTGATGCCGAGGAAACGCGGCACTTCTACGAAGACATCCTGGGCCTGCCGCTGTACCACATCATCCAGAGCGACTATGTGCCCAGCACCGGCGAGTACTGCCCCTACACGCACTTCTTCTTCCGTCTGCAGGACGGCTCCTTCATCGCCTTCTTCGACCTCGGCGACGACCAGGCTGCCGAGCCCAGCCCCAACACGCCGCTGTGGGTCAACCACATCGCTTTCCGGCTCGACTCGCTGGCCGAGCTGGAGGCCATGAAGGCGCGGCTGCAGGCGCACGGCATCGGCGTGATCGGCGTGACCGACCACCACATCTTCAAGAGCATCTACTTTTTCGACCCCAACGGCGTGCGGCTCGAGCTCTCGGCCCAGGTGGCCGACGAGTTCCAGATGCTCAAGGAGAGCACCACGGCTCACACACGACTGCAGGAATGGACGGCGCGCAAGGAGCAGTGGCGCCGCGACCGCGCGGCCGGCAAGGTGGCCGCACCGCTCAAGCCGCAACAGAACGACCGCCCCGAAGTGGCGGCCCGCGCCCAAGGGCAGAAAGGGGGCCAAGCATGAACACGGCCTGGCGAGAAACCGCCCACACCAACGGCTACGAATTCACGCAGGGGTCGGGCTACGCGTTGCCCGAATACCCCTTTGTCGCGCCCCCCGAACTCAAGAGCGGCAAGACACAACGCCACCAGGTGGTGATCATCGGTGCCGGCATCACCGGCCTGACCATGGCCTGCTGCCTGGCCAAGCTGGGCGTGCCGGCGGTGCTGCTCGATGAGGACAACACGGTTGGCGTCAAGGGCGCCTCCTCGCGCGGCATCTGCTACACGCAGAAGTCGCTGGAGATCTTCCAGCGCCTGGGGGTCTACGAGCGCATCGCCGCCAAGGGCATCCAGTGGAGCGTGGGCCGCACCTTCGCCGGCCAGGACGAGGTCTATTCCTTCGATCTGCGCCAGCAGAGCAACTTCGACCTGTCGGCCCAGCCGCCCTTCATCAACATCCAGCAGTTCTACATCGAGGGCTACCTGGTGGAACGCATCTACGGCCTGGGCCATGTGGACCTGCGCTGGAAATCGCGCGTGACCGGTTTCAAGCAGCACAACGGCTATGCCACGCTGACGGTGGAGACACCGTCCGGCAGCTACCAGCTGGAGGCCGGGCACGTGATCGACGCCAGCGGTTCGCACACGCCGTTCCATGGGTGGACCGGCGCCACCATGACCTCGCGCCGCGGCGACGACCGCTGGTGCATTGCCGACGTGCGCTTCAAGAACCACCCGCCCAAGGAACGCCACACCTGGATCGAGGCACCCTTCAACGGCAACCGTTCGGTCTGGCAACACCTGATGGCCGATGACGTCTGGCGCATCGACTACCAGATGGAGCCCCATGCCGACCCGGAGTACGTGAGCCGCGAAGACGTGGTGCGCGAGCGCCTGCGGCAGCAGTTCGGGCCGGAGGTGGAGGCCGACGCGGAAATCGTCTGGGTCGGCTCCTACGCCTACCGCAGCCAGTGCCTGGACCAGCTGCGCATCGGCAGCGTGTTCTTCATGGGCGACACGGCCAAGATCGTCAGTCCCTTCGGCGCACGCGGCGGCAACTCCGGCGTGGCCGACGCCGACAACCTGGCCTGGAAACTCGCCGCCGTGCTCAAGGGCCGTGCTCCGGCCAGCCTGCTGGACAGCTACCACGAGGAACGGTTTGAGGCCGCGGCACAGAACGTGCAGGTGACCAACCGCACGGCGCGTTTCCTGCGTCCAGCCGACGGCATGGAGCGCACCTTCCGCACGGCGGCCATCAGCCTGGCGCGCCAGTACCCGTTTGCGCGCCCGCTCATCAACACCGGCCGCATGGCCATGGCCAACAGCTACACCCACTCCAGCATCTGCGACCGCACCGGCGGTCTGTCGGTGCAGAACGTGGGCTTCCGCTGGGCGGACAACAGCCGTGGCACGGTGAACGACCTGCTCGAATGGGCCGATGGCGACCTGCTGGTGCTGGTGTTCGGTGACATGTCGGCCGCCGCCAGCCAGCGCCTGCGCCAGTTGGCTGGTCAGGCGCCGGTGCGCTGCGTGCAGGTGCTGGGGCCGGACGGCCGGGCCCAGGCGATCGAGCATGTGCGCGACCCGCAGGGCCATCTGCAGGGTGCCTGCCACGTGTTCGGCCATGCCTGGGCGCTGGTGCGGCCCGACAGCTATCTCGCCGCCACCGGCGAAAGCGTGGACGCCGATCTGGTCCAGGCCATCGGACAGGCCCTGGGCCTGTCGTCTTGAGGAGCAGCCCATGAAAACCACCCTGCATTTCCAGGATGCCGACACCTTCTACGAACAGCTGCTCGACGCCCACACCGGGCTGGACCGCGAGCAGTCGGAACTGCTCAATGCCCGCCTGATCCTGCTGCTGGCCAATCAGATCGGCAACCGCGAGGTGCTGGCCGCCTGCATCGAGGCCGCGAAACAGCTTCCGGACTGATCAGCCGCCAGCGCCGGCCGGCTGTGCCGGTGATGCGCCGGCGCGCGCGAACTGTGCCGGCGTCTGGCCGTTCCAGCGCCGGAAAGCGCGGGCGAAGGCGTTCTCATCCGAAAAACCCAGCTTCTCGCTCACCGCCGCGGCGGCCTGGCCGCTACGCAGGGCCTGCACGGCCATGTCATGCAGCAGCGTTTCGCGCAATCCCTTGAACGAGATGGACTCCGCCGCCAGCTTGCGGTTGAGGTGCCGCCCGCTCATGCCCAGTTGCTCGCCGATGCGCTCCTTGCCCCAGCGCGGATGCTCGCGAATCAGTTGCTGCACACGCGCCGAAACGCTGCCTTGCTGGAGCGAGGCCAGCATGTCGTCGGCCAGCGCCCGCAGATGGGCATGCAACTGGGTACCCGCCTGGATCAGGCTGCAGTCGAGCATGCCGGTGTCCATGCGCACGCCATTGACGGGCTGGCTGAAATGGACCGGGCAGCCCAGCACGGCTTCATAGGCGGCCGCCCCGGCGCGGGAGGCGTGCATGAACAGCACTTCACGCGGACGGAAACGGCCATTGGTCATCCAGCGTGCCAGGCTGATCACGCAGCCCAGCGCCGCCTCCACCCGCAACTCGCGGCAGACCTCGTAATCCGGCGTGTAGCGCAGCACCACGCCTTGGGCATCCGTCACGATGTCGAAGCGGGCGTTGTCGCCGATGATCGGCGCGTACTCCGTCAGCACTTCCAGGCCGTCGCCCAGCGTGTCGCAGCTGAGCAGCAACATGCCCACGATGTCCAGGTGGCCCGCCTGCAGGTCGGTGCCCACGCGCAGGGCGGCCAGCGGATCGGCGGCGGCCTCGGCGAACAGCGCCCACAGCGCGTCCTGCTGCGCCATCGGCACCCGGCTGTGCTGTATCAGGGAGTCGCGCAAGGTCTCGGGCAGGCTGACGCCCTGGCGCTGCGCGGCCTCGACGATGGCCTGGGTGAACCGGGCCGTAACGCTGAAAGAGTCTTGCATGGCGGTGGATGCCGGCGGGCGGGCTGTCCCGAATTGATGTTCCTGTGTCCCGAATGATGCGGGACAACAGCGCGAGTTTGCCCTAAAGTTTCAGCACACCAGAAAGAAGCGGGGCTGCCGTCGTCGGAGACGGCCCCACGCGACAACAACGAGGAGACACATATGGCGCCCATCGACCAGGTGCAGCTAAGCTTCAACCCGCAGACCCTGACCCTGCTGAACACTGTGCTGGGACTGGTGATGTTCGGGGTGGCACTGGAGCTGAAAGTCGACGACTTCAAGGCCGCGCTGAAAACGCCCAAGGCACTGGCGCTGGGCCTGTTCGGCCACCACATCCTGTTTCCGGCCATGACCTACGTGCTGGTCTGGATCCTCAACCCCATCCCCAGCATCGCGCTGGGCATGATCCTGGTCTCGTCCTGCCCGGCCGGCCACATCTCCAACTTCCTGGTGCATTACTCGAAGGGCAACACGGCGCTGTCGGTCAGCGTGAGCGCCCTGTCCACGGCGGTGGCGCTGGTGATGACGCCGCTGAACTTCGCCTTCTGGGGCAATCTGCATCCGGTCACCAGCGGCCTGATGAAGCAGGTGGCCATGAGCCCGTGGGAAATGCTGGAAGTCATCGTGCTGCTGCTGGGCGTGCCCCTGGTACTGGGTATGTGGGTGGCGCGCCGATTCCCCGCTTTTACGCAGCGCATCCAGAAACCGATGAAGTGGCTCTCGCTGCTGGTGCTGGTGGGTTTCATCGTGGGCGCGCTGGCCGCCAATTTCAAGCACTTCCTGGCCTACATCCAGTTCGTGCTGCTGGTGGTGTTCATCCACAACCTGCTGGCGCTGGTGACCGGTTACAGCCTGGCCGCAGCCCTGCGCCTGCCCGAGCGTGACCGCCGCGCCATCACCTTCGAAATGGGCATCCAGAACTCCGGCCTGGGCCTGATCCTGATCTTCAACTTCTTCAATGGCCTGGGCGGCATGGCAATCGTCACGGCCTGGTGGGGCATCTGGCACATCGTCGCCGGCATGACGCTGGCCAGCTACTGGAAAAAGCACGCCCCCGAGGAAGTCGCTTCATGAACGGGCACCGTGTCCTGGTCACCGGGGCTGGCGGCTACCTGGGGCGCCAGGTGCTGGAGCGGCTGGCGCAGTTGCCCCCCGCGCAGCGGCCAACCGTCCTGGTGGCCCATGACCTGCGCGCGCCGGCGCAAACGCTGCCCGGCGTCACGTACGAGGTGGGGGATATCCGTGCCCCGGAAATGAGTGGGCTGATGAGCCGCCACCGCATCGATACGGTGGTGCATCTGGCGGCCATCGTCACGCCCGGGCGCAAGAGCCACCGTGAGCTCGAATACGACGTGGACGTAAACGGCACGCGCAATGTGCTGCAGGCCTGCGTGCAGCATGGCGTGCGGCGCATCATCGTCTCCTCCAGCGGCGCCGCCTATGGCTACCACGCCGACAACCCGGCCTGGCTGACCGAGGACATGCCGGTACGCGGCAACGAGGTCTTTGCCTATGCGCATCACAAGCGGCTGGTGGAGGAGATGCTGGCCGATTACCGCGCCCGCCATCCGGCACTGGAGCAGGTGGTGCTGCGTATCGGCACCATCCTGGGCGCGACGGTGCACAACCAGATCACCGACCTGTTCGAGAAACCCCGGCTGCTGGCAATTGCCGGCTCCGAGAGCCCCTTCGTGTTCATCTGGGACCAGGATGTGGTGGCCATCATCGTGCGCGCCATCGGCGGTGGCCCGGCCGGCATCTACAACGTGGCGGGCGATGGCGCCCTGCCCCTGCGCGAGATCGCAGCACGCCTGGGCAAGCGCCGTCTGGTGCTGCCGGCCTGGCTGCTGCAGGGCGCGCTGGCCCTGCTCAAGCCGCTGGGCCTGACCCAGTACGGGCCGGAGCAACTGGACTTCCTGCGCTACCGGCCGGTATTGCTCAACACACGCCTGAAGACCGTGTTCGGCTACACGCCGCGCTACACCTCGAGCGAAGTGTTCGATCTGTACCGCGCTGCCCGCCAGGGACAGACACCGTGACCCAGCGCGATTTCCGACACAAGGTGGTGGTGGTCACCGGTGCTGCCGGCGGGCTTGGCCGCAGCCTGTGCCTGCGCTTCAGTGCGGCGGGCGCCCGTGTCGCCGCCCTGGACCGCGACGCACAGGGCCTGCAGATCCTGGCGCACGACCTGGCAGCACAAGGCGGCGAGGTTCACACGCAACTTTGCGACGTGACCGACGCGGCCGCCTGCGCGCAGGCGATGCAGGCCATCCATGCGCGCTGGGGCGGCATCGATGCCCTCGTCAACAACGCCGGCATCGCCCACCGCAGTGCCTTGGCTGCCACGCGCCTCGACGTGATCCGCCGCGTGATGGAGGTGAACTTCTTCGGTGCCGTGCATTGCACACACGCCGCCCTGACCGATCTGCGCGCCGCGCGCGGCCTGGTCATCACCATCTCCAGCGTCGCCGGTTTTTCGCCGCTGATCGGCCGCACCGGCTACGCCGCCAGCAAGCATGCGCTGCATGGCTTTTTCGACAGCCTGCGCGCCGAACTGGCCGACGAGGGCGTCGGCGTCCTGCTGGTCTGCCCCTCGTTCATCGACACCGGCATCGACCGGGCTGCACTGGGTGGCGACGGACGACCGGCCGGCCACAGCCGCCAAACGACCGGCCGCCAGGCGACGCCGGACGAGGTGGCCCAGGCCATTCTCCAGGCCGCCTCGCATGGACAAACGCTGCTGCTGTTCAGTGCCACCGCGCGCCTGGCCTGGTGGCTGTCGCGCGGCTGGCCGACCCTGTATGCCACGCTCATGCGGCGCCGTCTGCAAGGCGAAATGAGCGCGCAACACCCCCAAGGAGGAGACTGACATGAAAAAAAACTTCGCGCACAACGCACTGCGGACTTCCCTGATCGCCGTCATGACGGGCCTGCTGGCACTGGCCAGCCTGAACACCCAGGCCCTGACGCTCAAGATCCAGACCGAAGATGGCCGGGCCGCAAGCCTGGTCATGGTGACGCAGACGCCGCAGCCGCCCGCGCGCATCGACGACTCGGACAACGGTTACCCCGCCTCCGGCAAACTGCAACAGGGCGCGTTCGAACACACCCGCTTCACCGATGCGCAAGGCCGGACGACGCTGCCGGACACGCGCGATGCCTTCGAGCTGCGCCTGCGCAAGCCGGGTTACCAGGACCTGAAGCTGTCGTCGAAAGACCTGGCTGCCAGCCCGGTGCTGACACTGAAGACCGAGAAGGATGTTCGTGCGCTGGCCGAACAGCGCCCCTCCAATGCCTGGACCGCCACGCTGGACAAGGCCATACCGGATGCCGCGATCCGCAAGGAGTTCCTGCTGCACTGCGGCTTTTGCCACCAGCAGGGTTCGGCCTTCCTGCACCGCGAACGCAGTGCCGAAGAGTGGGATACGGCCATCAAGCGCATGGTGCGTTATGGCTCGCGCCTGTCCAGCCAGGCGCAAAAGGACCTGCCAGCGCAGTTGGCGGCGCACTGGAAATACATCGCGGCCCAACCGGAACAGGTGCCGGCCGCCACGCCGTGGCGCGAGTATCTGGCGAGTGCGCAGATCACCGAGTTGCCGCTGGGCGACCGTTTCTCGCAAATGCATGACTTCCTGATGCACAGCAACGGCAGGGTCTACGTGGGTGACAACCTGCAGGACCGGCTGTACGAAGTGAATCCCGACACCGGCGCCTACACGGTCTACAAGATCCCACCCGTGGCCGGCGACAAGCTCGGTGGCCTGCTGGCCGGCCGGCTGCGCGATTTCCCCAAACACGAGACCTTCCAGGGCATCCACTCGCTGGCCGAGTCGCGCAAGGACGGCCACGTCTTCATCACGCCGTCCTACCAGCGCCGGCTGATCGAGTTCGACCCGACGAGCAAGTCGTTCAAGACGCACGAGATGGACAGCGGCTTCTACCCGCACACCGTGCGCATCGATGCCCAGGACCGCGTCTGGTTCACGCTGGCGCTGTCCAACCAGGTCGCCATGTTCGACCGCAGCACAGCGAAGTTCACCACCTACGACCTGCCGTTCCGCAGCTGGATGGAGAAGCTCACCGTCAAGCTGACGCCCTTCTTCTTCAAGCTCATCGGCTGGGGCCTGCCCATCACCAACTGGGTCAAGATCGACCACGTCTCCACCGGCGTGCCGCTGCCCTACGGCATCGACATCACACCCGACGGCACGGTCTGGATCGCGCGCCTGCACACCGACGAGATCGCCTCCATCGATCCGGCCAGCGGCAAAGTCACCATGATCCCCACGCCGCTGCACGGGCCGCGCCGGCTGCGCAGCGACCGCGACGGCAATCTGTGGATCGTCATGTTCAACGAATCGGCCATCCTGCGCTACGAGCCGGCCAGCGGCAAATTCACCACCTTCGACCTGCCGGTTGTGCCGAAGGGCAGCGATACCCCCTATGCGCTGAACGTGGACCGCCAGCGCCACCAGATCTGGGTCACGGGCACCAACTCCGACTCGGCGCAGTGCCTGGACATCGCCAGCGGCACCTGGCGCTTCTACCCGCTGCCGCGCAAGGCCACCTTCACGCGCGACGTCGAGTTCGGCAAGGATGGCCGCGTTTTTCTGTCCAGCGCCAGCTTCCCGTCCTGGCACATCGAGGATGCGCAGCCGACACTGATCCAGCTGCAACCCGGCAGCGCGAAACAACCCTGATGCGCCGGCACATTCCGTTCCTGCTGTCGTGCCTGCTGGCCTTCACCGCCGGGCACATGTTCAACTACACCGTCATTCTGTACCTGCAGGAGGCGGTGGGGTCGGACCTGTTGTCCGGGCTGGGTTTTGGCCTGGCCTTCGGCAGCTCGATCGTCTTCGGCTGGTTCGGCGGTGTGCTGTGCGACCGCATGGCACCGGGGCGCGTGATCCACGGTGCGCAACTGCTGTTCCTGCTGGGCCTGGCCTGTCTCTGGTGGGCGGACACCGGTGCTGCCACCGGCCAGCGGGCGGCCTGGGTGCTCGCGGGTGCCTTCGCCGGTGGCCTGGCCTGGTCCTTCGTCGGCCCGGCGCGCCTGACGGCACTGGGCCAGCTTGCCTCGGCCAGCGAACTGCGGCCGCTGACCATCGTCTTCAACCTGCAGGTGCTGCTGGGCTTCGGCCTGGCGCCTCTGCTGATCGGCCTGATCCGCAGCGCCCATGCCTGGCCTGCCGTGCTGGCCACGGCGGCATTGGGTTTCGGGCTGTCGTCGGCGCTGCTGCTGCGCCTGCGCACCCACGCCAATCCTGTGCCGTCGTCACAATCGGTGTGGGCCGATATCGCCGAGGGATTCCGCACCGTCGGGTCCGCACCGCTGCTGCGCCAGCTGATGCTGGCGGCGGTGATCGGCTACGCCATGACGGGGCCGCTGCAGATCCTGTTGCCGAAGCTGGCACGCCAGCAACTCGGCCTGACGGAAGCGCAACGCGGCGCCTACCTGGGGCTGCTGGCCATCAGCCTGATCGTCGGCGGCGTGCTAGCGCTGGTGCTGGCCCGGCGCCTGCACCATGGCCGCACCATCCTGGGCGGCGTGGCGCTGGGCGGCCTCATCTTTGCCCTGCTGGGCGCGATTGCGTCGCCGCTGCTGTCGGCCCTGGCACTGGCCTGCGTCGGCATGCTGGGCGGCATGGTCATCAGCCTGGTGGTGGCCGGCATCCAGACGCAGGCCCCCGAGGCGCTGCGCGGACGGGTCATGTCGATGTACGCCATCACCTCGCAGGTGCTGCCCGCCGTGTCGGGGGTGGCCGCCGGCGCGCTGGTCAACCAGGTGGGGCTGGTACCGGCCGTCACCGGCGCCGGTCTGGCGCTGACGGGCCTGGCCGCCGCTGCCACCCTGGCCATGCCGGTCCTGCGGCGCCACGCCGGCCGGTGACACAGGGTGCAGCCCCCGGCGGGCCGAGCTGGTCGATCGCATAAAATTGGCCATCTCCTCGCCCTGCCACACTAGGGGCGCCAGGCATCCTGAACCACCCGGACGGATGCCGCTTTTTCCGATCAAGCCGAACCTCCATGAGCGACACCGTCCAGCAACCCGGCCTCAACAGCCTGTCCAAATCCTTCGAACCGGCCGCCCTTGAGGCGCACTGGGGCCCCGAATGGGAGCGCCGTGGTTATGCCGCCGCCGGCTACCGCGGCACCGGCGCCCCCAAGGACGGCGCCCCTTCGTTCGCCATCCAGTTGCCGCCACCCAACGTGACCGGCACGCTCCACATGGGACACGCCTTCAACCAGACCATCATGGACGCGCTCACGCGCTACCACCGCATGGCCGGCGCCAACACGGTCTGGGTGCCGGGCACTGACCACGCCGGCATCGCGACACAGATCGTGGTGGAACGCCAGCTGCAGGAGCAGAAGATCAGCCGCCACGACCTGGGACGCAAGAACTTCGTCGCCCGCGTGTGGGAGTGGAAGGAACAGTCCGGCAACACCATCACCACACAGATGCGCCGCATGGGCGACAGCGTGGACTGGAACCGTGAATACTTCACCATGGACGACAAGCTGTCCAAGGTCGTCACCGAAACCTTCGTGCGCCTGTACGAGCAGGGCCTGATCTACCGCGGCAAGCGCCTGGTCAACTGGGACCCGGTGCTGCAGTCGGCCGTGTCCGACCTGGAAGTCGAGAGCGAGGAGAAGGACGGCTCGCTCTGGCACATCGCCTACCCGCTGGCCGACGGATCCGGTTCGCTGACGGTGGCCACCACCCGCCCCGAGACCATGTTGGGCGACGTGGCCGTGATGGTGCACCCTGACGATGAACGCTACAAGGCGCTGATCGGCAAGATGGTGACCCTGCCGCTGGTGGGCCGCCAGATCCCGGTGATTGCCGACGCGTACGTGGACAAGGAGTTCGGTACCGGCGTGGTCAAGGTCACGCCCGCGCACGACCCCAACGACTACCAGGTGGGCCAGCGTCACAAGCTGGAGATGATCTGCGTGCTGACCCTGCAGGCCACCGTCAACGAGAACGCGCCCGAGAAATACCGTGGTCTGGACCGTTTCGTGGCGCGCAAGGCCATCGTCAAGGATCTGGAAGCCCAGGGCCTGCTGGTCGAGACCAAGAAACACAAGCTGATGGTGCCGATCTGCACCCGCACCGGCCAGATCGTCGAGCCCATGCTGACGGACCAGTGGTTCGTGGCGATGTCAAAAGTTTCAGACAAGGACCCGACCGGCAAGAGCATTGCGCAAAAGGCCATCGATGCGGTGGACAGCGGCGCCGTCAAGTTCGTGCCGGAGAACTGGGTCAACACCTACAACCAGTGGATGAACAACATCCAGGACTGGTGCATCTCGCGCCAGCTCTGGTGGGGCCACCAGATCCCGGCCTGGTACGACGAAGACGGCAATGTGATCGTGGCGCGCAACGAAGCCGAAGCGCAGGCCAAGGCGCCGGGCAAGAAGCTCACGCGCGACGAGGACGTGCTCGACACCTGGTACTCGTCGGCGCTGGTGCCCTTCAGCACCATGGGCTGGCCGGAGAAAACGCAGGACTTCGACCTGTACCTGCCGTCCAGCGTGCTGATCACCGGCTACGACATCATCTTCTTCTGGGTCGCACGCATGATCATGATGACGACCCACTTCACGGGCAAGGTGCCGTTCAAGCATGTCTACATCCACGGCCTGGTGCGCGATGCGCAGGGCCAGAAGATGAGCAAGAGCGAAGGCAATGTGCTGGACCCGGTGGACCTGATCGACGGTATCGAACTCGCGCCCCTGCTGGACAAGCGTGTCGTCGGCCTGCGCAAGCCCGAGACCGCGCCGCAGGTGCGCAAGAACACCGAGAAGGAATTCCCCAATGGCATCCCGGCCTTCGGTGCCGATGCCTTGCGTTTCACCTTCGCCTCGCTCGCCACGCTGGGCCGTAACATCAACTTCGACAGCAAGCGCTGCGAGGGTTACCGCAACTTCTGCAACAAGCTCTGGAACGCCACGCGCTTCGTGCTGATGAACTGCGAGGGCCACGACTGCGGCCTGGGCGAGCATGCGGCTGACGCCTGCGTGCCGGGCGGCGGCTACCTGGAGTTCAGCGCCTCCGACCGCTGGATCGTTTCGCTGCTGCAGCAGATCGAGGCTGACGTGGCCCAGGGGTTTGCCGACTACCGCCTGGACAACGTTGCCAACACGATCTACGACTTCGTCTGGAACGAGTTCTGCGACTGGTACCTGGAAATCGCCAAGGTGCAGATCAACACCGGCAACGAGGCGCAGCAGCGCGCCACGCGCCGCACCCTGATCCGCACGCTGGAAACCATCCAGCGTCTGGCCCACCCGCTGATTCCCTTCATCACCGAAGAGCTGTGGCAGAAGGTGGCGCCGGTGGCCGGTCGCGCGGGCGAGTCGGTCAGCATCGCCGCCTACCCGGTGAGCCAGCCCGAGCGCATCGACACCGCGGCCATGGCACAAATCGCCAGGCTCAAGCAACTGGTGGACGCCTGCCGCAACCTGCGCGGCGAAATGAAGGTGTCCCCCGCCACCCGCCTGCCGCTCTACGCCGTGGCCAGTAACGCCGCTGAAGCCGCCTTCCTCCAGCAGTCCGCGCCGGTGCTGCAGGCGCTGGCCAAGCTGAGCGAAGTCAAGGTATTCGATGACGAGGCCGCCTGGGTTGCCGCAGCGCAAGCGGCCCCGGTGGCGGTGGTGGGCGAAGCCCGCGTCTGCCTGCACATGGAAGTGGATGTCGCGGCCGAGAAGGTGCGCCTGGGCAAGGAGGCCGAGCGCCTGCAGACCGAGATCACCAAAGCCAACGGCAAGTTGGGCAACGAGGCCTTCGTTGCCAAGGCACCGCCGGCTGTGATCGAGCAGGAAAAGAAACGTGTCGCCGACTTCACGGCCACACTGGAAAAAGTCAAAGAGCAGCTGGCAAGGTTAAAGTAGCACCGCCCGTGGCGGCTATCGCCGCCTCCCCCCAAGGGGGCAACGCCAGTGGCCAAGGCATTGCCGGTTCCACGGCGTTTCCCGAATGAACTCACCACACGTTGAGAGATCTGCGCGCATGAACAACAAGGTCAAAACCGCCGTCTTTCCTGTGGCCGGTCTGGGCACCCGCTTCCTGCCGGCCACCAAGGCCGCGCCGAAGGAAATGCTGCCGGTGGTGGACAAGCCGCTGATCCAGTACGCCGTGGAGGAAGCCTATGCCGCCGGCATCCGCCACATGGTGTTCGTGACCGGACGCAACAAGCGCGCCATCGAAGACCACTTCGACACTGCCTACGAGCTGGAAACCGAACTGGAGCAGAGCGGCAAGCAGGCCCTGCTCGATCTGGTGCGTTCGGTGCAACCCGACGACATGCTGTGCTCCTATGTGCGCCAGCCGCGTGCGCTCGGTCTCGGCCATGCGGTGCTGTGCGCCGAACACCTGACCGAGGACGCCCCGTTCGCTGTGCTGCTGGCCGACGATCTGATGCTGGGGCCGCCCGGTGGCCAGCCCGTTCTGACGCAGATGGTCGAGCAGTTTGCACGCCTGGGCAACTCGGTGATCGCGGTACAGGAAGTGCCGCTCGACCACGTGCGCCGCTACGGCATCGTCGCCGGTGAGCCCGATGGCGAACGCTTGCTCAAGATTCGGCAGATCGTCGAAAAACCGGCGCCGGAAAACGCGCCGTCACGCTTAGGCGTCGCGGGCCGCTACATCCTGACGCCGGCCGTGTTCGAGCAGATCCGCCAGCAAGCGCGCGGTGCTAGCGGCGAACTGCAACTGACCGACGGCATCGCCGGCCTGCTCAAGACCGAAGCGGTGCACGCCTATGCCTACGTCGGCAAGCGCCACGATTGCGGCAGCAAGGAAGGTTTTCTGGAGGCGACCGTCGAGATCGCCCTGTCGCACCCCGAGGTGGGCCAGCGCTTCCGCGACTACCTCAAGACCTTGAAACTCTGATACGGGAAGAAGCTCCGGCTGAAGCCGGGGCCGGCTTCAGCGCCGGCGCAGGACGTGGATGTAGTCCTTGCCTTCGGTGGCCTGCTCCACCAGGTCGTTGCCGGTCTGCTTGGCGAAGGCCACGAAATCACGCACCGAACCCGCATCGGTGGCAATCACCTTGAGGATCTGGCCGCTCTGCATCTCGGCCAGCGCCTTCTTCGCCTTGAGGATGGGCAGGGGGCAGTTCAGGCCGCGGGTATCGAGTTCTCTGTCAATGTTCATCACAATTCCTTCAATTGCCGTAATTTTAAGCAATTTCCGGCAACCTCTCAGTGCACCACCACCGGCTCGAACCCCTTGCCGGTAAAGACGATGTGGCCGGCTTCGTCCACCGAAAACACCCCGGCATCAAAGTTGCGTTGCAGACGACGCGTGTGCTTGCCGAACATCAGGTCAACCGTCCCCGCGACCCCCAGACTGACCTCCACCCGTGCATCGCGCACCAGCGCCAGCTGCTGTTCCAGCTCGTCCTTCTCCTTGATGGAATGGGCCCACAGCTGGACGGCGTGCTGCCAGGAGGTCTTGGCGCGCGCCAGCATCCCTTTCGGGTCGCCATGCTGCATCAGGTGCTTGACCACCTTTTTCAGGTTCTCCTGGTCGGCGTTCTGTTTCTCGATGATCTGCTCCAGCTCCTGGTAGCGCGCTTCCAGCACGGGATTGACACCCGCCTGCACACTGGTGACGCCACTGGACTCGGCGCCGAGCAAGGGCGTCTGGATCAGCATCATGCTGCGGGCCGAACCGCCCACCAGCCGCCCGCGCTGCGGCGACTTCACACCAATCTGGATCTGGTTGAGCGCCTGCAGCTCGCTCTGCAAGGCCATGTCGTCGATGGCGATCACCGTGCCGGCATGGATCTGGGAGTTTTCGACAAAGCGTGCCGCGACCGAACCGCCCGCCCGCACCTTGGCGTGGGCAATGATGCCGGCGCCCACCTGAATGCTGCCGCCGGCCTCCAGCTCGCCCCCTTCGACCGTCCCCGTCACCTGGATGTCACCGGTGACATGGACCTTCATTCCCGACAGGACATCGCCTTCGACCCGCACCGAGCCGTCGTAAGTGATGTTGCCGCAGTCCATGTCGACGTTCCCGAGCGACAGCACCTGCTCCACCATCACGCCATGGCTCACGAACACCGGCTGCCCCTTGGTGGCGGCGACCAGCACATTCGGATCATCGCTGGCCGGGGAAACGCCGGCCAGCTTGTCGGCAAAGGAATGGTCGTGACCGGGTGTGGCAGGCAGCGTCGTGCCCCGCACATCGCGCCCCTCGACGCCAGCCGTGGCGGGGATGCGCTGCATCAGGGGGGTGCCGGCCTCCACGGTCGGGATGTCGCCATGCTCCCGGAAATCGATCAACCCCTGTTCGTTGACCTTGGGCGCGCGATCACGGGCCAGGTCGATCAGCTTCTTGAAGCGGGCATCTTCGCCATGCACCGGCGCCACACCGGCCGCAATCTGCACGCGGCCTGGCTCGGTCGCAGCGCAGATCTGCGCAAAGGCGGTTTCGTCGATGCCGAAGGTCACCCCGGATTCCGCCAGTGCCCGGGCAATGTCATCGTGCGTCAGGGCCTTGCCGCCAAAGGCGGGCACCACATTGGCCCAGACGCCCAAGGCGTCCTTGGCGATGTCGAGCATGAAACTGGCATCCCGCCGCTCGCCCACGGTCACCTCGAACTCGGTCGGCATCGAGTTGTAGCGCGCCACCAGGGTCGCCAGGGCGGCATCCAGCAGGAACCAGTGGCCGTAACCGGCCTGGCTCAGCAAGGCCCGCAATGCGGACTCATCCAGCGGCGGCCGGTCGGCCATCGCCTGGACTTGTGCCAGCAACTTGTCGTCGCGCTCGGCGAACACCAATCCTTGAAAGCCTGTCATCTGAGAATCCTTCTTACGTACGCCACGTAACCGGCATCTCCCAACGCCAGTTCATCAATCAGATCGCCACCTGCCGCGAGTGTACGGGCATTGGGCCACGGCCCGACCCGTGATTTACCCGTGGGACCAGTCGAAGAATTGCGGCGTATGGCCACGCGACCGCAACCAGTCGGCCAAGGCATGACCGGTCCCGCCGGGCCAGCATTTGACCGCCTGAGGTGCGAACAGCCGGTAATCCACCAGTTCCGGCGACAGGCGCACCACGCCCTCGCAACGGGCGTGGTAGGCCACGATGACCTGGTTCATACGCTGGAAGTCGTAGACGCCGATCAAGTTGAGTTCCAGCGGCTCCAGGCTGGTTTCCTCGCGGATCTCGCGCGCGATGCCCTCCTGCGGGGTTTCGCCGGCCTCCATGAAGCCGGTGATGAGTGCGTACATCTTGCCGCTCCAGGCGGCATTGCGCGCCAACAGGATCTGGCCCTGGTATTCGATCACCGCGGCCAGCACCGGCGTCGGGTTGTTCCAGTGCGTGAAATCACAGGCCGTGCAGCGCAGCCGCTCCCGCTCGCCGCCGTCCTCCAGCCGCACCGTCGGCGCCAGCGGTGCAGCGCAACTCGGACAGAAACGGTACTCGTGGTTCATACGCGGCGATCGGGCTGCGCAGTAGATTTATTCACAGGTTCTCAGGCCGGGAAGACCCCGGTGGACAGATAACGGTCGCCGCGGTCGCAGACCACGAACACGATGGTCGCGTTCTCTTCGCGCTTGGCGATTTCCTGCGCCACCCAGCAGGCCCCGGCGGCCGAGATGCCGGCGAAGATGCCTTCCTCGCGTGCCAGGCGGCGGCACATCTCTTCAGCATCGGACTGGCTGACGTTGACCTGTTCATCGACCAGGCTGGGCTCGTAGATCCTGGGCAGGTATTCCTGCGGCCACTTGCGGATGCCGGGAATGCGCGAGCCTTCGCTCGGCTGGGCGCCGATGATCCTGATGGCCGGGTTCTTTTCCTTCAGGAAGCGCGCCACGCCGGTGATGGTGCCCGTGGTGCCCATGGCGCTGACGAAATGCGTGATGTGCCCGCCGGTCTGCTCCCACAGCTCGGGGCCGGTGGTCTCGTAGTGGATGCGCGGGTTGTCGGCGTTGGCGAACTGGTCCAGCACCCGGCCCTTGCCGCTTTGCTCCATCTGCGTGGCCAGGTCGCGTGCGTACTCCATGCCGCCGGACTTCGGCGTCAGGATCAGCTCGGCGCCGAAAGCCTTCATGGTCTGGGCGCGCTCGATGGACAGGTCCTCCGGCATGATCAGCACCATGCGGTAACCCTTGATGGCCGCCGCCATGGCCAGGGCGATGCCGGTGTTGCCGGAAGTAGCCTCGATCAGGGTATCGCCCGGCTTGATGTCGCCGCGCTCCTCGGCACGCTTGATCATGGACAGCGCCGGCCGGTCCTTGACCGATCCGGCCGGGTTGTTGCCCTCGAGCTTGCCGAGGATCACATTGCCGCGGGCAGCGTTCTCCGTGGCACCAATGCGCTGCAGGGCCACCAGGGGCGTCTTGCCGATGGCGTCTTCGATGGTCGGGTACTTCATGCCCCACACTGTGCCATAATTTCACTCTTGCCTTCCTCCCTGCCCGGGTGGTGAAATTGGTAGACGCAGGGGACTCAAAATCCCCCGCCGCAAGGCGTGCCGGTTCGATTCCGGCCCCGGGCACCACCTCCTCAAATAGTCAGTCGGTTTGTACACGCGAACCGGCACGCCCAAGGCGGCATGATTGAAGCGCGCTGCGCACGCGGGTCCGACTCCGGCCCCGGGCATCACCTCTCTAGATACTCGACCGGTTTGAACTCACGAACCGGCGCACCCACAGGCGGCGCACGCAGGCCCGGCGGCGCCCTAAAAACCTCAGGAACGCAGAAAGCTGTAGACGTTTTCCAGCTTCGACCAGCCGGTATTCTTGAACAGGGTGTTGACGCTGATGGCGAAGTGGCTGTCGTGCTGGAAACGGCGACAAAACACCTGCACCGTTTGAACCAGGGCCGCTGCGTCAGGCAGCGCCCCCTCGGTATTGCACTGCGCTGCCAGCATCAGACGCAGCAAGCCAAAGCGCGACACAATCTTCAGGTAGTGCTCATAGGGCGCGGCCCCCTCGAACGGGAAGAATTCGCGGAACATCTCGTTCAGGATGTAGTGCTCAAGCAAATGGGGAGCGGCCTGCAGTGCGGGCGGCAGCCGGGACAGGCCGCGGCTGTAGCCGTCAACCAGCTGCGCCGTCGAAACCCCACCGGTCACAGGGTCCGCGCCCAGACCCCTGGCAATCGCCTCGGCCACCTGGTTCTGGACGGGCGAGACCGTCCTGGATGCCTTGCTCTTCCACAACACGGAGAACACGCCAGCCTGAATCTGATGGTTGGGCTGCAGGTTGACCAGGGCCTCCGTGACCAGCCCCCCCTCCACCATGGCGACAAAACCTTGCAGTAACGCAGGCACCGCCGAGGGCCCTTCCTTGGCCAAGGTGCTGGTCAGACTCTCGCAAAACACCCCCAGCACCGCCAACCGCTGCCACAGCTCCAGCCCTTCGGCCCTCATGAGCTGCAGGCAGAAAATGCGGACCTCGTTCATCAGATCCGGAGGCATGCCATGTACCGAGGCGACCTGGCTGACGGTGTCTTCGCGGACACGGATCGACGCCTCGACAAAATCGAACGCATCCGGCTGCAACAGGGCTTGCCGCGCCGCTTCGGGGCACGACAGCGTCAAAGCCTGCTCATACTGCCCGCCGAAATTCCGCGAGTAGCGCGGGTACGCAAAGCAGATGTCGGACAAATGGTCCTCACCCAGGTCCCGCTGGATGCAACAGAGCTTGTTTTCGATAAAGGGGCACTCATCCGTCCCTGGCCTGAGTTCGATGCGCGCATAGTTGGCCTCAGTGGCCTGACTTTCTTCGCGCTTGACGTATTGCGCGAGGCGGGGAGCCAGATCCGGATGTTGGACTTGACGGTAGGCATCGAACGTTTTCTTGTCGATGGAAATGCTCCAGCCGGTACAACAGCTGTCTTCGCAGTCTGCACCGATGCAGTTGAAGCGTGTGACATACCGCGGCAGCAGTGCTGTGTGAGTGCGTGTTCGGTGCAATGTGTTCATGAGCAACGACTTTCATGCGACGCCGGCGGCAAGTGTGACACGCAAGATAACACCATGAACCGCACCGGCAGTGTCATGAACCGCTCTCTTTCAGCAAGCCCTCACGCACCGTCGGATAGCGCAGCCTGACCCGCAATTCCCGTTTCAGCCGCGAGTTGTCCATGCGGCGCGACTCGCTCATGAAACTCAGCAGCATCAGCGGCAGCTTGTCCTGCGCCGTATCGCGCGGCACACGCGGCGGGCGCGGCAGGCCGAACAGGTCGGCCGCCAGGTCGAAGTAGTCACCCATCTTCAGCACGGTGTCGTCGTTGGCGTTGTAGACGCGCTGCGGCGCACCGCGCCACAGCGCGGCCACGCAGGCGCGTGCCAGGTCGTCGGCGTGGATGTGGTTGGTGTAGACGTCGTCCTCGGCCTTCAGCACCGGCGTGCCCTTGAGCAGGCGTTCACGCGGCGTGCCGCCCTCGCGGTCCGGCGCATAGATGCCGGGAATGCGCAGCAGGCTGGTGCGGCTGCCGGCACTGCGGCCGAAGAAGCGCGCCGCCCGCTCGGCTTCGACACGCCGCTGGCCGCGTGGCGTGCGGGCCTGGGGCCGCCGGGTTTCACGCACGAGGGCACCGCCGCAGTCGCCGTACACGCCGCTGGTGGAGCCATAGACCAGGGAACCGGGCAGCGAGCGCCGCCGCAAAACCTGCAACAAGGCCTGGGTACGCGGGTCGCCCCAGCCTTCCGCAGGCGGCGGTGCCAGGTGCAGCACACGCGTCGCCAGGCCGGCCAGACGCTGCAGCGTGGCCGGCTGGTCAAGGTTGCCGGCCAGTGGCGTGATGCCGCGTGTACGCAGCTCGGCCTGGCGCGACGGTGAAGACGTCAGCGCCAGCAGACGCACCCGGCCCTGCAATTGGCGTGCCGCACGCAGGCCGACATCGCCACAGCCAACGATGAGCACGCGCTCACGGCGAAAGCGCGCCGGCAGCGCGCCGAGGGGGTTTTGGTTTGAGGGCAAAATTCCAACCTTTGCAATCTGATGGTTCAAGGATAACGAAAAGATGTCGAGCAGTGACCCCACAAGCTTCCAGGTGACGGTACAGCCCAGCGGCCGGGCCTTCAGCGCCAGCGCCGGTGAGGCCATCCTGGCGGCCGCCATCCGCGCCGGCGTCGGCCTGCCCTATGGCTGCAAGGACGGCGCCTGCGGCTCCTGCAAGTGCAAGAAGCTTTCCGGCAGCGTGGTGCATGGCCCGCACCAGGACAAGGCCCTGAGCGCGGCCGAAGAAGCCGCCGGCCTGGTGCTGACCTGCTGTGCCGTGCCACAGAGCGATGTGGTGCTGGAGTCGCGCCAGGTGACGGAAGAAGGTGCCTACCCGGTGCGCAAGATGCCGGTGCGCGTGAACCAGTTGGAAAAGAAATCGGACGACGTGATGGTCGTGCGGCTGCAGCTGCCGGCCAACGACAGCTTCGCCTTCCATGCCGGCCAGTACGTGGAGTTCCTGCTGCGCGACGGCGCACGGCGCAGCTACTCGATGGCCAACGCGCCGCACACCCTGGCTGCGGCCCAGGAGGCCACGCCGCCGGTCGGCCCCGCCATCGAACTGCACATCCGCCACATGCCGGGCGGCAAGTTCACCGACCACGTGTTCGGTGCCATGAAGGAAAAGGAAATCCTGCGCATCGAAGGGCCGTACGGCAGCTTCTTCCTGCGCGAGGACTCGGCCAAGCCCATTGTGTTGCTGGCCTCGGGCACCGGCTTCGCGCCGATCAAGGCCATTCTGGAACACATGCAACACCAGGGCATCACGCGCCCGGTCACGCTCTACTGGGGCGGCCGCCGTCCGGCCGACCTCTACCTGCACGACTGGGTGGTGCAGAAGGCCGCCGAGATGCCCAACCTCAGCTACGTCCCGGTGGTGTCCAACGCCCTGCCGGAAGATCACTGGCACGGCCGCACCGGCTTCGTGCACCAGGCCGTGCTGCAGGACCTGCCCGACCTGTCGGGCCACCAGGTTTATGCCTGCGGCGCCCCCATCGTGGTCGACTCGGCCCGGCGCGACTACACGACACAAGCCGGCCTGCCGGAAGACGAGTTCTTTGCCGACTCCTTCACCAGCGAGGCAGACAAACATGGCGCGTAGCGCCACCCACCCAGGAGCACACCCCATGAAACGCAGACCCCTTCTTCTTGGCGCCGCACTGGCCCCGTTCGCTGACGTCAGCCTGGCACAGACCAAGCCGATCCGCCTGATCGTGCCCTATGCCCCTGGCGGGCCGATCGACATCACCGCGCGTGCCCTGGCCGAACGCGTGAAGGACACCCTGGGCACCGTCATCATCGAGAACCGGCCCGGCGCCGGCGGCAACATCGGTGCCGACGCGGTAGCCAAGGCGGCACCAGACGGCCTGACCATCGGCATTGCCGCCACCGCCACCCACGCGGTCAACCCCTGGCTCTACAGCCGCATGCCCTACAACGCGGCGACCGACTTCGCGCCCATCACGCAGATGCTGCGCGTGCCCAACGTGCTGGTGATGAACGCCGAGACCGCGAAACGGCTGCACATCAACAACCTGCGCGACTTGATCGCCTACGCCAAGGCCAACCCGGGCAAGCTCAACTACGGCTCGGGCGGCAACGGCAGCGCCGGCCACCTGGCAGGCGAGATGTTCAAGGCACAGGCCGGCATCTTTGCCGTGCACATTCCCTACAACGGCGCCAACCCGGCGCAGCTGGCGTTGCTCAGCGGCCAGGTGGACTTCAACATCGACAACCTGGCCAGCGCCGCGCCCAACATCCGCAGCGGCAAGCTCAAGGCCATTGCCGTTACCACGCTGCAGCGCTCACCGGCCTTGCCTGAAGTGCCACCGATGGCCGACACGCTCAAGGGTTTTGCCATCGACACCTGGTGGGGTCTGGTGGCGCCGGCGGCCACACCGAAGGACGTGATCGCGAAACTGAACCAGGCTTTCGTGGCGGCGCTCAAGGCGCCGGAAACACAGACCCGTTTCGCCGCCATGATGGCCGAACCGGTGCCGAGCACACCGGAGGAATTCGGCGCCTTCATGCAGCGCGAGCGGGTCCGCTATGAGCGGGTGGTGAAAGCGTCAGGCGCCAAGGTCGATTGAGGCTTCAAGCCTTTTTGGCCTCCAGCCCTGGACGGGCTCAAAAGTGAAGTGCAACACACCAATTGAAGAACCAATAAGGTGTGAACATGAAACAAGCACGACAGTACAAGCAGCTCGACTACCAAGAGCGCCAGACCATTGCCATCAGCCGGGAGCA
>Ga0208633_100010_pt1 | contig 217551 bp, 196 predicted proteins | sample LakWasMet63_LOW9_2_FD_183895 | JGI IMG/M metagenome (GOLD analysis project Ga0208633, IMG submission 183895) | Freshwater sediment methanotrophic microbial communities from Lake Washington under simulated oxygen tension - Sediment Metagenome... | ecosystem: Environmental > Aquatic > Freshwater...
CCGCCGAACTTGGCTGCCAGCACGGTGGTGATGGCCGCCGTCAGCGTGGTCTTGCCATGGTCCACGTGACCAATGGTGCCGACGTTGACGTGCGGCTTGGTACGTTCAAATTTCTCTTTTGCCATTTTTCAAATCTCCAGAAGGATGCGAAAAGCAACTACTAATCACCAAGACACGACGGCGCAAGCCGCGCACCAGAAACTGGTGCCCTTTGCGGGAATCGGACCCGCGACCTCTCCCTTACCAAGGGAGTGCTCTACCACTGAGCCAAAAGGGCAAATTCTTTCACCATCACAACAAATCAACTGTGGAGCGGGGTAGGAGAATCGAACTCCTCGCTTTAGCTTGGAAGGCTAAGGTATTACCACTATACGAACCCCGCGCAAACCTTGTCCAAACAAGCATTCACGAAAGCCGGCTCGCCTCCAACGGCTCATGCCCAACAGTCAATTATCACTGGTGGAGAGGGCTGGATTCGAACCAGCGTACTCGTAAGAGGGCAGATTTACAGTCTGCTGCCATTAACCACTCGGCCACCTCTCCAATAGGTGAGCCTTTGATTATGCCACGAAAAATCAGCTTTATGAAACACCCGTGCAAACCAGCTCACCAAGCGATCGGTCGGCAGCCATGTTGTTGTAAAAATGCATTGGCTTGACCGAAGTGACCGCAGCCCAGAAATGGCAGGGGCGGACGCAGCGCCGACAAAGGCGAAGGATGGTTGGCCGACAGAATCAGATGCCTCGCCGGCGTCGTCCCCTCCGCCGCCGTCACCCCCAGTCGCCGCACCGTCTCAGCCATGCGCTGGGCATGCGCGCCCCACAACATGAACACCATCGGCCTGCCACCATCAATCACCGTCTTGACAATTTCGTCAGCAAGCACTTCCCAACCCTGATTCGCATGACTGGCCGGCTGCCCCTCTTCGACGGTCAGGCAGGTGTTGAGCAGCAACACGCCCTGCTCCGCCCAGTGCGCCAGCGACCCATTGGCCGGCAACGGGATGGACGGCACCTTCGGCTCGCGGCTGATACGTTCGCGCGCCAGTTCCTTGAAGATGTTGCGCAACGAAGGCGGCAGCTTGATGCCAGGCGCCACGGAAAACGCCAGACCTTCCGCCTGGCCCGGGCCATGGTACGGATCCTGCCCCAGAATCACGACGCGCACATCGGTCAGCGGCGTCAAGTCCAGCGCACGCAGGGGCTGTGGCGGGTAGATGGTGGCACCAGCCGCCAGGCGGCCTGCGATGAAGCGACCGAGCTGCTGCGCCGTCGCACTCTCAAAGAAGCGCGCCACCACGGGCTGCCAGTCAGGCGCCACCGACCAGTGCGCCGGCTGCCAATCCAGCAGACGCGCCACCGCCGGTGCCGGCACCCCGGAATTCGCAAAGAAATCCGGCTGAACCCCTTGTGAGATCGACATCTTCAGCTACTGAATCAAGAGCAAGCGCTTGCCGTTAACCAAACAACTCGGCCAGTGCCACGCCGGGGTCGGGCGCGCGCATGAAGGCCTCACCGACCAGAAAGGCGTTGACTCCCGCCTCACGCATGCGCAACACATCGGCCCGGCCGAGGATGCCGCTTTCTGTCACCAGCAGGCGGTCGGCCGGCACCCGGTCGCGCAGCGACAAGGTGGTATCGAGCGTGACCTCGAAGGTGCGCAGGTTGCGGTTGTTGATCCCTATCAGCGGCGTTTTCAGTTTCAGCGCGCGCTCCAGTTCGGCAGCGTCATGCACCTCGACCAACACCGCCATGTCCAGACTGCGGGCGATCGCCTCCAGTTCGGCCATCTGGCCATCCTCCAGGCAGGCGGCAATCAGCAGAATGCAGTCCGCCCCCATGGCGCGCGACTCGTAGATCTGGTAGGGGTCGACCATGAAGTCCTTGCGCAAAACCGGCAGTTCGCAGGAAGCACGCGCTTGCTTCAGGTAGTCGGGTTGGCCCTGGAAAAACTGGCGGTCGGTCAGCACCGACAGGCAGGCCGCGCCGTTCTCGGCATAGCTCTGGGCAATGTCGGCCGGCTCGAAATCGGCGCGCAGCACGCCCTTGCTCGGGCTGGCTTTCTTGATCTCGGCAATCACCGCCGCCTTGCCAGCGGCCACCTTGGCACGCATGGCGCCGACGAAGTCGCGCGTCAGCACACGCGATTCGGCATCGGCGCGCATGGCCGCCAGCGATTTGCGTTTGGTGGCTGCCGCAATCTCCTGGCGTTTGACGTCAACGATCTGGTTCAGGATGTCACTCATGGTCTGGGGGCGGCTCGGAGCCGTTCTTCAATATCTTGACAAACACGCGGTGGAGCACGAAGGCAGCCACCACAAACAAGGCGGAGACACCCAGTGCAATCCAGGTGCCGGGGTCCTGCCACATTTCAGGCGGCCAGACGATGCGCCGTCACCACCAGCTGCTCCAGCTTGGCCTTGGCGGCGCCGGAAGCGATGACCTCGCGCGCCCGCGCGATGCCATCGGCCATGGAGTCGGCCACATTGGCGGCGTACAGCGCCACGCCGGCATTGAGCGTGACGATGTCACGTGCCGCACCGGGCTGGTTGTCGAGCACACCCAGCAGCATGGCGCGCGAGGCCTCCGGCGTTTCCACCTTGATGGCGCGCGTGCTGGCCATGGTCAGGCCGAAATCCTCAGGGTGGATTTCGTACTCGCTGACCTCGCCGTTCTTCAGCTCGCCCACCAGCGTGGCCGCACCCAGGCTCACCTCGTCCATGCCGTCCTTGCCGTAGACCACCACGGCGTGCTCGGCCCCCAGACGCTGCAGGGCGCGCACCTGGATACCCACCAGATCCTCATGGAACACCCCCATCAGGATGTTGGGCGCGCCGGCCGGGTTGGTCAGCGGCCCCAGGATGTTGAAGATGGTCTTGATGCCCAGCTCGCGCCGCACCGGCGCCACGTTCTTCATGGCCGGATGATGGTTCGGCGCAAACATGAAACCGACGCCGGTCTCGGTGATGCAGCGGGCAATCGCCTCGGGCGTGAGATTGATGTTGACGCCGAGCGCCTCCATCACGTCGGCACTGCCGCTCTTGCTGCTGACACTGCGTCCGCCATGTTTGCTGACCTTGGCGCCAGCGGCGGCGGCCACGAACATGGCGCAGGTGGAGATGTTGAAGGTGTGCGCGCCGTCGCCGCCGGTGCCGACGATGTCGACCAGATGTCGACGGTCCGCCACGTCCACCTTGGTGGAAAACTCGCGCATCACCTGGGCGGCGGCGGTGATCTCTCCGATGGTTTCTTTCTTCACGCGCAGGCCGGTGATGAGCGCCGCCATCAGCACCGGCGACATCTCGCCGCCCATGATGAGCCGCATGATGTGCAGCATCTCGTCGTGGAAGATCTCACGGTGCTCGATCACACGCTGCAGCGCCTGCTGCGGCGTGATGGGATGAGGGGGTTGCATGGTGGGATTCCTCCGGGCCGGTTCAGGATTGCTGCAGAAAGTTTTTCAGCATGGCGTGGCCATGCTCGGTCAGGATCGACTCCGGGTGGAACTGCACCCCTTCGATCGCCAGCGTCTTGTGCTTCACGCCCATGATCTCACCGTCTTCGGTCCAGGCCGTGACCTTGAGTTCGGGTGGGCAGCTGGCGCGTTCGATCGCCAACGAGTGGTAGCGGTTGACGGTGAACTGTTTCGGCAGGCCGGCGAACACGCCCTCCTGCGTGGTGGAGATGACGCTGGTCTTGCCATGCATCAGCTGCTGCGCCCGGATGATCTTGCCGCCAAAGGCGGCGCCAATACTCTGGTGACCCAGGCACACGCCCAGGATCGGCAGCTTGCCGGCAAAGTGCCGGATCGCTGCCACCGAAATACCGGCTTCGGCCGGCGAGCAGGGACCGGGCGAGATCACCAGACGATCCAGCTGTCCGGCCTTCAGTTTGGCCTCGATCTCGTCAACCGTGATTTCATCGTTGCGGTGCACTTCAACCTTGGCACCGAGTTCGCCGAAGTACTGCACCAGGTTGTAGGTGAACGAATCGTAGTTGTCCACCATGAGAAGTTTGATCTTGTTCATGGCGTTCACTCCAGACCTTCCTCGACCAGTTCACTGGCGCGCAACAGGGCCCGCGCCTTCGCTTCCGTCTCTTTCCACTCCAGCTCGGGCACCGAATCCGCCACCACGCCAGCGGCCGCCTGCACGTACAAGGTGTCGCCCTTGATGACGCCGGTGCGGATGGCAATCGCCACATCCATGTCGCCGGCGTAACTCAGGTAGCCGCAGGCGCCGCCGTACAGGCCGCGCTTGCTGGGTTCGAGCTGGTCGATCAGTTCCATCGCGTGCACCTTGGGTGCCCCGGTCAGCGTACCCGCCGGGAACGTGGCCTTGAGCACGTCCATGGCCGTCATGCCTTCGTTCAGCAGGCCCTCGACATTGCTCACGATGTGCATCACGTGGCTGTAGCGCTCGACCACAAAGGCCTCGGTCACCTTGACGCTGCCGGTCTGGGCGATACGGCCGATGTCGTTGCGCGCCAGGTCGATCAGCATCACGTGCTCGGCGCGCTCCTTCGGATCGTTGATCAGCTCCACTTCGGCAGCGCGGTCGAGCTCGGGGGTGGCGCCGCGCGGCCGCGTGCCGGCCAAGGGACGGATCGTCACCTTCTGCCCCTCGGGGGTTTTCTCCTGCCGCACCAGGATCTCCGGCGAGGCGCCCACCACGTGGAAATCGCCGAAGTGGTAGTAGTACATGTAGGGCGAGGGGTTGAGCGAACGCAGCGCACGGTACAGCGACAGCGGTGACTCGGTGTAGCGCTTCTTCAGGCGCTGTCCCACCTGCACCTGCATGAAGTCGCCGGCGGCGATCAGTTCCTTGGCGCGCAGCACGGCGGCGATGTAGTCGTCCTTGGCAAACTCACGCGCCACCTCGTGCGTGGTGCTGGGTTTGATCTGCGGCGCCTGCACCGGCGCATCGAGCCGGGCGCGCAACTCGTCCAGCCGCGTTGCCGCCTTGGCGTAGGCCTGCGCCTGGCTCGGATCGGCATAGACAATCAGATAGAGCTTGCCCGACAGGTTGTCGATGACCGCCAGCTCCTCGCATTGCAGCAGCAGGATGTCGGGACAGCCCAGCGTATCGGGCGGGCAGCTGTGTACCAGCTTCTTCTCGATGTGGCGCACCGTGTCATAACCGAAGTAGCCGGCCAGGCCGCCGCAAAAACGCGGCAGACCGGGCTGCAGGGCCACCTTGAAACGCTGCTGGTACTCGGCAATGAAATCCAGCGGATTGAGCTGCGAGGTCTCGACCACCACGTCATCCGTCACCACTTCGGTCACAGCCTGGTCGCCGAAACCGCGCGAGCGCACCAAGGTGCGCGCCGGCAGGCCGATGAAGCTGTAGCGCCCGAAACGCTCACCGCCAACCACCGACTCCAGCAGGAAGGTATTCCTGCCGCCAGACTGGGCATGCGCCAGCTTGAGGTAGAGCGACAGCGGCGTTTCCAGGTCGGCAAAGGCCTGGGCCATCAAGGGAATGCGGTTGTAGCCCTGCCGGGCCAACGCGTCGAATTCGGATTCAGTCATCACAGGAAAACCTCCAGAACTTGGCCAGAGTCCAGGACGCCAGCCAAGGGCACGGTGTGCCCGGTTCATTCAAATCAGAGACCTCGGGGAGAGGTGGCAAACAGTTCGGCAGCGCCAAGGCTGCGAACCCCTGTCAGGCGTGAGCCAGTGGGTGGGCGGTCTGCGGCTTGCGCCAGGGCCAGGCTCCCCGGTCGCTGCAACCTGTGATGCTGATGCGGTGAATGAACATGGACAAAGTGTAGCAAACCACGGCGACACGGATTCGACAACCGAGGTGCGCGCTGTATCGGGGCATACCCTATTCGCAAGACGTACCCCGCCGAGTAGAGTGAGACGAAGAGGAACGGGCATCCCTGCCGCGGTACCGTGGCTTGGGGTTGGCCTGCCTGTTCCGGCAACCGGAGATCTCTCATGAAAACAAGCAATCTGCAAATCGGCACCCGTCTCTCGCTGGCTTTTGCCGCTGTGCTGCTGATCACGGCGGCCATCGCCACCATCGGCGTCTGGCGCATCGGCAGCCTCAAGAACACCAGCCACGAGATCGGCACGGTGGAGTTGCAGCGCAGCCTGCTGGCACAACGCTGGGCCTCGCAGATTGCCATCAACTGGGTGCGAGCCTCGGCGGCACTCAAGACCAGTGATGTCGGGTACATCGAAACCCTGCAGAAAGACATGGCCGCCACCTCCAAGGCCATCAGCGACGACCAGAAACAGCTCGAATCCATGGTGCAGGGTGATGCCGCCAAGGCCTTGATGGAGTCCGTGGCCAAGAGCCGCAAGATCTACGTTGATGCACGCGCCGCGTTGATCAAGCGGCAAAAAGACGGCGAGAACATTTCGGATGCGGTGGACCGCGAGCTACGTCCACTCGCCGAAACCTACCTGAAGGCGGTGGACCAGGTGGCCCAACACGCCCGGGACACCCTGGCCGAAGTGCAGGCCCAGGCTGAATCCACCGCCAGCACCAGCCAGATCGCGCTGGGCACCGGCGCGGCCATTGCGGTGGTGCTGGGCATCCTGTTCGCAGGTCTGGCGACGCGCTCAATCACGCGCCCGATTCAGCAGGCCGCCGGCTCGGCCGAGGCCATTGCCGGAGGTGATCTGGCGCGCGCCATTCAGGTCGAAGGCAAGGACGAGGCGGCACGGCTGCTGCAGGCTTTGTCCGCGATGCGTGAGAACCTGGCCCGCATTGTCAGCAACGTGCGCCAGAGCGCTGACAACGTGGCCACCGGCAGCGCCGAGATTTCCACCGGCAACAGTGATCTGAGCATGCGCACCGAACAACAGGCCAGCGCCCTGCAGGAAACCGCCGCCTCGATGGAAGAGCTCAGCTCCACCGTCAGGCAGAACGCCGACAACGCCCGCCAGGCCAACCAGCTGGCGCAAAGCGCCTCCACCGTGGCGGTCAAAGGCGGCGAAGTGGTGGCGGAAGTGGTTGAGACCATGCGCGGCATCAACGACTCCAGCAGAAAGATCAGCGACATCATCAGCGTCATCGACGGCATTGCCTTCCAGACCAACATCCTGGCGCTCAACGCCGCGGTGGAAGCGGCACGCGCCGGCGAGCAGGGCCGCGGTTTTGCCGTGGTGGCCTCGGAAGTGCGTTCGCTGGCCAGCCGCAGTGCGGAAGCGGCCAAGGAAATCAAGAACCTGATCAACGACAGCGTGAGCCGGGTCGAGCAGGGCAACACCCTGGTCGACCAGGCCGGCGTCACCATGAACGAAGTGGTGAGCAGCATCCGCCGCGTGACCGACATCATGGGCGAGATCAGCGCCGCCAGCTCCGAGCAGAGCCAGGGCGTGGCGCAGGTGGGCGAAGCCATCACCCTGATGGATCAGGCCACCCAGCAGAATGCCGCGCTGGTCGAGGAAATGGCCGCAGCCGCATCCAGTCTGAAGACCCAGGCCCAGCAGATGGTGGAGGCGGTGAGCGTCTTCAAGCTCGGCGCTCAGGACAGCCACGCGGCGGCGGCCATCAACCCGCGGCCGGCCCCCACCCGCTCCAGCCAGCCCGGCCAGTTGCCCTACAAGGGTCTCGAGCGCCGCACTGCCCCCAGAACCGGTGCGGCCGCCGCAGAGCCGCCCCCGGCCAAGCCCGCCGCCGGCGCTGCCCCGGTCAAACCGGCCGGCGCGGGCGACGACGACGAGTGGGCGTCATTCTGAGAACTGAGGCAGAAAAGCCGGCCTCTGCGGCCGGCCACCAGCACCGGATCAAGCGGCCTGGGAGCTGATCCAGCGCGCCAGCGCCTCGGTATCCAGCGGCTGGCTGTAAAAATAACCCTGGCCCTTGCCGCAACCCAGCGCCTTCATGAGCGCCGCCTGCTCCGGCGTCTCGATACCTTCAGCCACGGTGGACAGCCCCAGCGTCTGGGCCATGCGGATGGTGGCCTCGATCATCACGCGGTGATAGTCGCTGCTCATGGCCAGGCTCACGAAGGAACGATCAATCTTGACGATGTTGACCGGCAGCTCATGCAGGCATGACAGCGACGAGTAGCCCGTGCCGAAATCATCGAGCGACAGCGCCACCCCGAGCGCCCGCAACTCGCGCAGCGTGGTCTGCACCATCTCGTCCTGCGCCGCCAGACTCTCCGTCACTTCCAGGACCAGCTGGCTGGCGTCCACCCCGCTTTCGCGCAACACCTCCTGTACCTCGACGGCCAGCCCGGCCTGGCGCAACTGGGCGCGCGACAGGTTGACAGCCAGCGTGGCCGGGGCCTGCTCCCCCAGCTCGGCCTGCAGTTGCACGAACGTCATGCAGGCCGTGTGCAACACGAAATGGCCGATCGGGCCGATCAGGCCGCTGGCTTCCGCCACCGGGATGAAAACCAGCGGCGGCACCAGGCCACGTTGCGGGTGCCGCCAACGGACCAGCGCCTCCACACCGGAGAGACCGCCGTCCGCGAGACCCAACACCGGCTGATACACCACAAACAGTTCGCCCTTGTCCAGAGCCTGGCGCAGATCGTTCTCCAACGACGCGTCGTCGCGCACGCGCTTGCGCATGGAAGGATCGAACATGACATACCGGCCACGGCCATCACGCTTGGCTTCGTACATGGCAATGTCGGCGTCGCGCAACACGCTGTCGGCGTCATCGCCCATGTGCTCGGTGGTCACGATGCCGATGCTGACCGAAGAACTCAGTCGGTGCGGTCCGAGCTGGTAAGGCTGTGCCAGCACATCGAGCAGGCGGGAGGCCACCACCTGGGCATCGAGGTTGCCGCGAATGTCGTCGAGCAGCACCACGAATTCGTCGCCGCCGATGCGTGCGGCCATCTGGCTGAAATCGCTGGTCTGCACAAAGGCGTCACCCGGGCGCAGACTGTCCTCCAGGCGCGTGGCGATCTGGCGCAACAGTTCATCGCCAACGCCATGCCCGAGCGTGTCATTGACCTGCTTGAAGCGGTCGAAATCCATGAACAGCACGGCAAAGTGATAACCCGGTTGCTGACGCGCACGCAGAATGCAGGACTGGATGCGCCCCACCACCTCGCTGCGATTGGGCAGGCGCGTCAGATGGTCGGTGCGCGCCGCGTGGCGCAACTGCGCTTCCAGTTCCTTCTGCGCATTGATGTCATAGGTGATGCCGGCCATGCGCACCGCGCGGCCCTCGGCATTGCGCGCTACCACGGTGCCGCTGTACATCAGCCAGACCCAGCGCCCATCACCGCGACGGATGCGGATCTCCCAGTGCAGCGGGCGCTGTGGATCGCGCAGATTGGTCCGGATGGCCCATAGCCAGCCCGGCAGGTCGTCGGGATGGATCAGCGCGTTCCAGGCATCTGCCGTCATGACCAAATCGCCCGGCTGATAATCGAGCAGGGCGAACATGCGGTCGTTGCAACTCATGGCCCCGCTGGCAATCTCCCATTGCCACACCCCCAGCGAGGCGCTTTCAATCGCCAGCGTCAGCAACTGCTGCTGGGCGCGTTGCTCGGTCACATCCACGGTGCAGGAAATCACACCTGCCAGATGACCGGCCGCATCTTTCAGCGGTTCCGTATTGACCATCAGCCAGCGCAACTCGCCTTGCGGCGAGAGCAGGCCGATGGATTCGTTGCGCAAGCCCTGGCCGGTGCGCAAAGTACGGCTGGTCGGACGGTCGTCTGCCTGGTACGGCGTCAGGTCCTCGCGCACCGCCACGCCTTGACCCGCCAGACTGGGGCTCCCGATCAGATCCCCCTTGCTCAGGCCCAGCATTTCACTGGCCGCCTGGTTGGACTCGATCACCTCGCCACTGGGCGACTGCAACACCACCCCGGCTGGCAGGGCATCCAGCAGGGTGTGCATGCGCAAGCGTTGATTGACCGATTCGGTGATGTCGCTGGCCACAATGGTGAAGCCGGTCAGGACACCGGCTGCATCGTGGACCGGCTGGTAATCGACGTCGAGCCAGACTTCGTCACCCGAGCGGGCGACGGCACGAATTTCGAACCGCACCCCGCGGCCCTGATCCAGTACCGTGTTCAGCCGCTCCAGCTCCGCCGGATCGTTGTGCTCACTGGAGATAACCATGCCCGGGTGGCGGCCCAGCAGCTCCGCCATCGGGTAGCCGATGCCCTTGAGCAGCGCAGGGTTGCACCACAGGATATGGCGGCCGGCATCGAGCACTGCCACCCAGTTGGAAGTACGTTCCGCCACCAGGGCCAGGCGCTTTAGCTCATCCGACTGCCGCGCCAGCGACAGATGCTGACGCCGCACGAAGCGCGCCAGCGGCTCTACCACGCCCAGCGTCAGCGCCAGCAGCAACAGCACCATCAGCAGCGCCGAGAGCTCGATTTGATCGATGGCGCTGCGTGCGCGTCGCTGCGCCGCTGCCTGCATTTCCTCCACCAGTGTTTGTGTGGTCAGCAGGAACGGCCCAACCTCCGCCTGCAGGAAACGGTTGGCGATGCGTCGCTTGTCGGCCTCACTGCGCTCACCCAGCCACAGCAGATTCTGGGACCGGTACCAGATGCGCTCACGGCGGTCCTGCCATTCGAAGATGGCCTGGCGCAGCGTCCCTGACGCACCGACCTGCCACGCCCCCTGGCGCACCAGCAGTTCGTCGAGCCGCATCGCCTGTTCCTGCGCCTGGTTGATGGTTTCGGCCAGGGCATTGCTGACCTCCTCCTGCGATATGTCGGAGGCCAGCAGCAAGGCGGCCAGCATGCCCATGCGTTGGGCCAGCGTGCTCTGGGTCGCCGCGATGCGGATGACCTCGGCATCGGCCGATCGCACCGCCTCGGACTTCTCCATCTGCCAGGCCTGCCAGGCGGAAACGGCGCCAACGATCAGCAACACGGCATACATGGCCGCACGCACGCGCCGGTGCACCGGCGCATCGGCATCGGCATCGACATCGGTCTGTTTGCAGCTCAGGCCGAGCCAGGCCATGGGCCGGCACAGCCATGGCGGGCGGCCCCCCCGACGTTGTGAGGTGTTTTGCTGTTCGAGTGGTACAGGCATGAATTGCGGGCAATGCTAACTGAGACGCTGCGTCCGGGCCCTTGTCGTTTGCCCGGGGATGCAGTGCTGAAAAGCCCTTCCGGAGAAGGGGCGCAACCGCCCTCAGGCCAGCGCCTGACGCATGGCGTCGATCACCGCCTTGTAGTCGGACTTGCCGAAAATGGCGCTGCCGGCGACAAAGGTGTCGGCGCCGGCATCGGCCACGCGGCGGATGTTGTCGGCCTTGATGCCGCCGTCCACCTCCAGCCGGATGTCCTTGCCCGAGGCCTCGATGCGGCGGCGCACCGCCTCGGTCTTGCGCAGCGCCGAGTCGATGAAGCTCTGGCCGCCGAAGCCCGGGTTGACACTCATGATCAGGATCAGGTCGATGTCTTCGATCACCCAGTCCAGCACGTCGAGCGGCTGCGCCGGGTTGAACACCAGCCCGGCCTGGCAGCCCTTGCTCCTGATGGCCTGGATGCTGCGGTGCACATGGCCCGAAGCGTCCGGGTGGAAGCTGATCAGGTCGGCTCCGGCCTCGGCAAAGGCTGCGGCCAGCGCATCCACCGGCTCGATCATCAGGTGCACATCGATCGGCACCGGCGTGCCGTCCGGGCGCCTGGCGTGCGGCTTCAGGGCCTGGCACACCATGGGGCCGAAGGTCAGGTTGGGCACGTAATGGTTGTCCATCACGTCGAAGTGGACCCAGTCGGCGCCGGCGGCAATCACGTTGCGCACCTCCTCGCCCAGACGGGCAAAGTCGGCCGAGAGGATGGAGGGGGCAATGCGGTAGGTTTTAGACATGCCGGTATTTTCGCAGGTAGCATCGGGTTATGGCCAAGTACCAGATTCTTGTCGAAGTCCAACCCCGCTACCTGCCCGAGCAATCCGCCCCGGAGCAGGGCCTGTACGCTTTTGCCTACACCGTCACCCTCAGCAACACGGGTGAGGCAGCGGCGCAGCTGATCTCGCGCAGCTGGAACATCAATGATGCCAACGGCCGCACCGAGAAGGTGAACGGTCTGGGCGTCATCGGCCAGCAACCGCTGCTGCAGCCCGGTGAAACTTTCGAATACACCAGCGGCACGCGCCTGCGCACCCCCACCGGCACCATGCACGGCAGCTACTTCTTCGTCGCCGAGGACGGCGAACGCTTCGACGTGGACATCCCGATGTTCGTGCTCGACGCCCTGAGCAGCGGCCACAGCGGTGGCAGTTCACGCACCCTGCATTGAGCCGTATGGCTGTCCCGCGCGACCTGCCCAGCCTGCTGGATGCACTCGACCCGCTGGCCGCGCCGGTCGAGCGCCACCTCTGGCTCGCCGCCCTGCTGGACTGGATGCGCGGCGACCGCACCGAGGTGACCACCAGCCTGAGCCGCATCACCCTGCTGCTTGACGTCGTTGAAGAGCGCCCGGCGCTGCGTGAAAAGCTGCAGGCCTGGTGGCAAGCCCTGCTGGCCGACATCGACAGCACCACGCTGCTGGCCGACCACGGCTTCGCCCAGCGACCGGCCTTTCTCAGCGAGTTCTTCAGCCGCCTGCGGCGCAAGCTGCTGCCGGCCACGCCGCAAACGCGCGACGCGTCCGAGCTGTTCACCCTGCTGTTCCCGCACGATTACGACGTCGAATGGCTGACGCAGGTGGACGAGACCACCGCCCAGCGCCTTGCCGCACTGCTGGCACCGGAGGCCGCGTTGCCGCGCAGCCTGTGGCAGCTGGCGCTCGAAGACGCCATCACCTACTGCGTCAGCCAGATCCGCGCCATCGGTTTTGCGCCCGAACTGCGCCTGCGCATGAGCCCGGCGATGCTGCAGGAGCGCACCTTCCACACCCTGGCAGGCGACTTCGAAACATTGCGCCAGCTGCTGCACGCCCCCGCGCCCGACGCCGATGCCCTGCAGGCCGCGGTCCAGCGCCTCAAGGAGCACCTGGACGCCTGTCGCCAGGCGGCCGCCAGCGTCTACAGCCACCTGGACGAGCACGGCATCTCGGTGGACATCGTGTTTCGCCTGCGCCAGCTGCGCGAGCGCGTCCTGCGCGTGCGCCTCCTGCTCGACACCCTGCTCTCGCCCACTCCGGCCTACAGCACCGCCCGCTTGCTGGCACAGCTGGCGCAGGTCGGCCGGCAAACCCGCAGCCTGCGCGCGCTGGTCGCCAGCAACGCCTCGCTGCTGGCGGCCAAGGTGACCGACCGCAGCGCCGAGACCGGCGAGCACTACATCACGCGCAACCGCGCCGAATACGCCGACATGCTGCGCAAGGCCGCCGGCGGCGGCGCCGTCATGTCGCTCACCACGCTGCTGAAGTTCGCCCTCGGCGCGCTCGGCCTGTCGGCCTTCTGGAGCGGGCTGGGTGCGGGCATGAATTACGCGCTGAGTTTCGTGCTCATCCAGCTGCTGCACTGGACGGTGGCCACCAAGCAGCCGGCCATGACGGCACCGGCCATGGCCGCCAGGCTCAAGGACCTGGAGGCGCCGGGCGCCGTGGCCCAGTTCGTCGACGAGGTCACGCACCTGATGCGTTCACAGGTGGCGGCCGTGGTCGGCAACCTGGCGCTGGTGGCGCCCTGCGTGCTGCTGCTGAGCGCCGCGTGGTGGAAGCTGACCGGCCACACACCGATCGACACCGCGCAGGCGCAGTACGTGCTGCACTCGCTCACCCTGCTCGGCCCCACCCTGCTGTTTGCCGCCTTCACCGGCGTGCTGCTGTTCGCCTCCAGCCTGATTGCCGGCGGCGCGGAAAACTGGTTCGTGCTGCACCGGCTGGAGTCCGCGCTGCGCTACAACCCGCGCATCACCGCGGCGCTGGGACCGGCGCGCGCGCAGCGCTGGGCCAGCTTCCTGCGCAGCAACATCTCGGGCCTGGCGGCCAACATCTCGCTCGGCCTGATGCTGGGCCTGATCCCGGCCTTCGCCGCCTTCTTCGGCCTCGGGCTGGAAGTGCGTCACGTCACGCTGTCCACCGGCCAGGTGGCGGCCGCCGGCATGGCGCTGGGCACCGGCGTGCTGGCCCTGCCGGCCTTCTGGCTGTGCGTGCTGGCGTTGCCGCTGACCGGCGTGCTCAACGTGGCGGTGAGCTTCTATTTCGCCTTCCAGCTGGCGCTGCGCGCACACAACGTCAGTGGCGTCAACCGCCGCCGCATCTATGCCGCCATCCGCGGCCGGCTGCGCCGCGCGCCGCTGAGCTTCCTCTGGCCGCCACAGGACGCCGTGCCTGCAGCCCCGGCCACGCCCCCTGACGAGCCGCCCACCAAGACATCCACCGAGGAACCCGAGCGCCATGGGTGAATTCGACCTGATCGCGCGCTTTTTCCAGCGCCCCGGCCGCACCACCAGCCCCGAGGTGGCACTGGGCGTGGGCGACGACTGCGCCCTGCTGCAGCCGCGCCCCGGCACGCAACTGGCCATTTCCTGCGACATGCTGGTCGAGGGCCGGCACTTTTTGGCCGATGTCGATCCGGCTGCGCTCGGCCACAAGGCGCTGGCCGTCAACCTGAGCGACCTGGCGGCCTGCGGTGCCAAGCCGCTGACCTTCACACTGGCGCTGGCGCTGCCGGCAGCCGACGAGGCCTGGTTGGCCAGCTTCGCGCGCGGCCTGTTCGCGCTGGCCGATGCGCACGGCTGCGCACTCATTGGCGGCGACACCACGCAAGGGCCGCTCAACATCTGCATCACCGTGTTTGGTGAAGTGCCGGTGGTTAACGGCCGCAGCCAGGCGCTGCTGCGCTCCGGCGCCCGGCCGGGCGACGACCTCTATGTCAGCGGCATGCCGGGCCAGGCACGGCTGGCGCTCGACGCGCTGCAAGGCCGGTTGCATGTACCGGCCGAGGTTCTGCCCCCCTTGCGCGCCCGCCTGGAGCAGCCGACGCCCCGCGTGGCGCTCGGGCTGGCCCTGCGCGGCGTGGCCAGCGCAGCGATCGACGTCAGTGACGGCCTGCTCGGTGACCTCGGCCATATTCTCAAAGCCTCCGCCTGCGGCGCCACCATCGACACCTCGTCTGCTATCAGTTCAATAGCTAACGGCGCAGATCCGACCAGGGCAGAGGCACAATTTTTCTTGCAATTGCCGCTTGAGCAACAACAGGCCCTGGTGCTGGCCGGCGGCGACGATTACGAGCTGCTGTTCACCGCCCCGCCGGCTGCGCGCGCTGCGGTACTGGCGGCAGCACGGGCCAGCGCCACGCCGGTCACCTGCATCGGCCGCATCGAGACCGCGCCCGGCCTGCGCTTGGTGGACGCCCAGGGCCAACCGGTCAGCGGCCGCTTTGCCTCCTTCGATCACTTCGCCTGAACAGGCCCGACGGTGCCAGCCGCAACCTGCCCGCCGGACGCACCCGGCGTCCACCATAATCCCGCCATGTCTGCGTCTGACTCCTCTCCGCTGCCGTCCGGGTTCATGCGCCCCACCAGCCGCTTCATGCTGGCGCACCCGGCGCATGTGATTGCGCTGGGCTTCGGCTCCGGCCTCAGCCCGAAAGCGCCCGGCACCGTCGGCACGCTGTGGGCCTGGCTGGCATTCTGGGTGCTGCAACCGTGGATGAACGATCTGCGCTGGGGCCTGCTGCTGGCCGCCGCGCTACTGCTGGGCTGGTGGGCCTGCAGCGTGACGGCGCGTCACCTGCGCAACCCCGACCCCGGCCACATCGTGTGGGACGAGGTCATCGCCTTCTGGCTGGTGCTGTGGCTGCTGACGCCGGCCAGCTTTTCCGACCAGATGCTCGCCTTCCTGCTGTTCCGCTATTTCGACGCCGCCAAACCCGGCCCGGTGGGCTGGGCCGACCAGCTCTACCACGGCATGGACCCGGCCCACACGCGCCATGGCTGGCTCAAGGCCGGCTGGGGCATCCTGTTCGACGACCTGGTGGCCGCCTTCTGCACGCTGCTGTGCATCGCCTTTTGGCGCATCTTATGAACACCCCCAGGCTGCGCGCACTGCGTGTCGCTCATCGCCGTGGGGCCTCGACCGGAGGCCGAGGCTCTTCGGCCCGGCAAAGCCGGTTCCACGGCGTTTCCCGTCTGGGCCATCGCATGCGTAACAGCATGGAGACTTCGGCATGAATTCCACCGCACCGCCCGCCACCCTGCCCCTGGTTGAACAACTCGCTGCCAAGCTATTGCAACGCCAGTGGCTGCTGGTCACGGCCGAAAGCTGCACTGGTGGGCTGATTGCCGGCGCGTGTACGGATCTTTCCGGCTCCAGCAACTGGTTCGAGCGTGGTTTCGTCACCTACTCCAACACCGCCAAGACGGAACTGCTGGGCGTGCCGGCCGCATTGATCGACACGCACGGCGCCGTCAGCGAAGAAGTGGCACGCGCCATGGCCGCGGGCGCCGTGCAACGTTCCCACGCGCAGGTGGCGGTGGCCGTCACCGGCGTGGCCGGCCCCACCGGCGGCACGGCCGAGAAGCCCGTGGGCCTGGTGTGGTTCGGCTTTGCGCTGCCGGGCCAGGTGCGGACGGAACAGATGCACTTCACCGGTGACCGCGCCGCCGTGCGCGCCGCCACGGTCCACCATGCCCTGCAACGCTTAACGGAGATGCTGTCATGAGCTGGTTCGACGGATTTGAGACCCGCCGCTTCGACGTCAACGGCGTCGAGATCTTCGCCCGCGTGCCCACCAGCGCGCGCGGCAACCGCCCTGCCCTGTTGCTGCTGCATGGTTTTCCGCAGAGCCATGTGATGTGGCACCGCGTGGCGCAGCAGCTGCAGCACGATTACTGGCTCGTCATGCCCGACCTGCGTGGTTATGGCGACTCGTCCAAGCCGGAGGGCCTGCCGGACCACAGCACGTACAGCAAGCGCGCCATGGCGCAGGACATGGTGGACGTGATGGACCTGCTGGGTCTGCAACGTTTCTTCCTCTGCGGCCACGACCGCGGTGGGCGCGTGGCGCATCGGCTGGCGCTGGACCACCCGGAGAAGGTCGAGAAGCTGAGCGTGATCGACATCGCGCCCACGCTCGACATGTACAACGCCACCGACATGGCGTTTGCGCGCGCCTACTACCACTGGTTCCACCTCATCCAGCCCTGGCCGCTGCCGGAACGCATGATCGGCGGCAACCCCATGGACTACCTGCACAGCAAGCTGGGCGGCTGGGGCAGTGCCGGCCTGGGCTACATCGAACCGCAAGCACTGGCCGAATACGAGCGCTGCTTCTGCACCCCCGAGGCCATCCACAGCGCCTGCGAAGACTACCGCGCCAGCGCCGGCATCGACCTGGAGCACGACCGTGAGAGCCGTGCGCACCACCAGCGCATCGCCTGCGACCTGCTGGTGCTGTGGGGTGAGCGTGGTGTGGTGAACAAGCTGTTCAAACCCCTGGAACTCTGGCAGGCCCAGTGCAACGCCACCGTCACCGGCCAGGCGCTGCCGGCGGGGCATTTCATTCCGGAGGAGTTGCCGGAGGAGACGGCGGGGGCGTTGCGGAGGTTTTTCGATCAACCGATATGAGCCCCTTGAAGCCCTAGTCAAGGAAGGCAACTATCCCCCTTGTGCTTGTGCGCGCCGACTGTCGGCGTGACCGGGACAAGGCAGCTCCCGTCTATCGTCGGCAATGGTCGGCGCTCCATCATTTTCAAGAGAAAACCATGAAAAAACCCTACTTCTTGGCTCAGGTGGACTAGGCAAAGAGTTCACCATCAGTGCATATGCATGCGAAATGATCGCCAGAAGGTGATCGTCGAGAAATTCATTCAGCATGGTCACACTGATCAGCCAGTACTTGATCGAGATTACCCTTCATGCGCGACGATTCTGGGATTGTCGATTCCTCAGGTCGATGTCACGTAAGGTGTAAATGCCGTCATCCTTGCCACCACAACGGGGGGCACCGCGGTACGCGGGTGTTGTGGAGGCGACGAGCGAACCCGGAACCGATGTCCGGATTTTTAGAAAGCCAACGACTCACCCCGACCGACGTATGGTGGTCGCGCTGGCCAAGGGCCCGAAGATCTTGGAGAGAGCCAGGGCAGCGGCGAGGAAGGCATCCGTCGTCACGGGCTAGCTTTCCAGCGCTAATGAAATCCGATTTTTCAAGCCACTACGAAGCGTTCTTAGAAAACATCACTTGACTCGATACAGAACCTACTTGTCGGATGGGGCTCGACGCAGTCGCTCACCGATACTTTGTGCGGCATCCGACGCACTATCTGCTACCTTGCCTGCCGCGTCGGCTGCGACAACAACGGCCTTTTTTGTGGCCGAGGTGGCTAGGTCGACTGCTTGACCTGTCAGGTCGCTGGCTTTTCCGGCGGCCCCCTTCACGAGGTCGCCAACCGCATGAGTCACGTCGTAAAGCGACTTTCCGAATTGAGCGGCTTGCGTCTTGATGAATTCCTTGAATTCCGCCAGTTGCTTGGAGCTGAGAAACTCCTTTGTCTTGCGAATGACGAACTCAATCATCGCCTTGATCAGTTCAATGCCCATATGAAGGCCTTCGGTAAGTCTCGCGAGGATTGCTTCACGCTCTTTGTCAGTAAGAGCATCCCAACCATAAAGAATCGCGCCAATGGCAGCACACGTCATCGCGATAGGATTGGTCAAAGTCAAACCAGTCGCAACGGCACTGACAACTGCCAAAGAATTGCCAAGCAACAACTGTCCAGTTGCAATGATGGCAATTGAACTCATGTAGCCCAACCCAAATCCAAACTTGGCGGCCTCCAGAACTCTGCCTGTGCTGGCAATGGTCGGATTGTCGGATTGCTTAAGCGCAACAATATGGCTGTCAACGAAGTCGTTGACGGCTTCTCCCATGTTGTAAAGGGCCTTAACAGCAGCAGCTATGGGGCTAAGGGCAACGTTAGCCAGTGGCGTCATATCTCCTCCTTTGATGGAAAACCCGATTATGAAGAAGCATCCAGACGTTTAAGTCAGACTATCGGAAAACTACTGACGGCGCTTTCCTGTTTGCGTCTGCCACCATGTTGGCATCAAGGCCGCGCTGCGTCAGTGCTCCGCTGCCGACTCCGGCGGACTGTCAAGCTTGAACGCCTCGTGAAACGTCACCAAACCCTGCGGCATGCAGCCGTCAAAGACCAGCGCGAAGAAGGCCTCGGGCGGCACGCCCTCATGGCCCAGCCCGCCCGGGTTCTGGAAACCGAATCTTCCGTAATACGCGGGGTGGCCGACGAGGCAGCAGCCTTTGGCACCCAGCGCCTGCTGGCGGCGAAGGCCCTCTTTGATCAACGCCGAGCCGATGCCCTGGCGGTGCAGCGCGGGCAGCACCGAAACCGGGCCGAGGCCGTACCAGCCGGTGGTGCCGTCGGACAGCGTCACCGGTGAGAAGGCGATGTGGCCGACCACGCGGCCGTCCAGTTCTGCCACCAGCGACAGGGTGAGCGCGTGCGCGGCGCGCAGTGCCTGAACGATGAACTGTTCGGTGTGGTGGCTGATGTCCAGCGTCTGGAAGGCGGCCACCGTCACGGCGGTGATGGCCTCGATGTCGGCGGGGGTTTCGTCGCGAATCGTCAGGGTGGGGTTCATCACAAGTAGCAAGTCAGGCTCGGTGCCCCATCGTACTGCGCGGCAGCGGGTTCACACGCCGCCACGCCTCACCTGGGCACCAGTTTGTTGGAGCCCCACACCTTCAGCTGCCGATCCACGTCGGCCCCGATGGCTTCCACACTGTCTTGCGGCAGGTTCGCCTCGCAGTCGGGCGACGGGGCTTCGTCCGCGGGCGACTGCGGGGCTTTAGCTGCGCCGCGCGAGGACTGGCCGTCCCACGAAAAGGGGTTGCGGAAGGCCGGTGGGTCGGGGCGGCAGTCGTACTTGTAGATGGGCGGCCAGCCGGTCTCGAAGGGCTGGAAGGCGATGTTGGTCTCGAAGATCAGCGGCTTGCCGCTGGGTGTGGGCGGCAAGGGCGGCATGCGCTGCATGGCGGCGCGCGCCAGCTGCTCGGCCTTGGCGGAGGTGGTCCACAACGTCTCCAGCCTGGCCAGCTGGCCGTTGGGGGCGATCTCGACGCGAAAGCGCACCACGCCCTGGTCCGGCCCCTCCACCGCGGTGCCCATCATGCTGCGGACCTGCTGCCCCCAGTTGTAGCGGTAGCGCTTGCTGTTCTTCAGCGTGTAGGTGCCGGCCTGTGCCCACTCCTCGGCCGAGGGCGGCGGCGGTGCGGCCAGGGAAGCCGGGACCTGGCTGGGCGACTCGCTCACCGCGGGCCGCGGGGTCGCCGGCTCGGCCGGCTTCACCGGGGCAGGCCGGATGATGGCGGGTGGGGGCGGGGGCACGGTGAGGATGGTCAGCGGCACATCCGGCAGCGGGGGCGGGCTGGCCGGCGGACGCGGGCTCGGCAGGTAGCCCCCGAGCGAGAGGACCAGCACATGCAGCACCAGCGTCAAGAGCAGGGCCAGCAGGAAGCTCTTGCTGACTTTCATGCTCGGGGGTTCGCGTCATCCGCCCTACGGCCACCCCGCCAGCTGGCGCCAAGCCGGGCCGTGTGCGGGTGACGCGCCGTTGTTTGCGAACTCAGGTCGCGCCGTGGCACTTCTTGTACTTCTTGCCGCTGCCGCAGTAGCACAGGTCGTTGCGGCCGGGTGTGGCTTCCTTGCGCACGGTCTCCACGCGCGGGCCGATGCTGCGCCAGATTTCGTAGAGGTCGTACACCGCCCAGATCGCTTCACCAAAGGCGTTGAGGCGCGCCAGGCTGACGGAAGGCGGGCCGTCCTCACTGAAGGGCGAGATCGTGGGCTCGCCCTCGTCGTCTTCCGTCATGGCGACGATGGCCTGCAGTGAGGCGTCGAGCCACTTGGCGGCGTCCTTGTCACGCGGCGCGGCCCATTCCTCGGGCCAGTTCTCCACCGCGAACATGAAACCCAGCGCCCACACCTGGGCGAACGACGGGAGCGGCTCGTCGCCCAGGGCGGCACGCTCCTCGGGCGGCAGGGCGGCCACGGCGCCGCGCACGTCCATGATCTCGGGCTGGTAGGCGGCTTCGTCTTCCAGGTTCTCGACCTCGGCGGCCAGCGACTCGCTCACCTCCAGCCAGCGCTGCGCCCACAACGCCATGAAGCGCTCGCGCTGCGCCACGTCGACAAACACTTCGGTGCCGTCGTCGCCACCGAGCAGCATGGGGAAGTACTCCTGCGGCGGGATGGCGCGGCGGCAGCAGATCAGTGCTGCCATGAAACCCTCGCAGAACTCCCATTGCGGGATCTCGTCGTCGCGCGTGCGCAGCGCGTCGAGGATGGCTTCGAGTTCGTCAAAGGCTTCCGAGCCCAGCGGCTCGGCGGGAATGGATGACAGGTCTTGGCTCATGGGCACTTTCTCAGGAAACGGTTTCGGTCGCAGCGGTTTCAGCCGCCATCGATGCTACAAAATCAATAGCTGTCTGCGCTTGTACATCTAAGGGTAGCAGCCGTTTTTTCATGCAAAGCACGGCGTGGTCCTTGCTCAGCAGCGGGGTCGTGTGCGCCACGGCGAGGTCGATGAACTTCTGGTCGTCCGGGTCCTTGCAGGTGGGATGGGCCTTGGGTGCCACGTCCACCATCTTGACCAGACGGTCGAAGGTTGCCAGCACATCGGTCGCGCTGCGCTGGTAGTAGGCCAGGCGCGGCACGATCTGCTTGTAGGCCAGCACGCGCGCGAGTTCTTCACGCATGGCGGGTGTGGCGATCCACTGCAACTGCTGCGACTGCAGCGCCTCTTTCAGCGGCAACACGGCCGGGTCGTCGAAGACGAACAGGTCGAGCACGATGTTGGTGTCGAGGACGATCATGTCGCGCCCGGCTTCTCGGCCGCTTTTTCGCCTGCTTTCTCGCGTGCCGAGCCCTTGATCATTTCGAACTTGAACAGACGGCACTCCAGCGGGCCGTTCCACATCGGCACGCGGCGCGATTCCTTCAGGCGCATCTTGCTTGGCAACTTCAGGTCGGGCGTCAGCACCCAGGCGGTCCAGCCGCTGTAGTTTTTCTTCCAGTGGGTGGCGAGCTTGCTGAAGAATTCAGCGCCGTCGCCGTCGCCGTCGCCGTCGTCGCTGGCGTCGGTCTCGGGCAGTTCCCGCGCGCCGAAGCGGGCGGTGCCGGCAAAACCGCCAGCCTCGATGCGTTCGCCATACGGCGGGTTGATCAGCATCACACCCGGCGTACTGCTGGGCGGCATGCGCTGCAGCGCGTCGCCGCCGCGGAACTCGATCACGTCGGCCACGCCGGCGCGCTCGGCGTTGCGCTGCGCGAAGTCGACCATGCGGTGCGACACGTCGCTGCCGTAAATGAGTGTGACCTGGCCCGGCTCGGGCTTGACCACTGCCTGCGCGGCCTCGCTCTTCATGGCGGCCCACTCGGCGGCTCGGAAGGGTCGGTATTTCTCGAAGGCAAAACGGCGCAGGGAACCGGCCGCGATATTGCAGGCGATCTGCGCCGCCTCGATCACCACGGTGCCGCTGCCGCAGCAGGGGTCGTACAGCGGCGGCAGATCACCGTCGCCGTCGGCCCAGCCGCTGGCGGCGATCATGGCGGCGGCCAGGGTTTCCTTCAGCGGCGCATCGCCCTTGTCCTCGCGCCAGCCGCGCTTGAACAGCGGCTCGCCCGAGGTGTCGATGTAGAGCGAGCAGCTGTCGGTGGTGAGGTGGGCGTAGATGCGCACATCGGGCCACTGGGTGTTCACATCGGGGCGCACGCCGCCGGAGGTTTCGCGGAAGCGGTCACACACCGCGTCCTTCACCTTCAACGCGGCGAAGTTCAGCGAAGTCAGCGGGCTGTGCTGAGCCGTGATCTCGACCTTGATGCTTTCCTTCGGCGTGAACCACTGCTCCCACGGCACCGCCATGGCGGCGCGGTACAGGTCCTGCTCGCTGCGGTACTCGGTGTAGGACACCAGCACCAGCACACGCTGCGCCAGGCGGCTGTAGAGATTGAGCAGCATGGCGTGCGCAAACGAGGTGCGCACCGCCACCCCGCCGCGCTGCTTGGTGATGCAGCCCGGCGGCAAGCCCGTGATGCGCAGGATCTCGGGCGCCAGATAGTCCTCGACGCCAGCGGCGCAGGGTAGAAAAAGTTGTAGTTGGTTCACTCGATATTCCTCACAGGGGCACCCGCGGAACCGGCTATGCCGGGCCGCCGGGTGCGCCCCCCTCGCGTAGCAGAGGGGGGGTGGCGAAGCGCCGCACGGCGCGCAGCCTGGGGGGTGAAGGCGCTCATTAAATAACCTCCGTGCCGTGCACTGCGGTGCGAGCACCTTCGGGCGGCCGTGCGGTGCTCATAGCGCCTTCCTCAAGTTCGCCGGGGCAATCTTGAGTGCCTCCCGGTATTTGGCCACAGTCCGGCGGGCACATTCAATGCCCTGCTCTTTCAGCATGTCGGAAATCTGGCTGTCGGACAGCGGTTTTTTCGCACTCTCGGCGGCCACAAACTGCTTGATGAGCGCGCGCACCGCCGTGCTCGACGCATTGCCGCCCGACTCAGTGCCCAGGCCCGAGCCGAAGAAGTACTTGAGCTCGAAGGTGCCGAAGGGCGTGGCCATGTACTTGGCGGTGGTGACGCGGCTGATGGTGGACTCGTGCAGGCCCAGCTCATCCGCGATCTCGCGCAGCACCAGCGGGCGCATGGCCAGCTCGCCGTGCATGAAGAAGTTCTTCTGCCGCTCGACAATGGCGCTGGAAACACGCAGGATGGTGTCGAAGCGCTGCTGGATGTTCTTGATGAACCAGCGCGCCTCCTGCAGGCGCTGCTGCAAGGCGGCGTAGTTGTCGGCGTCGCGGCCCGTGGCCTTGTGGCCCTTGAGCGCATTGGCGTAGATGTCGTGCACGCGCAGGCGCGGCATCACATCGGGGTTGAGCTGGACGCGAAAGCGCGTGTTGGCGCCGCTGCCGCTCTTCACCACCAGCACATCGGGCACGATGATGTTGCGCTCCACATTGACGAAACGCCGGCCCGGCTTGGGCTCCAGCCGCGCAATCAGGGCCAGCGCCTCGCGCGTCAGGGCTTCGTTGCCGCCGCACAGTTGCGCCAGGCGCCGCGTGTCGCGCCGCGCCAGCAACTCCATCGGCTGGGCACAGACGCGCAGGGCCTGCGCCAGCAGCTCGGGCCGTGGCGCCGTCTCGTCCCGCGTCTGTTGCAGGGCCTGCAGTTGCAAGGTCAGGCATTCCGCCAGGTTGCGCGCCCCGACGCCGGTGGGCTCCAGGCTTTGCAGCAGGTGCCGCGCCACGGTGAAATGGTGCACCAGTTCCTCGACCTGCCCGGCGTCCTCGCCGGCCAGCCCCTGCGCCAGCGATTCGAGCGTGTCCTCCAGATAACCGTCGTCGTTGAGCGACTCGATCAGGTAACGCAGCGCCGCCCGGTCTTCCGCGCTCAGGCGCAGGGTCAGCGCCTGGCGGTGCAGGAAGTCCTGCAGCGACTCCTGGTTGCGCGCCAGTTCGGTGGCATCCGCCTCCCCCTCGTCGCGCGCACCGTTGCGGGCCGGCGCGTCGCCGCCCCACTCGCTGTCGTCGGGCGCCATGTCCACGCTGCCGTCGCCCTCCCAATCGGGCGGCTCATCGCCCGACAGCGGCGCGGATTCCGCATCACTTGCGGACTCTCCCCTTGAATCAAAAGGGTCTGCAGCTACTGAATTGATAGCAAACTCGGACTCCTGCTCGCCCTGCGATACCGGCGCGTCGGCCCGCACGAGGCCGAACTCCTCGCGCGGCGCTTCCTCCTGCGCGACTTCCAGAAAGGGGTTGTCGTCGAGCATCTGCTCGACTTCCTGGTTGAGCTCCAGGGTCGAGAGCTGCAGCAGGCGAATCGACTGCTGCAGTTGCGGCGTGAGCGCCAGATGTTGCGAGACGCGGAGGGACAGCCCCTGCTTCATCAGAAATTACATCTTGAAGTGTTCGCCGAGGTAGACCCGGCGCACTTCGACGTTGTCCACGATGTCGGCCGGCGTGCCCTGCGCCAGCACATGACCGTCGCTGATGATGTAGGCGTGGTCACAGATACCGAGCGTCTCGCGCACGTTGTGGTCGGTGATCAGCACGCCGATGCCGCGCGATTTCAGGAAGCTGATGATGCGCTGGATCTCGATCACGGCAATCGGGTCGATGCCGGCAAACGGCTCGTCCAGCAGGATGAAACGCGGTTGCGTCGCCAGGGCGCGGGCGATCTCGACGCGGCGGCGCTCGCCGCCCGACAGCGCCAGCGACGGCGAGGCGCGCAGGTGGTCCACCCGCAAGTCCTGCAGCAGGCCGGTGAGGCGACGCTCGATCTCGTCCTTGGCCAGCGGTTTGCCGGCCTCGTCCTGCTGCAACTCCAGCACGGCGCGCACGTTGTCTTCGACATTGAGCTTGCGAAAGATCGAGGCTTCCTGCGGCAGGTAGCTCAGCCCCAGGCGCGCGCGGCGGTGGATCGGCATGTGCTCGACCGACTGGCCGTCGATGGTGATGTCGCCGGCACTGGCACGCACCAGCCCCACGATCATGTAGAACGAGGTGGTCTTGCCGGCGCCGTTGGGGCCGAGCAACCCCACCACCTCGCCCTTGCGCACGGTGAGCGAAACATCCTTGACCACCTCGCGGCTGCCGTAGAACTTTTTCAGGTGCCGCGCTTCGAGCCTGCTCTGCGTCGTGTCCGGCGCCCCGGTCAGGTCGGCCGCTGCCGACGTCGTTTCCATCTCGCTCACTTCTTGTCTCCGCCCAGCGTGGTGGTGGTGCGCAGCGCCGGCCCCGGCTCGGGCGTCTCCGGCGTCGTGGTCTTGTCCTGCTTGGGCGTGAGCATGGCTCGCACGCGGCCGCGGCCGCCGACGGTGCCCTTGGGCGCACCGCCATCGACCGTGAAGACGTCGGTGTTGTTGTTGTAGACGATGATGTCGCCGGTGGTCTCGTCGGCCAGCGTGGCGCCGCGCAGGCGGCGCATCTCGGCCTTCTTGATGAACTTGACGATGTCGGCGCGGCCGTCGTATTCGATGGTCTCGCCCTCGCCCTCGATGTACTCGTCCACCCCTTCGCGCTTCTGGCGGAAGAAAGCCCGCTTGCCCGGCTCGGCCGTCACCACGCCGAACTGGTAACCCTCCGGGTCCTGCTTCACGTCGACGCGCGCGCCACGGATCACGATGGTGCCCTTGGTCAGCACCACGCTGCCGGTGAACACGCTGACCTGCTGAAGATCGTCATAGCGCAGCGCATCGGACTCGATGTTCATGGGCTTGTTGCGGTCGGCCTTCTCGGCACTGGCGCCGGCGGCGAACAGGGCACAGACGGCACAGAGCAGGAGTTTGGGCAGGGGGGTGGTCATAAAGGCACGAATCTTGCTGCGAATGGCTTGCGTTGGGATTGTAGCGGCCAGGGACACAAAAAAGCCCGCAGGCAGCGGGCTTTTCGCAGGGGACCCGAAGCGACGATCAACGCCCCTTGCGCACTTCCCCAACCAGATACTCCACCACCTGCAGCACATGCTCCATGCCCTTGGCCATGGTGCCATCGGTGTAGAAGCGGCCGGCCACACCCATGGCCGGCACACCTTCGACCTTGTAGCCATTCATCAGCTGCGTGGCGCGCGTCGCCTTGGAGGCGGTGCTGAAGGAATTGAACTGATCGACGAACTTGGCCTTGTCCACCCCTTGCTTGACCACCCAGTCAATGATGGCATCGGGCTGGTCCAGGCGCTTGCGCTCCACATGGATGGCATGGAACACCTTGGCGTGCAGCGTCTCCACCAGGCCCAGGGCTTCCAGCGTGTAGTACAGGCGCTGTTGCGGGCCGAAGTCGCTGCGGAAGGCGATCGGCACGCGCCGGATGACCACGTCCTTGGGCGCGCGCTTGCTCCAGGCCGCGAAGGTCGGCTCGAAGGCATTGCAGTGCGGGCAGTTGTACCAGAAGAACTCGACCACCTCGATCTTGCCGGCCGGTGCCTCCACGCCCGCCGGCTTGTCCAGCTTCAGGTACTCGCTGCCGGCTTCGGGCCGTTTGCCCTGCACCTGGCCCGGGGTGGTGGTCTGGGCCTGGGCCGCCGGCATCAGCCACGCGCTACCGGCCAGCGCCGAACCACAGACCAGAGAAAAATCACGACGTTTCATCTTCAACAACTCCTTGCGAATTCGGATGAGACGGAGCCCAGCCGCAATAGTTCAAACGAAAATCAGCGCTGCACGCGCACCAAGGCCGTTTCATAGCCGGCGCGGTCGAGCTTGTCCTTGGTCCGCTCGGCCTCGTCGCGCTTGTCGAACGGACCGACCCGCACGCGAAACACCACACGGCCGGACTGCTCGCGCTCCGACACCTTGGCCTCGACGCCCGCCAGCGACAGTTTGGCACGCTGGCCCTCGGCATCTTCCGCCGTGCGGAAGGCGCCGGCCTGGACGAAATAGCTGAAGGGATCGGCCGCCGTGCTCTTGGCCTTGGCCAGATCGCCCAGCGGATCGGCCGTGACGGCCGGTTTGGTTTCGGCTTTGGCCGCCGGCTGTGTCGGGGCGGAAGCGGCTGCGGCCGGTACCGTGGCCGCCGGCTTGGCCGGGTTCTTGCCGTACAGCGGCGCGTTGGGGTCCCAGTCCTTGTTCTTTTTCGCTTCGGCGGCGTCCTGCTCAGCCCCGCGATTCGCCCCCTTGTTGAGGAAGGGCACCGGCACCTTGGTCACGTAAACCGCCACCGCCAGCGCGGCACCGAGACCGACGACCACGCCGATGATGAAGCCCAGAATGGTTCCGCCGCGTTGCTGTTTCATGCCTAGCCCTTGTCTCCGGTGTTCCATGGAACGTGTTGTCTTGTCAGCCATGTGGCTTACATCTTCTGCGGGGCGCTCACGCCCAGCACGGCCAGGCCATTGTGCAGCACCTGTGCCGTGGCGGCGACCAGCGCCAGGCGCGCGCGCTTGACCGCTTCGTCATCCACCAGGATGCGCTCGGCATCGTAGTAGCTGTGGTAGCTGGCGGCCAGGTCGCGCAGGTAGAAGGTCACGTCGTGCGGCGCGAAATCCTGCGCCGCGGCAGTGAGCATCTCCGGGTACTTGGCGAGCTGCAGCATCAGGGCCTGCGCCTGCGGGCTGTCAAGCGCCGACAGGTCGGCGTCCTTGAGCGTGGCCACATCGCCGCCGTCTTTCTCGCGCCAGGCGGCCAGCACCGAGCAGATGCGCGCATGCGCGTACTGCACGTAGTACACCGGGTTCTCGTTGTTCTGCGTGATCGCCAGGTCGACGTCGAAGGTGTATTCGGTATCCGGCTTGCGGCTGAGCAAAAAGAAGCGCACCGCGTCCTTCGATGTCCAGTCGATCAGGTCGCGCAGCGTCACGTAGCTGCCGGCGCGCTTGGAGATCTTCACCTCTTCGCCGCCACGTACCACGCGCACCATGGTGTGCAGCACGTAGTCGGGGAAACCCTCGGGAATGCCGACACCGGCCGCCTGCAGGCCGGCGCGCACGCGCGCGATGGTGCCGTGGTGGTCGGTGCCCTGGATGTTCACCACCTTCTGGAAGCCGCGCTCCCACTTGGTGATGTGGTAGGCCACGTCCGGCACGAAGTAGGTGTAGCTGCCGTCGCCCTTGCGCATGACGCGGTCCTTGTCGTCGCCGTAGTCGGTCGACTTGAGCCACAGCGCGCCGTCGTGCTCGTAGGTCTTGCCGGCCTCGCGCAGCCGGCGCACCGCATCGTCCACCTTGCCGCTGGTGTACAGGCTGGACTCCAGGTAGTAGTTGTCGAACTTGACGGCGAAGGCCTTGAGGTCCAGGTCCTGCTCGTGGCGCAGGTAGGCCACGGCGAACAGACGCATGCCGTCCAGGTCGTTGACGTCGCCGCTGGCGGTGAACTCGCGGTCATCCGAGTGCACCGTCTTGCGCGCCAGGAAGTCGGCCGCGATGTCGGCGATGTAGTCGCCGTTGTAGGCGGCTTCCGGCCACTCGGCGTCACCCGGCTTGAAGCCCTTGGCGCGCAGTTGCACACTGTTGGCCAGCGTCTGGATCTGCACGCCGGCGTCGTTGTAATAGAACTCGCGGTACACATCCCAGCCCTGGGTCTGGAAGAGGTTGCAGATGGCGTCACCCAGCGCGGCTTGGCGGCCGTGGCCCACGTGCAGCGGGCCGGTCGGGTTGGCCGAGACGAACTCGACCATCATGCGCAGGCCGCTGGCGGACCGGCCGCCGAAGTGCGCGCCGTCGGCCAACACCTCGCGCACCACCTGCTGCTTGGCCGCCGGCTTGAGCTTGATGTTGATGAAGCCGGGGCCGGCGATGTCGATGGCATCGACCCAGGCCTGGAACGCCGGGGTGGCCAGCAGGGCGCTGCGCAGGTTCTCGGCCACCTGGCGCGGCGGCTGTTTCAGGGGTTTGGCCAGCTGCATGGCGGCTGTGGTCGCCAGATCGCCGTGAGCGGCCACCTTGGGCGATTCGTAGGCAGCCCGCGCACCGGCGCCGGGCTGGAGTTGCTCGAGCACGGCGGCCAGCGCCTGGAGCAGTTCATTTTTGACAGACAACATAGGCCTAGATTTTACGAGGCGGCCGTTGTTGTGCCTGGCGTGGCCCCAGTTGTCCCGTGTTACGGTTTGTCAGCAGGTTTGCCAGCCACCCCGTTCTATGCTGGAATCCCCTGCGGAACAGCACCGGATTTCATCCACTTCACGAGGACACACACCATGCAAAAACTGATGACCGCACTGGCCCTGGGCCTGACCCTGACAATGGGCGCCGCCCATGCCGCCGACGACAAGAAGGCCCCGACCGCCCAGCAAGGCAAGATGACCGTCTGCAACAAGGAAGCCGGCGCCCGCAAGGGCGACGAGCGCAAGAAGTTCATGAGCGAGTGCCTGAGCGCCGAACATGCCGAGGCCGCCGACAAGCGCACCGCCCAGCAGGAACGCATGAAGCAGTGCAACCAGGACGCCAAGGACAAGAAAGGCGACGAGCGCAAGAAATTCATGAGCAGCTGCCTGAGCGGCAAGCCGGTCGAGCCGGCTGCCAGCGACAAGAAGACCGCGCAGCAGGACCGCATGAAACAGTGCAACCTGGACGCCAAGGACAAGAAGGGCGACGAGCGCAAGAAGTTCATGAGCGAGTGCCTCAAGAGCAAATAAGCACGCCGCCCGCAACCCGGGCACAGAAGCAAAAACCCCGCACAGTCGCTCGACTGGCGGGGTTTTTTTCCTGGCTGGCTGTGCCGCCGGGCGCTGGCCTCAGCCCTGCCAGAAGCCGCTCTGGCTGTAGTGGTGCTTGAGAAAGTCCACCCACAGCCGCACCCGCAGCGGCAGATGCTTGCGCTGGGGAAACACGGCGTAAATGCCGTTGGGCGGCGCGGCAAACTCCTGCAGCACTTCCACCAGCCGGCCGGCCTGGATCTCGGCGTCCACCTCCCAGGTGCTGCGCCAGGCGATGCCGTAACCGGCCAGGCACCAGTCGTGCAGCACCTGGCCGTCGGAGCAGTCCATCGGGCCGTTGGGCTTGAGGTGGATCACTTCGCTGGTTTCGTTTTCCTTGGGCACCTTGAACGCCCAGCCGCGCGTCTGCGAGGCATCGCTGGACAGCACCAGGCAATCGAGGCGCGCCAGATCCTGCGGCACCAGCGGTGTGCCGTGCTGCTTGAGGAACTTGGGCGTGGCCACGCACAGGCGGCGGTTGTCGGCCAGCCGCACGCTCACCAGCGAGGAGTCGGGCATGTCGCCCACGCGCACCGCGCAGTCGTAGCCTTCGCCAGCGATGTCCACCACCCGGTCGCTGAGGTTGAGCGAGATCGTCACATCGGCATGCAGTTCGCGGAATTTCGGGATCAGCGGCGCCACGTGGCGGCGGCCGAAACCGGCCGGCGCCGTGATGCGCAGGTGGCCGCTGGCCTTGACGCCACCGGCCGAGACACTGGCTTCGGCATTGGCCACGTCAGCCAGCAGGCGCTGACAATCTTCCAGAAAGGCGCTACCCTCATGCGTCAGTGTGATGCGGCGGGTGGTGCGCACCAGCAATTTGACCCCCAGGCGCCCCTCCAGCGCATCGAGCCGGCGGCCCATGATGGCCGGGGCCACGCCTTCGGCGATGGCGGCCGCCGTCAGGCTGCCACGCGTGGCAACCGAGACGAAGGATTCCATTTGCTTGAGCTTGTCCATGACCGAAGATTATTACCTTAATTAGATCTAATCATAAGATTATTTGCGGGATTCACCCAATTTTGAGAGAATAATAACTTAAGTTGGGTCTTATAAATAAATGAATTCATCTCAGAATCCTTCCAGTGAGCCGGCCTTGGCCTCCGCGGAACAGGTCCGGGTGGGCATGCTGCATGAGTTGTATGTGCGTGGCCGTGAATCGACGCTGGTCGGCTTTCTGCCGATCTTCCTGCTGGCCTGGTTGCATATCGACGAGCATGCGCTGCCGCCTCTTCTGCTCTGGGCCGGTTGTCTGCTGGCTGTGCAGATCTATCGTCTGCTGGTGGCACAAAGCTACCTGCGCCAGCCTGAAGCGCACACCCGCCAATACTGGTACCTGCATCAATGTCTGGGCGTGGCCGCGCTGGCGCTGGGCTGGGTCAGCAGTTTCGCCTTGCTGACCATGAACGAGATGAACGCGGTGTTCTACCTGCACCTGCTTTTCATGATCGGCCTGAGCACCTTCATGCTGAGCTCCATCGGCATCGATATTCGCCTGTATGGCGGATTCCTGCTCGTCGTGGTCTGCGGCACCCTGGCGGTGCTGCAGCTGCAGTACCCGGACTTCACGCGCCGGCACCCGGTTGTCTCTTATGGTTTTGTCGTCTATTCCTTCATGCTGCTGGTGCGCAGCCGCAGCGAATACCGGCGCACGCGCGAATGGATCACGGCCCGGCTCAACCGCAGACTGCTGCTGGAACAACTGAATGCCGCCCTGACAGAGGAGCGCAACATCAAGGAACAACTGCGCCAGCAATCAGAGGAGCTGGAAAACCGCAACCGCGAGCTTAGCGAGCTGGCGGTGCGCGACGGCCTGACCCGCGCCTTCCGCCGTGGCCACATCGAAGCGGAGCTGCGCCGCCTGATCAAGGGCCTGCACCGCCGCCACGACGATTTCTGCGTGCTGATGATGGACATCGACTTCTTCAAGCGCGTCAACGACGAGTATGGCCACGCCGAGGGCGACGAGGTGTTGCGCCGCCTGGCCGCCACATCGCAGACCCAGCTGCGCGAGACCGATCTGTTCGGCCGCTGGGGCGGCGAGGAATTCATCGTGCTCATGCCGCAGACCAAGCTGACCGATGCGGTGGAGGCGGCGCAGCGCTTGCGCCGGGCCATCGATGCCATGGTGTTCGAGGTGGGGGGAAAGACCTTCCAGATCACCATCTCGATCGGCGCCGCCCAGCTGCAGCCGATGGAAAGCGCCGATGCCCTGGTGGCGCGTTCCGACGAGGCCCTGTACGCTGCCAAACACGCCGGGCGCGACTGCGTCGTCACCTCTCCGGCCTTGACGGTTAGCTGAGCGCGCCTTCCCCAAAAACCGATGGCGGCATCGGCACGGATGTCGCATCATGGCGGCATGGACCCCCATGCTGTCATCCCACCCGATCTGGCCCCTCTGCGCGACTGGATCGGCCGCCAGGAAACCCGCGACGACACCCTGGCCGCCACCCCGGTGGCCGCGCTGTCGGCCACGCTGGACCGCGACGACCCGCCGCCCCTGCCCGGCACCGCGCTGCCGCCGTTGTGGCACTGGCTCTACTTCACGCCGCTGACGCGTCAGAGCGAACTCGGCGTTGACGGCCACGCCCAGCGCGGCGGCTTCCTGCCGCCGGTGCCGCTGCCGCGCCGCATGTGGGCCGGCGGCCGGCTTGAATTCAGGCAACCACTGCGCGTGGGCGACACCGTCACGCGCACTTCCACCATCCAGGACGTCACCGTCAAGCACGGCCGCACCGGCGCGCTGGTGTTCGTCTGCGTGCGCCATGCGTTCAGCAACGCACAGGGGCTGGCCCTCAGCGAGGAGCACGACATCGTCTACCGCGATGTCGTGCAGCCAGGTGCCCCGGTGCCCGAGCCCACCCAGGCGCCGCGCGACGAACAGTTCAGCCGCGCGATCGTGCCCGACCCGGTGCTGCTGTTCCGCTACTCGGCGCTGACCTTCAACGGCCACCGCATCCACTACGACCGCAGCTACGTGACAGGCGTCGAGGGCTATCCGGGCCTGGTCGTGCACGGGCCGCTGATCGCCACCCTGCTGCTGGACTTGTTGCGGCGCCACCTGCCGCACGCACAGGTGCAGCGCTTCAGCTTCAAGGCGGTGCGCCCGACCTTCGACCTCCATCCCTTCACCGTCTGCGGCAAGCGCGACGGCCAGACCGTCACCCTCTGGGGCCGCGACCATGAAGGCTGGCTCACCATGCAGGCCAGCGCCGAAATCGCCTGAGAAGGGCGCCCGGCATCGCCCATGCTCCAGAGGGACCCGCCTCGGCGCCCCCTGGAACGGTTGATTCCATCCTTTTTGTGCCGAATAAACGCATGTTTTGGGTATTAATCGCTGCCCAAGTATCAAATACAGTTACGCCATGGAAAAATCCCGCCACAGCCACGCCCAGCCGCAGGCCGTCCTGTTCGACGCCTACGGCACGCTGTTCGACGTCTACAGCGTCGGACTGGTGGCGGAGCAGCTGTTTCCGGGCCGGGGCGAAGCCCTGGGCGTGCTCTGGCGCGACAAGCAGATCGAATACACCCGCCTGGTCACCACCAGCAACCACGGCGCGCACTACCAGCCGTTCTGGGCGCTGACGCTGGCCAGCCTGCGTTATGCCTGCAAACGCCTGAAGCTAGCACTCACGCCCGCGCAGGAACAGCAGCTGATGAACCAGTACCGGCACCTGAGCGCCTTCCCGGAAAACCGGGACGTGCTGCAGGCCCTGCGCGCACGCGGCATCCAGACCGGCATCCTGTCCAACGGCGACCCCGACATGCTCGGCATTGCCGTGCGCAGCGCCGGGCTGGAAGGCCTGCTCGACCACGTGATCAGCGTCGACGCCGTGCGCAAGTACAAGACCCACCCCGAGGCGTATGCCCTGGGCGAGCAGGCGACCGGCCTGCGCGCCGGGCAGATCGTCTTCGTCAGCAGCAACAGCTGGGACGCTCTGGCCGCCACCTGGTACGGCTATCAGACCCTGTGGGTCAATCGTTATGACCTGCCGTTCGAGGAGCTGGGCACCCAGCCCGTGCGCACCGGCAGCACTCTGAACGATGTGCTGGGATTTTTCCCGGCCGAATGACACGCCACACGATTTTTTTGTTTTTGATCTGGAGGAATTCACCATGACGCAACGCACCCAAGCCCACCGGCTGCAAGTCGCTACCAGCCTGTACCGCTTCATTGAAGACAAGGTCCTGCCCGGCACCGGCATCAGCAGCGCCGACTTCTGGAAGGGCTTCGACGCCCTGGCCCACGACCTGGGCCCGAAGAACGCCGCCCTGCTGGCCGAGCGCGACCGCCTGCAGCTGGAACTGGACGCCTGGCACAAGGCCAACCCCGGCCCGATCAAGAACATGAAGGCCTACCGCACCTTCCTGGAAAAGATTGGTTACCTGGTGCCGGTGCCCAAGGAAGTGCACAGCGACACCGCCAACGTCGACGCCGAACTCGCCGTGCAGGCCGGCCCGCAGCTGGTGGTGCCGATCCTGAATGCGCGCTACTCGCTCAACGCCGCCAACGCGCGCTGGGGTTCGCTGTACGACGCGCTGTACGGCACCGACGCGCTGTCGGAAGACAAGGGCGCCACCAAGGTCGGCCCCGACGGCAAGAGCTACAACCCGAAACGCGGCGCCAAGGTGATCGAGTACGCACGCCATGTGCTGGACCGCGTCGCCCCGCTGGCCAAGGGTTCGCACATCAACTCCACCGGCTACACGGTGGAAGGCGGCAAGCTGGTGGTGGCGCTGAAGGACGGCAGCAAGTCGCACCTGGCCGATTGCAACAAGTTCGTCGGCTACCAGGGCAGCGCCGCCGCGCCGTCGGCCATCCTGCTGCGCAACAACGGCATCCACATCGAGATCCAGATCGACCGCAGCACCCCCATCGGCAAGAGCGACCCGGCTGGCGTGAGCGACCTGCTGATGGAAGCCGCCCTGTCCACCATCCTCGACCTGGAAGACTCGGTGGCCGTGGTGGATGCCGACGACAAGGTCGTGGCCTATGACAACTGGCTCGGCATCCTCAAGGGCACGCTGACGGAAGAAGTGAACAAGGGCGGCAAGACTTTCACCCGCCGCCTGAACGCCGACCGCGTCTACAAGGGCGCCGCCGGCGAAGAGATCAAGCTGCACGGCCGCTCGCTGCTGTTCGTGCGCAACGTCGGCCACCTGATGACCAACCCGGCCATCCTGTACGGCAACGGCAGCGAGATCCATGAAGGCATCATGGACGCCGTCATCACCACCACCATCGCCCTGCACGACCTGAAAGGCCTGACGCAGAACGGCGTGCGCAACTCGCGCACCGGCTCGATCTACATCGTCAAGCCCAAGATGCACGGCCCGGCCGAAGTGGGTTTTGCCGCCGAACTGTTCGGCCGCGTCGAAGCGCTGCTGGGCCTGCCGGAGAACACCGTCAAGCTCGGCATCATGGACGAAGAGCGCCGCACCAGCGTCAACCTGAAGGCCTGCATTGCCGCCGCCAAGAGCCGCGTGGCCTTCATCAACACCGGCTTCCTGGACCGCACCGGCGACGAGATGCACACCGCCATGCACGCCGGCCCGATGATCCGCAAGGCCGCCATGAAGGGCACCGACTGGATCGCCGCCTACGAGAAGAGCAACGTGCTGGTCGGCCTGGCCTGCGGCTTGAAGGGCCGCGCCCAGATCGGCAAGGGCATGTGGGCCATGCCCGACCTGATGGCCGCCATGCTGGAGCAGAAGGTGGTGCACCCGAAGGCCGGCGCCAACACCGCCTGGGTGCCCTCGCCCACCGCCGCCACGCTGCACGCGCTGCACTACCACCAGATCAATGTGGGCGCCATCCAGGACGAGCTGGAGAAGCAGGCCACCGCCAAGAACTTCAAGGCCCAGGAAGAGCAGATGCTGACCGGCCTGCTGACCATCCCCGTCGCCGCCAAGCCCAACTGGAGCGCCGAGGAAATCCAGCAGGAACTGGACAACAACGCGCAGGGCATCCTGGGTTACGTGGTGCGCTGGATCGACCAGGGCGTGGGCTGCTCCAAGGTGCCCGACATCCACAACATCGGCCTGATGGAAGACCGCGCCACGCTGCGCATCTCCAGCCAGCACATCGCCAACTGGCTGCTGCACGGCATCACCAACGAAGCGCAGGTGCGCGCCACCTTCGAGCGCATGGCCGCCGTGGTGGACCAGCAGAACGCCGGCGACCCGCTGTATAAGCCGATGGCTGGCAACTTCACCACCTCCTTCGCCTACAAGGCCGCCACCGACCTGGTGTTCAAGGGCCTGGAACAGCCCAGCGGCTACACCGAGCCGCTGCTGCACGCCTGGCGCCTGAAGGTGAAGGCGGCGGCCTGACGCTGGGATGCTATGAGTTTGATAGCTGCTTGCGCATGATGGGCAAGAGCTAGAGGCCAATTTGGCTGATAAAAAAACGGCACCTTCGGGCTAGACGGTGGCTTATCGTGGATACGCTGAGCCGATGATTTGATACTATGCCCTCTGAGCCGCTAGGTTCAGGGGGTATTTTCTTGGCCAAGATTTCTTCTGCAGGGCTGCGGGCGCCCGGCCCTTTCGAGGGGCTGAACGTCAACTTCTGCAAGAACCCGAAATGCGCCAGCTTCGGGGTGCCGGAGACCCCGCACCGCCCGAAGCGCATAGCGGGCGCCACGCCCCAGCCTGGCGACTACATGCTCACGTCCGCCGGCAAAGGCAAGCCACAGCTCAAGTGCCTGCTGTGCGGCGAAATCATGCCGATGCGCAGCAACCAGGGCATCGTCGAAGAGCTGACCCGGGTGACGACCTACCTGAACGGGACGGACGACCCGGCCTGCCAGAACGAAGTCTGCGCCCTGTTCACGGTGCCACTCTCCCTGGCCGGGAGCCAGTACGTCCAACGGGGCAAGACTGCGGCCGGCACACAGCGCTACCGCTGCAACGCCTGTCAGAAGACGTTTTCTGGGGCAGGCAAGAGCACGAAGAAGCACCGCCTGCCCCACAAGAACCGGGACGTGTTCGCCCTGCTCATCAGCAAGATGCCGATTCGACGGATGGCCTGGTACACCGGGATGGACCGCCAGTCCCTCTACGGCAAGATTGACTTCGTTCACCGCCAATGCCAGGCCTTTGCCGGTGCGCGCGAGCGCGGCTTGCTGCACGGTTCCCTGGCCCTGCCCAAGCTCTACCTGTCCACGGACCGCCAGACCCTGGCGGTCAACTGGAGCAACCGCAAGGACCGGCGCAACATCATGCTCCAGGCCATCGCGACCGCCGACCTGGACTCGGGGTTCGTCTTCGGCATGGACCTCAACTTTGACCCGACCCTGAACCTGGACGAGGTACAGGCCGAGGCGGTGGCCAACGGCGACGTGGCGCTGCCGCAGGCCTATCGGCGCTTTGCCCGGCTCTGGCTCAAGACGGACTACGATGCTGCGGTGGATGAATCGGCCGCCAGGAAGGCCGCCACGGCTAAGCTGCGCTTCGCCTACAGCCCGGACCCGCTGGGAGCCTCAATTGCCACGTCCTATGCCGACGCCGGCGCCCGTGAGGACGTTGAAGAGGTGGTTATCAAGGACAAGGACCAAAAGCTGCCCTGCGACGGCGTAGAGGTTCGGGACCAGTACACCATCTACGCCCACTTTCTGATGCTGGAACGGCTGCTCAGGGCCGCGCCCAAGGTGCGCTGCTACCTGGACCAGGACTCCGGCTTTCGGGCCGCCTTCATGTCCGCCTTTCACCGCCAGGTGAGGGAGCGCCGTGCGGATGCCTGGTTCGTCAAGGTAATGAAGGAGAGCACCATCGACCAGAAGGACGCGGCGGTCTCCCGGTCGCGCAAGCGCCTGGCGGCGATGATGGCCGCGCACCCTGGGCTGGATAAAGCTGAGGTCGAGCTGCTGACGGCGCTGGAAGAGATGGACCGCATGGCCTTGGTGGGCAAGTGGGACGACCGGTGGCTGACCCATCCGGTACCCACCAAGGCAGAGCCGGACAAGCGGGTGTGCTGGCTCACCGATATTGACGGCGCACCCGTCGAACTATCAGAGCTCGAAGAGCACCGGCGGCACGCGGCCCGGCTGTACTTGAAAGGCTCACTTCACGCCGTGGACAGGTTCTTCATGCAGGTGCGCCGGCGCCTGAGCCTGGCCGAGCGGCCGTACGCCACTGCGAGCTCGGACCGCCGGATGTGGCACGGTTACTCCGCCTATCAGCCTCAGAACCTGGCCAAGGTGCTGACCATCTTCAAGGTGGCCTACAACTACTGCCTGGAAGACTCACAAGGAAAAACCCCAGCGATGAAGCTGGGTCTGGCAAAAGGCGTTGTCGCCCTCGAGGACATACTGTACTTCTCGGGGTAGTCAGGGCCTGGCGTCATCCAGGAATCGCTCCAAGGCGCGCATTCGATGCCACCAGAAGAGGTGTACTTTTTGCGACTGAGCCTGCGCAACGTTCGAGGGCTTGAAGACACCACGCAGCGCGGCGGCCGCGACAATCGAGGTCTCTCCAAACTTACGCATCCAGTCGCCCGCGTCCACCACAACTTCCTTGTTGAGACGCTTGTACCCGTTCACCTCGGAGTTGGACGCCTTGCATTCAATGGCCAGGGTGCGACCGTCGAGAAGCCCGACTACGAAGTCAGCGTTGTGCTCGCCTAGCTTGCAGGACATCATGAACTCACCCGCAGCCGGAAGCTGACGGGGCGTCTGAATTCCCCCTTGAGGCTTTGTAACCTTGATGAAGCCCTGAGCAACCAAAATTTCTTGCACTCGCCCTTCCAGGGCCTTACGTTCGTCCCCGCGTCTCATCGCCTGGACTGCGCTTACCGTCGTCAGGACCGCAGTTGCAAGCTTCGCCATTCCCAGTTCCGCAGGGGTAGCGGGCCGTGCCGCAGCCACCCAGGGGAAACGCTTTGGGTCGAGGCAGTCTTTGAGCAGGCTTCCCAAGGAATCTGCCAAGTCTTGACTGGACGCAAGTGCCTTCTTGTTGACCTTAGACCTGAGAAGCGTCTGCAGGTCGTCAGCGGATATCGGCGAGGCGGCGAGACTGCGAAGGGCAGAGTACGTGTTCTTGGACCCAACCAGCTTCGCCACCAGAGCCCGGTCGGTCGGCGATTGCAAAATGGCGCTCAGCGCGTTTACAACCGCAGCGGCCGCAGCTTCCGCGTCTGGGTAGTGCTGAGTGAAGTCCCGGAGCGGGTCGTCCAGGCGCCGCTCTCGAAACTCTCCACGAGCCACTTCGGTATCTCGGAAAATCCTGGTTTCGCTGCTCGAATTTGGTAGGGGTGGAGAGGTTGCCACAAGAGCTCGTGTTGTTAGGTCATTAAGGCCTCAGGGACGAGTATCTTCATCGCCTCAGAGGGTTCGAATTTGGTGAGGCCGCCTGCGTAGACGCGGCCGTACGCCTGCGAAACGTTGCTATTGAGCCAGCTCACCAGCTGGAGCAGCTGAGCTTCAGTCTTGTCTTCGTGGGGGTACAGCCCATGTGCAACGTTGATGAGTTGCGCCCCTGCCTTGTTGAGGGCAAACGCCGGGGGACGCCTACCCATGTATGTCATGACAATCGGAGCAGCATCCCGGGTGGCGACTGACCACCAAGGTTTTCTATTCAAAGCGACATAGGTTTCGTGTGCCCCGAGGCTCTTTGCCCACTCAAGAAACCGCGCTACCGCAAGCTGTTCGCTCTTATCCAGGGTGCTCAGGTCACGAGGCAAGCAGACCATTCGACGCAAGGTATCTGCATCGGCGATGACGTGACCGGCTGCTCCGGTGATATCTGAGGAACCGGTGATGGTTGGGACAAGAAACCTCGAGGGCAATTTGGGAGTTTCTGCACTTTCAACCCAGGCTTCATTCAGACCGGTGACTTGCCCACGAGATACCTTGAAAAACTCACCAAGCTCGACATAGCCCGCTGGCTTTTCTGCCCGGCCACCCTTCACAAGGAAGCTCCACTTGGGCTCAGCTTTGGCTGCCGCTACCTGGACCGCTGCGCCGCCCGCCAGCTTTCGCAACTGGGCGACAGTCGCGACTTCAGCAAATCGCAGTTCCGTGCGCTTCGAGCCGGGTGAGAAACAAGTGATGGCGGCTGACACCAGCGCGTCGCCAAAGACCTGGACGGTGGGGTCCACCACGAACACGTCCTTGCCACCGAGACCGTTTGTAAGCAACTGACGCAAGGCCTGGCCGTACTTGACGTCCAGCCACTCAGCCGCAGTCACATAGCAGCCCAGGTCTCCCTCTGACGCCTGTTCCAGAGTCTTCAGGAAGAAGTGAAGGTGCAGGCCTGCAAGTTGGCTTCCGGTGTGGCCGAAGCGTGTCAAGGTCTCTGTGTACCAGGCCTTCCACTCGGGAGCAATGTCATGGTGGCGGACGTAAGGCGGGTTGCCCACCCAAAGGGTGGTCCCCTTGATTCGAGATACCTCAACCTGGCGAAAGTCCCCTACGACCACTTCGACACGCGCCGCGAAACCTGCGACTGCCAGGTTTGCCCGCAAGATGAGGGCCACAACCGGGTCCATTTCCACAGCAATTGCTGTGGCTCCGGGGAAGGCACGCAACCCTGCGAGCGTGTAGCGGCCGGACCCCGCACCAGGGTCTACCAGCCGTTTGACGACCTTGCGCTGACGCTTGACCCAGGCGAGCATGCCTTCGACTACGTGGTCGGGGGTGAACGTTTGCCCGCTGCTACGACGGACTTCAGGGCTGCGGATGGCGCAATAGGCAGAGCCAAGCGGGTCTTTCCCTGCGACCACCTCTGCACGGATGGCGCCAAGTGCCAATGAATCTTGGCTTGCTGCCACGTCCTTGAGGACGCGAGTCTCCGCCTCACTCAGGCGCGCTGAGCCCACCAAGGCCTTGACGACACCCAGGAGTGTCGGCATGTCCGGTAGTTCCCTGACGCGCAGTGCGGCAGGTTTGGGGGCGCGAGGTTGGGTCATTTTCATGTATAGATTTTGAGTTTATTCGCAGAACGGCTCGGATGCCGTTTTGATATCATCATCCTACTACCGAAAAATCAAAACATCAATATTGATTTATCAGAACAAAATGATTGACACCCCTTTGCTCCGCCAGCTCGTCCGCTCGGGCAAGGCCGGTGCCCTGGTCGCAAAGGGTGTTCCCGGTGGTTTCGTCCTCGCAATGCGCGAAGGCTTGGACGAGCAGTTCCTTGAAGCTCAACGCGGCCATGCCCGAAAGTTCAAACGGCTGGAAGCGGTGGCGTCGTACCTCAAGGAGTTGGGAGCTAGGGACTTTGCCGTCGAAATTGAACAGTGGGAGCCGAGGTCGCTGGACCTTTGAGGGTAGGACCCCGAGCAGCCCAAGGCATTTCACCGAGGACCCCTCTGCACCTGACTTCACCTGTGCTGCGCCGACGCACCAAAAAGAAAGTCCGCACCGCAACGTGCGGACTTTCGAGGCAAATCAACTGATTCTTGTCGTAAGTTTTGCCGGGTTTTCGCGTAGCCACGATAAGCCACCGCCTAGACCTTCGGGTGCCGTTTTTGTTTGGGTCTGGGAATAACCGGCGACCGCTGCCAGGAATCGGGTGGATCCCTCGATGGCACGGTGCGCTCAGCCGCCGTTGAGCGCGGCCAGTGCCTTGTCGAACCGCCCTTCGGCTTCGGCCCACCGCAGGAACTTCACACGATCGACCAGAAGTTCACTTGGTGTGGGCTGGCTCTGGAGCAGCGCCATCGTTTCGTCGATGTACTGTTCCAGAGGCATGTAGTGCTCACGCTGGGACTGTCCGGGTGTCAGCTCCGTCCGGATGCCCGGCGGGACTACTTCGATCACCTCAACCTTGCCCTGGAGCTTCACGCGAAGCGCCACCGAGTAAGAGTGGATCGCCGCCTTGGTCGCTGAGTACGTTGGCGCCGCGGCCAGCGGCACGAACGCCAGGCCGGAGGAGACGTTGACGATCACCGCGTCGGCCTTACCGAGAAGGTGGCCGATCAGCGCGTTCGTGAGCCGGATGGGCCCCAGAAGGTTGGTGAGGACGGTCTCCTCCGCATCACCGAGGTCGCGTTCGGCCGCAGCGTTCTCCACACGCATGATGCCGGCGTTGTTGACGAGCACGTTGAGGTCAGGATGGTCGGCGACCACCTGGCGTGCAAAGTCCTGGATCTCCGCCGCATTTCGAACGTCGAGCACGTAGGAAGCGATCCCGGGAGCGGCCGCGGTCAGCTCATCAAGGGCTGCGGCCCGCCGCCCGGTCACGATGACCTTGTTGCCGGCTGCGTGCAGCTTGAGTGCGAGACTCTTCCCGATGCCTGAATTGCCGCCTGTGATGAGAATGGTGTTGCCCTGGGTCTTCATGGTGCAGTCCTTCTTGTTCCGCGCGTGCCGACTAGACGACGCCACCGTTGGCGAACACGACCTGGCCATTGATCCAGCCGCCGTCGGCGCCGCACAGGGCGGAGATCACGTTGGCGATGTCCGAGGGCTCGCCGAGGCGCTTGTGCGGCGTGCGCTGCACAAAACCCGCGATCTGCTGCGGCGTCTTTCCATCCGTGAACAGCGTGGTGTTCACCAGGCCTGGGGCCATCGCATTGACGGAGATCTGCCGCCCTTCGAGCTCCTTCGCAAGCACGTTCACAAACATCTCTTGGGCACACTTGGTCGCCGCGTAGGGTCCATAGGTTGGTGAGCGCAACTGTGTGATGCTCGACGACAAAGCGATGATCCGACCACCATCTCTCACCCGCTTCGCAGCCTCCCGCAGCACGAGAAAACTACCCTTCTGGTTGACGTCCAGCATCCTGTTGAAGTCGGCGTCGCTCATGGCCGAGAAGGGTGCGAGCCGCATGATCCCGGCGTTGCTGACAACGACGTCGACACCGCCGAACGCGCGCTCGGTCTCGTCGAACAGGCGTCGCACGGCGGCAGGGTCGCTGACGTCCGCCTGGACCCAGATAGCCTGCCCGCCGACGGCCTCGATGTCGCGCACGACCGCCGCCGCGAGATCGCGGTTCTTCTCGCAATTGACCGTGACGGCATAACCGTCACGCGCCAGGCGCTTGGCTGTGGCGGCGCCGATGCCGCGCGAAGACCCGGTCACCACAGCGACCTTGCCGTTCCTGGTGACGAGAGTCTGCGCATTCGAGTTGCCCGCCATCGCCAGAGGTGCGACCGCCGCTGCGGCCACCAGGAAATGACGTCTACCTTGCTGAGATTGTTGAGACATGCTTGAAGCTCCATTCAGGTTTGTTCATCCACGTGTGAACACCGTCGATGGTGCGTGAGGCATGCTGGACATGTCTTGCCAAGGTCTACCGAATGCTTGCCAAATTCTGCAGGATTGCCATCGAAACCGGCAGATTGGTCTAGCATCTGGCATCGTCCTGAAAAGGCAGGTCCATCGAGGTGACTTCATGAGTGAGCTGAAACGAGCTGTTCGAGAGTACGCGGGCCGGCATGCCAATGGCGATGGTTTGGCCTTCACGAAAGTGCCAGGACTGAGGATGATGTGTGTGCACGCACCCACGGGCCCACTGCTTTCCATCTACCGGCCTCTGGTTTGCCTGATTCTTCAGGGATCCAAACGGATGGCGATCGGCTCCCACGAGAGTATGTTCAGTGAGGGCGCGTCGGTCATCGTGACGGCAGACGTGCCGGTCAGCGGGGCCGTCGTGACCGCAAGCAGGGCAGAGCCCTACCTGGCCATTGCAGTCGAACTGGACGTCGGCCTGCTACGGGAACTGGCGGCGCACATGCACTCATCTCCGAAGGACGGCAATAAGGCTGACGTCGCGCCTCTGTTTGAACAAGGCATGGACAGTGCTGCGCTGGACTGCGCGCTGCGACTGATGCGCCTCCTTGACCAAACGGAGGCCATCCCGTTTCTGCATCCGGGCATCATGCGGGAACTGCACTACTGGCTTCTTGCGGGCGAACACGGCGCGGTGCTGCGGACATTGGCAGCACCCGACAGCAATGCCAGCCGGCTCGCGCCATCGATCGCGTTGCTCCGCTCGGAGTTCCGGTCTCGAATTCCGGTCAGCCGGCTGGCCAGCACAGCAGCGATGAGCCTGACGGCATTTCACATGCGTTTCAAGCGACTGACTCTGATGACGCCGATCCAGTTCCAGAAGCGCCTACGACTCATCGAAGCCCGTCGACTGCTGGTGCACGAAGGATCGTCCGCAAGCCAGGCGGCGTTCGATGTGGGGTATGAGAGCGTCTCCCAGTTCACACGCGAGTACGCCCGCATGTTCGGCGCGCCACCAAAACGAGACAGCCTTAGCGCCACCCATAGCGGCGAGCACAGAGGCGGCAGTACGATGGCGCACGCCTGGCGTCCGAAGGTGAAGGCTGCAGCCTGACGCTGGGATGCTATGGGTTTGATAGCTGCTTGCGCATGACGATCAAGGGATAGAGGCCAATCTGGCATGTAGAAACGGCACCTTTGGGTACCGTTTTTCATTGGGGTCTGAGGCGCTTGCCAAACGTCGAAACACCAACGCACGCACGCGACGGCACGTACAGCCTCCGTCTTGGCTAAGCCGCTGGATGCGCTGCAGCTTCCGGGAGCCGCGCGATCACCTTGATCTCGAATTGAAAGCCGGAAAGCCAGGTCACACCCACGCCCGTGAGCGTGGGATGCGGGGCATCGCCCCAGTATTCGAACACGACGCCCCAAGCCTTCTCGAGGTTGGCTTCGGGGTCCACCATGAAGACGGTGACGTCAACCACGTCGTTGAAGGTGCACCCTGCGGCGGCCAGGATGGCATTGAGATTCTCAAACGCTAGGCGGACCTGCTTCTCCAAGTCGGGCTCCGGTGAACCATCCGGCCGGCTGCCCACCTGGCCTGAGACAAACAGAAAACCGTTGGATCGGATCGCTGGTGAGTAGCGGTTCTTTTCATACAGCGCTTGGCGCTCGGCCGGGAAAACAACATCGCGCACTGCCATGGAATACCTTTTTCAATGATGGGTTGGGATGGATGAACTCAGTAACTCGACCCGACTTTAGGAGACCAAGGCGCAGGGATAAACAGGCAAGTCGCACAATCACTATTTGAAAATTCCAAACAATCTTTGGAAAACAGGGAGTCGATATGGATCGTTTTGATGCGATGCAGGCTTTTGTGCGCGTGGTGGACTCTGGCAGTTTCACCAAGGCAGCGCAGACCTTGCACATGAGCAAGACCACAGTGACGCAGCTGGTGCAGCAGCTCGAAGCACGCCTGCGCGTCAAGTTGCTCAACCGCACCACACGCAAAGTTCACGTCACCGCCGATGGCGCGGCCTACTACGAGCGTGCGGTGCGCCTGCTGATCGACCTGGACGACGCCGAGACGAGCCTGTCCAGTGCTGCAGCCTCTCCCAGGGGGCGGTTACGCGTGGATGTGCCAGGCCCGCTGGCGCGGATGCTGTTGGTGCCTGCATTCCCGGAATTCCACGCGCGCTACCCAGACATTCAGGTAGAAATGGGCGTCAGTGATCGCCTGGTTGACCTGATTGGCGACAACGTCGATTGCGTGATTCGGGGCGGGGAGCCCACCGAGCAATCCCTCATCGCACGTCATGTGGGCGACCTGCGCCTCGGGGTCTATGCGGCGCCAGGTTATCTTGAACAGGCTGGCACCCCTTTGCACCCTTTGGAATTAGAGGCACCTCAGCACCGTCTCGTCGGCTTCCTGTCGTCGCGTACCGGCAAACCCTTGTCTTATCCACTTCGTCGTGGCGATGAAAGCATCCACATCCAAGGGCACCATGTTCTTTCGGTGGACGATGGCAATGCCTACCTTGCGGCGGGTGTCGCTGGCATCGGTGTGCTCTGCCTCCCCCATTACATGGCCCAGCCCCATCTGGCGCAGGGTGAACTGGTACCGCTGTTTGAAGACTGGCAGTTGGACGCCATGCCGGTGTACCTGGCATTCCCGCCGAACCGGCATGTGAGTGTGAAGCTGCGGGTCTTTATCGATTGGGTCGTTGATCTGCTGGCACGACACGCGCCCATAACCGGCCGTGTGGGCTGAACGCGCCAACGCCCTGGGTCATACTTCCCGCTGGCGCCCCGCATTGGGGCGCACGGCAACAAGGAACGAGTGTGCAATCTGCCAGTGACCAGTGGTTCGACGAGGCCTACTACCAGCGCTACTACTTCGACAAGAAAACCAGCGTGGTCGACCCCGCGCACATGGAGCGGCTGGGCGCTTTTGTGTGCAGCTACCTGCAGTACCTGCGCGTGCCGGTGCGGCGCGTGCTCGATGTGGGCTGCGGCATCGGCCTGTGGCGCGACATGATTGCCCGACACTTCCCGGGCGCTGCCTACCACGGTGTGGAGTACAGCGAGTTCCTGTGCACGCGTTACGGCTGGGAGCGCGGCTCGGTGGTGAACTACCGCAGTACTGAGCCGTTCGACCTGGTGATCTGCCAGGGCGTACTGCCCTACCTGAGTGCGGCCGACCTCAAGCGGGCGCTGCACAACCTGGGCACGCTTTGCCGCGGCGCGCTGTACCTGGAAGCCGTGACGCGCGAGGACTATGAGCGCGACACCATTGACGAGACACTGACCGACCCGCGCCTGTTCCGCCACCGCGCCGAGCTGTACCGGCGCGGCCTGGCCGAGGGCTTCAAGGCGCTGGGGGGTGGTCTGTGGCTGAGCCACCAGGCCGAAGTGCCGCTGTTTGAACTCGAGTGCATGGACACTCGCTGACCCTTGTGTTGTCGCCCACGGCAGGGATCATTCCCCGCCGCCAAACAGATCACGGAACTTCTGCGCCGCATCCTCCGCACCCGCCCCCTGGCCGATCGGCGTGCCCTTCGGGTACTCCTCCGCGATGCGGTCTTCCCAGAACGTCGTGGGATACGGCGCACTGCACAGGCGGCGAAACACTTCCTGCGGCACGTGCTTGTAGGCGCGCACCGTCTTGTCGTCCCAATGCAGGTCGAGCTGCTGGCTCGCGGGGTCGTAGTCGGCGCGACGGATGCGGCCGTTGGTGAAGGTCTTGCTCTGCATGCTGGGCTCCGTGACTGCCGTGTGAGGCATGGTAACGGGCGATGGGCCGCGCCGGCAAGCCAGCGCGCTAGCATGTCGCCATGGCCCAGCCCCTCATCCTGTTCGGTGCCTTCGACCGCCACAACGTCGGCGACCTGCTGTTCCCGCACATCGCGGCGGCGCTGCTGCCGGGGCGAGAGCTGGTGTTCGCCGGTCTGGCGCAACGCGACCTGCGCGCCTATGGCGGCCATGCGGTACAGGCGCTGGCGCCACTGGCAGCCCACTGGGATAGAGGCCCGGCCGCGCTGATCCACGTCGGCGGCGAAATCCTCACCTGCAGCGCCTGGCAGGCCGCCGTCATGCTGCTGCCGCCCGATGAGGTGCAGCCCACCATCGCCTATCTGGCAACGCGGCCGCAGGCGCAAGCGGCCTGGGTGCAGCGCATGGTGGGCAGCACGGCGCTGGCGCCCTACAGCTGGTCACGTGCCACGTTTCCCGCGCTGACGCGGGTGGTCTACAGCGCTGTGGGCGGCGCCCACCTGAACGAAAGTGAGCCGGCCCTGCGTGCCGAAGTGCTGGCCAACCTGCAGGCGGCGGACGCGGTGAGCGTGCGCGATGTGCAGACGCAGGCGCAGCTGCTTGACGCCGGCATCGCGTCTCACCTGCTGCCCGACCCGGCCGTGATGGTGGCCGAGCTCTTCGGACCGCAGATACGACAACGCGCGGCAGACGGCGAGGTCGGGCACATCGTGCACGCGTTTCCGCAGGGTTATCTCGCCGTGCAGTTCAGCGCCGACTTCAGTGACGATGCGACGTTGACGCAGATCGCCCGGCAGCTCGACCTCGTCGCGGCCAGCACCGGACTCGGCGTCGCGCTCTTCCGTGCCGGCGCAGCCCCCTGGCATGACACGCTGGCAAGCCTGCAGCAGGTGGCCGCGCGCATGCAGGCGCCGGTAGTGCGGGTGGTCGAATCGCTCCACCTCTGGGACATCTGCGCCCTGATCGCGCACAGCCGCGGCTACTGCGGCGGCAGCCTGCACGGCCGCATCGTGGCGATGGCCTATGCGCTGCCGCGCGTCAACCTGCGCGCCACTGCCGCCGGGCCACCCGGCAAGCAGGCGGCGTTCGCCGCGACCTGGGAAGAGGCCCACGTTCCCGGCACAGTGGCGGTGAACGACCTCGCCAGCGGCCTCCAGCAAGCGCTGGCGCTGGACCCGGCCCGGCTGCAACGCACGGCGCAGCAACTGGCGGCGCGCTACCGGCAGGGCTTTGCGACGCTGAGCGCCACGGCTTGAAATAGCAGCGGAACCCCGGCACGCCGACCCCATTGCCAGGTGGGTCAAACCAGAAGGGCTACGATCATCCGACGCCGTCGGGCAAACCCATCTTTCGCACGGGAGGTACTCTCATGGCCCAGCCCCATACACCGTCAGGTCAGGTCGTCAGCATCCTTCCGCTGGGCGAGGGCTTGCGCCACGCCAGGACGACGGCCATTCTCAAGTCCGAGCAACTGGAGGTGGCGCGCATCGTGCTGCCCGCCGGCAAGGTGTTTGCCGAGCACAAGACCCCGGGGGAGCTCACGGTTCAGTGCATCGAGGGGCGAATCGAGTTCCAGACACCGGCTGCCGTGCAGGTGCTGGCCCCTGGCGACCTTATCCATCTGCCGCGTGAAGAGCCGCATGCCTTGCGCGCCCTCACCGACGCGTCGGCGCTGCTCACCCTGTGTGTCGCGGTGCCGCGCCGCTAAAGCCGCCGCCGCAGCGTGGGGCCACGGCTGCCCCGGTCGCCCGCACGAGCGGGCTCAGAGGGTGCTGCGATCCATGCCCAGCATGGGCACCGGTGTGGCCGCCCCGGCTCCGGGCGCTGCTTGCGCCGATGCGCCGCCCAGATGGAAGATGCTGACAACCTGCTCCAGGTGGCCCGCCTGATCCTGCAACGCCTGTGCCGCTGACGTTGCTTCTTCAACCAGTGCGGCATTTTTGTGGGTGACACTTTCCATTTCACCAATCGCATCGTTCACCCGGCCGATACCATTCGTCTGTTCGGCGCTGGCGGCTGCGATCTCGCCCATGATGTCGGTGACGTGTTTGATGCTGGCCACGATATCGGTCATGGTGGCGCCCGCCCGGTGAACCAGTGAACTGCCTTCGCCGACTTTCTCGACCGAATCGTCGATCAGGGCCTTGATTTCCTTGGCAGCATCGGCCGAACGCTTGGCCAGGCTGCGCACCTCGCCGGCCACCACCGCAAAGCCGCGCCCCTGCTCGCCGGCACGCGCCGCTTCCACCGCCGCGTTCAGGGCCAGGATGTTGGTCTGGAAGGCAATGCCGTCGATCACGCTGATGATGTCGGCAATCTTCTTGGACGAGGCATTGATCGACTCCATGGTGTTGACCACCTGGGTCACGACTGCCCCGCCTTTGACGGCCACCTCCGACGCCGACAGGGCGAGCTGGTTGGCCTTGCGGGCATTGTCGGCGTTCTGGCTGACCGCATCGGTCAGCTCTTGCATCGACGAGGCGGTTTTTTCCAGCGCACCGGCCTGCAATTCGGTCCGTGCCGACAGATCGGCATTCCCCTCGGCAATGCCACGGGAGGCGTTGAAGATGGTGTCCGTGCCGTTGCGCACCTGGCTGACGATCCGCACCAGGCTTTCGTTCATCTCTTTCAGCGCCTGCTGCAGCAGGCCCATCTCGTTGTGGGAGTCGACCGCGATCTTCTGGGTCAGATCACCGGCGGCGATGCCGCGCGCCACGTCCACGCCGGACTCCAGCGGCCGGGTGACGAATTTGCGGATGAACGGGTAAATGATCAGCAGCACCGGAATGCAGGTGATGAGGGCCGCCAGGACCGATTTCATCTGCTGCTCGGCCAGGCCCTCGTTGACCTTGTCCAGCGAGACTTTCATGCTGACCACGCCGAGCACCGTGTTTTCCGGCACCTGGTGGCACATCATGCAGTCTTTCCCCAGGTAATTCTTGCTCGCCAGGGCCGGGCGGACGGCGCGCAAATACTCGCCCTTGCTGTCGGACTCGACCCAGAAGCCTTCCTTGCCGGTCTGCAGCACATTCTTTTCGTGCTCGTCCGGTGCGCTCGCATCCTTGGCCGTTCCGGGACCAAAAGCCTTGATGACGCTGTCGCCCCGAAGCACGCGAACATCACGGATAGAGCCCAGTTGCTTGACCTGGTCAAGAAAGACATCGCGCTGGGCGATGGTGCCGGTCACCATCATGCCGGTGAGTCCCGCCATGGTGGCGTCATGCATGCTGAGCGAAAAATCGCGCGCCTGCTTCAGGGCCGCTTCACGGTAGACATACCCTTGCCAGACGATCACACCCGCCCAGACAACGAGCAGGGACACGCCGATGGTGAGCAGGAGTTGAACCCAAATTTTGAATCTGGCAGCACGCAAGGTTTTCCCCTTTGGAACAGGTCGTCACAACAGAACGCCTTGGAGAATACCCCTACCTATCTCATGGCTACCTGACCTAAGTCAAAAACCGGCGCGAACTTGGCGCCGGCCACGGGCTCCGACATTAATCCTGACAGGGCGGGCACAGCGGCAGCAGGTCCAGTGTGCGGCGGTCGTGTTCGCCGGCATAAAACTGGTCGAGCACCTGCTGGAACACCGGTTCCTGCGCATCCACGGCCGCAAACAGCGTGGCGCAGGACTTGAGCTTCAGGGCGTCGGTCGACCCCAGGATGTCCTGCGCACGCAAGCCGCGGTGCACCAGCAACAAGGCCATGCAGTGCTTCAGGCGCGACCCGAGCACCGGGTGCTGCAGATAGGCCTGCGCCTCCTGTTGCGAGGTCATGCCGTAGTGTTGTGCGGTAGCGCTCAAGCCCAGGCCGCGCAGCTGCGGAAAGATGAACCACATCCAGTGGCTTTGCTTGTCGCCGGCCTGCAGTTCGGCGCAGGCCTGCTCATAGACCGGGGCCTGCGCATCGAGGAAGCGTTGCAGGCGGTCCATGGTGCGGGTGTGCCCTCAGGTGGCGGGTGCTTCGCGGCGGCCGGCACCGTCGAACAGGTCCAGGCAGCGCTCGAACCAGGCGTGCACCACGTCGTCCTCGGCCAGCAGCTGAAACGGGCTGCTGACACGCGCCCATTGGAAACCACCGAAGGCCAGGTAGTCGGCGTAGCCGGGTTGTTCGCCGCACACGAACGGACCGTGGCCGAGCGACAGGCGCATGGGCTGCAGCGACTTGCGGAAGGCGTCGACGCGCTCCTCGCGCCCGGCCTGCAAGGCCTCCAGCGTCTGCTTGTACATCTTCTCCCGCGAGGCGCGGAAGTAGGGCTGGTCGGCCGGGTTCAGGCTGTCGTGCAGGTCGCGCAGGATCAGGCGCGCGATACCGCCGTGAATGGTGGTCTGCACCCAGTACTGGAAGAACTTGAGCACCTGGCCGTCGGCGCCGGTCGCGATCAGGCGCGGCGTGTGCGGGAAGGTTTCGTCCAGGTAGCGCACGATGTCCCAGCTGTCGGTCACGAGCCGGCCGTTGTGGCCGAGGGTAGGGATGGTCAGCTTGTCGCCACCGGCATTGATGCTGGGGATGTCGCCGAACAGCACGTCACGCACCTCATAGGCCAGGCCCTTGTGGGCCAGCGCCAGACGCACGCGCCAGGAGTTGGGGCTGAAGTGGGTCTGGCGGCCGTTCACCAAGTCGTAGAGGATCATGTGCGGGGTCTCCGGTTCTTGTTTTCAGCGAGCTTGCAAACTGCGACGGGCAAACAGTGCCAGGCAGACCGCCAGGAAAGCCCCCAGTGCGTACTGGTAGGGCAGGTTGATGGCAAAACCCATCTTGTCGGTCAGCAGCACATACAGGCAGTAGCCGCCGAACAGCGCCACGCCGCGCATGAGCCAGCTCTGCGGTTGCACATAGCTCTCGGGAATGCGGGCCGCCAGCCAGGCGCCGGTGAGGCCGCTGAACAGACCGGCCACCGCACCCATTGCGGCATCGGCCGGCCAGTGCGCGCCCACCGCCACACGCGAACAGGCCACCAGGAAAGCCAGCACAAACAGCCAGAGCAGGCGCCGGCGCCCTTGCGGTGCCAGTGAAAAGTAGATGGCGCTGGCGGCGGCGAACGCGGTCATGCTGTGGCCGGACGGCATGGCCGCAATGTAAAGCGGCTCGCCAATGACGTTGATGCCCTGCGGGCCCAGCACTTCGAGCGGGCGCGGGTTGTCGGCCATCATCTTGCCCACGCGCGTCAAGGCTCCGGCCAGCGGCGCGGCGCACAGCCACGACAGGATGATGCGCGGCGCACGCCACAGCGAGGGCGCAGTCACGGCGTACACCGCCCAGCCGGTGCCGAACAGCGAGAGCAGCGACCAGACGATGTCCGGCAACACGGCGAACTGGCGGTTCAGAAAATAAAACACCGTGGGCTCATAGAGGCCAAGCCACAGCGGCGCCGTCAGCACCGCCACCAGCAGGGGAACCGCCCAGTGCCAGGGCACGATGCGGGGTGCGGTGGAAAGAGAGTCTGTCGTCATGGCATCAGAAAATGGTTGGCAATCATGGGCCGTCATTGGCAATCAGGTGCTCAGGGTTCGCCGAGCCGACGCGGTGCCGGGCTGCCACCCCAGCCACGGCAATGGTAGAAGCTGAAACGCGCCACCGGCCGGCCAGCATGCGCCACGGCCAGGCTGTCGAGTGGCTCGCAACGCTGGAACATGCCCTCGCCCACCGGCAGACGATAGGCCATCTGCGACCAGTCCATCAGCACGGCATCCGCACCCGGCGGCAGTTCGCCGGACCACAGGCTGAACTGGTCGAAGCCGGGCGCGATCACATGCACCGGCAGCGGCCTTGCGTACCAGGCCAGGCGGCTGGCCAGGGTCCAGTTCTGCACGGCCAGGCGGGGCGTCTGCGTGTCGCGCGCCAGTTGTTGCGCCTTCGCACCGGCCATGTCCCAGCCGTAGAAGTCGGTGAAGGGGTTGATGGTTTCGGCCTCACTGCTGTCGGGCGCTTCGGCTTGCAGCCAGGTCGGCCCGGCCGTCAGCATCAGCACATACAACGCCAGCGTGAAGAAGGCCTGCAAGCCGCCCAGCCCCCAGATCAGGCGCTTGCGGCCACTGGACCACAATGCGGCCAGGCCGACGCCGGCAAAAGGTGCCAGCGCCACCCAGGCGGGTGCTGTCCAGTGCGGCAGGCTGGAGCCGCCACCTGACAGATAGGCCAGCACGGCAAACGGCAGGGCAAAAAAGCTCAGCAGCCAGGCTCGCCGACCCAGCCCCGGGCCACCCAGCACCCGACGGCGCAGACCGAAGACACCCCACAGCAACAGCGGGTAGAGCAGCACCTGCGCCAGCAGGAAGCCGGCCAGCTGCTGCCACTGCCAGTGGCTGCCGGCGCCGTGGTGCAGCTGGTAGGCAAACGAGATCCAGCCGTTCTGCGCGTTCCAGATGAACACCGGCAGCACCAGCAGCACGGCCAAGCCCAGCGCCAGCCAGGGCGCCGGCCGGCGCAACAGGCGCACACCGTGGGCAGCAAGCAAACAAGCAGCCACCGGCAGGGCCACAAAGATGGCGGTGTACTTGGCCAGCCCGGCCAGCCCCAGCAGGCCCCCGAGCAGCAACCAGGCGGACAGGCGCTGCACTTCGGCCGCATCCAGCATGCGCAGCGTCTGCCACAGGATGGCGGCGGTGAAGAACATCAAGAGCGTGTCGGGCAGCAGGCCGATGCCCAGCACGTGCAGCACCGGCGCCAGGCTGTAGGCCAGCACGGCCCACCAGCCGGCATCGGCGCTGGCCGCCGCGGTACCCGCCGGCAGCGGCCCCTGCAGACGGCGCGCGATGTCGTAGATGAACAGTGCCGTGACCAGCCACAGCGCTTCGGGCAGCAGACGCAGCAGACCATCGGGTGCGCCCAGCGCCACCAGCGGCCATTGCACCCAGCCCACCAGGGGCGGGTGGTCGTAATAGCTCAGTGCCGGGTGCGCGGCATACAGCGCGTAGTGCGCCTCGTCAGCGGTCAGCCCCAGCACCCAACCCAGGCCGAAATGCAGCAGGGCGTGGCCCAGCAGCAGGGCCAACAGAACAGGCGGCAGACGGGGAAAAGCGTGGACAGGCACAGGGCAAGGCCTGCAGTGCAAGCCAGAAAAAGCGAGGAGCGCCAAGTCTAAACGAGGCGCCAATCTGGCACCGCCTCTACGGACTAAACTGCTCGCCATGCCAGAATGGAGTCCCACCGCCCTCGACCCCAGCCGCTGCCCGCTGTGCGGCCAGCCCAACCGCTGCGCCATGGAGGTGCAGCGCGAGACCGGTGTGACGCAGCCACCCTGCTGGTGCACCGGCGTCACCTTTGATGCCGAGCTGCTGGCGCGTGTGCCCACGGATGTGCAGCAGCGGGCCTGCATCTGCCGGGCCTGCGCCGCGACTTCCGACCAAGCCTGACGCTTGTCGTTATCTGGCGCCGTCGATGATCCAGCGCATCAGCATCTCGCACTCAGACGGGCTGATGCGTTCATGCGCCGCGATGTGGCCGAACAGGCTGCCTTCACGCAGTTTGTCGGCCAGCTTGCGCGGCGCATCGAGCTGCCCGCGGTAGCGTGCATAGTCGGCCGCCAGCTGGGCAAAGGTGGAGGCACTGCGGCGCGGCGGTTCGCCATGACAGCCGTAACAGCCTTTTTCCAGCGCCAGCTGCGCGTTGGCAGACGCCGACTGGCACACGATGGCCAGACCAGAGGCCAGCAACAGACGGCACAGCAGGGCAAGATGGCGCTTCATGATGTGCCATCTTGCCATGTGTCCGGCCGCCGACACAAGGCGATCGCAACAGACCTGACGACCGGGCCAGCCTGCTAGCATCCGGGTTCCGGCCGCCGACATGACACTTCTATGATCCGCTCGAACGAAGAACAGCGACAGGCCCTGCGCTCGACCTGGGTCAGCGTCTGGGTCAATATTTTTCTGGCCTCGGCCCAGGTCAGCATCGGCTTTTTCGCCCGTTCGCAGGCGCTGATCGCCGACGGCATCCACTCCCTGTCCGACCTGGTGGCCGATGGTGTGGTGCTGTTTGCCGCGCGCCACTCGCATGCCGCCGCCGATGACACCCACCAGTACGGCCACGCCCGCTTCGAGACCGCGGCCTCGCTGGCCATCGGCCTGATCCTGCTGGCCACCGGCATCGGCATGGTGTGGAGCGCCGGCGTCAAGCTGCATGCCGGCGTCGGCATGGACGCGGTGCACCCGATTGCGCTGGCCACCGCCGCACTGACCCTGATCGCCAAGGAAGGGCTGTTCCGCTATATGCGCCGCATCGGCGAGCGCCTCAAGTCCTCGCTGCTGATCGCCAACGCCTGGCATGCGCGTGCCGATGCCGCCTCTTCGCTGGTGGTGGCGGTGGGCATAGCCGCCAACCTGCTGGGTTACCACAGCATGGATGCGGTGGCGGCCATCATCGTCGGTTTCATGATCGCCAAGGCCGGCTGGGACTTCTCGGTCGAAGCCTTCCACGGCCTGACCGACCATGCGCTCGACCCGGAAGAGATCGAACGCATTCGCCAGTCCATCCAGTCGGTGGACGGCGTGCTGGACCTGCACGGCCTGCGCACCCGGCGCATGGGCGACTGGGCGGTGATCGACATGCACGTGGAGGTGGACGCCCACCTGTCGGTCTCGGAGGGCCACTACATCGCCGAAAAAATCAGTGCGCTGGTGAAGGAAGCGCACCGCGTGGCCGAGTGCACGGTGCACATCGACCCGGGCCAGGTGCGCCGGCTGGCGCAGGTTCTGGCCCTGCCGCCACGAACCGAGGTACAAGCGCTGGTGCAGCAGGTGTTGCCGGTGCCCGCGACGCTGCGCCTGCACTACCTGGACGGCGGACTGGAAATCGAGGCGGAGCTGCAAGGCGCCGTTGCACCGCGTGAACTGGCGCGGCTGGAACAGGCGCTGCACGATGCCGTGAGCGGCATCACGCGTGTGGGCCGCGTCACCCTGCGCGGTGCCACGCCGGAACCGCAGTCGTGAAGCACCCCGCCACCCTGGCCGACATGCAGGCGCGTTACGGCGAGCGCCACCGCTGGCTGCTGCTGCTGGCGGTGATGATCGGCACCATGGCCTCGATCATGTCGTCCACCATCGTGAACGTGGCCATCCCCGACATGAGCCACCATTTCTCGCTGGGGCAGGAGCGCGCGCACTGGGTCAGTTCCGGCTTCATGGTGGCATCGACCGTGTCCATGCTGACGACACCCTGGCTGCTGAGCAGTTTCGGCTACCGCCAGACCTATGTGCTCTCAACGTTGATGCTGCTGGCCGGTGGCGTGGGCGGCGGTCTGGCCAACCACTTCGGCCTGGTGCTGGCTGCGCGCGTGGTCGAGGGCCTGGCCGCCGGTATCGTGCAGCCGATTCCTGCCATCATCATCATCCGCGCCTTCCAGCCGCACGAGCGCGGCCGCGCCGGCGGCATCTTCGGCATGGGCGTGGTGCTGGCGCCGGCACTCGGCCCCAGCATCGGCGGGCTGCTGGTGGAGTGGTTCGGCTGGCGCTCGATCTTTTTCATGGTGGCGCCGTTCTGCCTCGCCTCGCTCTGGCTGGCGTACCGCTATGTACCCACCAACGCACCCGGCGGCGTGGCGCCGGACCGCCGCAATTCCAGGCTGGACTGGCAGGGTCTGCTGCTGTGCACGATGGGCACGCTGTGCCTGCTCAACGGCCTGGTCGAGCTGCACAGCAGCGCCCAGGCGCCGGCATTCGTTCTGCTCGGGCTGGCCCTGTTGTGCGTGCTGGGGTTTGTCTGGTGGCAAAAACGCCAGGCCCGCCACGGCGGCTCGCCGCTGATGCACATGGACCTGTTCAGGCATCGGCCGTTTGCCATGGGCAGCCTGGTGGCCTTCATCTACGGCACGGCGCTGTTCGGCTCCACCTACCTGCTGCCGCTGTACATCCAGATGGGACAAGGCCTGTCGGCGGCGCTGGTCGGCACCATCATGCTGCCGGCCGGCCTGGTGCTGGCGGTCACGATTCCGCTGGCGGGCCGCCTGTCCGACCGCGTGCCCATCCACCTGATGATCAGCCTCGGCATTCTGCTGCTGGCGGCCTCCTTCGCGCTCATGGCCACCATCGGGCTGCAGGCCACGCTCTGGGTGCTGATCACCTGGACCATCCTGGGGCGCATCGGGCTGGGCTTCATCCTGCCCTCACTCAACAACGGTGCCATGCAGGGCATGGACCATCGCCTGATCTCGCAGGCGTCCAGCGCCATCAATTTCCTGCGCATGCTCGGCGGCGCCGCAGGCATCAGCCTGTGCGGCATCATCCTGCAGTGGCGCATGGCCGCCCATGGCGCACAGGACACGGCCGCCGCACCCAGCGCAGCACGGCTGGCCGCCTTTGACGAGACTTTCGTCCTGCTAGCGCTGGTGTGCGCCCTGGCCGTGCTGGCGGCCTGGCGCCTGCGGCAACCAGAAAAGCGCAGCGAGGAGTAGCGACCATGTGCCAACTGCTAGGCATGAATTGCAATGTACCGACCGACGTGATGTTCAGTTTTGCCGGCTTCGCCGAGCGCGGCGGCAACACCGACCACCATGGCGACGGCTGGGGCATCGCCTTTTTCGAAGACAAGGGCCTGCGCCACTTCGTCGACCACCAGTCGGCCTGCGCCTCGCCGGTGGCCGAGCTGATCCGGCACTACCCGATCAAGAGCCGCAACGTCATCGCCCACATCCGCAAGGCCACGCAGGGCGCGGTGACACTGGAAAACTGCCACCCCTTCGTACGCGAACTGTGGGGCCGCTACTGGGTGTTCGCCCACAACGGCGACCTGAAGAACTATGCACCGCGCCTGCACGGCAGCTTCCGCCCGGTCGGCCACACCGACAGCGAACAGGCCTTCTGCTGGCTGCTGCAGGAGTTGGCCAAGTCGCATGCCGATGTGCCCTCTGTCGAGGAATTGACACTGACGCTGCGCGAGCTGGTGCCGCAGATTGCGCAGCACGGCACCTTCAACTTTCTGCTCAGCAACGGCGAGGCGCTGTGGGCGCACGCTTCCACCCACCTGTACCACGTGGTACGCCAGCACCCCTTCGGCAGCGCCACGCTGCGCGACGAGGACCTGAGCGTCAACTTTGCCGAACACGCTGCCCCGGGCGACCGGGTGGCGGTGGTGGTGACGGCACCGCTGACCACCAACGAGGTCTGGATGCCCTTCGCTCCCGGCGAGCTGCGGGTGTTCGTGGACGGCGCGCCCTTGAGCCGCTGAATCAGGCGTTCAGGGCCTGCTCCAGTGCATCGGCGAACATCGCCGCCACGTCGAAGCCCGCCTGGTCGGTGATTTCCTGGAAACAGGTCGGGCTGGTGACGTTGATCTCGGTCAGGCAGTCGCCGATCACGTCCAGCCCCACCAGCAACAGGCCACGCGCTGCCAGCACCGGGCCAATGGCTTCGGCAATCTCGCGATCGCGCGCGCTCAAAGGCTGGGCCACGCCTTTGCCGCCGGCCGCCAGGTTGCCGCGCACTTCCCCCCCCTGCGGGATGCGCGCCAGGCAGTAGGGCACCGGCTGGCCGCCGATCACCAGCACGCGCTTGTCGCCCTGGGCGATGGCCGGCAGGAATTTCTGCACCATCACGGTCTGCGCACCGTCGCGGTTGAGCGTCTCGGTGATGCTGCCCAGGTTGAGGCCGTCGTCGCGCACGCGGAAGATGCCCATGCCGCCCATGCCGTCGAGCGGCTTCAGGATGATGTCGCGGTGCTCGGCGTGGAAGGCGCGGATGGCCTGGGCATCGCGCGTGACCAGCGTCGGACCGATGAACTGCGGAAACTCCAGGATCGCGAGCTTTTCCGGGTGGTCGCGCAGGGCACGCGGCTTGTTGAAAACTTTCGCGCTTTCGCGCTCGGCCTGCTCCAGCATGTGGGTCGCGTAGAAGTACTCACTGTCGAAGGGCGGGTCCTTGCGCATGACGACGGCATCGAAGTCGCGCAAGGCCATCAGGCGCTGTGCCGGCGGCTCGGGTGTTTCATGGAACCAGCGTTCCTCATGACCGGTGAGCGTGATGTGCCGCACGTGGGCCTGCACGCCGGTGGCCGCCTGCCAGACCAGATGACGCGGCTCGCAGGCGGCCAATGCATGGCCGCGTCGCTGCAGTTCACGCATCATGGCAAAGGTGCTGTCCTTGTAGGTCTTGAAGCTTTCCAGGGGATCGGCAATGAAAAGAATGTTCATGGGGCGTCGCCCTCGCAATGATTGTGGTAAATCCGTATGGGGTTGCCTGTCAAATAGGGGTACCGTAGCGGACGTATTTTTGGAGTCTCTCATGAAACGCCGCGATCTTCTGCAAGCAGCCTCCATGCTGGCACTGCCGACCCTGTCTTTCGCCCAGGACAAGTACCCAAGCAAACCCATCACCATCATCTGCCCATACCCGGCAGGCGGCAACACCGATCAGCGTTCGCGCCAGTTCGGCCGTTTCATGAGCACGGCACTGGGCGTGCCCTTCGTGGTGGATAACAAACCCGGCGCCGGCGGCAACATCGGCACCGAGGCGATCGTGCGCGCCCGACCCGACGGCTACACCATCGGCATGGGCAACTTCGCGCCGCTCTCGGTCAACCCGACCATGTTCAAGAAAGTCAATTTCGATCCCCTGAAGGATCTGGCGCCGATCTGCCTGATCGAACGCGGCCCGCTGGTGCTGATGGTGCGCCCGGATTCGCCCTTCAAGAGCGTCAAGGACATCATCGCCGCCGCCAAGGCCAAGCCGGGCCACCTGACCTACGCCAACGGCGGCACCGGCGGCTCGCATCACCTTGCGGCCGAAATGTTCAAGAACATGGCGGGCGTCTTCATCACCAACATCCCGTACAAGGGCGGTGCCCCGGCCGCCATGGACCTGATGGGCGGCCAGGTCGACATGATGTTCGAGCAGATGTACGCCGCTTCGGCCAACATCCGCGCCGGCAAGCTACGTCCGCTGGCCATCACCAGCCTGAAGCGCTCGCCGCAGTTCCCGGACGTGCCGACCATGGCCGAACTGGGCTTCCCCGGCTTCGAGATTTCCAACTGGCAAGGCTTCGTCGCGCCGGCCGCCACGCCGAAGCCCATCATCCAGCTGCTCAACGAAGTCACCAACAAGGCGCTGGCTGACCCCACCATCAAGGCGCAGATGCTGGGCCAGGGCAACGAGCTCGGCGGCGGCACACCCGAGCAGTTTGCCGCCCACATCAAGGCTGAGTCGGCACGTTGGAGCAAGCTGGTGAAGACGGCGGGCATCACGACCGACTGAGAACACCGCTGCGCATGAAAAAGCCACCTACGGGTGGCTTTTTCTTTAGTCGAAGTTACCGCACCGCGCTAAGTGCAACGATCCAGCCGGGAAACGCCGTGGAACCGGCTCCGCCGGGCCACTGGCATTGCCCCCTTGAGGGGGGTGGCGGAGCGACACGTCCTTTGCGCAGCCTGGGGGTGTCACTAAATCTCGATCTTCGAGCCCAGCTCGACCACGGAGTTGTTTGGCAAATTCAGGAACGCAGCCGCACCGCTGGCGTTATGGTGCATCTGGGCGAACAGCTTTTCGCGCCAGGCTGCCATGCCATGTCCCATGGACGGGATGACGATGTCACGCGACAGGAAGTAACTGGTGGTCATCGGCTCGAGCTCGCAGCCGCGGGTGCGTATCTGTTCCAGCGCCGAGGGCAGATCCGGGTCGTTCTTGAAACCATAGTGCACGATGACCTGCCAGCAGTCATGGCCCAGGGATTCGATCTCCAGCCGCTTCTCCAGCCCGACCCACGGCACCTCATGGTTGCGCACCGTGACGAACAGGTTGTTCCTGTGCAGCACCTTGTTGTGCTTGAGGTTGTGCAGCAGGGCATTGGGCACGTTGCCGGGCTCGGCCGTCAGGAACACGGCGGTGCCGTCAACGCGCGCCGGCGGACTGACGAACACCGCCTCCAGAAACCCGGGCAGGTCGAGCGCATCCTGGCGCAAGGCGGCGTTGAGCTGACTGCGCCCCTGCTTCCAGGTCATCATGAGCATGAAGACGGCGCCGCCGATGAGCAGCGGGAACCAGCCACCATCAAGCAGCTTCATCAGGTTGGAGGAGAAAAACGCCAGGTCCACCAGGAAAAAGAAACTGGTGGCCCCCAGGCACAGCGCCAGTGGATAACCCCAGCCGTAGCGAAGGACAAAGAAGGTCAGCACGGTGGTGATCAGCATGTCCAGCGTGACGGCAATGCCGTAGGCTGCCGCCAGATTGCTGGAGGACTTGAACAGCACCACCGCCAGCACGATCGCCACGAACAGGCCCCAGTTGACGAAAGGCATGTAGATCTGGCCGGTGTCCTTGACGCTGGTGTGCAACACCTGCAGCCGCGGCAGGTAGCCGAGCTGGATGACCTGCTTGGTGACGCTGAAGGCGCCGGAGATCAGGGCCTGCGAAGCAATCACCGTCGCCATGGTCGCCAGCCCCACCAGGGGCAACAGGGCCCAGTCGGGCGCCATCATGAAAAACGGGTTCTTCACCGCTTCCGGGCTCTTGAGCAGCAGCGCACCCTGACCGAAGTAGTTCAGCGTCAGCGCCGGCATCACGACGGAAAACCAGGCCAGCCGGATCGGCTTCTTGCCGAAGTGCCCCATGTCGGCATAGAGCGCTTCGCCACCGGTGACGCACAGCACCACGGCGCCCAGGATGATGAAGGTGGTGCCGGGGTGGTGCACGATGAAACCGACGGCGTGGTGCGGACTGAGTGCCCACAGAATGGCCGGGTGGTGGGCAATGTGCGCCACCCCCAGCACCGCGATGGCCGCGAACCAGACCAGCGTGATCGGCCCGAAAAACTTGCCGATGCCGGCCGTGCCGCGCTTTTGCACGGCAAACAGGCCGAACAGGATGAGCAGCGTCAGCGGGATCACGGCCTTCTTGAAGGCGGGCGAGACGACTTCCAGGCCCTCGACCGCCGACAGCACCGAAATCGCCGGCGTGATGACACCGTCCCCATAAAACAGGCAGGTGCCGAAGATGCCGACCACCAGCAGCCAGCGCCGCAGTGCCGGCTTGTCCTTGACCGACTGCGAGGCCAGTGCCAGCATGGCCACCAGACCGCCTTCACCGGCGTTGTCGGCCCGCAGCACCAGCGTCACGTACTTGAGGGAGACGATGACGGTCAGCGTCCAGAAGAAGATCGAGAGGATGCCGTAGACATTGGCCGGCGTGAACGGCACATGGCCGGAGCCGAACACTTCCTTGACAGCGTACAGAACACTGGTGCCGATGTCACCGTAGACGACGCCGATGGCGCCCAGCGTGAGCGCAGCAAGCGAGGATTTGGAAGCTGACACAAAACTGCCCCATCTTCGCGAGTGGGGCTCCATAACATGCGGAAGGCGCTATTGTGCGCTTGGCGCGCCGGCCCTCCAACAGCTATGCGTGGCGTGATCCATCCGGGGCGCTCGATTGTTGCACCGCAACAACTACCATCCCGGGGTGGCCCTCACTCGTAGACTTCCGCCTCGGGATCCGTCGCTTCGAGCTCGTAGCTGGCCGCCAACATGGCCAGCCGGCCGATCACACCGTACATATAGAAGCGGTTGGGGGCGCTGGCGCCGGGTTTCATGCCCGGCTGCGGCAGATGGGTGCTTTCAGCAAAAGCCAGCGGCACGAAGCTCGCCCCGGGAGCGTTGAGGTTTTCGTCCATGCCGCGTTCGGCATGCACGCGGTAGAAACCACCGACCACGTAGCGGTCCATCATGTAGACCACCGGCTCAGCCACGGCGTCGTTCATGCGCTCGTTGGTCAGCACGCCTTCCTGGATGATGACGTCGTTGACTTCCTGGCCATCCTTGATCACGCTCATCTTGTTGCGGGTACGGCGGTTCAGGTCTTCCAGCTCCTTGGCGTCGCGCACCATCATGATGCCCATGCCATAGGTGCCGTTGTCGGCCTTGACCACGACAAACGGCTTTTCCTTGATGCCGTACTCCTTGTACTTGCGCCGGATCTTGGCCAGCAGCGCATCCACATTGCTGGTGAGGCATTCCATGCCGGTGCCTTCGGCAAAGTTGACCTCGCCACACTTGCTGAACATCGGGTTGATCAGCCAGGGATCGATGCCGAGCAGTTTGCCAAAGCGCTTGGACACCTCCTCATAGCTCTGGAAGTGCCGGCTCTTGCGCCGCGTCGACCAGCCAGCGTGCAAGGGCGGCAGCAGGTACTGCTCGTGGATATCTTCCAGGATGCCGGGAATGCCGGCGCTGAGGTCGTTGTTGAGCAGGATGGTGCAGGGGTCGAAATCCTTCAGGCCCAGGCGCCGCTTGCTGCGGATCACCGGCTCCAGCGTGACCGACTCACCGTTGGGGAGTTCAATGGTGGTGGTCTTCTTGATCTCGGGGTTGATCGAGCCGATGCGCACGTTCAGGCCCGCCATGTGGAAGATGCGCCGCAACTGCGCCACATTGCTGAGGTAGAAGGTGTTGCGCGTGTGGTTCTCGGGAATCAACAGCAGATTGCGCGCCTCGGGGCAGATCTTCTCGATCGCAGCCATGGCCGCCTGCACCGCCAGCGGCAGCATTTCCGGCGTGAGGTTGTTCCAGCCGCCGGGGTAGAGGTTGGTGTCCACCGGTGCCAGCTTGAAACCGGCATTGCGCACATCGACCGAGCTGTAGAAGGGCGGCGTGTGTTCCATCCACTCGAGCCGGAACCAGCGCTCGATCGCCGGCATGGAATCGAGGATGCGTTGCTCGAGTTCGTTGATCGGGCCCGTCAGCGCCGTGATGAGATGGGGAACCATGCAGCCCTCGCTTGTTATTGGTAAAGCAATTCTAGGACGTGATGGCCGGCACGCCGAATTCAAGGGCGCCGCTCACCCTTCTGCCGCCGGCACCCGCGAGATGCCTTACTTGCCGCCGTCGAACAGCCAGTGGACCAACCGCCGGGCGGTTTCGGGGCTCAGATGCTCATGCACCGGAATGTGGCGCAACGGTTCACCACGCAGCAGTTCGTCGACCGCGTGCTGTTCGGCCGCGGCATCGCCCTGGCGCCTGGCATATTTGGCCGACAGCCGCTCGAAGCTCGGGGCATCGCCACGCACCGGGGTGCCGTGGCAGTTGTAGCACCCCATTTCGGCCGCCAGCGATGAACTGGCCTGACTGGCCAGGGGCACCAGCAGCAGCCCCGCCAATCCAAGGCTCACCCAGTGTGCTCCTGCGGTGCGATGTTGCATGTCCTGCTCCTGGCTGTGTGTGAGGGAGGGGGTCAATTCCTGATTTCGCCGTCGCCCAGCACCACGTACTTGAGCGAAGTCAGGCCTTCGATACCGACCGGACCGCGGGCGTGAAACTTGTCGGTGCTGATGCCGATCTCCGCTCCAAGGCCGTACTCGAAGCCATCAGCGAAGCGGGTGCTCGCATTCACCATCACGCTGCCGGAGTCCACCTCGCGCAGAAAAGCCTGCGCATGCATGTGGTCGCGCGTGAGGATGGCGTCGGTGTGGTGGCTGCCGTAGCGGTTGATATGGGCAATCGCCTCGTCCAGCCCCGCCACCACCTTGACGCTGATGATGGGTGCCAGGAATTCCTCATACCAGTCCTGCTCGGTCGCCGCTTTCAGGTTGGCGCCCGACACGTCGGCCAGAATCGCCCGCCCTTCGGCGTCACAGCGCATCTCCACGCCCTTGGCCGCAAAGACCGCGCCGATGCGCGGCAGGAAGGCCTTGGCCACGCCGCGCGCCACCAGCAGGCTTTCGCTGGCATTGCAGGGGCTGTACTTGTTGGTCTTGGCGTTGTCCGCCACCTTGACCGCCATGTCGATGTCGCACGGATCGTCGACATAGGTGTGGCAATTGCCGTCCAGGTGCTTGATCACCGGTACCTTGGCATCGCGGCTGATGCGCTCGATCAGCGACTTGCCGCCACGCGGGATGATCACGTCCACGTACTGCGGCATGGCGATGAGTTGGCCCACCACCTCGCGCTCGGTGGTCTGCACCAGTTGCACCGCATCGACCGGCAGGCCAGACTCGACCAGCGCCTGCTGCACCAGTTTGGCCAATGCCTTGTTGGATTCGATCGCCTCAGAACCGCCGCGCAGGATGCAGGCATTGCCGCTCTTGATCGACAGGCTGGCCGCTTCGATGGTGACGTTGGGCCGGCTCTCGAAAATCATGCCGAAAACACCGATCGGCACGCGCATCTGGCCGACGCGAATGCCGCTCGGTTGCTGCTTCATGCCGATGACCTCGCCAATGATGTCGGGCATGGCAGCCAGCTGCTCGCAGCCCAGGGCCACGGTCTCGATCACCTTGGGCGTCAGACGTAGCCGGTCCACCATCGGCGCTGCCAGGCCGGCAGCAACGGCACGCTCGATGTCCTGAGCGTTATCGCGCCCCAGCGATTCGACATTAGCGCGCAGCAACGCTGCCAAGCGTTTCAATGCTACGTTTTTAGTAGCGGTTGACGCTTTGGCCATGAGGGCGGAAGCCGCTTTGGCCTGCATGCCCAGGGTCTGGGTGTATTCAACGATGTTCAGCGCGTTCATGGTTTCATTTTCTCACGCCGGCGGTTTTGGCGTGCGGCCCGGCCTGAACGGCACAGTGGTTGCACAGCTGCATGGCCAGCCGGTGCAATGCCTGCCAGCTGTCAGCCGGCCAGTCCGGCTGCTTGAGGCCCTTGACGATGCCGTCCACCTGGTGCGCGGCATGCAGCAGGTTGACCAGCGCGGCTTCGGTCAGACGCGGCAGCACGCGCTCGTAGAGACGCTCCTTGAGGCCCCAGATGCGCTGCTCGCGCAAGGCCATCGGCAGGGGCCGCCCCTGGGCCACTGCGTCCTTGACGCGCTTGAGCGCACGGATGTCCTCGCTCAGGGCATAGTGCACCAGCACCTCGGCTTCGCCCTCGGCACGCAGGCCGTCGAGCATGCGCTGCACACGCGCCGCCTGCCCGGCCAGCACCGCTTCGGACAGCTTGAAGACGTCGTAGCGCGCCACATTGAGCACGGCACCCTCGACCTGCTCGAAGGTCAGCTCGCCGGCCGGATGCAGCAGGGCCAGCTTCTGGATTTCCTGGTGGGCCGCCAGCAGATTGCCTTCGACCCGGTCGGCAAAGAACTGCAATGTGCGCTGGCCCTCCTCGCCGGCCACCACGCGCTGACCCTGCGCCGCCAGGCGCTGCGCAATCCAGGGTGGCAGGGCGTTGCGCTCGACCGGGTCGAGCTGAACCGTCACGCCAAAACTCTCCAGCGCGCCGAACCAGGCGCCCGTCTTGGTCATCTTGTCCAGGCGCGGCAGCATGACCAGCGTCAGCGTGGAATCATTCCCCTGTGAGGCTTCCGCCAGCTGCTGCAACGCCACACTGCCATCCTTGCCGGGTTTACCAGAAGGAATGCGGATCTCGACGATCTGACGCTCGGCAAACAGACTCAAAGACCCACCCGCAGCCAGCACCTCGCTCCAGTCGAAATGGGCACCAGCGACAGTGTGCGAAGTCCGTTCGGTATAACCTTGCGCGCGCGCCACGGCACGGATGGCGTCAGCCGCCTCCTGCACCAACAGCGGCTCGTCGCCATGCAAGGTGTACAGGCTTTTCAGCCCCCGCTGCAGCTGGGCTTCAAGCTGGTTGGCCGCAATCTGCATCAACTACCCCAGAGAAAACCAGACACGCAATGCCCGCGATCCCCCAAACCGGGAAACGCCGTGGAACCGGCTCAGCCGGGCCACTGGCGTTGCCCCCTGCAAGGGGGGTGGCGTAGCGACACGCAGTGCGCGCAGCCTGGGGGTGTGCCACGTCATATCTCTTTTACGGCCGCCAGCCGGCGCAGCAGCTGGTGCACGATGTCGGTCTGCATGCTGCGAAACAGCAGTGCCTCTTCGGTCTCCTTGGCCAGCACGGCAGACTCGTTGAAGCTGATGTCGCGCTGCTGCACCATTTCGGTATCAGGAATCAGCTCCTTGCCCTGCGGCGTGCGCAGGCGGAAGCGGAAGCGCAGGCGCAACTGGAACTCGCGCACCTGGCCCGCCGCATTGGTGCCGACCACGATCTTTTCGCGCAGTTCCTGCAGGATGTCGAGAATCACATCGGCCTTCATTTGCTGCGAGCCCTCGGTGATCAGAACGACGTTGCCGACGGCCGCCAGGTTCCGCTTGAGTTCGCTGCCCAGCACCGAGGTCGGCGGCACATCGGTGTAGATCGACTTGAAGGCAAAATTGGGAGGCTGTCGCAGCTGGAAACCGCAGCCCACCAGCGGGGCGGCCAGCCCAAAGATGGCCAGTCGAGCCACATCGCCACTGAAAGCACGTCGATCCAGGACTGCAGCAGACTTCTTCATCAGAGCACCACGTTGACCAGACGCCCCGGCACCACGATCACGCGCTTGACCGGCGCACCATTGGCTTGCTTTTGCACGAGTTCGGTGGCCACGGCGGCCGCCTCAATCGCCTCTTTCGATGCACCCGCCGGCACCAGTACCGCGCCGCGGTGCTTGCCATTGATCTGCAGCACGAGTTCGATCTCATCCTGTTGCAGCGCGCTTTCGTCGGCCTGCGGCCAGGGCGCGTCGAGCAGATCGCCCAGGGCACCGGCATATCCGAGTTCGCTCCACAGCTGGTGCGTGATGTGCGGCGTGGCCGGGTAGATGCAGCGCAACAGGATGCCGAAGCCCTCGTACAGCGCCACCTCAGCACCGGCACCATCCACGGCCTTGAAGTCCTCCAGCGCGTTGAGCAACTTCATGGCCCCGGAGACCACGGTGTTGTACTGCATGCGCTGATAGTCGTAGTCGATCTGCTTGAGCACGGTATGGATTTCCAGCCGGAGGGCCTTGGCCTCCTTGCTGAATTCCACATCTTTCAGGCTCTTGGCGCCCGCCACGCTGGCATCGGCCGCTGCTGAATCGATGGCAGACAGCTTGACGCCGAAGTTCCAGACGCGACGCAGGAAACGGTAACTGCCCTCGACCGCCGCATCGTTCCACTCCAGCGTGGCCTCGGGCGGTGCGGTGAACATGGTGTAAAGACGCGCCGTGTCGGCACCGTACTTCCCGATCAGCTCCTGCGGATCGACACCGTTGTTCTTGGACTTGGACATGGTGCCCACGCCCTCGTAGTCGATGACCGTACCGACCGGCAGGTCGCCCACGGCATTCTTGAGTTTGGCGCCGATGATCTTTCCGCCTTCATCCAGCACGTGTTCGACATCGTGCGGCCAGAAGTACTCCTTGCCACCCTTCTCGGTACGGCGCGAGTAGATGTGGTTCAGCACCATGCCCTGCGTCAGCAGCTTGGTGAACGGTTCGTCCACCTTGACCAGGCCGAGGTCGCGCATGACCTTGGTCCAGAAGCGCGCGTACAGCAAGTGCAGGATGGCGTGCTCGATGCCGCCGATGTACTGATCCATCGGCATCCAGTACTGCGCACCCTCGGCCACCATCCTGGCGTCGTTCGTCGGATCACAGTAGCGCATGAAGTACCAGGACGAGTCCACGAAGGTGTCCATGGTGTCGGTCTCGCGCCGCGCGGGTTTGCCGCAACAGGGACAGTCCACCTTGAGGAAGGTCTCGCACTTGTTGAGCGGGTTGCCGCTGCCGTCGGGCACCAGATCCTGCGGCAACACCACCGGCAGGTCCTGCTCGGGCACGGGCACCGAACCACAGGCCTCGCAATGAATGATCGGGATCGGCGTGCCCCAGTAGCGCTGGCGCGAAATGCCCCAGTCACGCAGGCGCCAGGTGGTCTTTTTCTCACCCAGGCCGCGCGTCTGCAGTGCGTGGGCCACGGCATTCACCGCCTCCTGATAAGCCAGGCCGCTGAAGCTGTCCGAGTTGATGGTCACGCCGTTTTGCTTGTCGGCGTACCACTCTTGCCATTGCTCGTAGTCGTACGCTTCGCCGTCCACATGCACCACCTGGCGGATGGCCAGCCCGTATTTCTTGGCGAAGGCGAAATCACGCTCATCATGCGCCGGCACGCCCATGACGGCGCCGTCGCCGTAACTCATGAGAACGTAGTTGCCAACCCAGATCTCGACCTGCTCGTCGTTCAGCGGATGCTTGACGAACAGGCCGGTCGCCATGCCTTCTTTTTCCCGCAAGGCGAGTTCGGCCTCGGTGGTGCCACCCCTTTTGCAGTCTTCGATGAAAGCCGCCAGCGTCGGGTTCGTCTTCGCGGCGTGCTGGGCCAGCGGGTGCTCCGGCGCCACGGCGCAGAAGGTCACGCCCATGACGGTGTCGGCACGGGTGGTGAAGACGTACATCCTGCCGTCACCGATGAGCTGGCCGTCCTCGCCCTGGATGGTGTGGGTGAACGCAAAGCGCACGCCCTCCGAGCGACCGATCCAGTTTTCCTGCATCAGGCGCACGCGCTCGGGCCAGCCATTGAGCGTGGCTTTCTCGTTGCCCATCTGCACGTGGTCCAGCAGCTCCTGCGCGTAATCGGTGATCTTCAGGTAATAACCCGGGATCTCGCGCTTTTCCACCAGCGCGCCGGTGCGCCAGCCGCGGCCGTCGATCACCTGCTCGTTGGCCAGCACGGTCTGGTCCACCGGGTCCCAGTTGACGACCTGGGTCTTGCGGTAGGCAATGCCCTTCTCCAGCATCTTGAGGAGCAGCCACTGGTTCCACTTGTAATACGTCGGATCGCAGGTGGCGACCTCACGGCTCCAGTCGATCGCCAGGCCCATGGCCTGCATCTGGCCCTTCATGTAGGCGATGTTCTCGTAGGTCCACTGGGCTGGCGGCACGCCGTTTTTCAGCGCCGCGTTCTCGGCCGGCAGGCCGAAGGCGTCCCAGCCCATGGGCATCAGCACGTTGTAGCCCTGCATGCGCAGCTGGCGCGTGAGCATGTCGTTGATGGTGTAGTTGCGCACATGGCCCATGTGCAGCTTGCCGCTGGGGTAGGGCAGCATGGAACAGGCGTAGAACTTCTTGCGGCCAGCCTCCTCCGTCACCCGGTAGGCATCACGCGCCACCCAGTGGCTGTGGGCAGCTTTCTCAACGTCGAGATGGTTGTATTTGTCTTGCATTTGGAAATTCACTCGGGGCGGCACGGCTACCGCAACCGCCTCATTTTAAGGATGTGCCGCCTCAGGGTCTGGCCACGAAACCGATGCGGCTCAGACCCGCCTTGTGGGCAGCATCCAGCACCGCCACCACCCGGCCATAGGGAACGGCTTCGTCGGCGCGCAGCTGGACTTCGGCCTGGGCATTGTGCCGCCCAATGTCGGCCAGCCGCAGCTGCAACGCCTCCAGCGCCAGCGACTGGTCCTGGAGATAAATCTGGCCGGCCTGGTCGAGCGCCACCTGCACGACCTGCGGCGCCTCCTGCGGCCGGGCCGTCTCGGCTTTCGGCAGGTCCAGCCGGAGCGAACTGGCCAGCAGCGGCGCCGTCAGGATGAAGATCACCACCAGCACCAGCATGACGTCGATCAACGGTGTCATGTTGATGTCGCTCATGGGCTGCGGCCCGGTAGTGCGTTCAAGGCGACCGAATGCCATGGTGGGCTTGCTTCAGGCGGCCGGCTGGCCCAGCAGCAACTCGCGCAGATCCAGGGCAAAACCCTCCAGATCAGCCTCGATCTGGCCAATCAGCCGGCACAGCACGTTGTAGGCCAGCACGGCCGGAATGGCCACCGCCAGGCCGGCGGCCGTCATGATGAGCGCCTCGCCCACCGGGCCGGCGATGCGTTCGATGGTGATCTGGCCGGCGCTGGCCATGCCGGCCAGGGCATGGTAGATGCCCCAGACCGTGCCGAGCAGGCCGACAAATGGCGCGGTGGAACCCACGGTCGCCAGCAATACCTGGCCGAATTGCAGGCGGCGCAACACGCCATGCAGGGCATCACGCAGCACCCGGGTGAGTTGTTGTGAACGCTCGCCAGCGGCGGCCAGCGTGCCGGTGGCCTGCATCTGCGTTGCCTCGATCAGCGGCAGCAACAGGGCTTCGCGGTCGAAGGCGCCGACTTTCAGCCGCGCCTCCTCCATCGAGCCCGCCTGCCAGAACGCCGCCGTGGCCCGTGCCAGATCACGACCTGTGCGCTGCAACAGCCAGCCCTTCCAGACGATCACCACCCAGCTGGCCACTGACATGGCCAGCAGCAGCACGGCCACCAGCCGGCTGATGGCATCGCCCTGCAGGAAGAGCTGCGGGAAACTCATTTGAGGCCCAGCACGTCGAACATGTCGTAGAGGCCGGTCTGGCGGCCGGCCAGGAAACGCACCGCACGCAGACTGCCCTGGGCATAGGTGACGCGGCTGGAGGATTTGTGCGTGATCTCGATGCGCTCGCCGATGCCGGCAAACAGCACGGTGTGGTCGCCCACGATGTCGCCGCCGCGGATGGTGGCAAAGCCGATGGAGGACGGGTCGCGCTCGCCGGTCACACCCTCGCGCGCGTAGACCGCGCAGTCCTTCAGGTCACGCCCCAGCGCGCCGGCGACCACTTCACCCATCTTGAGCGCCGTGCCGGAAGGGGCATCGACCTTGTGACGATGGTGTGCTTCGATGATCTCGATGTCATAGCCGGTGGACAGGGCCCTGGCCGCCATCTCCAGCAACTTCAGCGTCACATTCACGCCCACGCTCATATTGGGCGACAGCATGATGGCAATGTCCTTGGCGGCAGCCGCGATCTCGGCCTTCTGTGCTTCACTGAACCCGGTGGTGCCGATCACCATGGCCACGCCCAGTTCGCGGCAGACCTTGAGGTGCGCCATGGTCCCTTCCGGGCGTGTGAAGTCGATCAGCGTGCGGGCGTTCTGCAAACCGGCCTTGAGGTCGGCTGTGATGGCCACATCGCTGGCAACACCGAGAAAAGCGGTGGCATCGTTGCCGATGGCCGGGCTGGCAGCCACGTCAAGGGCACCCGCGAGCGCGCAGTCATCGGCTGCCTGGACGGCCTCGATCAGCATGCGCCCCATGCGCCCGGAGGCGCCGGCGATGGCAATCTTGTGGGGAATCTGAACAGTCATGATGGCAATCAATGGACTTTAACGAGCCGCTGGCTCAAGCGGCGGATAACTGGCCGGCAGCGGCGGCAGAGGCTTGGACTCGGCGGCTTTCGGCGCCGGGAACTGTTTCAGGCTTTCGGGCGAAGCCTCCAGCACGGGCACCTTGGCAGGTTTGCTGTTGCCCTCCAGAGAAGCAGCAAACTCGGTCTCGGTCGGCAGGTTGTCATCAGCCTCGAAGCGATCAAGCAGATCACCCTTGAAAAACACGGTCACGCGGCGCGACAGCGACTCCGAACCCTGGCGGCGGAAGGTGAACACATAGTCCCATCGATCGGCGTGGAACACGCTGGCCAGCAACGGCGTCCCCAGGATGTCGCGCACCTGGATGCGGCTCATGCCCGGGCGCAACACCGCCACCTGCTCGCGGGTGACGACGTTGCCCTGTACCACGCTGACACGGTAGGGTTTGAGGGACTCGGTCAGACGGTCGCCAGCGCCGTTCATGCTGCCGCAAGCAGCCAGCCCGGCACAGGCAACGCCAATGGCTAAAACCAGCCCCAAGCGAGGGGCGCCGCGGTGAAAATCGGACATGGATCGAGGTGTAGCGATATGATCGGCCCATTGTAGCGGTTGAGCCTGTCGCCGCAGCCTGTCCGCCCGCGCAAGAAAGACCTCTGATGAACACCATTGAAGAACTCAAAAGCACCGGACTCAAAGCCACCATCCCCCGTCTGAAAGTGCTGGAGATATTCCAGAAGGGTGCCCAGCGCCACATGACGGCGGAAGACGTGTTCCGCGTCCTGCTGCAGGACCGCTCCGATGTCGGTCTGGCCACGGTGTACCGGGTGCTGACGCAGTTCGAACAGGCCGGCATCCTGACCCGCAGCAACTTCGAAGGTGGCAAGGCTGTCTTTGAACTCAACGAGGGCCAGCACCACGACCATCTGGTCTGCCTGGACTGCGGCAAGGTCGAGGAGTTCTATGACGCCGAGATCGAGCGCCGGCAGAATGACGTCGCCAAGACCAAGGGTTTTGCCATTGCCGACCATGCGCTGAGCCTGTACGCCCACTGCACCAAGGACGCCTGTCCGAACCGGGGCAAATAAGGCCCCCATGCTGGTGAAGGGCGTGTAGCCGCTGCCCTCCCGAGAAGGTGGCCGTCGCCTTTCAGTTGGCTTCGCCCATGGCCTTGTGATGGCGCTCGACAAACTCCTGATAGGTGTCGATGCCGCGCAACTGCAGAATGGTGTTGCGCACCGCCGCTTCCACCAGCACGGCCAGGTTGCGGCCGGCCACCACCTGGATCACCACCTTTCGCACCGGAATGCCCAGCACATCCTGCGTCAGTGGCTCGTAGGGAATGCGCTCGTAGTCGCGCTCCAGCGTCTCGCGCCGCACCAGATGCACGATCAGCTTGAGGCGCATCTTGCGCCGCACCGCCGTCTCGCCGAAGATGGCCTTGATGTCGAGCAGGCCGATGCCGCGCACTTCCAGCAGGTTGCGCAACAGTTCGGGACAACGCCCCTCTATGGTGGCCTGGTTGATGCGATAGAGGTCGACCGCGTCGTCGGCCACCAGGCCGTGGCCGCGTGAAATCAGTTCCAGGCCGAGCTCGCTCTTGCCCAGCCCCGACTCGCCCGTGATCAGCACCCCCAGACCCAGGATATCCATCAGCACGCCGTGCATCGAGGTGCGGTCGGCAAAGTGCTTGGACAGATAGCTGCGCAACACGTCGATCACATAGGCCGACGAATCGGGCGTGGCAAACATCGGTATCTGCGCCTGTTCGCACATGGCGACCAGTCCCGGCGGCGCCGTCTGACCGTCAGCCAGCACCAGCACCGGCGGCTCCAGCGTCGTGATGCGCGACACCCGGCGTTCACAGTCGTCCTCGGTGGCGTTGGTGAGATAGGCCACCTCGCGCTCACCCAGCACCTGGACCCGGTAGGGATGGATGTAATTGAGGTAGCCGACCAGGTCGGCGCCGGAACGGGCCGCACGCACAGCGACCTCGTCAAAACGGCGCTCGGAAGCACCAAGGCCTGCGACCCATTCCCACCTCAGGCGGCTGCGGAACTCCTCAAACAGGACTTCGGCGCTGACGACGGTAGGCCTCACGTCAGGTATCCTGGTTCAGGAAGCGAGTTGCGCCGGCTGCCAGGCGGCAATCAGGCCATGCAGCTCTTCGGCGCTGGCGCTGGCATTGAGCTGGGTGCGCAGGGCGGCATCGCTGAGCAACTCTGCAATCTCGGAAAGAATCTCAAGATGCTTTTGTGTCGCCGCTTCCGGCACCAGCAGAAAGATCAGCAAGCTGACCGGCTCCTCGTCCGGCGCATCGAAACCGATCGCCTGCGTCAGTTGCAGCACGGCGGCCATCGGCGCCTTCAGGCCCTTGATGCGTCCGTGCGGAATCGCCACTCCATGGCCGAGCCCGGTCGAACCCAGACGTTCGCGCGCAAAGAGGCTGTCGGTCACCAGGGCGCGGCTGAGACCGTGCAGGTTCTCGAACAGCAGCCCTACTTCTTCGAAGGCTCTCTTCTTGCTGGTGGCATCAACGCGCACCAGCACTTGCGAGACGGGAAGAATGGAAGAGAGGCGATTCATGATGGTCGAAAGCGCAAATTATGCACACAAAAAAGCCGCGGGGGTAACCCGCGGCCCGGTGCTGGCATACCAACGCGCTTACATCAGGCGTTTGGCAGCCTCGTGATGGTGGTCTTGCAGACGGTCCTTGTGCCGGACCACCTGGCGGTCGAGCTTGTCGACCAGCTCGTCCACTGCGGCATAAAGGTCCTCATGGGAACTCTCCGCGAACAGGTCGCTGCCCTTGACATGAATATTGCACTCGGCGCGCTGCCGTCTTTCCTTCTCCTTCTGTTTTTCAACCGTCAGTAACACCTTGACATCGACAACCTGGTCAAAGTGCCGGGTGATTCGATCAAGCTTGGTCGTGACATAACTGCGCAGGGCAGGGGTGACTTCGAGGTGATGACCGCTGATCGTCAAGTTCATGAGTAGCCTCCTGTTGCTCTCGGGATTGAACAGTTGTCAGCAGGGCCAAGCCCGTCAACGACATCGGGCTTGCACGCTGCAGACACTTTCACTATGCGCCCGGGTGACGGGAAAAGCAATCCCCTTTTATCGAGGAAAAGCAAGGTTTTTCCCTCTGTCAGCACGTGCATTCTCCCTATGTCGCCGAAGGACTTGCCAGTTGGCAAGGTATGCCGGCACAATGTCTGGATTCGATACGCGTTGCGAACGCCAGTGTGCCCCTTCCGCGCGTCCTTGCCCCCCGCCTTTCCCGCCTTCCGGTTCACTGCGGCACTGTTGCGCGCGCCTGACGTGGCGGCAGCATTTTCAGCCGCGCTGCGGGTTGCCAGTGCGATAATTCAGCCATCAAAACTTCGGAGAGTGCTCCTTGGAAACCTGCCCTAGTCGGTAGCTTTCGACTCCCTCATCGGCATCGGGGGTTGAAAGCAGAACCGCGAACACCCGCCAGATGCAACACAACAGAGGGAGTGAGCCATGCTCAACATCTTTACGCTCGCCAACGGCCGGCTCTTCCAGGAAGAGATCGAGTCGCTGGAAGAACTCTCCAGGTTCCAGCCGATCTGGGTCGACCTGGAGTCGCCCACCATCGAGGAAAAACGCTGGGTCAAACAGTACTTCGGCCTGTCCATTCCGGAAGACGCGATGGACGAGGACATCGAGGAGTCGGCGCGCTTCTATGAAGAGGACAACGGCGAGCTGCACATCCGCAGCGACTTCCTGATCGCCGACGAGGACGAGCCGCGCACGGCACGCGTCGCCTTCATCCTTAACCAGAAAAACGACGAGCTCAAGAGCAAGGGCGTGCTGTTCTCCATCCACGACGAAGACGTGCCGGTGTTCCGCCTGCTGCGCATGCGCGCGCGCCGCGCGCCGGGCCTGATCGAAGACGCCAAGGAAGTGCTGCTCAAGCTGTTCGATGCGGATGCCGAGTATTCGGCCGACACGCTGGAGGGCATCTACGACCAGCTGGAGAAAGCCGGCAGGCAAGTGCTGTCGGGCGACGTGACCGATGCCCTGGCCGGCGAGGTGCTGGGCGCGATCGCGCGGCAGGAAGACTTGAACGGCCGCATCCGCCGCAACATGATGGACACGCGCCGCGCGGTCAGCTTCATGATGCGCAGCAAGATGCTCAACAGCGAACAGTTCGAGGAGGCGCGCCAGATCCTGCGCGACATCGATTCATTGGACTCGCACACCGCCTTCCTGTTCGACAAGATCAACTTCCTGATGGACGCCACCGTCGGCTTCATCAACATCAACCAGAACAAGATCATCAAGATCTTCTCCGTGGCCAGCGTGGCGCTGCTGCCGCCGACGCTGATCGCCAGCATCTACGGCATGAACTTCCAGTACATGCCCGAGCTATCGCAGACCTGGGGCTACCCGTTTGCCCTCGTGCTGATGATCGCCAGTGCGCTGGTGCCGATGTGGTACTTCCGCCGCCGCGGGTGGCTGAAGTAGCACACCCCCAGGCTTCGCGCACTACGTGTCGCTACGCCCCCCCCTTGCAGGGGGCAACGCCAGTGGACCAGCAGAGCTGGATCCACGGCGTTTCCCGGTTAAGGCACGTTCTTGAGCAAAACTCAGCGGGTTTTTGGTAACTGGCGCACGAACTCGTCGATGATGGCCAGGGCGTAGCGGCTGGCCACCTCCGTCACAAACTTCGGGAAGTCAACGTGGGCGGTGTCGTCGGCTCGGTCGGAGATGGTGCGCATGGCGGCGAAGGGAATGCCGTAGTCGTGGCAGACCTGGGCCACCGCGGCGCCTTCCATTTCCACCGCCAGCGGCGGGTGGCCAGCGTCACTCAGTGCCGCATGCAGCAGGCGCGCCTCTTCGGCGGCGGAGACGAAGCGGTCGCCGCTGGCGATCAGGCCCTGGTGAACAGACCGCTCACCCAATACGGATTCTGAATCAAATTGACCATTTAGTCTTGAAATTCCTGAGCGGGATGCTCCTGAAAGCATAGCAGACAGGGTGCTGTCGCAGGCAAAACGTTCGCGGCCATACAGCGGAATCTGGTAGCGCGGAAACAGCGGCGAGGCATCCATGTCGTGCTGCACGAACTCAGTCGCCACCACCACGTCGCCCACCTGCACGCCGGGGCCGATACCGCCGGCCACACCGGTGAACACCAGGCGCTGGACGCCAAAGGCTTCAATCAGCGTCGTGGCCGTGGTTGCGGCGGCCACCTTGCCGATGCGCGACAACGCCAGCACCACCGGCTGGCCGTGCAGTTCACCCTGCCAGAACTCGCGTCCGGCGCGCTGCACGCGCTGCGGCCTTTGCAACCGATCCAGCAGGCCCTGCTGCTCCTCAGCCAAGGCGCTGAGGATGGCCGTGGTCACCGGTTGCACGGCCAGGTCGCCTCGATCACTTGGCGTCGCGCAGTTCGCGGCGCAGGATCTTGCCGACCGGGGTTTTCGGCAGGTCGGTTCGGAACTCGATCACCTTGGGCTGCTTGTATCCCGTGAGATTCTCGCGACACCAGGCGCGCACGGTCGCCTCATCCAGCGCCGGGTCCTTGCGCACGATGACCAGCTTCACGGCTTCGCTGGTTTGCGGGTCAGGCACGCCAACGCAAGCGCACTCCAGCACGCCCTCCAGGCGCGCCACCACGTCTTCGACCTCGTTCGGATAGACGTTGAAGCCACTGACCAGGATCATGTCCTTCTTGCGGTCGACGATGCGGAAGAAACCCTTTTCGTCCATGATGCCGACGTCACCGGACTTGAACCAGCCGTCGGCCGTCATGACCTTGGCCGTTTCGTCCGGGCGCTGCCAGTAGCCGGCCATCACCTGCGGGCCCTTGATGGCGATCTCGCCCGGCTGGCCCTGCGGCACGTCGCGGCCATCGTCGTCGATGATCTTCATCCAGGTGCCGGACAGCGGCACACCGATGGTGCCGGTGAACTCGGTTCCGGTCACCGGATTGCAACTGGCCGAGGGACTGGTCTCGGACAGGCCGTAGCCTTCGCAGATCGGACAGCCGGTTTTCTCGAACCATTTCTGCGCCACCGCGCCCTGCACGGCCATGCCGCCGCCCACCGACACCTTGAGGTGGCTCCAGTCCACCTTGCTGAAGTCCGGGTGATTGACCAGGCCGTTGAACAGGGTGTTGACCGCCGGGAAGCTGTGGAACTTGTGTTTCGACAGTTCCTTCAATACGGCCGGCAGGTCGCGCGGGTTGGGAATCAAAACGAGCTTGCCGCCGGTACGCATGGACAGCATCATGCCGACCGTGAAGGCGAAGATGTGGTACAGCGGCAGCGCACAGATGGCCGTGCTCTGCTCACCGGCAGGCACCTTCTTCATCACCGGATCGTTCCAGGCCTGCGACTGCAAGACGTTGGCGATCACATTGCGGTGCAGCAGTACGGCCCCCTTCGATACACCGGTCGTCCCACCGGTGTATTGCAGCACCGCCACGTCATCGGGGCTGATCTCGGGCTGTCGCAAGGTGCCACGTTCGCCCAGGGCCACCGCGTCATTGAAACGCACGGCGCCGGGCAGACTGTAGTCGGGCACCAGCTTCTTCACCTTGCGCACCACGTAGTTGACCAGGGCGCCCTTGAGCATCCCCAGCCGGTCACCCATGGCGCACAGCACGACATGCTGCACCGGCGTGGCGGCGATGCATTTCTGCAGCGTGCGGGCGAAGTTCTCGATGATGACGATGGCCTTCGAGCCGGAGTCCTTCAACTGGTGCTCCAGCTCGCGCGCGGTGTACAGCGGGTTGACATTGACCACCACAAAGCCGGCGCGCAGGATGGCGGCCACCGCGATCGGGTATTGCGGCACATTGGGCATCATGATGGCAACGCGATCCCCCTTCGCCAGACCCAGCCCCTGAAGGTAGGCAGCAAAAGTGCGGCTGAGCGCATCGGTCTCCGCATAGGTCTGCTCTTTGCCCATGAAACTGTAGGCCGGCCTGGCGGCATACTGATGGAAGCTTTCTTCCATCAGCGCCACCAGAGAGGCGTAAGGCGCAGGCGGCAGGTCGGCCGGGACACCCGGGGGATAGCTCTGGAGCCAAGGGCGGTCGGTCATCGTCATATCTCCTGTGAATCTTGTTGCATGGCGGCCAAAAAAAACCGTGCCGGGTATTTCGGCACGGTCGTGCTTTTTTCCCGTTCCGGGATTATGCCTCGTCAGCTCTTGAGTGCGGTCAACACCTCGTCGAGCATCTTCTTGGCATCGCCGAACAACATGCGGTTGTTCTCCTTGTAGAACAGCGGATTGTCCACGCCGGCATAACCCGAGGCCATGGAGCGCTTCATCACGATGGAGGTCTTGGCCTTCCACACTTCCAGCACCGGCATGCCGGCGATCGGGCTGCCCGGGTCGTCCTGCGCGGCCGGGTTGACGATGTCGTTGGCGCCGATGACCATGGCGATATCGGTGTCCGGGAAGTCCTCGTTGATCTCGTCCATCTCCATCACGATGTCGTAGGGCACCTTGGCTTCGGCCAGCAGCACGTTCATGTGCCCTGGCATTCGGCCTGCCACGGGGTGAATGCCGAAGCGCACCTTGACGCCCTTGTCACGCAGGGTCTTGGTGATCTCGTACACCGTGTGCTGGGCCTGCGCCACCGCCATGCCGTAACCCGGCACGATGATGACGCTCTTGGCCTCGCGCAGCATCTCGGCAGTCTCGGCCGCGCTCACCGGCACCACCTCGCCCTGCGGCTGGGCGGCTTCACCCGACTTGGCCGGGGCGCCACCGCCGGAGCCGAAGCCGCCGGCAATCACGCTGATGAAGTTGCGGTTCATCGCGTTGCACATGATGTAGGACAGGATGGCACCGGAGGAACCCACCAGCGCACCGGTCACGATCAGCAGGTCGTTCGACAGCATGAAGCCGGTCGCAGCGGCGGCCCAGCCCGAGTAGCTGTTGAGCATGGACACCACCACCGGCATGTCGGCGCCGCCAATCGCCATCACCATGTGGATGCCGAACAGCAGCGCGATGACGGTCATCACGATCAGCGGCGTCATGCCCTCGGCCACCGTGGGCGCGTGGATGAATTCGCGCCCGAACCAGATCACCACCAGCAGGCCGGCCAGGTTGAGCCAGTGGCGGGCCGGCAGCAGCAGCGGCTTGCCGCCGATCTTGCCGTTGAGCTTGCCGAAAGCGATGAGCGAGCCGGAGAAGGTGACCGCACCAATCAGGATGCCAACGTAGATCTCCACCTCGTGGATGACTTTCTCGGCACCTGCGAGCTGGATCGAGGTGTCGACGTAGCTGGCAAAACCGACCAGGCAGGCCGCCAGGCCGACCAGGCTGTGCATCAGCGCCACCAACTCGGGCATCTGGGTCATCTTGACCACTTTCGCAGCGTACAGGCCGATGCCACCACCGACCACCAGCGCACCAACAATCCAGGCGATGCCAGCCGGACTCACGCGCGGGCCGAACACGGTGGCCAACACGGCCAGGGTCATGCCGATGATGCCGAACAGGTTGCCGCGGCGCGAGGTCTCCGGGTTGGACAGGCCGCCCAGGCTCAGAATGAACAGGATGGCGGCGCCGAGGTAGGCCACCGTGGCGAGACTTTGGGACATGATCGTCTTTCCTTTCTTCTCGTTCTTATTTGCGGAACATGGCCAGCATGCGGCGCGTCACGGCAAAGCCGCCAAACATGTTGACGGCCGTCAGCACGATGCCTGCAAAGGCCAGCCAGCGGATCAGGTCATCAGGACGACCGCCCGTGCCGGCCTCCGGCGGCAGGATCTGCACCAGCGCGCCGATGGCGATGATGCTGGAGATGGCGTTGGTCACGCTCATCAGCGGCGTGTGCAGCGCCGGGGTCACGTTCCACACCACCATGTAGCCAATGAAGCAGGCCAGCACGAACACCGTGAAGTGGCCGAGGAAGGCCGCCGGCGCAAAAGAACCGATGAACCAGAACGCCAGCGCCGCCACGGCAAAGATAATGGCCAGCGTCTTGGCCGGCAACGGGCCGCTGCTGCCATGGCCATGGCCGCCCTTCTTCTCGGCCACCGGCGCGGCGGCCGGCTTCGGTGCGGGCGCGGCCACCGGCTTGAGCGGCGGAGCCGGCCAGGTGATGTTGCCGTCCTTGACGATGGTCAGGCCGCGGATGGCATCGTCTTCCATGTTGACGTTGACAACGCCGTCCTTGGCCTTGCACAGCTCCTCGGCAAGGCGGAACAGGTTGGTGGCGTATAGCGTCGACGACTGCTTGGACAGGCGCGAGGCCAGATCCGTGTAGCCGATGATGGTCACGCCGTGCTTGACCACGGCCTGACCCGGTTCGGTCAGTTCGCAGTTGCCGCCCTGCTCGCCCGCCATGTCGACAATCACGCTGCCCGGCTTCATGGAGCGCACCATCTCGGCGGTAATCAGCTTGGGCGCCGGCTTGCCCGGGATCAGGGCGGTGGTGATGATGATGTCCACTTCCCTGGCCTGCTGGGCGTACATCTCGCGCTGCGCCTGCTGGAAGCCTTCGCTCATCACCTTGGCGTAGCCGCCGCCACCGGAGCCCTCTTCCTCGTAATCGACCTTGACGAACTCGCCCCCCAGGGACACGACCTGGTCGGCCACTTCGGCCCGGGTGTCATTGGCGCGCACGATGGCGCCCAGGCTGGCGGCAGTACCGATGGCGGCCAGACCGGCCACGCCGGCACCGGCGATGAAAACCTTGGCCGGTGGCACCTTGCCGGCGGCCGTGATCTGGCCGTTGAAGAAACGACCGAAGGCGTTGGCCGCCTCGACGACGGCGCGATAGCCGCTGACGCCGGCCATGGAGGTCAGGGCATCCATTTTCTGGGCGCGGCTCAGCGTGCGCGGCAGCGCGTCGATGGCCAGCACGGTCACCTTTTTGGCGGCCAGCTGCTGCATCAGTTCCGGGTTCTGCGCCGGCCAGATGAAGCTGACCAAGACGCCACCCTCATGCATGAGCGCCACTTCGTCCTGGCTGGGGGCGCGTACCTTGAACACGATGTCGGAGGCTGCCCACAGCGCCGCCGCCCCGTTGATGATCTCGGCACCCGCCGCGCGATAGGCGTCGTCGCTGAAATTGGCGGCATCACCCGCGCCGGATTCGACAACCACCCGGAACCCGAGCTTGATGAGCTTTTCAACGACCTCGGGTACCGTGGCGACACGTTTTTCACCTGGGAAAATTTCCCGCGGCACACCGATGCGCTGCGTCGGTTGAGTTGTGCCAGATTGCATAAATCATCTCCTGCATATGATTTTTTGACGATCACACAGGCGATACCCCACAGGGCTGCCCGCTCGGACAAGCTTACCCGAGAATTCCATGCCAACCGGTATCAAGTCCATAACGATTTGGCGTGCAATTCATAAATGCCCCTGCGCATGAGGAAGGGGACGCCAGTCGTACACAGCCATCAACACATTGCATGATGCTCATGCCACGCTACAAGCACAAAGTCAGGCCTGAACCAGTCAGGCTGACGAATAACTGCCTGTCAATGTAACGGCCGCCCATTGTCTTTTGTGTGATGTCTCCCTGCCGCGAATGGGAGCAGATTGCGCCAGCACAAGCCGGCCGATCTCTGCAGCAAGCGGATGCCCCCGTGACCTGAGGCCATTTGGGCGACCTCGGCAACTCATGAAGGGAGACCCGACGGACCTGGCCGTGATTCCGCGTGACGGCCTCTACACCTACGATGCCCAAGCGTCGTTATGGAGACCCTCTTTTGCCAGCACGGCCTTCGGGCCAATTCAAGCGCAAGGCCTCATGATTTTAATGGTTTATATGATTAAATTGATCAATTCAAAACAAATGATTTAAAATTGAACCTTTATCGAGTTTGCAAATATCATCTTGGTGATCCGCAGCCTCTCAAATAATGAATTGCGCCCCCGTCACCCTTCTTTCACGTTGACAAATTCGCGGGGTTTAACACCATACTGATCCATGAGTCCCACTGAACAAAGCCAGACGCTGGTTCTGATTGTGGAAGATGACGAATTCATGTCGCATCTGCTGCAATTCATGCTGGAGCGACAGCGCTACAACGTTGTCTTGAAAACCGATGGCCAGGCTGCGCTGGAATACATCCAGCACAACGCCGCCCCCAGCCTGGTCCTGCTGGACGTGATGCTCCCCTTCATGGACGGTTTCGAGCTGCTGCGTCAGCTGCGGGGACAACCCGGATGGGAGCAGGTACGCGTCATCATGTTGAGCGCCAAGAGCCACGGGCAGGACATTGCCCGTGCATTCGACGCGGGCGCCGATGACTACCTCGTCAAGCCGTTCAAGCCGGAAGAGTTACTGGCGCGAGTGCGGCGGTACCTGCCAACCAGGCCGGCTCCAGGCTGACCCCCGGCACGACCAGCCGCCTGACCACACGCCCAGAGCAACATCGTGAGAAAAACCGTTCCCATCCTTCTTTTCGGCATCTGCTGGACGTCGGCCCAGGCCCAGGCCCAGGCCCAGGCCCAGGCCCCGGCCAGCGAGACCGCGCACCCTGTCGCGCTGGAGTTCAGCACCGAACAACAGCAGCTGAGTCACGGCAAACCGGCCTGGACGGAAAACACCCTGCGCCTGAACCGGCAACTGGGCGAACGTCGGCTGATCGAGGCTTCACTGGTGCAGGCCAGTCGCTACAACCTGAATGACGAACAACTCAGCGCCACGTATGTCCAGCCGCTGGCTGAAAAGCTGCTCGTCACGGCCGATGCTAACTACAGTTCGACCCACCGTTTTTTGCCGCAGCACAGTGTCGGGCTGACACTGCAGTACGAATTTGCACCGGCCTGGCTGGTCCATGGCGGCGTCAAGAACACGCATTACAACCATGCCATCGTCGACCAGGGGGTGCTGATGGTGGAGCGCTATGTTTCGTCCTTTAGCTGGATCGCGGCCTGGCGGCCCGTGCGCGCCCTGGGCACCAGTTCGTCAAGCGCCGAACTCAGGGGAAGTTACTACTATGGCGACAAAAACGTTGCCACCCTCTCCGTCTCCAACGGACAGGAAGCCACGGCAGACGACGTCCAGGTGACGTTTGCCAATGTCAGTTCCATCGCGCTGAGCGGACGCCACTGGATGAACCGTGACTGGGCTTTGACCTATGTGCTGAATTCAACCCGTCAAGGTGACTACTACCTCCGCAATGGGCTGCGCATCGGTGTTCAATACGTTTTCTGATCCCTATCTGAACGTCGCCTTCTGGACCGGGACCATTGCCGTCCTTCTGACGGTCCTGCTTCTCTTCGCCATCGCCGGTCTGCAAATTTACAGTCATTGGCAGGAACGCCGCGAAAAAGCCTTTGACGACATCTGGCTCCCGGCATTGATGCGTACCGTGATGGGCGACGACATCGACGCGCTGCCCAAGCTGCGGCCACGTGACAATGGTGGTTTTTGAAGCTCTGGGTCCACTTTCAGGAATCTCTTCGCGGCAATGCAACCGTCCGGCTGAGCGAGATTGCCTACCGGCTGGGCTGCGACACCATGGCGCGGGAGTTGCTGGAACACGGCAACCGCTCCGAGCGGCTGTTTGCCATCATGACCTTGGGCTATATGCGTGACCGCTCCGCCTGGGGTCTGCTGGCGACCCAGCTTGCGTTGCCCAGCAGCACAACCTCGCTGTATGCGGCACGAGCCTTGCTCCAGATCGACCCCAGAGGGGCAGCCAAGATCATCGTTCCGCTTTTGCTGCGGCGCGATGACTGGGAGATGGTTCGGGCCGCCACCTTGTTGCGAGAGTCGCGGGACGTCCTGGGAACAGAAATGGCATCCCGCTTGAACCAGCCTGACGAACTCGACACCCTGGCACGCAAGACCCGAGAGCGTTTACCCCGGGTTCTCAGAATGGCAGAAGCACTGCGCCTGCAGGTCTCTGAAGCCGCGCTGCTTCCCCTGCTCACGCCCGATCAGCCGCCCGACATCCTGATCGGTGCCTTGCGCCTGATCAGCGGCTCCCGGGGACTGGCGGCCGTGCGCGCGCAGGCCGCACATCCCGACTGGCGCGTCCGGGTCCAGGTCGCCCGCTCACTGGGTCGACTCGGAGATGCCGCGGACGTCCCGCGTCTGACAGCGTTGCTCCAAGACCCTCAATGGTGGGTCCGCTACCGTGCCGCACAGGCCCTCGCCGGATCGCCCTTCCTCAGCCGCGCCGAGCTCGACACCTTGCTGGCCGGTCTGCCCGATCGGTATGCACGTGAAATTTTCCAGCAGGTCTTCGCCGAATCGCGAAGTCATCACTGATGTCAAATTTCCTCACCTGGTTCACGTTGCTGTATTTCATTGTTCTCAACGGCGTCTATCTCGCCCTGAACATGCTTTCAGCACTCTCGCTGTATCGCAACAACCAGCACCGGGAAATCAACGAACTGCCCCAGTCCTTCTCCATGCTGGAGCCTCCGATCAGCATCCTGGTTCCGGCCTTCAACGAAGCCACCACCATTGCCGCCACCGTGCGCTCCGTCCTTCAGCTCACCTACGCCGAGTTCGAAATCATCGTGATCAACGACGGCTCGAATGACGACACCCTGGAGGTCCTGAAACAGGAGTTCTCACTGCTGCCCTTTCCGGAGGCCTACCGCATCCAGCTTCAGACGGAAAAGGTCCGGGGCATTTACCGTTCGACCAGCCATCTCAACCTGCGCGTCATCGACAAGGTGAACGGCGGCAAAGCCGACTCGCTCAATGCCGGCATCAATGCCGCGCGCTATCCCCTGTTTTGCGGCGTCGATGCCGACTCCATCCTGCAACGCAACAGCTTGCAGCAGGTCGTCAAGCCGTTCCTGCGCTCGCCGCACATGGTGGCCACCGGTGGCACCGTTCGAGCGGCCAACGGGTGCGATGTCAGGGACGGCTATCTGACCCGTGTGGATCTGCCGCGCAATCCCTGGGCCTTGTTCCAGGTCATCGAGTACCTGAGAGCGTTCCTGTTCGGCCGCCTGGGCTGGTCCAGCCTGAATGCCATGCTGATCATCTCGGGCGCCTTCGGCCTGTTCAAGAAAGCGACCGTGATTGAAGTCGGCGGCTACCGCACCAACACCATCGGCGAGGACATGGAGCTGGTGGTCCGCATTCACCATGAGATGCGTGCCAAGCAGAAGCCCTACCGCATCGAGTTCGTGCCCGATCCCGTCTGCTGGACCGAAGTACCCGAAGACTGGCGGACCCTGAGAAACCAGCGGATTCGCTGGCAGCGCGGTCTGGCCGAGAGTCTGAACAGCCACTGGGGGCTGATGTTCAGCCGTCATGGCGGCTGGCCGGGCTGGGTCGCCTTTCCGTTCATGGTGATCTTCGAATGGCTGGGCCCGGTGCTGGAGTTCAGCGGCTATCTCTGGATGCTCTATGCCTACTTCTCAGGTGCGATTTCGTGGCAGGCTTTCGGACTCTTTGTCTTTGTTGCGCTTGGCCTGGGTTTCTTGCTGAGCGTGTCAGGCTTGCTGCTCGAACAACTCTCGTTCCGGATGTACCCCAATCTGCGCCAGCTCGCTCTGATGGTCCTGATGGTGATTATTGAAAACCTGGGCTATCGGCAACTCAACACCTGGTGGCGCATCGTCGGCCTGTTCCGTTGGGCACGGCAAAAGGAAGGCAAATGGGGCGCGATGAAACGCAAGGGGACCTGGCAAAGCGACAAATGAGCGCGCCAAAAGACGTCTGTACCGCCACGAACCCTTCGCAAGCTTCACAATACGATCATGGACATACGATGGAAACCCAGCGTCACCGTCGCTGCGATCATTGAAAAAGACGGCAAATTCCTGCTGGTCGAAGAAGAAACCCCCGAAGGCCTGATGCTCAACAATCCGGCCGGCCACCTCGACCCGGGCGAATCGCCCGTCGAAGGCTGTGCCCGCGAAGCGCTGGAAGAAACCACCCACCGCTTCACGCCCACGCACCTGCTGGGCGTCTACCTGTCGCGCCTGCAACGCCAGCGCCCGGGCGAGGCGATGGAAGACATCACCTACCTGCGCTTTGCCTTTGCCGGCGAGCTGGGCGAGGTGGTGCCCGGCGCGCAACTGGACACCGGTATCGTGCGCACGGTGTGGCTGACACCGGAGGAAGTGCGCGCCAGCACCACACGCCATCGCAGCCCGCTGGTGCTGCGCTGCATGGAAGACCATCTGCGCGGGCAGCGCTTTCCGCTGGGGCTGGTCTACACCGATCCGTCGGTACAGGCACTGCAGTCGGCCGGCTGAAGCTCAGTCGTCGCCGAGCTGGAGCTTGCTCGGCAGCCGTTTTTCGATCGCCCACTTGAACAGGGCCGCACTGCGGAAGATACCGTGCGCGAACTTGCCATAGGGCAGCGTCAGGAACAACGCCATCACGCAACCCAGGTGCAGTGCCAGCATGGTTGGCATCACGCCCGTGCCACGCGCCCACCACAACCCCAGACCGGTCAGGCTGGTGAAAAACAACAAGGCGATGAAACCACGATCCATGGGTTTCTGCGCCGCATCACCGTGTTGCGGATGGCGGCGCAAGTTCAGGCGGAACAGGCCGGCCGTGCCGACCAGCAGGCTCACGCCGCCTGCGGCACCCAGCAACTTGGGCAGGCTGGGCAGGTCGTACGGCGCCGCCCAACCCAGCAGGTAGTGGTAGAGCGTGGCCACACTGGTGGCGGCAAAGCAGAGCAGGAAACCGTAGAAGGTGGCGTGGTGGAAAACGCGCCGCTGCTTTGTCCAGGCATCGTCCTCGTTGTGGCAGCCTTCGCCGTGACCGCCGTCCAGGTATTTCAGGCGCAAGGCGTCACGGGTGGCCTCGAGCGTCGCGCCACCTTGCACGGCCGCGATGGCCGGCGCCTCGCAGTCGTGCCCTGGGGTCACCTCGCGCCAGAAGCGGCGCACACCGAGGGCCAGCGCCAGCACGGCGAACAGGAACACCGGCGCGAACAGGCCCACCAGCAGGTTGTGCGGGAAGATCGCATAAAAATCCGCCGAAACCGGCACGCGCCACAACGTGTCCTTCAGCCACAACGTCAGCAGCAGGAAGAAGGCCAGCGCGCCGGCCGCGGCCAGCGCCAGCGTTAGTCCGTTGCGCTGGTACAGCCGGCCCAGCGAGGGCGGCCAAGCGAAATCGGTATAGGTCTGCAGCCGGACCTTGGCCATGGCCTGCGGCACGTTGACGGCGAACTCGTGCGGCGGCGCATACTGGCAGGCATGCAGGCAGGCACCGCAGTTGTGGCACAGGTTGGCCAGGTAGTGGATGTCCGTCTGGCCGAATTCAAGCCGACGCGTCATGGCCGGGAACACGGCGCAGAAGCCCTCGCAATAACGGCAGGCATTGCAGATCTGCAGCTGGCGCGCCACCTCGGCTTCGGCTGTGCCGGGCACGACATCACCCTGGGCAAGGGCGCGGGCTTCGCGGGTCAAACTCTCAAGCTGCTGCACGCGTCTTCTCCCCAATTGCTCCTGATTTCATAGCGGCTTGCGCAGCCTGGGCACCGGCAATACGGCCAAAAGCCGTACCAATCGACATGCCGACGCCGGCCGTGTAGCCCTTGCCGAGCACGTTGCCGGCCATCATCTCGCCGGCCACGAACAGGTTGTGACTTGGCACGCCACCAAAATGCACGGCCGCCTGGTCGTTCACCTTCAGCCCCAGGTAGGTGAAGGTGATGCCGGGGCGCAATGCGTAGCCGTAAAACGGCGCGCTGTCGATCGGGCGCGCCCAGTGCGTCTTCGCCGGTGTCAGACCTTCGGTGTGGCAGTCGTCGAGCGCCGTGTGGTCGAAGGTGCCGACACGGCAGGCGGCGTTGTAGTCGTTCAGCGTCTGCATGAAGGTGGTTTCATCAAGGCCGAGCTTGCGCGCCAGCTCGGGCAGGCTGTCGGCCTGCACGCCCGGGAACACCGGCGGCATGAAACGGCCGATGGCCTTGCTGTCGATGATCGAATACCCGATCTGCCCTGGCTGCTGCGCCACCAGCCGGCCCCAGATCGCATAACGCTTGGGCCAGAAGTCCTCGCCCTCGTCGTAGAAACGCTGCGCGTTCTTGTTCACCACCACCCCGAGCGAAACGCAGTCGATGCGGGTGCAGATGCCGCCGTCGTACAGCGGCGCGCGGGCATCGATCGCCACGCAGTGCGACTGTGAGGGGTCGCCGATCATGTCGGCGCCCTGTGCTTCCATGTGCTTGATCAGCACGCCCTGGTTGAAACGCGTGCCGCGGATCAGGAAGTTGTCGGCCGGCCACTCGCCGTCGGCATTCTGGCCCCAGGCCTCGCGCAGCCAGTCGCGGTTGGACTCGAAGCCGCCGGCGGCCAGCACACAGGCCTTGGCCTCGATGCGATCCTCGCCAACATAGGCCGCTTTGAACTGACCGTTCTGGATGTCGAGCCGGTCCACCGGCGCTTGGTAACGGAGCTGCACGCCCAGTTTTTCGGCGCTGCGGTAATAGGCGTTGACCAGCGCCTTGCCGCCGCCCATGAAAAAGGCATTGGTGCGTGCCACATGCAGCGCGCCTGACAACGGCGGCTGGAAGCGCACACCGTGCCGGCGCATCCAGTCGCGGCAGGTGCTGGACGCGCGGATGGTCAGGCGCGCCAGGTGTTCGTTGGTGATGCCGCCGGTGACCTTCAGCAGGTCCTGCCAGTATTCTTCTTCCGGGTAGGCATCGACCAGCACGTCCTGCGGCGCATCGTGCATGCAGCGCAGGTTGCGCGTATGGCCGGAATTGCCGCCGCGCCATTCGCGCGGCGCCGCTTCCAGCAGCAGCACGGAAGCACCGGCTTCGCGCGCCATCAAGGCAGCGCACAGGGCCGCATTGCCGCCGCCGATGACAAGCACGTCAATCATTGCAAAAAATCTCCATCGGGGTCCGGCCAGGGCCGTACCGCTTGTCTGCATTCAGGGATGCGTCACTGTAATGGCTGCCGCCTTTTTGCAACAGGGGGGCCGCCGCATGGGGGTATCACGAATTGTGATGCCCCGGATCAAGGCCTGTCAGCGCCCGGCGACCGAAGCCTGCGCCGCCAGACGACCGGCACGCCGGCCCGACACGAAGGCCCAGGCCAGATGATGGCCATGGCCCTTGAGCAGCAAACCACCCTGCCCGGTCGAGCCGGCCGCATACAGGCCGGGCACGGGCTGGTCATCGGCACCCCGTACGCGGTGCTGACTGTCTACCACCAGGCCACCTTCGCTGTGCACGAAGACCGAACGCACCGGCCCGAGCGCAACATATGGCCCCGACCCCAAGGGACGCACGCTGCCGGAAGCCGCGCTCTGCACCAGCGCCGCCGGGTCCATGCCCAGCTGCTGCGCCAGGCCTTCGACCGTGGCGGCTTCGGTGTAGACATCGGGGCGATTGCGCCGGTAGTCCGGAATGTAGGCATAGGCCACCCCGGGCGCAGTGGACACGAAGTCGGGCCAGGCCGAGAAACGCTGCGCCAGCGCCTGGTCGATCACGATGTAACCCACCTTGTCGGGCTGGTCGGGCAGACGCCAGGCCGGCCGCTCGAGCTCGTTGCCGAAGCGCTCACCACGCCGGTTGACCAGGATCGCACCGGCCTCGAACAGCGTCGTCGAGGGTGCCAGCGCCGTCGTGAGGAACTTCATCATGAAAGGGCGCAGGAGAGCCGGCGGCAAATGGTCGAGCGCCCAGGCCATGAAGACGGCCAACCAGCGCCACGGCGGCAGCCGGCGCACCAGGGTCTCGCTGGCCGGTGCGATGAAGCGGATCTCGGGCCCGAGCGCCAGGTCACCGTTGACGATGCGCGCGCCCAAGGCCTCCGCCATGCGCTGGCCGTCGCCGGTGGCGGTGACGTTGACACCTTCGACCTTGGCTTCCTGCGGCCCCATGAAACGCGCCTTGAACTCCGCGCCATTGGTGAAGTCACCCGCCGCCAGCACCACGCCGCCGCGCGCCGTGAAGCGCATCAGGCCGCTGTCGCCCTCGGCATCGACGCCGGTCACGCGGCCGTCCTGCTGCACGATGGCGGTCACCCGCATGCCGGTGCGGATGTTGACGCCGGCACGACGCGCCCGCCGCCCGAGATGGTAGATAAAGGCACGCGAGTTCGGCAGCACGTTGTGCATGCGCGGCTGGCGGTGCGGCGGCTCGGGCATCGGGCCCATGAAGCGCACGCCGGAATCGAGCAGCCACTGGAAGGTCGCCGGGATCTCGTCGCACAGGATCTTGCGCAAGGTATCGTTGTCGCGCCCCGCCAGATCGCCGGCAAAACCCGGCATGTCGGCCCAGTGGTCGGCCGGGCTGTCCTCGATGCCCCGCCGGCGCTGGTGCGGCGTGCCGGTGGACGTCACCGAGCCGATCGACCAGGCGGTCGAGCCGCCCAGCGAGGGGTTCTTCTCCAGCAGCAGCACGCTGGCACCGGCCTCGCGCGCCTCGATGGCGGCGGCCAGGCCGGCGCCACCACCGCCGACCACGACGACGTCATAACCCAGTTCCTGTCGTTTCACGTTGGCCTCAGTCGAGCTTGATCCTGGCCGCGTCGATCACGGCACTCCACTTGGCCGTCTCGGCCTCGTTGCGCTTTTGCGCATCCGCCGGCGTGCCGCCCAGGGCCGCGATGCCCAGGCCGTCCCAGCGCTGCACCAGCTCCTTGTCCTTGAGCACGGCATTGATCTCGACGTTGAGCTTGTTGACGATGGCGGCGGGCGTGGTACTGGCCACCGAGAGCGTGTACCACGGCACCGACGAGTAGCCCGGCACGCCGGCCTCGGCCACGGTGGGCACATCGGGCAGGCTGGGGCTGCGCGTGGTGCCGGTTACGGCCAGCGCGCGCACCTTGCCGCTCTTGAGCTGCGGATGCGCCGTGCCCAGGCTCTCGAACAGCATGTCGATCTGGCCGCCCAGCAGGTCGGCCATGGCCGGCGCGCCGCCGCGGTAGGGCACGTGCACGTAGTCCACCTTGCTCATGTAGCGGAACAGCTCCGCGGCCATGTGCATGGCCGAGCCGTTGCCGGCCGAGCCATAGCTCAACCTGCCCGGCTGGGCCCTGGCCAGGTTTAGCAGCTCCTGCACCGACTTGGCGGGCAGGTTCTGCCGCACCAGCAGCACACTGGGTGCTTCAGCCAGCAGGATCACCGGCTTGAGCTCCCTGGTCGGGTCGTAGCGCAGGTTGGGGTAGAGCTTGACGGCACCGTTGTGGGCGATGGTGGCCAGCACCAGGGTGTAGCCGTCGGCCGGTCCCTTGGCCACCTGCTCGGCGCCGGTGTGGCCGCCGGCGCCGGGTTTGTTCTCGACCACCACCGGCTGCCCCAGGCGCGGACCGAGCTTCTCGGCCACACCGCGCGCCAGCAGGTCGGCCGGGCCGCCTGCCGCATAAGGCACGACGATTTTCACGGGCTTGCCCGGAAAGGCCTCCTGTGCGGGCGCCAGCACAGCGGCGGCGGCCAGGCCCAGGGCCAGCAGGGATTTGTGCATCGTGTTCAGCATGGTCATCTCCTCAATCCAGTTGCAGCTTGGCCGCTTCGATCACGCGATTCCACTTGGCGGTCTCGCTCTTGACATAGGCCGCGGCCTGGGCCGGCGTGTTGGGCTCGACCTCAATACCCAGCTGGTTGTAGCGCGCCTTGGCCTCGGAGCTGGCCAGCACCTTCTGCACATCCTTGTTGAGCTTGTCGACCAGCGCGGCCGGCGTACCAGCCGGGGCTGCGAGCGTGAACCAGGAGGTGCCGGCATAACCTGGCACGCCGGCCTCGGCGATGGTGGGCACCTCGGGCAGGCGCGGATCGCGCTTCGCTCCGGTCACGGCCAGCACGCGCAACTTGCCGCTCTGCACATGCGGCATGCCGGAAGACATGTTGTCGAACATCACGTCCACCTGGCCGGCGATCAGGTCCACCAGGGCCGGGCCGCTGCCGCGGTAGGGCACGTGATTCATGCGCTGGCCGATGGCGAGCTGGAAGAGTTCGGTCACCATGTGCACCGAGGAGCCGGGGCCGGCCGAGGCGTAGTTGATCTTGCCGGCGTTGGCCTTGGCGTCCGCGAGGAAATCGGCGAAGGTCCTGTACCTGGAGTTCGCCGGCACCAGCACGATGTTGGGTGACTCGCCGATGATCATGATGGGCTGCAACTCCCGCGCCGGGTCGTAGGTGAGCTTGGTGTAGCTCTTGTAGGCAGCGTGGATGCCGATGGTGCCGACCATCAGCGTGTAGCCGTCGGCAGGCGCCTTGGCCACGAACTGCGCACCCAGGTGGCCGCTGGCGCCGGGTTTGTTCTCGACAATGATGGTCTGCCCGTATTGCGCGCCCAGACGCTCGGCCAGGATGCGGGCCAGGATGTCCACTGCGCCTCCGGGCGCGAAGGGCGCGACGATACGGATGGGCTTGGCCGGGTAGTCCTGCGCAGCGGCAGCGCCGGCCAGCGCCGCCAGCAGCAGGCCACCCAGGACCTGTTTCAGGAAGGCTCGCTTCATGTCTTGCTCCTCAGTTGTTCGAGTGTGATCACAGGGCGCTGCGCGTAGGGCAAATTCCACGGTGCGTAGTTGCTCCCGTCGACGATCTGCACCGGCAGTTCGATGCGCGGCGGGATGGTTTCGCCGCGCAGGTGGCGTGCCGCGCATTCGGCCGCCAGATAAGCCATCTGCATGGCATTGAAATCGGCCGTGGCCAGCATGCGGCCGGCGGCGATGGCCTCGATCGCTTGCGGGATGGCATTCACGCCCACCACGACCGCGGTCTGATGCGCGGCATCCAGTGCATCGAGTACGCCGATGGCCATGATGTCGTTGGCCACCAGTGCCGCGTCCGGCGCGTCGTTGGCCCGCAGCCAGGCCGCCGTGCGCTCGCACGCGACCTCACGCACATAGTCGCCCGCCACCTGGCCCGCCAGTTCGATGCCGGGGTACAGACGGGCCGCAGCACGAAATCCGCGCAGCCGCTCCAGGCTGGTGTAAGACGCCTCGGGCCCGGTGACGACGAGCACCCGCCCCTTGCCCTGCAGATGATCGAAGAGGTAGCTGGCAATCGCCAGCGCCAGCTGGTAGTCGTCCGAACTCACGTAGCCGACCATGGGGGCCGCCTCGATCGGGTTGACGAAACCGACCATCGGAATGCCAGCGGCCGCAACGCGGCGAATCGCCGGGTTCACCCTGCTCGCATGCACCGGTGACAACACGAAGGCATCGGGCCGGGGCTGCAGCGCCAGTGCCGCGTCGACCAGCGCGCTCTGCTCCTCGGGATCGTCGCCCTTTTGCGGTACGAAATGCAGCACCTCGTCACCGAACAGCGCCGCAGCGCGCTCGGCGCCGAGCCGGGCTGCACCGTAAGCCGGGTTGGTGAGGTTCTTGGTAAAAACAGCGATATTCATGGTCGTGAATGTTGAGGCTGGCATGTCATCACGACACCGCCCGTTGGCCCTTCAGTCCGCGTATTCGGCACCGGCCCGGATGATGGGCGCCCACCGATCCATCTCCGAGGCCTGCAGCTTGCGCAGGGGTTCGGGCCTGGCCTCGGCCGGCGTCGCGACCACGGCGGTCAGCTCCGTGAACTTGCGCTGCAGTTCGACGTCGCGCAGGGCCTCGGTCAAGGAAACAGAAAGACGGTCGATCACCGCCTGGGGCGTTCCCTTCGGGGCATACAGACCGTGCCAGACACCGACGTCCACCTTCGGGATACCGCCTTCGGTGAAGGTCGGCACAGAGGCCAGAATCGGCAACCGCTGTTTGGAGGTGACGGCATACGCCTTGACCTTGCCGGTATTCACGAAAGATGCCGAGCTCGATACCTGCTCGCACATGATGTCGATCTGGCCCGTCATCAGGTCGGTCATGGCAAGACCCGCGCCGCGGTAGGCCACCGTCGTCACTTTGGCCTGCAGGGTGGATTGCAACAGCAGGCCGCACAGGTGCGCTGCCGAGCCGATGCCCGAATGGCCCATGTTGACCTTGCTCGGGTTGGCCTTGATGTAGCCCACCAGTTCGGCCAGGTTCTTTGCCGGCATGTCGTTCCTGGCCAGCAGCACCATCGGCACGGTGGCCACGATGCCGACAGGCACCAGGTCTTCCGTGTTGTACGGCATCTTGCGGTACAGCGAGGGCGAGGTCGCCATGCCGAGGTTGTGCAGCAGAAGGGTGTAGCCGTCGGCGGGCGAACGTGCCACCTTCGCCGCCCCCACCGTGCCACCGGCACCCGCGATGTTGTCGACCACCACCGGCTGCTTCAGGTTTTTCTCCATCACATTGGCCAGCGTGCGTGCCAGCACGTCGGTTGGACCACCGGCCGGATACGGCACGTTGAGCGTGACCGGCTTGACCGGGTACGTCTGCGCATGCAGGGGAACGATGGCGGCCAACAGGAAAAGGGCCGCCCCAAGGGAACGCAATTGCACGAAATGTCTCCTCTGTTCTTTTAACGATCCGTGTCTGGAAATCTCAGACCATGCCGCCGTTGGGCTGGATGATCTGGCCATGCACCCAGGACGCCTTGTCGGAGGCCAGGAAAGCCACGACCTCGGCCACTTCTTCGGGCTGACCGACGCGGTTGAACGGGCTCATGCCGGCCGAGCGTGCGATCGCCGCCTCGTCTTTGCCGGCACGGAACAGGTCGGTGTCGACCGGACCCGGTGCCACGCCGTTGACGCGGATCTTGCGGGCACTAAGTTCCTTGGACATGGAACGCAGCAGGCTTTCCACCGCCGCCTTGGTGGCGGTGTAGGGGCCGCCGCCGGGCACGGCCACGCGCACCATGGAGGTGGTCAGGCCGATTATGTTGCCGCCATCCACCACGTTCTTCGCCGCCGCGCTCAGCACGTTGAAGGCGCCGACGATGTTCACCTCCACCAGCTTGCGGAAGTTCTCCGGGTCGAACGTAGCCAGCGGACCGGGCGGCACGTTGATGCCGGCGTTGGCCACCACGCAATGCGGCGCGCTGCCGAAGTCGCGCGCCACGTCGGCAAACACCTGCGCCACTTGCGCGGCCTCACAGATGTTGACGGCATAACCCCGGGTCTTCGCGCTGCCAATGGTGGCAGGCAGGTCAGGGGCGCTGGTGACGTAGGTATACGCCACGTCGTAACCGCTTTCGGCCAGCTTCTGCACACAGGCCGCGCCAATGCCGCGCGTGCCACCAAATACGAGTGCAATCTTCTTGCTCATGAAATCTCCAATCCGTCGTTTATCCAGTTATCTATTCGGGGGAAGGCGGCCACAGGCCGACTCAGGGGGGCTTACGGCTTCCACGGCTTGCCGAACAGCGGCTCCTTGTAGGGAATCGGGGGCAGCTGCCAGGTGCCGGTAGAGGGCGGACGCACATCGGCGTCGACGTGCACATCGATCACGCAGGGACGTTTGTTCTTCAGCGCCTGCTGCACCGTCACGCCCAACTCCTGCGGGCGCGTCACGGTGTAGCCGTCGGCGCCGCAGGCGCGGGCCCAGGCGGCGAAGTCGGGGTTGTAGCGCTCGCCGGTTTCGCCGTTGTAGAAAGCGGTGCCGATCTCGCGGCCGTTGAACAGGCCGTACTGCAGGTCGCGAATCGCGCCCCAGGCAAAGTTGTTCCAGATGATCCAGACCACCGGCAGTTTGTGCTCGACCGCCGTGCACAACACATAGGGCGCCATGGTGAAACCACCGTCACCGACCACGGCGACGCAGGGCCGGTCGGGCGCCGCGAACTGTGCCCCCATCACGCCGCAGACGCCAAAGCCCATGCTGGAATAACCCCAGCTGTTGAGCATGCTCTGCGGGCGTTTGGCCTGCCAGAACTGCATGAACCAGTTGTGGTGCACGCCGGAATCGAGCGCGAGGATCACGTCGTCGGGCAGCACTTTCTGCAGCGTGCCCACGACGAATTCGGGGCGCAGCGGGCTGGTGGAATCGCCGAAGTGCGGGCGCACGAAGGCCTCCCACTGACCCTGCCAGCCCTGCACCTGCGCCAACCAGGGTGCGTAGCGTGTGGCCGTGATTTCCGCGCGGGCCGGCAGCGCGTTCAGCAGCTGGCGCGTGAACACCTTCACGTCGGCCATGACGCCCAGCGTGGGTGCGTAGTTGCGGCCCAGCTCCTGCGGATCGATGTCCACATGCACCAGCTTCGTTTTGGGGAAATTCCAGGAATACCCGTCGTGCCAGCTGGACGAGCTGCGGTCGTCGAAACGCGTGCCGAGCGTGATCACCAGGTCCGAACGGCGGCCGGCCTCGTTGGCCGGGTAGGCCCCGTTGCGGCCGATGAAACCCAGCGCCAGCCGGTGGTCGCCACGGATCGCGCCCATGCCGTTGGGCGAGGTGATGACCGGGATGCCCAGCTTCTCCGCCAGCTCGGTGATCTCGGGGCCAGCCTCGGACAGCGTGGCGCCGTGGCCGATGAACAGCACCGGCTGGTGCGCGGCGGCCAGCAGGTCCAGCGTGGTCGCCACGTCCAGGTCGTTGGCACCCGGACGGTGCGCGCGGTGGATGTTGGAGGGCGCCGGCGGCTCGACGTCGTCCTCTTCCTGGTAGACGTTGTAGGGAATGTCCAGGTTCACCGGGCCGGGGCGGCCGGTCACCATGGTGTCCATGGCCTGGCGCAGGGCCAGCGGCAGCATGTCCACGCGCGTGGGCTGGAAGGCGCGCTTGACCACCGGGCGCATCACCTGCGCGAAATCGGCCTGGTTGTGCTTGTACAACTCCTGGAACGGCGCGCGGTTGTGCTGCGAGGTCGGCACGTTGGACGTGATGCACATGAAGGCCGAGGAGTCCGACAGCGCCGTGGCGCAGGACATCACCATATTGGCCGAGCCGGGGCCGGTGGAGGTGAGCGTGGCCACCGGCTTGTGCTTGACGCGGAAGTAGGCATCGGCCATGTGGCCGGCACACTGCTCGTGGCGCGGCGAGATCAGCTTGAGCTCGTCCTTCACGTCGTACAGCGCATCCAGGATGCCGACATTGCCGTGGCCGCAGATGCCGAAGATATACGGCACCTTCTCCTGAACCAGATATTGGGCGATCAGTTCGCCACCTTTCATCTTGGGCATAGCTAACTCTTTTCTTTCGGGTATCAGGCAGTCGTGAAAGTCACGATACGCTCTTCGGTCATCTCGTGCACCGCATAGTGCGGACCTTCACGGCCAAAACCGCTGTCTTTCGAACCACCGTAGGGCATCAGGTCCACACGCGAGCTGGAGGTCTCGTTGATGTGCACACCGCCCACTTCCAGCTGCTGCGCTGCGGCCAGCGCGTCGCCCAGGCGGTTGGTGAAGAGGCCGGTGGCCAGGCCAAAGGGCGTGGCGTTGACGCGCTCGATCGCCTGGGCCAGCGTCTTGAACGGCACGATGCAGACCACCGGGCCGAAGATCTCGCAACAGCCGACGTTCATGGTGTCGCTGATGTTGGTCAGCAAGGTGGGCGGCACCACGGCCCCCTGGCGTGGACCACCCGCCAGCAGCCTGGCACCCTTGGCCACGGCTTCCTGGATCCAGGCGTCGATGCGGATGGCGTTGTCCTCGCTGATCACCGGGCCGACAAAGGTCTTGGGGTCCTGCGGATCACCGTACGGCAATTCCCTGACGAGTTGCGCCAGGCGTGTCTCCACGTCTTTTTGCAAGGACTCGTGTACCAGCAGCAGCTGCACCGAGGTGCAGACCTGGCCCGCTTTGCGGAAACCGGCGTTGACGACCTTGGGCAAGGCCATGTCGAGCCTGGCGTCATCGCACACGATGGTGCAGGCGATCGAGCCCAGCTCCATCTGCGTGCGGCGCAAGCCGGCCGCCTGCTGGATCTTGCGACCCACCTCGGTGCTGCCGGTGAAGGCGAAAAAGCGCACGCGCTCGTCGTCCTGCAGGTGTTTGACCACCTCGGCGCTGCCATGCAGCACCGACAGGAAACCGGGGGGCATCCCTGCTTCGAGCAGCACCTCGGCCAGCAGGCAGGCGGTCAGCGGCGTGTAGGACGAGGGTTTGAGGATGACGGCATTGCCGGCGGCAAACGCCGGCGCCACCTTGTGCGTCACCGTGTTGAGCGGCGAGTTGAACGGCGTGATGGCAGCCACCACGCCCAGCGGCACACGCAGGGTGAAGCCCAGACGGCCAGCCGCACCTGGGGCGCCGGCCAGCGGAATCACATCACCGGCCAGGCGGCGCGCTTCCTCGGCCGACAGTTTCAGGGTCTGCAGGCAACGGCGCACTTCGCCCGCCGCATCCGACTGCGTGAAGCCGGCTTCCAGCTGCATGGTGCGCACGAACTCGTCGCTGCGCGCTTCCAGCAGCTGGGCGGCACGGTCCAGCACCAGGCCCCGCTCGTAGGCCACCGGGGCACCCCGGCGGAAGGCAGCGTGCGCCACGTCCACGGCGTGTTTCACCTGTCCGGCGTCGGCGGTCGTCACCGTGGCGCAGGGTTGCAGCCGGAACTTGTCACGCACCGAGACGCGCGGCCCCGCACCTTCAACCCACTGGCCATCGACCAGCAGGCCGTAGGTGGCGGGTGCTGTCGTGTCGAGCACGGCGTTTGCCTTGCGGTCCATCAGCGCATCTCCTCTTCGTCGTCGGCCGGGGTGGTGATCACCAGGAACACCAGGCCGTTGGTGCCGGTGTTGGTGAAGCTGTGGCGGATGCCCGGCGGCACGTAGACGTAGTCATGCGGACGCATCAGGTGTTTGGCGTCGTCGAGCGTGAGGATGCCTTCGCCTTCGAGCACGTAGTAGACCTGCTCCTGCACCTTGTGCACGTGCTCGCCCACATAGGCGGCCGGCGCATAGCGCGAGATGCGGAAGTCGACACGCGAGCTACCCGTGGTGGTCGGGCCGGCCAGCTCCTTGGACAGGGCCCCCCCGAAATGTCCGGGGTACTCCTTCCAGGGCATGTTGGCCATCTTCTCCAACAGAAGTCGGAGCTCTTGTTTTTGTTTCATGGTGCTTCCTCTGAGATGCGGGGTTTCTGGCTTTAGAGCCACAGGATTTTTTTACGGTAGTCGAGGTCGGTCAGCAGCGGCTCGGCCGGACCTTCATGGAACACGGCACCGCGCTCAAGCGCATAGACGCGGTCGGCCAACGCCAGCACCAGGTCGAGGTTGTGCTCGACGATGACAATGGACACCTGCTGGCGCAGCTTGTCGAACACGGTGAACAGCTCTTGCACCACGGTCGGTGCCAGGCCCTCGAAGGGCTCGTCCAGCAGCAGCAGCTTGACGTTGCCCGACAGCGCGCGTGCCACCGCCACCATCTGCTGTTCACCGCCCGAGAGGTAGTCGGCCGCGACGTTCATGCGCTCCTTGAGGCGCGGGAAGTACTCGAGGATCTTGTCCTCGGTCCACACGACGCCGGTCTTGCCGTCCGTCGGGCGTGCCAGCCGGCCCAGCGCCAGGTTCTCCGCCACCGTCATGCCGGCGAACAGGCCGCGGCCCTGCGGCACGTAGCCGATGCCCAGCCGCGCGATATCCGGCGCGCTCAGGCCCGCGATCTCGCGACCGTTGAAAACCACGTGACCACTGGCCGGCGGCACCAGACCCACCAGGCTTTTGAGCAACGTGGACTTGCCGGCGCCATTGCGCCCCAGCAGTGCCACGATCTCGCCCTCGCGCACCTGCAGGCTGGCATCGTTCAGGATGTGGCTCTTGCCGTAGAAGGCGTTGACCTTGTCGAAATCCAGTACCAGCGGCCGGTCACCCGCAGCCATGCTGGAGCGGCCCGTCACGGGCGGCGTGCCGGTGCCGGTGTAGATCTCCTGCACGCGCTGGTCGCGGCGCACCTCGTCGGGCGTGCCGCTCATCAGCACCTCGCCCTGGTTCATCACCGTCACACGGTGCGAGAAGGCCAGCACGCGGTCGATGTCGTGCTCGACGATCAGCACCGGGATGTTGCTGGCAATCGTCGTCACCAGGCGCGAAACGCGCTCGCGCTCGGCCGCCGCCAGACCCGCCAGCGGCTCGTCCATCAGCAGCACCTGTGGTTTGGAGCCCAGCGCAATGCCGAGGTCCACCAGGCGCTGGCCGCCGTAGGACAGGTCACCGCCACCCACCTCTTCCATGCCCTGCAGGCCGAGGAACTTCATGAGTTCGGCGGTCTCGGTGTGGATCTCGGGGTAGCTGTCGATGTCGGACCAGAAATCAAAACGCGCCGGGTGCCGCGCCTGCAGCGACAGGCGCAGGTTTTCGTAGATGCTCAGACCCTTGAACAGGTTGGTGATCTGGAAGGAGCGGGCCAGGCCCTGCTGGCAGATGCGCTCGGGCGGCAGATGCTGGATGTCCTGGCCGTGCAGGCGCACCGTGCCGGTGTCGGCCATGAACATGCCCGAAATCAGGTTGAAGGTGGTGGTCTTGCCGGCGCCATTGGGGCCGATCAGCGCATGGATCTGGCCGGCTTCCACCGTCAGGCTGTTCTCGCGCACGGCCTGGATGCCGCCGAAGTGTTTGCTGATGCCCCGGGCTTCCAGCACCGCCCCTTCGATGCGTTTGGGACGCAGGAACTCGGGCAGCGACAGGCCTTCGTAGATCTTGCGCTTGCTCATCGCCGCGCCGTCTTCCGGCGCGGGACGGAAACGACGCTGAAGCTGGGCCCAGATGCCGGTCAGCCCTGCGGGGGAAAAGACGATGAAGCCGACGAAGATCAGGCCGAAATACAGCAGCCAGTTGTCGGTATAGATCGAGAACAGCTCCCGGAACAGCAGGAAAAACAGCGCTCCCAGGGCCGGGCCCAGGAAGCTGCGCATGCCACCGATCACCACCATGGCCAGGAACTCGCCCGAGAAGGCCACGGTGGTGGATTCCGCGGCCGCCAGGCGGTGCAGGAAGACCAGCAGCCCGCCGGCCAGGGCCGTCACCGTGGCCGAGATCACGAAAGCCAGCAGCTTGTACTTGTCGGTGTCGTAACCCTGGAAGGTGGCTCGCTGCTCGTTCTCGCGGATGGCCGTGAGAACATGACCGAAGGGCGAGCGCACCACGCGCAGCAGGGCGTAGACCACGGCCAGGGCGATCACGGCCACCACGATGTAGAAATTCAGGTGGTTGTCCAGGCTGATGGGGCCCAGCGAACCGCGCTCGATGCCACCCAGGCCGCCTTCGCCGCCGGTCAGCGCCGTCCAGCGAAAGGCAGTGGCAAAGGTCAGCGCGCACAACGCCAGCGTCAGCAGCGAGAAGTACACCCCCTTGCGGCGCAGGATCAGGAAGCCCACCACCAGCGACAGCGCGGCCGTGAAGACCACCGAGAACAGCAGCGGCAGCCACATCTGGTTCGGGAACCAGTGCAGATGGGCCAGCGCCGCGGCATAACCACCGATGCCGAACCAGGCGCTGTGGCCGAAGGAGACCAGCCCGGTGTAACCCACCAGCAGGTTCAGGCCCATGGCGGCCAGCGCCAGCAGCACGACCACGGTGGCCACGTCATACGTCAGGCCGATGCCGAGCAGGGCCACCGGCAGCAGCACCAGCGCCGCGGCGGCGATCCACAGGGGACGGTATTTGGGATTCAGGAAAGCACTCATTCTTGTTTTACTCACTCGAAACGCTCGATGCGCTCGCCCAGCAGGCCGCGCGGCCGGAACATCAGCACGAGGAACATCAGGATGTACATGGAGGCCTCACCTGCGGCCGGCACGAAGTAGATGGTGATGCCGCGCACCACCCCCACCAGCACCGCCGCCAGCACCACCCCCCAGAAGCTGCCCAGGCCACCGATCACCACCACCACAAAAGCCACGGTCATGATCTCGGTGCCCATGGCCGGGTGCACGATGGCAATCGGCCCGAACAGCACACCACCCAGCGCGGCCGTGGCCACGCCCAGCATCACGATGGCCGTCATGTAGGGCTGCAGCTTGATGCCCAGCACCGCCACCATGTCGGGTTTCTGCACCCCGGCCCGCACCACACGACCAAACGAGGTCTTGTGCAGCAGCAGCCAGATGCCCCCCATCACCGCGATCACCACCGCGAGGATGAAGAGCCGGTACTTGGAGAACATGAAGTCGCCCAGCAGCACATTGCCCTTGAAATCGGGCGGCATGTTCGAGGGCAGCGGGGCCGAGCCCCAGATCATGCGCAGCGCCTGCTCGGCCACCATGGCCAGGCCGAAAGTCACGAGCAGGCTGAGGATGGGGTCGGCCGTGTAGAAGCGGCGCAGCAGGTAGCGCTCGAACACGATGCCCAGCAGCGCCACGAGCAGCGGCGTGACCAGGATGCTGGCCCCGAAGCCGACGTGCTTGATGACTTCCAGCGAGACGTAGGCGCCGATGGCATAAAAAGCGCCATGCGCCAGGTTCACGATGCCACCGACGCTGAAGATCAGCGACAGTCCGAGGGCAAGCAACAGGTAGTAGCCACCGAGCACGAGGCCGTTGACGACCTGCTCAAGCAAGAAAGTGATTTCCATAACAAACCGGAGAGAGGAGAAAAAAGGCAGCGTTCACCTGAACGCGGCCTGCACGGCCGGAGCCTGCGTGGCGGCAGGCCCCGGCTGCGGGTTCATGTCACATCTTGCAGGTACTCTCTGCCTTGGCGGGTGCCAGCTTGTCCAGCGGCTCATTGGCCGCGGGCACCGCCTCGCCAAAGAGCAGAAAGTCCTGCTTGTTCCTGGCCTGGCCCTTGGGTTTGACGGTGAAGGGATAGGCCTCCTGCATGAGCTGGTGGTCCCAGCTGCGGAAGTAGGCCTTGCGCGCCTTCAGGATGTCGAACTGCGCCTCGGACTCGAAGTAGGCAATCAGCTTGTCCGTGTCCACCGACTTGGTGGCCGTGATGGCCTGCGCCAGCATCTTGAGCGAGACGTACTCGATCCAGGCGTGGTTCTCGGGAATGCGACCGTACTTCTGGGTGAACTTCTGCACGAAAGCCTGCGAGCCCGGCGTCTTGAGCTCGTGGTGCCACACCGTGGGCCAGTAGCCCCCCAGGTTGCCCTCGCCCGCAGCCCAGGCGTCGGCCGTGTTGAGGTTGAAGCCGGCCACCGGATACGTGAGGCCGAACTCCGAATACTGCTTGACGAAGTTGGTCACCTGGTTGCCGCCCAGGTTGGTGGCGATGAGGTCAGGTCTGGCCTGGCGGATCTTGAGCAGCTGCGGGCTGAAGTCGGTCAGGTCGGTCGGCACCAGCTCGTCGCCGATCACCGAGCCGCCATTGCGGGTGAAGAAGTTCTTGGCGGCGCGCGACAGATCGTGGCCGAAAAGGTAGTCGGAGGTCAGCGCATAGATCTTCTTGCCCTTGACCAGCCCTTCGCGCAGCAGCGCCTCGCCCGCGGCGTTGACCATCACCGTGACCGGGATGTCGACGTGGAAGGTGTAGCGGTTGCAGTCCTTGTTGCGCAGGGCATCGGAACGCGCGCCGATGCTCATGAACAGCTTCTTGTTGCGCGCCGCCACCTGCGAGATGGTCAGCGCCGAGGCGGAGTTGATCTCGCCCATCAGCACGGCAACGTTGTCGCGCTCGATCATGCGCTGTGCCTTCTGGGAAGCCACCTGCGGGTTCACCGAATCCTCGCTCATCAGCTCGATCTGGCGGCCCAGCAAGCCGCCGGCGGCGTTGATCTCCTCGGCCGCCATCTTGATGCCCTGCTGCGCGTACTCGCCCAGGGCACCCAGGAAGCCCGTCATGGGCGTCAGGTGGCCGATCCGGATCGGGCCCGACTGCGCCCCCACCAGGGCCGGAAAGCCGAGTGCGGCACTGCCAGCCACCAGGGCACCGGTCTTGAGCATGGTGCGGCGCTGGCTCGCTAGCGCCTGGGCTTCAACCTTTTTCTGCTTCGATTCCATGATGTTGTCTCCTGTAGGTATGGGTATGCAATGGAAAGCGAAGCCGATGATAGGAAGTCGCCGTCATTCTGGAAAATACTGTTTTCCGAGATGGGGTATATCTATTTCTTATACCCAGGCATCCTCAAAAACTTATAGGATCGCCCGATGGACCTGCGTCAACTCAAGTACTTCGTACAGATCGTCGAAAGCGGCAGCCTGGCCAAGGCCTCGCGCCAGCTCTACATCGCCCAGCCGGCGCTCAGCCAGCACATCGCCAAGCTGGAGGCCGAGGTCGGCAAGCCGCTGTTGATCCGCACCGCCAAGGGCGTGACGCCGACCGAGAACGGCGCGGCCCTGCACCACCACGCGCGCTTCATCCTGCGCCAGCTCGACCAGGCGCTCTCCATCGCGCGCCAGGAGCCCGGCACGGTGCACGGCATGGTCTCGGTCGGTCTGGCGGCCACCACGGTGTGTGCGGTAGGCGTGCCCTTCATGCGCCGCATCCGCGAGAAATACCCCGGCATCGTGCTCAACGTGGTGGAGGGCATGAGCGGCCACCTGGCGCAGATGATGCGCATGGGCCAGCTCGACCTGGCCATCCTGTTCAGCCGCGACGCCGTGCCCGACCTGCCGGCCGAGCCGCTGGTGGAAGAGGAACTGTTCGTCATGCTGCCCGAAGACAGTGACCTGGTGCCACCGCGCCGCATCAAGCTCAGTTGCGAAGACACCGCCGTGCTGCCGCTGGTCCTGCCCACCGGCATCCATGGCCTGCGCCGTCGCATCGCTGCCGAGTTCGAACAGCGCAATCTGGCCTTGCACGTGGTGGCCGAAATCGACTCGCTCTCGCTGCTGATGACCTGCGTACGCGATGGCATGGGCGCCACCATCAAGCCCATGTCGGCTGCGCTGCTCGAAGGCCGCATGCGCGAAGGCTGGCGCACGCTGGCTTTTTCGGACGCCGACATGAAACGCCCCAACTTTCTCTATTCGGTCGACCAGGACCGCCTTTCTCCCGCCGCCGCCGCCGTGCGCGGCGAGCTGCGCGAGACGGTCAAGCAACTGGTGCAAAGCGGAACGTGGAAAGGGGTCAACCTGCTCTGAGCAGGCCGCCCCCAGGCGCGCTTACTTGAACGCGGCCACGCCGGCCTTGGCCGCCACCTCATCCTGCGAACCGGTGCCGCCGGAGCAGCCGATGGCGCCGGCAATCCTGCCGCCATCCACCAGCAAAATGCCACCGCGCGAACCGATCACATCGTTCAGCGTCATCAGGTAGTTGTTGCCGCCCTGGATGCCGGCTTCGAACGCCTTGGTCTCGCGACGGTACTTGGCCGAGGCACGGGCCTTGTGCAGGGCAATGTCGATCGACGCGAGCTGCGCGCCATCCTGGCGCTTGAACGACACCAGGTTGGCACCGGAGTCGACCACGGCGCACACCAGCTTCCAGCCGCGGTTCCTGGACTCGGCCAGGGCGGCATTCAGCACGGCATCGGCGCGGTCCAGGCTCACCGGGGCACCGTAGGGCACGTCGAAGGGCATTTTTTCGGGGACTGCGTCCATCGGGTTGGGCTGCTGGGCGTGGCTGGCGGTGGCTGCCAGCAAGGTGATCGCCAGCGGAAGAAGAAATGAGGTGCGCTTGTTGAACAGCATGGCTTGTCTCCTGTTTGTGTTGTGCCAAAGATGTGACCATCCCGGGCAGCACCTTATGGCGCCGCCCTGGAGGGTCGCAATGTAGACAGGATCGACGCCGCGGCCCATGCACCCCGCCGCATGGGGGCATCATTTTTTGTGATGGAGAAGGTCCGGCGGGTGCCTCAGCCGTCCACCAGCGCCGCGCCGACCCAGCGCCCCGAGCGCACCAGCTCGCGTGCGCAGTCGGCCAGCACGACACGTGTGGCCAGCGCCGCTGGCGACAGCTCGTCGTCCGACAGGCTGCACAGGGCATTCACGCGCCGCGCCTGCGGGTCGGTGATCTCCGCCAGATGGAAGCGTTGCTGCGCGTCGGCAAACCGCCCCACCGCCGCCCAGGGCTGCAAGGTGTGGCCAAGGCCGGTATCCACCGCGTCCATCAGCATCGGCAGCGAGTCGATTTCCGCCACCACGCTGGGCTGGAAACGCGCCCGGGCAAACACCGCATCCAGCGTGCTGCGCAGGCCGTGGCTGCCGGTCGGCAGGATCAGCGGCTCGCCCTTGAGCTGGGCCATGCGAATTTTGGCCGGCGCCTTGACCGGCAAGCTCTGGCGCGAACGGATGAAAAACAGCTTCTCTTCCAACAGCGGCATCACGCTCCAGCGCCGCGCCGAGTGGGTGTCGAACAGCACCGCCAGATCGAGCTGGCGCGCATTCAGCATGGCCGTAATGTGGCCCGAGAGGCTTTCCACCATGTGCAGCCGCACATCAGGGTAGCGCGCGCGCATGGCGCGCATCAGCGGCACGCCGAGCACCGAGGCCGTGGTGGGCGCCAGGCCGACGCTGACCGAGCCCGTCAGCCGCGCCTGCTGCGCGGCGCGCGCCGCCTGCTCGGCATGGCGCAGCGTGAGCTGTGCCTCGCGGAAAAAGGCCAGGCCGGCCTCGGTCGGCACCACGCCCTTGCTGGAACGCTGCAGCAGCCGGGTCGCCAGCTCGCTCTCCAAGCGGCTGATCTGCTGGCTCAGGGCCGACTGCACCATGTCGAGTTCCAGCGCGGCACGGCTCATGCTGCCGAGTTCGACCACTCGCACGAAATAGCGAATCTGCCTGAGTTCCATAAAAGCCCGTCATGCGCCCTTGTTTGTCATGGCGGGGATAATCGCATACCTATGAGCAAGTCAGGCAAACAGCGGGTCGTGGTGGGGTTGAGCGGGGGCGTGGACTCCGCGGTGAGCGCGTACCTGCTCAAACAGCAGGGTTACGAGGTCATCGGCATCTTCATGAAGAACTGGGAAGATGACGACAACTCCGAATACTGCTCCTCCAACATCGACTTCGTCGACGCCGCCGCCGTGGCCGACGTGATCGGCATCGAGATCGAGCACGTCAACTTTGCCGCCGAGTACAAAGACCGCGTGTTTTCGGAGTTTGTGCGCGAGTACCAGGCTGGCCGCACACCCAACCCCGACATCCTGTGCAACGCCGAGATCAAGTTCAAGGCCTTCCTCGACCACGCCATGCGCCTGGGTGCCGAGAAGATCGCCACCGGTCACTATGCCCGCGTGCGGCTGAACGAGGCGACCGGCAAACATGAATTGCTCAAAGGCCTGGACCCGAGCAAGGACCAGAGCTATTTCCTGCACCGGCTGAACCAGGCGCAACTGAGCAAGACGCTGTTCCCGGTGGGTGAACTGCACAAGACCGAGGTGCGCCGCATCGCAGCCGAGATCGCCCTGCCGAATGCCAAAAAGAAGGACTCCACCGGCATCTGCTTCATCGGCGAACGGCCGTTCCGCGAGTTCCTGAACCGCTACATCCAGAAGGAACCGGGCCCCATCAAGGACGGCACACCCGCGCCCGGCGACAAGGCTTATGGCCGCGTCATCGGCAACCATGTGGGCCTGAGTTTCTACACCCTGGGTCAGCGCCAGGGGCTGGGCATCGGCGGCATCAAGGCCAAGGGCGCGCAAAAGGGCGGCGGCGAACACGCGCCCTGGTTTGTGGCGCGCAAGGACATGGAGAAGAACACGCTGTGGGTGGTACAGGGGCACGAGCATCCCTGGCTGCTGTCGCATCAGCTGCACGCGCTGGCCGCGAGCTGGGTGGCCGGTGAGCCGCCGACACCGGGCGCCATGGCCGCCAAGACGCGTTACCGGCAGGCCGATGCGGCGTGCACCATCGGTGGCATTGAAGGCAAGGCGTTCAGCCTGACTTTCCCGCAGGCGCAGTGGGCAGTGACGCCGGGGCAGTCGGCCGTGCTGTATGACGGCGAGGTGTGCTTGGGCGGCGGCGTGATCGATTTAGCTAACTGAGCATTTGAACCATATGTCTGGCAATCACATGATCGCCGTATGTGACATCCTGGGGTTTAAATCCCTTGTCGAACGCTCACCCCTTGAATCAGTTGTTAACGATTCATTAGCTTGGTTTAGACGCGCGCTGCATCACTCGATGCACAAGAGTAAATTTCCACCAACACCACAACCGACAGCCGATCTGTACACACACCCGAATATTGGCGTTGCTTGGTTTTCCGACACCGTTTTATTTTTCACGAAACAAGATACCGACGAAGCAGTCAGAGAATTGTTTATGACCGTTGGGTGGCTTCTATTCGAAACAGTACTCGAAGGAACAACCAAAATCCGTGGCGGCATCGCCTACGGCGAAGCTCATATTGATCACGAAAACTCCGTTTTTGTCGGTTCACCTATTGTGGAGGCATATCAGCTTGAGCAAAAGCAGCAATGGGCTGGTGTTGCACTGTCACCTAGTGCCTGTGAACGCATCCCATCAGATGCTCGGACTGGCAAGTATGCTGACTGGTGGGTTACGCCATGGGACGTTCCTCTAAAAAACGGAGAAATCATGCCCACACTTGCCGTGAACTGGAACTGGGGAATTCACCGAGTCGATTGGGCACTCCGCTGGTCTCGCGAGTCCGACGATCCCACACAAGATGCTTGGCTAAAAGACGCTAGTCTTTGTGAGAAATTCATGAATACAAAACGCTTCCATGAAGCTCACTGCCAAAATTGCAGGCAGAGGACCAATCTCATCGACTAGTCAACCCGGACGTTCATACAAAGGATGAACGCTGATCTACTTAAGCACTAGAGCAGTAAAGCGCCGATCGCACTCACCCCATCCGCGCCAGCAGCGTCTCCATATCCTTCATCATGGCCGACAGATCGGCCTTCTGCTCTTCACCCGGGGCCAGGCGCTGCTCCAGCTCCTGCTCCATGAAACAGACCGTCATGCGCAGGTAGGTGCTGTCCAGCGCCTTGCGCACGGCGCTGAACTGCTGGCCGATCTTGAGGCAGGGCTCGCCGTCTTCGATCATGCGCTGGATGCCGCGCAGCTGGCCTTCGGCGCGGCGCAGACGGTTGAGGATTTCGGTGCGCGAGTCACGGTCGGTCAGCACCGTGGGCGCGCAGCCCTCGGCCGCAGCGGTGGCGGCTGGCGTGGCCGTCTTGCGGCCGCGGGTGGCGTCAGCAGGCATGGTGGTGTCCTTCACTTGAGTGGCTGGCCGTCGGCGTCGCGCACCGTGATGCGCACGGGCACACCCTGGCTGACGCTGCTGGCAACAGTGCAGAAGTCTTCGAACTGGGTCAGCACACGGTCCAGGTGTTCCAGCTTGGCGGCCGGCACCCCCAGGGTCAGCACCACGTCCAGCCCCAGCACACGCAGTCGGTTCTGCGCGTTGCGGCCGATCTCGGCCGTCACCTCGCATTGAATCGGCTCCGGTGCCTGCTTGAACTTGCGCAGCGCGAACAGCAGCGAGTCCGACAGGCAGTTGCCCACCGCGGCGGCCAGCAGCTGCACCGGCGTCGGGCCGCGGCCCTGGCCGAGCGGCGGATGTTCGTCACCGAGCAACTTCGGCACGTCGGCACCGAAGTCGATCTCGAACTGGAAGTCCTGCTGCTGGCGCAGCAGCACGCGCGGCTTGCTCTCGCTCATGATGCGCTCCTGCTGGTGTGCTTACTTGGTGCGGCAGACGTCGCCGCCTTCCGGCACACCCAGTTTCTTGAACAGGAAGGCCGGCGGGCAGAAGCCGGTGAAGCCGGACTGGAACAGGTTGAAGCCGGCGAAGGCGGTGACGGCCAGGAACCACTTGCTGACGAAGATCGGGCTGCCTTCGACGCCGAGGGCCAGCGTCAGCATGACAACAAAACCGGCCATGATACGGATGTAGCGTTCAACAGTCATTTCAAAACTCCTTAGGTTGAGGTGGGGGAAACAGGGGGCAGGGACAAGCCGTCTTGCGGCTCGTAACGCTTGCGATAGAACGAGTAATACAGCACCGGGATCACCACCAGCGTCAGCATGGTGGACACCAGGATGCCGAAGATCAGCGAGATGGCCAGGCCGTTGAAGATCGGGTCGTCGAGGATGAAAAAGGCGCCGATCATGGCGGCCAGGCCGGTCAGCGCAATCGGCTGCGCGCGCACCGCGGCCGACTGCACCACGGCGTCCTTGAAGGCCATGCCCTGCTTGACCTGCAGCTCGATGAAGTCCACCAGCAAAATGGAATTGCGCACAATGATGCCCGCCAGCGCGATCATGCCGATCATGGAGGTGGCGGTGAACTGCGCGCCCAGCAGGGCATGACCCGGCATGACACCGATGATGGTCAAAGGAATCGGCGCCATGATGACCAGCGGTGTGGTGTAGGAGCGGAACTGCGCCACCACCAGCAGGTAGATCAGGATCAGGCCCACGCCGTAGGCGGCGCCCATGTCGCGGAAGGTCTCGTAGGTGATCTGCCATTCGCCGTCCCACTTGATGGCGTACTGGCGGAAGGTGTCGGCCGGCTGGCGGATCCAGTACTCGCCCAGCTCACCGGTGCCCGGCAAGGCAGCAGCGTCCAGCTTGGGGCGAATGGCGAACAGGCCGTACAGCGGCGAATCGAGCTTGCCGGCCATGTCGCCGAAGACATAACTCACGTTCGCCAGGTCCTTGGTGAAGAGCGGCTTGTCGATGACACCGCGCTCCACGCGCACCAGTTCCGACAGCGGCACCAACTGTCCGTTGGCGGCGCGCATGGGCAATGCCAGCACGGTGTCCAGCCCGACCTGCGATTCGCGCGGCAGTTGCAGGCGCACCGGCACCGGGTACTTGGACTGGGCGTCGTGCAGGTAGGCGGCGTCGGCGCCCGACAGGGCGGCCGAGACCGTCTGGGCCACAGCCGCCACCGGGATGCCGAGCGACTCGGCACGCTGGCGGCGCACACGCAGGTAGGCACGCGGCGCATCAATTTTCAGCGAGGTGTCGATGCCGACGATGTCGGCCGTTTCGCCAAAGGCCTTGGCAATGCGCAGGGCCAGTTGCTGGCGGCCGGCTTCATCGGGGCCATAGACCTCGGCCACCAGCGGGCTCATCACCGGCGGGCCGGGCGGCACTTCCACCACCTTGATGCGCGCGCCATGGCGCTGGCCGATCTCTTCCAGCGCCGGACGCAGGCGCTGGGCGATCACGTGGCTCTTGTCATCACGGTGGTGCTTGTCGACCAGGTTCACCTGCAGGTCGCCCTGCTCGGCCTCGGCGCGCAGGTAGTACTGGCGCACCAGGCCGTTGAAGGTGATGGGCGAGGCGGTGCCGGCGTAACCTTGCAGGTCCAGCACCTCGGGTTGCTGCGCCAGGAAAGCGCCCAGCTCGTGCAGGGTGGCTGCGGTGTCTTCCAGCGGCGTGCCGGCCGGCATTTCCACCACCACCTGGAACTCGCTCTTGTTGTCGAAGGGCAGCATCTTGAGCACCACCCACTGCACCACGGTCAGACCGACCGACAGCAGCAGTGCCGCCATGATGCCGGCCAGCAGCTGCCAGCGCTTGCGCGCGTTGGCCAGGAACGGCGTCAGCAGGCGGGTGAAGAGATGTTGCAGCTTGGGGCCCAGACCACCCGCCGCCGCTTCGTGGCCGTGCGATGCGTCGTGCGGTTTCATCAGCTTCAGCGCCAGCCAGGGCGTGACGGTGAAGGCAATCGCCAGCGAGATCGCCATGCCCAGGCTGGAGTTGATCGGGATCGGGCTCATGTAGGGCCCCATCAGGCCGCTCACGAAAGCCATGGGCAGCAGCGCAGCAATCACCGTCAGCGTGGCCAGAATGGTGGGGCCGCCCACTTCGTCCACCGCACGCGGAATGATGTCGCGCAGCGAATCGCCGGGCGTGAGCTGCTGGTGGCGGTGGATGTTCTCCACCACCACGATGGCGTCGTCCACCAGGATGCCGATGGAGAAGATCAGCGCAAACAGCGACACGCGGTTGAGCGTGAAACCCCAGGCCCAGGAGGCAAACAACGTGGCCGTCAGCGTCAGGATCACGGCAGCGCCGACGATCACCGCCTCGCGCCGGCCGAGCGCGAAGCCCACCAGCAGGATCACCGAACCAGTGGCGAAGGCCAGTTTCTGGATCAGCTTGTTGGCTTTTTCTGCGGCTGTTTCGCCGTAGTTACGCGTGATGCTGCTTTCGATGTTGGCCGGGATCACCGTGTTCTTCAACGCGGCCACGGCCGCGTTGGCGGCGCGTGCCACGTCGACCGCGTTCTCGCCGGGTTTCTTGGTCACGGTCAGCGTGATGGCGGGGTACACCTGGCCCGCTGCAACCGCCGCATCCTGCGGCGTTGCCTTGTCTGTCACCGTTGCCGCTGCGCCCGGCGTGAACCAGACGTAACGCTGCGGCTGCCGCGCACCGGCTTCAATGCGCGCCACTTCGCGCAGGTAAACCGGCACACCGCGGTTCACACCCACCACCACATCACCCACATCCTGCGCCGAGCGCAGGAACTCGCCGGCTTCGACCGTTAGCATCTGCGGCGTCTGCGACTGGGTATCGAGCACACCACCCGCTGGCATGCCGAAGTTGGCTGCGGCCAGCGTCTGCTTCAGGCTCAGCACATCGATGCCGCGCTCGCGCAGGCGCGTCGGGTCCAGCCAGACGTGGACCGCCTGGCCCGGGCCGCCGATGGTCTGCACCTCGCGCGTGCCGGGCACGCGCTTGAGTTCGGTTTCCACCTCGTGCGCCACGCGTTCCAGTTCGTTGGCCGGCAGCGCCTCACGGCTCCACAGCGTCACGGCCAGCACCGGCACGTCGTCGATGCCCTTCGGTTTCACAATCGGCGTGAGCGTGCCGAGGTCGCGCGGCAGCCAGTCCTGGTTGGCATTGAGCACGTCGTACAGGCGCACCAGCGCCTCGGTGCGCGGCACCCCCACCTTGAACTGCACTGTCAGCACGGCCAGTCCGGGCCGGGCCACCGAATAGGTGTGCTCGATGCCGGCAATCTGGCTGAGCGCCGCTTCGGCCGGGCGTGCCACCATGTTCTGCACGTCGGTGCTGCTGGCCCCGGGGAAGGGAATCAGCACATTGGCCATGGTCACGTTGATCTGCGGCTCTTCCTCGCGCGGCGTCACCAGCACGGCAAACAGACCCAGCAGCAAAGCGACCAAGGCCAGCAGCGGTGTGATGGCGTTGGCCTGGAAGGCCGCCGCGATGCGGCCAGAGACGCCCAGCCTTTCGGCCAGCCCCGTGTTGTGTTCAGTGTCTTTCATCGCAACCTCAACGTTGGGCGGCAACCGCACCCGCCAGACCAGCCTTGATCGAATCGACGGCCACGCGGTCACCGGCTTTCAGGCCGGCCACGATTTCGATGCCGTCGGCACCATGGTCGGCCCCCAGGCGCACGGCACGCAGCACGAAGCCCTTGTCAGCCGCCACATAAACGGCGGTCAGTTCACCGCGGCGCAACACGGCTGCCGCCGGCACTACCATGCGATTGGCCTGGCCGCCGACAAAACGCACCCGCACCTGCTGGCCCGGCAACAGGTTCTGCGTGACCTTGGGCGATAGTTCCAGGCGCCACTCCACCGTCTGCGACACCGGGTCCGCCGAGGGCATGGCGCTGCGCGCCACCGGTGTCACCCACTCGCTGCCCAACTGCACTTCAATCTGGCGGGCCTGACTGGTGACATCGGCGCGAGAGGCCGGCACCTGCACCACGGCCCGCAAGGGCTGGGGGGCATACACCGTGACGATCGGTTTGCCCGGCACCGCCAGGTCGCCGGCTTCGACATGGATCTGCAGCACCCAGCCGTCGTACGGCGCGGTGACACGGGTGTAACCCTGCGACAGCGCCGACTGGCGCGCGCCGGCGCTGGCCTGCTCACGGCCGGCCTGGGCGCCCTTGAACTGGGTTTCGGCCATGTCGAGTGCCGCCTTGCTGACGAAGCCCTTGGACTGCAACTCTTTCGTGCGCTCATAGTTGGTTTGGGCGTTGCGCAGTTCGGCTTCGGATTGCGCCACCTGGGCCTGGCTGCGCTGCACACCGACGGCGGCTTCGCGGTCGTCGATGGTGGCCAGCAGCTGGCCGGCCTTGACGCGGTCCCCCATCGTCACCAGCCGCGTCACCACGCGGCCGGCGGTCTGGGCCGACACCACGCTCTGCTTGACGGGCTGGATCACGCCGTCGATCTCGAACCCGGTCGACACGGCGCGCGCCTGGATCTGCACCGTGGGCACCTGCACCCCGCCCTGCGCCCCGGCTGCGGAGACGGCAAACACAGCCAGCCACGGCAGCAGGCGGCGCGTCAGTCCAAGGGAAGAGCAAGATGAATCCATGGTTATCTCCATATACTGGCAGGAGTATACATAAATACCCCCTAGAGTACAAGCACGAGCCACAAAAAAGCCCCATCAGCCTTGCGGCTGCCGGGGCTCGGGCGTTCAGACGAAGCGGAAACGGGTCAGAACGGGATGTCGTCGTCCATGTCGTCGAAGCCGCTCGAAGCCCGGGCCGGAGCCTGGCGCGGTGCCGGGGCGCTGGGCGCCTGACGCGGGGCCGGCGCGGCGCGGCGCGGTGCACCACCCTCGTCGTCAGACGGACCGCCCATGCCTTCGCGCTTGCCCAGCAGCTGCATTTCGGTGGCGATGATGTCCACGGTGTTCTGCTCGTGGCCGTCCTTGTTGGTGAACTTGCCGTACTTCAGACGGCCTTCGACGTAGATCGGCTGGCCTTTCTTTACGTATTCGCCGGCAATTTCGGCCAGACGGTCGTAGAAGGTGACGCGGTGCCACTGGGTGTCTTCGATGGTTTCACCGGTGTTCTTGTCCTTGCGGCGGCTGGAGGTAGCCACACTCACATTGGCCACCGCCTGGCCGGACGGCAGGTAGCGGATTTCGGGGTCGCGGCCGCAGTTGCCGACCAGAATGACTTTGTTGACGGATGCCATGGGGTTTTCTCCAAACTATGGGGCAGATTATGGCGCTTTGGCGGCCATCCGGGACGGTGCTTTCATCGGCCAGGCCACCAACAGCCACAGCACCATGCCGATGGTGCAGGCCACGAACAGGCCCTGCACCCCGGTGGATTTGACCAGCCAGCCGCCGAGCGCACCACCGGCGAAGAAACCGAGCGACTGCAAGGTGTTGTAAACGCCCAGCGCTGCGCCGCGGGCATGCGGCGGCGCGATGCGCGAGGCCAGGCTGGGCTGGCTGGCCTCCAGCACGTTGAAGCCGCAGAAGAAGATGAACAGCAGCACCGCCAGCACACTGATACTCGGCGCTTCGGCAATCCACAGCAGGCCCAGCTGCACCAGGACCACCAGGCCAATGGCCGCGAGGAAGACCGCGCGCAGGTAACCGCGCTTTTCCAGCGGGAACAGGGTGGCGCCCATGACGACAAAAGAGGCCAGCACCGCCGGCAGGTAAACCTCCCAGTGGTCAGCCTTGGGCAGGCCGGCCTGCACCAGCAGGGCCGGAATGGCGACCCACATGGCCAGTTGCACCGCATGCAGGATGAAGACGCCGACATCCAGCCGCAGCAGGCCGGCATGCGTCAACACCTCGGACAGGCGGCCGCGCGGCATGTCCTTGTGCTGCTGCGGCTCCGGCGGCACCAGCCAGATCACCACCGCCGCGCCGGCGAGCGCCAGTCCACCGGTGAAGAAAAACAGGCCCGACAGGCCGATCCAGCTCACCAGCAGCGGCGCCAGCAACAGCGACAGGGCGAACATCAAGCCGATGCTGGCGCCCACCAGCGCCATCGCCTTGGTACGCACCTCGTCACGTGTCTGGTCGGCCAGCAGGGCTGTCACGGCGGCCGAGATGGCGCCGGCGCCCTGCAGCGAACGGCCGAGGGTCAGGCCGGTCAGCGTGTCGGCCAGGGCGGCAACAAAGCTGCCGACGGCGAACAGCAGCAGGCCGGCCACGATGACGCGCTTGCGCCCCAGCCGGTCCGAGGCCATGCCGAAGGGCAGTTGCAGAATCCCCTGGGTCAGGCCGTAGATGCCCATGGCCAGCCCGACCCGGGCCGGATCGTCCCCGCCGGGATAACGCGCCGCCTCCAGCGCGAACACCGGCAGTACCAGGAACAGGCCGAGCATGCGCAGGGCAAAAATGGACGCCAGCGACAGGCTGGCGCGCCGTTCCAACGGGGTCATGGCGCCCGGCTCACGGGCAGTCTGGTGGGAAGACATGGAAGAAGACACTGAAGACAATCCGGCACACAGGCAGCCGTTGCGGACGGCTGGCACAAAAGCGTCGATTGTCTCCGATCCGAACAAAAGCAGCCGGCCAGGTGCGGGAAACCCCGTCTATCTCTATCATGGAGGGTTTTGTTGAAGACGCAACGCCTTGAATTCCACCCCTGACGGCCTCCGCCCCCTGTCCGCACCTGCCGATGAAGGCCAGGGCCGCTATCTGGCCCACGCCCTGCAGCAGCAGGCCATCCACATCCGCGGCGCACGCACGCACAACCTCAAGGGCATCGACCTCGACATCCCGCGCAACAGCCTGGTGGTGATCACCGGCCTGTCGGGCTCGGGCAAGTCGAGCCTGGCCTTCGACACGCTGTACGCCGAAGGGCAGCGCCGTTATGTGGAGAGCCTCTCGACCTACGCGCGCCAGTTCCTGCAGCTGATGGACAAGCCGGACGTGGACCTGATCGAAGGCCTCTCGCCAGCCATCAGCATCGAACAGAAGGCCACCAGCCACAACCCGCGTTCCACGGTCGGCACCGTGACCGAGATCCACGACTACCTGCGCCTGCTGTTCGCGCGCGCCGGCACCCCTTACTGCCCCGAGCACGCCCTGCCGCTGCAGGCGCAGACCGTGAGCCAGATGGTGGATGCCACCCTTGCCTTGCCGGTCGACACCCGGCTCATGATCCTGGCGCCGCTGGCGCGTGAAAAGAAGGGCGAGTTCAGCGAGGTGTTCGAGGACATGCAGGCGCAGGGTTATGTGCGCTTTCGCGTCGACGGCACGGCCTGCAACTTCGACGAACTGCCGACGCTGAAGAAAACCGAGAAACACGACATTGACGTGGTGATCGACCGCCTGAAGGTGCGCGGTGGCGACGACGCGGATGCTGCCGCCTTGCGCCAGCGGCTGGCGGAGAGCTTCGAGGCCGCCTTGCGCCTGGCCAATGGCCGCGCCATTGCGCTGGAGATGGACACGAGCGTCGAACACCTGTTCAACGCCAAGTTCGCCTGTCCGCTGTGCCACTACTCAATCAGCGAACTCGAACCGCGCCTGTTCTCCTTCAACTCGCCGCAGGGCGCCTGCCCGGGCTGCGACGGCATCGGCCAGCAGGAGGTGTTCGACCCGGCACGCGTGGTGGCCTTCCCCTCCCTGAGCCTGGCCAGTGGTGCCATCAAGGGCTGGGACCGGCGCAACGCTTATTACTTCGCCATGCTGGAGAGCCTGGCCAGGCATTACAAGTTCGACCTCGACGATCCGTTCGAGTCGCTGCCCACCAACGTGCAGCAGGTGGTGCTGTATGGCTCGGGTGAAGAAGAGATCAAGTTCAGCTACGTGATGGACTCCGGTGCTTCGCAAGGCAAGAAGGTCAGCAAGAAGCATGTCTTCGAGGGCATCATCCCGAACATCCAGCGGCGCTACCGCGAAACCGATTCGGCCCTGGTGCGCGAGGACCTGGCGCGCCTGCGCGGCACCCAGCCTTGCCCGGCTTGCGCCGGCACGCGGCTGCGCACCGAAGCGCGCCATGTGAAGGTGGGCGAGGGCGAACAGTCGCGCGCCATTTTTGAAGTGAGTCACCTGACGCTGCGCGAGTGCTTCGCCTATTTCGACACGCTGCAGCTGCAGGGGGCCAAGGCCGAGATTGCCGACAAGGTGGTGCGCGAGATCCGCCTGCGCCTGAAGTTCCTCAACGACGTCGGCCTGAACTACCTGAGCCTGGACCGCAGCGCCGAAACGCTGTCGGGCGGCGAGGCGCAGCGCATCCGTCTGGCCAGCCAGATCGGCTCCGGCCTGACCGGCGTGATGTACGTGCTGGACGAGCCCAGCATCGGCCTGCACCAGCGCGACAACGACCGCCTGATCGGCACGCTGCAGCACCTGCGCGACATCGGCAACAGCGTGCTGGTGGTCGAGCACGACGAGGACATGATGCGCGCGGCCGACCACCTGATCGACATGGGCCCCGGTGCCGGCGTGCATGGCGGGCGTGTGGTGGCGCAGGGCACGTACGACGAGGTGAAGGCCAACCCCGACTCGCTCACCGGCCGTTACCTCGCGCACACGCTCAAGATCGCGGTGCCGAAAGAACGCCATGCCCCGGGTGAAGACCAGCTGCAGATCATCGGCGCCAGCGGCCACAACCTGAAGCAGGTGAGCGTGGACATCCCGGTCGGCCTGTTCACCTGCGTCACCGGCGTTTCCGGCTCCGGCAAGTCGACGCTGGTCAACGACACGCTGTACGCCGCGGTGGCGCGCCAGCTCTACCGCGCGCACGACGAACCGGCACCGGTGCAGGAGATCGAGGGCATCGAGCATTTCGACAAGGTCATCAACGTCGACCAGTCACCGATCGGCCGCACACCGCGCTCCAACCCCGCCACCTACACCGGCCTGTTCACGGCGATCCGCGAGCTGATGGCCGAGGTACCGATGGCGCGTGAACGCGGCTACGGCCCGGGGCGTTTTTCCTTCAACGTCGCCGGCGGCCGCTGCGAAGCCTGCCAGGGCGACGGCATGGTGAAGGTGGAGATGCACTTCCTGCCCGACGTCTACGTGCCGTGCGACGTCTGTCACGGTGCGCGCTACAACCGCGAAACGCTGGAGGTGCTCTACAAGGGCAAGAACATCGCCCAGGTGCTGGACCTCACCGTGGAGGCGGCCTACGCCTTCTTCAACGCCGTGCCGACCATTGCACGCAAGCTGCAGACGCTGCTGGACGTCGGCCTGTCCTACGTGAAGCTCGGCCAGTCGGCCACCACACTGTCGGGCGGCGAGGCGCAGCGCGTCAAGCTGGCGCTGGAACTCTCCAAGCGCGACACGGGCCGCACGCTCTACATCCTGGACGAGCCGACCACCGGCCTGCACTTCGCCGACATCGACCTGCTGCTCAAGGTGCTGCACCAGCTGCGTGACGCCGGCAACACCATCGTGGTGATCGAGCACAACCTGGATGTGATCAAGACGGCCGACTGGTTGATCGACATGGGCCCGGAAGGCGGTGCCGGCGGCGGTACCGTGGTGGGCACTGGCACGCCGGAGGCCATCGCGGCCAACCCGGCCAGCCATACCGGGCGCTACCTCAAGCCCCTGCTTGCCGCATGACGGACCGGCACTTCTCGGCCCGCGACTACGCGGCGGCGCTGGGTGTGATCGTCATCTGGGGCCTGAACTTCGTGGCCATGAAGTTCGCGCTGCACGACTTCACCCCGTTCCAGCTCGGCGCCGCACGCTACGTGGTGGCCGTGCTGCCGCTGGTGTTTTTCATCCGGGCGCCGCAGTTGCACTGGAAGTGGGTGCTGCTGTACGGCTTGTGCCAGGGTGTCGGCCAGTTCGGTTTTCTGTTCCTGGCGCTCCAGGTCGGCATGACGGCCGCGCTGGCCTCGGTGCTGATGCAGACCCATGTGTTCTTCACCGCGCTGTTCAGCTTTTTCCTGCTGCACGAGCGCCTGAGCCGCCCGCTGGTGGGCGGCCTGACGTTTGCCGCCCTGGGCCTGGCCTGCTTCGGCATGAACTTCATCGTCGGCACCGCCGGCCTCACCACGGTGAGCGGTCTGCTGCTCAACCTGTGCGCCGCCGCGATGTGGGCTGCCTCCAACATCGTGGCGCGCAAGGCGCAGCAGGCCAGCCCGCACTACGAGCCGCTGCCGTTCCTGGTGTGGAGCAGCCTGGTGCCGGTGCTGCCCTTCCTGCTGCTGAGCGTCCTGTTCGACCCCAGCGCTGCCGACCCCGCGCTGCGCTGGACCAGCAGCGCCAAATGGCTCAGCGTGCCCTGGACCTCCTGGCTGGCGGTGGCCTACCTGGGCTGGATCGCCACCCTCTGGGCCTATGCGATGTGGACCGGCCTGCTCAAGCGCCACCCGGCCAACCGCGTGGCGCCGTTCAGCCTGGGCGTGCCGGTGGTGGGCCTGAGCGCCGGCATGCTGGCACTGGGCGAAACCATCGCCCCCTGGCAGTGGGCCGGCATCGCGCTGGTGGCGGCCGCCTTGGGCTGCGTCATGTTCGGCGACCGGGTTCTGGCAAAAATTGGGCGTTAGTCCATGCAAAACATAAACTGCCAGCTATTAAATTATTAGCAAATCGAGTTCAGCGACCGAGATCCTGGATGGCATCGATCACCATGCTGCTGCCCACCGCGATCAGCAGAATGTCGGACGCCACGCGCACAAACTTGTAGCCGGCCGGCGGCGTGCCCAGCCGGATCTGGATGCCCGGCTCCAGCGGGTAATAGACCACGCCACCCGGTAACGGGCGTCCGAAGGCCCATTTTCTGGCCTGCCCCGGTGGCAGGCAGCCGTTGTTCTTCTTGGCCAGGCCGGGTGGGCAATTGCCGCCACGGTATTGCTGGTGGTAGTAGTCGTTCGCCGCCGTGCGCTGGGCGTCGCCAAAATAGCCGCCGATGCGGATATCGACCGAACCGCCCTGGCGGGCGGGATAAGCGTCGTAGCGCTCATCGCGCCGCTCGTCCCGGTGCTTGTTCTTGCCCGGCGGGCCGGCCCAGTCCGGCTTCTCTGCCAGCACCGTGCCACCCAGGGACATCAGCGCGGCAGCCACCACGCCCAGTCGTACCCAACATTGTTTTTGCTTTTGCATCTGTCACTCCTGCCAGCACCCTTGTGCTGGTCCAGTAAGCAACTGTAGTCACAGGCGCATCATTTGCATCGCCCCTTTGCAAGCTGTTACATAGGGCCAGCGCGCTTCAGACCATCGCCGGAACCGGGTTAGCGCCCCAGATCTTCAATGGCATCGATCACCATGCCGGTGCCGATGGCGATCAGCAGGATGTCGCTGGCGACGCGGACAAACTTGTGGCCAGACGGCGGGGAGCCGAGTTGCACCAAGACCGCGGGCGGCACGGCGTAATAGATGACATCCCGGGGCAGCCTGTGGCCGACCTGCCACTTCTTGGCCTGTCCCAGCGGCAGGCAGCCATTGGCTTTCTTGGCCAGACCCGGGGGGCAGCGCTTGCCTGCGCCGTACTCGCGGCCGTAATAGTCGCGGATGGCGACCCGATGCTCGTCCCGGAAATAGTTGCCGGGACGGGCCTCGTCCCGCTGGCGCTTGCCGGTCTCTTCTTGCCGGGCCTCGCTCGATGGCCGTTTTCTGTCAGGTCCGTTGTCCTTGTTCCACTCCGGTTTTTCAGCAAAAGCGGAGGTCCAGGTCAGCAGACTCAAGGCGCCCAGAACCAGCACGTGTCGGGCAGGGAAACGAAGAAAAGACATGGAAAACTCCTTCTGGAAGTTCTGGCGCTGGCGCGCACGATGGCTCAGCACTGCGAACCCATCATAGGCTCCGCACACGCAAGTCACAACCGTGTGAAGGAGCCCCCGATCAGGCTTTGGCCGCTTCCAGCAAGTCACGCGTCTTGAGCGCTTCACGTCGCGCTGCCACCGCGAAGTCCTCACTGGCGGAGGCGTAGAGCACGGCACGCGACGAATTCACGACGATCGGGGCCTTGGTTTCGCCGCCGGTCGCGCGCCAGCCGGCCCTCACCGTGGCCACGGCATCGCCGCCCTGCGCGCCGACGCCGGGAATCAGCAGCGGCACCGTGGGCGCCACAGCGCGCACGCGCTCGATCTCGGCCGGGTAGGTGGCACCGACCACAAGGCCGAGCTGGCCGTTGAGGTTCCACGGCCCCTGCGCGAGCGCGGCGATGTGTTCGTACACCAGCGGTTCACCCGGCACGCTGGCCAGGCGCTGCGCCTGCAGGTCGTCACCGCCGGGGTTGGAGGTACGGCACAGCAGGAAGGCACCCTTGCCTTCGTATTTCAAATAGGGCATCACCGAGTCGAAGCCCATGAAGGGCGAGAGCGTCACGGCGTCGGCGCCGTAGCGCTCGAAGGCCTCGCGCGCGTACTGCTCGGCCGTGCTGCCGATGTCGCCACGTTTGGCGTCCAGGATGATGGGCACCTGCGGCGCGACGCGGCGCATGTGGGCGATCAGCTTTTCCAGCTGGTCTTCGGCACGATGGGCGGCGAAGTAGGCGATCTGCGGCTTGAAGGCGATCACCAGATCGGCCGTGGCATCGACGATGGCAGCGCAGAAATCGTAGATCTTGCGGCTGTCGCCCTGGAGGCCGGCGGGGAACCTGGCCGGCTCGGGGTCCAGCCCCACGCACAGCAGGGAGCCGTTTTGGCGCTCGGCGGCGCGCAGCATGTCGAGGAAGGTCATGCCCTGATTGTAAGAAACCCGCACAATCCAGCCATGCACTCTCTTTCGCGCCAGCAACTTCTTGCTCTCGTCTGCATCACCTGTGTCTGGGGCCTGAACTGGCCGATCTTGAAAATCGGTGTCACCGAGCACCCACCGCTGACCTTTCGTGTCATCTCCATGTGGCTCGGTCTGCCGGTGCTGGCACTCGGGCTCATGGCCATGAAGGCGCCGTTTCGCATTGCGCGCGCGCATTGGCGCGAACTGGCCTGGCTGACCCTGTTCAACATGCTGATCTGGCATGCGTTGATGATCGTCGCCGTCAAGTCACTGACCAGCGGGCGGGCCGCCATCCTCGGCTACAGCATGCCGATCTTTTCCGCCCTGCTGGGCGTCCTGCTGTTCGGTCATCGCCTCACACGGCGCGGCTGGGGCGGCGTGGCGGCTGCGGCGCTGGGCGTGTGCCTCCTGCTATGGCATGAGATCTCCAACCTCGCCGGCAAGCCGGTCGGTGTGCTGCTTGCATTGGTCTCCGCCCTGGCCTGGGCCCTGGGCACCCAACTGATGCGCCGCACCACGCTGACGGTGCCGACCGTGACCATCACCTTCTGGATGACGCTGATGACCACGTTGGCCATGACGGTGCTGGCATTCTGGTTTGAAGGACCGCAGTGGAAAGCGCCGTCGCCCGCCACCTGGGGCGCCATCATCTACAACGCAGTGCTGATCTTCGGCCTGGTGCAGGCGTTGTGGCTGTCGCTGGCGCGCCACTTGACGCCGGTGGCGTCCACCTTGAGCGTGATGCTGATCCCGGTGATCGGCGTCTTCAGCGGCGCGCTCTGGCTCGGCGAGGTGCTGCACTGGCAGGACTATGCCGCTGTCAGTTTGATGATGCTGGCGATTGCCTCGGTGCTGCTGCCGGCGCGCGCCCGCTGAATGAAAAAACCCGGCACCCTATGACAGGGTTCGCCGGGTTGTGTGGGTCGTCCTGACGCTCAGAGGTCCAGCACCAGCTGCGGCGTCTTGGACCGCGAGCAGCAGGGCAGGAACTGGTCGTTCGCGGCTTGCTCCTCCGGCGTGAGGTAGCTGTCCTTGTGGTCCGGCACACCTTCGAGCACGCGTGTCAGGCAAGTGCCGCACACGCCCTGCTCACAGGACATCAGGATCTCGACGCCAGCCTCGGCCAATGCCTGCGTCACGGTCTTGTCCTTCGGCACCATGACGATGCGGCCGGAGCTGGCGAGTTTGATCTCGAAGCTGGCGTCGCTGTCGGACTTGGCCACTTCGGCACCGAAGAACTCGTAATGCAGCTGCTCTTCCGGCCAGCCCTGGGCGCGCGCCGTGTTCAGCACCGCGTCCATGAAGCCCTTGGGGCCACAGACATACAGATGCGTGCCGGCTTCGGGCTTGACGAGCAGGCGGGCCAGATCGAGCTTCTGCTCAGCGGCGCCGTCATCGAAGTGGAAGGCCACCTTGCCCGCAAAGCTGGATTTGGCGATGCGCTCGCGAAAAGCCGTGCGATCCGCTGAGCGAGTGGCGTAATGCAGCTCGAAATCAGCGTCAGTGTTGGCCAGCCGTTCGGCCATGCACAGGATGGGCGTGATGCCGATGCCGCCGCCCAGCAGCAGGCTGCGCTTGGCATCGTGTGCCAGCGGGAAGTGGTTCTTCGGCGTGCTGATCTGCAGCGCGTCGCCTTCCTTCACCTGATCGTGCACGGCCTGTGAACCGCCGCGCGAAGCCGGGTCGCGCAGCACGCCAATCAGGTAGCGGTGCGTTTCGGTCGGATCGTTGCACAGCGAGTACTGGCGCGTGATCCCGCCGGGCAGCTGCACATCGACGTGCGCGCCGGCGCCGAAAGCCGGCAGCGCGCTGCCGTCGGTCGCCACCAGCTCCAACGTCACGATGTCCTGCGCTTCCACCGCCTTGCGGGCGACACGCACCGAGAGTGTTGAGGCACTACTGCTCATGATTATTCCTTAGGCCTTGGCCTGGGCTTGTTCCTCGGCCATGATGCGGTCGATGATCTTGCGCGACTGCACGCCGCCGGCGTCGATGTTGAGCATCAGCAAGGCGCGCTCGGGGTAGTCGAGCAGGTTGCGCTGCTGCTTCTCCAGCATCTCCAGGTCTTCGCCGAAGATCTTGCCCTGGCCTTCGCGGATGGTGGCGGTCAGCGCCTTGTCCTTCGGGTTGAATTTGCGCGCCATGCCCCAGAAGTAGTGGATCGAGGTTTCCGTCTCGGGCGTGATGAAGTCGATCACCCTGCTGTAGACCTTCTTGTCGTTCGGCGCGTCATAGCCGCCTTGACCTTCGAGCGCGACACCGACTTCGATGATCACGTTGCTCGGTGGTGTGAAACGGCAGATCTGCCAGCGGTCCACGGTGACGTCGTCCGGCAGGTTGTTGCTGCGCAGCGCGGCCTTCCAGAAGGGCGGCGGCATGATGCCGTTCATGTAGCGAGCGGTGACGACCTCGTCGCCATTCACCGTGGTCTTGCACGGTGTCTCGTCGATTTCCTTCTGGCCGATGGACGTGGAGTGCACATAGGTCTCGTGTGTCAGGTCCATCAGGTTGTCGATCATCAGACGATAGTCGCAGTTGATGTGGTACAGACCGCCGCCATAGGCCCACTCGGGGTTGTCGTACCACTCCATGTGCGGAATCTTGCTTTCGTCGGCCTGGGCGGCATCGCCCGGCCAGACCCAGATGAAGCCGTAGCGCTCGACCACCGGGTAAGCCTTGATGGCCGGGAAACCGCGCACGCGCTGGCCGGGCATGGCCACGGTCTTGCCGTCGCAGCCCATCTCCAGGCCGTGGTAACCGCAGACCAGCTTGCCTTCGCAGACATAACCGAGCGACAGCGGTGCGCCGCGGTGCGGGCAGAAGTCTTCCACGGCGGCAACCTTGTTTTCCTCGCCGCGGTAGAACACGATTCGCTCGTTGCAGATGGTGCGGCCCAGCGGCTTCTCGTCAATCTCGCCAGGGGTGGCGGCAACGTACCAGGTATTTTTCGGGAACATGTGAACACCTCGCTCGGTTAAAGATAGTCGGACGGAATCGGGATACCAGTCAGGAAATGGAAAACCATTGATTCCGTATACTGAATGTGATTCATTGTACTGAATGAAGATTTGCAGCAACAGCCCCAAAACTAGGTAGTAACCCTTAAATTCTTGGTTTTTCCGACCGACGGCGGACGGGACGGCGTTTCAGGCCCGGGGCTTGGCCCTGACCCGGGCGGTGCGGGCCTCGTGGTCTTCCGGCTTGTTCTGCCGGTCGTGCAGGTGCACGAACTTGCGCAGCAGACGCATGAATTCCTTCTGCTCGACTGGCTCCAGGCTGCTCATCATGCCGCGGTACATGATGTCCACGCCCGGACGCAACTCCAGCAGCACTTCCTCGCCCGCCGGGGTGAGCGACAGCCGGCGCTGGCGGCGCGGCAGCACCTCGCGCAGGATCCAGCCCTTGGCTTCCAGCCGCGCCGCGATGTCGGCCGTGGTCGACGTGTCGAGTGCGATCAGCTGCGCCAGCGTCACCTGGTCGATGCCGGGTGTCTCGTGCAGCGTGCGCAGGATGGCGTACTGGATCGGCGTCACGTGCCGGCCATGCACCTCATGGAACTTGGACACCGCGATCTGCTGCGCGCGGCGGATCAGGTGTCCTGGCTCGTCATACAGCTCGATGGAAAGCGGATTGTCGGCAGTCGTGCTCATGGTGGGAAATAGGGGGCAGAGACGCGCATTGTGCTTCAAGGCCGCAGCGCATCGGCCGCATCCGGTGCGCCGTACTGCTGCAGCACGCGGTAGCGTTGGCCATCAGGCTCGGTGTCGCCGGTCGACGCCATCAAGGCATAACCCTGCACCTGCCAGCCCCAGGCTGGCCACGCTGCCGGCGGCCGCGCTGTTTGCGCCCGCCGCGCCAGCGTGAGGTGCGGCCGGTAGGGCCGCTCGTCGGTACGCAGATCCAGTTGGTGCAGACGACGCGCCAGCTGGTCGTGCAGTTGTTGCAATGCCGCCGGCACGGCCATCGGCAACAGCACCGCCAAGCCATGCGGCCACAACGCCGGCTGGCCAAAACGCAGCTCAAACGGCGTCAAGGGCACCGCCAGCCCGGCGCGCACTTCATCGAGACGCGCCTGCGGCACGGCGCCGATGAAGTACAGCGTCACGTGCCAGTCGGCGGGGGCGTAGCGGGCTGCCTCCTCGTTCCAATGCCAAGCCCTGGCATGCGTTGCCAGCGCGGCCTGCACTGCTGCCCCCGGACAGAGGGCCAGGAACAGGCGGGCGGGATCGCGCGGCGCGTCAGGGCTGGACGACATCGTTCGCCACACCCTGTTCGATCCAGGCTTTCATCGCACGCACGGTGGGTTCCTCAACACCGATGAAACCATGCTGGGTGTACGGCTTGCAGGCCGGTCCGCGGCCGGCGTTGCCGGATTTCACCGTGATCAGTGGCGCGCCGGTCTTCTGCGCCAGCCGCTGCGCCTCGGCATAGGGCGTCAGGCGGCAGGGGTCGTTGACGTGGTGGACCCACAACATGGGCAGGCCGTAGCGCTCGAAGTCCAGCTCGCTCAGGCCCTGGACGTTTGAACTGGAGAGGAACACCGAATTGGTGAAGATGACCTTGGTGTCCGGGCGCGGCACAGCCCGCGCAGCGTAATAGGCCGAGACACTGCCTTCGCTGGTGCCCACCACCGCCAGCGGCATCAGCCCATACTGCTGCCGGATGAGACCGACCAGCTCGCGGATGTCCTCGGCGTAACGCTCACTGGCGCGAAAGGCACCGGAAAAACCATTCCATTCATCGGACGGCGCATCGACCGAGAACACCACCGTCTCGCGGTCCAGCCAGTACTGGCGGCTGCGCAGCAGGAAGTTGCCCTTGAGGGCATACGTGTCGGTCGACTGGATTTTCATGATGCCGGGGTAACCCGGCATCAACAGAATGGCGCGCCGGAAGGCATCGTGCTCGCGCCAATGCGTCACCAGGGCCGAGATGCTCCGCCCCGGCAGGCTGGCGGTGATGACGGATTCGCTCACATCCTCGGCCGCCCGGGCCGGCAAACCTGCCAGCGTCGCCAGCAGCCAGAACGCAACCAGGAATAAACGCGCGGGTCTCATCATCGCCTCTCCTTCGGATCTCGCCCGCCGAGCTGCGCCGGGCCCGTTGCCGCACGCCGGCTCAGCGTGGCGTCTGCAATTCGCCTTGCGACGTGTTGGGCGCCAGGGGCGTCAGAGGCGCCGGCGTCTCCAACACCTCACGCACGTCACCGATGAAATACTCGGTTTCCGCGAAGCACGAGGTCGGCACGAACTTGTGCTGGTGGTAGTGCAGCACCACGCGTTTGCCGGCCAGGGCGTTGATCTTCTGCGCCACGCTCTCCTCGCGCACGCTGAACTCGAACTTCTCCGGAATGGCGCCCGGCATCGTCACCATGGCGATCTCACCCTCCCAGGTCTTGCACAGCCAGCCCTTGCGGGACAGCTTTTGCACATAACCGGCGCGCTCGCCTTCGGCATAGCTCCAGTTCAGCGTCAGCCAGGTCCAGGCGGCGACCAGACCCAGCAGAACGATCAGGCCGATGGCAAGGGAACGCAGAAATTTGGACATGGCGATCATCTTCTCTCGCAACGATAGTTATGGCGCCGGCGCACGTTTCACGACATCCAGGGCCAGGCACAGGTCGGCCCAGGCCCGGGCCTTGTCCTGCGGTGTGCGCAGCAGGTAGGCCGGGTGGTAGCTCACGATCACCGGCACGCCGTTGTACTGGTGCACCTGGCCACGCAGCTTGCCGAGTGGAAGGGTCGCGACGTCCGGCACCGTGGCCTGCAACAGCGACTGCGCGGCAAAACGGCCCAGCGCCAGGATGATCTGCGGCTGCAGCAGCTCGACCTGGCGGCGCAGGTAAGGCTCGCACTTCAGCACTTCCTCCGGCTGCGGGTTGCGGTTGGCCGGCGGGCGGCACTTGAGCACATTGGCAATGTAGACGCCTTGCGCGCCGCTGGCGCTGCGGTTCAGGCCGACGGCCTTGAGCATGTTGTCGAGCAACTGGCCGGCCTGGCCAACGAAGGGCTCGCCCTGCAGGTCCTCGTTCTCGCCCGGCGCTTCACCCACCACCAGCCAGCGCGCCTGGGTGTCGCCAACACCGAACACGGTGTTCTTGCGGCCCTGGCACAGGCCGCAGGCCTGGCAGCCTGCCACCGCCTGCTGCAGCGCGCCCCAGTCCGTGGCGGCGATGTCGGCCGGTAGGGCTCGCGCCACCGGCGGCGCGACCGGCGCAGATACAGGAACTGACGCCAACGAAGCTGCGCCTGGGCGTGCCACGGGCGCCATCAAGGCAGCCTCCCCCCCTCGAGGGGGGCTGGAGGGGGCATCGTCCATCAGCCCCAATGGGGGGTCGGGTTGCCAAACCCGAATCCCCATTTCCTGCAGCATTGCGCGTTGACGCACATCCAGTTCCAGACTCATGGCGTGATTGTCACTGATCGTTCACAGGTGCAGGCTCATGACCACGGCGTGCTCGCGTTGACCGTGGTCCACCGGGTAGTAGTTCTTGCGCAGGCCGACGCGGCGATAGCCATGGCTTTCGTAGACCACGATGGCGCGCGCATTGCTCTCGCGCACCTCCAGCCACAGCCAGTCGGCACCCTGGCCGCGCGCCCAGATGGCCAGCGCATCGAGCATGACGCGCGCCCAGCCCTGGCGCTGGTACGCCGGCGCCACCGTGAGGTTGAGCAGGTGCACCTCGTCGACGCCCTTCATGGCCACGAAGTAACCCAGTAGTTCGTCACCGGCCATCAGCAGTTGGCACTGGTAGCCGGACGCCATGGCATCGCTGAAGTTGCCGCGCGTCCAGGGATGCGGGTAGACGCGCTGCTCGATACGCAACACCGCGTCCAGCCGCTCGACGGTAAGCGGCTTGAAGCGGGCTTCAGCGGGCTGGAGGACGGCACTCATGGCGAACGCAGTAGGTTCAGTGGGCAGCCGCTTTTTCAGCAGCACGCTCCAGGGTGGTTTTCGCCACTTTATCGCGGATGTAACGCGGCAGGGCCTGCTCGGCCGGCACGGCGTGGCCAGCCGCCAACAAGGCCGGGGCCAGGCGCAGCATGGCCGCCGCCGTGGGCAGGGCCTGCCAGCGCGGCAGCTCGGGCGGCACCGGCAGGCGCTCACCGTATTCGGCAAACACATTGCCGGCCAGTGCCTCGCTGTCCTGCAAGACCAGCTGCTCCGGCTTCAACAGGCGGTAGTCCTCGCGCAGCTGCCACACGCCGCCGGCGTAGGCGTAGTGCGCCGCGTACAGCTCGTCCATGCGCGCGTCGAGCAGGGCCAGCACACGCAGGGCACTTTGCTGCGGCGCGTACTGCTGGCGCGCCTCTTCGGCCACGGCCAGCAAGGTGTCCACCGGCAGCAGCGGCACGCCGGCGCCAAAACCCAGCCCCTGCGCCACCGCGCAGGCGGTGCGCAGGCCGGTGAAGGAGCCCGGCCCCTGGCCGAAGGCGATGGCGTCGAGTTCTTCGTAGCGCAGGTCAGCCTCGGCCATCAGCACCTCGATGGCCGGGATCAGCGCGCTGGAGGCCTGGGCGCCGCCGGTACCGGTGTGCTGCCAGGTCCGCACCACGCCGTCCACCGTGCGTGTGACCGCGATGGAAATCAGTTCGGTGCTGGTGTCGAAGGCAAGCAGTTTCATTTTTTAACCAGATCAGGCGTTAGCCCTTGTAGAAGCTTCTTCAGTCGCTGCTGTTTTGATAGCAACCGTCTTGCGCACGCCGAACAGGATGCCGACCGTCACCAGCACCAGGCCGGCCATCAGGTTCCAGTACAGCGGTTCGCCGAGGAAGATCACCGCGCCCAACGCTGACAGGCCGGGCACCAGCGCCGTAATCATGGTCGAGCGCACCGGGCCGAAGTACTGAATCATGCGCACGAAGGTGATGCCCGAGATCACCACCGAGCCCACCCCCTGGAACAGCACCTGGAACAACACCTCGCCCACGGGTGCCGTCAGCAGATGGCTCTGGAGCACGCCGAGCGCCAGCAGCAGGGCATAGGTCGGCAGGTAGCTGAACAGCGCAAACACGGTGATGGCCGCGGTGGCACGCACGGCGTCGAGCCCGTGGCGGCGTGCCAGCACGCTGTAGGCCGACCAGCTCAGCGCGGCGCTCATGAACAGCAGGTCACCCTTCCACACCTCGCCGCCCTCGAAGGCGCGCAGCAGGCTGGCGCCGCCCACCAGCAGGTCGCCACCGACGATGCAGGCCAGGCCGATGGCGCGCGCCGGCGTGATCGGGGTGTGCAGAAGGAGGGCCGCCAGCAAGGTGGTCCACAAGGGCAGGCTGCCCGGCATCAGCACCGAAGCATGCGCCGCCGGCGCGTAGAAGAAACCGGCGTAGGCCAGCACCGCGTAGCCGAAACCGCCGAACAGGCCGCAGGCCGCCGTGACACGCAGCCCCAGCGGCGACAGGCCAAAGAACGAGGCCGCCCCGCCACCGGATTGGCCGGGAATGGCGCGGTCGCGCCGCACCAGCCAGGCGCCCAGCGGCACCAGCACCAGGCTGGCGCCGACGACGCGCGCCAGCGCAATGTCGAAGGGCGTGAGCGAGCCCTTGGCCGAGGCCCGGGCAATGACGATGAAAGCGGTCCAGATGGTGACGGTGATCACGGCTGCCACCAAGCCGACCGTGCGCGGGGACCAGCCCTTGAGAAAATGCATGGCCTGATTATCGGTGGCCGGCGTTAGACTGTCTTCACCATGCCCGCATTGCCCTCTGCCCGCCCCCTCTTGTGTCGCCCGCTGCTGCTGGCCCTGTGGCTCGCCGCTGGCACCGCTGGCGCTCAGAACCGGCTGCCCGCTGAAGTCAACGCTGCCCTGGCGCGCGCCAAGGTGCCGGCCGAGGCCGTGTCCGTGCTGGTGGTAGACGTTGACGGTCGCGCCCCGGCGCGCCTGAGCCACCGCACCGGCGTGCCGATGAACCCGGCCTCGGTCATGAAACTGGTGACCACCTTCGCCGCCCTCGACACCCTGGGGCCGACCTACAGCTGGGCCACGCCGGTCTATGTCGAAGGCACGGCACGCAACGGCACGCTGTACGGCAACGTCTACATCAAGGGCCAGGGCGACCCCAAGCTGGTGATGGAACGCCTGTGGCTGCTGCTGCGCCGGCTGCAGGGGCTGGACATCAAGACCATTGCCGGCGACATCGTGCTCGACCGCAGCGCCTTCGAGGTGGCCGCGCCCGACCCGGGCGAGTTCGACGGCGAACGCCTGCGGCCCTACAACGCCGCCCCCGATGCGCTGCTGCTGAACTACAAATCGGTGGTCATGACCTTCGTGCCCGACCGCGCCGCCAACGCCGCCCATGTGAGTTTTGATCCGCCGCTGGCCGGCGTGCAGTTGCAGACCCATGTGCCGCTGATCGAGACCGACTGCGGCGACTACCGCGCCGCGCTGCGTGCCGACCTGTCCGACCCGGCGCGCATCCGTTTCGCCGGCCGTTACCCGGCCAGTTGCGGCGAGAAAGTCTGGCCGCTGGCCTATGCCGACCCGGCCAGCTACGCCACACGCGCGGTCGAGGGCCTGTGGCGCGAAATGGGCGGCCAGCTGCAGGGCCGGGTGCGCGACGGCACGGTGCCCGCCGGGCTGGCGCCGGCCTTCGAGCTGGCCTCGCCGGCGCTGGCCGAGGTGATCCGCGACATCAACAAGTACAGCAACAATGTGATGGCGCAGCAGCTCTTCCTGACGCTGAGCCTGGTGCAAAAAGGCGCCGGCAGCTACGCCGCTTCGCGCGAGGTGCTGCAGGGCTGGTGGAAGGAACGCTTCGGCGCCGACGACCTGCCGGTGCTCGACAACGGCTCCGGCCTGTCGCGCCACGAGCGCATATCGGCCCAGGCACTGGCCAAACTGTTGCAGCATGTCTGGCGCTCGCCGCTGCTGCCGGAACTGGCGTCCTCGCTGCCGATCACCGGCGTGGACGGCACGCTGCGCCGGGTGCGCAACCGGGCCCAGGGCAGCGCCCACCTCAAGACCGGCAGCCTGCGCGATGTCACCGCCGTGGCCGGTTTCGTGCATGGCCGCAGCGGCCGGCGCTACGTGCTGGTGGCCATGGCCAACCATGCCGGCGCCAGCGCAGCGCGTCCGGCCTTCGAAGCGCTGATCGAGTGGACCGTGAACGACCAGTAAGCCCCGCCACCATGGACGCGACGCCCCCCAACCCCACAGCCCCGCACTGGAGCGTCCGGTTGAACCGCGTCAACCGTATTGCGTCCTATCTCATGCTGTTCGCCATCCTCGGCGCACACATGAGGACCCAGACCCCGACGTACGGGCTCTATGCGTGGGCGCTGCTGGTGCTCCAGTTCATGGTGTACCCCCATGTCGCCTATTGGCGCGCTTGCCGCGCGCGCGACACCCGGCAGGCCGAGATGCACAACCTGATCATCGACTCCCTGCTGTTCGGCATCTGGGCCGCTGCGTTCGGCTTCCCTGTGTGGATCACCTTCACCCTGTTCATCACGACCACCATCAACCACGCGCTCTACCGCGACCCCTGGGCCATGGCCCACTCCGCCGCCGCCATTGCCGTCGGTGCCCTGCTCGCCGTCGCCGTTGGCGGCCTGCACTTTTCCCCGGCCACCGACTGGCCGACCACTGCGCTGTGCATCATCGGTCTGACGCTCTATCTGGTGATCGTGGCCAATGTGGCTTACACGCGAAACCACCAGCTGCACCGCGTGCGCAAGCAGTTGCAAATCGACGAGCAGGCGCTGCAAAAGCAGCTCGATGAAATCAACACACTGCAAAGACAGCTGAGCGACCAGGCCAATCGCGACGCCCTCACCGGCCTGTACAACCGGCGCTATCTGGACAGCACCCTGGAACGCGAACTGGCGCGTTGCCAGCGCGAAGGGCTCCCCCTGAGCCTGATGCTGCTCGATCTGGATCACTTCAAGCGGATCAACGACACCTACGGTCACCAGGCCGGCGACGAAGTGCTGAAACAGCTCGCCGACATGCTCAACGCCCAGGCCCGCAGTGCCGACGTCGTCTGCCGCTTCGGCGGCGAGGAGTTTCTGCTGCTGCTGCCCAACATGCCGCTGGCTGTGGCGCAGGAGCGGGCCGAGCAGTGGCGATCGGGCTTTGCCGCCATGACGATGGTCTTCGGCGAGTTCCGCATGCAGGGCACCCTCTCGATCGGCCTCTCCTGCTATCCCGGCCATGGCACCTCGCCACAGGCGCTGATCCGCAGCGCCGACCGCGCGCTCTACCGCGCCAAGAGCGAAGGCCGCAACCGCGTCGTGGTAGCGGAACTGCCGTCCGCCATGCCCCATCCCGCAACCTGAACGCCACCGTCCACGCCGCGCGCCAGACAACCGCCATGCCGCTGACCGAATCCATTGGCTACCTCGCCGCCAGCCTGACCACCCTGAGTTTCGTGCCGCAGGCGTGGCACACCTTCACCACGCGCGACGTGCGCGGCATCTCGCTGGGCATGTACAGCGCCTTCACCGCCGGCGTGGCCTTGTGGCTGGTCTACGGCCTGCTGATCGGGGCCTGGCCTGTTGTGGTGGCCAACGCCGTCACGCTGGCGCTGGCCTCCACCATCCTGGTGATGAAACTGCGCTTTCGCTGAACGGCCGGCCTCGGCGGCCAGCACTTACAGCGTCACCAGCATGGCGCTCACGGTGCCGCCCATGGCCAGCGTCGCCAGCCAGCCGAGCCAGCGCAGGCGTCGGCCGATCACGTGCCCGCCCATGATGTCTGTTCGCGCGGCCAGCAGCATCATCACGGCCATGATGGGCACCGAAATCACACCGTTGAGCACGGCGGCCCAGAACAGGGCACGCACCGGATCGATCGGCGCAAAACACAGCGCCACGCCGCCCAACGTGGCCAGCGCCACCACGCCGTAGAAACCGCGCCCCTCGCCCTTGTCCAGCCGCAGGCTCAGGCTACCCTGCCAGCCGGCCGCTTCCGACACCGCATAGGCCGCCGAGCCGGCCAGCACCGGCACCGCCAGCAGGCCGGTACCGATGATGCCCAGGCTGAACAGCAGGAAGGTCAGCTCGCCGGCCAGGGGGCGCAGCGCCTCGGCGGCCTGGGCCGAGGTCTGAATGTCGCGCACACCGGCGGCATGCAAGGTGGCGGCCGTGCTCAGGATGATGAAGAAAGCGATCAGGTTGGAAAAACTCATGCCGACCAGCGTGTCCCAGCGGATGCGACGCAGGTGGCGACGCACCTGCGCCTGGCTGTGTCCGTGCTTTGGTCCCGCGTTCACATCCTCCATCTCCTGCGCGGCCTGCCAGAAGAACAGATAGGGACTGATGGTGGTGCCGAAGACAGCCACGATGGTCAGCAAGGCCTCGCGGCTGGCTGGCAATCCCGGCCACACCAGCTGCTGCACCACCTGCCACCAGTCGATGCGCAGTGTGAAGGCCACCGCCACGTAGGCCAGCAGCGCCAGCGTCAGCCACTTGAGCCAGCGCACATAGGTCTGGTAGCTCAGAAAGACCTGCAGCACCAGGCACAGCAGGCCGAAGGTCACCGCATAGACCTGGGACGGACCGCCCAGCAGCAGGCGCAGCGCCTCGGCCATGGCCGCAATGTCGGCCGCCAGATTGAGCGTGTTGGCCACCAGCAGCAGGCCGACGATGGCCAGCAGCACGGGGCGCGGGAAGGCCTGCTTGATGTTGGCCGCCAGACCGTGGCCGGTCACATGGCCGATACGCGCGCTGATCATCTGGATCGCCGCCATCAGCGGCAAGGTGATGACCACGGTCCACAGCAACGCGAAGCCGAACTGCGCACCCGCCTGCGAGTAGGTGGCGATGCCGCTCGGATCATCGTCGGCCGCACCGGTGATGATGCCGGGCCCCAGGCGGCTCACACCCAGACGAAAGCGCAGGTGGCGGATGGATTTCAGCATCGTGTCACGGGGTTCGACAGCGGGCGGCATCGGTCACGGCCCCGTCGGTGCTGCTTTGCGTGTCGCGTTGTCATGTCCTGAATGGTGCCGTTGTTTCACCATTCCGTCGAGCACCTGAAGCGCTGCACCGGACAAATCCGTTTGCGTCGAACCGGTCGAAACGCTCTCGTGGCCTATCAACCATGTGCCGGGAACTTCGACAAGCGCTGTTCGAACGGCGAGACGTGCTCAGACCATCCTCAGGCGGCGGCCCGTGTCAGACGGTCGCGCACGCCTTCCCAGGCGGGGGTGTCGGGCGGTGGCTCGATCCAGATCAGCTTGACGCCCTGGGCATCGAAGTCGCGCAGCACGGCGAACAACTGCTGCGCCGCGGCGGCGGCATCGTCCGGCATGCGCCGGTACAGCACCTGGGCGGAAGGCAGCCGCAGCACGCTGCGGGCATAGACCGCGATCGTGGCCGGTCCGTTGAGCTCCAGGCCCAGCACATCAAGTGCTGCCTGCAAGGCCTGGGCGTCCATCAGCCGCACCCGGGCAGCCGGCGCGTAATGCGACTCCAGCGTGCCGGAAGCCCGCGGCGACGGCGCAGCCAGCTCTTCTTTTGATATCAACCTCAAGCCACAGGTCGCCTGCACCTGCTCGCGCGAGATCTGGCCCGGGCGCAGCAGCACCGGCGCGCCGCGCGTGCAGTCGATGATGGTGGATTCGATGCCGACTGCGCAGGCGCCGCCGTCGAGCACCAGCAGATCGTCGCCGAATTCGCTCTGCACATGGGCGGCTGTGGTCGGGCTGACACGGCCAAACTTGTTGGCGCTGGGCGCGGCGACGCCGTGCACACTGGCCGCGCGCGCGGCCAGCAGCAGCGCATGGGCCACCGGATGCGCCGGGCAACGCAGGCCGATCGAGTCCTGGCCGCCGGCGGCCGCGGCGCCGACCTCAGGGCGACGCGGCAGGATGAGGGTGAGCGGACCGGGCCAGAAGGCCTGCATCAACTGCTGTGCAAAGTCCGGCACCTGGCGTGCGAAATGGTCCACGCCGGAGGCGTCCACCACGTGGACGATCAGCGGGTGGTCGCTGGGCCGGCCCTTGGCGGCGAAGATCTTCGCCACCGCGGCCTCGTTGGCCGCGTCGGCGCCCAGGCCATAGACGGTTTCGGTCGGCAGGCCGACCAGCGCGCCCCGCTGCAGCGCCTGGGCGGCGGCCGCGATGGCAGCCGGGTCGCGTCCGTCCAGGATCATGCTCAGAATGCTTCGATGCCCAGCAGCTTGGCCGCTGCCAGCGCGGTGGTCCGCACTTCCTCGACCGTGCTGCCGGTGATGTTGAGGTGGCCCATCTTGCGGCCGGGTTTGGCGTCGAGTTTGCCGTACAGGTGCAGGTGCGTGCCGGGCAGGGCCAGCACCTGGTCCCAGGGCGGCGCATTGTTGAAGGCCAGCCAGACATCGCCCAGCAGGTTGAGCATGATGGACGGGCCGTAGGCGCGCGGCTGCACCAGCGGCAGGCCGGCCAGTGTGCGCACCTGCAGGTCGAACTGCGACTGGTCACAGGCATCGAGCGTGTAGTGGCCGCTGTTGTGTGGGCGCGGCGCCATCTCGTTGACGATCAGCGTATCGTCCTGCAGAACGAAGAACTCGACACACAGCACGCCGACATACTGCAGGCCGTTTGCTATTGATTTAGTAGCTGACACCGCTTGTTCGGCAAGGGCAGGAGGCAGATTTCCTTCATAAACCTCGGTCACGGCCAGGATGCCGTCGCAGTGCAGGTTACGCTGCACGGGGAAGTTGACACAGGTGCCGTCCCAGCCGCGCGCCACGATGACCGAGCACTCAACTTTCAGCGGCAGCATCTTCTCCAGCACACAGGGCACGTGTTTCAGTTCGTCCCAGGCCGCCACCAGTTCAGCGCGCGTCTTGACGCGGATCTGGCCCTTACCGTCGTAACCCAGGCGCGTGGTCTTGACGATGCCGGGCAGCAAGTCATCCTTGACTGCGGCCAACTGCTCGGGCGTTTCGATCACGGCATAGGGCGCCACCGGCACGCCGCAGCGGGTGAAGTGGGCTTTCTCCTGCGCACGGTCCTGTGCAATCGCCACGGCATCGGCGGCCGGCGCCACCGGGCGCTGCGCACCCAGCGTCAGCAAGGCCGGTGCCGGCACGTTCTCGAATTCGGTGGTGATGGCGGCGCTGCGCTGCATCAGCTGCGCCAGGCCTTGCTCGTCGAGGTAACCGGTCTGGATGTGATGGTGGCTCACCAGACCGGCCGGGCTGGCGGCATCGGGGTCGAGCACCGCCGTGAAATAACCCATGCGTTGCGCGGCCTGCACGAACATGCGGCCGAGCTGGCCGCCGCCCATCACGCCCAGCGTGGCGGGCTGGCCGTTGACCAGCGAACCGGGAAGGATAGGACCGCCCTTCATAGCGCGGGCGGCAGCGTCATGGCGCGCGCAGCTTCGGTCTGCTCGGCGCGGAAGGCTTCCAGCTTGGTCCGCAAGGCCGGGTCCTCGTTGGCCAGCATGGCCACGGCAAACAGGGCAGCATTGGCGGCACCGGCCGGGCCGATGGCGAAGGTGGCCACCGGAATGCCCTTGGGCATCTGCACGATGCTGTGCAGCGAATCGACGCCCGACAACGCCTTGCTCTGCACCGGCACACCCAGCACCGGCACGGTGGTCTTGGCTGCCAGCATGCCCGGCAGGTGGGCGGCACCGCCGGCACCGGCGATGATGGCCTTCAGGCCGCGCCCGGCGGCGGCTTCGGCGTAGGCGAACATGTCGTCGGGCATGCGGTGCGCCGACACCACGCGGGCTTCGTGCCCGATGCCAAAGTGGTGGAGAATCTGGACTGCCTGTTGCATGGTGTCCCAGTCGGAACTGGAACCCATGACCACACCAATGAGAGTTTTCATAATGTTGAGGACAGAGCTGGCCGCTGTGTGCAGCCGTCCGTCCCGCAAATGATCAGAACTGAATTTTACTTTTTTGCCCCGAGCTGCCCCAAATGATCGACATCACCACTGAAAATTTCGAAACCGAGGTCATCCAGGCCTCCATGTCCGTGCCCGTGCTGGTTGATTTTTGGGCCCCCTGGTGCGGCCCCTGCAAGTCGCTCGGCCCCATCCTGGAAAAGCTGGAAACCGACTACGACGGCCGTTTTGTGCTGGCCAAGATCAATTCCGACGAGCAGCAGGAGCTGGCCGGCGCCTTCGGCATCCGCAGCATCCCGACCTGCGTGCTGATGATCGGCGGCAAGCCGACGGACGGTTTCATGGGCGCGCTGCCGGAAGGCAAGCTGCGAGAATTCCTGGACAAGCACCTCGGCGCCGACGGCCAGGCCCACGCGGACCTGGATGAGCCGGAAACGCCGGATCCGCTGGAAACGGGCGACGTGGCCGGCGCGCTAGCGCGCATGGCTGCGGCGGTAGCGGCCGAGCCAGCCAATGACGAGATGCGTTACGACTACGTCAAGCTGCTGATCGGCACCGGCCACCTGGCGGAAGCCGCCGGTGCGCTGGCCCCGGCGCTGGCGCAGATCCCGGTGCCATTGCGCTTCGAGGCGCTGCAACAGTGGCTCAATGCGCTGGAGTTCGTCGCCACCGACCCGCGCGGCCAGTGGACGCTGGCACAGTTCGACCAGAAGATCGAAGCCAACAAGCGCGACTTCGAAAGCCGCTTCGCCAAAGCGCGCGTGCTGATGGCGCACAACGAGTGGCTGGCCGCGCTGGACGAGCTGCTGGAAATCATCATGCGCGACAAGAAGTGGGACGAGGAGGCGCCGCGCAAGACTTTCATCGCCATCCTGGACCTGCTGACGCCGCCGAAACCGAAGGCCGGCCCCGAGGTGTCCGGCAAGAGCGCCGGCGGCATCGAGTTGGCCGGCCATGCCACGGTGCAGGAAGACGAGCAGGCGACGCTGGTCTCGGCCTACCGGCGCAAACTCAGCATGGCGCTGAACTGAGGCCGCTCGCTTGATTCCTCTCGGCGCTAGTGCAATTCATGCACTGGCGTGCGCCCCTCGGCGGCCAGCACCTGTCCGGCATTGAGGCTGCTGATCGGGATCGAGACGTCCTGCGGGATGCCGCCCGACAGCTGCAGCGACAGATAACGGCCACAGCAGACGCGCAGGAACGAAGCGAAGTTGTCCACGCCGCCGCATTCCTCGATCAGCTCGTCATACAACTTGGTGCACAGCTGCGGCACGCTCATGCCGTCGCGGCGGGCGATCTCCTCCAGCACCTGCCAGAACAGGTTCTCCAGCTTGATGCTGGTGGCCACGCCGTGCAGGCGCACGGAGCGGGCGCGGCTTTGGTAAAGCACCGGATCGGCGCTGATAAAAACCTGGCACATGGTTTGTCTCCGTCGCGTTGGCCGCACATCATGCGACCAACGCGACCTCGGAGTCAATGCGTGATCCGGGTGCCCAGCAGCGCCAGGAACTGGGCGATCCAGGCCGGGTGCGCGGGCCAGGCCGGGGCCGACACCAGGTTGCCGTCGGTGGTGGCGGCATCGATGGCGATGTCGGCATAGGTGCCGCCGGCCCGCTCGACCTCGGTACGGCAGGCCGGGTAGGCGGAGCAGGTGCGTTGCTTCAGCACATCGGCCCCGGCGAGCAACTGGGCCGCATGGCAGATGGCTGCCACCGGCTTGTTGGCATCGAAGAAGTGTTTGACCATCGCGACGACGGCCGGGTAGGTGCGCAGATACTCCGGCCCACGACCGCCGGGCAGCACCAGCGCATCGTAGTGTTCCGCCTTGATCTGGGCAAACGAGGCGTTGAGCGCAAAGTTGTGGCCCGGTTTTTCGCTGTAGGTCTGCGCCCCCTCGAAGTCGTGGATCGCCGTCTTGATGTGGTCGCCCGCCGCCTTGTCGGGGCAGACGGCATGCACCGTGTGCCCTACCGCCAGCAGGGCCTGGAACGGCACCATGGTTTCGTAGTCTTCGCAGTAGTCACCGCAAATCATCAGGATTTTCTTGGCCGCCATGTCTGTGTCTCCTCTTGTTGCATGAACGAAGAGACCGATTGTTGGGCGCGGCGGGCCCCCTGTGGTGTTAGCGGGCTGTTACATCGCCCGGCGGCAAGCTCAGGCCGTCAGGCGCGTCAGCGCTTCACGGTACTTGGCGGCGGTTTTTTCGATCACCTCGGCCGGCAGCTGGGGCGCCGGCGCCGTCTTGCCCCAAGGCTTGCCGTCCACGGTGGCAGTCTCCAGCCAGTCGCGCAGGAACTGCTTGTCGTAGCTCGGCGGGTTGGCGCCGACCTTGTAACCCTCCACCGGCCAGTAACGCGAGGAATCGGGCGTCAGCACTTCGTCCATCAGCACCAGCGCGCCGTCCTTGTCGAGGCCGAACTCGAACTTGGTGTCGGCAATGATGATGCCCTTGGCCAGCGCGATCTCGCTGGCGGCCTTGTAGATGGCAATCGAGATGTCACGGATGCGGGTCGCCAGGTCCAGGCCGATCATCTCCACCGTCTTCTCGAACGTGATGTTCTCGTCGTGCTCGCCCACCTCGGCCTTGGCCGCCGGCGTGTAGATCGGCTCGGGCAGTTTGCTGGCGTTCTGCAGGCCGGCCGGCAGCTTGACGCCGCACACCGACTGGCCGGCCTGGTACTCGGCCCAGCCGCTGCCGGCCAGGTAACCGCGCACCACAGCCTCCACCGGAATCGGCTTCAGGCGTTTGACCAGCATGGAGCGGCCCTTGACCTGTGCCACCTCGGCCGGGGTGACCACGCTCTCGGGCGCCTCGCCGGTCAGGTGATTGGGGCAGATGTGGCCCAGCTTGCCGAACCAGAACAGCGCCATCTGCGTCAGCAGTTCGCCCTTGCCCGGGATCGGCTCGCCCATGATGACGTCGAAGGCGCTGATGCGGTCGGAAGCCACCATCAGGATGCGGTCGTCACCCACGGCGTAGTTGTCACGCACCTTGCCGCGTGCGAGCAGGGGCAGGGAAGTCAGGCTGGAGGTATGCAGGGCAGAGGTCATGATGGGACTTGAAAAAGAAAAGCCCGGCGCACCAGCGCCGGGCCTGTGATTATCGCAAGAATGGGCTGGAGCGGCTTATTTGACCAGCTGGGCCAGTTCGCCCTTGGCGTACCTGGTCGCCATGACCTGCAGGGTCTCGCCCTTGATCTTGCCGCCCTGGCCTTCGCAGCCGAATTCCAGGTAGCGTTGCTTGCAGACCTGCTTGGCAGCCTCACGCGCCGGCTTGAGCCACTCGCGGGCGTCGAACTTGTCCGGGTTCTCGGCCAGGAACTTGCGTACTGCGCCGGTCATGGCCAGGCGGATGTCGGTGTCGATGTTGATCTTGCGCACGCCGTACTTGATGGCTTCCTGGATTTCCTTGACCGGCACGCCGTAGGTTTCCTTCATCTTGCCGCCGTACTGGTTGATGATGGCCAGCAGTTCCTGCGGCACGGAAGAGGAGCCGTGCATCACCAGGTGGGTGTTGGGAATACGGGCGTGGATTTCCTTCACGCGCGAGATCGCCAGGATGTCACCGGTGGGCGGACGGCTGAACTTGTAGGCGCCGTGGCTGGTGCCGATGGCAATCGCCAGTGCGTCGAGCTGAGTGGCCTTGACGAACTGGGCGGCTTCTTCCGGGTCGGTCAGCATCTGGCTGTGGTCCAGCTTGCCCGCGGCGCCGATGCCGTCTTCCTCGCCGGCATCACCGGTTTCCAGGTTGCCCAGGCAGCCGAGTTCGCCTTCAACCGTGACGCCAACCTTGTGCGCCATCTCGACCACCTTGCGCGTCACATCGACGTTGTAGTCGAAGGAGGCCGGGGTCTTGCCGTCTTCCATCAGTGAGCCGTCCATCATCACCGAGCCGAAGTTCAGCTCGATGGCGCCCTGGCAGACCTTGGGGCTGGTGCCGTGGTCCTGGTGCATCACCAGCGGAATGTGCGGATAGGCCTCACAGGCGGCCTGGATCAGGTGCTTGATGAAGGACTCACCGGCGTATTTGCGGGCGCCGGCGCTGGCCTGCAGGATGACCGGGGCGCCGACTTCGTCGGCCGCGGCCATCACGGCCTGGACCTGCTCCAGATTGTTGACGTTAAAAGCCGGAATGCCGTAGCCGTTGGCGGCAGCATGGTCCAGCAACTCGCGCATCGAAACGAGTGCCATGTGATATCCCCAGGAAAGTTGGTAACTGGTTGGTAACTGCGACCGATTTTACCTGCTGGGGATATGTGGCTCCCCGCCCCCCTGAGACGACTCAAGACTGCAGCATCGCCAGAACTGGTGAAGAAATCGTAGCGAACGGCCCGGGCGCAAGGCGGACGGAGCACAGGAACCGGAACGTACTTCCTGTACGTGAGGATTCCGACAACGTAGTTGCGACGCAGGCTAACTTTCGCAAAAAGCGAAAGTTAAGCGCAGCGGCCGAAGCCAACACCGCCCAACGCCGCGAGCGGGTTGCGCAGTAGATTTATTCACCAGTTCTCAGGAGACGCGGCAGATCTTGAGCATATTGGTGCCCCCCGGTGAACCCATCGGTTCGCCGCAGGTGATGACGTAGATATCGCCCGGCTGCATGATGCCGCGCTTCTTGAGATGCTGCTCGGCATCGCGCAGGGCGGTATCGCGGTCGGCGCTGGTGTCCATCAGCAGCGGTGTCACGTTGCGATAGAGCGCCATCTTGCGCTGTGTCGCCACCTTCGGCGTCAGGGCATAGATCGGGATGTGCACACGGTGGCGGCTCATCCACAGCGCGGTCGAGCCGCTGTCGGTCAGGGCCACGATGGCCTTGGCGCCCAGATGGTAGGCCGTGAACAGGGCACCCATGGCGATGGACTGGTCAATGCGGCCGAAGGTCTTGCCGCTGAAGTCGGCATCCAGCGCCACGTCCTCGGCACCTTCGGCGGCCACGCAGATGCCGGCCATCTCGACCACCGTCTCGAGCGGGAACTTGCCGGCCGCGGTCTCGGCCGAGGTCATCACGGCATCCGAGCCGTCGAGCACGGCATTGGCCACGTCGCTCACCTCGGCGCGCGTCGGCATCGGGTTGTTGATCATCGACTCCATCATGTGGGTCGCGGTGATCACCGTCTTGTCCATCTCGCGCGCCAGTCGGATCATGCGCTTTTGCAGCGCCGGCACGGCGGCGTTGCCGACCTCGATCGCCAGGTCGCCGCGGGCCACCATGATGCCGTCACTGGCACGCAAAATCTCCTCCAGCTTCGGAATCGCCTCGGCGCGTTCGATCTTGGCAATCAGGTAGGGCTTGTGCTGGAATTCGGCTGCCGCCACGTTGCAGAGCTGGCGCGCCATCTCCATGTCGGTGGCGTTCTGCGGGAAGCTCACCGCCACATAGTCGGCCTGGAAACTCATCGCCGTCTTGATGTCTTCCATGTCCTTGGCGGTCAGGGCCGGCGCCGTCAGGCCGCCGCCCTTCTTGTTGATGCCCTTGTTGTTGGAGAGCTCGCCGCCCATGGTCACCACGGCATGCACCGCCTCGCCCTTGACGGCTTCGACCTTCATGGTGATCAGGCCGTCGTTGAGCAGCAGCACGTCGCCGGCCTTCACATCGCGCGGCAGTTCCTTGTAGTCCAGGCCGACGGCACTGGCGTCACCCGGCTCGGTGCGCGTGGCATCAAGCACGAACTTCTGCCCGGTCTCCAGCATGACCTTGCCTTCGGCAAACTTGCCGACGCGGATTTTCGGACCCTGCAGGTCGGCCATGATGGCGACCTCGCGGCCGGCACGCTGGGCCGCCTCGCGCACCAGTTGCGCACGGTCGATGTGGTCCTGCGCCTTGCCGTGGCTGAAGTTGAGCCGCACCATGTTGACACCGGCACGGATCATCTGTTCGAGCAGGGCCGGATCGCTGGAAGCGGGGCCGAGGGTGGCAACGATTTTGGTCGCACGACGCGTCATGAAGCTGTCTCCTTGTAACTTAGTTTCCATTTTGACATGAAATTAGTTACCTGCGGAGAACAAACGCACACCCTCCTGCGACCAAGCGAAAAACCACTTGGCTGACACAAAGCATGAAAAAGCGGGACACTGCCAGCGCCTGTTCCGCAGGGCTCAGCCGCAAAGGAGCACCATGGAAAAGTCCCACCACCGATTCTCGGAACTGTTCGCACAACTCGGCCTGCCGTCCGACCCCGCCGGGATCGGGGGGTTTCTCGCTGCACACGCCCCCCTGGCAGCCGACATCGCGTTGGCCGATGCGCCGTTCTGGACGGCCGCACAAGCGGCCATGCTGCGGGAAGAACTGCTGGGCGATGCGGACTGGGCAGAACTGGTGGACCAGCTCAGCAACGCCTTGCGCGCGCCTTCCACCGACCGCACCGCCTGAAGCGGGAACGGGTCAGCCCAGTCAGCCGTTCGCGCGCTTTTGCAGGATCTCGAAGGCCGGCAGCGTCTTGCCCTCCAGCACCTCCAGGAAGGCTCCGCCACCGGTGGAGATGTAACCCACGTCCTTCTCGATGCCGTACTTGGCAATCGCCGCCAGGGTGTCGCCACCGCCGGCAATGGAGAAGGCGCTGCTCTCGGCAATGGCGCGGGCGATTTCCCTGGTGCCGTTCTCAAAAGCCGCAAACTCGAACACGCCGACCGGGCCGTTCCAGACGATGGTGCCGGCAGCTTTCAGTTGCTGGGCCAGCTTCTTCGCCGTCTCGGGGCCGATGTCCAGGATCAGGTCATCGTCGGCCACCTCGGTGGCCTTCTTGATAGTGGCCACGGCATCGGCCTTGAACTCCTTGGCCGTCACCACATCCGTGGGGATCGGTACCTCGGCGCCACGGGCTTTCATGGCGTCGATCACGGCCTTGGCCTCGGCCAGCAGGTCGGGTTCGGCCAGGCTCTTGCCGATCTTCAGGCCAGCGGCCAGCATGAAGGTGTTGGCAATGCCGCCGCCGACGATGAGCTGGTCGACGTTGTTGGCCAGGCTCTTGAGGATGGTGAGTTTGGTGCTGACCTTGGAGCCGGCCACGATGGCCACCAGCGGACGCTTCGGCGCCGTCAGGGCCTTGGAGATGGCGTCCATCTCGGCCGCCAGCAGCGGGCCGGCGCTGGCGACCTTGGCGTACTGGGCAATGCCGTAGGTACTGGCTTCGGCACGGTGGGCAGTACCAAAGGCGTCGTGCACGAAGATGTCGCACAGGGCGGCCATCTTCTTGGCGAGCTCTTCGTTGTTTTTCTTCTCGCCCTTGTTCAGGCGGCAGTTCTCCAGCATGACGAGCTGGCCGGGGGTCACGCTCACGCCGTCGGTCCAGTTGGCCACCAGCGGCACGTCGCGGCCCAGCAACTCGGCCATGCGTCGGGCCACCGGGGCCAGCGAGTCTTCCGGCTTGAACTCACCCTCGGTGGGGCGACCCAGGTGCGAGGTCACCAGAACGGCGGCACCGGCGTCCAGCGCCATCTGGATGCAGGGGATGGAGGCGCGGATGCGGGTGTCTTCCGTGATGGCGCCACTGTCATCTTGCGGCACGTTGAGGTCGGCACGGATGAAAACGCGTTTGCCGGCAGCTTGGCCCTGTGCGCACAGATCCTGGAAACGGATGAAGTTCATGATGGTTGAAACGAAGAGTTGGAAAACCGGAGCGCGGGCCAAGCCTCAAGGCTGGCACGCGAAACCCGTAATTTTAGGCCGCGCCCTGTCGCGCGGCTTACCAGCCCAGGCCGAGGTGCAGCGGCAGGTAGACCGCCATGCCGACCACGATGGTGCCCAGCACCGCCTGTCCGCTGCCGCGGCGCCAGAAAAACCAGGCCGCACCGGCCGCCACGGCAAACAGGCGCGCGTCCTGCCAAGTACTCACCAGCTGGCCCTGGGTCATGACCATTTCCGGCACGATGACGGCAGACAACGCGGCAATCGGCGCGTACTGCAGGCCGCGCTGCGCCCAATGCGGCAGGCTCCAGGATTTGCTGGACATAAAAAAGAAGGAGCGCGTGATCACGGTCACAGCGGCCAGACCGATGATCACGCCCAGGGTCCATAAATCGGTGCCGTTCATGTGCCCTCCCGATGTGCCAGTGGCGTCTTTTCCAGCAGCAGGGCCAACGCCACCGCGGCCGCAATGGCCACCACGATGTTGAGCTTGAAGGGCAGGGCGAAGGCAGCCACCGCCGCCGCGCCGGCCACGCCGGCCGACACCACGCGCAGCCGGCTGGAGGCCAGCGAGCAGGCCACGCCCAGGAGGGCCAGGATACCGGCAAAACTCAGGCCCCAGTGCATCGGCACCGAATGCGCCAGCACGATACCCAGCAGGCTGGCGCCCTGCCAGCTGGTCCAGTTGGTGGTGGCGCTGCCCAGCAGGTAGGCCAGCTGCGCCTGCTGTTCCGGCGCGTTCTGCGGCGGCAGGTGGTAGCGCTTGGTGAACATCACGTAGCTGAGGTCGGCCGTCAGGTAACCGACGAACAGCCGCCAGCGCCGCGGCAGGTGCATCAGATAAGCCCGCATGTGGGCGCTGAAGACGACGAAGCGCAGGTTGACGCAGAACGAGGTGGCCAGGATCACCAGCACCGGAGCACCGGCGGCGATCAAGGGGATGGCCGCCAGTTGCGAACTGCCGGCGTAGACCAGCAGCGTCATGGCCACCGACTCGACCAGGCTCATGCCGGACTTGACCATGGCCACGCCGGTCATCAGGCCCCAGGCAGCCAGGCCCGGTGCCACCGACATTGCATCGCGCAAACCATAGCGGTACTCGGGATGACGCAGCAACTGCCGCACCGCGGACATGGCCGGCAATCCCTTCAGGCGACACCGAACACGGCGCCGGCCGGCAGCGCAAAACCGCGCAGAAACTCAACGGCCGGCAGCCGCTTGCCGCCAGCACGCTGCAACTCAGTCAGCCGCAGCACGCCCTGGCCGCACTGCACGACCACGCCCGCTTCGTCTGCAGACAGAATCATGCCCGGCCCCTTGCCAGATGGCGCAGATTTGCTATCAATCTCGCAGCGCCAGAGTTTGAACATCTCGCCCTGGAACACCGTCGTGGCACCGGGAAACGGATTAAAGGCGCGAATGCGGCGCGCAATCAACTCGGCCGGCAACGACCAGTCGATGGTCGCTTCGTGCTTCTCGATCTTGTGCGCGTAGCTCACGCCGTCGGCCGGCTGCGGCACCGGGTGCAGGCCGCCGCAAGCCGCCAGTTCCAGCACCTCGACGATCAGGCGCCCCCCGAGCACTGCCAGCTTGTCGTGCAGGCTGCCGGTGCTGTCCTCCGGTGTTATGGCCTGCTTCTCGACCAGCAACATGGCGCCGGTGTCCAGCCCGGCATCCATCTGCATGATGGTGACGCCGGTCTCGGCGTCGCCGGCCTCGATGGCGCGGTGGATCGGCGCCGCGCCGCGCCAGCGCGGCAGCAGCGAGGCATGGATATTCAGACAACCCAAGCGAGGCATGTCGAGCACCCACTGCGGCAGGATCAGGCCATAGGCTGCGACCACCATCACATCGGCCTGCGCCGCCTCGATGGCGGCGCGCGCCGCGGCCGCCTCCTCCGGGTATTTGCCGTCCAGCCGCAGGCTGTGCGGTTGCGCCACGGCGATGCCGTACTCAAGCGCGAACTGCTTGACGGGCGAGGCCTGCAACTTCATGCCACGGCCGGCCGGCCGGTCGGGCTGGGTCAACACCAGCGGGATGTCGAAGCCGGCGGCATGCAGCCGCTCCAGCGCGACCCGGGCAAATTCCGGCGTGCCGGCAAAAACCAGACGAAGCCGAGCGCGTCCCTCGCGGTCGGCGCATCCTGGCTGGGAGCGGTCCGCTTCGTTGCCCATCCTCGCCATAGATTCCGCTATGGCTGCGGTGTTCGCCTCGCGCCCCATCTCCCGGCCAGGCGCGCCACCTCGCTCGAACACGCTCGGCTTCGCCGTCAACGCCGTTCCTCGCGCTGCGCCTTGAGCATCTTGGTCTTGATGCGGTTGCGCTTGAGCGGCGACAGGTACTCGACGAACACCTTGCCCAGCAGGTGGTCCATCTCATGCTGGATGCACACGGCCAGCAGGCCGTCGGCCTCGATCAGCTGCTCCTGGCCTTCGCCGTCGAGCGCGCGCACATGCACCGCCTCGTGGCGCTCGACGCCGTCGTAGATACCCGGCACCGACAGGCAGCCTTCGTCGTTGATCTTTTTCTCGGCGCTGGCCCAGATGATCTCGGGGTTGATCAGTACCAGCGGCTGGTCGCGCTCCTCGGACACATCGATCACGACCAGACGTTCATGCACGTCGACCTGGGTCGCGGCCAGACCGATGCCATGGGCGTGGTACATGGTCTCGAACATGTCGGCGATCAACGCCTTGATGCGGGCGTCCACCGTCGGCACCGGCTTGGCCACCGTGTGCAGTCGCGGATCGGGAAAACAAAGAATAGGAAGCAGGGCCATAGATTCGGATCAAAGATGTCGTTATTTTCGCTACTTTTCGTAACCGCAGCCGTAACAGAGGGCAAAAAACATTGCCCGATCAAGGGCTTGGACGGACAATCGCGCGTGATTTATCAAGACCTACCCGGGCTGGGCGAGTTCGCTGCCACCGCCCGTGTGCCGCCCGGGGAGGGCCCTGTGAAACAACCCAACATGACACCACATCTGATGGCGAAATCCGGTATCGCAATGACCACCCTGGCCGCTTTGAGCGTCTGCCTGCTGAGTGGCGCCGCCTGGGGCCAGAAATACCCTGTCACTCCAGCCCAGAATGCCACTGCCAGACAGGTGGCGCAAGCCGGTGTTCCGTTGAGCGAACTGGCTCCCGAGGCACCCGACAGCTACACGATCAAGAGCGGCGACACCCTGTGGGCGATCTCCTCCCTGTTCCTGCGCAGCCCCTGGCGCTGGCCCGAACTTTGGGGCATGAATCTGGACGATATCCGCAACCCGCACCTGATCTACCCCGGCCAGCGGCTGGTGCTGGACAAGCGCAACGGCCGCGCCACCCTGCGTCTGGCGGACGGCGCCCATGGCGAACCGGCCAACCTGGAAACGGTCCGCCTGTCACCGCGCGTGCGCAGCGAAAAACTGAGCGATGCCCTGACGACACTGCAGACCCGCGCGATCGAGCCTTTCCTGGCCGAACCGGTGATCGTGGAGGAAGACGAACTGGCCCGCGCGCCACGCATTGTCGCCACCCAGGAAAACCGCGTCATGCTCAGCCGCGGCGACCGCGCCTATGCGCGCGGCCCCAGCGGCGCGGCGCTGCTGGATGACAAAAGCAAGACCCAGCGCCTGCGTGTCTTCCGCAATTCCAACCCGCTGAAAGACCCGACCACCGGCGAAGTGCTGGGCTACGAGGCCCAGTTCCTCGGCAAGGCCGTGCTGGTGCGAGGCGAGTCGACGCAGGAAACCGAAGGCCGCGATGGCAAGCTGCAGAGCGTCATCGTGCCGGCGACCATCGACATCGTCAGCACCAAGGAAGAAATGCGCGTCGGCGATCGCATGCTGCCCGAGCCGGAGCGCGAGTTTCCGAGCTACACGCCGCGCGCACCCGGCGGCCCCGTCAGCGGCCGCATCGTCTCGGTCTACGGCAGCGCCGTGGTCAACGCGGCGCAGAACCAGGTGGTGGTCATCAACCGCGGCCGGCGTGACGGCGTTGAAACCGGCCATGTCATGGCCATCCTCAAGGATGGCCAGCAGCTGGTCGACAAGACCGACCCCGACCAACCGCAGATCAAGCTGCCGGATGAGCGCAACGGCCTGCTGATGGTTTTCAAGACCTTCGAGAAACTCTCCTATGCGCTGATCCTGGACATCACCGACGGCGTGCGGGTCGGCGACCGCCTCGCAGCTCCGCGCTGATCCCATCGCCCTGATCGGCCTGGCGCACATCCGATGGGGCGTGACGAACTTGCCAGCTGGCTGCGCCTGACACTGACGCCGGGCATCGGCAACACGACGGCGCGCAAGCTGCTGGCCGCCTTCGGCCTGCCTGGGGCCATCTTCCGCCAGCCACTCGACGCCCTGCTGCAGGTGGTCACCCCCGCGCAGGCGGATGCCCTGCACAGCGAGCCGCCCGAACTGCCGGCCCAGCTGGAGCTCACCTGGCACTGGCTGCAGAACCAGGAAGGTGGCGCCCCGCGCCGGATTCTGGCGCTGGGTGACGCCGGCTATCCGCCCGGCTTGCTGCACATCGAAGATCCGCCCCTGCTGCTGTATCTGATGGGGCAACTCGAACTGCCGCTCGACCCGGCGCGCAGCATTGCCATCGTCGGCAGCCGCAACCCGACGCCGCAGGGTTCGCTCAACGCCCGCCAGTTCGCGCTGACTTTGAGTCAGGCCGGCCTCACCATCGTCTCGGGCCTGGCGCTGGGCGTGGACGGCGCCGCCCATGAAGGCGCACTCGCCGGGGCAGCGGCCTCGCGCCTGGCCACCATCGCGGTGGTCGGCACCGGACTGGACCGCGTCTACCCCAAACACCACCACCAATTGGCGCATGACATTGCGCAGCATGGCCTGATCGTCAGCGAATACCCTTTGGGCACACCGCCGCTGGCGGCCAACTTCCCGCGCCGCAACCGCCTGATTGCCGGCCTGTCATGCGCCACCCTGGTGGTGGAGGCAGCGTTGCAATCAGGCTCGCTCATCACGGCGCGTCTGGCGGTCGAGCAGGGCAAGGAGGTATTTGCCATTCCGGGCTCCATCCATGCCACGCAGTCGCACGGCTGCCATGCGCTGATCCGCCAGGGTGCCAAGCTGGTCGAGTCGGCGCAGGACGTGCTGGAAGACCTGCCGGGCGCGGCGCTGATGCCGCCCGCGCCGGCCCCCGAGTCGCCCCGCCCGGACGACGAAGACGGCCTGCTGCAGGCGCTGGGCTTCGACCCGGTGAGTCTGGATGCCTTGCAGGCCCGTACCGGCTGGTCCACGCCGCAATTGCAGGCACGCCTGATGACCCTGGAACTCGACGGCCAGGTGGCACGTTTGCCCGGCGGCTTGTATCAGCGCATCACCGTCACTTGAATTTGAATTGACCCGATAAGTACCGCAAAATGTTCGGATTGGCGGAGTGGGGATGCGATATATTGAGCACATGTTTGAAGTGCTCGTGTTCGTTTACGAAAACTACTGGCGCGGTGATGCCTGTCCCGAACCAGACCAATTACAACGCAAACTCAATGCCGTTGGCTTCGAGGCCGATGAAATCCGCGAGGCCCTCGACTGGCTCACCGGATTGAACCAGGCGACCCGTTGCACGCACTGGTTGCCCGGCATCACCGCCGCCGCGCACAACGACACCCCGACCCGGCTGCAATCACCGCAGAGCATGCGCGTCTACTCGGTCACCGAACAGGACCACCTGGGTGCCGAATGCCTGGGGTTCATCATGTTTCTCGAATCCTCGGGCGTGCTGCCTTCGCCGATGCGTGAAATCGTCATCGACCGCGCCATGGCCGTGCCGGCCGAGGAACTCTCGCGCGACGACCTCAAGATCATCATTCTGATGGTCTACTGGAGTTTCGGCGAAGAGCCCGATGCGCTCATCCTCGACGAGTTGTGCGACGACTCGCTCGAGCGCGTCGCGCACTGAGCCTGCCCAGGCCCGTCCGGCCCTGACCGACTGCTTCAGCCGAGCAGGCGCTCGGGGTTGGCCTCAAGCTTGTTCAACGCATCACGTGTCGCGCGCACGGTGAGCGATTCCTCCTCCTGCGGCAGCAGCAGCCCCGCCTGCAGATAGGCCGCCAGACGGCCGGCCTGGATCAGGTAGCTACGCCCATCCGTCGAGGCAAACAGGTTGAGTTGTTTGCGATCGCTGCGCCAGACGAACTGGACCCGGGCAATTTGACCGTTGTGGTCCAAGGTGAACCAGGCGCCCGGCTGCAGCTCCTGGGCCCAGGCCAGCATGGCGGGTGTCGGCTGGGACCCGCCATTGGCCACCACCTCAAGCGCCGATGCCTCGATCCCCAACAGCAGCTCGATGCTCTCGGCATCCAGCGGCAGTTCCCCCATGCCGTCATCCGGCACGACGCATTCCAGTCCAGCCAGGCGCTGGGCCAGGGCTTCGATCTGTGCGGGAGGGATTGGCTGGGTTTTTGCCAGGAAAGCATCGGCCAGCGTATCGCTCACGGTCTTGATATGGACGTCCTGATCTGCCGCTGACAGCCCCAGCAACGTCATGCCGGTGCGCAGGCGCTGCAGCAGCTGTGGCAGATCCTGAATGACACGGGTGCGTTCGCTGCGATGCGGCTTGGCGCTCGCGGCCCAGACCAGGTCGGCGGCCGTTTTCCGCAGCGTGACGGTGTCCGCATGTTGCAGCCCCTGACGCACCGCGGCCACCGCCAGCACTTCGGCCCAGACCTTGAACAGGAAGTTGCGGATCTCTTCTCGCACCGGCATGTCCTTGAGCAGCTTGCGCATCTCGATGGTGTACTGGATGGTCAGCGTTTCCTTCTGCTCGACCTGCTGCGCCACGCTCACGACCTTCCGCGTCGCGTCCTTGCCGGTCAGGAAACGGGTCAGGAACTGCTGGAACTCGCCGTACACCACCGCGAACACCTGCCGGCCGGTCTCGGGGTATTGCTCGATCACCTGCACGATGCGTTTGATCTCCGCCTCCAGTGCGTCGCCGCCAACGTCACCCGCATCGAAGCCCATGACGCAGGACCCCATGCGGTCGATCAACTGGCGCGCGGGGTGGTTGAGCGAACCGAAGAACTCCGGCTCGGCCAGCGCCACGCGCAGGACCGGCATCTGCAGCCGCGCAAACCAGACGCGAATGGCGGGCGGAATGCGTTCCTCGGTCAGGATGGCCTGGAACATCAGCGCCACGATCTCGATGGTGGCTTTCTCGCTGCGCGTCGCGGCTTTTGCCTTGAGCTCGCTGCTCTGTTCGCGCAAGGCACCCGCCACCCGGGCCACCCCGGCAGGGCTGTAGTCCGCCTGCTGCTGCAGATCCATGGGGATGCCGGCGCGCGCAGCACCCGGTGCGATGGCCGCTGCCAGGGCCGGCGATGGCCCCTGTGCCGCTGTCGCTTCGAAACCGGAACCACCCGGGCCCGCCAACAAACGCCGCAACTGCCCCATCACCCCCTGCGCGCGGCTGCGTGTCCGTGCCAAGGGCGTATCCTGCGTCATCAGGCGGGTTTCATCCTGCGGCCCCTCATACGGCGCAGCCCCTTCGGCAGAGGGGCCCGTCGACGGTGCGTTGATGCCGTCGCCCCAGCCCAGCCGCCCGCCAAACAGCCCGCCACTGCGCTTGGGCACGGGCAGTCCGGCAGGCATGCCCGTGCCGACGCTACGCCCCCCAGCAGCCGCGCCGGTCGTGGCCGTCGATCCCGCAGAAGGCATGGCATTTGCCGGCTTGACCGGATGGGACGGCGCAGGCCTCGCCTTGGGTGGCGGTACTGTCGCAGCCGCGGTTGGCCGCCGGACCCGATCCTTGAGTTCGATCGTCGGCATCACGCCCTGTGCGATCAGGAACTGGTTGCAACGGACATAAGCAGCCGGCAGACGCTCAGCCCATAACCGTTGCACGTCTTCGCTGATGCGAGGCCAGACATCGCGCGGCATGCCGCTGTCGCCCCACTGCGTCAGCAGGGGAAGGGTCAGCACTTCCGGGCGCAGAAGGTCTTGTGCCGCCAGTTCGTCGCGGCCTTCGAGAAACTGGATGCGCAGGCGCAAGTCATCCAGCTCGGCGTCGGCCTTCTCCAGCACAGCCTGCGCCAGCCGGGAAGCCAGGATCTTGTTTTCCACTTCATCGGTGCCGACCAGCGCCAGGCTGACACCGGCCTCGCCCGAGCGCAGGCCCGAGGACTTGCCGGCCGAGGGCTGAAGCGCGACTTGCCAGGCGCCCCGGGTGCCGTCGAGCCAGGCCGACCTGGCCTGCTGGTAAAGCTGCCAGGTGTCACGCCGGCTTTGCATCTCACGTGCGGTCGCGGTTTCGTTCATCAGCGCCGTCAGGCGCTCCGCCACCACGTCCCCCAGTTCAGCCAGCACGCGGCCCGCTTCTGCCACGAACAGCCCGCGCGTCTTTTCCGCCAGCTCGATGCGCTGCGAAAACGACGAGGGGGCTGCCATGGCTGAGAACCCTGTTGAAACCCGTCAGGCCTTAGACCACTGCCCCTGCGTTGGGATCGTTCGGGTCGTCTTCCTTGCGCGCAGCACCGCCGCCCTTCACAAGGTCTTCGCGCCGGATGCCCAGCCACATGGCGATGGCGGCCGCCACGAACACCGAGGAGTAGATGCCGAACAGGATGCCGATGGTCAGCGCCAGGGCAAAGTAATGCAGCGTGGCGCCGCCGAACAGCAGCATGGACAGCACCATCAGCTGGGTGCTGCCGTGGGTGATGATGGTGCGGCTGATGGTGGAAGTGATGGCGTTGTCGATAATCTCCATCGTGTCCATCTTGCGGTAGCGTCGGAAATTCTCGCGAATCCGGTCGAAGATCACCACCGACTCGTTGACCGAATAGCCCAGCACCGCCAGCACCGCCGCCAGCACCGGCAGCGAGAACTCCCACTGGAAGAAGGCAAAGAAGCCGAGGATGATGATGACGTCGTGCAGGTTGGCGATGATGGCCGCCACCGCGAACTTCCATTCGAAGCGAAGCGCCAGGTAGATCATGATGCCGAACACCACGAAAGCCAGCGCCTTCAGGCCGTCGGCCGCCAGCTCGTCGCCCACCTGCGGGCCGACGAACTCGGTGCGGCGCAAGCTGGCCGTGGCATCGGCTTCCTTCAGCGCGGCCATCACCTTGTCGCTCTGCTGCGCCGAACTCACGCCTTTCACGGCCGGCATGCGGATCAGCACGTCGCGCGAGGTGCCGAAGTTCTGCACCTGCACGTCCTGGTAGCCGAGTTTGGCAACGGCACCGCGCACCGTGCCGAGGTCGGCCGGCTGCGAGTAACTGACTTCCATCAGCGTGCCACCGGTGAACTCGACCGACAGGTGCAGGCCGCGTGAGAACAGGAAAAACACGGCCGCTGCGAATGTCAGGAACGACACGACATTGAACACCAGCGCATGCCGCATGAACGGAATGTCGCGTTTGATCTTGAAGAATTCCATGGTCTTTTTTCCTCACTCCGCCTTGGCCGGTGCGTCGCCATCCGGGCGCCAGACGGTGCCGATCGACACGTTCTTGAGCTTCTTCTGCCGGCCGTACCAGAGGTTGACCAAGCCGCGCGAGAAGAACACGGAAGAGAACACGCTGGTCAGGATGCCCAGGCAGTGCACCACAGCGAAGCCGCGCACCGGGCCGGAGCCGAAGGCCAGCAGCGCCAGGCCGGCGATCAGGGTGGTGATGTTGGAGTCCAGAATAGTGGCCCAGGCGCGGTCGTAACCGGCATGGATGGCGGCCTGCGGCGAGGCACCGTTGCGCAACTCCTCGCGCACGCGTTCATTGATCAGCACGTTGGCGTCGATCGCCATGCCCAGCACCAGCGCCATGGCCGCCATGCCCGGCAGCGTGAGCGTGGCCTGCAGCATGGACAGCACGGCCACCAGCAGCAGCAGGTTGAACGCCAGCGCCACGCTGGAGAAGACGCCGAACAGCATGTAGTAGACGCACATGAAAGCCGCCACGGCCACAAAGCCCCAGGTCACACTGTTGAAACCCTTGGCGATGTTCTCGGCACCCAGGCTCGGGCCGATGGTGCGCTCCTCGATGATCTCCATCGGCGCCGCCAGCGAGCCGGCGCGCAGCAGCAGCGCGGTGTCGTTGGCTTCCATCGTGGTCATGCGGCCGGAAATCTGCACGCGGCCGCCACCGATCTCACTGCGGATCACCGGCGCTGTCACCACCTCACCCTTGCCCTTTTCGAACAGGATGATGGCCATGCGCTTGCCGACGTTCTCGCGTGTCACGTCCTTGAAGATGCGCGAACCCTTGGCGTCGAGCGTCAGGTTGACGGTCGGCTCCTGGGTCTGGCTGTCGAAACCGGGCTGCGCATCGGTCAGGTTCTCGCCGGTCAGGACCACCTGCTTCTTGACGATCACCGGCTGGCCGCTGCGCTCCAGGTAACGTTCAGTGCCGAACGGTACCGGCCCGGTGCCGGTCTCGGCGGCGCGCGCTTCGGCGCTTTCTTCCACCAAGCGCACTTCCAGCGTGGCGGTGCGACCCAGGATGTCCTTGGCCTTGGCGGTGTCCTGCACGCCGGGCAGCTGCACCACGATGCGGTCCAGACCCTGCTGCTGGATCACCGGCTCGGCCACGCCGAGTTCGTTGATGCGGTTGTGCAGCGTGGTGATGTTCTGTTTCAGCGCCTGGTCCTGCACGGTGCGCGCGGCCTGCGGCTTGATGCTGGCAGTGAGCTTGTAGTCGCTGCCGTCCTGCACCTCGATCGTCTCCAGCTCCCCGAACTGGTCGGCCAGCACGCGCTTGGCCGCCTCCAGCGTGGCGGCATCACGGAAACGCAGCTCGATGGCCTGACCGTTGCGGCTGATGCCGCCGTGGCGCACGTTCTTTTCGCGCAGCACGGTGCGCAAGTCACCGGCCAGCGACTCGGCTTTCTTGGTCAATGCGGCCGGCATGTCGACCTGCAGCATGAAGTGCACGCCACCACGCAGGTCCAGCCCCAGGTACATCGGTGCCGCGTGCAAGGCCGACAGCCAGGCCGGCGAGCGCGACAGCAGGTTGAGAGCCACCACATACGACGGGTCGGCCGCATCGGGCACCAGTGCCTTCTGGATCGCGTCCTTGGCCTTGAGCTGGTCGTCGGTAGAGACAAAGCGGGCACGCACCGAGCCGGCTTCCAGGCTGATGACGTCGGCCGTGAGGCCGGCCGTCTTCAGTGCCTCTTCGACACGGGCCTGCGTGCCACTGTCCACCTTCTGACTGGCCTTGGCGGCCGAGACCTGCACGGCCGGCGCCTCGCCAAAGAAGTTGGGCAGGGTGTACAAGAAGCCCACCAGCAATGCGACCATGATGATCGCGTATTTCCACACCGGGTAACGGTTCATGATCGCACTCAGGCTGTCAGTCGCTCGGATTCTTCTTACTTGATGGTGCCCTTGGGCAGCACTTGCACCACGGCACTGCGCTGCACCTGGATCTCGACGCCATTGGCGATTTCGACGCCGATGAAGTTGTCACCCATCTTGCTGACGCGGCCGAGCAGGCCACCGGCCGTCACGACTTCGTCACCCTTGGCCAGGGCGTCGACCATGGCGCGGTGCTCTTTCTGCTTCTTCATCTGGGGACGGATCATGACGAAGTACAGCACCACGAACATCAGCACCAGGGGCAGCATGCTCATGAGCGAGTCCTGCATGCCGCCAGCAGCGGCAGCGGGTGCGGTTTGGGCGAAAGCGGAAGAAATGAACACAGGCAACTCCAGGTCAGAGGTTCAGAAAACAGGTTGCGCCACCATCGGCAGCAGCACGGAATGCCCGGTGAAACGGGCAAAAATGACAGTTGGCCATTGTATGCGGCTGGCTCGGGGCCACTTGGGTCCGGCGGACAAAAGCCCCACACCCGCCGCCGAACGGTGGGCGCACCGCATGCCGCCAGGTCAAGCGCCCCGGAATGCTATGAATTCAGGAGCGATCAGCGCTTGTCTGACAAGGGCAAAAGCCTGATTTCATTGACAATTCAGGCCGCCTGCTGCACCGTGCTCGCGCCGCGCCAGTTCGCCATGAGCGCCGCCCATTGTTGGCGCGCCGTGGCCAGGTGGCGCGCCTTGACGTGGCCGTAACCGCGGATCTGCTCGGGCAGGCGTGCGATCTCCACCGCCGCCGCATGGTTGGTCGCGTTCAGGCCGGCCAGCAATTCCTCGATGCAGGCCCGGTACTCGCCGATCAGCGCGCGTTCGGTACGCCGCTCTTCGCTGCGGCCGAACACGTCCAGCGCCGTGCCACGCAGGCCCTTGAGGCGCGCCAGCAGCCGGAACCCGGTCAGCATGGTCGGGCCGAAGGGCTGCTTGACCAGCTCGCCCTTGTCGTTTCTCTTGGCGATCAGCGGCGGCGCCAGGTGGTAGTGCAGCTTGAAATCGCCTTCGAACATGGCGTTGACACGGCCGAGGAAGGCCGGGTCGGTGTGCAGGCGTGCCACCTCGTACTCGTCCTTGTAGGCCATCAGCTTGAACAGGTAACGCGCCACCGCCTCGCTCAAGGTCGTTTTGCCCAGCGGGCTTTCGGCCGCCTGCACCCGGGTGACGAAGGCCCTGTAAGTTTCGGCGTAGGCGGCGTTCTGGTAGCCGGTCAGGAACTCGACGCGGCGTGCCACCAGACTGTCCAGGATTTCGCGCGGCTTGAAGTCGATCACCTGCGCCGGACTCAGCAGCGCCTGCACGCGCGCCCAGTCGTGCGCGGCCTGGCGGCCCCACTCGAAGGCGGCCTTGTTGGCCTCCACCGCTACGGCATTGAGCTCAATGGCGCGCAACAGCGATTCGCGGCGCAACGGGATCCAGCCCTTTTGCCAGCCATAACCCAGCAGCATGGGGTTGACGAAGATGGTGTCGCCCATCAGCTTGGCCGCCACCGCGTCGGCGTCGAACACGCCCATGCCGGCAACACCGACGGCGCGCGTGATGTCGGCCAGACACTGGTCCGCCGGGTTCTGCCAGTTGGCGTTTTTCACAAAGGCCGCGGTCGGCGTGCTGTGGCTGTTGAGCGCCACGCGCGTGCGGCCTTCGCGCATGCGCAGCGTGGTTTCCTTGCCCGTGGTCACGATCGGGTCGCAACCCAGGATCAGGTCGGCCGCCGCCATGCCCACGCGCGTGGTGCGGATCTCGTTTTGCGTGTCGGCGATCAGCACATGGCTCCAGGTGGCGCCACCCTTCTGCGCCAGACCGGCCGCGTCCTGCGTGACGATGCCTTTGCCCTCGATGTGCGCCGCCATGCCCAGCAACTGACCGATGGTGATGACGCCGGTGCCGCCGACGCCGGCAACCACGATGCCATAAGCGGTGGCCGCCGACGGCAGGGCCGGCTCGGGCAGCGCGCCCAGCTCGTAGGGTGATGCGGCCTGGCCCTTGGCCTTTTTCTTCAACTGGCCGCCTTCGACCGTGACGAAACTCGGGCAGAAGCCCTTGAGGCAGGAGTAGTCCTTGTTGCAGCTGCTCTGGTTGATGGTGCGCTTGCGGCCGAACTCGGTCTCCAGCGGCTCGACCGACAGGCAGTTGGACTGCACGCCGCAGTCGCCGCAGCCTTCGCACACCAGCTCGTTGATGACGACGCGCTTGGCCGGGTCGACCAGGGTGCCACGCTTGCGGCGGCGGCGCTTCTCGGTGGCGCAGGTCTGGTCGTAGATGATGACGGTGCAGCCCTTGAGCTCGCGGAACTCGCGCTGCACGGCGTCGAGCGTGTCGCGGTGCCGGATGGCGATGCCTTCGGGCAGGCCCTGGTGTTTCGCATCGCTGTATTTCTCCGGCTCGTCGGTCACGATGGTGATCTTGACCACGCCCTCGGCGCGCATGCTCTGCGCGATCTGGACCACGCTGTGGCCTTCGGGCCGCTCGCCGACCTGCTGGCCGCCGGTCATGGCCACCGCGTCGTTGTAGAGGATCTTGTAGGTGATGTTGACGCCGGCCGCAATGCTCTGGCGGATGGCCAGGCTGCCGCTGTGGAAGTAGGTGCCGTCACCCAGGTTGGCGAACACATGGCCTTCGCTGCTGAAGGGCTGCTGGCCGACCCAGGGCACGCCCTCGCCGCCCATCTGCGTGAAGCCGATGGTGCTGCGGTCCATCCAGGTCGCCATGAAGTGGCAGCCGATGCCGGCCATGACGCGCGAACCTTCCGGTACGCGCGTGCTGGTGTTGTGCGGACAGCCGGAGCAGAACCAGGGCATGCGCTCGGCCGCCGGGCCGCCGACGTTGAGTGCCTGCATGGCGCGTTCCTTGGCCGCCAGGATGGCCAGCTGGGCATCGACCCGGGCCGCAATGTCGCTGCCCGCCGGTAGCAGGCCTGTCTTTTGCAGCCGCTGGGCGATGGCGCGCGCGATCAGGGCCGGCGTCAGGTCGGCGTTGGCGCGCAGCAGCTCGTTGCTCGACGGGTTGGCCTGCGACCATTCACCGCCGGCCTGATCGCCCTCGTTGAACTTGCCCAGGATGTTGGGGCGTACGTCGTCGCGCCAGTTGTAGAGCTCTTCCTTGAGCTGGTATTCGATCAGCTGGCGCTTTTCCTCCACCACCAGGATTTCCTGCAGGCCGGTGGCAAAGTCGCGCGCGCTCTGCGCCTCCAGCGGCCAGACCACGCTGACCTTGTGCAGTCGAATGCCCAAAGCGCGGCACGTGGCCTCATCCAGCCCGAGGTCGAGCAGGGCCTGGCGCGTGTCGTTATAGGCCTTGCCGCTGGCAATCAGGCCAAAACGATCGTTCGGGCCTTCGATCACGTTGTGGTTGAGCCGGTTGGCACGGATGTAGGCCAGCGCGGCGTACCACTTGTGGTGGAACAGGCGGGCTTCCTGCTCCAGCGCATGGTCGGGCCAGCGAATGTGCAGGCCGCCGGGCGGCATTTCGAAATCGGTCGGCAGCTGGATCTGCACGCGCTCGGGGTCGATGATGGCCGAGGCGCTGGACTCGACGATTTCCTGGATCGTCTTCATGCCGGCCCAGACGCCGGCGTAGCGGCTCATGGCGAAGGCATGGATGCCGAGGTCCAGGATCTCCTGCACCGAGGCCGGGAAAAACACCGGCAGGCCGCAGGCCTTGAAGATATGGTCGCTCTGGTGCGCCGCTGTGCTGCTCTTGGCCACATGGTCGTCACCGGCCACCGCCAGCACACCGCCCCAGGGCGTGGTACCGGCCATGTTGGCGTGCTTGAAGACGTCGGCGCAGCGGTCCACGCCCGGCCCCTTGCCGTACCAGATGCCGAACACGCCGTCAAAGCGGTTGCTGCCGGGCGGCGCAAAACCGAGCTGCTGTGTGCCCCACAAGGCGGTAGCCGCCAGCTCCTCGTTGACGCCGGGCTGAAACACGATGTTCTGCCCTTTCAGGAACGGGCTCGCCTTCTGCAGCGTCTGGTCGTAATTGCCCAGCGGCGAGCCGCGGTAGCCGCTGACGAAACCCGCGGTGTTCTTGCCCACCATCTGGTCGCGCAGGCGCTGCAGCATGGGCAGCTTGACCAGCGCCTGCACGCCGCTCATGAAGGCACGGCCGTGGTCGAGCGAATACTTGTCGTCGAGGGTGACGGTTTCCAGCGCCTTGCGGACCGATTCGGGCAGGGGGGCGTTCATGTGGTGGTGTCTCCAGAGGCTGATTTTTCTTGAGCCCGGGGCTGTTTCTTGTTGACGCCGGCCCGCAGGACAACGGCTTGCGCCGCCGGGAAAGTGTATGTCGGGCGTTCTGATAAGTCTTTGCTTTCTTTGCCCGATTCAGGCCACATTTTGAAAGGATATTGCTCAATAATCACGAAAATGGAAACACTCGACAAATTCGACCTGGCGATCCTGAATGAATTGCAGGCCGATGCCCGCCTGACCAATGCCGAGCTGGCCTCGCGCGTCGGTCTGTCGGCCGCGCCGTGCTGGCGCCGCGTACGGGCGCTGGAGGAGGCCGGGTTCATCAAGGGCTACCGGGCCGAGCTTGACCGCCAGAAGATCGGCCTCGGGGTGCTGGCCTTCGTGCGGCTCGATGCCGAACGCAACACGGGCGACGCCACCCGCGTGCTGGAGGAAGCGGTGCGCCAGCTGCCCGAGGTCATCTCCTGCCACTACATCAGCGGCACCGGCACCTTCGAGCTGCAGGTGGTGGCGCAGGACCTCGACAGCTTCTCGCGCTTCGCCCTGCAGCGCCTGATCAACCTGCCCAACGTCAAGGACCTGCACACCAGCTTCTCGCTCGGCGAGGTCAAGGCCAGCAGCACGCTGCCGCTGGGGCATTTGCAGACGCAGGACGCAACCAGGATCGTCGCGCCAAGCCCAGCACGGCCCAGCGCCAGGAGCAAACGATGACCTCTGTTCGCACTCTGGCTTTGGCATGTTTTGCGGCCCTGGCCCTTGTCGCTCATGCGCACTCTGCTATCAATTCAGGAGCAGACTGGCGCCACGACGGTGCTGCCGGTGAGCTGCCGCTGCGTAACCTGCAGATCGAGGTGCGGCAGATGGAGCAGAACAGCAGCACGCGTGAACGTTTGGATGCGACGGCGGCAGCACGGCTGCACCCCGGCGACTCCAGCGCCGCCATCACCCTGGGTGCCGAGAACACCCAGTCCGGCCGCAGCGGCAACGCCCAGCAGCAGGTGCTGGTGCTCAACGGCCGGCGTGCCGCCATCGTGCTGCGCAACACGGTGGCACTGCGCCTGCTGCAATCGTTCCAGCAGCAAGGTCGGTGGATCACCGCGCCCGGCACGGTCTGGCTGCAGGCCGGCACCGGTTTCACCGCCACGCCGCGCTGGGGCGGCGGCGACGCGGTGGAACTGGAGATCAGCACCCTGCAAGGACGCAATCCTTTGGCCGCTGAAACGGCCAGCACCAGCACGACCCTCATGCTGCCATTGGATGAATGGATGACGATCGCCGAAAGCGATCAGTCGCAGGACAGCCAGCAAAGCGGCCTGAGCAGCAGCGCTCGCGACGCCAGCCAGTCGCAGTTGCGCGTGCAGGTGCGCATCAGCCTGCGCTGAAGGCCCCGCCCGCCACAACGCGCAGCGTCACTTCGGCCACAGCACCCACAGGCGCAACGGCTGCTTGAGCCGGCCGGCCAGCTCGGCCGCGCCCGCACCCCAGCCGGCAAAGTAGTCGGCGCGCACCGCACCGGTGATGGCGCTACCGGTGTCCTGCGCCAGCACCAGCTTTTGCAGCTGCACCTGCGGCCCGCTGGAGACGAGCCAGACCGGCGTGCCGTAGGGAATGCTGCCGGGGTCGACCGCGATGGAACGGCCCGGCGTCAGCGGCACACCCTGCGCACCGCGTGGGCCGAAGGCGGCGTCGAGTTCCGGCAGCGCTTCCTCGCGGAAGAACACCACACGCGGATTGCTCCACAGCAGCTCGTTGACGCGCGTCGGGTTCTGCGCCAGCCAGGCCTTGATGCCGGGCCAGGACGCATCGCGCACCGCACCCTGATCCAGCAGCCAACGCCCGACGCTCCGGTAGGGCTGCTCGTTGGAGCCGGCAAAGGCCAGCCGCACCAGCCGTTGCGTGCCATCGGCTTCGCTGATGCGGACACGGCCGGAGCCCTGGATCTGCAGCACCAGGGCGTCAATGGGATCGGCCAGGTAAGCGATCTCCCGGCCGCGCAGCAAGGCCTGCACCTCGGGCAGGCTGTCGATCTCCTGCCGGCTATACCAGGGCTTGCGCTGGCCCAGCGTGGGCGGCGGCTGGTACAGCGGCACGCTGAACTCGGCGCTGGGCCGGCGTGCCGCCTCCAGCACCGGCTCGTAGTAGCCGGTCAGCAGGCCTTCCTCGCCGCCTTGCAGCGCCTCCACACGGTAGGGCTGCAGGCGCGCCATCATCCAGGCGCGCTGTTCCTCCACGCTGCTGATGCTGAGCAGACGTACCTCGCTGCACAGCGGTGCGAATACCGGGCCGGGGCGCTCGCAGCTCTTGAGCCAAGCGTTCCAGGCCTCGTGCAGCGGGTCCTCCTGCAGGCCGGGCAGTTCGCTCCAGGCTACCGGTGTCCAGCGGCTGCGTGCCTGCAGCAGGGCCGGGCCGGCTGCGCTGCGCGCCTCGGGGGCAGGGCTGCGGCCGGCCGGCGGCCAAGGTGCACTGGCGCAGCCGGCCAGCGTTCCTACAATCACGGCTTGTGTTACCCAGTTCTGGAGTCGGTTCATGCGTTGGATTTTGCTTGAAGCCTTCGGCGCTCTCGCGCTGCTGGTGCTGATTGTCTGGTGGACCATGTTTTCCGGCCGCAAAAAGGGAGAGCTGCCCGACCCGGTCCAGCCCGGCGCCAGCGACACGCCCTCCCCGACCGACAAGGACTGAACTCAGCCCCCCTGGAGATTGCGCAGCAGGTTGGCCAGCTCCACGGCAGACTTGACCTCCATCTTGTCGAACACGCGCGCGCGGTGCACCTCCACCGTGCGCACGCTGATCTCCAGCTGATCGGCAATGCGCTTGTTGGGCAAGCCGTCAACCACCAGACGCATCACATCGCGCTCGCGCTCGGTCAACTCACCCAGGCGCAGTCGCAACTGCGCCGCTTCCTGGCCGGCCTGCACGAACGTCGCCGATTGCGCCAGCGCTTGCTCGATGCGGTCGACCAGCGCGTTGTCGGAAAACGGTTTCTCGCAGAAATCGAAGGCGCCCCGCTTGACGGCGTCGACGGCGGTGGGCACGTCGCCGTGGCCGGTGAGAAAAATCACCGGCATGGTCTGGTGCAGCCCGCGCTCGACCAGCCGCTCGAACAGGGCCAGCCCGCTCATGCCGGGCATGCGCACATCGAGCAGCAGACAGCAGGTCTGCGTCGGCACCCAGCCGCTCTCCACCATCTGCCAGAAAGCATCGGCACTCTCGAAGGCCTGACTCGGCAGGCGGCGTGAACGCAGCAGCCAGGCCAGGGCCTCGCGCACGCTGGCGTCGTCGTCGACGATGAATACGGAAGCGTCAATCACGGGTTGCATGGGGCAATGTTATGTCAGTTGCCGGCCGAGAGGGTGAAGGTGAACACCGTCCCCTGCGGCTGGTTGGGCTCAAAGGCCAGCGTGCCGCCATGCTGCTCGATCACGGTCCGGCACAGGCTCAGGCCCAGACCCATGCCCTCGGCCTTGGTGGTGAAGAACGGCGTGAACAGCTGCTGCTCGACTTCCGGCGCGATGCCGGGGCCGACATCGGCCACCGAAAACACCAGCCAGCGCGCGTCTGCCGGCAGCCGGCGCACCCCCAGCCGCAGCACGCGCTGGCGGATGTCGGGCCGGTCCATGGCCTGCATGGCATTGCGTGCCAGATTGAGCAGCACCTGTTCGACCATGGTGCGGTCGCACAGCACCTTGGGCAGACCCGATTCCAGCTGGATCTGCACCTGTACGCCGAGCTTGCGCGCCTGCAGGAGGATGAGCGGCTGGATGGCGTCCAGCAGCGCCTGCGGCAGCACGGCTTCGCGCGCCTGGTCGCGCCGGCGCACGAAGTCATGCACGCTCTTGATGACTTTGCCGGCGCGCTCGGCCTGCTGGGCGATGCGGTGCATCGCCAGTTCGATATCCGCCTCGGTATGCGAAGCATCCCGCAACAGGTTGATCGAACCGGTGGCGTAACTGGAGATCGCCGCCAGCGGCTGGTTCAGCTCGTGGCTCAGCAGGGAGGCCATCTCGCCCACCATGGCCAGGCGCGCCGTGGCTTGCAGCCGTTCCTGGCTGGCGCGCGACAGTTCCTCGACGCGGCGCTGCTCGCGGATATCGAGAAAGGCGCTCATCCAGCCGGTCTGCACGCCCTGTGCGTTGATCAGCGGCGCCTCGATGATGAGCACGGGAAAGCGCGTGCCATCCTTGTGCATGAACACCGACTCGAAGCCCTCGCGCGGCGGCGAGTTGCCGGCCAGCCGGATCGCCTGGCGTTTCTTGTACTCGTCGGCCAGTTCCGGCGGCCAGTAGGGCGCGTGGACACTTTGGCCCAGCAGTTCCTCGGCCGTGAAGCCCACCATCTGGCAGAAGGCCGGATTGACGTAGGTGATGCTCCCGTGCAGATCGCGCGCGCGCAGACCGGTCACGAGCGAGTCTTCCATCGCCTTGCGAAAGGCCAGCGCGTCGGCCAGGTCACGTTCGGCCTTCAGGCGTCGGCGCATGTCCTTGCTCAGCAGCACCAGGATCGAGACCAGCGCGATCGACATGGCCGTCACCAGCGCGGTCAGCACATTGGGGAACAGGTCTGGCGCACCGCGCCAGCTGTCCATGCGCAACACCAGGGTCGTGCCAGGCAGGTCCAGCAGATGCTGCGCGGTGAAAACCCGGTTGGCACGCCGTGCCACGCCGCGTACCGCCAGCCGGGTCCCGTCGCCCTCGGTGAACGAAACCTCCTGGCTGCGGGTGAGCTGACGCTCCACCAGGTCATCGAGCATGTCCTGCAGCGAATAGGTGGCGACCAGGTAGCCCATCACCACGCCGGTGGTGACCAGTGGCATGCACAACTCCATGACCTCGATGCCGAGGCCGTCCGTCATCGGGACGAAATAACTGGGGGAATAGGCCGGCGCACTGAGCCGGTGGGCCGAGGTACAGGTCTGACGGACTTCGGACTGGACACTGTCGCGGCCGAGGCGGTCAAACACGGCGGGCCGGAACGGCGAATCCGCATGGATGCGGGTTTTATGGTTGCTGTCGCGCCACTCGATGCGCACCAGCTCACGGTTCTGGCGCAGCAGATCCGCAGCCGCCATCGCCCAGGCCGCCGGCGTCGGATCGTTGAACTGCAAGGCCTGCAGGCTCTGCACGTTGTGCGACAGCGCGGCGCGGATATCACCGACCGCATCCGCGGTGTCCCGTTCGAGGCGGCTTTGCACCTGGCTGGCCTCGTAGCGTCCGGCCAGCCAGACCAGCGTGGCCAGCATGGCCACGACCAAGGCGGCGAGCACCGACCACAGCGAGCGACGACGCCAGGTCGAAGGCAGGCGTACCGTATCCGTGCGTGCGGCGCTCACAGGACGCGATGCTCCAGCGCCGGCAGCTGCAGGCGGCATTGCGACACCAGCGCGGCGTCCAGCTCCGCCGCCACCACCGCTTCGCCCACGGCCTGCTCGGCCAGTACCCGGCCCCAGGGATCGACCAGCATCGAGTGGCCCCAGGTGCGTCGTCCGTTTTCATGCAGCCCGCCCTGCGCTGCGGCAAGCACGAAGGCCAGGTTTTCCACGGCCCGCGAGCGCAACAGAAGGTCCCAGTGCGCCTGACCCGTGGTGTGCGTGAAGGCGCTGGGCGCCAGCAGCAGTTCGGCGCCGGCCCGGGCATAGCTGCGGTAGAGCTCGGGAAAGCGCAGGTCGTAACACACGCTCAAACCGAGACGCCAGCGATGCCCGTCACGGGAAGGCAGGTCGAACGTCACGGGTTGGCTGCCACTGAGCAGGACACGCGATTCATCGTAGCTTTCACGACCGTTGTCGAAGCGAAACAGATGGATCTTGTCGTAGCGTGCCACGCAGTCGCCCTGCGGCGAGTAGACGAGTGTGCTGTTGTAGACGCGCCCGTCGGCCTCTTGCGGTGCGGCTGACAGGGGCAGGGTGCCGCCCACGATCCACAGGCCCAGGTCGCGCGCCGATTCGGCCAGAAAAGCCTGGATGGGGCCGGCACCCGGCGGCTCCTGGATGGCCAGCTTGTCGGTGTCCCGCGCGCCCAGCAGGCAGAAGTACTCGGGCAGGACCACGAGCTCGGCACCCTCGTCGGCCGCCTGCCGCATCAGCGCCCGGGCGCGCAGCAGATTGGCCTGCCACTGCGTGCCCGACACCATCTGGATGGCCGCCACCTTCATCGCGCCGCCTCGCCCTTGTTGTCGCCTTTGCCGGCCGTCGGCGCATCGGTGCGCGTGATCTTGGGGTCAGTCCAGCTGCCGCTGATCTGGAACTCCTCGGTGGCCGAGTTGATCAGCGGCCGGCGCAGCACCAATTGGGCCAGGAAGGAACCCAGGCCCACCGCCGGATTGATCCAGCCGGCGATGAGCGAGGCCGTACCGGCATTGATCTCCGGCACGACCACCACCTTGATGTCCTGTGTTTCACGCGCGATGTCGGCCCGGCCGTCCATCAGCACCGCGGCATTCACCCCCTTCATCTGCAGGTTGTTGGTACTGGCAATCCCCTGGTCGATGCGGATGTCGCCGCGCACGAAGTCGAAGGCAAACCCCTCGCTGAACACATCACGGAAGTCCAGCGTCAGGCGCCGCGGCAAGGACTGCAGACTCAGCACGCCCAGCAACTTGGCAATGCCGGGATCGGCCTTGAGGAACTGGCCGTTTTCGACATTGACATTAAAAGCTCCGCCCAGGGTTGGATAGTCCAGCGCCAGCGGCGAGCCGGCCCAGGCGATCTGCCCCTCCATCCGGCCCTTGCCGCGGCGGATCACGTCCTTCATGCCGAAGCGGCCCAGCAGTTCACCGGCATCGGCAATGTCGAACTTGAAGTTCATCACGGTGCGACGCCGCTCGAGCGGCGTTCGGCCGACGGCCGGCCGGCCGGCCGTCGATTCGTTGAGCAAAGCCCAGTTGCCGGAGGCCGTGAAGACCGCCTCCGGCATGATGATGTTGAAGCGGTTGAGCCGCCATTCGCGCGAACCCCCGTCGCGCGGCCCGGCACCGGCACCGCGGTTGATGGCTTCGATTTCCACCCGGCCGAGTTTCTTGCCGCGCAGCTCCATGTCGTCGACCACGATATCCAGCGCCGGGATGCTGACCGGCTGCTCATCGAGCAGGGTCTCCACATCCTTGGCCGACGACTGCGCCAGGGCCAGACGGGCCAGACGGGCATACAGCCGGCCGGCACTGCTGCCCACCGGCTGGCGGTATTCCAGATAACCGCTGAGTTCCTGCGCATCCAGATTGGCACGCCAGGTCGGGCCGTCGCGCGACCCCCCGGCCACGACCTGATTGAGCTTGCGGCCAGTGGCCGTCAGTTCCCTGGCACGGATCGCCAGACTGGTGGGCAGGTAGCCGGACGTCAGGTTCGCGCCGGCAGTGCGGGCGGCCGCCCCGCCGGCCGCAGTGGCAGGCGCGGACAGGGCCGCATTCCAGGCATCAATGTCCACGCTTTGCATGCTGATATTGGCCGCCACCCCTCCGGCCGGCAGGGGCACCTGCTCGCCCGGCTCCAGCCCGATGCCCAAGGCGCCGCGCAGGACCCGCGCTTCGGCACCCGACACATCCCGCACGTACACCGCCGAGGCCAGGCGCCCGAGTTCGAACGTCAACTGATCCTGCAAGGGCGCCGCGGCGCCCGCCGACAGCGACTCGCGCGTGAGGGCCGTTTCCAGCCGCAGGGGCAGCAGCGCTTCGGCACTTTTGTTGAGCGGCGCCGGCAGATTCAGCGCCAATCCCTGCAGATTGCTGGAGAGCAGAAATTCGGGCACCCCCCGGCGAATGCCGAGCGTCAAGACGTAATTCGCGCCGCCGGTAGCCTGCTGCGCCAGCCGGGGGACAATGCCCAGTTCCCGTGCCTGGCGCAGACCCTCGGCCGTCATGTTGCCCTGGACGCGCAGCAGGGTCGGTCCCGTCGCACGCGGGCTGGCGCCCGGCACCGGGATGGTGCCCCCCTCGGCACGCAGTTCCCCGCCGAGCGCGCGCGCCTGCCCGCCACTGACGGCAAAGCCCGCTTCACTGAAATGCACCACACCGCGGACACGGCTCAAGCGGGGAATATCCGGGGCGATCTGCAGGTCGTTGCCAGCCAGTGTGACCTTCCCCTGCACGCCCGTTTTGTGCAGTTCCATCAGCGGCAGCTTGAGCTTGAGCTGCGCATCCGCCGTACCGCTGGCGCTGGCCTGCTTGAGCGCATGGCCGATCATCTCGCCCAGCGGCGATCCGTTCACCAGAACACTCAGCACTTCGCCCAGCGGCCCCTTGGCGTCGGCGCTGACATCGACCGTCGCCCCTTGCAACAGGTTCGGGATCTGTGCGTCGGCCCGGTTGATGCGCACCCCGGGCGCACCGGCCAGCCGCCCGCTCATATCCTGGAGCTTCAGGCTGGCGTGTTCCATCAGAAATTCGCCGTTCAACTCGGTCAATGCCGGCCAGGGCAGCGCCGCTGCCGGCTGCAGGCTGCGCGGCACGTAGAGGTAGGTCGCATCGCGTACGTTGGCCGAGATACGGAACTCGCCGTGCTTCGGATCGGCGAACGGGAAGTCATGCAAGTCCCCCTTCACCCGAAAACGCACACCACTGGCCCGCCCCCGCACGAGGGCATCACGCAGGTAGTCGCGGACGTCGCGCTCGATCTCCAGCGGCAGATAGCGGTACACCCTGGAAATATCAGCCCGGCTGAAGCTGCCCTGGAGATCCAGCACGCCCGGGAAACGCCCGCGACCACGGGCGGTGGCAGGTTCACCCGTCTGCCACTTGATCTGGGCTTCGCCCTGCGCGTCAGCATTGCTGAACTTGAGGTTGGGCAGCTGCACGCTGATGCTCTCGCCGTCGATCTTCCACTGCAGGTCCGTCGCCAACTGGGCAAAATCCAGCGCCGGCACCTCGAACAAGCCTGGCAACTCCAGCCGGCCATCCTGCAATGCCAGCGTGGCGCGCCCGCCCGCCTGGTTCAGATCGAAATCGATGGCGGCACCGCGCACGCCGGGCGAACCCAGCCCGCTGCTCGTCCCCTTGTCGGGCGCCGGCGATCCGGCCGCGATCTCCAGCTGTACCACTCGCCCCCGCGCTTCAAAACGGCTGGGGGTTTCCAGCGGTCCCTGCCAGCTGGCCTGGATACGCTCGACCAGGCCCTTGGGCGCATAGGTCGTCACGGCCGCCTGCATGGTTTCATCCAGCGGGAGGCGGCCGGCAATCCGTGCCAGGGCGGCCAGATCAAGACGGTCGGCCTGCAGTTCACCGCGGGCGGGCGCGCGGCCTTCGGCCGCCACATGCACGACGCGCACATTGCCGCCGGGCCACCGCGTGCCGTCGTCCAGTTCGAACTGCAGGTCCTGAGTCGAAAATTCGAAACCGCCTTGCAGCCAACGCCCCCCCAACCGGCCCGTCAGCACAGGCATGGCCAGGGCGCCCAACCGCGGCGTCAGCGTGGCCTGGACGTCGGACAAGGCCACATCGGCAGTCGCGCCGATCACCTGACCGCGGCTGACATCGACCCAGGCCCGCAACGCACCGCGCCCCCCCGCGACATCCATCCCCAAATGGGTGTAGCGCCGCAGTTGCGAGACATCCACATGTCCAAATTCGGCAAAGACCTGCCCATCCCATTTGCGCCACTGCCCTGCGTTCCCCGACAGCAAGGGCTGGCGGAAATTGCCCATCAGCGTGAAGCGCTGTCCCCACTCGGCCGGCGGCGTGGCATCAACCCGCACGGCATGGCTGCGCGCGCTATTGCGAACGACCAGATCGACCTGCTCCAGGGCGAGGGCCGGAACTTCGCGCCGCTCATCACGCCACCGCAGGGTGCCGCCGCGAATGACAAACTCGGTCTGCGAAAAAAACCAGTCGAGCGCCCGACCATCGGTATCCTGATCTTTCGACAGATCCAGTCCGGCCACAAAAATGCGGCCATCGGCCGTGCGCCGGATGTCGAGCTGGGGTCGCTCGATGTAGATCTGCTCGAAACCGAAGTTCCAGAGCGACCGCGGCGACAGGGCCGCCGACACCCGGGGCAGGTGCAGCGACTCCTGGCCGGCGGGATCGATCAGACGCACGTCGCTCAGCTCGAACGAGGGGATCAGCCCGTCCGGGCGAGCTTGAATGGCCCCGATGCGCACCGTCACGCCCAGGATCTGACCAGCCCGGGTTTCCAGTTGCGGGCGCAGTTCGTCAATTCGCGGCACAATGAAAAGGTGCAGCGCTCCCCAAGCGCTGATCATGACCAGCCAGGCCCCCAGCAGCACCCAGAGCGACCCGCGCGCAGCGATCGCCAGAATTTTCAGCAGTAATGAAGGGCGGCGCGGCAGGTCATCCATATTGAAGATCGAAAACGTGACAGGAATTATGACCCGCAACGGCACGAGCGGCTTGACGCAAGAGGACGCAGAGGCGTCGGCTGACACCTCTGCACTGTCGGACCACTCCCGCTTCGCCCAGCGGGTGCGCCGGCGTTATGAATCCGAGCTGCACCTGTTGCCACCGGGACCCCTTGGTCAGGACACCCTGCACCAGGTATTCGCGACCCTGCAGCAAGGGGGCGCCGATGTCGCCACCGCCTTGCGCATCTTGCGCCACCTGGTGGTGGAGCGCCTGGTCACACTGGACTGTGACCGGCAGGCCGAACTGAGCGACATCACCCGTGTCATGACCGACCTGGCTGAATTCGCACTGGATGTCGCCACCACCCAGACCCTGCAGGCACTCGACGAGACCCACGGCATGCCGACCACACCGCAGGGCGAGCGGGCCCTGATGTGGGTCATCGGCATGGGCAAGCTCGGGGCGCGCGAGCTCAATGTCTCCAGCGACATCGACCTGATCTATGTCTACGACCAGGACGGCGAAACCGCCGGCAACGCCGAGGGGCGCGGGCGCATCTCCAACCACGAGTACTTTGCCAAGGCGGTGCGCGCGATCTACAACCTGATCGGCGACACCACCGAACACGGTTTCGTTTTCCGCGTTGACCTGGCACTCCGGCCCAACGGCAATTCCGGTCCACCGGCCGTCTCGCTCGGTGCCCTGGAAGAGTATTTCCATACCCAGGGCCGTGAATGGGAACGTTTTGCCTGGCTCAAGAGCCGGGTGGTCGCGCCGCGCAACAACATGCATGACGGTTCGGGCCAGAACCTGCGCAGCATGGTGCTGCCCTTCGTGTTCCGGCGCTATCTGGACTACAACGTCTTTGATTCCCTGCGTGTGTTGCACCGCCAGATTCGCGAGCACTCCGCGCGTCGCAGCGCCGGTCGCCCCGAACGCAGCAACGACGTCAAGCTTTCGCGTGGCGGTATCCGCGAGATCGAATTCACCGTCCAGTTGCTGCAGGTGGTGCGCGGCGGCCAGTTTCCCGAGTTGCGCACGCGGCCCACGCTCGATGCGCTGCAGCGCCTGGTACGTGCCGGGCTCATGCCCCAGACCACGGCCGACGCCTTGTCGCAGGCCTATGAGTTCCTGCGCCGTGTGGAGCATCGCATCCAGTACCTCGATGATCAGCAGACCCATGTTCTGCCGACACGCGACGACGATCTGCATTGGATCGCCCGCACCATGGGCTATGAAGGCACCGGCCCGTTCCTGACCCAGCTCGATGCCCACCGGGAAACCGTGGCACAGGAGTTCGACACCCTGCTGGGGGGCCAGGGCGGCAAGGAATGCAAGGGCTGCAACAACGGCAAGAATGGCCAGCCCGGCAGCGCGACAGCACCCGATTTTGACGAACTACTGGAACAGCTGCCTCCCTTGTTCCGCGATCGACTCGCCAGCTGGCGTGACCATCCGCGCGTACTGGCGTTGCGCGAGGAGTCGCGGGCGCGGCTGCTGAGGCTGGTATCGCGCACCGCCGAGTGGCTGCGCGAAGGCCGCGCCAGCGAAGAAGCCGCCGTTCGGCTGGTGGACTGGATGGAGCCACTGCTGCGTCGCGAGAGTTACCTGGCCATGTTGCTGGAGCGACCGGCGGTGCATGAACGGCTGGTGCGCCTGTTGGGCGCGGCCCGCTGGCCTGCGCGCTACCTGCTGCTGCACCCTGGCGTCATTGACGAGCTGGCCAGCCGGACCATCCTGAGCGAACGTTTTGAACCGGCGGCCTTCGAGGCCGAACTGGAGATGCGCCGCCTGGCCCTGATGGACGCCGGTGATGACGATGAGGAATCGCTGCTCAACCTGCTGCGCCGCGCCCATCATGCCGAGGTGTTCCGCACCCTGGCGCGTGACGTCGAAGATGCGCTGACCGTCGAGCAAGTGGCCGACGACCTCAGTGCCCTAGCCGATGCCGTCTTGCGCATCACCACGCGCTGGTGCTGGGACCGGCTGAAGAAAAAACACCGCGAACAGCACCAGTTCGCCATCATTGCCTACGGCAAACTCGGCGGCAAGGAACTCGGCTACGGCAGCGACCTGGACATCGTGTTCGTCTACGAGGACGAGGATGAGCAGGCGCCCGAGGTCTATGCCAGCCTGGTGCGCAAGCTGATCAACTGGCTGACGGTCAAGACTGGCGAGGGCGATCTGTACGAGATCGACACTGCCCTGCGCCCCAATGGCAACTCCGGCCTGCTGATCACCACCTTTGAGGCGTATGCCAACTACCAGCAGCAGCGCGGCAGCAACACCGCCTGGACCTGGGAGCATCAGGCCATGACGCGGGCGCGCTTCGTGCTCGGCAGTGACGATCTGCGCCAGCGCTTTGATGCTGTTCGTGAGGCCGTGATCTGTGCCCCCCGCGATGCACAGGCGCTGCGGCAGGAGATCATGGCCATGCGCGAAAAGGTGCGCCATGCGCACCCCACTCATGGTGAATTCTTCGACGTCAAGCACAGCCCGGGCGGCATGGTTGATGCGGAGTTTGCCGTGCAGTACCTGGTGTTGTCACAAGCCGCCCGCCACCCGGAACTCATTGCCAATGCCGGCAACATCGCCCTGTTGCAGGCGGCGGAAGCCACCGGACTGCTTCCTGCCGGTATCGGCAATGCCGCCGCCGATGCCTACCGTGAGTTGCGCCACGTACAGCACCGCGCACGGCTGAACGAAGAGCCGACCCACGTCGACTCGCAAGACATGAAGACCGAGTGCCATGCCGTGCTGGCCCTGTGGGCGGCCGTTTTCGGCGCTCACTGAGGCGCCGGGCCGATTCAGGAGGCGCTACGAATCTTGCGTACCAGCGCCGTGGTGGAATAGCCTTCGACGAAAGGGAGGGCCAGCGCGTGCCCGCCCCAGGATTCGACCAGGGCCGTCTCGGGCAGCTTGCGCATGTCGTAGTCGCCACCCTTGACCAGGATATCGGGACGGACTTCCGAAATCAGCTGTTCCGGCGTGTCTTCGTCGAACCAGGTCACCAGATCAACCGATGCCAGCGCCGCCAGCAGGGCGGCGCGATCCTGCTCGTTGTTGAGCGGACGGTCCGGTCCCTTGCCCAACCGCCGCGCCGAGGCGTCGGTGTTGATGGCAACCACCAGACCGGCGCCGAGCGCCCGGGCCTGCGCCAGGTAGATGGCATGGCCGCGGTGCATGACATCAAACACCCCATTGGTAAATACCAACGGCCGGGACAGGGTCGCCAGACACGCAGGCAGCTCCTCGCGGCGACACAGTTTATGGAGAAAATCAGGAAGACCCAGGGGGGGACGGTGCGTCATAGGCGGCATCCTAACAGGGCTGCCGTGGCATCTGCGCTGATGACGCGGCCCGCGCCAAAGCGCCAAGACGCCGGCAATTCCCTCTGTACTCACTTGCTTCCCAAGCGTCCTGCCGCGGCATAATTCCATACCTATGCGCCTGATCACTGTCAGCCTCGATTCGATTCGCCTCGGCGAGCCCCTGCCTTATGCCCTTCGGGATGCCAAGGGCACGCTGCTGGCCAACAAAGGCTACATCGTCCAGAGCAAGGCTGAACTGGAAAGGGTCATTGGCAAAGGGTTCGAGATCTTCGTCGACATCGTCGACGCGGAAAACCACCGCTCCTACGTCAATCGCCTGCACCACATGGTGACCTCCAACAAGGCGCTGGGCGAGATTGCCGGCACCAAGATTGCACCCGGTACAGACCCCACACGCATGGAGGTCGGTGACGCCCCCCCCGACTGGCTTGACATGCAAGTCCAGGCCAACAGCCTGCTGCGCGATACCTCGGCTGCGCACTTCCTTCCCCGGCTTTATTACCTGAACAAACAGTTGCGTGTTTACACGCAACGCAACCCAAACGGCGCCCTGTTTGCCCTGTTCCACCTCTCAGCCAGCGAAATTCGCCTGTACAGCGCTACCCATGCCATGCTGGTGAGCGTGATGTGCGGCCTGGCAGCCCGCGAAGTGCTTAACTGGCCGGAGGCAACCGAGGCAGCCTTGTGCCTCGCTGCCCTGACCATGAATGTCGGCATGACGGAGTTGCAGGATCGTCTGGCGATGCAAATGTCGCCGCCAACGCCGGAACAGCGCATCCAGATCGACCAGCATGCTGAGCGTTCGGTCCAGTTGCTTGAACAGCTAGGCATCAGCGACAAGGCCTGGCTGGAAGCGGTGAGCGACCATCACAGCGCATCGCCCGGCCCGCTGGCCGGCATGTCTGAAGGACGGCGCATGGCCCGCATGATCCAGCGTGCCGACATGTTCGCGGCGCGCCTGGCACCACGGGCTTCCCGCGTACCGACCTCGCCGGCGGCCGCCATGCAGGCCAGCTACTTCGATGAAAACCGCCAGGTCGATGAGGCTGGCGCCGCGCTGATCAAGGCGGTCGGGATTTATTCACCGGGCTCTTTCGTGCGCCTTACCACCAACGAGGTGGCCATCGTGGTCCAGCGCGGTGCCAACACCACCACCCCCAAGGTGGCCGTCCTGATCAACCGGGAAGGCATCCCGACCGCGGATCCCATCATCCGCGACACCAGTCTGCGCGACTACCGTATTGTGGCCAGTGTGCCGCACCGCGACGTCAAGGTGCAGATCAACTTGCAGCGCCTGCTGCCACTGACGGTGTCCGCCGCATCCGACCGCTTCTAGCGGGATGGCCGGCACAAGCATCCGCTTGATGCATGCGGCAGCATCGCCGCGGCTTCGGCCTTTATTGAGGCCGGGTTTCGATGAAGCTCGGGCGTTGCTCCAGCTTCTCGAGCAAACGCACCAGACTCGGGTGGTCGTTGCGCCAGCCGATCTGCGGAAAACGGAAATCCAGATAGCCCAGGGCACAACCCACGGCAATGTCAGCCAGGCTCAGGTGGATGCCGGTGCAAAACGGCTTGTCGCCCAAACCCTTGCTCATGGCCTCCAGGCTGGCCTTGATCTTGCCGAGCTGGCGGTCAATCCAGGCCTGGCTACGCTGTGCCTCGGTCCGTTTGTCCCATACGGCCTCCATACGCGCCAGCAAGGCGGCATCCATCACGCCGTCGGCCAGCGCCTCCCAGGTCTTGACTTCAGCCCGCTCCCGGCCCACGCCCGGAATCAGCTTGCCCACGGGCGAGAGGGTGTCCAGGTATTCGACGATCACGCGTGAATCGAACAGCGCCTCACCGCCCTCCATGATGAGGCAGGGGATTTTGCCCAGCGGATTGGCGTCCGCAATGCGGGTCTGGTCCGACCACACATCCTCGAGCACGAAGTTGTAGTCAAGCTTTTTTTCAGCCATCACGATGCGCACTTTGCGCGCGTAAGGGCTGGTGTTGGATCCGATCAGTTTCATGGGTCTTCTAGTTTCGCCAGGTGCCAGATTCTAGCGATTGGGGTTGGCGTTGGGGTCCCGGCACCCATTCTGGGGCAGGCCAACTACAATTCGGGTATGAGTTTCTCCACCATTTCGGCCCTTTCTCCGTTGGACGGCCGCTACGCCAACAAACTAGCCAGCCTGCGTCCGCTGATGAGCGAGCAGGGCTATATGCACCGCCGTGTCCAGGTCGAGGTCGCCTGGTTCATCACCCTGAGCGACGCCGGCTTCGCTGAATTCAAGCCCCTCTCGCCCGGAGCTCGCACTTACTTGCTCGGTTTGGTGAAAAACTTCTCGGAAGCCGATGGCAACGCCATCAAGGAGATCGAGAAGACCACCAACCACGATGTGAAGGCGGTCGAGTACTGGATCAAATCCAAGTTCGAAGCCCGGCCCGAACTGGAAAAAGCCAGCGAGTTCGTGCACTTTGCCTGTACCAGCGAAGACATCAACAACACCAGCCATGCCTTGCAGCTGCGTGCCGCACGCGACGTGGTGCTGCTGCCGGCACTGGACAAGCTGCTGCTCAAGCTGCGCGACATGGCCCGCACCTATGCCGAGGTGCCGATGCTGAGCCGCACCCATGGCCAGACCGCCAGCCCGACCACGGTCGGCAAGGAGATCGCCAACGTGGTGGTGCGGCTGCAGACGGCCTGCGACCGCATCGCCGCCGTCAAGATCCTGGGCAAGATGAACGGCGCCGTCGGCAACTACAACGCCCACCTGTCGGCTTGGCCCGACTTCGACTGGGAAGCCTTCAGCAAAAAAGTCGTCGAAACCCCCGAACCGCTGGGCTTGGGCCTGACCTTCCAACCCTACAGCATCCAGATCGAGCCGCACGACTACATGGCCGAACTGTTCGACGCCATTGCCCGCGCCAACACCATCCTGGTCGACTGGTCACGTGATGTCTGGGGTTATGTCTCGCTGGGTTACTTCAAGCAGCGGCTGCGTGAAGGCGAGGTGGGGTCGTCGACCATGCCGCACAAGGTCAATCCGATCGACTTTGAAAACGCCGAAGGCAACCTCGGCCTGGCCAATGCCTTGTTGCGCCACCTGAGCGAAAAGCTGCCGGTGTCGCGCTGGCAGCGCGACCTGACCGATTCCACCGTGCTGCGCAACATGGGCGTGGCCATCGGTTATGCCGTGCTGGCCTACCAGTCACTGGCCGCCGGACTGGGCAAGCTGGAAATCAATGAAGCGGCGTTGGCCGCCGACCTGGACACATCCTGGGAAGTGCTGGCCGAGCCGATCCAGACCGTGATGCGCCGCTACGGCCTGCCCCAGCCCTACGAGCAACTCAAGAAGTTTACGCGTGGCGAGGCCATGACGCGCGAACTGATGCAGGGCTTCATCATGAAGCTCGATATTCCCGAGGCGGATAAGCAGCGCCTGCTGGCGATGACGCCGGCCAATTACACCGGCAAGGCAGCCGAACTGGCCAAAAGGATTTGATACCCCTCTGAGCGGCTGACGCCGCTTCCCCCTGAAAGAGGGACAACGCCAGCGGCCCGGCGCAGCCGGTTCCGCGGCGTTTCCCGAAAACTTCCCAACTCTCCAACAGCCATGGCTTTGAAATCCACGGTCTTCAAGGCCAACCTGTCGGTCGCCGACATCGACCACAGCTACTACGCCGACCATGCCCTGACACTGGCGCGCCATCCGAGCGAAACCGACGAGCGCATGATGATCCGGCTGGCGGCGCTGGCGCTGCAGGCCCACCGGCTGCAGACGGTGTGCCAGGGCGACGGCACGCTGGCCTTCGGCGCCGGCCTGTCCGACCCGGACGAGCCCGATGTCTGGTTACGCGACTTCACCGGCCAGACCCGGCTGTGGATCGAAGTCGGCCAACCCGAAGACAAACCCCTGGCCAAGGCCTGCAACAAGGCCGATGCGGTGGTGGTCTACGCCTTTCACCATGCGGCCGAGGTCTGGTGGCGCGGCATCGAGAGCAAGCTCACACGCCTGGATCGGCTGGAAGTCTGGCGCATGCCGTCCGAGCCCTCACAGGCCCTGGCCGCTCTGGCCGAACGCAGCATGCAGTTGCAAGCCACGATTCAGGAGGGTTCGCTCATGCTCAGCAATGGCAGCCAGACCGTGGTGATCGAACCGGTCCGCTGGAAATAAACCGAATCGCAAGTCCTTCGTCAGGCCGGTTCACCCTGCACCCAAGCCGCCGGCACCTCACCGGCGACACCACCTGCCCGCTCGGCATAGCGGTTGAAACGCCAGGCTTGGCCTGACAGCGTGATGCGGCGCCAGGTCTGACGCTTCTCGGCCGGACGCATCTCGGTCCAGAGCTGCACCTCATCAAAGCTGCGCCCGCAGCCCTTGCACTCCTCGTCACCCTGGCTGGTAGAACAGATCGCGATGCAAGGTGTATCCGGCGTGCTGTCGTACCAGGCCAGCCAGGCCGCCAGCGCCGTTTGTGGCATGGAAAACTCGTCCGCTTCCTGCTCGCGGTAGAACACCATCAGCGCATAGACTTCAGCCAGCGCCCGCACTTCCGGCGTCAGCGTGATGCCGTCAGGCGACGGGCGCTTTGCGCGCCAAAAGTTGATGGCCGCTTCGATGTCGGTGATGTGAATTCCAGCCATGGGATGCATTGCAAGAGGGAGACGGATGATAGCGCTCCTCGCCTGCCATCCCGGGCAACTGTCACGCCTTATAACCATATGAATTGCATGGTTGTTGCCGGCTGTGTTTCAATCTGCCTCACGAAGGGGAGTAGCTCCCATTTGTTGCGACACAGGGAGGTGCCACATAACAGGCATCGTTGCAACAAGTATCAGCAAGTCGTCATTACGAAGTATTACTTCCGGCTTGCTGGGCAAAAATCTGCATGACTCCATGCCGAGCAAGACCTTCGATTGGAACCTGCATCAGGTTTCGTCGAAGTGCGTCCGTGGTTCTTTCGCAGCCACTGCCTCCATTGACGTTGCCTGTCCAGGTTGTTGATCGAAACAACTCGGAGCATTTGTCATGGAGTTTTTTTCCGCCCCCTGGTGGTCGGCGTTGCTGGCCATCATCCTGATCGACCTCGTACTCGCCGGCGACAACGCCATCGTGATCGCGCTGGCCGCTCGCAGTCTTCCCTCTCATCTTCAGAAAAAAGCCATCGTCTGGGGTACCGTCGGCGCCATTGTCGTGCGCTCGTTCATGACTGTGGGCGTGGTCTGGCTGCTCAAGATCCCGGGTCTCATGCTGGTCGGCGGTCTAGGTCTGGTCTGGATCGCCTACAAGCTGCTGGCTGACCAGGAAGGCGAAGGCCATGACGGTCCGGTCGTCAACACCTTCTGGGGCGCCATGAAGACCATCATCGTGGCCGACGCGCTGATGGGCGTGGACAACGTGTTGGGTGTGGCCGGTGCGGCCCATGGCTCGTTCGATCTGGTCATCATCGGCCTGCTGGTCAGCGTGCCGATCGTGGTGTTCGGCAGCTCGGTGGTACTCAAACTGGTCGAGCGCTTCCCCATCATCATCCATCTTGGCGCCGCCGTACTAGCTTTCACAGCCGCCAAGATGATCGTCAACGAGCCATTGCTCGATGCCGTATTCGACTCTTCTGAGCCGCTGAATATCGCAGCACGCTGGGCGACCTACACGGCGGCTGTGGTCGGCGTGTTGGCTGCCGGCTGGTGGGCCACGCGACGCGAGCAGGGCGATCGCACCGGCCACGCCGCCTGAGCCGGCTCTCCAGGTTTCTTCCCCCTGTCCTCAACCATAAAGGATTTCATCATGGACAAAATCATTGTGTATCTGGACGATGCCGAGTTTGCACAGCATCAACTCGCTCCGATGAAAAAAGGTGCCTCTGGTACTCAGCAGGGAACGCACTGGATTCTGGTGGCGTGTGCGCCGCGCATGACACGTCACATCAGCAAATGGGTCAACCACACAGCACGCCAGAACTGGCGCAACAAATGGGCCGACAAATTGTTTGCCCAAGTCACGCCGGAATTGCAGGCCCGAGGCGACAAAGTCACCGCTGTGCTGGCCCATGGTCCACTGACCGAACTGACTCAGGAGTTGCAGAAAGAACACGGCGTTGCGCGCGTGCTTGATGCACGTCGTCCGAAATTTGGCCAGGACATGCAGCCGGTCACGGCCGATCAGCCCGCCGGCAATGAAGCACGCTGGACGGTCCCCGGTGCGATCGTCGGCATGGGCGCTGCGCTGGTCCTGGCAGCCGAGTAAGCCCTGACGATACCGCGTGAGCTTCATCGCTGGGTGCTATGCTTGCCAGCCATGAAGCTCATTATCAAATGGTTGCTCAGTGCCACCGCCTTGCTGGCGGTTGCCTCGCTCTACAGCGGCGTGGAGGTGCAAAGCTTTGCCACCGCCTTGATCGCTGCCCTCGTCATCGGCCTGTTCACCGTCTTCCTGCGACCGGTTCTGATCGTGTTGACGCTACCGGTGACCATGATCACCCTCGGGTTGTTCCTGTTCGTCATCAACGCCGTGCTGTTCTGGGCCGCGGCCACGGTGCTTGATGGCTTCCATGTCCAGGGATTTCCTGCCGCCTTGCTGGGCTCGCTGATCTATTCAGCCTTCGGACTGGTGATCGATTCAGCGCTCGAGCGCCTGTTCCCTTACCAATAACTCAAGTTGTCGTGTACGGGTGTCGATGATCGACGCCTCGATATGATCGACTTTCCCGCCCTGGCGCGCCAGGTCCTGCGCTGCCTTGAACCGGTTCAGAGCGGACTCATAATCGTACCGGGCGGCATGGGCCTCTGCCTCGGCTCGCACCGCGCTGAACGTCTGACCCTGCGCCATGTAGGCCCCTGAAAGCAGCTGCCAGGCTTGTGCATCTTTCGGATGCTCCACCACCCACGCGCGTAGCTGCCGGGACACCGGCGCCGCCTGGCCTGCCTGTGTCATGGCGCGCGCCCAGAGAAACAGTTCAGATCGCATGGACGGCGCTGCGGCCCCGCCGCCCAGCAATTCGCTGGCTCGCCTAGGGTTACCGGCTGCGAGCGACAACTCGGCACCCAGCAGGCGCACCAGGCGTTCAGCCGGCTGCCCCTGAACCAGCAACTGCAAGCGGCCCTGCAGGCGGGCTGACTGCTCAAAATCCCGCAGTTGAGAGGCCGCCAGCGCCGCGGCATACAGTACGCCAGCTTGCCGGGCCGGGGGAAATGTGGCGAACACAGCCCCCGACGGCTCGGCCGCTGCGGCGCGCAGACTGTCCACATCGGCATTGCTGAGCACCCGGGCACGCGCGGCCAGCAAGGCATGCGTCATCGTCAGCTTCACCGGCTCCACTGGCGGCAGCAGTTGCTGCCGTGCCTGCATGTCGGCAATACGTTCAGTGGTCAGCGGATGGCTGCGCAGATAAGGGAAAGCACCGGTGTCGTTGAAGCGATTGGCCTGCTGCAGCTTCTGGAACATGGTCACAAAACCCTGCGGCTCGAAACCGGCCTGGGTCATGACGCCATAACCAACACGGTCAGCTTCACGCTCCATGTCACGCGAGAAGTTGAGTTGCCCCTGGACGGCCACAGCCTGGCTGCCGGCAATCATGGCGCCGGCTGCCTGCGGATTTGAACCAGCAGCCAACGCCCCCAAGATCATGGCCGCGATCACCCAGGGCCCCTCGGCACTCTGACGTCCCACCATGCGGGCAATGTGCCGCTGCGTCACGTGGCTGAGCTCGTGTGCCAGCACCGAGGCGAGTTCATCCTCGCTGTTAACGACTGCAATCAGGCCAAGATGCACGCCCAGGTAACCGCCCGGCAGCGCAAAGGCATTGACGCTGCGGTCGCGCCCAAGCGCCACCTCCCAGGCAAATGCCGCCTCCAGCTCGGGCAAGAGCTCTCCGCGTTGGCGGGCACCCTGCAGCAGACGCCGCCAGATGTCCTGCACATACTCGACCAGCAGAGGGTCATCGATGTAATCCGGGTCGCGATAAAGCGAACGCGCGATGCGGTCGCCCAAACGGCGTTCGGCATTGATGCCCATTTCCGCGCCGTCGCCCAAGGCGGGCAGCTGGGCGTGCAACACGGGCGGCACCAGCGCCTGAGCCGCCACGAAAGAAATGACTGCCCACGTCCGTTTGACGCGGCGAACCGACCTTTTCACTCTTGATTCCTGTATCAAAACGAATCTAATGGCATAAAACCCAACACCTCGGCCGTGGTCGGATCCAGAAACACGGTCCAAAACGATTTGCGCCCCACCAGAGGCAGGTACGCCAACGTCTCTGGCTGACGCCCTGTACGGGCCGCGGCGGCATCAATTTCTGATGCGCGTTCGGCAAACCGCTGTTTGAGCACGACCACTGGTTTGGCTGCCTCCAGCACCTGCTGCCGGGCCAGCGGATAGGGTTGCCATAAATCGGGGCGAGCGCTCAGATGCAGCCCTTGCAAGGCCGCCAACGTCGCAGCACCTTGTTCATTGCCATCACGAAACGGGCGCAATGCCAGCACGCTCGGGCCCGTCCACGGCAGCGCGTCAACACCTTCTGGTACGCGGTTCATCAACTCTTCAGGTATATCCACCGCATGCACCACGCGGAAGCGGTCGTACTCGAACACTAGGTGGACCGGTCGCGCCACGGCGACGGTCCACAGACCATAGCCCAATGCCGCCAGCTGGATCAAGCCAACCACGGCCAGATCGCGGCGCAACTCGGCACGGGGCTTGACCCGGTTGAACACCGCCAGCGTGATCAAGGGACCGAGGATGACATCCACGCTCACCACGATGAGGAACAACTCACGGCCACCCGATATCTCGCGGTAAGGGTAGGGATACCAGATCCCAAACACCAGCAAAGCCGCCAATGCCGCAACCACCAGACTGATGCTCAAATGAATGCCGCTGGCACGCAGGCGGTCTTTCCAGAAAAATGCACTCAACATGATCGTATGATGCTCCAAATCCGTGAATGTTTCGTAAAGCTGCCATCCCATGAGTTCTTTGACCCACTTTGATGCACAAGGCCAGGCCCACATGGTGGATGTGGCCGCCAAGGCCAGCACGCACCGGATTGCCGTCGCCACGGGGCGCATCGAGATGCTGCCCGCCACATTGGCGATTATCGAATCTGGCACCGCCAAAAAAGGCGATGTGCTGGGCATCGCGCGCATCGCCGGCATCCAGGCCGCGAAGAAAACCAGTGACTTGATTCCGCTCTGCCATCCCCTGGCGCTGACCCGGGTCGCGCTCGAATTCTCGCTACATCCCGCCAACGCCACTTCACCCAGCCAGGTCATCTGCACGGCCACCGTGGAAACGGTGGGGCCAACCGGCGTTGAAATGGAAGCCCTGACGGCAGTGCAGGTCGCCCTGCTGACCATCTACGACATGTGCAAGGCCGTGGATCGTGGCATGACCATGACGGGTGTCAAGCTGCTGGAAAAACACGGCGGCAAGTCCGGCAGTTTCGTCTCGCCCTGAATCACGCTGGCCCGCGCTACTTTCCGCGCGCTTGAACCCACTGGGCGTAGGCTTGCGGATAGGCTGCGCGGTAACGCACCATGTAAGCGGCCGCTTCGTCATCCCGCCCGAGCCTGACCGCGCTTTCGATCAACTTTTCCACCACTTTGGCCTCCGGCGAGAAATGCAGCATCTCATGTGCCATCGCATTGAGTTGTTCTGCGTTGTCTCTCGTCAACGTCGTCAACGTGAATTCGGCAAACCGTACCTGATCGCGAAACAACCAGGAACTGCGGTTTTTCTCCAGCGTATGGTCGCGGTAACTGCCTGAACGTTGCTCGACCGGCAAGTAAATCTGACTGACACGGTGGTAATCCCAGCCCACATACGCTGCCAGCCCCAGCAGGACCACAGCGAAACCTTGAGCCCCAGTCTGGCGCGCATGCAGCAACCCCGCGCCTGGCTGACGCCAGAGCAGCACCATGCTCAAGACCACGGCCATCTGAAACGGGCCGTACCACAGTGGGTACTCCAGCATGCTGTGCAGGGCGACCAGTGCCAGCACGCCCCACGCCAGTTGGCGCGTCGCATCGGTTTCACGCCAGGGCTGAGCGCGCCAGATCCACCAGAGAACCACGCTGCATAACAGCAGGGCCAACGGCAGTCCCAGCTCCACCGCCAGATGCAACGGCAGGTTGTGTGCGTTACTCAGCAATTCACAGAAACGCGGCCCCTCGTAGGCCGTCATGAAATGGGCGTAATCCAGCTCACCCCAGCCCCAGCCGGTCCAGGGACGCTGGCTGATCAGTTCCAGCATGTTGGACCACAGGGTCAAACGGCTGGTACACGCTTGATCCGCGCTCTGAAGCCTGGAGATGACGCCGCTGTTTCTAGGCGCGTGTCCAGCCCACTGGTGTAAAACAAAAGCGGCGATTGCGTAGGCGACCAGCGCCACCAACAAGACATTGCGTTGCCGGGGTCGCCGCCACGTATTCCAGCACCAAGCCAAGCCTGCGATGAGGAGCAACTGGGCCAGACCGGTGCGGGAAGACGCCGCCGCATTGCCGAAAGCCAGCAGGACAACGGCCAGAAACAAGCCGGCTTGTTTCGAAGGGTCGTGCGTTTCTTGCGAGCTGAGCGCCACCATCCAAAGCAGTGCCAGCAACCCAATGTTGGTCAAAGTGGCAAACTGGTTGCGTTGACGTAAATTCCCAAAGGCCTCGCCCTGTTCCGACCAGCTCATCCACGGCAGGAAGTGTTGTTCGACTTGAAAGTACTGGCACAGGCCAATCACGGCACTCAACAAGGCGGCCACCAACCAACCTCTTGCCATATCCTCCGGCCGGACCATCCGGTAACACAGCAACATCAGCGCCCCTGCACCCATGGCCACCACGATGGACATAACCCCGGGCGTAGGCCCAGTGGCCAGGGTATTGACCCATGGGAACACCACAGCCATCCATATCAGTGTGGTTTGCAACACAGGCAAAGCTCGGTGAGCGGGTGCAATGTCTTTCATCATGGCGTCTGAACGAGTTTGAGCTCAGGATATTTGTCCTTCTCGATATCGCGCAGCACCGTTTTTGCCGCCTGGTAATAGAACTCGCCGTATGTACCTCGAATCAGGCGCATCTCCTGCGTCGCACCTTCCGGATCCCCGTTCAGGCCCAGGGCCAGTGCATAGCGCAAATTGATGGCGCCATAGGGGAAGCGCCGGGCCACCTTGCGCAATGCCGCCATGGTTTCGGTGCTCATTCCAGGTGTCGGTTGAATCCTCGCCACCTTCAGCATGGTGCCCATGTGGGACAACATCCAGACATTCGGCACGTCGTACTCAACGGGGGTTTTGCCAATGCGCAAGTTTTCGAAGCGAACGACTCGGAAGTCTTCCTCGATCAGAAAATACTCGTAAGCCATGTAGCTCCCGAGCGCCACCCACAAGACCAGCCATCCGCGGCTCCATGTCAGGTTTAACTTGATGGTCTTCATGCTCACCAAGCTGGCCTCGGCCAGGCCCGCCAGAAAACCCGCCGCGATGAGGAAATAAGCATAGGCAAACGGGAATTCAACCATGCTGTGCACGGCGACCGGCAGCAACGCGGCCATGGCATACACTCCGCTCGCTGTGCGCACGCGCCACAGACGTGTCGCAAACCACCAGCCCAGCAACCCAGTGATCAGCAAGCCCAGAGGCACGCCATTCCAAGCCAGCATGTCCAGGATGAAATTGTGAGCGTACGTGACCGGCAGCGTGCCGGGCACCACCAATGCGCCGGCCATCTGTGCAGTTGGCGTCTGATTCCAGCCGTAGCCCACCCAAGGCGAGGCCCAGACGCCATGCGCCATCTGCGTCCAGATCACCCACCTGTCATGGGTGTACGTCAACGACGCAATCCCGCGCCCCTCCCCAAGCTGCACGGCCCCCGCCGCAAAAGGCAACAGGACATGGCATGCAACAAAGCCCAGGGCCCAGGCCCATACCATGCCAGCCGACAGGCCAATATCCTGCCTCCGGCTTTTCCAGAGCAGAAATATCAGCAGTAGCAGGACACTCAACATGCCGGCACGCGAGCCCGTCAAGACCAGCACCAGGGTCGTGAACGCCATCGCCAATGACCAGCCCAGCCGTCCTACAAGCTGTTGCTGGTGCATGTATGTCAATGCCATCATCCCCATCAGCAGGAGCGTCGCCAGCTGGTTCGCCTGACCCAGATTACCGGCCGCCCTTGAACCCAACTCCAGTTTCACCACATAAGTGCCCAGGACATCCTGCAGATCCAGCCATTGGAGCAGGCCGATCACCGCCGACAGAAATGCAGCCAACCCAAGACTGTAAAAGAACCCTCTCTGCAACCGTCGATGATCATCGCCTTGTACCGCACTTGCATGACCCATCAACAGCGCACCCAGGAATGCACAAAGGTACATGGAAACCAGCAAGGCGTCTCCGGCAAACAGGCTGACACCCGCCAGATACTGTACCCAAGGCAGCAATGCAGCCACAGCGACGCCAAGCCCAACGTAGGGTAGGCGCAACGCAGTAGATGCCTTCTTGCTGAACAGGAAAGAGCCCAGCAGCAACCCCAGCCCCGCCAATGCCAGCATTTCTGCATGGAAAGCGGACCAGGGCCTGTAATGGTCATAGGCGAGCCACGACAGCGTGAACGCCGTCAGGCCGAGCATTGCACCGCGTGAGATTTGCATAAAAAAAGCGGCCGAAGCCGCTTTCCCTGGTCAACCCGAGCTTAAGTACCAGTGCGGCAGGAACCCGGCAGGAAGCGTCCCGGCACCCCACCGGCAGCAGCCGGACCACAAATCCAGGTGTTGACCGTAGCACCCAGCGCCGGCTGCAAGCAAGCTGCAAAGGTCGTCACAGCAGCGTCGCAGGGTGCCAAGCGGATCGCGCCGTCAGCACCGTTTCCAATATTGCGCGACGTCACCGTGACCACACCGCCACCGGTAGCACCGGGGTTGGAAGCACTGGTCTCGATGCTGTTCACGAAACGAGTACCTTGGCCGGCGGTAACTTCGCAGCCCCAGCCGTTGGCGGCAATGGCATTACCCGACGTCGCCGACTGGATGGTCTCGGTGATGCTGGTACGGCATTGCGATGCCGCCAGAATCACTTCGGACATGCGGGCGCGAGCCGTGTAATCCTGGTAGGCCGGCAGCGCAACGGCCGCCAGAATGCCGATGATCGCAACCACGATCATCAACTCGATCAGGGTAAAACCCTTTTGAATAGCACGCTTCATGAAAATCTCCTTCGTTACAAGCATGACAACAAGATCATTGAGCGTTACTCCGCACATTGCGTGCCAAGCCCTAAATCCTCAAATTTCCCGCTTTTTGGCGCCATTTTTATCACTATCATCACTTTTCTAACGCATTATTGTCAGCCCGAACGCCGGCCATGACATTTTTGTCACCGTCAACCGGCCACTTGCGTCACTTGATGCAAACGGAACGAACCTGCTTGAGATCAGTCAGCCCCAGCAGGATCTTCTCCATGCCATCCATCTTGAGGGTGCGCATGCCACTATCGACGGCAGCAGCGAAAATTTCTGCCACCCGTGCGCGCTCCTGCACCAGCCTCTTGATGCGATCGTCGGCAATCAGGAGCTCGTGCAGACCCAGGCGTCCCTTGTAGCCGGTCTTGTTGCACTTGTCGCACCCAACCGCCCTGTAAAAGCGCAGTTTGCCATCATCGCCGTACTGCTCAACCCAAGCCTCAAACAGTTTCTGCGCCTCGCCACTGAAGTCGGCCTTCCAGGCTGGCGTATTGCGCAACTCGTCGGCGTACTCGGCGATGAAACTGTTGATCTCTGAAGTCTTCGGGTAATACGACTCCTTGCAATCACACAGCTTCTTGGCCAAGCGTTGCGCCAGGATACCCAGGAGCGCGTCCGCAAAATTGAACGGATCCATGCCCATGTCGAGCAGGCGGGTGATGGACTCGGGGGCCGAATTGGTGTGCAGGGTGGAAAACACCAGGTGACCGGTCAGGGACGCCTCCACGCCCATGGCAACGGTTTCCTTGTCGCGCGATTCACCGACCATGATGATGTCGGGATCAGCGCGCAGGAAGGCGCGCATGATCAACGCAAAATCGATACCGGCCTTGCGGTTGATCTGTACCTGGCGCAGACCTCTTTGCGTGATTTCCACCGGGTCCTCGGCTGTCCAGATCTTGGTCTCGGGGGTATTGAGGAATTTGAGGATGGAGTGCAGCGTAGTGGTCTTGCCCGAACCGGTCGGGCCGCAGACATAGAACAGGCCATAAGGCTTGCTGACCGTGGCTTCCACCCGCTCACGATTGTGCGGGGTCAGGCCCAGTTTTTCCAGGGGGATGGGCTCGCCGGCTGCCAGAATCCGCATGACCACATCCTCGACGCCACCAGCCGACGGGATGGTTGCCACCCGCAACTCGATGTCCAGCGGGCCATACTTCTTGAACTTGATCTTGCCGTCCTGCGGCTTGCGGCGCTCGGAAATATCCAGATCACACATGATCTTCAGGCGCGTCACCATGGCCTGACGGAAATGCGCCGGCACCTCGATGTAGGGCATCAGCGTGCCATCAATGCGGAAACGGATACCGGTCTTGAGCTTGCCCGGCATCGGCTCGATGTGGATGTCGGAGGCCTTCTGGTGGTAGGCATCGATGATGACCTTGTTGACGAACTTGACGAGTTCGTTGTCGGCCGCCGCCGACTCCAGCGAATCGTCATTGCTCCCATCGTCTTCAAGCGGTGCAGAAGACAGATCAGCCAGCATCTGATCGATCGACGTGGTATCGATGCCACCAAAGACCTGGTTCAGCGTTTCCGCGAACTCGGCTTGCGTCGTCACCCGATAAGCGAACTTGCTGATGCGCGGGAACACCTGCGGCACGACCCGCGCACCGCGCGTGGCCTCCGGGTCAAGACACATGATGACCAGACCTTCAGGCGACTCCTCCAACGGGATCCAGCCCTGGCCTTCGGCAAACTCGCGCTTGAGCGGGCCATGCAGCATTTCAGAGCGGATACGACCCGCATTGAAGGGTTCATAGGGAACGCCGAAGAACTTCGCCAGTGACGGTCCGATCTGGGTGGGCTGGATCTGGTAATTGGCTGTCAGCAGATGCTCAACCGACGCCCCCTGCTCACGCGCTTCCTGGATGCACTGCCGCAACTCCTCATCGGTCAACACACCGTCGGCGACCAGACCATCGTACTTGGTCGCCTTGCGGCGCTGGCCCTCATCCGCCCTTTGCATGCGTTGGCGAATCGCGGTACCCAGCGTCTTGCACAACTGGGCCACGCCTTCGACTTCCAGCTCGCCGAATGGCTGATCACTCTTGTTGTTGATGACCTGCAGCACACCATACAGCACGCCACCTTCCATGATGGGCGCCACCAGCATCTGCTTGGTGCGATAGCCGGAACGCTTGTCGACTTCCTTCAGGAAAGTCAGCGCCGGATGGATCTGTTTGAGTGCCTCGTCGTCGTAGACATCGGCCAGATTGAGCATCTGCCGGCTAAACGCCACGTAGCCGGCCAGGCTTTGGGGGCTGATCGGCAACTTGAGTTCGCGGCTGGTGTTCAGCCCGGTCTTGAGCTTGGAGATGATTGCACTCTGGTCCTCGTGGACCGCATAGAGTGTCAGCCGGTCAGCATTGAGCAGTTTGCAGATGTCCTGGCTGGCATCGAGCATGATCTGCTCGATGTTTTCGGTTTCATGAATCCGGGCCGTGACCTGCTGCAGCTGCCGGTAGAAAAGCACCTCAAAGGTCACCCCCCGCTTGTCCGGCGGCAGTTTCTGCGACTCGAAAAAGGCCTGCTCGGACGCTTTGTCCGATGCGGAAGGTCTCATAACTGCACTCATAAATCAAAACTCCCGCCCAGCCCGCAAGGACAGAGACTCGGGTTGTCAGGTCTGGATAAACTGCATTTGCGTACCGGCCAGTTCTATCAGGTCGCCACTCTTGAGCACCACGGGTTCGTTGCCAATCGGGGTCCCGTTGAGCAGAGGATTACCTGCACCCTCGACATGAGCCACCACGAAACCATGCTGCCGTCGGGTAATGGCCGCCACAGCCACACCGGGCTTGCCTACCGTCGTCACGACCTTGATCAGCGGCACTTCCCGGCCTGATGCTGCACCCGACAAGACCCGGATGCAGCCCTGTAGCTCGCCCGACGAAACCCGCTGGGCCGATGTTGCCGCGGTGGAGAGCCCCCCCCCCATGCCAGGCTTGAACACCATGGTCTTGTCGAAACGCTCTCCTTCCAGTTCGCTGACGAACTGGATCTTGTACTTGCCGACCTCGATGGTGTCGCCATGGTGAAGCTGCTGCCGTTTGATGGCTTTGCCATTGACATAGGTGCCATTGGTGCTGTTGAGATCCTCCAGGAAGACCTCGTCCCCCGTCATCTGCGCTGCAGCATGCTCGCCACTCACCGCCAGATTGTCAATCACCACATCGTTATAGGGACGACGACCGAGGGACGTCCGCTCCTTGGTCAACTGGACTTCCTTGATGACAACACCGTCGATCGAAACGATCATTTTCGGCATGCCCGACTCCTCTTTCTTTTGCTCGTTACCAATACACCGGCCGCGCTATTTTCCCAGCAATCGGGAGACCAGTCCCAGACTCTCCGGCACTGCTTCCGCCTGGACCAGGAGCACCGTGATGTTGTCTCGTCCACCCTGTTCATTGGCCGCATGAATCAGGCTCTGTGCCCGTTGCGTCAATGAAATCCTCCGCTCCAGTATCTCAGCAATGCCTGCATCGCTCACCATGTCCGACAGTCCATCGGAGCACATGAGATACAGATCGCCATCTTCCACCTGACATTCGTTGAGCTCCAGAGCCACTGCATCTTCAACCCCCAGCGCCCGTGTCACCAGGTTCTTGTTCATGGACATCGCCGCCTGCTGCGGCGTCAACAAGCCCGCGTCGATCTGCTCCTGCAGCAGCGAGTGATCCCGTGTGATCTGCACCAGCGCCCCCTTGCGCCACCGGTAGCAGCGGGAGTCCCCAATATGCCCCAACAGCAGACTGCGACTGTGAAACACACCCACCACCAGTGTGGTTCCCATTCCGCTGTACGGGGCGTGGGTACTGGCCGCATTGAAAATGGACTTGTTGGCATTATCGACACATATCTCCATGGCGCGGCGGATATCCCGAGACCCGGCCCGCCCTCCGGTTTCCGTCAACCAGCGCCCCAACTCCGTCTTGATCAGGGCCGTCGCCATGCTGCTGGCCACCTCGCCCGCGTTGTAGCCACCCATGCCATCAGCCAAAACGCCCAGTCCGACCGACTCGTCAAATGCCACCGAGTCTTCATTGTTTGCCCGGGTCAGGCCGGTATCCGTCTCAGTGCAAAACTTGTAAATCATTGTTCCGGACCTCTGGGCCGCATCGTCTGTCCTCGCCGGCACCACAGTGCCCGGCGTGGTTGGAAATGCGTCCGCGTCACCGTGTCATCCGTATTGCTTGCGCCGGCTCGTCACCATGCGATCGTCAGCCCGTAACCATACACTGCCGAGCACTCAAAACAAAGCCGGGTCCATGAAAAAGGGCAGATACCCGTTACAGCATCTGCCCCAAAGCTTGCAGGACACCGGTCCGTCAAGACCGGCCCTACGCGAAGACTATTCAGCCGGGTGTTGCACCGCATGGCGCTTTTGCAGCGCCCGGCCCGCCACCACCACAAAAGCGGCTCCGGCGGCAGCCGCCGCGTAATGCAGCCAAGGGTAAGTGGCAGCCACCTCCTTGAGCGCCACGTCGCTGACGATGGTTTCGCCGCCCACCCAGCCGATCAGGCCGGCCCCGAGCGTGACGATGATGGGGAAGCGCTCCATCAGCTTGATCATCAGCGTGCTGCCAAAAATCACCAGCGGGATGCTGATGGCCAGGCCCAGCAGCAGCAGCACGTCGTTGCCCTTGGCTGCGGCGGCCACGGCAATCACGTTGTCCAAGCTCATCACCAGGTCAGCGATGAGAATCGTGCGCACTGCCGCCATCAGGCCGCCGCTCTCTTTGGCCTCACCCTCATCGTCTTCTTCCTCGCTGAGCAGCTGGATGCCGATCCACAGCAGCAACATGCCGCCCACCACCTGCAGGAAGGACAACTGCAACAACTTGGCCGCCACGATGGTCAGGACAATCCGTAGCACCACGGCCGCGCCCGAGCCAAACAAGATGGCCTTCTTCTGCTGGTGTGGCGGCAACGAACGGGCAGCCAGCGCAATCACCACGGCGTTGTCTCCGGAAAGAATGATGTTGATCCAGATGATCTTCATCAGACCAATCCAGAAATTGACATCCTGAAGCATCTCCATCCGAGTTCTCCTGTGTTGTATCTGTAATAGGAAAGGAGCGCTCCAGACGATTCGCCTGGAGCGCTCCCAGAGTTCCGAATGGTGTGAGTTTAGCGGCTGGTGGCCACCCTCACAGATTCGTAGTTTTGCTTACAGTTGGGCTTTGAGCAGCTTGCCCAGCTCGGACGGATTGCGCGTCACGATGAAGCCGCATTCTTCCATGATGGCCAGCTTGGCATCCGCCGTATCGGCACCGCCAGCAATCAGCGCACCGGCGTGGCCCATGCGCTTGCCCGCAGGAGCCGTCACGCCGGCGATGAAACCGACCACCGGCTTTTTCATGTTGGCCTTGCACCAGCGTGCGGCTTCGGCTTCATCCGGGCCGCCGATTTCGCCGATCATGATCACCGCGTCGGTGTCCGGATCATCGTTGAAGGCCTTCATGACGTCGATGTGCTTCAGGCCGTTGATGGGGTCGCCACCAATGCCCACGGCGCTCGACTGGCCCAGACCCACTTCGGTCAGCATGGCCACGGCTTCATAGGTCAGCGTGCCGGAGCGGCTCACCACACCGATGCGGCCCTTGCGGTGGATATGACCGGGCATGATGCCGATCTTGATTTCGTCGGGGGTGATCAGGCCTGGGCAGTTGGGTCCCAGCAGCAAGGTCTTCTTGCCGCCAGCCGCTTCCTTGGCCTTCATCTTGTTGCGCACCATCAGCATGTCACGCACCGGGATGCCTTCGGTAATGCAGATCGCCAGGTCCAGGTCGGCCTCGACAGCTTCCCAGATCGCGTCAGCGGCGCCCGCCGGCGGCACGTAGATCACGGAGACGGTGGCGCCGGTTTGCTGGGCGGCTTCCTTGACGGAGGCGTAGATCGGGATGTTGAAGATGGACTCGCCCGCCTTCTTGGGGTTCACGCCGGCGACGAAGCAGTTCTTGCCATTGGCGTATTCCTGGCACTTCTCCGTGTGGAACTGGCCGGTCTTGCCGGTGATGCCCTGGGTGATGACTTTGGTGTCTTTGTTGATGTAGATCGACATGCTTGTTCTCCGGGCTTACTTGACGGCAGCCACGATCTTGGTCGCGGCTTCGGCCATGGTGTCTGCGGCAATGATGGGCAGGCCGGATTCGGCCAGCAGCTTCTTGCCCAGTTCTTCGTTGGTGCCCTTCATGCGCACGACCAGCGGCACGCTCAGGTTGACAGCCTTGCAGGCGGTGATCACGCCGCTGGCGATGGTGTCGCACTTCATGATGCCGCCGAAGATGTTGACCAGGATGCCCTCAACCTTGGGGTTCTTGAGCATGATCTTGAAAGCTTCGGTGACCTTCTCTGCCGTGGCACCGCCGCCGACGTCCAGGAAGTTGGCCGGCTCGCCGCCGAACAGCTTGATGGTGTCCATGGTGGCCATGGCCAGACCGGCACCGTTCACCAGGCAACCGATGTTGCCGTCGAGCGAGATGTAGGCCAGGTCGAACTTGGAAGCTTCGACTTCCGCCGGATCTTCTTCGTCCAGGTCGCGCAGGGCCACGATTTCCGGGTGACGGAACAGGGCGTTGGCGTCAAAGTTGAACTTGGCGTCCAGGGCGATCAGCTTGTTCTTGCTGTCGCGGTTCAGCGGGTTGATTTCCACCAGCGAGGCGTCGGTTTCCATGTAGCACTGGTAGAGCTTCTGGAACAGGTCCACCGCCTGGGCGGTGGACTCGGCCGGCAGGCCGATGCCATTGGCGATCTTCTTGGCCTGTTCTGCGCCCAGACCCGTCAGGGGGTCGATGTACTCGGTGATGATCTTCTCGGGCGTGGCATGGGCCACTTCCTCGATGTCCATCCCGCCTTCGCTCGACGCGATGAAGGCCACTTTCTGCGTGGCGCGGTCGGTCACCAGCGAAACGTAGTATTCCTTCTGGATGTCGGCGCCGTCTTCGATGTACAGGCGACGCACCTTCTGGCCTTCCGGGCCGGTCTGGTGGGTCTTGAGCTGCATGCCCAGGATTTCACCGGCCAGGCGCTTGACGTCGTCAATGCTCTTGGCCACTTTCACGCCACCGCCCTTACCGCGGCCACCGGCATGGATCTGCGCCTTGACAACCCACACGGGGCCGCCGAGCTTCTGCGCGGCTTCCACCGCTTCTTGCACTGTAAATGCCGGAATGCCGCGCGGCACTGGCACACCAAAATTGCGCAAGATCTCCTTGCCTTGGTACTCGTGAATCTTCATGAGGGCTCTCTCAGGAAATGAAAGTTTTTTATCCCGCCGCGGAACTGGTTTATTCCGCAACAAGTGCTGGATTCAGCACAGCCTTGGAATGTATCATGTTGCTGTGCACAAAAACTTACAGCAGACGAGCATACCCCACCCCCTATCCACCATGATCCAACACAAGGTTTTCATTGACGGCGAGGCCGGCACCACCGGCCTGCAGATCCGCGAACGGCTCCAGGCCATGCCCGAGATTGAACTCGTCAGCATCGCCCCCGAGTTGCGGAAAGATCCCGCCGCCAAGCGCGCCTTGATGGCCCAGGTGGATCTGGTGGTGCTGTGCCTGCACGACGAGGCGGCCGTCGAGTCGGTCGCCATGATCGACAGCCTGGCAACCAGCGGCCAGCCCGGCCCGAAGGTGATCGACGCCTCCACCGCCCACCGCACCCACCCCGACTGGGTGTTTGGTTTTCCCGAACTGGCCGCCGGCCAACGCGAAGCCGTGGTGCAGGCCCGCCGTGTCGCCAACCCCGGCTGCTACGCCACCGGTGCCATCGCCCTGATCCGCCCGCTGGTGGATGCCGGCCTGATCCCGAAGGATTACCCGCTCGCGCTGCCCTCGGTCAGCGGTTACTCCGGCGGCGGACGCAGCATGATCGAGGCTTATGAGGCCGGCAGCGCGCCGCCCTTCGAGCTGTATGCCCTGAGCCTGAAGCACAAGCATCTGCCGGAAATCATGAAGTACACCGGGCTGACGCGCCGCCCGCTGTTCATCCCCTCGGTGGCCAACTTCCGCCAGGGCATGCTGGTGCAGCTGCCGCTGCACCTGGACACCTTGCCGGGCCACCCGAGTGCGCAGGACCTGCATGACGCCCTGGCACGCCACTACGCCAGCAGCGAATGGGTGACGGTGGTGCCCGCCACGGCGGACGGCAAGCTCGACGCCGTGGCCCTGGCCGATACCAACAAAATGGAATTGCGCGTTTATGCCAACCACGGTGCCGACGACGGCTTCCACCATGCGGTGCTGGTGGCGCGGCTGGACAACCTGGGCAAGGGCGCCAGCGGCGCCGCGGTGCAAAACCTCAAGCTGATGCTCGGGCTGTAACCCCCCGATGCTATCATTTTAATAGCACTTGGCACCGATTTGACGGCGCCAACCGCTATTTTTATTCATCATCTGGCGCGCCCGCGCCGACCAGCACCCGGCGCACCACCTCGGCGGAAAAACCACGTGTCAGCAAAAAGCGCTGCTGCCGCGCCCGCTCTGCCGGACTGGCAGGCGCTGCGTCGTACTTGCGGCGCCAGACCTCGCGCGCGCGCGCCAGTTCGCTGTCCTTGAGCCCGGCCAGTGCCTGCTCGACCAGGGCCCGGTCCAGCCCCTTGTCCTGCAGTTCCTGGCGGATGCGCGAGGCACCCAGTTTGGCAGCACGCCGGTGCAGCACCGACTCCACCACCCGCTGCTCGCTGATGAACCCCTTCGCCTGCAGCTCATCGAGCGCCTGCGTCAACTCGCCCGGCGTCTGCTCGAACCGGGCCAGTTTGCGTTCCAGCTCCAGCCGCGAATGCTCACGGGTGCTCAACAGCCGCAGTGCCCGCCCCTTGAGCGAGGGTTGCTCAAATGCCATGACCCTTGGTGCAACCCGCGCTTATTCAGCCTCGGCCGCCTCGTTGATCAGGGGAATGCCCAGTGATTCACGCACCTTGTTCTCGATCTCGTGCGCCAGCTCGGCGTTCTCGCGCAGGAACTCGCGTGCGTTGTCGCGGCCCTGGCCGATCTTCTCGCCGTTGTAGGCATACCAGGCACCGGACTTCTCGATGATGCGCGCATTCACGCCCATGTCGATGATCTCGCCGTGGCGGCTGATGCCCTCGCCGAACAGGATGTCGAACTCGGCGGTCTTGAACGGGGGCGCCACCTTGTTCTTCACCACCTTGACCTTGGTTTCGTTACCGATGGCCTCGTCGCCCTTCTTGATGGTGCCGGTACGGCGGATGTCCAGCCGCACCGAGGCGTAGAACTTGAGCGCATTGCCGCCGGTGGTGGTCTCGGGCGAGCCGAACATGACGCCGATCTTCATGCGGATCTGGTTGATGAAGATCACCGTGCAGTTGGTCTTCTTGATGGTAGCGGTCAGCTTGCGCAGTGCCTGGCTCATCAGGCGCGCCTGCAAGCCGGGCAGGGAGTCGCCCATCTCGCCTTCGATTTCCGCCTTGGGCGTCAGCGCCGCCACCGAGTCCACCACCACCAGATCCACCGCACCGGAGCGCACCAGGCTGTCCACGATCTCCAGCGCCTGCTCGCCGGTGTCGGGCTGGCTGATCAGGAGGTCGGGCAGGTTGACGCCCAATTTCTGCGCGTACTGCACGTCCAGCGCATGCTCGGCGTCCACGAAGGCGCAGGTGCCGCCCAGCTTCTGCATCTCGGCAATGACCTGCAGCGTCAGCGTGGTCTTACCGGACGATTCCGGACCGTAGATCTCGATCACGCGGCCGCGCGGCAGGCCCCCAACGCCCAGGGCGATGTCCAGCCCGAGCGAACCGGTGGACACCACCTGGATGTCCTCGATCGACTCACCCTCGCCCAGGCGCATGATGGTGCCCTTGCCGAACTGCTTTTCGATCTGGGCCAGTGCGGCTTGCAGGGCCTTGGCTTTTTCGCTGTTGGCGGCATCGGCTCGTGTGCCCTTGACGGTGGTTGCGTCCATGGAAATCTCCTTGAAGTTCAGTGGCTGGGTTCATTTCATCCAGTGGTTTTAATCACAGGCTGGATGCTTGAACAGTAGTCTAACGTCATCAATAGATCTGAGTAAACCCATTTTTTGGTCATCTTGGTTTACTATTTGCCAATGACCCAGAACCCCCTGCACAAGCCCGCCGATGGCTGGCGCCAGACCCATCTGGGACGGCTGCTGGGCCACGCCATGCGCCGCTTCGACACCCGGGTACTGCACCTGATGGCGCACAACGCCGAGGTGCCGCTGGCCCTGTCCAACCTGGCGGCGCGCGGCCAGGTCAGCGCCGCCCACATCCACATCACGCGCCATCTGGCACTGGAAGGCTCGCGTCTGACCGAACTGGCCGAGCAGGCCGGCATGAGCAAACAGGCCATGGGCAAGCTGGTCGACCAGTGCGAAGCCTGGGGCCTGGTGACACGCGAAGCCGACGGGCGCGACAGACGTGCCAAACGGGTGCACTTCACGCCCGCCGGCCTGGCCTGGCTGCAGGCCTTCCAGCAGGCGGTGGTTCAAGCCGAGGCCGAACTCAAGCAGACGGTGGGCGAGGAGGTCGCCGCCGTCATTGCCCTGGGCCTGGAAGCCTACGCCAGCTGAACCGGCTTGCGCTGCAGCGCCTAAAATCAGGGCTGGCGAGCAAGCCCGCGCCAGTCGAGCTGCCGCCCAAGGAGACAAGCATGCGAATTCTGATTGCCGAGGATGACCAGGTGCTGGCCGATGGTCTGCTGCGCACCCTGCGCAGCTCCGGCGCCGCCGTCAACCATGTGGCCAGCGGCACCGAGGCCGATGCGGCCCTGATGACCAACACCGAGTTCGATCTGCTGATCCTGGATCTGGGACTGCCCAAGATGCACGGCCTGGAGGTACTCAAGAAGCTGCGCGCGCGCGGCTCCAGCCTGCCGGTGCTGATCCTGACCGCGGCCGACAGCGTGGATGAGCGCGTCAAGGGCCTGGACTACGGCGCCGACGACTACATGGCCAAACCCTTCAGCCTGCAGGAACTGGAGGCCCGCGTCCGCGCCCTGATCCGTCGTGGCATGGGCGGCACCAGCAGCAACATCAAGCACGGCCCGCTGGTCTATGACCAGGCCGGCCGCGTCGCCACCATCGACGGCAAGATGGTCGAGTTGTCGGCACGCGAGCTCGGCCTGCTCGAAGTGCTGCTGCAGCGCTCCGGCCGCCTGGTCAGCAAGGACCAGCTGGTCGAGCGTCTGTGCGAGTGGGGCGAAGAGGTGAGCAACAACGCCATTGAGGTCTACATCCATCGCCTGCGCAAGAAGATCGAGAAGGGCCCGATCCGCATCGCCACCGTGCGTGGCCTGGGCTACTGCCTCGAGAAAATCCCCGGGTAATCGCTTTGAAACTGTTCCAGCGTGAGCAGCGCTCGCTGTTCGGCGAAATTCTTGACTGGATGCTCACGCCACTGCTGCTGCTGTGGCCAATCAGCCTGGTGCTGACCTGGCTGGTGGCGCAGAACATCGCCGGCAAACCGTTCGACCGCGCGCTGGAATACAACGTCAACGCCCTCGCCCAGCTGGTCACGGTGAACCAGCAGCACGTGCAGTTCAACCTGCCGCTGCCGGCACGCGAACTGCTGCGCGCCGATGACGCCGACACCATCTACTACCAGGTGCTCGGCGCGCGCGGCGAATACCTCAGCGGCGAGCGCGATTTCCCGCTGCCGCCGGAAGACGAACCGATCGTCCCCGGTGAAGTCCGTCTGCGCGATGACGAATTCCACGGCCTGGACATCAAGGTCGCCTACATGTGGGTCCCGCTCAACCTGCCGGGCGCCAAGATGGCCCTGGTCCAGGTCGCCGAGACGCTGGACAAGCGCTCGGTGCTGGCCGCCGAGATCATCAAGGGCGTCATGCTGCCGCAGTTCGTCACCCTACCGCTGGCCGTGCTGCTGGTCTGGCTGGCGCTGGTGCAGGCCATCAAGCCGCTGAACCGGCTGGAAGAACGCATCCGCGCCCGCAAGCCGGACGACCTCAGCCCGCTGGATGCCCAGACCGTGCCGCTGGAAGTGGCGCCGCTGGTGGCCTCGGTCAACGACCTGCTGTTGCGCCTGAAGGATTCGATCGCCACACAGAAACGCTTCCTGGCCGATGCGGCGCACCAGCTCAAGACGCCGCTGGCCGGTCTGCGCATGCAGGCCGACCTGGCGCAGCGCGAGAGCACCAGCACCGAGGAACTCAAGCAATCCCTGCGGCAGATCGGCCGCGCCAGCATCCGCGCCACCCACACCGTCAACCAGTTGCTGGCCCTGGCCCGCGCCGAGGGCGGCAACGCCACCACCCACCGTCAGCCCTGCGACCTGGCGCGCCTCACCATGGACGTGGTGCGCGACTGCGTGCCGCGCGCCATGGACAAGCACATCGACCTCGGCTTCGAAGGCGCACAGCCCGGCACGCCCGGCATCATGCTCGAAGGCAACCCGACCCTGCTCAAGGAACTGGTACGCAACCTGCTGGACAACGCCATCAACTACACGCCGTCGAGCCCCGAGAAACCCGGCGTCATCACGGCGCGCGTGCTGGCCGATCTCTTCGGCAAGGTGATCCTGCTGCAGGTGGAGGATTCCGGCCCGGGCATCCCGGAGGCGGAACGCGAACTGGTGTTCCAGCCTTTCTACCGCGCCCTGGGGGTGGAGGCAGACGGCTCGGGTCTGGGCCTGCCGATTGCACAGGAAATCGCCCACCAGCACCACGCCGTCATCAGCGTGGAAGACACCCGGCCCGGCCAGGTGCCGCCGGGGGCGTGTTTCACCGTGCGCTTCAATCTCGGTACGTTGCAGACCGACAGCCAGGCCGGCTGAGCGGCTCGCCGGCCCCTCCCGCCTTATTGGCAGCTGCGCAAGGACTTGCCGGCCAGGGCCGGCTTGACCTCGGCCAGCCGCGTACGCAGGGCCTCATCAGCCGCCGGGATCTTGAGCAGGCTGCCCCGGGCCTCAACGCGCTCCTGCACCACACGCGCCGTGCGCACGCCGCGCCGGTTCAACGCGGTCAGCGCCTCGCTGGCGGCGGCCTGCGTCTCAAAGCCGCCAAGCGACAGGCCGGGCTCCAGTTCGGGATTGGTCAGCGGCTCGAAGCGCAGATTGAGATTGGCCAGCTCGGCGCGCTTGCGGGCCAGGGCCTCGACATTCGGGTAGCGCCCCATGTAGACGATCCAGCGCGTCGGCTCGACCGCTGTGTCCAGCAGCCAGGAGCCCGGCGGCAGGGTCGCCTCGAGCGCTTTGCGCAGCACGATCACCTGTGCGTCGTCAAACAGCCCGGCCTGCAGGCACTCCGCCGGTTTGGCCGGCGCCGGCACCACCCCCTCGGCGCCGCGCACCTCGTCGGCCGACAGGATGCGCATGGCCTCGGGCCGGATCTGCTGTGCCAGCCGTTGCGGCTCGACTTGCTGGGCCGGCGCGAAGCCGTAGCTCCGCAGCAAATCATGGGACCAGGCGTAGTAAAGGCCATTGAGCAGCACCAGGACCAGAACAAGAAGTCGCAACATGCTTTCGAACAGGGTTCAGGTGGAAGGACGGACGCTGACCTCGGAACTGCTGACCCGGGTCAACCCCGCCGGAGTATGCACCAGCAGGGCACCGCTGCCGTCCACCCCCTGCGCCAGCCCGTGGGTGCCGTCGCTCAGGTTCACCTGGCGCCCGGCCAGCGCGTCGCGGCGCAGGAAAGCCGCCCGAAACGGCGCAAAACCTTCCGCCTCAAAGCGCTGGACTGCCTGCACCAGCGCAGCGGCCACGCGCAGCAACGCGGCCGGGGCATCAATCCCGGGTTCCAGTTCCTGCAGCCAGGCCGGCGGCGTGGCCAGACCACTGGCCGTGCGCGGCGCGATGTTGATGCCCACGCCGATGACGGCGTAACGCATGGCCCCCACGCTGGCGGTTTCGATCAGGATGCCGGCGAGCTTGCGGTCGTGCAGCCAGATGTCATTCGGCCACTTGAGTTGCAGATCGGGGTGCAGGCTCTGCACCACGCTCACACCCACCGCCAGCGACAGGCCGGACCAGTCCGCCAGCTGCAGCGGCAGGCCCAGGGAAAAGGTCAGGGTGGTGCCGACATCGTCGGCCGTGGCGCCCTGCCAGGCCCGGCCCAGCCGGCCCCGGCCAGCGCTCTGGGTTTCGGCCAGCAGCAGCACCGGCTCGGCCTGCCCGGCACGGGCGCGGCGCATCAGCTCGGTGTTGGTGGAATCGATGCTCGGCAGCACCTCGACGGTGAAGCCAGGCAGGGTGGGCGCCACGGCCTCCCAGATCGCTTCGGCCGGCCAGTTGAGGGCAAGTCCGCGCTGCGTCATCGTGTCTGCCTGCGCCTGCCGTTCAGGACGGCTCAGCGTTTGTCGCCCTTGGACTTGCCGGACTTGCCCTTGTCAGCCTTGGCCTTCTTGGTCTTGTCCTTGCCGGCTTTGTCTTTCTTCACCGCCTCCTGCTTGACCTCGGTCTTCTTAGCTTTGTCTTTCTTCTTGGCCTTCTTCGGTTCGTCGTCCTTCGGCGCCAGCAACGTGCCGCGGCAGTTCTTGCTGCCGCACCAGCACGGGTATTCGGCCTTGAGCTTCTTGGTGTACGGCTCGTCGATGATCAGGCCGTAGTCGTAGTTCAGCTCTTCCCCGGCCTTGATGTTGCGCAGCGTCTTGATGAAGATGCGCCCCTCCACCTCGTCGGCCTCGCAGTTCGGGTCGCAGGAGTGGTTGATCCAGCGCGAGGAGTTGCCGCCGACCTTGGCATCGATCACATGGTCTTCGTCGACGTGGAAGTAGAAGGTGTGGTTCGGGTCCTTCGGGTCGTGCGGGTGGCGGCGTTCCGCCTCGGCCCAGTCGATGATCTCCCCCACGTACTCGATGACGGTCTCGCCCTCGGCAAGGTCCTGTACCGCGAACACCCCTTTGCCATGAACGCCGGAACGGCGGGTTTGAATGCGGCGGCTGGGGTTTGCGGAGACTTGTTTGGACACGGCTGAAAAATTTGGTAAGGTGAATCCGTATGGGCGCGCGCGTGTGCGCGCCCAGGTGCGTGCGCGTACGCGCACGCGAGAACTGGATTGTAGTCAGATGAAAAACACCGCCATGAGCAAAACTCTGGTCATTGCCGAAAAGCCGTCCGTCGCCCAGGACATCGTGCGTGCCCTCACGCCGATTGCCGGCAAGTTCGAGAAGCACGACGAATACTTCGAGAGCGACAGCTACGTCGTCTCCAGCGCGGTGGGCCACCTGGTGGAAATCCAGGCGCCGGAGCAGTACGACGTCAAGCGCGGCAAGTGGAGCTTTGCCCACCTGCCGGTGATCCCGCCGCACTTCGACCTCAAGCCGGTGGACAAGACCAAGACGCGCCTGAACGCGGTGGTCAAACTGGCCAAGCGCAAGGACGTGGACAAGATCGTGAATGCCTGCGACGCGGGCCGCGAGGGGGAACTGATTTTCCGTTTGATCGAGCAGTACGCCGGTGGCGCCAAGCCCCTGGGCAAGCCGGTCAGCCGCCTGTGGCTGCAGAGCATGACGCCGCAGGCCATCCGCGACGGCTTCAACGCACTGCGCAGCGACAAGCAGATGCAGCCGCTGGCTGACGCCGCGCGCAGCCGCTCCGAGGCCGACTGGCTGGTGGGCATCAACGGCACGCGTGCCATGACCGCCTTCAACTCGCGTGACGGCGGCTTTTTCCTCACCACCGTCGGCCGGGTGCAGACGCCCACGCTGGCCGTGGTGGTGGAACGCGAGGAAAAGATCCGCAAGTTCGTCAGCCGCGACTACTGGGAAGTGCACGCCACCTTCGGCGCGCAGGCGGGCGAGTACGCCGGCAAGTGGTTCGACCCGAAATGGAAAAAACCGGCCGCCGTGGAAGGCACAGAGCCCGACACCGAACAGAAGGCCGACCGCGTCTGGTCCGCCCGGGAGGCGCAGGCGATTGCCGATGCCGTGCGCGGCCAGAGCGCCACCGTCACCGAGGAAAGCAAACCCACCACCCAGGCCTCGCCGGCCCTGTTCGACCTGACCAGCCTGCAGCGCGAGGCCAACGGCAAGTTCGGCTTCTCCGCCAAGACCACGCTGTCGCTGGCGCAAAGCCTGTACGAGCGCCACAAGGCCCTGACCTACCCGCGTACCGACTCACGTCACCTGCCCGAGGACTACCTGCCGGTGGTGAAGGACACCTTCGTCATGCTGGCCGACTCCGGCATGAAGCACCTGGCACCGCACGCGCTCACGGCGCTGAACAACAACTACATCAAGCCCAGCAAGCGCATCTTTGACAACGCCAAGGTCAGCGACCACTTTGCCATCATCCCGACGCTGCAGGCCCCCAGCGGCCTGAGTGATGCCGAGCAGAAGCTGTACGACCTGGTGGTGCGCCGTTTCATGGCGGTGTTTTTCCCCAGCGCCGAGTACCAGGTGACCACCCGCATCACCACGGCCGCCAACCACGCCTTCAAGAGCGAAGGCAAGGTGTTGGTCAAGCCGGGCTGGCTGGCGATCTACGGCAAGGAAGCACAGGACGAAACGAAAGAAAGCGAAGACAGCGGCAAGACCCTGGTGGCCGTGCAGCCGGGTGAGCGCGTGCAGACCGAACAGGTCGAACCCAAGGGCTTGAAGACCCGGCCGCCGGCCCGCTACTCCGAAGCCACGCTGCTGGGTGCCATGGAAGGCGCCGGCAAGCTGGTGGAAGACGACGAGTTGCGCGAGGCCATGCAGGAAAAAGGCCTGGGCACACCAGCCACCCGCTCCAGCATCATCGAAGGGCTGATCGCCGAGAAGTACATGCTGCGCGAAGGGCGTGAGCTCATTCCCACCGCCAAGGCCTTCCAGCTCATGACGCTGCTGCGCGGCCTGGGTGTGGAAGAACTCTCCAAGCCCGCGCTGACCGGCGAGTGGGAATACAAGCTGGCCGAGATGGAACACGGCCGCCTCTCGCGCGACGAATTCATGCGCGAGATCGCCGAGATGACCGAGCACATCGTCAAGAAGGCCAAGGAATACGACCGCGACACCGTGCCGGGTGACTACGCCACGCTCAGCACGCCGTGCCCGAACTGCGGCGGCGTGGTGAAGGAAAACTACCGTCGTTACGCCTGCACCGGCCAGGACGGCAACAGCGAAGGTTGTGGTTTCTCCTTCGGCAAGACACCGGCCGGCCGCACCTTCGAGGTAGCGGAAGTCGAGCAGTTCCTGCGCGACAAACGCATCGGCCCACTGGACGGTTTCCGCTCCAAGGCCGGCTGGCCCTTCACGGCCGAGATCGTGCTCAAGTACAACGAGGAAGACAAGAACTGGAAGCTGGAGTTCGACTTCGGCAACGAGGACGAGTCCGAAACCGGCGAACTGGTGGACTTCTCGGCCAAGGAATCGCTCGGCGTCTGCCCCAAGTGCGGCGGCGCGGTGTACGAACATGGCAAGAACTACATCTGCGAAAAATCCGTGCCCACGCTGGCGCAAGCCACGCCGAGCTGCGACTTCAAGAGCGGCCAGATCATTCTGCAACAACCCATCGAGCGCGAGCAGATGACAAAGCTGCTGGCCACCGGCAAGACCGACCTGCTCGACAAGTTCGTCTCCATGCGCACGCGCCGCCCCTTCAAGGCCATGCTGGCCTGGGACGCCGAAGCCGGCAAGGTGAACTTCGAATTCGCGCCCAGCAAATTCCCGCCGCGCAAGCCCTCGGCCAAGTCTGCGGCGGCTGCGCCCGCTGCCAAAAAGGCTGCAGCAAAGAAGGTGCCGGCGAAAAAGGCGGCCGCCAAAAAAGCAGCGGCCAAGAGCGCGACCCCGAAGGCACCGCGCAAGCCGGCCGCCGGCAAGGCACCGAGCGCGGCGCTGGCCGCTGTCATCGGCAGCGAACCGGTGGCACGCACCGAGGTGGTCAAGAAGCTGTGGGACTACATCAAGGCCAACGGCTTGCAGGATGCGACCAACAAGCGTGCCATCAATGCCGACGCCAAGCTGCTGCCGGTGTTCGGCAAGCCGCAGGTCACCATGTTCGAGCTGGCCGGCATCGTCGGCAAGCACCTTGGCTAACTATCAAAATCATAGCTACTGGCGCTTTATTAACGAGGGCTACAGCCCAATTTGATTCAAATTTTATGCAGATCACCAAAGACACCGTTGTCACCCTGAGCTACACCGTCAACGCCGGCCCGGGCCAGCCGCCCGAATCCGGTCAACAGGCCTACCTGCATGGCGGTTACGGCAACACCTTTGCCAAGCTCGAAGCCGCGCTGGAAGGCCAGGCCCCCGGCTTTGCCACCACCCTGACCTTGCAGCCGGAGGACGCCTTCGGCGTGCGTGACGAAGGCCTGGTGCGCACCATCCCCAAGAGCGAGTTCCCGCCGGGCGTGAAGGTCGGCGGCCAGTTGCGCGGCACAACCGACGACGGTCGCGAGCAGGTCTTCAATGTGGTCAAGATCAAGGGCCCGCAGGTGCTGCTCGACGGCAACCACCCCTTTGCCGGCAAGGTGCTGCACTTCACGCTCAAGGTGCTGGAGGTGCGCGCCGCCACGCCCGAGGAAGTGACCCACGGCCATGCGCATGGGGCCCACGGCCACCACCACTAAGACTTAGAACGAAGCATGAAAAAACGCGCCCGAGGGCGCGTTTTTCGTTCGTGGGCTGGCGCAGAGCCGGCTCGGCCGGGCTGCTGCCAGCGCCCCCTGCAAGGGGGAAGGCGGCAAAGCCGCCACAGGGGGTGCGCTTTATTTCGCGACCACGCGCACCATCTCCAGGCACTTGTTGGAGTAGCCCCACTCGTTGTCGTACCAGCTCACGACCTTGATGAAGGTCTTGTCCAGCGCAATGCCGGCGTCGGCATCGAACACCGAGGTGCAGGTCTCGCCACGGAAGTCGGTGGCCACGACCTTGTCTTCGGTGTAACCCAGGATGCCTTTCAAGGCGCCCTGGCTCTGGGCCTTCATCTCGGCGCAGATTTCCTCGTAGCTGGCTTCCTTGTTCAGCTCGACCGTCAGGTCGACCACCGAGACGTCGGAGGTCGGCACGCGGAAGGACATGCCGGTGAGTTTCTTGTTGAGCTCGGGGATGACCACGCCCACGGCCTTGGCGGCACCGGTGGAGGAGGGGATGATGTTTTCCAGGATGCCGCGACCGCCGCGCCAGTCTTTGTTGCTCGGGCCGTCCACGGTCTTCTGGGTGGCAGTAGCAGCGTGCACGGTGGTCATGAGGCCACGCTTGATGCCCCATTTGTCGTTGAGCACCTTGGCCACGGGGGCCAGGCAGTTGGTGGTGCAGCTGGCGTTGGAGATGATGGCCTGGCCGGCGTAGGTCTTGTCGTTCACGCCGAAGACGAACATGGGGGTGTCGTCCTTGGAGGGAGCGGAGATGATGACCTTTTTGGCGCCAGCGGCCAGGTGTTTGCCGGCACCGTCTTTGTCCAGGAACAGGCCGGTGGATTCGATCACGATGTCGGCACCGACCTCGTTCCACTTCAGGTTGGCCGGGTCGCGTTCTTGCGTCAGACGGATCTTCTTTCCGTTGACGATCAGGGTGTTGCCGTCCACGCTGACCTCGCCCTTGAAACGGCCATGCACGCTGTCGTACTGGAGCATGTAGGCCAGGTACTCGGGCTCAAGCAGGTCGTTGATGCCAACGATCTCGATGTCCTTGAAGTTCTGCACCGCAGAGCGCAGCACGTTGCGGCCGATGCGGCCAAAACCGTTGATACCTACTTTGATCGTCATGATGGGCTTTCTCAAGAAAAGTTAAAACAAACCTAAACCAAATCAACGCTTCGCCAGAACCGCCTGCACGGTTTCCGCAACATTCTCGGGCGTGAAGCCGAAGTGCTTGAACAGCACCGGCGCCGGGGCCGACTCGCCATAGCTGTCGATGCCGACCACAGCCGCGCAACCGTATTTCCACCAGCCCTCGGTCACGCCCATCTCAACCGCCACGCGCGGCAGACCGGCAGGCAGCACCGCGCTCTTGTAGGCCACGGTCTGCTGATCAAACGTGGTGGTGCTGGGCATGGAGACCACGCGCACGGCGATCTTCTGCGCGGCCAGCAGCGCCTGTGCTTTCAGCGCCAGCTGCACTTCGGAGCCGGTGGCGATGATGACGGCGCGCGCCTTGGCCTTCAGGCCCAGGTCGGCCGGCTCGGACAGCACATAGGCGCCGCGGCTGATGTCGCCCAGGTCGCGCTTGGGCGCGTAGGGCAGGTTCTGGCGGCTCAGCAGTAGCGCGGTGGGCTTGGTCGCGTTCTGCAGTGCCACGGCCCAGGCCACGGTGGTCTCGGCGGTATCGGCCGGGCGCCAGACATCCAGGTTGGGGATCAGGCGCAGGCTGGCGGCGTGCTCGACCGACTGATGCGTCGGGCCGTCTTCGCCCAGGCCGATGGAGTCGTGCGTGAACACGTGCACCACGCGCTGCTTCATCAGCGCGGCCATGCGGATGGCGTTGCGGCTGTAGTCGCTGAAGGTCAGGAAGGTGCCGCCATAGGGAATGAAACCGCCATGCAGCGCAATGCCGTTCATGATGGTGGCCATACCGAACTCGCGCACGCCGTAGTTGATGTGGCGCCCGCCATTGGGCTCACCCGCCTGGTTGAAGCGCAGGTTGGGCGTGTGGCTGGTGTTGGTCAGGTTGGAGCCGGTCAGGTCGGCCGAGCCGCCCAGCAGCTCGGGCAGGGCGGCGGTGAAGGCTTCCAGCGCCAGCTGCGAGGCCTTGCGCGAGGCCACGGTCTCGGCCTTGGTGTGGGCGGCAATCGCTGCATCCACCGCCACCTGGGCAAACTGCCTGGGCAGCTCGCCTTTCATGCGGCGCTTGAACTCGGCCGCCAGCTCGGGGTAGGCGGCCTTGTAGGCGGCAAACCTGGCGTCCCAGGCGGCTTCCTGCGACAGGCCGCGGGTCTTGGCGTTCCAGTCGTCGTACACGGCTTGCGGAATGACGAAGGGCGGGTGGTCCCAGCCCAGCGCTGCGCGTGTGAGCTTGATTTCTTCGGCACCAAGCGGTTCGCCATGGGCCTTGGCGGTGTCGGCACGGTTCGGGCTGCCTTTGCCGATGGAGGTCTTGCAGATGATCAGCGTCGGCTTCTCGGCAGAGTTCTTGGCGTCGGCAATGGCGCGCGACACGGCGGCGGCATCATGGCCGTCGACCGGGCCGATCACGCTCCAGCCGTAGGCGGCAAAACGCTGCGCCGTGTTGTCGGTGAACCAGGGCGTGACCTGGCCGTCGATCGAAATGCCGTTGTCGTCGTACAGCGCGATCAGCTTGTTGAGCTTCCAGGCGGCGGCCAGGGACGCCGCTTCGTGGCTGATGCCTTCCATCATGCAGCCGTCACCCAGGAACACGTAGGTGCGGTGGTCGACCACGGTGTGGCCGTCGCGGTTGAATTCCTTGGCCAGCAGCTTCTCGGCCAGCGCCATGCCGACGGCGTTGGTCACGCCCTGGCCCAGCGGGCCGGTGGTGGTTTCCACGCCCGGGGTCAGGCCCACTTCGGGGTGGCCGGCGGTCTTGCTGTGCAGCTGGCGGAAGTTCTGCAGCTCCTTCATCGGCAGCGGGTAGCCGGTGAGGTGCAGCAGCGCGTACAGCAGCATAGAGCCGTGGCCGTTGGAGAGCACGAAGCGGTCGCGGTCGGCCCAGTGCGGGTTGGCCGGGTTGTGGCGCAGGTGCTCGCCCCACAGCGCCACTGCCATGTCGGCCATGCCCATGGGGGCGCCGGGATGTCCGGAGTTGGCTTGTTGCACTGCATCCATTGCCAGCGCGCGAATCGCGTTGGCCATTTGTTGGGTATTTGCCATGAAGGGGGCCGCTCCGGAAGAGGTATCAGGGGAAACCCGTTATTTTACCGGGGCCTTTTGGCTGACCTCGCCCCAGGGTCGCTACACGGTGGCAATCGTCTAAAGTTCAGCCTGTGCAACACCCCTCTTCCATCCTGGCCATGGTGCTGGCCGCGGGCCGCGGCGAGCGCATGCGCCCCCTGACCGACACCACGCCCAAACCGCTGCTGCCCGTGCGCGGCAAACCGCTGCTGCAATGGCATGTGGATGCGCTGGCACGCGACGGCTTCACCGACATCGTCATCAACACCGCCTGGCTGGGTGAGCAGATTTCAAGCTTTTTTGGCCCGCAGCCCTTGTCGGATCTGCGCCAGCCGCTATCAATTTCATACTCGCACGAGGGGCGAGATTTCGGTGGCGCGCTGGAAACGGCCGGCGGCATCGTGCGTGCGCTGCCACTGCTGGGCGATGTGTTCTGGGTCTTGGCGGGTGACGTGTTTGCGCCGGACTTCGTGTTCTCGCCGGACGCCGTACAGCGCTTTGCTGCCAGCGACAAGCTGGCCCACCTCTGGCTGGTGCCGAATCCGGCGCACAACCCGAAGGGCGATTTCGGTCTGGCGCCCGACCCGGCTCGCCCGGGCCGCCAGCTGGCGCTGAACCAGGCCGAGGTGAAATACACCTACAGCACCATCGGCCTGTACCGGCGCGCCCTGTTCGAGGCGCCGTGGTGCGATGTGCCGGCCGGCAACCCGCAGGGCGTGAAGAGCGCGCTGGCGCCGCTGCTGCGCCGGGCCATGGATGCGGGTCTGGTCAGCGCCGAGCTCTATACCGGCGCCTGGACCGACGTCGGCACGCCCCAGCGGCTGGCGCAGCTCAACGCCGCTTGAACCGGGGCGTCAGGGCGTTTGAACCGGGGGCTTGCGCTGCTCATTCCCGTTCCCGTTCCCGGTCTCGCTCCCGGGCGGCGTGCCGTTCTCGCCGGGGCCGGCCGGGGCCGAGAGCCGTTGCATGCCTGCGGCCGTCGCCGGCAGGGCCGAGAGGTCGAACAAGGACAGGGGCCAGAAGCTCAGGGCGGTCTCCGTGCGGTCCGCGGGAGAGGACGAAGATGCCACACCCCAGTCGCCGTTGCCCCCGCGCACGATGGCGACCAGCGGCCCACCGGTGGCCGAAGCACCCACCAGCGGCACCGAGGCGGCGGCAGACGTGTCTGCAGGCAGCGGCTGCCTGGTGGCGGCGGAGGACAGGTCGGTGATGCTGGCGCGCGTCGTCGCCGTGCTCTTGGCCAGGATGTAGTTGCCCGCCGCCGCGCCGCCGAGGGTGATGCCGGAGATGGCCACCGCCTTGTTGGCGCCCACCGACGGGCTGTCGAAACTGCCGCTGGACGTGGCCACGCTCAACACGTCGCCCGCCACGATGCCGCTGAAGGCCGCACCGGCGGTGTTGAGCGTGGCGCTGGTCGTGCCGTCCACCGGCTTGTTGTTGGCCGTGATGCCGCTCACTTCGTTGATGGTGGCCGGCGTGATCTTCATCGCGCCGTGGTTCAGCACCAGGGTGTAGTTTTCCTTGTTGGTGGCGGCCGCCGTCACCGCCACATCGCCCACCGGCGTGTTGTACACCGCCGCAGTGCTGCGCGTCACACCCACGCTGGCTTCGGTATCACCGTCGATGAAGCCGCTGGACGTACCGCTAAACGACGGGTCGGCCTGGCCATAAACCCGACTGGTGTTGGCGGCCGTGTTGGCCACCGAGATGGTCAGCGTCGGCGCCACGCGGTACAGGAACAGGTTGCCGCTGCCGGCGGCCGGCTGGTAGCTCGCATCGCTGTTGTAGCGCTTGCTGTAGCCGCTCACACCTTCGAGCGTGCTGGCCGGGTCGCCGCTGTAAACGAGGTAGCGGCCGTTGCTCGCCTGGATGCCGCTGGCGCCGACGTTGTTGATCAGCTGCCCGCCCGTGGCCACACCGGCGGCGGTGGCGCTGCCGGCCTTGAGCACCACCGCGTTGCCGCTGGCGCTGGATGCCACGGCATTGTTCAGCGTCAGGTTGGCGGCGGTGCCGGTGGTCTCGATCGCGGCGCGGCCCGTTGTCGTCACACCCGCCACGCCCACGGTGCCGACCACCAGGGCGCCGGACTGGCTGTAGTCGATGCTGCCGGTGCTGGCGGCCAGTGTGTTCACCGCATTGCCGCTGTGGCGCAGCGTGTAGGCGCCGCCGCTGCCGGTCAGGGCCAGGCCGCTGGCCGCCACGGCGCCGGACTGGCTGACCGCCGCGCCGGCCGACAGGGTGGCATTGCCCGTGGTGGCCAGGGCCGCGACATCGAAGCCGTTGGCGTCGCCGTACTGCAGGGCGCCGACGGCATTGGCGGTATCACCGGCGTTGCGTGCCTTCAGGTCGATCACGGCCACATCGTTGCCGCTGTTGCTCAGCGTGATGTTGGCCGCGCCGGCCGACAGCGTCTTGACCTTCAGCGTGCCGGCCGTGAGGTTGCCGGTGGAGGCGGTCTGCGTCACGCTGCCGGTGGCCACCAGGTCCAGCGTGCCGCTGCCGACATTGGCGCCGCTGCTGCTGCCGACGCCGAGGTTGACGGCGCCGCTGCGCACGAAAGCGTTGGCATTGCCAGTGGTGTTGACGCTGAGGTTGCTGACGGCCACGTCGATGCCATCCGTACTCCCAGCGCCAATCTGGCCGTTGGCATTGAGCGTGAGATTGGTCGCCGTGATGTTCTTGACACCGACGTCGGTGATCGAGCCCGCATTGAGCGTCACGGTCTTGCCCGCCAGATTGACGGCCGCGCCGATCGTCATGACGCCGGTGCTGGCGCTGTCGCCAATGACGATGGGGCCGGTGGCGCCGGTCGAGATGGCCGTGATTTCTGCCGCGGACATGTCAAAGCCTGAACTGCCTGCCAGCGACATGTCCCGGTTGACCGTCTTGGCCTTGAGGGTCAGGGTGCCGCTGGTGGCCAGCGCGTTGTTGCCGGTGTTGGTACCGATCGTCACCGTGTCAGCCGTCACGGTGATGGCGCCGGAACCCGCCGCGACGTCCACATTGGTATTCTGGGCATAGGTGCCGGTACCGGCGTCGATCGACACCGTATTGTTGGTGGTCGTCACATTGCCGGCCAGCGTGACATTGCCGCCGCTGGCGGTGAGGCTGATCGCCCCGCCCTGGCCCGCGGGCTGCCCGCCCGCGCCGTTGCCGGCCGCCGCGCTGATGGCGCCGGTGCTGCTGATGGCCCCGCTGGACGTCACGCTCACGGCCGCCCCGTTGCCGCCCGTCCCCAAGGTACTGGCGTTGCTGCCGGCTGCGGTGATGGTGCTGCTCGTCACACCGGCGCCGCTCAAGGTAACACTGCCGGCATTGCGGCCGCTGGCCGTGCCGATGGCCGCTCCGCCGCTGGTGGTGATGGCGCCCACGCTGAGCGTGCCGCTGTCCGCTGTGACGCTGACACTGCCGCCGTCACCCGAGGTGCCGCCAGTGGTGGTGAGCGCTCCCGTGGTGACATTGCCACCGCTGGCCGTGTTGCTCACCGTGATGCTGCCGGCCGTGCCGCCCGCTCCGGTGCCCGCCGCGTTGCCCGTGCTGGCCGTCAAGGTGCCGGTGGTGAGGTTGCCGCTGCCGCTGTTGCGCACATCGATCGTGCCGGCGTTGCCGCCGGCCGCATTGCCGCTGCCCCCGGCACCACCACTGGCAGCCAGCGCCGTGGTCGTCAGGCCGCCCGTGGCGCGCAAGGTCAGCGTGCCGCCATTGCCGCCGGCCTGATTCGCAGCAACACCCGCACCACCGCCGGCCGTGATGGTGCTGGTGGTGAGCGTGCCGCTGCCGGTGATGGACACGGTGCCGGCATTGCCGCCGGCGGCCAGGCTGGTGGCCAAGGCTGCGCCACCACTCGCGGTAATGCCCCCCGTGATACTGCGGTTCACACCGCTGATGGTGAGGTTGCCGGCGTTGGTGCCACCGACCGTGCTGCCGGTACCGAGCGCCGCACCGGAGGTCGAGATCGTGCCGCTGACCGTCACATCACCTTGCGCCGACAGCGTGATGTTGCCGCCATTGCCCGCGGTGCCGCCGGCCGTGGACAGCGCCCCGGTGCTCAAGGCCTGGCCAGCCACGGCGTTGGTGACACTGATGCTGCCGGCCGTGCCGCCGGCACCGGTGCCCAGCGCCGCACCGGTGCTGGCGGTCAGGGCGCCCAGGCTCACCGCACCGGCCGTCGTGTTGCTCACCGTGATGCTGCCGGCGTTGCCGCCGGCGCCATTGGTCGCCGAGCCCGCGCCGCCACTGGCCGTGATGGCACCGGTTTGCGTGATGCCGGCGGTCGAGGTGAGGCTGATGGCCGCACCGTTGCCGCCGCTCTGGCTGGTGCCCACACCGGCCGAGCCGCTGCCCGTGATCGCCCCCAGCGTGAGACCCGCGCCGGTAATGCTCACAGTGCCCGCGTTGCGCCCCGCATTGCCCGTCGTGGCCGTCCCACCCGTGGTGGTGATCGCACCGGCTGTCACCGTCGAGCTGCCCGTGATGCTGACCGCACCGCCGTTGCCGTTGCCAGCACCCGTGGTGGTGATCGCGCCAGTGGAGATGGTCCCGCCTGTCAGGCTCAGGCCGGTGCCGGCGCCGGAGGTGGCGCCGGTGATGGTGATGTTGCCCTGGTTGCTCGTGCGGCTGGTATCGATCGTGACGCTGTTGGCCAGCGTGACGGCGCCGGTGATGCTCACGTTGTTGGCCGCCACGTCGGCCGTGCGGATGTCGCCGCGCAAGGTGGTGGTGGCAGCCGTCAGGGCCGCGGAGGCGATCTCGTTGCCGCTGCCGATCTGCCCGACGCTGATGGTGCTCAGACCGGCGTTCAGGCTCACCGTCTCCGCCGAGTGGCCACGAATGCCGGCAAAGGCATTGATGACGCCGTTGGTGGCGGTGGTGCCGCCCGTGCTGACCTGCAGGTTGGCGCCGTCGGCCAGCAGCAACGTGCCGCCGTTGGCATTGGCGGTGTTACCGAAGGTGATGACGTCAGCCGTGCCTGTGAAGGTGGTGGTGCCGCCCGCGTTGACCTTCAGGGTGTTGCCCGCCGTGGCCACGTAGGTCTGCGTATTGGCGTTGTAGGTGGTGCCGGTGAAGGTGATCTCGCCGGCATCGCTGCCGGCCGTGGTGGCGGTGAGCACCGTGGCACCGGTTACGCCGGCGGCCGCGCCGCCAATGTTGGCCACCGAGATGTCGTTGGCTGTGACGTTCAGCGCCGACAGGGCGCTGCTGACGCCGATGGCGCCGGCCACGCTGACGTCGCCGGTGCCGGCATTCAGCGTCAGGATTCGTGCGCTGGTGTTGCTGTCGACCGTGCCACCCAGTTCAATGTTGTCGCCCGTGCCCACGACGCCGGTGGTGCCGCCACGCGAGGACAGGATGACGGTGGCTGCATTGAGCAGGGTGTTGTCCTTGACGGCGATCAGGGCCCCCGCGCCCGAAGTGGCGCCGCCGATCGAGTTACCGCCCACCGCCGTGAGGTTGCCGCCCAGCGTGATGGTGGGGGTCGCTCCCGCGGCGTCGAGGGTGATGGTGCCGGCGTTGCCGCCCGTTGCTGCGCCGGAAGCACCGGCATTGCCGCCGCTGCTGGTGATCGCCAGCGCGCTCACGTTGCCACCGGTGGAGGTAAGCGAGACGGCTGCGCCGTTGCCACCGGCCTGGTCTGCGCCCACGCCGTTGCCGCCGATGGCGCTGATGGCACCGGCGGCGTTGATGGCGCCGCTGGAGGTGACGGCAATCGCGCCGCCGTTGCCGCCCGCGCCCAGCGTGCTGCCGTTGCTGCCGTTGGCCGTGATGGAGGTGGTCGCCGCCAGGGTGACACCGACGCCGCTCAAGGTAACGCTGCCGGCATTGCGGCCGCTGGCCGTGCCGGTAGCCGCTCCGCCGCTGGTGGTGATCGCACCGGCTGTCACCGTCGAGCTGCCCGTGATGCTGACCGCACCGCCGTTGCCGTTGGAGGCCCCGCTGGTGTTGATGGCACCGGTGGTCACCGTCGAGCTGCCCGTGATGCTGACCGTACCGCTGTTGGTGCTGGAGACGCCGGCGGTAGTGATGGCGCCGGTGGAGATGGTCCCGCCGGCCAGGCTCAGACTGGTGCCGGCGCCGGTCGTGGCCCCGGTGGTGGCGCCGGTGATGGTGATGTTGCCCTGGTTGCTCGTGCGGCTGGTATCGATCGTGACGCTGTTGGCCAGCGTGACGGCGCCGGTGATGCTCACGTTGTTGGCCGCCACGTCGGCCGTGCGGATGTCGCCGCGCAAGGTGGTGGTGGCAGCCGTCAGGGCCGCGGAGGCGATCTCGTTGCCGCTGCCGATCTGCCCGACGCTGATGGTGCTCAGACCGGCGTTCAGGCTCACCGTCTCCGCCGAGTGGCCACGAATGCCGGCAAAGGCATTGATGACGCCGTTGGTGGCGGTGGTGCCGCCCGTGCTGACCTGCAGGTTGGCGCCGTCGGCCAGCAGCAACGTGCCGCCGTTGGCATTGGCGGTGTTACCGAAGGTGATGACGTCAGCCGTGCCTGTGAAGGTGGTGGTGCCGCCCGCGTTGACCTTCAGGGTGTTGCCCGCCGTGGCCACGTAGGTCTGCGTATTGGCGTTGTAGGTGGTGCCGGTGAAGGTGATCTCGCCGGCATCGCTGCCGGCCGTGGTGGCGGTGAGCACCGTGGCACCGGTTACGCCGGCGGCCGCGCCGCCAATGTTGGCCACCGAGATGTCGTTGGCTGTGACGTTCAGCGCCGACAGGGCGCTGCTGACGCCGATGGCGCCGGCCACGCTGACGTCGCCGGTGCCGGCATTCAGCGTCAGGATTCGTGCGCTGGTGTTGCTGTCGACCGTGCCACCCAGTTCAATGTTGTCGCCCGTGCCCACGACGCCGGTGGTGCCGCCACGCGAGGACAGGATGACGGTGGCTGCATTGAGCAGGGTGTTGTCCTTGACGGCGATCAGGGCCCCCGCGCCCGAAGTGGCGCCGCCGATCGAGTTACCGCCCACCGCCGTGAGGTTGCCGCCCAGCGTGATGGTGGGGGTCGCTCCCGCGGCGTCGAGGGTGATGGTGCCGGCGTTGCCGCCCGTTGCTGCGCCGGAAGCACCGGCATTGCCGCCGCTGCTGGTGATCGCCAGCGCGCTCACGTTGCCACCGGTGGAGGTAAGCGAGACGGCTGCGCCGTTGCCACCGGCCTGGTCTGCGCCCACGCCGTTGCCGCCGATGGCGCTGATGGCACCGGCGGCGTTGATGGCGCCGCTGGAGGTGACGGCAATCGCGCCGCCGTTGCCGCCCGCGCCCAGCGTGCTGCCGTTGCTGCCGTTGGCCGTGATGGAGGTGGTCGCCGCCAGGGTGACACCGACGCCGCTCAAGGTAACGCTGCCGGCATTGCGGCCGCTGGCCGTGCCGATGGCCGCTCCGCCGCTGGTGGTGATGGCGCCCACGCTGAGCGTGCCGCTGTCCGCTGTGACGCTGACACTGCCGCCGTCACCCGAGGTGCCGCCAG